>MDSZ01096305.1_pt1 | contig 135871 bp, 120 predicted proteins | sample 811201 | NCBI WGS metagenome assembly MDSZ01 (sample SAMN05326647, study PRJNA326480) | marine metagenome | isolation source: seawater | place: Indian Ocean: North | collected 2010
GCTCCATCTCTACCCGGTAGGGAGCACAATACGGTGGACTGGGTCAGAGGCTCAACGTCCCCGAAAACCTACGAAGAACCATAAAATAGTCGAGGGAGAATACCGCGCCGACCAGGCTGGCGGCGATGTCGAGGCTGACCTCGCCACCGGTCCGGTCGAGCACCGGCTGGTAGTTCGACTCGAGACTGCCGAGAACCAGCGCGCGGCTGAGAATCTCCGTGCGGCCCTTCAGGCTCTCCAGGTTCGCCTCGACGGTAGCGTAGGGCAGGGGTTCGACCAGTGCGGCGAGTTCCGCGGCGACGGCCGCAGGCGTGGGGTCGCCGGCGAGCGCGGCCCGGGCGACGGCACGCCCGGCGAGGCCCAGGGTCAGGCGGTTGGCGGCCTTGGTCTCCAGCGCCTGGCGCTTTTCAACCAGTTCCAGGTAGCGCGCCCAGTCCCCCTCGGCGATGGCCACCGAGCCGAGCATGCCGTAGTAGTCCTGCACGGTGCTGTCGTCGCGGATCTCGAACCGCTCCAGGTCGCCGGCCACGTCCTCGCGCACGGCGGCGGCGAGGGCGAGGAGGGCGTCGCGGTGCTCCGGGGCGTAGAGCTCGGTCACCGGCAGGTCGACCCGGTAGCTGTGCCGGGGCAGGTCGTCCTTCTTCTCGATGACGGGCTTCTCGCTGGCGGTGGGCTCGGCGGCGGCGCCGAGCGGGAGGAGGGCGGCGAGGGCGGCAAGGGCCAGGCGGCGCAGGATCATGGGGCGTCTCCGGTCTGTCGAAACGGTGAATTATAGCGACGCCGGCGGCCGCGCCGGGGGCCGCTCGTCGCATATACCGATCGCTTCGCCGCTTGAGTACACTGGCGCGATGCCGGATCTCGACTCCCTCGCCGCCTGGAGCTGGTTCTTTCTCTGCCTGTACATCGGGCTGATGGTGCTGTTCGGTTTCGTCGGCCTGTCGCGGGTGCGCGGCAGCGACGATTTCGCCACCGCCCGGGGCAGCTACGGCCCGGTGTTCCTCGCCTTTGCCATGACCGCCACGGCGGCCAGCGGGGCGACCTTTCTCGGTTTGCCGGGGCTCGCCTACCGGGCCGGCCTGTCGGCGCTCTGGTACGCGATCATCTACCCGCTCGGCGTCTACACCGGCGTACTCCTGTGCCTGCACGCGGTGCGCCAGGCCGGCGAGCGCTTCGGCAGCCGCTCCATTCCCGAGTATCTCGGCGACCGCTACGATTCCGAGGCGCTGCGCATTCTCGCGGCGCTCTGCTCCCTCGCCCTGCTGTTCTACCTCGCCGGGCAATTGCTCTCCGGCGCGGTGATGTTCACCCAGCTACTCGGTCTCGATACCTTTACCGCCCTCTGCGTGACCGCGGTGGTGCTCATGGTCTACGTCGCCCTGGGCGGCGCCCACGCCGACATCCTCACGGACGGTGTGCAGGGCGCGCTCATGCTGCTGCTCGCGCTGCTGCTCCTGTGGATGTTCCTGGCCGGCTTCGGCGTGGAGGGCGGGTTCCGGGGCATGCTCGAGGCCCTCGAGACTCGGGACCCGGCGCTGGTCGCGCCACTGAACCCCGGCTTCACCCTGTTCGATTCGCGATGGGACCTGTTCGCGGTGTTCGTCGCCCACCTGCCCCTCGGCCTGCTGCCGCACGTGGGTAACAAGCTGTGGGCGCTCAGGAGCAACCGCGACCAGCGGCGCTTCATCGTGCTCTCGTTCCTGTTCGGGCTCATCCTGCCCGCCATTACCTGCGGCGGAATTCTCGCGCGGGTACTGCTCGGGGATGCACTGCTGGAACCGGGCAATCACCCGAACAACGCCATCCCCGCCCTGTTCATCGCCACCCTGCCGACCTGGGTGGCCGCGCTCATCGGCGCCGGCGTGCTGGCCGCGGTCATGTCGACCGCGGACGGCCTCGTGGTCTCCACGGGGCAGATCTTCGCCAACGACATCTTCCGCCTGAGCATCGCCCCTCGCTTTCCCGGACGCTTCAGCGAGGACGCCGTGGATCGCATCGGCCTCGCCATCGGGCGCGTGGCGACGGTGCTCGTGCTCGTGGCGGCCATTGCCCTGGCCTGGAGTACCCGGGACATGAACATCGCCCTGCTGGTGTGGGTGGGGATCGGCGGGATGATGGCGGCGACGGCCGCGCCGATGTTTCTCGGCGTGATCTGGCAGCGGGCGACCCGGGCCGGGGCGATCAGCGGCTTCGTGGCCGGCGGCGTGACCTTCGCGGTGCTGCACCTCGGGCTGATCGACGCGGCGTGGTTCGCGGGCACGGCGCTGGCGCCGGTGGCAGACTGGCTCGCGGTGCAGGCGGTGAACCCCTACGCCTGCGCCACCCTGGGCACGGGCGTTTCGCTCATCGCGATGGTGGGGGTGTCGCTGGCGACGCGGCCGCCGGAGGCCGCGTACCTCGAGAAAGTGTTCGGGGAGTGAGGGCCGGGCCACGGCGGGCCCGGCCGCCTCGCGGCTCAGACCACGCGGGCCCTGGCTGCCTCGTATTCGCGGGCGAGGCGTGCGACGAGGTCGCCGGCCGGGCCGACGGACTTCACGGCGCCGATGCCCTGGCCGCAGCCCCAGATATCCTTCCAGGCCTTGGCGTCGGTGTTGCCGCCGGAGCCGAAGTCCATCTTGGTGGGGTCCCCTTCGGGCAGGTTGTCCGGGTCCAGCCCCGCGTCGCGGACCGAGGGTTTCAGGTAGTTGCCGTTCACGCCGGTGAACAGGCTGGAGTAGACGATTTCCGACGAGTCGTAATCGACGATCGCCTGCTTGTAGGCGGCGTTGGCGTTCGCCTCGTCGGTGGCGATGAAAGCCGAGCCCACGTAGGCGAGGTCCGCGCCCATGGCCCGGGCCGCGAGCACGGCGTCACCGGTGGCGATGGAACCGGAGAGCAGCAGCGGCCCGTCGAACCACTCGCGGATCTCCTGGATGAGGGCGAAGGGGGACGTGGTGCCCGCGTGCCCGCCGGCACCGGCGGCGACGGCGATCAGGCCGTCGGCCCCTTTCTCGATGGCCTTTTTTGCGAAGCGGTTGTTGATGACGTCGTGCAGCACGATGCCGCCGTAGCTGTGGATGGCCTCGTTGACGAACTCCTTGGCACCGAGGGAGGTGATGACGATCGGCGCCCTGTACTTCACGCAGAGTTCCAGGTCCTCCTGCAGCCGGTTGTTGGAGCCGTGGACGATGAGGTTCACCGCGAACGGCGCGGACGGCTGTTCCGGGTGCGCCTCGTCCCAGGCGGCGAGCTCGCTGGTGATGCGCTCGAGCCAGCGTTCCAGTTCCTCCACCGGCCGGGCATTCAGCGACGGGAAGGAGCCGACCACCCCGGCCTTGCACTGGGCGATGACGAGGTCGGGGTTGGAGATGATGAACAGGGGCGCGCCGACGACGGGCAGGCGCAGTCGGTCGGCAAGAATCGGGGGCAGGGCCATGAAGAGTCCTCGTAGTGGTTGTTGATCGCTGCCGCGGGAGGATAGTGCTTAGCGGGCAGGTATGCAATATTTTGCATACGGGGGTTTTTCGGTGCATGATCCGGGTTCGCGCGTTCACGGAGAGGTCCCATGGCCCTGTCCCACGCCATCATGACGGCGCTGATCGAGGACGACATGTCGGGCTACGAGCTGGCCAAGGCCTTCGATGCCTCGCTCGGCCTGTTCTGGAACGCCTCCCACCAGCAGATCTACCAGGAGCTGCGCAAGCTGGCCGAGAAGGGCTGGTTGAACCGGCGCAAGGTGGCGCAGCGCGGCAAGCCCGACAAGATTCTCTACGGCCTCACGCTGGCCGGGCGCGAGGCGCTGGGCGAGTGGGTGTACCGGGACAGCCGCGTGCAGGAGAGCAAGGACGACCTGCTGGTCAAGCTCTACAACCTGTCGGCGGAGAACATCGGCCACCTCCGGGTGGAGATCGGCGAGCGCAGGGAAGCGATGATGCAGCGCCTGTACCTCTACGAGCGCATCCGCCGCGTGCACTACGCCAATCCGCAGGCGCTGCCGCTGCGGCGCCAGGGCGTGTTCCTCGCCCTGCGCCTCGGCATCCTCGCCGGGGAGCAATACCTCGCCTGGTGCGACGAGGCGCTGGACCTGCTCGCCCGGGAGCAGGAGAAGCTGGACGCCCGCTGAGGATCAGTCGCCCTTGAACAGGGACTTGAGGGCGCCCTCGGCGCTGTCCATGTCCTCGTCCGAGAGGTCGAGCCTGTCCTTGAGCTTGTCCTTCGCCGCTTCCGTCGCGGCGTCCTTTGCCCGGTCTGCGAACGCGCCGCCCACGGCATCCTGAGCCTCCTTGAGCACGGCCTCCAGCAGCTGGCGCGCGAGCTCGGCCGGCGTCAGCCCGGTGGCGGGATCGCCGATGCCCGTGCGCACCACGTCGGGTACGCGCAGGGACGCCTCGCCGTACTGCTCGGTGGTCAGCGTCGCCTTCGTGTCCGTGAAGGCGAAGCGCGACAGGGACAGGCGGACGTCCGTGGGATCCTCCGGGTCGGCCGGTGGCGCCTCGTCACCGGAGGCGGCGCGGACGTTCTTCAGGATCGTCGACAGGTTGGTCGCCGCGCCTTTCTGCTCGGCGTTCAGGCGGGCGCCGGCAACGGCGACCTCGTCGAGGCGCACGACACTGCCGGTGACGCTGGCGGGGTCGAGGTCGACGGTCACCGTGTCCAGCGCAAAGGCGTAGTCCGTGCCGTAACCGGGGGGGTTGTCGATGACCAGGCCCTTCAGCGTGGCGCTGCCAGCGGCGAGGTCCAGTTCCACGCTGTCCAGCGTCACGGCGGTGCCGGTGAGGCGGCTGCCGGTATCCTCGATGGCGCCGAGCACGAAGCTGTCGAGGTTCTTGAGCATCCAGACGACACCGACCGCCAGGACGACGAGCAGCAGGGCCAGGATGATGAGCGTGGTCTTGAGTGCTTTCACGGGGGCCTCCGGGGGATTCTGTCGCAGCGGCTAGCGTATACTCCGCACCCATGTACTACCAGTATTTCGGCCTGCGCGAAGCGCCGTTCTCCATCGCGGTGAACCCGCGCTACCTGTTCATGAGCCACCGGCACCGGGACGCGCTGGCGCACCTGCTCTACGGGGTCGGCGCGGGCGGGGCCTTCATCGTGCTCACCGGTGAGGTCGGCACCGGCAAGACCACCATCAACCGGGCGCTGCTCGAGCAGCTGCCCGATGACGCGGATATCGCCATCGTCCTCAACCCGGCCCTCGACGCCGCGGAACTTCTCGCCACGGTCTGCGACGAGCTGGGCATCGCCTACGACCGCGAGGACGCGGCCAGCCTCAAGGCGCTGACAGACCGGCTGCACCGCTTCCTCCTCGACAACCACGCCCGCGGCCGCAGGACCGTTCTGCTCATCGACGAGGCGCAGCACCTGTCCTTCCCGGTGCTGGAGCAGATCCGCCTGCTCACCAACCTGGAGACCGACAGCGAGAAGCTCCTGCACATCATTCTCATCGGCCAGCCGGAACTGGCCGCGATGCTGCAGCGCCCGGAACTGCGGCAGCTGAACCAGCGGGTCACCGCGCGCTACAACCTGGAGCCGCTGTCGCGGGGGGAGACCGGGGCCTACATCCGCCACCGGCTGCAGGTGGCCGGTCTCGGGCCGGGCACGGAGCTGTTTCCGCCCCGGGTCGTGCGCGCCATTCACCGCCACAGCCGCGGCATACCGCGGCTGATCAACCTGCTCTGTGACCGCATGCTCCTCGGCGCCTACGGCCAGGAGGCGCCGCGGGTCGACCGGCGCATGCTGCGCAAGGCCGTGCGCGAGGTGATCGGCGAGATGCCGTCGCCGCGTGACGGCCGCGCGCTGCGCTACGCGGCGCTCGCGCTGGCCGGTCTCGCGCTCGTCGTCTTCGCCTGGTGGGCCTTGCTGCGCGGCCCCGGCGAGGAGCCGGCGGTCGCGGCGCCGGCGGCTGCCCCGGCAGCTGCGGGCGCCGGCGTTGCAGAGCCGGCCGCACAGGCGGAGGCGACATCGGCGGTTGAACCGGCCAGGCCGATGGAGACGGTCGAGGCTGCGCCGGCTGCGAAAAGCTCGCCGGTGGCGGCGCCCGCGCCAACGCCGCCCGCCTGGCTCCTGCCGCCCGACGGTGCGCTGCGCGGGCTCTACGCGCTCCAGGGCGGTACCCCCGTGCCGGCCGACCCCTGCCGGGGCGCCCTGCGCTGTGAGGACGGTCGCGCCGACACCTGGCAGGACCTCGGCGCGCCCGCGCGGCCGCTGCTCCTCGAGCTGGTCACGCCGGATCGCTTCGCAGCGGCCGCACTGCTCCTCGAGCTGGGTGAGCGCACGGCGACCCTGGCGACCCTTGACGGTGTCGCCGCCGTGCCCCTGGCGGACCTCGCCGACTACTGGCGTGGCGGCTACCGCTACCTGTGGGATGCCCCCGCCGGCTTCGGCAGCGGTCTCGCCGCGGGTGACGAGGGGCTCGCCGTGGCCGCCGTGGCCGGGCGTTTCGCGCGCCTCGACGGGCAGGCCGAGCCCCTGGCCGGTGAACGGTTCACGCCCCGCTTGGCCGAGCGTGTGCGGCTGTTCCAGCATGCCGAGGGCCTGGCCGAGGACGGCATTGTCGGCACGCAGACCCTGCGCCGGCTGAATGTCGCCGCCGGGCTGGTCCCGCCGCCGGCCGAGCGGGCGGCGGCCTGGGAAGGGTTGCTGGCCGCGGGCTTCCGGCCGTGAACGGGGAGGGCAGGGCGTGTCACTGATTCTCGATGCCCTCAACCGGGCGCGGCAGGAGCGCGACGGGCCCGTACCGACGGCGCTGCCGACCACCGTCGTGGACGCACCTGCCCCGGGGCCGCTGGTGCCGGTGCTGGCTTCGGCGCTGGTCCTGGCCGCGCTGGTCATCGGCTGGCTGGCCTGGGAGCGGTGGGGTGGCGACGACGGCGAGCGGGGGGCGGCCGCGGTCCGGCAGGCCGCGCCAGCGCCCGCGGTGAGGGTCGCACCGCCCGCGCAGGTGGCCGCCGTCACGCCCGCACCGCGACCGGAAACTGCCGCGGGCGACCGCAGCCGGGAGGCAGCCGCCGTGCCCTCGAGGGAGCGCTCCGTCACGGCAGCGACCGCGCCGGACCCCGCCGTGGCCGCTCTCTACGCAAACCCGCCGGACGCGAGGCCCGCGGCGCCGCCAGGGGCGGAGCCGGAGGCGGCGGCTGGCGGATCGGACGCCGCCGCGGAGGCGGAGGCCCCGCAGGAAGCTGCCCCACGGGAGGCCGCAGCGCCAGAGGCCGCCCCGCGGAAGGCCGCCCCACGGAAGGCCGCCCCGCAAGAAGAGACCATCGACATCGAGGCGGTGGTGGCCCGCGCCCGGGAGGAACTGGGAGAGCCGGCGCTGTCGCCGCACCCGGCGCCCCTGCTCGCCGACCTGTCGCAGCAGCAGAAGGACGCGATCCCGACGCTCATGTACCTGCGCCACGACTACCGGGAGAACGGCACCAGCAGCGTACTGATCAACGGCGAGACCCGCCGGGTCGGCGACCGCATCGGCGCGGTGCAGGTCGAGGAGATCCTGCGCGACTCCGTGGTGCTGCGTCACCGTGATACCCTGTTCCGTCTTCGGGCCCTGAACAGCTGGGTCAATCTCTGACAACATCCACAACGTCAGCCCGCATCGCTGGCAAAGGGGGGAAGCCGTGCTTCGACACTGCCTGATCGCCATTTACCTGTGCACGCTCGCTACCGCCGGTGTTCACGCCGCGCCGGACACCGTGATCCACGCCGGCCGGCTCGTCGACGTGGACGCGGAGCGCGTCCGTGCCGAGGTGTCCGTACTGATCGAGGGCGACCGCATCGCCGCGGTCGAGGAGGGTTTCGTCACCCCCGACGGCGCCGCGGTCATCGACCTGTCCGGGCACACGGTCCTGCCCGGTTTCATGGACATGCACGTACACCTCGACGGCGAACTGGACCCGCCCGCCAGCTACGCCGAGGACTACTACATGAACTCCGCGGATATCGCGCTGCGCGCCACGATCTATGCGCGGCGCACGCTGGAGGCGGGCTTCACCACCGTGCGCGACCTCGGTACCGGCGACGTGCCGGCGCTGCTCGGCCTGCGCGATGCCATCGACAAGGGCTACGTGGTCGGGCCGCGCATCTTCGCGGCGGGCAAGGCCATCGGTACCACCGGTGGCCACGCGGACCCGACCAACGGCATCCGCTTCAACCTGCGCGGCGACCCCGGTCCGAAAGAAGGCGTGGTCAACGGCGCCGAGGACGCGCGCAAGGCCGTGCGCCAGCGCTACAAGGACGGCTCTGATGTCATCAAGCTCACGGTTACCGGCGGCGTGCTGTCGCTGGCGAAGAGCGGCGACAACCCGCAGTTCATGGCAGACGAGGTCGAGGCCATCGTCGCGACGGCGAAGGACTACAACTTCGTCGTCGCCGTGCACGCCCACGGCGCCGAGGGCATGAAGCGCGCGATCCGCGCCGGGGTCGACTCCGTGGAGCACGGCACCTACATGGACGACGAGGCGCGCAAGCTCATGAAGCAGCGCGGCACCTGGTACGTGCCGACGATCTCCGCCGGCAAGTGGGTTGCCGAACTCTCCGAGCAGGACGGCAAGCTGCCGGCGGTGGTCCGGCCGAAGGCCGCGGCCATCGGGCCGCAGATCCAGGACACCTTTGCCAGGGCCTGGGATGCCGGCGTGAAGATCGCCTTCGGCACCGACGCCGGCGTCTCGCCGCACGGTACGAACGCGCGCGAGTTCCGCTACATGGTGGAGGCGGGCATGCCGCCCATGGAGGCGATCAAGGCGGCCACGGTCAACGCCGCCGCGCTGCTGAGGGTGAGCGACGAGCTGGGCAGCATCGCCCCGGGCCGCTACGCGGACATCGTGGCCGTGGCCGGCGACCCGCTAAAGGACATCACGGTCCTCGAGAACATGGCCTTCGTGATGAAGGGCGGCGAGGTATTCCTCACCGCGGAGTAGCATCGAAGGAACCCGGTCAGCTGCCCGGGTGAAGAGCCCGGGTAAAGACCCGGGTCGAGGGCGCTAACTGAAGCTGAGCGCCAGCCCCAGGCGCTCGAAGGCCCGCTGCTCCTGCTGCAGTTCCTGCCAGGTCAGCGGGTGCTGCTCCAGCCAGCCCGCCGGGAACTCGAGCGCCAGCGCCTCGCGTTGCGCACCGAGGTGGAAGTCCGGCAGGTCCTCCAGCAGCTCCACGTACTTGAACAGGGCCGCCAAGCGCAGGATGCCGATCATCCGCGCCAGGCGCTCGCCCTCGTCGCCATCCAGTTCGTCGAGGAGCTCGCGCTTGAGCTTGCCCCGGTGGCCGGCCACCAGCAGCGCGAGGTGTTCCTGCTCGCCCTGGGAAAAGCCGGGCATGTCGGAGTTGCGCAGCAGGTAGGCCCCGTGGCGGTGAAAGTGTTTGTGGGAGATGGCCATGCCGATCTCGTGGGTGAGGGCGGCCCGCTCGACGAGCTCGCCGTCCTCCGCGCCGAGGCGCCAGGCCTCGCGGCTGGCTTCGAACAGCATGCGCGCGCGCCGCGCCACCAGGGCCGCGGTCTCCGCGTCGGCACTATAGCGCTGCTGCATGGCGTTGATGGAGCGCTCGCGCACGTCCTCGTGGCGCAACCGGCCCAGGAGGTCGTAGAGCACGCCCTCCCGCAGCGCCCCCTTCGAAGTGCGCATGTGATCGATCTCGAGCACCTCGAAGATCGCCTCGGTGATGGCGATGCCGGCGGTGATCACCGGGCGACGGGCCTCCGAGAGGCCGCTGAAGGACAGTTCGTCCACGCGCTTGTGGGTGAGAACCTGCTTGCGCAGCCGCGCCAGGCTCTTGCGGGTAATGCCGCCCTCACTCCAGCCCTCGCCCGTGACCATGGCCTCGATGGCCTGCAGGGTGCCGGAGGAGCCCACGCATTCCTGCCAGTGCTTGCTGCGGAACGCCTTGCGGATATGCGAGACCTCGACGCAGGCGCGCTCGTAGGCCTTCTCGTACTCGCGCCGATCCAGGCGCCCGTCGGCGAAGTGGCGCGCGGTGTAGGAAACGCAGCCCATCTGCAGGCTTTCGAGGCGCCGCGGTTCGAAGCGCTCGCCGACGATGAACTCGGTACTGCCGCCGCCGATGTCCACGACCAGCCGGGCCGCCGTGTCGTCCGCCAGCGTGTGCGCGACGCCCAGGTAGACCAGGCGCGCCTCCTCGCGGCCGTAGATCACCTCGACCGGCGCGCCGAGGATCGCCCGCGCCGGTTCGGTGAACTCGCGGCGGTTCTTTGCCTGGCGCAGGGCATTGGTGCCCACCACGCGCAGGCGCCGCGGCTCCACGCTCTGCAGCATCTGCGAGAAGCGCGACAGGCAGTCCAGGCCGCGCTGGATGGCGTCCGCCTCGAGGCGGCCGTTCTTCAGGCCGGCACCGAGCTGTACCTTCTCCCCCAGCACCTGGGTGGGGCGCAGTTCGCCGTGCTCGTAGCGTGCGACGATGAGGTGGAAAGAGTTCGAGCCGATGTCCAGGGCGGCAAGCTGGCTGCCCTCGGGAAGTTCGTCTGGGTCGGTGGCGGGCACGGCTGGCAACGTCTAGCGGGTGTCGAGGGCGCCATGGTAACGGATGGCGATGGCACTGTCGCCGTTATCCGGTGTATTCCCTCGGCGTGCGCGCGGGCATGCCTGCGAGGAGCTCGTAGCCGGTCGTGCCGGAGCCCTCGGCGACCTCGCCAACGGGCAGGTCGTCCCCCCACAGCCGGACCGGGTCGCCGACCTGTACCGGGGCCAGGTCCGTGACGTCGACGGTGATCATGTCCATGGAAACCCGGCCGGCGAGCGGCGCCCGCTGGCCGTTGACCAGCACCGCGGTGCCGCTGGCGGTCGTGCGCGGGTAGCCGTCCGCGTAGCCCGCGGCAACGGTGGCTATGCGCGAGGGCCGCCCGGCGACCCAGCTGCCGCCGTAGCCCACCGCGTCACCGGCGGGAATCTCGCGCACGGCGATCACCGCGGACTCGAACTGCATGACCGGCAGCAGGCCGTCGCCGGCGGGGTGGTTCCGGGGCAGTGGCGTATCGCCGTAGAGCAGGTAGCCGGGGCGGATCCAGTCGAGGTGCGTATCCGGGCGGGCGAGCACGGCCGGGGAATTGGCGGCGGAGAGCGCCAGGGGCAGGCCGCGGGTGGCGGCGAGAAAGCGCTCGAGCTGCTCGCCGGTCTCGGGGCGGTCCAGCTCCTCGGCACGGGCGAAGTGGGTGCAGGCGACCTCGGGCAGGGCGTGCGCGCAGGCAGCGAGGCGCTCCCAGGCGTCCCGGGCGTCTGCCGGGTCGAGGCCGAGCCGGTGCATGCCGGTATCGAGCTTCAGCCAACAGCGCAGCGGGCCGGGCAGGCGGGCCGCCTCCAGCCAGGCGAGCTGCTCCGGACCGGTGATGTTCACGGTCAGGTCCCGGGCCTGCGCCTCGACCAGGTCCGCCGGCTCGAAGGGGCCCTCGAGCAGGAGCAGCGGCGCCTCGATCCCGGCATCGCGCAGCGCCGCGGCCTCGTCCAGGGTCGCCACGGCGAAGGCGTCCGCGGACGCCTCGAGGGCGCGGGCCGCGGCGACCGCGCCGTGGCCGTAGCCGTCGGCCTTGATCACCGCCATCAGGCGCGACGTGGGCGCGCGGGCCGCTGCGAGCGCCGCGTTCCCGCGTAGCCGCGCCAGGTCGATGCGGGCCCGCGTGGGACGCATCAGTAGTCGAACTTGTGCGCCGCGAAGAGCGCCTGCGCCGCGGCCCAGACCGGGCCGACCTCGCCGCTGCCCACGGGCCGCCCGTCGATGGCGGTGACCGGCGCGATCTCCTTGCTCGAGCTGGTCAGCCAGACCTCGTCGGCACCCGCGAGCTCGTCCCGGTGCACCACCCGCTCCTCCACCGCGATGTCGCTGTGGCGGCGGAGAATGTCGAGCACCAGTTCGCGGGTGATACCCGGCAGCTTCTGGTGGTCCAGGGGGGGCGTGGCCACGGCGCCGCCGGCGACCAGGAAGACATTGCAGGCGGCGGCCTCGGTCAGCTCGCCGGCCTCGTTGTAGAGGATGGTCTCGTCGTTCCCCGCGGCCTGGCCCTGGCGCATGTGCATGACGTTGCCGAGCAGCGCCGTCGACTTGATGTGGCAGCGCTTCCAGCGCAGGTCCTCGGCGGTGCTGACGCGGTAGCGCTTCACGCTGGCCGGGTCGCCGCTCGGGGCCGGGGGTATCTCGAAGGTGTAGGCGAAGATCGTCGCCCGGGTTTCCTCCGGGAAGGCGTGGTTGCGCTTCTCGTAGGCGCCGCGGCTGACGTGCAGGTAGATACCGAGGTTGCCGGCCCCGTTGCGCTCGATGAGCTCCTCGACCAGCGCGCGCCACGCATCCTCGGACAGGCCCGGGTCGATCTCGAGGGCGGCGAGGCCGTCGCGCATGCGCCGCATGTGCGGGCCGAAGCCCACCAGCCGGCCGCCGTAGGAGGGCACCACCTCGTAGATGCCGTCGCCGAAGAGGAAGCCCCGGTCCATCGGTGATATGCGCGCCTCGGCCATGGGCGTCCAGGTGCCGTTCAGGTACACGGTAGTCATGCGCTTGCCTCGCGTGTGGCCGCGGCCGTCAGGGCGCGCAGCTCGCTGATGATCGTTTCGCCGGCGGACGGGTCCATGCCGTCCTCGGTCAGGGTGTTTTCCCGGGTCACGCCGTCGACGCTGCCGCGCGAGGAGAGAAAGGCTAGCAGCTCCCGCGGCCTGAGGGCGCCCAGGTGGTCCGTCGCCTCGAGGAGATCGAAGTAGGCGAGCAGCCCGTAGGCGCCCCAGTTGGAGACGTCGGCCACCAGCAGCTCGTCGCAGCTGGTGGCCGCGGGGGTGATCGCGAGCTTTGCCACCGCCGCGGCGATCTTGCCCATGCCGATCTCGTTGCCGCCGTCGCCGATGGCGATGGTGGGACACTCGGCGAGTTCCAGGTAGCAGTCGAAAATGCCGCAGTCGGCGGAGATGTCTTCGCCGCGCATGTTGTAGTAGCGGCCGTCGGCGGCCAGGCCCGGCCGCTCGATGGAGAGGATGGCGTCCGGGGTGACCTGTGCCAGGCGGAGGGTGGCCTCCTCCCGCGCCGCGTCGCGATCCGTTGCCTGCAGCGGCATCACGCGGAACTCGTTCTCCAGCTCGGCCGCGAGCGGCGTCGCGCAGGCGATCCAGCACTGGGCGCCGCGCTGTTCCAGGGCGCGGTAGAGCGCCATCGCGCCGACCGGGCCGTCGGTCTCGAAGGTGCCGGCCACGGGGAAGCCCGTGCCGATGAGTACCCGGCGCGCGTCGGCGAGAAGTGCGCTGGCCCGACGGTAGTAGCCCGGTTCCAGCGCCGCGCGCAGGGACTGCATGCCGCGCGGGTTGCGCGCCACGAGGAGTGCCTCGAGGGCATCGTCAAACTGCCGGTCGGCGGTCACGGGGTACGCTCCAGGAGGGTTCTCGACGCCTCGAAGGCGCGGGCCAGGTGCAGCGCGTTGTGCGCGGCGTGCTGGGTGATCGGCGTGAACACTACTTCGCCGCCCGGAACCTGCTGCGCGAGCTGGGCGAGGTCCAGGGACAGGGCGGCGCCGATCTTCGGGTAGCCGCCGATGGTTTGCCGGTCGTTGAGGAGTACGATCGGCTGGCCGTCCGCGGGCAGCTGTATGGCGCCGAGGCAGATGCCCTCGGAGAGAATGCCGTCGATGTCGGCGCGTACCGCGGGCCCCTCGAGGCGGTAGCCCATGCGGTCGGCGCGGTCGGTCACGGCGTAGCGGCTGCCGAAAAAGCGGCGCTGGGCGAGCCGGGGGAAGTGGTGCTGCTGGTAGCCGGGTACGACGCGCAGGGTGACCTGGCGCGTGTAGCGCGGCCGGGCCGTCTCGGGCAGGTAGAGACGTCGCCGCGCGCGCACCGTCGCGCAGGGGAGCAGATCCCCAGGTGCCAGCTTGCCGTTGCCGAGGCCGCCGAGCCCCTCGCGCAGGACCGTCGCCACGCTGCCGAAGGCAGGCGTCGCCCGGAAGCCGCCGGCGACGCCGAGATAGGCGCGGCAGCCGACGGGGGGATGGCCGAGCTCGATGCGGTCGCCGGCGCGCACCGGGTGTACCTCCCAGCCCGGGCGCTCGTCGCCGTTGATCGCCAGCGGCATGGGCGCGCCGGTCACGCAGACAAAGGTGTCGGTCTCCGCCGTGAGGCGGGCGCCGCCGAAGCTGAGCTCCACCGCGCTCGTACCCGGCGCGTTCTCGAGGAGCCGGTTGCACAGGTCGAAGGCCTGTCGGTCCAGGGGACCGCCGTCGGTCAGGCCGAGGCGGTAGTGGCCGCGGCGCCCGGCGTCCTGGAGGAGGGCGAGGAGGCCCGGGTCGTCGACACGCAGACCGCTCACGGCTCGCCCCCGAGCGCGAGGTACTCGTCGCGGTCGATGGGGCGGAAGCGCACCCGGTCGCCCACGGCCACCGGCATGCAGGGGTCCGCGGCGGGGTCGAAGAGGCGTACCGGGCAGCGCCCCACGATGTTCCAGCCGCCGGGAGAGGCGGCGGGGTAGACCGCCGTCTGCCGGTCGGCGATGGCGATGGCCCCGCGCGGCACGCGCTGCCGCGGGGTCGCCAGCCGGGGCGCCGCGATGCGCGCATCGACCTCGCCCAGGTAGGCAAAGCCGGGCGCGAAGCCGATGGCGTAGACGCGGTACTCGGTGCCGCTGTGCAGGGCGATCACCTCGTCGGTGCTCAGCGCCGCGCGGCGGGCGAGGTCCTCGAGGTCGGCGCCGCTCTCGCTGCTGTACCACGCCGGCAGTTCCACCAGCCGTCCCTCGCCGGGCTCGCCTCGCTCCAGGTCGTAGCCGAGGCGGTGCAGCTCGCGGATGACGGCCATATGGTCCGTCGCGTAGGCATCGAACAGTACCAGCAGGGAGGCGTAGGAGGGCACGAGATCGAGCAGTCGATCGCCGAGTGCCTCGGGCAGGGCGTCGGCGAGCGCCTGCACCCGCGCCGAAACGGCCGGGTCCATGGCCTCGCCGAGGTAGACCATGAGGGCGTTCTCCCCCGCGGGCTGAATGACCATGTCAGGCGTCTGCCGTCTGCTCTGGCGTGCGTTCGCCGATGCGCTCGCGGATCTCGCGGATGGCGCGGACGCCCTCCTCGTTGTCACCGTGGACGCAGAGCGTGTCGGCATCCAGCGGCAGCCGTCGGCCGCTCGCGGTGGTCACGGCCCGGTCCCGGACCAGGGACTCCACCTGCTCGAGCATGCGCTCGCGATCGTGCACGGCGCCGGGCTCGCGCCGGGAGAGGAGGTGGCCGTCGTCGTCGTAGCAGCGGTCGGCGAAGGCCTCGAAAAGCAGTTCGACCCCGTGTCGGGCCGCTTCCTCGCGGTGTTCATCGGCCGCGGCGGTGGCCAGCAGCATGAGCTTCAGGGGGCGGTGGAACCCGGCCAGGGCGGTGAGTACCGCGTCGCGGATCGCCGCGTCGCGCATCATGTCGTTGTAGAGGGCGCCGTGGGGCTTGACGTAATCCAGGAGGAGACCGGCGCAGGCCGCCATGCCGTCGAGGGCGGCGACCTGGTACCGCAGCGTGGCGATGAGCTCGTCCCCGGACAGGTTCATGGAGCGCCGGCCGAAGCCGACCAGGTCCGGGTAGGCCGGGTGCGCGCCGACGCGAACGCCGTACTCCCGGGCCAGCGCCAGCGTTTCAGCCAGGGTCAGCGGGTCGCCGCCGTGGAAGCCGCAGGCGATGTTGGCGAGGTCGATGTGCGGCATGACGTGGGCGTCCATGCCCATGCGCCAGGGGCCGTAGCTTTCGCCGAGGTCGCAGTTGAGCAGCATGAGTGTTCTCCTAGAGCACCGCGAGCCGGCTGTTGCGCAGGTCCGTGACCAGCATGCAGCCGGGGCTGTGGGTGATGGCGATCGGCGGCCGGGCGTGCGCCAGCGCCACCTGCGGCGTGACCCCGCAGGCCCAGAAGACCGGCAGCTCCTCCGGCGCCACGGGGACCGGGTCGCCGTAGTCCGGCGCGGCGAGGTCGTCGATGCCGATGAGTCCCGGGTCACCCAGGTGTACCGGCGCGCCGTGTACCGCCGGGAAACGGGTGCAGACCTGGATCGCCCGGATGGCGTCGGCGGCGCGGAACGGGCGCATGCTCACCACCATGTCGCCGTGGAAGCGGCCGGCCGGGGCGCAGGGCAGGGTCGTCCGGTACATGGGTACGTTACAACCCAGGCTGACGTTGCGCACTTCGAGTCCGTCGGCGAGCAGCGCCTCCTCGAAGGAGAAGGAGCAGCCGAGGGCGAAGGCGACGAAATCGTCCCGCCAGCGGTCGGCGATGGACACCGGCTCGGCGGTCACCTCGCCGTCCTCGAAGACCCGGTAGCGCGGCAGGTCGTCGCGCAGGTCGATGTCGCCGAGGGCGGGGAGCGTCGGGTCACCGGGGGAGGGGCTGACAGCCAGTAGCGGACAGGGCTTGGGGTTGGCCTGGCAGAAGCGGAGAAAGTCGCCGGCCCAGGCCTCCGGCAGTACTACCAGGTTGCACTGGACGTGCCCCGGGGCGAAGCCCGAGGTGTTGTCGGTGAACGCGCCGCTGCGCATCGCTGCGCGCAGGGCGGCGGGTGTCGCGTGACGATCCATGGTCGACTCCGGTCGGTGCCAGCGCCTATAGTATGGCCGCACTATAACGCGACCGGATATACCGCTACCGGGATAGTCCTCTCGCCGGCCGCGGTCCCTGAGTGCCAATAATACGTAGACCACGAGGATCCAGCATGCCCCACCCCAGCGTGACCGCCGAGACCCTGCCGCACAAGCCCGCCATCATCATGGGCGGCAGCGGTGAAATCGTTACCTACCGCGAGCTCGACGAGCGCTCCAGCCAGGGCGCGCAGCTGCTGCGCAGCCTCGGCCTGCAGAAGGGGGATCACATTGCCCTCATGCTCGAGAACTGCCGCCCGTTCCTCGAGATCTGTTTCGCCTGCCAGCGCTCCGGGATCATCTACACCCCCGTGAGCACCCACCTGAAGGCCGACGAGACGCGCTACATCCTGGAGAACTGCGGCGCCAAGCTGTTCATCACCTCGCCCAAGCTGCACGACGTGGCCGAAAAGATGCTCGAGGGCGCCGGCGCCGTCCGCCATTTCTACATGGTGGGCGGTATCGCGGACGGCTTCGAAAGCTGGGAGGAGGCCGTGGACCGGCAGCCGGCGGAGCGCATCGCCGACGAGGCCTACGGCGTGGACATGCTGTATTCCTCCGGGACCACCGGCAAGCCCAAGGGGGTGTTCATCCCGCCGCCCACGGACGACCCCTACGCCGAGCACCCCATGGCGCCGAGCCTCGGAGCGGCCTTCGGCTTCAGCGACGAGACCGTCTACCTGTCGCCGGCGCCGCTCTACCACGCGGCGCCGCTGCGCTACAACATGATGGTGCTGTCGCTGGGCGGTACCACGGTCGTAATGGAGAAGTTCGAGCCGGAGGCGGCGCTGGCGCTGATCCAGGAGCATCGCTGCACGCACAGCCAGTGGGTGCCGATCATGTTCATCCGCATGCTCAAGCTGCCGGCAGAGGTCCGCGAGCAGTACGACGTGTCCAGCATGCAGTTCGCGATTCACGCCGCCGCCCCCTGTCCCATCGAGGTCAAGGAGCAGATGATCGCCTGGTGGGGGCCGGTGATCGTCGAGTACTACGCCGCCAGCGAGGCGATCGGCATCACCATCATCGACTCCGCCGCCTGGCTGACCCACAAGGGTTCCGTGGGCCCGGCGGTGCTGGGCCAGATCCATATCGTCGACGACGATGGCAACGAGCTGCCCACGGGGGAGATCGGCACGGTGTATTTCTCCGGCGAGCAGGCGAGCTTCCAGTACCACGGCGAGCCGGAGAAGACCGCCGAGGCCTTTGACCACCGCGGCTGGGCGACGACCGGCGACGTCGGCTACGTGGACGAGGACGGGTTCCTGTACCTCACGGACCGCAAGCACTTCACCATTATTTCCGGCGGCGTGAACATCTACCCGCAGGAGATCGAGAACATCCTCATCACCCACGACAAGGTGGCCGACGTGGCGGTGTTCGGCGTGCCCGACGAGGAGTTCGGCGAGGCGGTCACGGCCGTGGTGCAGCCTCTCAACTGGGCCGACGCGACCGACGAGGTCGCCATCGAGATCATGGAGTGGCTTCGCGACCGGGTCGCGCATCTCAAGGTGCCGAAGGCGCTGCACTGGCACCCGAAGCTGCCGCGGATGGACAACGGCAAGCTCTACAAGCGCCACCTCGCGGAAGAGTTCCGCGGCGGTGCCCGGGCCGACGACGGGCCCCGGGTCGAGCCCGAAGCAGAAGAAAAGGACTGAGCGCTAGCCCGCCGGTAGCGGTTCGGCGGCGGCCGCCGCTGCCGCCCTCGGGCGCCGGAAGGGCAGGTAGAACACCGGCAGCACGAACAGGGTGAACAGCGTGCCCACGAGCATGCCGGCGGCGATCATGAGGCCGATGCCGAAGCGCGCGTTGGCGCCGGCGCCGGAGGCGAGCAGCAGCGGCAGCACCCCGAGGACCGTGGCGAAGGTGGTCATGAGAATCGGCCGCAGGCGCAGGGCGGCGGCTTCCAGCACTGCGGCGCGCCGGTCGGTGCCGCGCGCCGTAAGCTGGTTGGCGAACTCCACGATGAGAATCCCGTGCTTGCTGATCAGGCCGATGAGCGTCAGCAGGCCGATCTGCGTATAGATATTAAGGGTCACCACGCCGATGGCGATGGGCACCACCGCGCCGAAGATCGACAGGGGCACGGCGACGAGCACCACCAGCGGGTCGCGGAAGCTGTTGAACTGCGCTGCGAGCACCAGGAAGATCAGGATCAGCGACAGGCCGAAGAGCACCGGGAAGCTGCCGCTCTCCTGCATGAAGCGCCGGGACTCACCGGTGTAGCCGGCCCGGAAAGAGGGTGGCGCGATCTCCGCGAGGGTCTCCTCGAGAAGGGCGAGGCCGGTGCCGAGCGTGTTCGGCGGCATCACCAGGCCCTGGATCGTTGTGCTGTTGAGCTGCTGGTACTGGCTCAGCTGGTTCGGCTGGACCCGGTGCTCGAGGCGGATCACGCTCGACAGCGGGACCAGCTCGTCGCTGGCGGTGCGCAGGTAGTACTTCTCTAGCTCCTCCTCCGTCAGCCGGAAATCCCTCCCCGCCTGGGGAATCACCTTGTAGCTGCGGTCATCGACCGAGAACCGGTTGACCTCCGCCTCGCCCAGCATCACCGCGAGGGTCTGGCCGATATCGCGCATGGCGATGCCGAGGCGCGCGGCGCGCTCGCGGTCGATGCGCACCTCCACCTCCGGGCGATTGAAGTCGAGGGTCTGGTTGACGAAGATGAACAGGCCCGATTCCCGGGCGCGCTGCAGCAGTTCCTCACCGACCCGGTAGACCTCCTCCTGGGGCGCGGTGGAGGCGACCACGAAGGCCAGCGGCAGGCCGCCGCCGGCGCCGGGCAGGGAGGGGGTGCCGAAGGAGAAGAGCTCCATGCCGGCAATGCCCGCGAGGCGCTGCTGGAACTGCGCCTGCACCTGCTGCTGCGTGCGCTCCCGCTCGTCCCAGTGGGTAAGCGTCAGTCCGCCGAAGTTACTCGACGGCTCGATCACCTGCCAGGACGATGCCACTTCCGGCATGTCCTGCCAGAGGTCGACGACCTGGTCGAGGTAGCGGTTGATGTAGTCGAGGTTGGCGTAGCTCGGCGCGACGCCGACGTAGAAAACGCCGCCGGTGTCTTCCTCCGGCGCGAGTTCGTCCTGCGCCAGCATGAACAGCACGGGCAGGGCAGCGAGAATCGCCGCAGCGAACAGCAGTACCGCGCCGCGGTTCGCGAGGCAGTGGTCGAGAAGCCGCTGGTAGCGTCCCGTAAGCGCGCCGAAACGCTCGTCGAGCCAGTCGGCAAAGCGGCCCTGTTCGCCGTGGCTCTTCAATACGCGGGAGGACATGACCGGGCTCAGGGTTAGGGCGATGAGCCCCGAGACGAGGACGGCGCCGGCCAGGGTCAGCGCGAACTCGCTGAAGAGCGCGCCGGTGAGGCCGCCGATGAAGGCGATGGGCGCGTAGACCGCCGCCAGGGTCAGGGTCATGGCAACCACCGGCATCGCCACCTCGCGGGCGCCGGTGATCGCCGCCTGCAGGGGCGTGGCGCCTTCCTCCACGTGCCGGTGCACGTTCTCCACCACCACGATGGCGTCATCGACCACGAGGCCGATGGCGATCACCATGGCCAGCAGCGTGAGCAGGTTGAGGGAAAAGCCCATGGCGAGTACCAGCGCGACCACGCCGATGAGCGACAGGGGAATGGTCACCAGTGGCACCAGCACCACGCGGAAGGAGCCCAGGAACAGGTAGATCACGGCGATGACGATGAGCGCGGCCTCGACCAGGGTACTCGCGACCTCGCGCAGCGCCGCGTCGATGGCAATGCTGCCGTCCCAGTCCAGGCGCAGCTCCAGGTCTGCCGGGAGCGAGGCGCGGATCTTCGGCAGCTGCGCGTGCAGCGCCGCGGACACCTCCAGCGGGTTGGCGTCCGGCGCCGCCTCGATGGCCATGAACACCGCCGGTTCGCCGCTGGAGAACGCGCGCGACTGGTTGTTCTCCGCGGCCAGCTCCACCTCCGCGACATCGAGCATGCGCACCTGGCGGTCCCCCTCCTGGCGGACCACCAGGCGCTCGAAGTCCTCTACCGTCTGCATGTCGGTGCGGGCGTCGACGTTGATGCGCACGAGGTTGCCCTCGGTGGCGCCCGCGGTACTGATGAAGTTGTCGCGGCGCACGGCCTCGGAGACATCCGCGGCGGTGACGCCGAGGGCCGCCATGCGCACCGGGTCTAGCCAGATACGCATGGCGAGGGGCCGGCCGAAGATGGCCGCCTTGCCCACGCCGTCGAGGGTCGCGAGCTCCGGCTGCACGCTGCGCAGCAGGTAGTCGTTGATCTGGAAGGGCGTCATCTGCTGGCTGGTGAACGCCAGGTACATGAGCGCATCCTCGCCGCTGCCGGTGGCGATGACCGGATCCTCCACGTCCCGGGGGATCTCATCGCGGGCCTGGGCCACCTTGGCGACGACTTCCGTGAGTACCTGGTCCGTGTCCTCACCCAGGCGGACGTGGACCTCGATGGTCGAGACCCCCGCATTGCTGGTGGCGGAGAGATAGTCGATGCCGGCCGCGCCGGCGATGTTCACCTGCAGTGGGGTGGTCACGAAACCCTGCACGGTGCGCGAGCTGGCGCCGGGGTAGACGGTGGTCACGGTGATCACCGAGCGCTCGAGGCCGGGAAACTCGCGGATGCCGACGCGGGAGAGGGAGGCGAGGCCGAGCAGCAGGACCAGCGCGCTGACCACGATGGCCAGCACCGGCCGCTCGATGAAGCGGTCCGTGAAGCGCATCAGGCGCCGGGTCCCGCGCCGCCCTCGAGGACGACCCGGGCGCCGCGGTAGAGCTTGTTCTGCCCTACGCTGACCACGCGGTCACCGGCGCGCAGGCCGGCGAGGATGGCCACGCGGCCGTCGCGTACCGCACCGGTGGTGACCACCCGCGGCTCCACGCTGAGGCCTTCGGCGTCCTCGTGCACGAGGTACACGAGATTGCCCTGGAGCGAGAAAGTGACGGCCGTTTCCGGCACGGTGACGTGGGTCGCGGTCTCGCCGAGGTCTACGCGCAGACTCGCGAACATCCCGGGCAGCAGGCCGTCCGTCTCCTCCAGCTGTGCGCGCAGGAGCAGGTTGCGCGTGCCCGGGTCCGCGGCGGCGTCCAGCGCCTCGAGGCGCGCGGCGAAGCGCCGGCCCGGGAAGGCCGCGGTGCTGACGCTCACCTCGAGGCCGGGGCGCAGCCTCGGGGCGTAGCGCGCGGGCACGGTGAAATCGACCTCGAGGGCGGAGCGGTCCTGCAGGGTCGCGATCGCGGTACCCGACTCGAGGTAGTCGCCGACGCGCACGCGGATGATGCCGAGGGTGCCGGCAAAGGGCGCGCGGATGCGCTTGTTGTCGATGCGCGCCTCGAGCTCCGCGAGCTGCGCCGTGGCCGCTTGCAGGTCCGCGCGGGAGCGGTCGTACTGGCTCTGGGGGATGGATTTCTGTTTCACCAGGCTCTCGTCGCGCTCGAAGAGAAGCCGGGCCAGCTCGAGGTTGGCCTCCTGGCGCTCCCGGGCCGCCTGCTCGACGCTGTCATTGAGCACCAGGAGCAGGTCGCCTGCGGCCACGTCCTGGCCGGAACGGACCGCGATCCCGGTGATCTCGCCACTGGTCTCGGCGGCGAGCTCGACGCCGCGCACGGCGCGGATGGTCCCGACCGCATCGAGGACGTTGCGCCAGGGGGCGAGCTCGGCCGTCGTGGCGCTCACGGTGATCGGCGGCTGCGGCGGCGGGTTGCTGAGCGCGGCGAAGCGCTGGGCGAGGTACAGGCCGATGGCCCCGAAGATGGCCAGCAGGAGGGCGAGGGCGATGAGGTAGGCGCGCAAGGCAGCTCCTTGTTTGCTGTCGTTTTTCTTGCTGTCGTTGTCGGGGCTGTTGTCGGGGGCCTGTGACGTCGCGAGCCTGACTGCGAACCCTCCCCCGAGTTTACGGTCCCCCGGGCCCCTTGACAAAGATCAAGAGACGCCGGTTTACGCGGGCGGGCGCGCTGGGCGGGGCACCGGGGAAGCGGTATGCTCGGGAGGATGGTATGAAGGGACCCCTGCATGAGCAAGGCACGCAAGCTGAAGGCGCTGGAACGCGAAATGGACCGCGCCGAGACCTACGCCGCCTGGCGCGAGGCCGCCCTGGCCCACGACGAACTGAGCGGCGCGCGCCGCTGGCGCGAAATGGACCAGAGCCGCCAGTACGATTACGCCCAGATCCGCCTGCGCCTCGACCGGCTGCGCAGCCTGCGCGCCCGGCACGACAATCACGGGCTGCTCTACACGCTGAACGAGGGCATTCACGGCAACATGGGTGGCATGGGCCGGTCGACGCTCTACCAGCGCGCCAAGTTTGGCACCAAGCAGCTGATCGAGCAGTACATCGAGGAGATCGACGACGCCCTGCGCTATCTCGCGGACCTGCCGGAGAGTGAGATCGGTATCCAGGAGAGGATGGATTTCTTCTACCGCGCCAACATCTGCTTCGGGCGCTCGGCGCTCATGCTCTCCGGCGGCGGCGTGCTCGGCTTCTACCACATGGGGGTGGTCAAGACCCTGCTCGAGGAGGGCCTGCTGCCGCGGGTGATCTCCGGCTCCAGCGCCGGTTCCCTGGTCGCCGGTGTCCTCGGTACGCACACGGACGCCGAAATGCGTCGCTTCTACGACCCGGCGAACGTGCATTTCGAGGCCGAGCGGGAAGCGAGCGTGTTTTCCCGCATGTTCTTCGGCACGAACCCTTCCATCGACGTCGGCGACCTCGAGAAGATCATCGACCGGCTGGTGCCGGACATGACCTTCCAGGAGGCCTACGAGAAGACCGGCCGGCAGATCAGCATCACCGTGGCGCCGGCGGAGACGCACCAGCGCTCGCGGCTGTTGAACGCCATCACGTCGCCGAACGTGTACATCCGCTCGGCGGTCATGGCGTCCTGCGCGGTGCCCGGTGTCTTCCCGCCGGTGATGCTCATGGCGAAGAACGTGCACGGCGAGCCGCAGCCCTACCTGCCGACGCGCAAGTGGGTGGACGGGTCCATTGCCGATGACCTGCCGGCGAAGCGCCTGTCGCGGCTCTACAGCACCAATCACTACATCGTGAGCATGGTGAACCCCATCGCCACCCCGTTCCTGAACGGCGGCAAGCCGCGCAGCAAGATGGCCTCGGCGCTCGGTGCGCTGGGTATCGGCGTGGGTCGCGAGGTCCTCAACTTCTACCGCGGCGTGGCCCAGCGGCGGGGCGATCGCTGGCCCCGGCTCAACCTGCTGCTCAACGGCGTGCACGCGCTCATGGACCAGGAATACAGCGGCGACATCAACATCGTGCCGAGCTTCCGCTGGTACAACCCGGCGAAGATACTGTCACACCTGTCCGAGAAGGAACTGGTGGCGCTCATGCAGGGGGGCGAGCATTCGGCGTTCCCGCAGGTCGAGCCTATCCGTATCTGCACGCGCATCTCGCGGACCATGGAGGAGATCCTCTACCGCTTCGAGTACGGTGACCTGAGGCCGGAGGGTGACAAGTACCACCGGCCGCGGGCATCCCGGCGGCGGCCGGCGCCGACCCGGGCGGACCGGGAGGCCATGCGCGAGACGGGCTCCCAGCGGCTGGCCAAGGCGCCGCCGAAGAGCAAGGCGCGGGCGAAGAAGCGGCCGGCCGGGAGCAGCGGCAGAAGCGCCGGCGGGGACGCCGGAAAAGGCGGCGGCAAAAAAGCGGACAGTGCCGCCGCCTGAGGCGCGCTAGCGGTCGATGAGCGCCACGCCGTGGCGCGCCAGCGGCTCGACGAGCGCGCCCTTGGCTTCCGCCTCGGCGCTCGAGGCATTGCCCTGGAGCGCGCGTTTCTTCACGCCCTGCAGGATCGCCGCCAGGCGGAAGAAGCAGAACACCAGGTAGAAATTCCAGTGATCGATGCCGTCACGACCCGTGCGTCGGCAGTAGTCCGCGACGTAGGCGTCGTCCGAGGGCAGGCCCAGGCTCGCCCGATCCACGCCGGCAAGGCCCCTCAGTCCGGCGTCGCCGGGCAGCTGCCAGGCCATGACCTGGTAGGCGAGGTCCGCCAGCGGGTGGCCTAGCGTGGACAGTTCCCAGTCCAGCACGGCGATGATGCGCGGCTCCGTCGGGTGGAACATGAGGTTGTCGAGGCGGTAGTCGCCGTGAACCAGGCTCACGGCGCCGTCATCCGGCGGCATGTTGGCCGGCAGCCAGGCGATGAGCGTTTCCATGGCCTCGCTGTGCTCCGTCTCCGATGCCCGGTACTGCTTGGTCCAGCGCCCCACCTGGCGCTCGAAATAATTGCCCGGGCGGCCGAAGTCGGCGAGGCCGGCGGCGTCCACGTCGACATTGTGCAGGGCGGCGAGCACCCGGTTCATCTCGTCGTAGATCGCCGTCCGCTCGGCGTTGTCGGCAACCTCCGGCAGCGTCGGGTCCCAGAACACCCGGCCCTCCAGGTATTCCATGACGTAGAACATGGAGCCGATGATGCGCTCGTCCTCGCACAGGAGGTAGGCCTCCGGCACGGGAACGTCCGTGTCGGCCAGCGCCCGCAGCACCCGGAACTCGCGGTCTACGGCGTGGGCGGAGGCGAGCAGCTCGCCCGGCGGCTTGCGCCGCAGCACGTACTGGCGCCCGCCGGCGCTCAGGCGGAAGGTCGGGTTCGACTGGCCGCCGGCGAACTTCTCGGCGGTGAGGTCGCCGGAAAAGCCCGGCAGATGCTCGGCGAGGTAGGGGGCCAAACGTTCCGTGTCGAGGGTCTGGGTGCTCATTGCGCTCTCCGTGTGCTGCCCGCGGGGGGCCGCAACAATGACATCACCGGCGGAAAAAATAAACTCGCAAAGACCCCGCGGCCCGTGCCGTTGAGCCGCTCGCGCGGTAACGCTATGCTCCTGCGCCACCAGCCATAAGAATCGCGGGAGACGCGCATGTACGCAGAGCTGAAGCAGGCCTGGCAGGAACTCACGAGCCCCGGGCAGCTGTTCGAGGTGACCACGGCGGAGGTGGGCGGCGTCCCCATCCGGACCTACGCGCACGCGCCGCCGTCCCTGCGCGAGATCTGGCTGGGCGCCGCGGGTCACGGCGACAAGGAGTACCTGGTCTACAACGACGAGCGCCTGAGCTACGCCGAGGCGCAGGCGATCACGGGCTCTATCGCGCACTGGCTGAGCGAGGCCGGCGTGAGCCAGGGCGACCGCGTCGCCATCGCCATGCGCAACTACCCCGAGTGGATGCTCGCCTACTGGGCCGTGACGGCCATGGGGGCGGTGGTCGTCGGCATGAACGCCTGGTGGGTGCCGCAGGAGATGCACTACGGGCTCGAGGACTCGGCGCCGAAGGTCCTGATCGCCGACCAGGAGCGGCTGCAGCGCTTCGCGGAACTGCGCGGCGACTTCCCGGACCTGACCGTGGTCGGGGTGCGCGTGCCCCATGACCTGCCGGACTGGGCCACGGACTGGGCAGAGCTGGTCAACAGCGAGTCGAAGATGCCCGAGGTCACGGTGGCGCCGGACGATGACGCCTGCATCTTCTACACCTCGGGGACGACGGGGCGCCCGAAGGGCGCGCAGCTGACCCATCGCGGCTGCGTCAACAACATCTTCAACGTGGCCTTTGCCAACGCGGTGCAGCCGCGGGCGCTGGCCCTGGCGCGCGGCGACGAGCCCGGGGAACCGGGCGGCACGGAGATCCGCGCGCTGGTGGCCACGCCGCTGTTCCATGTGACGGCCAACAACTGCGTGGCGCAGGTGGTGACCCTGGTCGGCGGCCGCCTCGTGCACATGTACAAGTGGGACCCGGCGGAAGCGCTGCGGCTGATCGAGCGGGAGAAGCTCACCACCTTCAATGCCGTACCGATGATGGCCCGGGAGATCATGATGCACCCGGACTTCAAGACCCGCGATACCTCGTCCCTGAAGACCGTCGGCGGCGGTGGCGCCGCCATGCAGCCGGACCTCGTGGGCAAGGTCAGCGAAACCATGAAGACCGCGCGGCCGAATACCGGCTACGGCATGACCGAGACCTGCGGCATCATCACCGCGGTGTCCATGGAGTTCTTCATGGACCGGCCCACCAGTGTCGGCCCGGCCATGCCGACCTTCGAGGCCCGCATCGTCGACCCGGCAGGCAAGGAGCTGCCCCTGGGGGATATCGGTGAGCTCGTGGTGCGCGGTGCGCCGGTGATCAAGGGCTATCTGAACCGGCCGGAGGCCACGGCCGAAACCATCGTCGACGGCTGGCTGCACACCGGCGATGTCGCCTACATGGACGAGGACGGCTTCATCTACCTCGTCGACCGGGCCAAGGACATGGTGCTGCGCGGCGGCGAGAACGTGTACTGCGCCGAGGTGGAGAACGCGCTCTTCCACCACGACGCGGTCGCCGAGTGTGTCGTCTTCGCGGTGCCGGATGATCGGCTGGGCGAGGAGGTCGGCGCGGCGGTGCACCTGAAACCGGGTGCAAGCGTCGACGCCGAGGCGCTGCGTACCCACTGCCGGGAGCACATCGCGGCCTTCAAGGTGCCGCGCTACCTCTGGTTCCTCGACGACCCGCTGCCGCGCAACGCCAACGGCAAGTTCCTGAAGCGCGAGCTGCGCGACACGCTGAAGGTCGAGGACGCCGCCTGACGCAGGCGGCGCCTCAGGCGTCGACGTCGAGGGTCACGCCGCGGGCGATGGTGCCGTCCGCCTCGCCGCTGCTGATGGCCACCCGGTCCGCCGCGATGCCCTTGCTCGTGACCAGGTAGCGCTTGACGGCGGCGGCGCGATCCGTCGCCAGCGTCTCCAGCGCGCGGGGCGGCAGCGCCATCGTGTCCACGACCGCATCGTATTGCGCCGCAGGCGGCGGCAGCGCTGCCTCTTCCCCCTCGGCGCCGGCCGGTGGCGCCAGCGGCGCGTAGCGGGCCGCCACTGCCTCCGCCCAGGCGGCGTCGCGGGCGGCCAGGCTCTCCGGCGTCAGCCCGTCCGCGAGCAGCGCGTCGTCCAGTGCCTTTGCCTTGAGAACCCTCGCGTCCTCGCTGTCGGTGATCCCGCGGGCGAGGAGCCGGAGCTGCGGCCGCTGTGTGAGCGCATCGGCCAGGGCATCCAGCTTGCCTGCCGCCGGCGCGTCGAGGCTGTCGCGGGCGGGCTCGAAGGCCAGGGCCTGCAGGTCCTCGTCGCTGCCGGCGAGGCCCGCGAGGAGCTTGAACGGTGCGGTGACGATGTTGGTGATGACGTTGGCGATGGCGCGGCCGATGACCTTGCCCAGGCGGAAAGAGGGGTCATCGACATCGCCCTCCACGGGCACGTCGAGGTCGATCACGCCGCGCGAATCCTCCAGCAGCGCGATGGCCAGCTTCAGCGGCAGGTCCATGGCCTGTTCGCTTTCAAAGGGCGCGCCCAGTTCCATCTGCGAGATGATGGCCCGGTTCTCGCCCGCCAGCCGGTCACCGGCAAGGCGGTAGCGCAGGTCGAGGTTCAGCGTGCCGGCGTCGATCGTGTAGCCGGCATAGGTGCCCGCGTAGGGCGTGAGCCGGGCGATATCGATGCCCTGGAAGCTGACGCCGATATCGACATCGGGCGCGGGCGCGAAGGGCGCGATGCTGCCCTCGATGCGCACCGGCGCGTAGCCGTCCACGGAGCCGGTGAGCTTGACCGGCACCGGGGCGGTCGAGGCGGTGGCGACGGTGCCGACCTCGCCCTCGAGGCCCTCGACCAGCGTGCGGAATTCCAGGGGCAGGGAGCGGTCCTCGAAATCCACCGCGCTGTTGCTCACGGCGAGGCCGCCAAGGGTGACCGCCCAGGGTTCGCTGCCGGCGCCGGGTTCTGCATCGCTTTCGGTGCTGCTCCCGTTCTCCGCTGCGTCTTCGCTCTCGATCAACGCTGTCTGCACGTTGAGGCGGCCGTCCTCGCCGATGCGCAGGCGGCTTTCATAGCCGTCGAGGGAGATGACGCCCGTTTCCAGCGTCTGCGCCGCCACATTCACGCTGATGCCGGGGACGGCCAGCGTGTCCCAGCGCAGGGCGCTCTGCTCGGCCCCGTCGATCTGCAGGCCGAAGGCCGTGAGACGGACATCGGCCCTGGCCGTTGCCGGCGCGAAATCCGTGAGCCCGATGTCGCCGTTGACGGCCAGGCGGCCGCCTTCAAAGCCGGCCTTGATAAACGGTGTCAGGAGCGGGTTGGCCAGGGTGACGGGGAGGGCGTCCAGCTCGAGATCGAGGGTGCCGCTGCCCGCGCCGGCATCGACGGCCCCGGCGACGGCCAGGGTGGCCTCCCCGTTGAGCGTGAGGGCCAGCGCCACGCTGCTGTCGCCCTCCGGCGGGTACGCCAGGTTGCCCAGTTCGACCGTGAGCGGGTCGACCGTGAGCAGGGCCGGGGCGGTGTAGGGCGAGCGCCAGCGCAGGCGGGCATCGGGGACGGAGAACCGGTCCAGCTGCAGCTGCCAGGGCTCGGCGTCGTTCCCCGCCGGGCCGCCGCTGTCGGCCGCAGCCGTGTCGTTCGCGGCGGCGTCGCCTGCCCCGGGGACGAGCAGGGTGAGCAGGCTGACCTGCTCGCCCTCGAGGAACCCGCTGACGGCCAGCCCCTCGAGGCTTGCCTCGGCAGCGCTCACACGCTGTGCGGCGCTGTCGACGCTGATGCCGTCCAGCTCGAAGCGGTCAAAGGCGAGCGCCGTATCCGGCAGCGCCGCGGGGTCTGCGGGCGCCAGGGACAGGTCGCGCAGCTGCAGTGCGCCGCTGCTCACGCTGACCCGGGGCTCGCCCTGCCAGTCGGCCTCGTAGTGGCCGGTGATTTCCATGAGTGCGCTGTCCATGGCGAAAGGCAGGTCTTCGGCGAGGTAGCGGTGCAGCGGGCGCAGGTCGAGGTCGGCGATCTGCAGTTCGCCGCTGCTGCGGGCCTGCGGCAGGGAGAACTCACCGCGCCAGCGCAGGATGCCGTTGTGCTCCGTGACCACGAGCAGCTCGTAGGGGCTTCCCGCCGCTACCACGGTGGACAGGCCCGTGACCGTGAAGCCGAGGTCGCGGAGGAAGGTCTCGTAGCGGGGCGTGCGGGTGCGGTCCTCGAAACGCAGCTCGCGGGCATCGAAGCGCAGCGAGCGCACCGTGATACCCGGGATGGCAGCGTCGCCGTCGTCGCTAGCCTCCGCCCCGGCGTCACCCGCCAGGAGGTCGCTGATGTTGAAGCGGCCGTCCTCGAAACGTCGCAGGGCGACCTCGAGGCCCTCCACCGCCACGGCGTCCAGCACGAAGCCCGGCTGCGTCATGCTGCGCCAGGCGCCGAAGTCGACCTCCAGGCGGTGCAGGGCCGCAAAGGGTCCGCCCTCCGGCTCGGCCAGGCGCGCCTTGCGCACCTCGAGGGCCAGGGTGAAGGGGTTGAAGAGGATCAGCTCGCTGTCCAGGCGGCGCCCGAGGTACTGCTCAGCCAGGCGCGGCGCCGCGATGTTGAGGGCGGGCAGCAGCACGAGGAGGGCGAGCGCCAGGTAGGCCAGGTAGGCCATGAGAAGGGTGCGCAGCAGGCGTCTGGGCATGGCAGTACCGAGGTGTTGAAAGACGGAGCGGTTTAGCTTGCAGGCCCCTCGCGGCCTTTACAAGCCCTTGCGATAGGCATAGGGCGTGACACCGGTCCACCCCTTGAAGGCGCGGATGAAGGCGCTCGACTCGGAGAAACCGGACCGGTGGGCGATCTCCTCGATGGACAGGCCCTGGCGCCCGAGGTAGTGCAGGGCCACGTCGCGGCGCAGCTGGTTCTTGATGTCCTTGAAGGTGGTGCCCTCCCGCGCGAGGCGGCGGCGCAGGGTCTGCGGGTGCACCTCGAGGGCGGCAGCCACCTCGCCCAGCTCCGGCATGTCGAGGAGGTTCTGGCGCACCAGGTCGCGGACCTGGGCGGTCCAGCTGGCCCGCGGGTACTGCTGCGTGAGCATGATCAGCACCGGGTGGCGGAGAAAGCGCTTGAGCGTGGCCTCGTTCTGTACGACCGGGCGCTCCATGAGACCTGCCGGGAATTCCAGGGCACAGTGCTCACACTCGAAGTCCACGGGGTTGGCCAGGAACATCCGCCGGTAGTCGTCGGGCTGGGCGGCCGGCGGGTAGTCGAGGCTTGCCCGGGTGAGCGGCAGGTGCTCCTGCACCAGCCAGCTGCCGAAGCGGTGGACGTTGAACAGGAACAGCTCTTTCAGGTACGGGTCCACCGGCGCCGGGCCCTGTTCGCGCAGGTGGACGGCGGCGCGCTCGCCGCTCACCTCGAAGGCGGGCACGGGGTCGTAGCCGAAGAGGGCATAAAAGCGGCAAAGGCGCGACAGGGCCTGGCCCAGGGTGGCGCTGCCGATGACCGCATGGCACATCATGTCCCAGCTGCCGAGGGGCATGGGGCGCTCGCCGTAGCCGAGGGACTCGTCGCCGAGGGCCTGCATGGTGGCGACCTGCAGGTCCGCGAAGCGTTCGATGGCAATGCGGGCGTGGGGTTCGCGCAGGAGCCGGGGCGTGATGCGGTTGCGGCGGAGGAGGGGCAGCGGATCCACGCCGAGGCGAACCGTGTGGCGCAACACGGCGCGGGCGAAGTGCACCGAGATGGATTGCTTGCGCAAGGGCGGGTCCTGTCAGTTTGGGTCAATAATTTTGTCCGTGGCGGTCATTGCCGCCCCCGGCGGCGCTGCACATACTGGCGCGCGCCCCCATCGCCCACCACGGAGATTCGCGATGTTGCCACGCAACTTCACCGAAGAACAAACCATGTTCCGCGATGCTTACCGCAAGTTCCTCGCCAGCGAGATTGTGCCACATATGGAGCGCTGGCGTGAGGCGGGCATCGTCGACCGGGAGGCCTTCCTGCGCGCCGGTGAGCAGGGCTTTCTCATGGTCTGGCCGGCCGAGAAATACGGCGGCATGGGCGACGAGGACTTCCGCTTCGAGCAAGTCATCATCGAGGAAACCGCCTATGCCCGTGTCGGCGACTGGTACGCGACGCTGCACAGCCGCCTGGTCGGTCCCTACTTCACCCGTTTCGGCAGCGAGGAGCAGTGCGAGCGCTTCCTGCCGAAGTGCGTGAGCGGCGAGTGCATTCTCGCGGTCGCCATGACCGAGCCGGACGCCGGCTCGGACCTGGCCGGGATGCGCTCGACGGCGCGGGAGGATGGCGATCACTGGGTTCTCAACGGCTCCAAGACCTACATCTCCAACGGCATCAACGCCGACGCGGTCATTGTCGCGGCGAAAACGGACCCGGAGAACAACCCGCACCACATGACCCTGTTCATCGTCGAACGGGGCATGGAGGGCTTCGAGCGCGGCCGCAACCTGAAGAAGATGGGCATGAAGGCGCAGGACACCGCCGAGCTGTTCTTCAACGATGTGCGCGTGCCGAAGGCGAACGTTCTCGGCGAACCCGGCAAGGGCTTCATCTACCTGATGGAGGGGCTGGCCGAGGAGCGGCTCATCGGCGCCTGCGGCTACCTGGCCTCGGCCCAGCTGTCCTGGGACCTCACCTACGACTACGTGCGCGAGCGCAAGGCCTTCGGCAAGCCCCTGGCGGCCTTCCAGAATACGCAGTTCAAGCTGGCGGAACTGCGCACCGAGCTCGATATCGCCCAGAGCTATGTAGACCAGTGCGTCGCTGCCTTCAACGCGGGCCAGCTCACGGCGGTGGATGCCGCCAAGGCCAAGCTGGTCACCAGCGAGCTCCAGGTTAAGGCTGCCGATGTCGGCGTGCAGCTCCACGGCGGCGCCGGCTATATGGACGAATACGCCATCAGCCGTCAGTATACCGATGCCAGGATCGCCACGATCTATGCCGGCAGCTCCGAGGTGATGAAGATCATCATCAGCCGCGACTGCCTGTCGGACGACTACAAGCCGTTCAATACCCGTAACTTCTGAAGCACGCGTTTAAGTACACGGAATCACGCACACACGGAATCAAGGAGGAATCACCATGGATCTGTCAGGGAAAGTCGCCATCGTCACCGGCGGGGCCTCCGGCCTCGGCCGCGCCACCGTCGAGGCCTACGTCGCCAAGGGCGTCAAGGTCGCTATCTTCGACCTCAACGAGCAGGCCGCGGACGAGATGATCCAGGCCCTCGGCGACGACAAGGTCGCCTTCTGGAAGGTCAATGTCGCCGACGAGGACTCCGTGAGCACGGCCGTTGCCGGCGTGGTGGAGAAGTTCGGCGCCCTGCATATCTGCAACAACTTCGCCGGTATCGGCAGCGCCTGCAAGACGCTGAGCAAGAAGGGCGTCTTCCCGCTGGACATGTTCATGGGCGTGATCAACGTCAATCTCGTGGGCACCTTCAACGTGTCCCGCTATGCCGCCGAGCAGATGGCGAAGAACGACCCGGTCTTCGGCGACGACGGCCGCGGCGTCATCATCAACACGGCGTCCATTGCCGCCTACGAGGGGCAGATCGGACAGCTCGCCTACAGCGCGTCCAAGGGCGGCGTGGTCGGCATGACCCTGCCCATGGCCCGCGACCTCGCCAGCTACGGCATCCGCGTGAATACCATCGTGCCGGGGCTGATCCACACGCCGCTCTTCGAGTCGCTCCCGGAGCCGGCCTACAAGTCCCTGGAAGCGAGCGTGCTCTACCCGCATCGCCTGGGCAAGCCCGAGGAAATTGCGCACCTGTCCGTGTTCATCGCCGAGAACGATTACGTCAACGGCGAGTGCATCCGCCTCGATGGCGGTATCCGGATGCAGCCCAAATAAGCGCGGCGCGCGCCCATAACGATAAACAGGGAGACGGCTATGGGGCCCCTCAACGGCTACACGGTGATCGAACTTGCCGGCATCGGACCGGCACCCATGGGCGGCATGCTGCTCGCCGACATGGGGGCGGAGGTGATCCGCGTGGACCGCGCCGGCGGCGCGGACCCGAAGCTCACGGAGCGGGTCAGCGGCCGCGGCAAGAAGTCCATCGTTATCAATCTCAAGGACCCGGCGGGCGTGGACGCGCTCCTGCGCATGGTCGAGAACGCCGATGTGCTGATCGACCCGTTCCGCCCCGGGGTCTGTGAAAAGCTGGGCATCGGCCCCGAGGAATGTCTCGCGCGCAACCCGAAGCTGGTGTTCGCGCGCATGACCGGCTGGGGCCAGACGGGCCCGCTGGCCAGGGCCGCCGGCCACGACATCAACTACATCTCCCTGACCGGTGCGCTCTATGCCATCGGCCCGAAGGAGGGGCGGCCGGTGCCGCCGCTCAACCTCATCGGCGACATGGGCGGCGGCGGCATGCTCCTCGTGCAGGGGGTGCTCGCCGCTCTGCTCGAGGCCAGCAACTCCGGCCAGGGCCAGGTGATCGACGTGGCCATGGTCGATGGCGCAGCGCAGCTGATGTGGATGTTCCACAACTTTCAGGCCATGGGCGCGTGGAACGCCGATGAGCGCGAGGCCAACCTCCTGGACGGCGGTGCGCATTTCTATGGTACCTACGAGTGCGCCGACGGCGAGTACGTCGCGATCGGTTCCATCGAGCCGCAGTTTTATGCGCTGCTCCTGGAAAAGGCCGGTCTCTCCGCCGACGAGTTCGGGGACCAGAACAACCCGGCACTCTGGCCGGCGCTCCGGGACAGGCTGGCCGAGGTCTTCCGCCAGAAGACCCGCGACGAGTGGTGTGCGCTCATGGAAGGGACGGACGTCTGCTTCGCGCCGGTGCTCCGGTTCACCGAGGCGCCCTCGCACCCGGCCAATGTCGCCCGGGAGACCTACATCGACGTCGAGGGCGTCGTGCAGCCCGCGCCCGCGCCGCGCTTTGCGCGCACACCGTCGACGGTGCGTCACGGCGCTCACGGCGCCGGTGAGGATACGGACAGCATCCTTACGGCCATGGGCTTTGCCGAGCAGGAAATTCAGCAACTGAAGGCCGGCGGCAGCGTCGCCTGACCGGTCGGGGGAAACGCCATGAACGATTTCAAGACCGTGCGCATCGACCGTGACGGCCCCGTGGCCGTGGTGACGCTCAATCGCCCGGACAGCCTCAACAGCTTCAACGGCGAACTGCGGCGGGAATTTCTCGCTGCCGTGCAGGCGGTGAATGCCGATCCGGCGATCCGCGTCGCCGTGCTCACGGGTGAGGGTCGCGCCTTCTGCGCCGGCGCGGACCTGTCCGAGGGCCTGTCGCCGGACGACGGCGGTGGCCACGCCACCGAGGCCATGCTCAACGACGAGTACAAGCCCGCCGTGCTGGCGATCACCCAGTCCCGCAAGCCCTGGATCGCTGCTGTGAACGGTGCGGCCGCCGGTATCGGCAGCGCCTTCGCCATGGCCTGCGACCTGTCGGTGATGGGGGAGGGCGCCTACCTCTACCAGGCCTTCGTGGCGATCGGCCTGGTTCCCGACGGCGGTGCCACCTGGCACCTCGCGCGCACCCTGGGGCCGCTTCGGGCCTTCGACATGATGACCTCCGGCGAGAAGATCCCCGCGGCGCGCTGCGTCGAGCTGGGCCTGGCCAACCGCGTGGTCGCCGACGACGCCCTCGTCGACAGTGCCGTCGCCTGGGCCAACGAGCTGGCCGGCAAGGCGCCGCTCGCCCTCGAGTACATCAAGAAATCGCTGGCCTTTGCCATGGAAAACGACCTGTCGTCCGTGATCGCCAACGAGGCCTCCCTGCAGCACAGCTGTGTGGACAGCGCCGATGCCAAGGAAGGCGTGATGGCCTTCCTCGAGAAGCGCCAGGCGAACTGGTCCGGCCGCTAGCCGAGGCCCCGGGTGGCTGACGAGACTGGCGACGACGGCGACGCGCTGCGCCCGGAACTCGCCGCGCTCCGGGACCGGCTGGCGCAGACCGGCGATGACGCCCGGGCGGCCGACCGTGACAAGCGCCACGGCCACGGCTACCGCACGGCGCGGGAGAATCTGGCCGACCTCGTTGATGCCGGCAGCTTCCAGGAGTACGGCCAGCTTGCGGTAGCCGCTCAGCGCAGCCGCCGCGACTACGAGGAACTGCAGCGCCGTACCGCCGGCGACGGCATCATCACCGGTACGGCGCGCATCAACGGCGACCTCTTCGGTGAGGCGGCGACCCGCACCGCGGTCATTATCAACGACTACGCCGTGCTCGCCGGCACCCAGGGCTTTTTTCATCACCGCAAGCTGGATCGGCTCTGCGAGCTCGCCGAGCGCCTCGCGCTGCCGGTGGTCATGTATACGGAAGGCGGAGGCGGGCGCCCCGGCGATACGGATGTACTGACGCAGATCGCCGGGCTCAATGTGCCGTCCTTCGCCGCCTGGGCGCGGCTCGCCGGCAGGGTGCCGCGCATCGCCGTGAACAACGGCTATTGCTTCGCAGGCAACGCGGCGCTGTTCGGCTGTGCGGACTTCCGCATCGCCACGCGGCGCTCCTGGATCGGTATGGCGGGCCCGGCGATGATCGAGGGCGGTGGCCTCGGTCGCTTCGAGCCCACGGAGATCGGGCCCATCGACGTGCAGGAGCGCAACGGCGTGGTCGACCTCGTGGTCGAGGACGAGGCGGCGGCGACCGCCGCGGCGCGACAGCTTCTCGGTTACTTCCAGGGGGACCTCGCCACCTGGGACTGTGCCGACCAGCGCGCGCTCCGTGACCTGGTGCCCGAGGACCGGCGCTGGGGCTACCCGGTACGCCGGGTCATCGAGACGCTGGCAGATACCGGCTCCTTCCTCGAGCTGGGCCGCATCCACGGCCGCAGCGTGATTACCGGTTTCCTGCGCATCGAGGGGCGGCCGATGGCGCTCCTGGCCAATGACTGCCAGCAGCTCGGCGGCGCCGTGGATGCGGAGGCCGCGGACAAGGCGGCCCGCTTTCTCACCACCTGCAACGCGCTCGGCCTGCCGCTCCTGTCGCTCACCGATACCCCCGGCTTCATGGTCGGCCCGGACAGCGAGGCGCAGGCCGCCGTGCGGCGCATGGCCAGCCTGTTTACCGCCGGTGCGGCACTCACGGTACCGGTGATCGCCATCTTCCTGCGCAAGGGTTATGGCCTCGGCGCCATGGCCATGGTCGGCGGCTCCTTCGCCGAGCCGGTCTACGCGGCGTCCTGGCCCACGGGCGAGTTCGGCGGCATGGGCCTCGAGGGCGCCGTGCGCCTGGGCTACAGCAAGGAACTGGCCGCCGAGCCCGACGAAGCCAGCCGGGCGGCCCTCTTTGAGAAGCTGGTAGCGAAACTCTACGAGGTGGGCAAGGCCACGGAGGCCGCCGCCCACCTGGAAATCGACGCGGTCATCGATCCGGCGGACACCCGTTCGACCATCCGCGAAGCACTCACCGGCGCCCTCGGCGCCCAACGCAGAAGGTAAGACTCATGGACAAGCTCTTCGATCTCTCCGGCAAGGTGGCCGTGGTCACCGGCGGTTCCCGCGGTATCGGTGCCATGATTGCCCGCGGCCTGGTCGGCGCGGGCGTGCGCACCTACATCACGGCGCGGCGCGAGGAGGAGCTCGCGGCCACGGCCGAGGAACTCAGCGCCTTCGGTGAGTGCATCGCCATGCCCTCGAACCTGGGAAGCCTCGAGGGTGTTCAGGCCTTCGCCGATGCCCTGCGCGAGCGCGAGCCGGCGCTGCATATCCTGTTCAACAACGCCGGCGCCAGCTGGGGCGCGCCGATCGACGAGTTCCCGGAAGCCGGCTGGGACAAGGTCATGGACCTGAATGTGAAGTCGCTCTTCTTTCTGACGCAGAAGCTGCTGCCGGCCCTGCGCGCGGCGGGTACCGCCGAGGACCCGGCCCGGGTGGTGAATATCGGTTCCATCAACGGTCTCACCTATGCCCCGCTGCAGAACTACTCCTACACGGCCAGCAAGGCGGCGGTACACCACCTGACCCGGCAGATGGCGGCGGACCTCGCCGGTGACTACATCAACGTCAATGCCATCGCGCCGGGCTTCTTCCCGAGCAAGATGACGGCGCACCTGCTCGAGCACGAGGCCGAGATGGCGAAAGCCATCCCCCGGGGGCGCCTGGGTCAGCCGGAGGATGCCGCCGGCACGGCAATCTATCTCTGCGCCCGCGCCTCGGCCTTTGTTACCGGCAACGTGCTGGTACTCGATGGGGGCCAGGTGGCCGGCGCCTGACGGAGCCCCTGCTGAGGCGCGCGGGAGAGCCGCTCAGGCGGTCACGACCAGGCGCACGGCCTGCAGGTGGAGGTCGGCCCGGGCGATGGCCGCCAGGCTCTCTTCGCGCTGCCAGCGCAGGTGGCTGATCTCCTCGTCCCGCACCTGCGGGTTGACCCGCTTCAGTGACTCCAGGCGCGTGATCTCCTCGCCCAGGTGGTTTTCGGCGCGGCGTGTCGCGTCCTCGCGAAGGGTGGCGAGGTGTTTCTCGGCAAAGCCCGCGGCGGCGGCCAGGCGCTCATCCACGGCGCCCTGGAGCTGGCGGATGATGCCCACGGCCGTGGCGTGGTCCACCCGGCGGACGAGCTGGTTCAGGCGTTCGTGGGAGATGGCCTGGGAGAGGTCCCGGTCGCGGCTGTCCACCAGCACCCGCTGCGGTGACAGGGACAGGAACCGCTGCAGCTGCAGGCTCTTCGGCGCACTCACGTTGACCGTGTACAGGCATTCCAGCAGGAGGGTGCCGGCCGGTACACCGCGGAGCTTGAGGGTGCCGAGCGCGGCGTTGCCGAGCTCGGTGGACAGGATGGCCTCCATGGCTTCGCTGAGCATCGGGTGCTCCCAGGTCAGGAAGGCCATGTCCTCCCGGGCCAGGGCCGTCGCCCGGTCAAAGGTCACCGTGCGCCCGTCTTCGGGCAGCTCGGGGAAATGGGCGGTATCCATGTGCTCGCCGGGGCGCAGCACCAGGCAGCCCTCGCTGTGGTACTCGTGTTCCACGCCGAGGTTGTCGCAAAGCGTCTCGAAGTAGGCCTGCAGCTCGCCGCTGCGCTCGCTGTCGCGGATGGCCTCGATGATGCGCTGGGCCTCCACCGGGCGGCAGGCGTTGCGTTCCAGCAGCCGGTCCCGCCCTTCGGCCAGGCGGCGGTTCGCATTCGCCGTGGCCTCGCGGGTCTCCTCAATCAGTGCGTTGATGTCCTCGCCGCCGTCCAGTGCCGCCTCCAGCCGCTCCCGGTAGGCGTCGAAGACCGGACGGCCCGCGGGGCAGTTCTGCCGGAAGATATCGAGGCCCTCGTGGAGCCAGCGGAACAGGCGTTCCTGCGCCGTGCCGGCAAGGTAGGGCACGTGGATATGCACGTCGCCGGCCTGGCCGATGCGGTCGAGGCGGCCGATGCGCTGCTCCAGGAGATCCGGGTTGCGGGGCAGGTCGAAGAGGACGAGGTGCTGGGCGAACTGAAAGTTGCGCCCCTCGCTGCCGATCTCCGAGCAGATCAGCGCCTGGGCGCCGCTCTCGGCGTCGGCAAACCAGGCCGCGGCGCGGTCGCGCTCGATGATTGACAGCCCCTCGTGGAAGGCGGCGCAGCGGATACCGGCGCGCAGGTGCAGGTAGTGCTCGAGCTGTTCCGCGGTGGCCGCGGTGCTGCAGATGACCAGCGCCTTGCGCGGCCGCAGCTCGCGCAGCGTATCCCGCAGCCAGGTGACCCGCGGCTCCTCGGCGAGCCAGGCCTCATCCCGGGCCTGGCGCTCGGGGTAGAGGGCACCGGGCTCTGCCGCCGGCCCGGCGGCGGGCAGCGCGCTCTCGTGGAGGTGCCGGGCGGGGAAGCCGCCGACGCTGGCCCGGGTGTTGCGGTAGAGAACCCGGCCGGTGCCGTGGCGGTCCAGGATGCGCTCGATGAGCACGGCGTCGCTTGCGCCCTCATCGAGGCCCGGGGGCAGGGCGGCGGGCCGGCGGCCGTCCTCGATGGCCTCGAGCAGCTCGCTCCATTCCCGGTAGCGGGCCTCCTCGGCGCGGAACGCGTCGAGGTCGTGGAAGCGCGCCGGGTCGATGAGCGCCAGGCGCGCGAAGTGGCTCTCCACGCCGAGCTGTTCCGGCGTGGCGGTCAGCAACAGGAGCCCCGGGCTCGCGCCCGCGAGGGCGCTGACGAAGCGGTAGTCCTGCCCCGGCGCATCGGGCTGCCAGTGCAGGTGGTGTGCCTCGTCGACCACGACGATATCCCAGGGCGCGGCGAGCGCATCGGCCTGGGCCACGGGGTCCTCGTAGAGCAGGTCGCCCGCGCAGAGCACGAGCTGCTCACTCTCGAAGGGGTTGTCGCCGTCGCTCGCGGCCAGCCGTTCGCCGTCGAAGAGCGCGAAATGCAGGTTGAAGCGCCGCAGCATCTCCACCAGCCACTGGTGCAGGAGCGGCTCGGGCACCAGCACCAGCACCCGGCTGGCCCGGCCCGTCAGCAGCTGCTGGTGCAGGATCATGCCAGCCTCGATGGTCTTGCCGAGGCCGACCTCGTCGGCGAGCAGGACGCGCGGCGCGTGGCGGCGCCCGACGCTCGCGGCGATGTAGAGCTGGTGCGGCAGGAGCTGGGTGCGCGGGCCCAGGAGGCCGCGGGCCGGGTCCCGCTGCAGCCGGTCAAGCTGCAGGCAGGTGGCCACCCGCAGGGCGAACGCCTCGTGGCGGTCGAAATGGCCATTGCGCAGCCGCTGCTGCGGCGTGGTGAGCTGAACGAAAGCGTCGAGCTCGATCTCAGGCACCTGGTGCTCTTCGCCGGCCGCGTCCTGCGCCCGATAGAAGAGCAGCCCCTCGCGCTCGGTGACCGCGAGCACGTCGAGCTCGCGCCCGTCGGCGGTGCGCAGCCGGTCCCCGGCCTTGAAGCGCAGCCGCGTCAGGGGCGCGCGGCCCGCGGCATAGGTGCGCTCCTCGCCGACGGCGGGAAAGCTCAGGGTGACCCGGGGCCCCTCGCTGGCGACCACGATGCCGAGGCCGAGCTGTGCATCGGCATGACTGACCCAGCGCTGTCCAAGGGCGAATTCCACCGCGCCGGCCTCAGGCTGCGAGGGCCGGGGCGTCGCCCGGGAAGAAGAGCGCGTAGCTCGAGCGCCGTGCTATCGCGAGCAGTTCCTCCACCGGAAGCCCCTTGAGCCCGGCGATCTGCTCGGCGACGAAGGGCAGGTAGCAGGGCGCGTTGGTCGTGCCGCGGTAGGGTACCGGCGTGAGGTAGGGCGCATCGGTCTCCAGCAGCAGCTGCCGGGCCGGGGTCAGCTCGACGATGGCGCGGACATTGTCCGCGTTGCGGAAGGTCGTGATGCCGTTGAAGCCGAGGTAGAAGCCCGCCGCCAGCGCGAACTCCGCCAGGCCCTGGCCGGAGGTAAAGCTGTGGATGACGCCGGGGCTGGCGAGGCCTGCGCGGCTGAAGGCGGGGAGGTGTTCGGCGAGAATGGCTTCTGTGTCCTCGTCCGCGTCGCGGCTGTGGATCACCACCGGCAGCGCGAGCTCTGCGGCCAGGGCCAGCTGGCGCGCGAAGGCATCGCGCTGGGCGCCCCGGTCCGCGTGGTCGTAGTAGTAATCGAGACCGATCTCGCCGATGGCCACGACCCGCGGGTGGGCCGCGCCCTCGCGGATCGCCGCCTCGACGGACGCGTCGTAGCTGCCGGCTTCGTGCGGATGGATGCCCTGGGTGCACCAGACGCGCGCATCGGCCTCGGCGATGCGGCGGACGGTGGCGAGGTTATCCGGCGCGACGGCTATCGTGACCACCCGCTCAATGCCGACGTCGGCGGCAGCGGCCAGGGTCTCAGCCAGCGCGTCTTCCCCGAGGTAGTCGAGGTGGCAGTGGGTCTCTACGATCGGCGTGGCGAAGCGCGGAATCGCGCGCCGCTGTTTCTTGCTCATGGCATTCCCATGGGGCAGGTCTCCGCGTGGGTCGGCAGGGCACTGCCCGCGGCTTGTGTTGGCGGTCGGTTGCTGGTTGTCTTTTCCGGGTTGCCCGGCGCCGGCTGTTGCTCACGGCCGCTGGCGATCTTTCGCGGTTTCTCTTCCGACAACCCGTGTTTTTGCGCATTATAACGACTGATGAAGACCCCGTATGCCCCCCGCCGCCGGCTCGCCTGCCGGGCCCTCCCGCTCGCGCTGCTCCTAGGCCTGTTTGCGGCCGCGACCCCGGTGCTGGCGGGCGGCGAACCCTACGGACGCGCTTTTGCCCGCGAGGGCGCCGGCTGGGCCGAGGGCGGGCCGCCTTCAGCGCTGGTGCCGCCGCTGCCGGATGCGGCGGAGGCCCCGCCGGCGGGGGCGCTCGAGGCGCTGCGGGAGCGCCTGGCCGCCCTGGAGGCGAAGGGCGGCCCCTATGCCGCCGGTCTCGAGGAGCCGCTCGCGTCGCTTGGCCGGGCCCTGGCGGCCCGGGGCCGCTATGGCGAAGCCGTGGCGGCCTATCGCCGCGCACTGCATGTGCTCCGGGTCAACGACGGGCTTTACGGCGACGCGCAGAAACCGCTGCTCGCGGCGCTTCTCGGGATCTACCGGGCGGCCGGTGATTTCGCCACCCTCGATGAGCAGTACCCGTGGTTTTACCGCGTTTACGGCAACGGCCAGCCGCCGCTCTCGGGCCTGCGCCTCGAAGCCGCGCTGGCCTACCAGCGTTGGCAGCGCGAGGCCCTGCGGCGGGAGCTCGGCAACGGCACCCGGCGGCTGCTGGACCTGGTCGACGATGGCGCCGAACTGCTGCAGCGGGCCGAGGCGGCCCCGGCGGCGGACTGGGCGGCACGTCGGGAGCTGGCGCTGTCCCAGCTGAAGAACCTGTACCTCCTCGAGGAGCGCGTGGCGCCGCCCCCGGAAGACTACCCGGGACTGCGCGAGCCGGACCCGTTCCAGCGTAACGACCTGTTCACCGGCGATCCGCAGGAAGACCGGCTTCAGTCCCTGCGGCGCACGGCGCAGGCGGATGGCCGGCGTCTGCTGGAGGAACTGGCCGCAGCGGCACCGGACGACGAGGCCCGGGCCGAGGCACTCCTTGCCCTGGGAGACTGGCAGCAGTGGCACGGTCGCGAGGGGGCAGCGCGGGAGGCCTGGGAGGCCGCCATCGCCGCCTTCGGGCGCGCGGGCCGTGCTGAGCGGGTGGCCGAGCTCTTCGGGGCGCCGAGGGAACTGCCGGACAACGGTGTCTTCTGGCAGCCGCCGGCAGCAGAGGCCGACACGCTGCGGCCCGTGGTGGCGGCACGCTTCACGGTCACTGCGCGGGGCCGGGCCCGGGAGGTCGAGGCAGAGGGGGTGAGCGGCCGCGACAGCGCCTGGATCGGCGTCGCCCGGGCGCTGCGCCGGGTGCGTTTCCGGCCGGCCTTCGCCGACGGCGTTCCGGTCGAGACGACGGGGGTGCAGCGCTTCTACGAGGTTTACGACTAGGCGCGCGGAACGCTAGCGGTTGTTGATGTGCAGCAGCGTGCCGCGCGCGGCAAGGGCGCCCCGGGTGCACCACTCGAGCAATTCACCGCCGTGTCGATCGATGCAGCGCTCGGCCATGGTCAGAAAGGGCGAGCGCTCCGGGTCGCCGATGAGGATTTCCCCGACCCCCGCCTTGATTGCCCGGTTGACGAGGTTTGCAACGGGGGCGGTCAGCTCGTCCCAGAAGCAGATGTCGGCGCCGATAAGGAGGTCGTAGCGCTCGAGCTCACGGGTGGTGATGCGTTCAAAGCGGCGTACGAGGTGCTCCGTCCGGACGCCGTTGAGGTCGGCGACCACGTCGAGGTAGGGAAAGACGTTAGGGTCCGCATCGACGGAGGTGACCGCGGCACCGAAGCGTTTCGCGCACCAGATACCGCCGATCCCCCAGCCGCAGCCCACGTCCAGCACGCGGCGACACTCGGCCGGCGGGTGACGGTGCAGGTAGTCGATAACCAGGCAGCTGGACTTCCACAGCTTGTTGCCGTGGATCGCCGGTGCATCGCTGCGCCGGCGGACGGCGCGGATCGCCGGGTGGGCGGCCGTGGGAAAGACGGCGCCGCGAAAGCGGCGCGCATGGTTGACGGCCATGGGCAGTCCTCGCTGTGACTCAGTCCAGGGGTTCGACGTCTTCGGCCTGCGGGCCCTTGTCCGTGTCGGCAACGACGAAGGAGACGCGCTGCCCGTCGTTCAGGCTGCGGCGGCCCTCACCGCGGATGGAGCGGAAGTGCACGAAGATCTCGCGGCCGTCGTCGAGGGTGAGGAAGCCGAAGCCCTTGGCGGCGTTGAACCACTTCACCGTGGCTTCTTCCCGGGGGCCGTCGGGTACGCTCGGCGCGGCTGCGGCCGGTTTCTTTGCGGCGGGCTTTTCCCGCTCCCGGCGCGGTGCGGACTGTGCCTTCTGCTTGCGCTCCTGCTTGCGTTCCTGCGGGCGGGCAGCGGGAGCGGTAGCCGCCGCCGTACCGGCCGGTGCGGCCAGCGGGCGGTGGGTGGCGAGGGCCGTGCCCGCCGTCGCGGCCACGAAGAGGACGGCGAGCACGGGATCGAAGGCGCCGCTGCCGGTGAGCAGGGCGGCGACGACGGCCGCGAGGAGGCCGATGGCAACGGCAATGACGAGTTTGCCGGGGATGGACATGGTGCTTCTCATAGCTTGACACTCACTTGCTGTCGGTGTGTTGACGTAAAAAATACGGTGCCGGTCGCCCCGCGACCGGCCGGCAGGCAGGCGGCCCGGCGTCGGCGGCCGGCCGCCCATGGCGATGCCCCGGAAGAGCTCCCGGGGCGCCGGGGCGCCGCTAGAGCTTCGCGACGTCCTCGGCCTGGAGCCCCTTGGGCCCCTCCACCAGGGTGAATTCTACCGCCTGGCCCTCGTCGAGGGTGCGATAGCCGTCGCCCTGGATGGAGCGAAAGTGCACGAACACGTCACCCTCGCCTTCTTCCCTGGTAATGAATCCGAACCCCTTGGCGTTGTTGAACCACTTCACCGTGCCGCTGACACGCTCGCCCATACCGCTTCCCTCGGTGTTGCCCTTCTTATTGTCCGGCGGCACCCGGTGCCGCCAACCCATGCGCGCAGCGCGCTACATGTTCTTCAGGGTCTCGTGCTGCGCCTCGAGGCGGGCCTGCGCCTGCTCCTGCGCAGCCAGCTTCTCGCGTTCCCGCTCGACCACCTCGGCGGGTGCCTTGGCGACAAAGCCCGGGTTATCGAGCTTGCCGCGCAGGCGCTTCACTTCGCCCTCGATTCTGCCCAGTTCGCGCGCCAGCCGGGCGAGCTCGGCGTCGCGATCGATGAGTCCGGCCAGCGGCACGAGAATTTCCAGGTCGCCGGCGAGGGCCGTGGCGGCAGCGGGTACGGCCTCGTCGGCTTCCAGGAAGCGGACGCTGCCGAGCCTCGCCAGTTGCATGAGGAAGGTCCGATTGTCCTGCAGCCGCTTGTTATCGTTCTCAGTCCCGTTGCGCAGCAGTACGTCAACCGTTTTGCCGGGCGCGACGTTCATCTCTCCACGAATGTTGCGTACGCCGAGCACGATAGCCTTGATCCATTCTAGCTCCGCGCTCGCAGCCGTGTCCACGCGGGCCGGGTCCACCTGCGGGTAGGCCTGCAGCATGATGGTCGGACCGGTGACGCCGGCGAGGGGTGCGACGGCCTGCCAGATTTCCTCGGTAATGAAGGGCATGAACGGGTGCAGCAGCCGCAGCACGCTCTCGAGCACCTGCACCAGGGTCTGGCGCGTGCCGCGCAGGGCGGCTTCATCTTCCGCGCCGTCGCGGAGCGCCACCTTCGACAGCTCGAGATACCAGTCGCAGTACTCGTTCCAGATGAAGTCGTAGAGCACCTGCGCGGCGATGTCGAAGCGGTAGTTGCCGAGGGCGCGGTGGACCTCGCCGACGGTGTCCTGCAGGCGCGAGCGGATCCAGCGGTCCACGAGGTGGTAGCTGACCGGGGCCGATGCCTCCTGGCCGCAGTCCTCGCCCTCGGTGTTCATGAGCACGTAGCGCGCCGCGTTCCAGATCTTGTTACAGAAGTTGCGGTAGCCCTCGATCCGGCCGAGGTCGAACTTGATGTCGCGGCCGGTGGAGGCGAGGGAGCAGAAGGTGAAGCGGAGGGCGTCGGTGCCGTAGGCGCTGATACCCTCCGGGTACTGCTTGCGCGTGGCTTTCTCGATCCTGGCCGCGAGGCGCGGCTGCATCATGCCGGCGGTGCGCTTGGCAACGAGGTCCTCGAGGTCGATGCCGTCGATGAGGTCGACCGGGTCGAGGACGTTGCCCTTGGACTTGGACATCTTCTGCCCTTCGCTGTCGCGCACGAGACCGGTTACGTAGACCGTGCGGAAGGGTACTTCCCCGCGGAAATGCAGCGTCATCATGATCATCCGGGCGACCCAGAAGAAGATGATGTCAAAGCCGGTCACGAGGACCGAGGTCGGGTGGTAGCGCGCGAGTTCCGCGGTGTCCTCGGGCCAGCCGAGGGTGGAGAAGGTCCACAGCGCCGAGGAGAACCAGGTGTCGAGGACGTCCTCGTCGCGGTGCAGGGGCAGGGCCTCGTCGAGGCCGTGCTCGGCTCGCACGGCCGCCTCGTCGGCGCCGACGTAGACATTGCCCTCTGCGTCGTACCAGGCGGGGATGCGATGTCCCCACCAGAGCTGGCGGCTGATGCACCAGTCCTGGATGTCGCGCATCCAGGCGAAATAGGTGTTTTCCCACTGTTTCGGCACAAAGTTGATGTCGCCCTTTTCCACGGCGTCGATGGCGGGGCCGGCGAGCTTCTTCGCGTCCACGTACCACTGCGGTGTCAGCCAGGGCTCGATGACCACGCCGCTGCGGTCGCCGCGCGGCACCTTCAGCGTGTGGTCCTCGACCTTTTCCAGCAGACCCAGCTGGTCGAGATCCTCGACCACCCGCTCGCGGGCGGTGAAGCGGTCGAGCCCGCGGTAGAACTCGGGGGCCTCGTCGGAGAGCGTGGCGTCGGCATTGAGGATGTTGATCAGCGGCAGGTCGTGGCGCTGGCCGAGCGCGTAGTCGTTGAAATCGTGCGCCGGCGTGATCTTGACGCAGCCGGTGCCGAAGTCGCGGTCGACGTAATCGTCGGCGACGATGGGAATCTGCCGGCCGACCAGGGGCAGGTCGACGGTCCTGCCGACCAGGTGCGCGTAGCGCTCGTCCTCCGGGTGTACCGCCACGGCCGCGTCGCCGAGCATCGTCTCCGGGCGCGTCGTGGCCACGGTGAGGTGGCCGCTGCCGTCGGAGAGCGGGTAGCGGAAATGCCAGAGGTGGCCTTTCTCCTCCTCGGCGATGACCTCGAGGTCGGAGATGGCGGTATGCATCGCCGGGTCCCAGTTGACCAGCCGCTGGCCGCGGTAGATGAGGCCCTCCCGGTAGAGGCGGATGAACACTTCCTGCACGGCCCGGGACAGGCCGTCGTCCATGGTGAAGCGTTCCCGCGACCAGTCCGGGGAGGTGCCGAGGCGCCGCAGCTGCCGCGTGATATTGCCGCCGGATTCGCCTTTCCACTGCCAGATGCGCTCGATAAAGGCCTCCCGGCCGAGCTCGTGCCGGTCCTTGCCTTCCGCCTCGAGCTGTCGCTCGACCACCATCTGCGTGGCGATGCCGGCATGATCCGTGCCCACCTGCCACAGCGTGTCGTTGCCCTGCATGCGGTGGTAGCGGATCAGCGCATCCATGAGCGTCTGCTGGAAGCCGTGGCCCATGTGCAGGCTGCCGGTCACGTTCGGCGGCGGGATCATGATGCAGTAGGGGTCGCCGCTGCCGCTGGGGGCGAAATAGCCGCTGTCTTCCCAGTGCGCGTACCAGCGCTTCTCGATCTCGGCGGGCTTGAAGGTCTTGTCCATCGGGGTGTAGCTTCGCTCAGGGCAGCTCGGGGAAGCCGGCGATTATACGCGTCGCAGATCGTGCTTTTCCAACGCGTAGCCGCGCTCCTTGTAGAACTGCCAGGCCGCGCGCAGCGCCTGCAGGCTGGCCTCGTCGCGGGTGACCACCTCGGCCACGCGGTGGAAGCGGGGAAAGAAGGCGGGCGGGCTGAGGTCCAGGTTGATCAGCAGGTCGTCGTGGTCGCCCGGGTCCTGTCCCCAGCCGATGAGGACCGCCTCGCCGGCCGCCTCGCCGACCAGCGCGTGGGGCAGGAAGGCATCGGGGCGGAACTGCCACAGCAGCTCGTCAAGACTGCGTGCCTGCGCCTCGTCGGCGCAGTGCAGGAAAACCCGGTGACCCCGGCCGGCGGCCTTGTTGGCGAGCCGGCAGGCGACCAGCGGCCGCCGGCCGGCATCGCCGTCGCTGACGACGTAGAAGCCGACCCGGGTCACCGCTTCCCGGCGCGGTCGCGCAGGTAGCGGGTGAGCAGCGCGACGGGGCGCCCCGTCGCGCCCTTCGGCGAGCTGTTCCAGGCGGCCCCCGCGATATCCAGGTGTGCCCAGCGATATTCCTCGGCGAAGCGCGCCAGGAAGCAGGCCGCGGTCACGCTGCCGGCTTCCGGCCCGCCGATGTTCGCCATGTCCGCGAAGTTGCTCGCCAGCTGCTTCTGGTAGTCCTCCCAGAGCGGCATCCGCCATGCGCGGTCGTGTGCCGTGGTGCCCGCGGCCAGGAGCTCATCGGCCAGCTCGTCATTGTTGGCATAGAGACCCGCGGCGTGCGAACCCAGGGCCACCACGCAGGCGCCGGTGAGGGTGGCGATGTCGACGACCGCGGCCGGCTTGTAGCGGCCGGCGTAGGTGAGCGCGTCGCAGAGCACCAGGCGGCCCTCGGCGTCGGTGTTGAGGATCTCGATGGTCTTGCCGGCCATGGACGTGACCACGTCGCCGGGCTTGGTGGCGCTGCCGCTGGGCATGTTCTCGGCCGCGGCGACGATGGCGACCGCATTGACCGGGAGATCGAGCTCGCAGAGCGCGTGCACGGTGCCGAACACGCTCGCGGCGCCGCCCATGTCGAACTTCATCTCGTCCATCTTGGCGCCGGGCTTCAGGGAAATGCCGCCGCTGTCGAAGGTGATGCCCTTGCCGACGAGCGCATAGGGCTTGGCACTCTTGCTGCCGCCCTTGTACTCCATGACGATCAGCTGCGCCGGCTGGTCGCTGCCGGCGGAAACGGAGAGCAGGGAGCCCATGCCCAGCTCTTTCATCTGCTTCTCGGACAGCACCTTGACGCTCAGCTTCGGGTAGCGGCGGCCGAGTTTGCGAGCCTCCTTTGCGAGGTAGCTCGGGGTACAGATGTTGCCCGGCAGGTTGGCGAGCTCCCGCGCCGTGTTTACCCCGAGCCCGGTGGCGAGGCCGGCCTCGAGCGCGCTCTTCGCGCGCGCGGTGGACAGCGCCTTGCCGGTGTTGACGGTGAGGCGCTTGAGCGCGGGCTGCGCAGCCGGCTTGCTCAGGGTCTGGCGGTAGCGGTACAGGCCGGTGACCACGCTGCGCGCGAGAAACTCGCAGAGCCACTCGCTGTCGCCCTCGCCGAGGCCGAGCTCGCCCGTGTAGACGAGCGCATCGGTCGCCTTGCTGTCGCGCAGGCTGCGGCCGATGGCCTCGCAGAAGGCGATCTGCACCGGGCGGTCGAACTTGCGGGCCTCACCGCAGCCGACCAGCAGCACGCGCTTGATCGCGCCGTTGCCGGGCAGAAGCAGCGTCTTGCCTTTCTCGGCGCTGAAGTCGCCCAGGTCCAGCGCGGCCTTGATGCTGCCGCCGAGGACCTTGTCGAGCTCGCGCGCGGTCGCGGTGGGTTGCTTGCCGGCAAAGACCGGCAGTACGGCGCACTGCGTGCGCGCGCTGGCCGCGTCGCTGACCTGGCGGGCGGAAACACTCAGGGTGGCCATGACAGTTCCTTTTTCGATGGGGATCAGGGGCGCTAGTGTACGGCGAACGCCGGTGCAACTGAACCGGCGCTACTTCTTGCGTTTCGGTACCAGGACGAGAGCCGTGCCGGAAAGATAGTCGTGCCAGTAGCGGCCGCGGCGGTCGACCAGGCACCAGAGGTAGCCGAGGCCGAGGCAGGCGGCGGAGAGCAGCGCACCGAGGCAGCGCAGGGCGCAGCGCGCCACCGTCAGGCGCTTCCCCGGCAGCGGCACCAGCTTCACGCGCCAGGCCTGCATGCCGAGAGTCTGCCCGCTCTTGGTCCAGAAGGCGGAGAAGAAGCCGACGAGGCAGAGGAGAATGAGGCCCTGGGCGAGCCAGGGGTTCAGCGGCTGTACCGGCTCGCCGCCGTCGACCAGTGCCGCGAGGCCCATGGCGATCACGAAGGCGAGCATGATCACCGGCAGCACCAGGAACGTGTCGTAAACGAGCGCCATGAGCCGCCGCGGCAGGGCCGGGCTCCGGATGTTCTCGCTGTCGGGGGTGTGGCGCGCCTCGCTCAGGGCTCGAGCTCCAGGTGATCCGTGCTCGGCGGCGGCTCGTCATCCTTGCGGCGGTAGCGCTCCTCGAGCACGTCCGCGCCCGCCTCGGCGAGGTCGAGGTCCGGTGCGGCGACGGGTTCGGCGGCCGCACGCTCCGGCAGGGGGGCGTCCTCGGCGGCCAGGCTGAAAGCGGAAATGTCCGGTGGCGGCGGCACCGCGTCCCGGGGGAGGCCGGGAATGTCCTCGCCGACCGGGGCCATGGACAGGTCGTCGGTGGCGGGCGGCGCCGGCGGCGTCGCTGCCTCCGGACCGAGGCGCTCGCCGACGGGGGCGATGGACAGGCTGTCGGTGTCGACCTCGACCGGCGCGACCTGCCGCCGCTCCTCCGGCCGCAGCACGTCGCTGCCGGGCGCGGCGAGGCTGAGCCCAGGCTCCCCGGCATCCCTGGTGTTGCGCGAGATGCGCGGGCGGGCGCCGGCGCGCTCCATGGCGGCCTTGTAGCGCAGGGTCTGCTCGCGGTCGAGATCGCGGCGGATGAGGTGCGTGGCACCGGAGAAGAGCTTGTCGAGGGTGGCGTCGCTGGCATTGAACAGCACCGCGAGGCCCTCGCGCACGCTGGCGGCGTCGTGGCCGTCGAGGACCTCCCCGGCGTAGTAGATGTTGAAGGTTTCTTCGTCCATGGGGTCCACCTGCTGTGCCCTCCACCCGCTGGCCCCACCAGTATAGGGGGGGCGCCGGGGGCGGCCAAGGAAAACCCCTACAGGGAATAGCATTACTCCCGGGGCGGTGCCAAAATTGCCTCGGCGAACCCACCGGGTGTCGCTCAACGACAATTATATTCCCAGGGGGAAACCATCATGACCCGCAAGCTAGTCCCGGCCCTGACCCTGCCCGCCCTCGTCGTGCTGTCCGCCCAGGCGGCCGCCCAGGCGAACATGCTCGAGGAGGTCGTCGTGACCGCGCAGAAGCGCACGGAGAGCCTCACCGACGTGCCGATCTCCATCGGCGTGATGAGCGCGGAAGCGCTGCAGAAAACCGGCGTGCGCCAGCTGCGCGAAGTCGCCGAGTTCGTGCCCAACCTGACCATCTCCAACGGCAACGACAGCTCCACTGCCGTGCGCATCCGCGGCGTGGGTACCAACACGCGGAACATCGGCTTCGACACGCGGGTGGGCGTGTATGTCGACGGCGTGTACATGGGCCAGTCCCTGGCGCAGAACCTCGATATCCTCGATCTCGAGCGCGTGGAGGTGGTGCGCGGGCCGCAGGGGACGCAGTTCGGCCGCAACACGGTGGCCGGCGCCATCAACATGATCACCACCCGGCCCACGGACGAGTTCGAGCTCGAGCTCCTCGGCGAGGTCGGCAACTACGACTCCTATCGTGTCGGCGCCATCGCCAACCTGCCGATCAGTGACAGCCTCGCCGCGCGGGTGTCGGTGATCGACCATGCCCGCGACGGTTTTGTCGACAACATCACCACCGGCACGGACCACAACGAACGCGACGGCACGACGCTGCGGGGCCAGCTGGCCTGGCGCGGCGAGCGGGTGGACATCATCCTCGCCGCGGACTACACGGAGTCCGATCGCGTGTCCTTCTTCGGCGAGGCGGTATCGGACTGGTCCGGCAGCGTGCCGACCACCGAAGCCCCGGGACGCTTCGACATCGCCAACAACGTCGACAACTACGAGGAGCGCGAGATCTGGGGGACGTCCCTCAACGTCGATGTCGCCCTTGGCGACTACTCGCTGACCTCGATCACCGCGTTCCGCGACAACAGCATCGACCGCGGCCAGGACACGGACCACAGCTCCCTGTCGCTGCTGCGCGTGGAGTACCCCGACGCCTACGAGCAGCTCACCCAGGAGTTCCAGCTGTTCTCCCCCGATACGGGGCGCCTCAAGTACGTGGCGGGCCTGTACCTGTACCGCGAGGAGGCCACTTCGTCCCGCCGCGCGATCGTCGGCGAGGATATCGGCATCGTCTTCGCCGGCCTGGCGCCGCCGCTGGCACCCTTCGGTCCGGCCTTTACCGACACTTTCGCCGGCACCTTCGGCGACGTCGATACGGACAGCTGGGCGGTCTACCTGAACGGCACCTATGAGCTGACCGACCGCTGGACGCTCGGCTTCGGCGCCCGCTATACCGACGAGCAGCGCGAGGTGGACTACGACCTCGTCGGCAGCGTGGTCGATCTCGGTATCCTCACCGTGCCCACGGCAGCCGTCTTCGGCGTGGCCGTCGGCCCGGTAGTGGACGGTCTCACGGTGCTGAACTTCCAGGACAAGCAGGACTACGACGACTTCTCGCCGATGCTCAGCCTGAGCTACGCGCTCACGGAGAACAGCAACGTCTACCTTAAGTACTCGGAGGGCTTCAAGAGCGGCGGCTTCAACGTCGACTTCGTGTCCGAGGCGCTGCTCGCCGACGGCATCGACTTCGATCCTGAGACCGTCGAGTCCTGGGAGCTGGGCTTCAAGGGCGAAAGCGACGATCGCTCCCTGCGCTACAGCTTCAGCGCGTTCTACATGGAGTTCCAGGACTACCAGCTGAACCAGTTCATCCAGCTCTCCAACAACACCTCGACGATCACCATCCAGAACGCGGCCGAGGTCGTGTCCGAGGGCATCGAGGCGGAGGTCACCTGGTATCCGACCGCGTCGCTGCTGGTCAACGCCTCCATCGGCTACAACAATGCCGAGTTCGACAGCTTCCCGGGCGGCGGCAGCGCCCGCAACCCGGCCGGCGTGGGTGCCGACCTCGACGGCAACAAGCTGCCGCAGGCCCCGGAGTGGTCCTCGGCGCTGGCGGTGCAGTACAACCTGCCGCTCTCGGGCCTGGGCGGTGAACTGGTCACCCGCGTGGACTGGACCTACACGGACGAGTACTACACCACCGAGGACAACGTCGAGTTTGCCAACCCCGGCAGCCCGATCGTCTGGGGCAAGGTCGACAGCTACTCGCTGCTGAACGGCCGCATCGGCTACGAGGCGAGCGACAGCTGGAGCGTCTACCTGTGGGGCCGGAACCTCCTCGACGAGGATTACAGCTTTGCCTGGCCCTCGGACTTCCTCGGCACCGCCGCCAACTTCCCCGGCGACCCCCGGACCTACGGCGTCGAGGTGACCTGGCGCATGTAGCCCCCGCGGGCCGACGCCGGGGTTGCCGCATCGCGTGCGTGCTGCCCCGGCGTTATAATCGCGCCGGGAGGATGAACTTATGTCTGTCCAGGATCGTATCCACGAGCGGCTCGCCGCCACCTTCGCACCGGTGCACCTCGAGCTCGAGAACGAGAGCCACAGCCACAGCGTGCCGCCGAATTCCGAGACCCATTTCCGGGTGGTGCTGGTGAGCGACGCCTTTTCCGGCAAGCGCCCGGTAGCCCGGCACCAGGCCGTGTACGCCGCGCTCGCCGAGGAACTCGCCGGGCCGGTGCACGCCCTGGCGCTGCACACCTACGACCCGGCCGAGTGGCGCGAGCGCCAGGGCGAGAGCCCCGCGTCCCCGGCCTGTCTCGGCGGCAGCAAGGCGGAGGGGGGTGCCGTGTGAGCGTCGTCGTCGCCGCGCTGTACAAGTTCACGGCCCTGCCGGACTACCGCGAGCTGCGCGAGCCGCTGCTCTCCTTCTGTCGCGAGCAGGGCGTGCGCGGCACGCTGCTGCTGGCGGAAGAGGGCATCAACGGGACCATCGCCGGGACCCGCGCCGGCATCGACGCGGTGCTGTCGCGGCTTCGCGCCGATCCGCGCCTGGCCGACCTCGAGCACAAGGAGAGCCTGCACGACGAGCCGCCCTTCCTGCGCATGAAGGTGAAGCTGAAGCGCGAGATCGTCACCATGGGCGTGCCGCAGATCGACCCGCGGCGCACGGTGGGTACCTACGTCGAGCCGGGCGACTGGAACGCCCTGGTCGAGGACCCGGACGTGCTCCTCATCGATACCCGCAACGATTACGAGATCGGCATCGGCACCTTCCGCGGTGCCGTGGATCCGGGTACGCGCTCCTTCCGCGAGTTCCCGGCCTGGGTGAAGGAGAACCTCGATCCGGCGAAGCACCGCAAGGTGGCCATGTTCTGTACCGGCGGGATCCGCTGCGAGAAGGCCAGCGGCTATCTGCTCCAGGAGGGCTTCGAGTCCGTCTACCACCTGCGCGGCGGCATCCTGCGTTACCTCGAGGAAGTGCCGGCCGCCGAGAGCACCTGGGAAGGCGAGTGTTTCGTCTTCGACGAACGGGTCGCCGTGAATCACGACCTCGAGCGCGGCAGCTACGAGCAGTGCTTCGCCTGTCGCCGGCCGCTGTCCGCCGAGGATCGCGCCGCCCCTGAATACGAGCCCGCGGTGTCCTGCCCGCACTGCTTCGACAGCCTGGATGAAGCGCGCCGCGCCCGCTTCGAGGAACGCCGCCGGCAGGCATCCCTGGCCCGCGAGCGGGGCGAGCGTCACATCGGCGCCGCGCCGCGGCGTCGCTCGGCCTGACCGGTCCGCCAGTCGTCCCCGCCAGCCCCGTCCTCCAGCCGCTCCCTCAAGCCCTCGGCTTCAGCCTTCGACGTCAGCGCAGCCGGCGGATCACCGCCGGCAGGAAGCGCGCCGCGGGCACGTAGATGCTGCGCCCCTGGCTGTCCCCCCGCGACAGCACGCCGACCAGGCGGCCGCCGTGGAAGGCACCGCCCCCGGACGCCCCCTTGTAGGCAAGGCAGTCGGTCAGCCGATCCGGGCCGCTCAAGCCGGTCACCCGGCAGGCCGGGTCGTAGGTGAGCCGCTCGCCGCCGGCCCCGAGGCCGGGGTCCCCGGAAAAGCCGGCCATGGCGAGGCGGGTACCCGCTGCCACCGTCCGCCCGTCGAGCTCGGCGGTGGCCCCCCGCCCGGCGGGGATCGGCGGGTCCAGCTGCAGCAGGGCCCAGTCCGCCGCCATGCCGCCGCCGCTGGCCACGGCGCGCGCCCGGCTCTCGAGGACTTCCCCGGCAAGGCCGGTAAGTTCGAAGCGGATGGTCCGGGAGAGGTCGGTGTAGTACTCGAGGCAGTGCCAGGCACTGAGAACGAACTGCGCATCACCGCCGTCCGGCGGTGCCAGCAGGGTGCCGCTGCAGCGCTCGTCATAGTGGCGCCGGTGACCGTTCTCGACGCGGCTGGTGGGTATGGCCAGGCGACCCACGGCGCGCAGCCACCGCGGTGCTTCGCCCGCCACGGGCAGCCGCGGGTCCGCCGCGCCGTGTTCGGCGCCGGCCGACACCGTCGCGACGATGGACAGCAGGGCGAGCAGCAGCCCGCATGTCAGCCGCTGCGCCACTCAGTACTCGGTCAGGCGGTTGATGCCGTTGAGGGCGGCGATGCGGTAGGCCTCTGCCATGGTGGGGTAGTTGAAGGTGGTCGAGATGAAGTAGCGCAGCGTGTTGCCCTCGCCGGGCTGCTTCATGATGGCCTGGCCGATGTGGATGATCTCCGTGGCCTCTGCGCCGAAGCAGTGGATGCCGAGGATACGCAGCGTGGTCGGGTCGAAGAGTATCTTCAGCATGCCGACGTCCTCGCCGGAGATCTGCCCCCGGGCGGTGTCCTTGAAGAAGGCCCGGCCCACCTCGAAGGGCACGCGCTGCTCGGTGAGCTCGCGCTCGGTCGGTCCCACTGAGCTGATCTCCGGGATCGTGTAAATGCCCGTGGGCACGTCGTCGACGTAGCGGGCGCCTGCCTTGCCCCGGGAGACCGCGGCCGCGGACCGGCCCTGATCGTAGGCCGCGCTGGCGAGGCTCGGCCAGCCGATCACGTCGCCGACGGCGTAGATGTTCGGCACCTCGGTCTGGTACTGCCGGTTGACGCGCAGCTGGCCGCGGCTGTCGGCCTCCAGGCCGACCTTGTCGAGAGCCAGCCGGTCCGTGTTACCGGTGCGGCCGTTGCACCACAGGAGGGCGTCGCCGCGCAGCTTCTTGCCGCTCTCGAGGTGCAGCACGACACCGCCGTCGGTCGCCTCCACGCGTTCGTAGGTCTCGCGGTGGCGGACCATGACTCCGAGGTCGCGCAGGTGATAGCTGAGCGCGATGGAGATCTCGTCGTCGAGGAAGGCGAGCAGGTTGTCGAAGCTGTTGACCAGCTCGACCTTGATGCCCAGGCCGGAAAAGATCGACGCGTACTCGCAGCCGATCACCCCGGCGCCGTAGATGAGCAGCTTGCGCGGCGTGTGCTGGAGGTCGAGGATGCTGTCGCTGTCGTAGACCCGCGGGTGGCTGAAGTCCACGTCCGGCGGATGGTAGGGGCGGGAGCCGGTGGCGATGACCACGTCGCGGGCCGTGAGCGAGTCCAGGCTGCCGTCGCTCTCTTCCACCACCACGGTGTTGGCGTCGCGGAACTGCGCCCGGCCCTTGTACACGGCGATGCCGTTGCGCGCGTAGAACTTGCTGCGCATTTCCACCTGCCGCTCGATCACGCCGGCGGCCACGGAGAGCGCGGTGGGGTATGGGATCTGCCGGCTGTGGCCGATGTCCCGGAACAGCTTGCCGGTGTTGAAGCGCATGAGCTGCTTCACCGCGTGCCGGAGTGCCTTCGAGGGAATGGTGCCGCGGTGCGTGCAGCCGCCACCGACCATGCTGTATTCCTCGACCACGGCAGCGCGCTTGTTGTGCTTGGCGGCGTTGAGGGCGGCGCTCTCGCCGGCCGGACCGCTGCCGATGACCAGGACGTCGTAATCGAATTCCATACGCTGCGTGCGCCCGCGCGGGCGCCTCGACTCCATAACGGGAAAGGCCGCTATTGTAGTGCCCGCGACAGCCGCAGCGAAACCGGTGTGTTGCTTGATCGGTGTCAATGCCCGGGATTCGAGCCCTTTCTATGATGCACGGCAATTCGACGGCGCCTGTGCGCCGGGTCCCGCAAGCAAGGAGTGAACTATGAAAACGAAACTGGCTGTGGCCGTCGCGGCCGCGATCGCGGCTGGCGGCGCACTGACCGCGCAGGCCCACGAAGCCGGCGACATCATTATCCGCGCCGGTATTATCAACGTCGATCCGTCGGGCGACAGCGATTCCATCGTGCTGCCGACGGAGCCCGCGACAGTGCTGCCGGGCGGTGTCGACGTCGACGATGACACGCAGCTGAGCATCATCGGCACCTACATGGTGACCGACGTCTGGGGCGTCGAACTCCTTGCCGCCACGCCCTTCGAGCACGACATCACCCAGCCCGACCTCGGCATCGATGCCGGCAGCACCAAGCACCTGCCGCCGACGGTGAGCCTGCAGTACTACCCGCGCGGCGGCCAGGCCGGCTGGCAGCCCTACGTCGGCATCGGCGTGAATTACACCTACTTCTTCGACGAGGACGTCGACCCCGCGCTGGGCGAAGCCCTGGGTGCGGTCCTCGGCGCTACCAGTGCCCGGCTAGACCTGGACGACTCCTGGGGCCTCGCCGGCCAGGCCGGTGTGGATATCCCGCTGAACGACAACTGGATGCTGAACGCCGGTGTCTGGTACATCGACATCGGCACCACCGCTGACGTGGTAACGGATGTCGGCACGGTGAGCTTCGACGTGGACATCGACCCCTGGGTCTACAACATCGGCATCGCCTACAAGTTCTGAACGACGACTGATACCGCGGTCCCCGGGCCGCGGTCAGGTCCCGCTGACCCCGCTTTCACGCGGGGTTTTTTTGTGCCGGGCCCGTGCACAGGGCCGGTGCTCAGCCGTGGTGGCTATGGCCCTCCATCGGGCCGCCTTGCATCGGCATCGATGCGGGTGCCTCGCCGGGCACCGGCAGGCTGCGCTGCAGCAGGTGGCCGCCATGGCTGGCGACCAGGTAGAGGGTCCAGATGCCGGAAGCAATGAGCAGCAGGGCGATGAGCACCTTGAGCCCGCGGCGGCGCAGCAGGGACTGCACCCCGCTGGCGCCGAAGCTGGTCGCCAGCATTGCCGGCAGCGTGCCGGCGCCGAAGGCGAGCATCAGGCTGCCCGCGCCCCAGGCGCTCTGCGCGGTAGCCGCCCAGGCGAGGCCGCTGTAGATCAGGCCGCAGGGCATGAGGCCCCAGCCGAGGCCGAGGGCGAAACCCTGCCCCGGGCTGGTGACCGGCAGGAAGCGCGACGAGAAACGCTGCACCGGGCGCCAGAGGACCGCCCCGGCGCGTTCCACGAGCGTGAGGCCGCGCCACCAGTCGGCGATGTACAGGCCCATGAGGATGAGCAGCACGCCCGCGAGGTAGCGCAGGCCGAGGGTCCACGCCGCGAGATTGATGCTGCCGGCGAGGAAGCCGAGGAGGGCGCCCAGGGCCCCGTAGCTGGTGATGCGGCCGCCGTGGTAGGCGAGGGTGAGCGACGGGCGGGTCTGGCCGCCTAGGCTCAGGGCGGCGGCGATGCCGCCGCACATGCCGAGACAGTGCCCGGCGCCGGCGAGGCCGATGCCGAAGGCTGCGACGTAGTCTGCGGGACTCACGGCCCGTGCTCCTCGCCAGGGTCGTCGCTGTCGGCGCCGGGGCCGTCGCCTTCGCGCTGTCCGTCGGCACGGTGCGCCGGTTTGTCATCGTCGGCGAGGATGCGCCAGCCCTCCTTGTCGAGGTCGTCGTACTGGCCGCTGTCGATGGCCCAGAGCAGCAGCTTCACGGCCACCGCCACGAAGATCAGGGCGACGGGGATGAGCAGGTACAGGCTGTCCATGGACGCTCCTTGAATACGCTTTCAGGGGCGGCGGCAGCGGGCCAGGCGCAGGGAGTTGCCGACGACCAGCAGTGAGCTCAGGGACATGCCGATCGCCGCGGCCCAGGGCGGCACGTGGCCGAGGGCTGCCAGGGGGATGCCGACACCATTGTAGCCCAGCGCCCAGGCCAGGTTCTGCCGGGTGACGCTGCGGCATTTCGCCGCGTGCGCCAGCAGCAGGCTGACCCGGTCGAGGTCGCCCTCGGTGACCATGAAGTCCGCCTGGGTCCGCGCGAGGTCCGTGGCGCCGGCCACGGCCAGGGAGGCGTCGGCGACCTTCAGCACCGGGGCGTCGTTGAGGCCGTCGCCGACCATGATCACCACCGCGCCGGCGCGCTGCAGGGCAGCGACGGCGGCGCTCTTGTCCGCGGGCGCGAGACCGGTGCGGACCTCGTCGAAGGCGAGTTCGGCGCCGAGCCGCGCGCCGTGCCCCGAGGCGTCGCCGGTGAGCAGGGTCAGGCGCAGGCCGCGCGCCCGGGCGTCGTCGAGAACGCCCGCCGCCGCGCTGCGCAGCGGGTCCTCGAGGGCGATGAGCGCCGCGGCGCCGGTCTCGGAACACAGGCCGATCCAGTAGCGGCCGTCCTCCGGAGGCGCAGCCATGGCCGGGCAAAGGCGGCGGCAGTGGGCGAGGGAGCCCAGGTGCCAGCGCCGGCCCCGCCACTCCCCCTCGAGCCCCGCACCGACGTGATAGCGGACGCCGCTCACCCCGGACGCCGGCTCGATCGCGGCAAAGGCCTCGGCAAGCGGATGGGTGGACCAGGCCTGCAGGGCAGCGCAGAGGGCGAGCGCCTCCCGCTCCGACAGGTCGCCCGGCAGGCGGACCTCGTCGATGGCGAGGCGACCCGCCGTGAGGGTGCCGGTCTTGTCGAAGACGAGATCGGTCGCCCGGGCCACGGCCTCCAGCGCGTTCTCGCCGCGCACGATGACCCCGGCCCGGCGCAGGGCGGCGGCGGCATTCGCCAGCGCCGCGGGCGTGGCCAGCGCGAGGGCACAGGGGCAGCTGATGACGAGCACCGACAGGGCGATCCAGAAGGCTTTTTCCGGCGCCAGGGTCCACCAGGTGAGCGCCGTAGCCACGGTGGCGAGGAGCACGCCGCCGATGAACCAGGCGGCGATGCGGTCCGCGAGCTGCGCGATCCGGGGCTTCTCCGTCGCGGCCGCCTCGATGGAGCGCTGCAGGGCCGCGAGCCTGGAATCGCGGTAGCTGCCGCTGGCGACCAGCTCGATGCCGCTCTCGACGTTCACGGTGCCGGCGTAGACCGTGGCGCCAACGCCCACGCTTCGCGGCAGCGGCTCGCCGTTGAACGTGTCCTCGCGCACGGCGCTGGCCCCCTCGACGACTTCCCCGTCAATGGGTACGGTCTCGCCCGCGGGTACCAGCACCCGGTCGCCGGCAGCGAGGCGCTGCCGCGGTCGCTGTTCGACCCGGTCGCCCACGCGCACGCGTACCGCCGCGGGGAGGGCGGCCTCGGCATCGTTCCAGAGAAAGGCGTCCCGGTGCCGCAGGCGCTTCTCGGCGAAGCGCGCGAGGAGCAGGAAGAAGGTGAACATGACCACCGAGTCGAAGTACACCTCGCCGCTGGCCGTGATCGTGGCGTAGACGCTGGCGCCGAAGGCGAGGCCGATGGCGAGGGCCACGGGCAGGTCCATGACCAGGGCGCCCTGGCGCAGGTGCCGCCAGGCGCTGTCAAAAAACGGGCGGGCCGAGAACAGCACCACGAAGCCGGCCACCAGCAGGCTGAACCAGCGCAGCAGGCCGCGGTACTCGGTGGCAATGCCCTGGAGGTCGCCGGCGTGCAGGGCGATGGCGAACATGCCTACCTGCATCATGCCGACCCCGGCCACCGCCAGCCGGCGGAGGTCCTCCCGGTGTTCCCGGTCCAGCTCGCGCTGCTGCGCATCGCTGCGGAACGGCGCGACGCGGTAGCCCATGGCGGCGACGCGGGCAAAGACCTCGGCGAGCGGCAGCGCGGCTGGGTCCAGGGTAACGTCCAGCCGCGCCTGGGCCAGGTTGACGTTGGCTGCCGTCAGACCGGGCAGGCGGCGCAGGGTGCTCTCCACCAGCCAGGTACAGGCGGCGCAGGTCATGCCGCCGAGGAGCAGCCGGGCGTGCAGTAGGCCGTCTTCACCGCGCTCGCTGAAGGTGGCGGCGAGTTCCGGGTCGTCGTAGATGCGCCAGGGGTCGAGATCGCGGGAGGGCACCTCCGGTGGCCGCTCGCTCCATGCCGTGCGCTGCTCGTAGAAGCGTTCCAGGCCGCTCTCGGCGATGAGCGAGGCCACGGCGCGGCAGCCCGGGCAGCACATGGGCCGGCTCTCGCCGTTGATGGCAACGGAGAAGTCCGCCCCGGGCGGAACTGCCTCGCCGCAGTGGAAGCAGCGCTCGCCCTGCGTGGCGTGCGCTTCAGCCGCCGTCGTCACCGCGGAAGTTTCCCGCCTGCAGCGAGCCGTCGAGGCGCCAGCCCCCGTCCTCGCCCGCGTCGAGGATCCAGTGCCAGTGGCTGGCGACGGCGCCGGGCAGGTCCGCGGCGTAGTGCGCCGGGCCGGTCCGGGTCAGCTGCACGGTGAAGTCCCGGTCCGCCTCCAGCGGGTGGGACAGCTGCAGCCGGAGGTTGGCATGGCCCTCGATCCCGTCCGTCTCGACCTCGATGCGGTCACCGGTCACGGTGAGGCGCGCGGCGTAGCCGCGCTGCCGGGCGGTTTCCTGCTTGGCGAGCTGGCGGTTGATGGCCAGCCCGTCCTTGTAGTACTCGTCGACCACCAGGTCGTCGGCGTGGCGGTTCGCGATGTACAGCGTCGCGAAGGCCGCGACAACCACCGAGCCGGGCAGGACGATCAGGAACCAGGGCCAGAACTGGCGGTACCAGGGCGCGCTGTCCTCCCGCGCCGGGGAGCCGGGCCGGCGGCTCACAGCGGGCGCATGAAGCGCGACTCGGCCACGGCGCGCAGCGAGGGCATGTCCTCGGCGACCGCGGTGAAGGTCATTTCCGTGCTCGGCGCCGTCAGCGTCTCGGGCCGTGCGCGGACGCGCAGGCTGATGGTCTGGACCTCGCCGCCCTCGAGGTCGTAGCGCGAACGGCCCAGCAGCTCGGCGCCCTCGATGCCGTCGATGGTCAGGGTAAAGGTGTGCGGGTTGCCGTCCATGTTCACCAGGTGCAGCTTGTAGATGTTCTCGATTGCGCCGTCCGCCGTCTCCACGAAGAGCTGGTTGCGGTCGCGGATCACGGTCATCTCCAGCGGGATGCGGCTGGCCACGTTATAGCTGAACACCGCGATCATGACGATGAGCATGGTGACGTAACCGATAACCCGGGGCCGCAGCCAGTGCGTGGTGCCGCCCTCGAGCTCGTTCTCGCTGGTGTAGCGGATCAGGCCGCGGGGATAGCCCATCTTGTCCATGATCGAGTCGCAGGCATCGATACACAGGGCGCAGCCGATGCACTCGTACTGCAGGCCGTCCCGGATGTCGATGCCGGTGGGACAGACCTGTACGCAGAGGTCACAGTCGACGCAGTCGCCGAGGCCGAGCGCGCCGCGGTCCGCATCGCGCTTGCGCGAGCCCCGGGGCTCGCCGCGGTTCGGGTCGTAGGAGACGATCAGGGTGTCGCGGTCGAACATCACCGACTGGAAGCGGGCGTAGGGGCACATGAACTTGCACACCTGCTCGCGCATCCAGCCGGCGTTGACGTAAGTGGCCAGCGTGAAGAACACGGTCCACAGCGCCTGCCACTTGCCGGTGGAGAAGGTGGCGAGTTCCCAGACCAGCTCGCGGATCGGGTAGAAATAGCCGACGAAGGTCATGCCGGTCATGAAGGCGACGAAAAACCAGCCGGCGTGCTTCGCGCCCTTGCGGGCGGCCTTTTCCGCCGACCAGGGCGCCTTGTCGAGCTTGATGCGCTGGTTGCGGCTGCCCTCGGTCTTCTGCTCGATCCACATGAAGATGGACGTCCACACGGTCTGCGGGCAGGTGTAGCCGCACCACACGCGGCCGGCGGAGACGGTCACGGCGAACAGCGAGTAGGCGCTGATGATGAGCAGGAAGGCCAGCAGCGGGAAATCCTGCGGCCAGAAGGTCAGGCCGAAGATGTGGAACTCCCGCTCCGGCAGGTCGAACCAGATCGCCTGGCGGCCGTCGACGCTGATCCACGGCAGCAGGTAGTAACCGAGAAGCAGGGGCCAGCCGGTAAACAGGCGCAGGCGCTGGTAGAAGCCCTCGATCTTGCGCGTGTAGATTTTCTCGCGCTTCTGGTAGAGGTCCAGCTCGGCCACCTCGGCCGGCGCCGCCTCCTGTACGACTTCGATGACGTCCGGGTCTTTCATGGGGGTACCACTGGTTGTGCCGGCGGCTGCCGGGAGGCCGTGCGCGGGCGGGCCGCGCACGGCGGGGCCGGGTCTACTGCTGGCGGCTGGTGCCGTAGATGTAGGCCGTGACGATGTGGATCTTGTCCTCGCTGAGCGTGTTGCCGAAGGCGGGCATCTTGCCGTTGCGGCCGTTGCGCAACGTCAGCTCAATTTGTTCCTCGCTGCCGCCGTAGAGCCAGATGCCGTTGGTCAGGTTCGGCGCGCCCATGGCCGGGTTGCCTTTCCCTTCGGGGCCGTGGCAGGCGGCGCAGTAGCTCTGGAAGTGCTGCTTGCCGCGCTCCGCTTTTTCGGCATCCGCGCTGCGGTTGTTCAGGGAGAGCACGTACTCGGCCGCCTCGTCGATGCCGTCCTCGCCGAGTATATCCTTCCAGGCCGGCATGGCTGCCTGGCGACCGTTGACGATCGTGTGCTTGATCGCCTCCGGGGCGCCGCCCCAGAGCCAGTCCGCGTCGACGAGGTTGGGGAACCCGTAGGCGCCGCGGGCGTCCAGGCCGTGGCACTGGGAGCAGTTGTTGCCGTAGATGCGCATGCCCATCTTCATGACCTTCGGGTCCTCGGCGATCTCCGCCACGGGCAGGGCCAGGTAGCGGTCGCGCATGGCGCGATACTTGGCATCGGCCTCGGCGACCTCGTCCGCGTGCTGCTCTTCCTGCGTCCAGCCGAGCAGGCCCTCGAAGTTGCCCATGCCCGGGTACATGGCGAGGTAGCCGATGCCCCAGACGATGGTGATCACGAACATGGCAAACCACCAGGCGGGGAGGGGGTTGTCATACTCCTCGATGCCGTCGTACTCGTGGCCCGTGGTCTCGTTCTCGCCCGAGCGCTGGCGGTTGGCGAACAGGATCCAGGTGATACCCACGATGGTGATCACCGTGAGAATGATGACCCAGTTGCTCCAGAAGCTAGTCATTCCGTCCTTCCTCTTCCTTGGTCCGTTGATTCAGCTCCTCGTCCGCGAAGGGCAGGTTGGCAGCCTCGTCAAAGGTCTTCTTGCGTTTCTTGCTCCAGGCCCAGCCACAGACCCCGATGAAGGCGATCATCAGGAAGAGGGTGGAAAGGCCGCGCAGGTCATTGATATCCATAGTTCAGCGCCGGGTCTGGATCAGGGTCCCGAGCTGCTGCAGGTAGGCCACGAGGGCGTCGATTTCCTTCTTGCCCGCGACCGCGGCCTGCGCGCCGGCGATATCCTCGTCCGTGTAGGGCACGCCCAGCTTGCGCAGCACGCTCATCTTCTTGCCGGTGTCCTCGCCGTCCAGGGTGCGCTCGAAAAGCCAGGGGTAGCCGGGCATGTTCGACTCGGGCACCACGTCCCGGGGGTTGTACAGGTGCGCGCGGTGCCAGTCGTCGCTGTAGCGCTGCCCGACGCGCGCAAGGTCCGGCCCCGTGCGCTTGGACCCCCAGAGGAAGGGGTGGTCGTAGACGAACTCGCCCGCGACGGAGTAGTGACCGTAGCGCTCCGTTTCGGCACGCAGCGGCCGGACCATCTGCGAGTGGCAGTTGTTGCAGCCCTCGCGGATGTAGATATCGCGCCCCTCGAGCTCGAGGGCCGGATAGGGCTCCAGCCCGGCGATCGGTTCGTTCGTTTCCTTGGCAAACATCAGCGGGACCAGTTCCACCAGCGTGCCGAAGCTGATCGCCACGATGATGAGGATGATCATCAGGCCGATGTTTTTCTCTACCGTCTCGTGTTGCATGGGTCAGGCTCCTCAGGCTGCGCTGGCCGACGGCGCCGGCGCTTGGGCCGGGGCGTCCTTGCGGGTGGTCATGTAGACGTTGTAGGCCATGATCAGCATGCCGGCGAAGAAGACCGCGCCGCCGAGGACGCGGACCACGTAGCCCGGGTAGCTGGCGGCTACGGATTCCACGAAGGCGTAGGTGAGCGTGCCGTCCTGGTTGTAGGCGCGCCACATGAGGCCCTGCATGATGCCGTTGACCCACATGGAGGCGATGTAGAGCACCGTGCCGATCGTGGACATCCAGAAGTGCACGTTGATGAGGTTCGTGCTGTACATGCGCTCCTTGTTGAACAGCGGCGGAATCAGGTGGTAGAGCGAGCCGATGGAGATCATGGCTACCCAGCCGAGGGCCCCGGAGTGCACGTGGCCGATGGTCCAGTCCGTGTAGTGGGACAGGGAGTTCACGGTCTTGATGGACATCATGGGCCCTTCGAAGGTGGACATGCCGTAGAAGGACAGGCTGACCACCATGAAGCGCAGGATCGGGTCATCGCGCAGCTTATGCCAGGCGCCGGAGAGCGTCATGATGCCGTTGATCATGCCGCCCCAGGAGGGCGCCAGGAGAATCAGGCTCATGACCATGCCGAGGCTCTGCGCCCAGTCCGGCAGCGCGGTGTAGTGCAAGTGATGCGGGCCGGCCCAGATGTAGACGGCGACCAGGGCCCAGAAGTGCACGATGGACAGGCGGTAGGAGTAGACCGGGCGCTCGGCCTGCTTCGGTACGAAGTAGTACATCATGCCGAGGAAGCCGGCGGTCAGGAAGAAGCCCACGGCGTTGTGGCCGTACCACCACTGCACCATGGCGTCGACGGTGCCCGAGTAGGCCGAGTAGGACTTGGTCAGCGTCACCGGCAGCGCGGCGCTGTTGATGATGTGCAGCACGGCGACGGTGACGATGAAGGCTCCGAAGAACCAGTTGGCCACGTAGATGTGGCTGGTCCGGCGCTTGGCGATCGTGCCGAAGAAGACCACCGCGTAGAGCACCCAGACGATGGTGATCAGAATGTCGATGGGCCACTCGAGCTCGGCGTATTCCTTGGACGACGTGAGGCCGAGGGGCAGGGTGACCGCCGCGGCGACAATCACCAGCTGCCAGCCCCAGAAGGTCATCGCGGCGAGCTTGTCCGAAATCAGCCGCGTCTGGCAGGTGCGCTGGACCACGTAGTAGGAGGTCGCGAACAGGGCGGAGCCGCCGAAGGCGAAGATCACCGCGTTGGTGTGCAGCGGCCTGAGGCGGCTGAAGGTGGTCCAGGGCAGGTCGAAGTTGAGGACCGGCCAGGCCAGCTGGGCGGCGATGAGTACGCCGACCAGCATGCCCACGATCCCCCAGACCACGGTCATGATCGCGAATTGGCGCACCACCTTGTAGTTGTACACGGGGTGCTCCAGCGCAGGGTTGAGCTCAGTCATGATGTCTTACCGTCGTTCGCAGGATGAAAATCGTCAGATGCTGAATTCTAGTGGCTTTGCCGGCTGCCCCCGGGTCAGGCATCGGTGAAGGCCGGTGCGGCACCGTATTCCCAGGCCAGCACGGACACGACCAGGATGCAGACCAGGATCACCAGCGCGATGGCGAGAACGGCGCTGGAGAAGAGGAAGCCCCGTTCCTCGGGAATGTTCATCACGATGGGGATGCCGAGGTACATGAGGTAGACGGACCAGCTGACGGCGACCACGCCGATGAGCAGGTCCAGCCACAGGGTCGGGTAGAAGCCCACCAGCCCCGTGACGAAGAGCGGCGTGGCCGTGAGGCCGGCGATGACGATGCCCTTGGCGACGGTGGATTCCGCGCCGTAGGTATCGGACATCCAGTGAATGAAATAGCCGATCGCGGCGACGCTGGACACCATGGCGAGGTAGAAGAGGATGCTGATCTGGAAGGCGCTCGCCGTGGTCAGGCGGATCACCTCGTTGTAGCTGCCCACGGTCCAGCCCACGTGGCTGGTACCGTAGTACCAGGCGATAGCCGGGAACACGGCCATGATGCAGGGGTAGAGCACAAGCGCATTGCGGGACTTCTCGGGCATCGCGGCAACGGTACGCCAGGTCGCGCTGGGCTTGCTGATCATGCCGAACAGGTGCTGGATCATGGGGGGGATTCTCCTCGTCGCTTATGGCGGGAAATTCTAACGGTATACCCACTGGGGGGGTTGATGCAGGTCAAGGTGCGATGCGAAGACGCCCCACCGGGACCCGTTCGGGGGATTGTAATCGGAGAGGCGGGGGCCGTGGCGGAAACGCCATGCCCCGACAGGGGTCAGCCGCCTTCGGCGAGCCGCTTGAGGGCGTCGAGATCGAGGACCTCGATCTCCTTGTTGTCGACGCGAAGCACGTCCATCTTCTGCATGCGGCTGAAGACCCGGCTCACGGTCTCGACGGTGAGGCCGAGGTAGTTGCCGATGTCCACCCGCGACATGCTCAGGCGGAACTGCGTGGCGCTCAGCCTGCGCCTGGCGTTGCGCGCGGACACGCTGAGGATCAGGGCCGCGACGCGTTCGTCGGCGGAACTCTTGCTGAGCAGGGTGATCAGCTGCTGGTCCTCGGTGATCTCCCGGCTCATGAGCTGGAAGAAATGCCGCTGCAGCTGCGGCATGGTGGCGCTGAGTTTCTCGAGCGAGGAGAACGGGATCTCGCAGACCGCAGCCGTTTCCAGCGCCTTGGCGGAGGAGGCATGGACGTTCTTGCTGATGCCGTCCATGCCGACGATCTCACCGGGAAAGTAGAAGCCGGTGACCTGCTCGCGGCCGTCGTCGGTGGTCTGGTAGGCCTTGAGCGTACCGGCGCGCACGGCGTACACGGACTGGAAGGCGTCGCCCTCCCGGTAGAGGTGGTGGCCCTTCTGCAGCGGCTTGCTGCGCTGGATGATGCGATCCAGCTCGTCGATGTCCCGCGCCTCCAGGGAAAAGGGCAGGCAGATGCTGTTCAGCCGGCAGTTACTGCAGCTGACCTGGAACTCGTGGGCACAGGCTTTCTTGGTATCCAGATGCTGCTGCTGGGTGTTCATGGAGACGTTCCTTCTTGCCTACGGGAAAAATAAAACCCAGCCCGGAAGCTGTCAAGGAAACTTTACATTACCCCTTGTGTGGCAGGGTTATACGGTCGCGGAGAAGCGCCGCCCCTGTTCCCGCTGCTGCACCTCGAGATACTCGTCAAAGGGCATGCAGATGTTGCGCAGGAAGGGTCGGCCCGCCTCGTGGATGCGGATTTCCTCCTCGCCCAGGGTGAGCAGGCCGTCGGCCTCCAGCGGCGCCAGGGTAGCCAGTTCGTCCGCAAAGTGGGCCCGGAAATCGATGCCGAAGCGGCGTTCGCAGTCAGCGATGTCCAGCGCCAGCTCGCAGATCAGGGTCATGATGACATGGCGGCGCAGCTTGTCCTCGCTGGTCACCATGCAGCCGCGGTTCAGCGGCAGTTCGCCGGCATCGATGCGGCGGTAGTAATCCTCCAGGTCGCGGGCGTTCTGCAGGTAGAAGTCGCCGATCTGGCTGATCGCCGAAACACCGAGGCCGAGCAGGTCATCGGCGAGCTGCAGGGAGTAGCCCTGGAAGTTGCGCTGCAGCCGGCCTTCGCCCTGGGCCAGGGCCAGATCATCGTCCGGTAGCACGTAGTGGTCCATGCCGATGTGTCGGTAGCCGGCGTCCTGCAGGGTGGCGCTGATCATCTGCGCCAGCACGAGCTTTTCCTCCGGCTCGGGCAGTGTGAGCCGGTCGATGGAGCGCTGCGGCTTGAAGCGCTCGGGCAGGTGCGCATAGTTGTAGCAGGCGATACGGTCCGGGCGCAGCCCGATGACCTTGCGCAGCGTCTCCGCCATGCTGATGTGATCCTGGAAGGGCAGGCCGTAGATCAGGTCGAAGGACAGCGAGCGGAAGCCGTGGCTGCGCACGCTCTCCACCAGCCGGGCTACCTGCTCGTAGGGCTGGACCCGGTTCACCGCCTGCTGGACCCGCGGGTCGAAGTCCTGGATGCCGAGGCTCACGCGATTGAAGCCCACGCCCTTGAGCAGCGCCATGGTGGCGATATCCACGGTGCGCGGGTCGATCTCGATGGAGTATTCCCGGTAGCCCCGGTCGAGGAGCCTGAAGCTGCTGGCCAGCAGGTGCATGAGCTCGGTGATTTCCGCCGGGTCGAGATAGGTCGGCGTGCCGCCGCCCCAGTGCATCTGCGTCACCGGGCGCTCGTGGCCGACCAGCTCGCCCTGCAGGCTGATTTCCTGGGCGAGGTGATCGAGGTATTCCCGAGCGACCCCGGCCTTGCGGGTCACGACCTTGTTGCAGGCGCAGTAGTAGCAGATGTCGTGGCAGAAGGGCAGGTGCACGTAGATCGACAGCGGTTCCGTGCGCAGGCCCTGCCGCGATTGCCAGTTCAGGTAGCGCTCGAGGCGGAAGTCCTCGGTGAATTGCGGTGCCGTCGGGTAGGACGTGTAGCGCGGTCCCTGGCAGGCGTATTTCCGGGCCATGGCGATACCCTCCCGCCAGGCAGCGGGGATATCGTAGGACAGGTCGATGGTCTGGATATCGTTCATAGCGGGTCGCGCAGGCCTCCTTCAACGTGACTAGAGGCTAGCAAGGGGCGCGCCGGGGTGCGTTGATTTGCGTCAACGGCGCCGCGTTCGCTCAGGTGGCGAGGGGGCTGAGCTCCAGGGTGACTTCTTCCAGCGGGCGCGGCATGCCCACGCCCCAGCCCTGCAGGTAGTCGACGCCGATCTCGTGCAGCGGTTCGATGAGTTCCACGGACTCCACGCTCTCCGCGATCGTCTTCTGGCCGAGGAAGTGCGCCAGGTCGTTGATCGAGCGCACCATGGCGAAGTCATTCGGGTTGTTGGCCATGTCGCGGATGAACATACCGTCGATCTTGACGTTGTCCACCGGCAGCTCGCGCAGGTACTGGTGGCTGGCCATGCCGGTACCGAAGTCGTCGAGGGAGAAGGTACAGCCGATGTTGCGCAGCGTGCGGATGAAATCGGCGGCCTTGTTGAGGTTCTCGATCGCGCCGGTCTCGGTGATCTCGAAGCAGAGCTTGCTGGTGCCGACGCCAAACTCCGAGATCTGCTCGAGCACGTAGTCCATGAAGCGGTCGTCCGTGAGGCTGCTCCCGGACAGGTTGATGGAGAGCTGCGGCACCACCTTCTGCTTGTCCATCAGGCTGGAAATCCACTCGCAGACGCGACGGACTACCCAGCGGTCGACGCCGTTGATGAAACCGAAGCGCTCCGCCGAGGCGATGAATTCCGTCGGTGAAAGCAGGCTGCCGTCCTCCTGGCGGATCGACAGCAGCACCTCGTAGTGGTGGGTAGGGGGCTGGGAGCCGTCCAGCGCACTCTGCACGATCGGCTGGGCGCGGAGCACGAGGCTGTCCGTGGCGATGGCCTCGTCGAGCATCACCCGCGAGCGTTCGCGCTCGCGCCGGGCCGCGGCGATCTGCTCCTCGTCGCGGTCGTAGGCCACGCAGCAGTTGCGCCCCTGCTCCTTGGCGAGCGCCAGGGCCCCCTCGGCCTGGGCCAGGACCGTATCCACGTCCGGCGTTTCGGTGGCGATCGGCGCGACTCCGATGGAGACGGTGAAGCTCACCGCCTCGCCACCGAGCGGCAGGTTGCTGCCGGCAATGTCCTCGCGCATGCGCTCGGCGAAGGCGAGCGCTTCGTCGCGGTCGCGATAGGCCAGTACGATGCCGAAGCGGTCGTCCGCGAGCCGGGCGGTGATGGAGCGGCGCTCGTTCAGCTGAGCGAGCATCTGCGCAAAGGCGTGGATGACCTCGTCGCCCTGTTCCTCGCCGTAGAGTTCGTTGACGAGGTGGAAGCGGTCGATGTCCAGGAGCAGGAACGCGTGCTGCACGTCGTTGCGCTGGGCGTGCTCGACCGTGCGCTTCAGCCGCTGGCGGAGTGTTTCCGCGTTGAGCAGCCGCGTCTGCGGGTCGTGGGTGCGCCGGAACGTCAGCCGTTCCTGGGCGCGCGCCAGGGTGCCGTAGATACCCTGGTCGAGCACGGACATGCGGTCCAGGGGGTCCGGCGGTGCCAGCCCGTGGCTGAGTTTGCGGGCGAGCTGCAGGCGCGTGAGCTCGCCGACCTTCTGCCCCAGGTCGTTGACGAAGGCGAAGCGCTCGCGGTCGTCGCTGATCCAGACCAGGCGCATGCGCTTGCGGTGGCCCTTGCGGTCGCGGTAGCTCATCACCGTGCCGGTGCGAAGCTGGTCCACGCGCTTCAGCCAGCGGTGCAGCCGCGGCAGCTGTTCCAGGCGCTCGTCCTCGGGCTCGCCATCGGCGTCCAGCGGCGCCTCGACCGGCAGCGTTTCCAGCGGCTCTTCGCCCGAGAGCACGGCCTTCAGGTCGCGCAACGCCCTGCCGTGGGTCACGTTGTCGGGCTGGGCCCGCCTGATTTCCTCGCGCAGCTGGTCGAGCTGCCGGCGCAGGGCCTCCGGCAGCCGTGACGGCGCATTGCCCGCCTCGGCGGCCTCGAGCGCCGCGCACACCGCCTCGAGGGTGGCCACCTGCTCGCGCCAGGGCGCCGAGCCTTCCCCCTCGCGCACGACGGTCTGCCGCAGCAGGTCGCGCCAGCCGGCATCGAGGAGCTCGAGCAGTACCCGCGGTGCGGCCGGGGGCTTGATGTAGGCGGCGAGCAGGCGGTCGACGGTGCGCCAGGCGCGGCGGAGCTGCTCCCGCCCCTCCATGCCGCTGATAACGCGGTCGATGTTCTTGTTCAGCGTGCGCTCGTGCTGCTGGACCAGCGAGCCGAGGCGGCCGAGTGCGTCATCGAACACGGCGCTGTCGTCCGCGTAGCCGGAGGCGACCAGGGCGACGATTTCCTCGAGCTTCCTTTCCAGGACCCGGTTGGGGAAATTCTCCGTGGTCGCCAGCCGCGACAGCTTGTCGAGGAACTTGTGGGCCGGGTGGCCCGGGTCGGCGAAGAAGCGCGGTTCAAGCAGTGACAGCCGGGCCAGGGGTATGCGCAGGCGCTCGAGGAGGGGCTTCACGCCCTCGCTGATATCCAGGTTGCCGCGCATGGTGCTGAAGACGTCATCGACGAACTCGAGCCGGTTGCCGGCTTCACCGCCGAGCGCGCTGCGCACCGAGGGGTCCACGCTCTCGCCGGCGAGGAGGTTGCGCAGGGGGCCGACCTCGCCGTCGCCTGCCTGCGTCGCGTTCTGCAGGGCGAGGAGGGCGGCGGCCACCGTCTCGGCGGAAGCCGCGGGCGCGGCGGGTTCTGCCTCGTCCGCCGGCGGCGCTTCTTCCTGCTCCGTTGCCTGCCGGGTCTTCAGGGCGTTGACGACGGCGTCGTAGATGGCCTCGTGCTTCTGCCGCGGTGCGCGCGCGGGCTCCGGCTCCGCGGCTTCCGCTGGCGCCGGGGCGCTGTCTGCGGGCGTCTCCGGACGCTGCGGGACCACCGGTTCACCGGCGCCCGTATCCCCGGTTTCGCGCTCGCGCTCCCCGCGCGGCGACCGGCGCGGCGCGTCGCGCTGGAATTCGATGATCGAACCGCCGCGGTAGAGCTCGTCCTCGAGCCCGGGCCGGAGGCCGGCCTCGGCGAGGTTGCCATTGATGCGCGCGTAGAAGCCGGTGAGCTTGCGCACCCACTCGTGGTGGAAGAAGCGCAGGCTCTGCCGCAGCGCCTCGGGCGAGAAGCCGAGCGCGTGCAGCGCCTCCTCGAGAGCGCGGCACTGGTAGGCCGGGTGGAAGAGCGCCTTAGCCTGCGCCGCGCCGAGCCCGAACAGGTCGCTGACCCTGAGCGTGAGGCTCTCGAGGTCGATGCGGAAGCGCTGCAGCGCGTCGTTGATGATGCGCTCGACCTCCAGCCGCTCTTCCATCTCCGAGAAATTGACCAGGTCGAGGTGGCTCGCGTCAGCGTCCTCGAGCGATGCGAAGCGCGTTTCACGCTCTTTTTCCGGGTCCCTGAGCTGCGCGCGCAGGCTGTCCGTGAACAGATCGCGGAAGCGATCGTTGTTGCGCTTGAGATGGTTCAGGGCGTCGTAGTACGACTGCCTGGCCTGCGTATTCTGGCGGGTGGACGTGGCGAGGTCGAAGAGAAAGTCGGCCAGGCTGTTGACGAAGCCGCGCAGCCCCTCGTCGATTTCCGCAAGCCCGAGCTCGACCTGGTCGCGGTAGAGCGCACCGGCGCTTTCCGGGGTCCAGGGTTCGCCTGCGATGAACATACCCAGCGCGCGCGCCGCGGCGGCATCGACGCCATCGCGGATACTGAGATCCAGCCACTCACCGGCATATCCGTTGAGGAACACGCTGAGGGACAGGCGTTGCCCGCCCGGCCCGGCCAGCTCGAGTCCGGCGGGCTTGTTGCCCGCCCAGGCCAGCGTTTCGCCCAGGCTGCCCGCGAAGAGCACCGCACCGACACCGCGCACCGCGACCCGGCCGTCGGAGGCCACACCCTGTGGCAGGATCAACCGTCCCCGGTAGAACTCCTGTTCCCGCTTGCCCCTGTCCATAGCCTGGCCGCGCTCCCTGATGGCGCTCACGATAGCTTGCGTCGGCGCACTGCACAAGCAGCGTGGCCCGGCTCGACCCCCCGTTGCAGCCGGGTTAGCCTGTGCGCCGGCGAGGTGTCGGAGCGAGGGAGACGGGGTGGACGGAAAGCGCGACGTGCGGCTGGAGCCGGGGTGGCTGCGCCTGCTCGGGGACGAATTCGAGCAGCCCTACATGCGGGCGCTCTCGGCCTTCCTGCGCGAACGTCGCGCCGCGGGCGCCACGATCTTTCCGCCCGGCCCGGAACTGTTCAATGCCTTCTGGTATACGCCGCCGGAGCGCGTCTCGGTTGTCATCCTCGGCCAGGATCCGTACCACGGCCCGGGGCAGGCCCACGGGCTCTGCTTCTCGGTGCGCCCGCAGGTGCCGCTGCCGCCCTCGCTGCGCAACATCTACCAGGAGCTCGAGGCCGACCTCGGTATTCCTCCCGCGGCGCACGGCTCGCTGGTGGCCTGGGCCCGCCGCGGCGTGCTGCTGCTGAACAGCGTGCTCAGCGTGGAGCAGGGCCGGGCCGGTGCGCACCAGGGCAAGGGCTGGGAACGCTTCACGGACCGCGTGGTCTCGCTGCTCGATGCCGAGGAGCGCGGCCTGGTGTTCATGCTCTGGGGCAGCTACGCGCAGAAGAAAGGGGCGCAGATCGACGGCCGGCGCCACTGCGTGCTGCGCGCACCGCACCCCTCGCCGCTGTCGGCGCACCGGGGGTTCTTCGGCTGCCGGCACTTCAGCCAGGCCAACGACTGGCTTGCTGCCCGCGGTGCCGAGCCGGTCGACTGGCAGCTGCCCTCGCTGGGAGAAGCCGAGCGCCTTGCCGCTCAGCCCCCGTCCGCTCAGTCCTCGGTCACGGGATAGGGCAGGGCACAGGGCTCCAGCGCCTCCCCGGCTGCGCCGCGCAGCGGGCGGCCGATGTCCTCGACCCGGGCCAGGGCCGCGAGCCAGCTCGTCCCGGTGCTGTCGCCGACACAGCGCAGGACTTCGGCGCAGGCGTTTCCATCCGCGTCCGCGAGCTTTTCGCCCGGCACTGCCGCCGCCGCGAGGCGGCCCTGCCAGAGCCCCCAGCGTTTCTTCGCCCGGCCGCGGTAGTGCAGCCGGGCCACCACTTCCTGCCCGGTGTAGCACCCCTTGCGGAAACTGACCAGCCCGGCCCGGTCGTAGTTCAGGGCCTGCGGCAGCTGGGCCTCCGCCTGCCCCTCGCCCAGGCGGAGCAGACCGCGGCGCAGCTCGCGCGCGCGCCAGTCCGCCTCGGCACCGGTGCCGGCCGCTTCGAGGCGTTCGCGCAGGGCGCTGCCGCCGTCGCCGGTCAGGAACAGCTCGAAGGCCGTGCCGGCCGCGTCGCAGCAGACGGCCAGCCAGCCGTCGCCCGCCGCGCAGGCGTTCTCACCGGTCGGGAAGCTACCGGCGGCGTCGTGCAGCGCAGCGGCCGCGCCGTCGCCCCAGAGGGCACAGGGCTGCCAGCGGTCGCGGGCGGGCTGTACGGTGATACGCGAGAACATGGCGTAGCGGCCGAGCACCGTGGCCGTGTGCTCCGCGAGCGCGCTGCCGACCCGGAGCAGGCCGTGGTCGGGTGCCGGCAACAGTAGCCGCAGGTCGGCGACCACCCGCCCCTGCGCGTTGCACAGGGCGCCGGGCACGCTGGTGCCCGGCGCCGCCGCCCGGGTATCGCAGGTGAGCTGCCCCTGCAGGAATTCGGCGATGCCGGCGCCCTCGAGGGCGAGTACGCTGTCTTCGCTGAGTTCCGAGAAACGGCTGTCGGTCATGCGCTGCCTCCGTGTACCGCGGCGGGGCCCGGCGGCGACGGACACGTTATACTGCGCCGCCCTGGGCCCATGGAGTGATGGCGATGATACGGGAAAACGACCACCAGCGGATGCGCTGGGCGAGCCGCCGCGGCATGCTCGAGCTCGATCTCGTGCTGGCGCCGTTCGTCGAGGGCGTTTACCCGACCCTGGGGGAAGCCGACCGGGCCTGCTACCAGCGCCTCATGGAATGCGAGGACCAGGAACTCTACGCCTGGTTTCTCGGCCGGGAGGCGCCCGAAGATCCGGCCCTGGCCGCGCTCGTTCGCCGTATCGTTGCCCACAAGCGCGGCGAGGGCGCCTGAGCGGGTCAGCGCGAGCTTCTGACTCAGGGCACCAGGATCGTGTCCCGGGCCTCGGGGAGCATTTCCGGGTAGTCGAGGGTGTAGTGCAGGCCGCGGCTCTCGCGGCGTGAAATCGCGCAGCGGATCATGAGTTCGGCCACCATGGCGAGGTTGCGCAGCTCGAGCAGGTCGTTGCTGATCTTGTAATTGCTGTAGTACTCCGCGATCTCCGCCTGCAGCAGCTCCGCGCGGTGCAGCGCCCGCTCCAGGCGCTTGTTGGTGCGCACGATGCCGACGTAGTCCCACATGAAGCGCCGGAGCTCATCCCAGTTGTGCGAGATCACCACGTCCTCGTCGGAGTCGGTGACCTGGCTCTCGTCCCAGGGCGGCAGCGCCGGCGCCGCCGGGGCGGCGGCCCGGTTGGCCGCGATATGGGCCGCCGCGGCGCGGGCGAAGACGATGCACTCGAGCAGCGAGTTGCTGGCCATGCGGTTGGCCCCGTGCAGCCCCGTGAAGGAGCACTCGCCGATCGCGTAGAGCCCGGCGAGGTCGCTGCGGCCGTCGCGGTCGACGACGATGCCGCCACAGGTGTAGTGGGCCGCGGGCACAACGGGGATGGGTTCCGAGGCGAGGTCGATGCCGAAGTCGCGGCAGCGCGCCATGATGGTCGGGAAATGGGCTTCGAGGAAATCCCGCGGCTTGTGGCTGATGTCGAGGTAGACGCAGTCGACCCCCAGGCGCTTCATCTCGTGGTCGATGGCCCGGGCAACCACGTCCCGCGGCGCCAGCTCCGCGCGCTCGTCGAAGCGCGGCATGAAGCGCTCGCCGCCCGGCAGCCGCAGCACGGCCCCCTCGCCGCGCAGCGCCTCGGAGACCAGGAAGGACTTGGCCCGCGGGTGGTACAGGCAGGTCGGGGGGAACTGGTTGAACTCTAGGTTGGCGACGCGGCAGCCCGCCCGCCAGGCCATGGCGATGCCGTCGCCGCTGGCCCCGTCGGGGTTGCTGGTGTAGAGGTAGGCCTTGCTGGCTCCGCCCGTGGCGAGGACCACCGCCGGCGCCTCGAAGAGATCCACGTGCTCGCTGTCGAGGTCGAGGATGTAGGCGCCGTGGCAGTGTCCGTCGCGGACGACGAGGTCGACGGCGATGCGGTCCGTGAACACCTCGATGTTGTCCGCCGCCCGGACGCGCTCGCCGAGGACATCGCCGATGGCGCGGCCGGTCTGGTCGGCGGCGTGGATGATGCGGCGGTGGGAGTGGCCGCCCTCCATGGTCAGGTGGAACTCGTGGCCCTGCTCAGCCTCGCGGCGGTCGAAGTGCACGCCCTGGTCCACCAGCCAGTCGACGCAGGCCCGGCTGTTGGCCACGGTGTACTCGACGATGTCGCGGTGGCAGAGGCCGCCGCCGGCGCGGAGCGTATCCTCCACGTGGGACGCCACGCTGTCGCGGTCGTGCAGCACTGCGGCCATGCCGCCCTGCGCCCAGTAGGTCGAGCCCTGCTCGAGGTCCCCCTTGGTGATCACGGCGACCCGCAGCGTCGCCGGCAGGCTGAGGGCGGCGGTCAGCCCCGCGGCGCCGCTGCCGATCACCAGCACGTCGTGGCGCCAGTGGTGACCCATCAGGCGCGGCCCCGGGGGCGCGGAGCTGGCTGCGGCGCCGGCCGCGCGGCCTTGCGCTGCTCTGCCATGTAAAGGTCGCGAAAGTGCAAAAGAGGGCGCGCCGTGAGAAGCTTGGCGCGAGTATAAACGAGCCGCCTGAGCATTGGTAAACGCATCCCGTGACGGACTTTTCGGCAATTGTTGGCAGCTGCGGGCGAGCGTGGTCGCGGCCCGTTGAACTTCCCTGCGGGGCTGTGGTCTATGGGGCCAGCCACAGGGAAGGGCCACGGAACGGCGTCGCCGGCGCCGGGTCGCGACGCAGCAGGGAGAGCCAGCGCCGGTGACGGCCGAAGCGACGGACAAGCAACTGGTCGACCGCGTGCAGCGCGGGGACAACCGCGCCTTTGACCTCCTGGTGCTGAAGTACCAGCACCGGATCCTCGGCCTGGTGAGTCGCTACGTGCAGGACGCGGACGAGGTGCAGGACGTCACCCAGGAGGCCTTCATCAAGGCCTACCGGGCGCTGCCGGGGTTCCGCGGTGACAGCGCGTTCTACACCTGGCTCTACCGCATCGCGATCAACACCGCGAAGAACCATCTCGTGTCGCGGTCGCGGCGGCCCCCGGGGGCGGATGTCGAGGTGGAGGATGCCGAGCACTTCGAGAGCGGCGGTGCCCTGCGGGATCTCGAGAACCCCGAGAACGCCCTGTTCGGCGAGGAACTGAAGGCGGTGGTGGAAGCTGCCATCGAGGAATTGCCGGAAGATTTACGGACCGCGGTAACGTTGCGGGAATTTGATGGTCTCAGTTACGAGGACATCGCCGATGTCATGGAGTGCCCGGTGGGCACCGTGCGGTCGCGGATCTTCCGCGCCCGCGAAGCCATCGACATCCGGGTCCGGGCCCAGCTTGCCGGAGAGCCGGCAGCGGGCCGGAGGAAAAACCAGTGAACGGTTGGAGTAAGGCATGAACGAGGCACTGCGCGAATCCCTGTCGGCGGTCATGGACGGGGAGGGTGACGACCTCGCCCTGCGCCGGCTGCTGGCGCGTTCCGAGGACGCGGAGCTGCGGGCCACCTGGTCCCGCTACCACCTCGCCCGGGATGCGCTGACGGGCCATGCGGCCGCAGTCAGCGTGGATATCTCCGGCGCGGTCCGGCAGGCCATCGACGCGGAGGCGGTGCCGCGGCGCAGGGCCGCGGGCAGCTGGCGCTCCGTCGCGAGTTTCGCCATCGCCGCCTCGGTGACGGCGGTTGTCGTGCTCGGCGGCCGGGAACTCGCCGGCGTCGGCGACCGGCCCGGCGCGGCGCCCGTGGCGGCGCCGGTCGGGCTGGTCAACACCATCGGTGCCTCGCCGGTGCGCGCGAGCTACGGGGCGCGGGCCGTGCCGCCGCTCCAGCCCACCGCCGCGGGCGCCTACGACGAGCTCGCCCGGCAGCGCCTGCGCCTTTACAGCCAGGACCATGCCGAGCAGGCCGCACTGAACACGCCCCAGGGGCTCATTCCCTTCGCGCGCGTGCCGGAGATCGATCGCTGATGGCAGCCGCCGTCGTGCTGCGCTGGCTGCTCGGGCCGGTGCTCGCCGCGACCGGGACGGCGGCGCTCGCGCAGGGCTGCCCGGAGACCGACCCGGAGGCAATGGCGCTCCTCGAGGCGCTTGCCGGGCGGTCCGGTGCGGTTAGCTACGAGGGCGTGCTGACCCTGCAGCGTGGCAACAGCCTGCGCATGATGGCGCTGCGCCACGGTGTGGAGGACGAGCGCGTCTCCGAGGAACTCACCCTGCTCACCGGGCAGGAGGCGCAGGTCGTGCGCGGCGACCACCCCCTCGACTGTGAGCACCCGGGCCACCGGCTGCTCCGCGCCGCTGCCGCGCTGGAACGGGGCGACTGCGGCCTGTCGGGGCACTACCGGATCAGCACCGCTCCCGGTGAGCGGGTTGCCGGGCGCCGGGCCGTTCGCCTGCTCCTGCAGCCGCGGGACATGTACCGCTACGGCTACGTTTTCGAGCTCGATCGCGAGTCCGCGGTCCTGCTGAAGGGCACCATCGTCGGTGCGGGCGGGCGCCCCGTGGAGCAGTTCCAGTTCGCCAGCGTCAAGCTGGGTGACGCTGCACCGGCTGCGACCGAGCGGCCGACGGCGGCCGTCGTTCACCGCGCCGCTCACCCGCACCCGGCCACGCCGCAGGCGGGCCCGAAAGCCGGCCTGGGCTGGGCTCCCGGCTGGCTGCCGGCCGGTTTCATCGCCACGGACGCGGCGGGCGCACACAGCGTGCGCCGCTCCTATACTGATGGTATGGCGACCTTCTCCGTTTTTGTCGAGCGCCTCGGCGAGCCGCTCCGCCCCGGCGAGGGCGTGGTCCGCGAGGGCAGTACCGTGTCCTACACCCGGGGCCTCACCCTGGGTCCGGACCCGGTACTCATCACGGTCCTCGGGGAGATTCCCGTCAACACCGCCCGCATGGTCGCGGACGCGGTACAGCGGGTGCGCTGAGCATGCTCCGGGAAACGGGCCGGGTCGTCGCCGTGGAAGACGGGAGCGTCTGGGTGGAGACCATCCGCAAGAGCACCTGCGGCGCCTGCGCGGCCAGCAAGGGTTGCGGTCACGGCCTCCTGGAGCGCTACACGAGCGGCCAGCGCGGCCTCGTCCGTGTGCTGCCCGGGCCTCGCCTGGCGCCGGCCGATTGCCGCATCGACGACCAGGTCATGATCGAGCTGCCCGAGGCGGTCGTGCTGCGCGGTTCCCTCGTCGTCTACGCGCTGCCGCTCCTCACCCTGCTCGCCGGCGCGGCGCTGCCGGCGCTGGCGGGCATGCCCGGTGACGGGCCCGCGGCGTTCGGCGCGGTGGCCGGCCTTTTCGCCGGCCTGCTGCTCGTGCGCTGGCACGGCTGGCGCCACCGCAACGACCGGCGCCTGCAGCCGGCGCTCGCGGAAATCGTCGAACGTGCCGCGGAACCTCTCGCGCTTCGCTAGAGTTTCTCCCTTCTTTATCGTTATCTCTGCCAAGGAGTTATCCATGATTCCACAAGGCATTCTGCACCGGTCGCTGTTGCTGTTCGCCTTTCTGCTTCTGCCCGCGCTGGCCTCGGCCCGCGAGCTCCCGGATTTCCGCGAGATCGTGGCCCAGCAGTCCCCCGCCGTGGTGAAGATCCTGGTGGAGAGCCGCAGCGGCGGCCACCCGGGCTTCGACACGGAGGAGATACCGGAGTACCTGCGCCGCTTCTTCGAGTTCCGCGGTGAGCCGCCGGGGCCGCGCGAGCGCATGTCCCTCGGCTCCGGCTTCGTCCTCTCCGAGGATGGCTACATCGTCACCAACAACCACGTGGTCGAGGGCGCCGACAGCGTGGTCGTTCGCCTGATCGATCGCCGCGAGTACGACGCGGAGGTCATCGGCACGGATCCGCGCTCGGACCTTGCGCTGCTGCGCATCGAGGCCGAGGACCTGCCCGTGCTGCGCCTCGACGAGGACGACGACCTCGCCGTGGGCGAGTGGGTGCTGGCCATTGGTTCGCCGTTCGGTCTCGATTACTCGGTGACTGCCGGCATCGTCTCGGCCATGGGCCGCAGCCTGCCCACCGAGCGCAACGAGAACTACGTACCGTTCATCCAGACCGATGTCGCTATCAATCCCGGCAATTCCGGCGGCCCGCTGTTCAATCTCGACGGCGAGGTGGTCGGGGTGAACTCGCAGATCTACACGCGCAGCGGCGGCTCCATCGGCTTGTCCTTCGCCATTCCCGTCAGCGTCGTGCGCAACGTCGTCGAGCAGCTCAAGGCGGAGGGGCGCGTCACCCGGGGCTGGCTCGGGGTTACCATCCAGGATGTGGATCGCAACCTGGCCGAGTCCTTCAACCTCGAGCGGCCCATGGGCGCCCTCGTGGCCCAGGTGGCCCCCGGGAGCCCGGCAGAGGCCGCCGGCATCGAGCCCGGTGACGTGATCATCCGCTTCGACGGCGAGACGATCGATACTTCCGCCGACCTGCCGCACGTGGTCGGTCTGCTCCGGCCGGGGGCCGAGGTCGACGCCGTGATCGTGCGCAACGGCCGGCGCCAGACCCTCGCGGTCGAGGTCGGCGGCCTCGATGCCGACGACGACCCGCGGGTCGCCTCGACCGGCGGCGACGGCGACAGCGCGCGCATCGGCATCACCGCCGAGACCGCGGCGCCGGAAACCCTCGAGCGCTGGGGTATCAGCGGCGGCGTTGTCGTGCGCAGCGTGATCCCCGACTCCCCGGCGGACGAGGCGGGTATCCTCGTCGGCGACGTGCTCACGCTCGTGGGCTCGACCCCGGTCAAGGACCTCGACAGCCTGCGCGAGGCGCTGGAGGCCCAGCAGCCCGGCAGCTCCGTGCCCCTGCGGCTCATCCGCCGCGGTGCGCCGCTGTTCATCGGCCTGCGCCTGCCCGAGTAGCGACCCGCCGGGACCTGCGTTCACGAGGCGCTGCCCCGGTGCCGCTGCATAGCAGGCGCCGGCGGGCTGGGGTACAATCCGCGCCCTTAGAGCCGGCGGCGCCCTGCGCCGCCACCCATTGCCGGCACGGGACCCAGGGGGTCGCGGGCCCTTTCATGCGCGTCGGCGCCGGACCCTGCTGAGTGAGCGACCTGGAACACATCCGCAATTTCTCGATCATTGCCCATATAGACCACGGCAAGTCGACGCTCGCGGATCGCTTCATCCAGCACTGCGGCGGCCTCACGGACCGCGAGATGGCCGAGCAGGTGCTCGACTCCATGGACCTCGAGCGCGAGCGCGGCATCACCATCAAGGCGCAGAGCGTCACCCTCGACTACACCGCCCGCGACGGGCAGGTGTACCAGCTCAATTTCATCGACACGCCGGGGCACGTGGACTTCTCCTACGAGGTGTCCCGCTCTCTCTACGCCTGCGAGGGCGCGCTGCTGGTAGTGGATGCCGGGCAGGGCGTGGAGGCGCAGTCCGTCGCCAACTGCTACACCGCCATCGAGCAGGGCCTCGAGGTGCTGCCGGTGCTCAACAAGATGGACCTGCCGCAGGCGGACCCGGACAAGGTGCGCAAGGAAATCGAGGAGATCATCGGCATCGACGCCAGCGAGGCCTGCCTGGTCAGCGCGAAGACCGGTCTCGGCATCGAGGACGCCCTCGAGTACCTCGTCGCCCACATACCGCCCCCCGCGGGCGACCGGGAGGCGCCGCTGCAGGCGCTGATCATCGATTCCTGGTTCGACAACTACCTGGGCGTGGTGTCGCTGGTGCGGGTCAAGCAGGGTGTGCTGCGCAAGCGCGACCGGATCGTGACCAAGTCCACGGGCAAGATCCACCAGGTGGACGGTGTCGGCATCTTCACGCCGAAACGCCGGGAGACGGACAGGCTCCAGGCCGGGGAGGTGGGCTACGTCATCGCCGGCATCAAGGACATCGCCGGCGCCCCGGTGGGGGATACGCTGGTCAGCGCGCAGCACGCGGACGTGCCGGCGCTGCCGGGTTTCCAGAAGGTCAAACCGCAGGTGTACGCGGGGATCTTCACCGTATCCACGGACGATTACGAGGACTTCCGCGACGCCCTCGCCAAGCTCACGCTGAACGATGCCTCGCTGTTCTACGAACCGGAAACCTCCGATGCCCTCGGCTTCGGCTTCCGCTGCGGCTTCCTCGGCATGCTGCACATGGAAATCATCCAGGAGCGGCTGGAGCGCGAGTACGACCTGGACCTGATCACCACGGCGCCGACGGTGATCTACGAGGTGGTGAAAAAGAGCGGCGAGGTCATTCACGTCGACAATCCCTCGGCGCTGCCGGACGTCGGCGATATCGAGGAGATGCGCGAGCCCATCGCCCGCTGCAGTATCCTGGTACCGCAGGAATACCTGGGCAACGTGATCACGCTCTGTGTCGAGAAACGTGGCGAGCAGAAGGACATGCAGTTCCTCGGCAGCCAGGTCTCCCTGACCTACGACATCCCCATGGCGGAAGTGGTGCTCGACTTCTTCGACCGGCTGAAGAGCGTGAGCCGCGGCTACGCCTCCCTGGAGTACGGGTTCGACCGCTTCGAGGCGGCGAGCCTCGCCCGCCTGGACGTGCTCATCAACGGCGAGCGGGTCGATGCGCTGGCGATCATCGTGCACCGCGACCAGGTGCAGCACCGCGGGCGGCAGCTGACCGAGAAGATGAAGGAACTGATCCCCCGGCAGATGTTCGACGTGGCCATCCAGGCCGCCGTCGGCAGCAAGATCGTGGCGCGGCAGACCGTGAAGGCACTGCGCAAGAACGTGACCGCCAAGTGCTACGGGGGGGACGTGACCCGCAAGCGCAAGCTGCTGGAGAAACAGAAAGCCGGCAAGAAGCGCATGAAGCAGGTTGGCCGGGTGGAGATACCGCAGTCCGCCTTCCTGGCGGTACTGCAGGTGGACAGCTGAGGTCGCTATGAGTATCGATTTCCCCCTGATCCTTCTCCTCGCCGTCGCCTTCACCGGCGGCGCCTGGCTGTTCGACGCGCTGGTGCTCGCCCCGGCGCGGCGCAAGCGGGGCGAGGAGGCCGGCGCCGAGCCGGTGGTGGTGGAGTACTCGAAGTCCTTCTTCCCGGTGCTCTTCGTGGTCTTCGTGCTCCGCTCCTTCGTGGTCGAGCCTTTCCAGATTCCCTCGTCGTCCATGGTTCCCACGCTGGAGGTGGGCGACTACATCCTGGTCAACAAGTTCACCTACGGCATCCGCCTGCCGGTGCTGCGCACGAAGGTGATCGATCTCGGTGAACCCGAGCGCGGCGACGTGATGGTGTTCTTCCCGCCGCACATGAACAAGACCTACTACATCAAGCGGGTCATCGGCGTCCCCGGCGACCAGGTGACCTACCGCAACAAGCGGCTTTACGTGAACGGCGAACTCGTGCCCGAGGAGGCCCTGGCGGTCGTGCCCGGCACCCGCTCGCGGCAGCGGGTCAGCCTCGCCGCTTTCGGCGGCCGCAACCACCTGGTACAGGCGGACCTCGCGCGGCCCGCCCGGGACTTCTCGATCACCGTGCGCCCGGGTCACTATTTCATGATGGGGGACAACCGGGACAATTCCAGCGACAGCCGCGTTTGGGGGCAGGTGAGTGAACAGGATATAGTCGGCAAGGCATTCGCGGTCTGGATGCACTGGGACTCGCTGTTCAGTATCCCGAGCTTCAGCCGCGTCGGTGTCATAGAATAAGGTTCCGTACTAGACGGGCGACGACAGCGGAGCACTGGCATGGCGGCGATCCACAGGCACGACCACAGGCGGATTCACAGGCAGCGGGGGCTATCCCTGCCGGCCATTCTCATCATCGCGATGATGGTGGGCTTCTTCATCATGGTCGGTTTACGCATGGCGCCCTCCTACATCGAGTACCTGCAGGTCCGGGAGGTGGTGACCAAGGTCGCGGAGGAATACAACCGCGAGGAGGACACGATCGCCGATGTGCGCCGCAAGCTGGCCACGCTGCTCAACACGAACCAGATCTATGGCATCGACTATAAAGACATCGAGGTCTTCCGCGAGGAGGGCCGGACCTGGATCGACGCGCGCTACGAGGCGCGGGTCCCGGTGGCCTGGCGCATCGACGCGGTCATCAAGTTCGACGACCTCAAGTACGAGGCCGGCCGCAGCTACTCGGACTGAGCCCCCGGTGCAGCTTGACCGCCTCGAGGGCGCGATCGACTACCGCTTCGAAGACCGCGAGCTCCTCGAGCGCGCACTCTCCCATCGCAGCGTCGGGCGCCGCAACAACGAGCGCCTCGAGTTTCTCGGCGACTCGGCACTGAACCACTACGTCGCCGAGCGCCTTTTCCACCGGTTCCCCGACGCCGACGAGGGCGAGCTATCGCGCATGCGCGCCGCCCTGGTGCGCGGCGACACGCTCGCGGCCGTGGCCCGGCGCCTCGGCCTCGGCGACCACCTGCGCCTCGGTCCGGGGGAGCGCAAGAGCGGCGGACGGCGCCGCGCCTCCATCCTCGCCGATGCCCTGGAGGCCGTCGTCGGCGCCGTGCTCATGGACGGCGGGCCGTCGGCCTGCGCCGCGCTCGTGGACCGGCTCCTCGGTGAGGAGCTCGCGGCGCTTGCCGGTGCGGGGGCGAGCAAGGATCCGAAAACGCGGCTCCAGGAGCACCTGCAGGGCCGCGGTCTGCCCCTGCCGAGCTACGAGCTGGTGTCGGTGGAGGGCAGCGAGCACGCCCGCGAGTTCGAGGTGGCCTGCCGCCTCGAGGCCCCGACCTGCGAGGCGCGGGGCAGCGGCAGCAGCCGCCGCCGGGCGGAGCAGGCCGCCGCCCGCGCCGTACTGGAGACCCTGGACCGTGGCTGAAGGGACCCGGGCCGGCTACGTCGCCCTGGTGGGGCGCCCGAACACGGGCAAGTCCACGCTGCTCAACTACCTCGTCGGGCAGAAGCTCAGCATCACCTCGCGCAAGCCGCAGACGACGCGGCACCAGATCCTCGGTATCCGCAGCGAGGCCGGCTGGCAGGCGGTCTACGTCGATACGCCGGGGATGCACAAGGGCGGCGAGCGGGCGATCAACCGGGTCATGAACCGCGCCGCCCGGTCCGTGCTCGCCGACGTGGACGTGATCATCATGGTGGTGGATCGCACGGCGTGGACCGACGAGGACGAGCGTGTGCTCGAGCAGGTCCAGGCCAGCGGCGCGCCGGTGATCCTCGCCGTGAACAAGGTCGACCTGCTCGCCGACAAGCGAGTGCTCCTGCCCCACCTCGAGGCATTGAGCCAGCGTGCCGACTTCGCTGCCATCGTGCCCCTGTCGGCGCTGCGCGAGCACAACCTGGACGAGCTCGACGCCGAGGTGCTGAAGCTGCTGCCCGCCGGCGATTTCTTTTTCCCGGAAGACCAGGTCACGGACCGGACGGAGCGCTTCCTCGCCGCGGAGATCGTCCGCGAAAAGATCACCCGCCAGCTCGGCGACGAGCTGCCCTATGCCACCGCCGTGGAGATCGAGGAGTTTGCCGAGGACCGGGGTGTGCTGCACATCAGCGCGTTGATCCTGGTGGAGCGCCGCGGTCAGAAGCGCATCGTCATCGGCGAGGGCGGGTCGCGGCTGCGCGCCATCGGCACGGAGGCGCGCAAGGACATGGAGCGCCTCTTCGACCAGAAGGTCATGCTGCGCCTCTGGGTCAAGGTTCGCGCCGGCTGGTCCGACGACGAGCGCGCGCTGAAGAGCCTCGGCTACGACGAGCGCTAGTGCGCGAAGCCCTGCAGCCGGCCTATCTTCTGCACCGGCGCCCCTACCGGGAGAGCAGCCAGCTGCTCGAGCTCCTCACCGCGGAGCACGGGCGCGTGGGTGCGGTGGCCCGCGGCCTGCGCCGGCGCAGCCGGGGCGGCAGCCCCGGGGCCCTGCTGCAGCCCTTCTCGCCGCTCCTGGTCGGCCTCGCCGGCCGCGGGGAACTGAAGACCCTGGCCGGCGTCGAAACGGGGGGCGGCCTTACACCGCTGCGAGGCGATGCGCTGCTCTCCGGTCTCTATGTGAACGAACTGCTCGTGCGCCTGCTGCACCGGGACGACCCGCAGCCCGGGATCTTCGCGAGCTACGCGACGGTGCTCGGCGCGCTGGCCGACGGCGAGGCCATCGAGCCGGCGCTCCGGCGCTTCGAGTGTGAACTCCTGGCGGCGCTTGGCTACGCCTTTGCCTTCGACCGCGACGCCCGCGCCGGGGTGCCGGTGGCGGCGGCGAGCCGCTACCAGTTCGAGCCGGGGGTGGGCCTCTGCGCGCAGCGCCCCGGGGCCGGGGGCACGGCCTTCGCTGGCGCCGACCTGCTGCGCGCAGCGGCCGGCGATTTCACCGGCAGTGCCGGGAAGGCGGCCAAGGGGGTGCTGCGCAGCGCCCTCGGAGAACTGCTCGGCGAACGCCCGCTGCGCAGCCGGCAGCTGTTCCTGCGCCGCCGGGAGCGGCAGGACGGCTGAGCGCGGGGCCCGGCGGCGTCCGCGGCGCCGGGTCGCGGCGGGGGCGCCGCTCCTACTATACTCTGCGGCCTGTCACGGGAAGGGAATGCCATGCCCGACTACCCCACCATCGAGAGCTGCATCGGCAACACACCGCTGGTCCGCCTGCAGCGTATGCCGGGCAGCACCAGCAACACGCTGCTGGCCAAGCTCGAGGGCAACAACCCCGCCGGCTCCGTGAAGGACCGGCCGGCGCTGTCCATGATCGTCGAGGCGGAGCGCCGCGGTGACATCCGCCCGGGCGACACGCTGGTCGAGGCCACCAGCGGCAACACGGGGATCGCGCTGGCCATGGCGGCGGCGATCCGCGGCTATCGCATGGTGCTGATCATGCCCGAGAGCGCCAGCAGCGAGCGCAAGCTCGCCATGCGCGCCTACGGCGCCGAGCTGGTGGAGGTCAGTGCCGAGGCCGGCATGGAGGGCGCCCGCGATCTCGCCGAGGCCATGGAGCAGGAGGGCCGCGGCCGGCAGCTGAACCAGTTCTCCAACCCCGACAATCCGCTGGCTCATTACCGCGGCACCGGCCCGGAACTCTGGCAGCAGACGGCCGGCGAGATCACCCACCTGGTGAGCTCCATGGGCACGACCGGCACCATCATGGGCTGCTCGGCCTACCTCAAGGCGCAGAATCCGGCCGTCCAGATTGTCGGCCTGCAGCCCACGGAGGGTGCCAGCATACCCGGGATCCGCCGCTGGCCGGCCGCCTATCTGCCGAAGATCTTCGAGCCCGCCCGGGTCGACCGGGTCATGGACATCTCCCAGGAGGAGTCCGAGGAGACCATGCGCCGCCTCGCCGCCGAGGAGGGTATTTTCTGCGGCGTCTCCGCCGGGGGCTCGGTGGCCGGTGCGCTGCGCCTGTCGGCGGAGGTGGAGAACGCCACCATCGTCGCCATCATCTGCGACCGCGGCGACCGCTACCTGTCCACCGGCGTCTTCGGCGCGGGCGGCTGAGGCGCGGCAGTGGTTCGGGTTCGCGACCAGGCATGGATCGGCGAAGACGGGCACGCGGACGTGCGCGCCTGGCTCGCACAGCTGCCGCTGGCGCTGGAGACGACCGACGCCGAACGGGTGGCGTCGGCGGCCCACTGCGCCGCCGACGCGGTGGCCCGGCCGGGCCTCGACCTCGACGACTGGTGCGCCGAATCCGACTGCCTCCTCGCCGGCCTGGAAACGGCGCAGATCCTGGCCGAGCTGCAGGTCAGTGCCGATTGCCTCATCGCCGGCCTGCTCTACCGCGCCGTGCGCGAGGAGCGCCTGCCGCTGGACCGGGTCGAGGAGCGCTTCGGCAGCGCCACGGCGCAGCTGCTCGAGGGCGTGCTGCGCATGGCCGCGGTGTCGGACCTGCGCAAGACCGGCGACGAACGCGTGCTCGGGCAGGCTGATGCCCAGCGCGACAACCTGCGCAAGATGCTCGTCGCCATCGTCGACGACGTCCGCGTGGCGCTGATCAAGCTCGCCGAGCGCACCTGCGCGATCCGCGCCGTCAAGAATGACCGGGAACGGCGCGAGCCGATCGCCCGCGAGGTGTTCGATGTCTACGCGCCGCTGGCGCACCGGCTCGGTATCGGTCACCTAAAGTGGGAGCTGGAGGACCTGTCCTTCCGCTACCTGCATCCGGATGCCTACGGCAAGATCGCGCGGCTGCTGGACGGCAAGCGCCGGGAGCGCGACCTGTTCATCCGCCGCGTCTCCGAGCAGCTGCAGGTCGTGCTGCACAATGCCGATATCCAGTTCGAGATCTCCGGCCGGGCCAAGCACATCTACAGCATCTGGCGGAAGATGCAGCGCAAGGGGATCGGTTTTTCCCAGGTCTACGACATCCGCGCGGTGCGCCTGCTGGTGCCCAGCGTCGCCGACTGCTACGCAACCCTGGGCCTGGTGCACGGGCTCTGGCGCAACATTCCCAACGAGTTCGACGACTACATCGCGAACCCCAAGGAGAACGGCTACCGCTCGCTGCACACGGCGGTGATCGGTCCGGAGGGCAAGATCCTGGAGGTACAGATCCGCACCTTCCAGATGCACGAGGAGGCGGAGCTCGGCGTCTGCGCGCACTGGCGCTACAAGGGCTCGGACCCCGACGGGCGCCTCGGCAGCAGCTACGACGAGAAGATCGCCTGGCTCCGGCAGGTGCTCGACTGGCACGAGGAGGGCGACGCCGAGGGCATCGCCGAGGAGCTGCGCGCCGACATCACCCAGGACCGCGTGTACGTGTTCACGCCCAAGGGCGATGTGGTCAGCCTCGCCGCCGGCGCCACGCCCCTTGATTTTGCCTACCACGTGCACACCGAGGTCGGTCATCGCTGCCGCGGCGCCAAGGTCAACGGCCAGATCGTGCCGCTGACCTACGCCCTGCAGACCGGCGAGCGCGTCGAGATTCTCACCGGGCGCCAGGACCAGCCGCGCCGGGACTGGCTGCAGCCGGGGCTCGGCTACCTGCGCACCAGCCGGGCGCGGGCCAAGGTGCAGCAGTGGTTCAAGAGCCAGGCGCGGGAGGAGAACATCGACGCCGGCCGCCAGCTGCTGGAGCGGGAGTTCCGCCGCATGGCCCTGACCAGCGTCGACTACAAGCGCATCGCCGCGAAGGTGCAGCAGCCGACCGTCGAGGACATGTACGCCGCCGTGGGCGCCGGCGACCTGTCGTCCTCGACGGTGGTGAACGCCGCGCAGGACCTGGTCGGCGACCGGCCGCAGCCGAAGCTGCGCGTGGCGACGGCGCCGGGACGGCGCCGGGGCCGCGGCGGCAAGGTCGAGGTGCAGGGTGTCGGCAACCTGCTCACGCACATGGCCGGCTGCTGCAAGCCGCTGCCCGGCGACCGCATCGTGGGCTACATCACCCAGGGGCGCGGGGTGAGCGTGCACCGGGCGGACTGCCAGCGGGTCATGCAGTTCCAGGAGGAGGCGCCGCAGCGCATCATCGATGTCGACTGGGGCGCCGCCGAGGGCGACCGCTTTGAGGTCGACCTGGCCATCGAGGCCTACGACCGCCAGGGCCTGCTCCGCGACGTCACCGCGCTGTTCGCGAACGCGCGTATCAACGTGCTCGCCATCAACACGCTCTCGAACAAGAATACGCACACGGCGACGATGCAGCTGACGGTCGAGATCAGCGACCTCGGCTCCCTCGCCAAGCTGCTCGAGCGGCTGAACCGTCTGAAGAACGTCATCTCCGCCGCCCGCCTGGACCGCTGAAGGAGCGCCCCGTGCCCCAAGACCGCTACGGCCTCGACGACCTGCTGCGCATCATGCAACGGCTCCGGGACCCGGAAACGGGCTGTCCCTGGGACCTGAAACAGGATTTTGCCAGCATCGTCCCCTCCACCATCGAGGAGTGCTACGAGCTCGCCGAGGCCATCGAGCACGGCGACTTCGACCACGTGGCCGAAGAGCTCGGCGACGTGCTGTTCCAGGTGGTGTTCTACAGCCAGCTCGGCCGCGAGGCCGGGCTGTTCGACTTCCCGGGCATCGTGCACACGCTGGCCGACAAGCTCGTGCGCCGGCACCCGCACGTCTTCGCCGATGGCGACATCGAGGGGGTCGTCCGCGGCGACCTCGATGAGCAGCAGGTCAAAGAGCAGTGGGAGGCGATCAAGGCCGAGGAGCGGCTGGCCCGGGACCAGGCCCACGCGCTGGCCGATGTGCCCACGGCCCTTCCGGCCCTGCCGCGGGCGCAGAAACTGCAGAAGCGCGCCGCCCGCGTCGGCTTCGACTGGGAGGGCCCGGCGGGGGTGTTCGAGAAGCTCGACGAGGAGCTCGCCGAGCTGCGGGCGGCGGTCGCGGCCGGGGAGGAAGCGGCGATCAGCGAGGAACTCGGCGACCTGCTGTTCACCTGCGTGAACCTCGCCCGCCAGCTCAAGGTGGACAGCGAGACGGCGCTGCGCGGGGCGAACGCCAAGTTCGAGGCGCGTTTCGGCGCGATGGAGGACGCCGTGCAGGCGGAGGGCCGGCGACTCGAGGAGCTCGATGCGCAGGCCCTGGAACAGCGCTGGGCGGCGGCCAAGGCCGCCCTGGCTTCGACCAAAGGCGGGTAGGTCCGCTCTTGTGCCGGTCTGAGCCGCTGTGTAAGGTTGTGCCCCTTCCGGACGGGGTCGGTGCGCTGCAGCTACCGCCGCGTCTTCCCCGCGACTGCAACGACGAGGAATGCGTATGCGTCTGATACTCCTGGGTGCTCCCGGCGCCGGCAAGGGAACGCAAGCGAAGTTCATTACCGAGCGACTCGGGATTCCCCAGATCTCCACCGGCGACATGCTGCGCGCGGCGGTGAAGGCCGAAACCGAGCTCGGCCTCGCCGCGAAGGCGGTCATGGACGCCGGGGGCCTGGTATCGGACGACATCATCATCGGCCTGGTCAACGAGCGTATCGCGCAGCCCGACTGCGAGCGCGGATTCCTCTTCGACGGCTTCCCGCGGACCATTCCCCAGGCGCAGGCCATGGTCGACGCCGGTGTCGACCTGGACCACGTGCTGGAGATCGCCGTGGACGACGAGGAGATCGTCGGGCGCCTGTCCGGGCGCCGCGTGCACCCGGCCTCCGGGCGGGTCTACCACGTGGAGCACAACCCGCCGAAGGAACCCGGTGTCGACGACGCCACCGGCGAGCCGCTGGTGCAGCGCGACGACGACCGGGAGGAAACGGTGCGCAAGCGCCTGGCGGTCTACCACGAGCAGACCAGCCCCCTGGTCGCTTTCTACCGCGATATGCAGGGCGAGCGCGCCCCGGCCTGCCATCGCATCGAGGGCGTGGGCTCCGTGGAGGCCATCCGCGACCGGGTCTTCGAGGCCCTGGGGATCAGCTGATCCCGCTTCCCGGGGGGCCGTCCGCGGTCCCCGTGTTGTAGTTTCCGAAGTCGCTACCCGGGCCGGCGAAGTCCACGGCCCGGCCCGCCAGCGTCCCGTACCAGCCCCGCACGCTGCGCCCACCGGCATCGAGGTAGGCCGTGACCTCCTGTGCCGCGTCGCGGGTGAGCAGCGCGCAGAGATAGTGGTCGCGTCCGGCTGCCCGCGCCCAGGCGACGGCGCGCCTGCTGCCGGGGAGGGCGGCGCGAAGCCGTAGCACCAGGTCGGCGGGCAGCCCGGGCACGTCGCAGGGGGCCAGGGCGAGGAGCCAGCCCCCGGGCAGTCCCGGCAGGACGGCCTCGACCCCGGCGAGCGGGCCCTGGTAGGGCGGCCGCCGGTCGCACACGATGCCGTCGGCGAGTGCGCGGTAGTCCGCCTGGTTGCGGTTGCAGGCCACCAGCAGCCGGTCGACCTGCGGGCGCAGGCGCGCGGCCGCGGCCCCGGCGAGGGTCGTGGCACCAAACGGCAGCAGCCCCTTGTCGGCACCACCGGCGCGGCGGCCGGCACCGCCGGCGAGGAGCAGGCCGAGGACCGGTGCGGACGGCGGGGCGGCCGGCGTGCTGGCCATGGGGTCTCCCTGGGTGAGCGCCGGCCAAGTATGGGATACTTGCGCCCCGATTCGCGACCCCGGAGCAAGCCATGAGCGACGGCACCGCCGTGCTCGCCGTGGAAACGGCGACCGATGCCTGCAGCGTTGCCCTCGTCCTCGGCGGGGAAGTCCGCAGCCGGCACGCCGTGGTGCCGCGGCAACACCAGCAGCGGCTCTTCGCCTTCGTGCGCGAGCTCGCCGGCGAGTCGCCCCTCGCGGACCTCGGTCTGGACCTCATCGCCTACGGTCGGGGTCCCGGTTCCTTCACCGGCCTGCGCATCGCCGCCGCCGCCGCCCAGGGCCTCGCGTTCAGCCTCGGCCTGCCCGTGGCCGGTATCCCGACCCTGGCCGCCCAGGCGCTCACGGCGCTGCGGCAGGGGGCAGCGGCGCCGGGCGCGGTCATCCTGAGCACCATCGACGCGCGCATCGGCGAGCTCTACTGGGCGCTTTACGACACCGACGACGGCCTGCCGCGGGCGCTCACGGCGCCCGCCGTCTGCCGTCCCGGGGCGCTGCCCGCCGACGCCATTGCGGCCGCCGCCGCGGGGCGTGCCTTCTACCTGGTCGGTTCCGGCGCCGCACTGGCGGACGCGTTTCCCGCGGGCCTGCCCCCCCTCGCAGGCATGTCGCCGGCCCTGCTGCCCGAGGCCGAAGATCTCGTGCCCCTCGCCCGTGCCAGCCTCGCCGCGGGCGAGGCCGGCAGCGCCGGCGACGTAGCGCCCCTCTACGTGCAGGGCGGGGACCGCTGGAAGACCCTCGCCGAACAGGGCCGGGCGCAGTGATCGAACCCTGGCAGGCGGCGCTCCTGGCGCTGGTGCAGGGGCTGACGGAGTTCCTGCCGATCTCCAGCTCGGCGCACCTGGTGATCCCGGGCCTGGTACTCGGCTGGCCGGACCAGGGGCTGGCTTTCGATGTCGCCGTGCACGTGGGCACGCTGGCCGCGGTACTGCTCTACTTTCGCCGCGACCTCGCCGCCCTCGCCGCCGGCACTGGCAGCGCGCTGCTGGCGCGTCGCCTGACGGCACCGGCGCGGGAAGTGCTCGCGCTGGCGGTGGCAACGCTGCCGGTGGTGGTCGCGGGGTTCCTGGCGGAGGACTGGATCGAGGCGAAGCTGCGTACCCTGCCGGTCATCGCCAGCACCACGCTGCTGTTCGGGCTGCTGCTGGTGGCGGCGCACCGCGCCAGCCGGCGCGGGGGGGTGGCCGCGGTGACGCTCGCCGTGGCCCTGGCCGTGGGGCTGGCGCAGGTGCTCGCGCTCATCCCCGGCACCTCGCGCTCGGGGGTCACCATGACCGCGGCCATGCTCCTCGGTGTCGAGCGCACGGCGGCGGCGCGCTTTTCCTTCCTTCTTTCCATCCCGGTGATCGCGGGGGCCGGGCTGCTCAAGGGGGCGGAGCTCGCGGCGGCGCCGACGGCGGCGCCCTGGCTGCCGCTGGCGCTGGCGGCGCTCCTCGCGGGCGCCTGCGCCTACAGCTGCATCGCGCTGTTCCTGCGCTGGGTGGCGCGCGTCGGGCTGCTGCCCTTTGCGGCCTACCGGGTCGGCCTCGCGCTGGTGCTGTACGCGCTGTGGTTGGCATAATGCCCGTCCTTTTCGCACTGGAGTCGCCATGAAACTCGCGTTTATCGGCCTCGGGGTCATGGGTTATCCCATGGCGGGACACCTGGCCGCGGCCGGTTACGGGGTGACCGTCTACAACCGCACGACCGCCCGCGCGGCGGCCTGGTGCGCGGAGCACGGCGGCGCACAGGCCGCGACGCCGGCGGAGGCCGCGGCGGGCGCCGACATGGTGTTCGTCTGCGTCGGCAATGACGACGACGTGCGCGAGGTGGTTCTCGGCAAGCACGGCGCGCTCCCGGCCATGGCCGCCGGCGGCCTGCTCGTCGACCACACGACCGCCTCCGCGGCGCTCGCCCGGGAACTGCAGGCGGCCGCTGCAGCGCGGGGCATCGCGTTTCTCGATGCGCCGGTCTCCGGCGGCCAGGCCGGCGCCGAGAAAGGCGCGCTCACGATCATGGTCGGTGGCGACGAGGATGCCTTCGCCCACGCCCAGCCCGTGTTCGCCGCCTACGCGCGCTGCGCCCGCCGCCTCGGGCCCGCGGGGAGCGGCCAGCTCGCCAAGATGGTCAACCAGGTCTGCATTGCAGGCGTGGTCCAGGGGCTCGCCGAGGGCCTCGCCTTCGCGGAGCGCGCCGGCCTCGACGCCGCTGCGGTGGTCGAGGTCATCTCCCAGGGCGCGGCGCAGTCGTGGCAGATGGAAAACCGCTACAAGACCATGCTCGCCGGCGAGTACGAGCACGGCTTCGCGGTGGACTGGATGCGCAAGGACCTGGGCCTGGTGCTGGAGGAGGCGGACCGCTACCGCCTCGGCCTGCCGCTGACCAGCCTGGTCGATGCCTTCTACGCCGACGTGCAGCACATGGGCGGGGGCCGCTGGGACACGTCCAGCCTCTACGCCCGCATGCAGGCCATTGCCGGCCTCGGCCGCGACGGCGGAGAGGAGGGCTGACATGGCCAGCGCCGCCTTCAACGACGGTCTGCTCGCGTTCCTCCGGCGCGCCACCACGCCGTTTCACGCCGTGGCCGCGCTCGCCGAGGCGCTGGAAGAGGCGGGCTACAGCGCGCTGCCGGAGGATCGCAGCTGGTCCCTGGCGCCCGGCGGCCGCTACTACGTGACCCGCAACGGTTCGAGCCTGGTCGCCTTCCGCCTCGGCGAGGAGCGCACGGCGGGCCTGCGCATGGTGGGGGCCCACACCGACAGCCCCTGCCTGATGGTGAAACCGAACCCGGACCTGACGCGCCACGGCTGCTACCAGCTCGGCGTGGAGGTCTACGGCGGTGCGCTGTTGAACCCCTGGTTCGACCGGGACCTGTCGCTCGCCGGGCGGGTGAGCTACAGCCGCCGGGACGGCGCCCTGGCGACGGCCCTGGTGGATCTGCGCGAGCCGGTCGCGGTCATCCCCAGCCTGGCGATCCACCTCGACCGGGAGGCGAACAGCAACCGCAGCGTCAACCCGCAGACCGACATCCTGCCGCTCCTGTGCCTGCCCGGCGATGGCGAGGAGCCCGCGCTGCGCACCCTGCTCGCGGAGCACCTGCGCGGCCTCGGCCACGACCCGGTGGAGGTGCTCGACTACGAGCTCAACCTCTACGACTCGCAGCCGCCGGCACAGGTCGGTCTGCAGGGGGAGTTCATCACCGGCGCGCGCCTGGACAACCTGCTCTCCTGCTACACGGGGCTGCGCGCGCTGCTGGAGAGCGATGGCCGGCAGCCGGCACTGCTCGTCTGCAACGATCACGAGGAGGTCGGCAGCGTTTCCGCCGCCGGCGCCCAGGGGCCGTTCCTGCGCTCCGTGCTTGCGCGTATCGCCGGCGATGCGGAAGCCTGTGCCTGCCTCGTCGACCGCTCGATGCTGATCTCCGCGGACAATGCGCACGCCGTGCACCCGAATTTCGCCGACCGGCACGACGGCAACCACGGTCCGCGGCTCGGCGGGGGGCCGGTGATCAAGCTGAACGTGAACCAGCGCTACGCGAGCAACAGCGAGACGTCGGCGCTGTTCCGCCAGCTCGCCGGCCAGGTCGGCGTACCGGTGCAGAGCTTCGTGACCCGCACGGACATGGCCTGCGGCAGCACCATCGGCCCGCTTACCGCGGCCGAGGTCGGGGTCCGCACCCTGGACGTCGGTGTGCCCACCTTCGCCATGCACTCGATCCGCGAGACCGCGGGCAGCGAGGACGCACTGGCGCTGTGCCGTGTCCTGCGCGCGTTCTACGAGGCCCCGGAACCGCTGTTCCCGCGTTGACGCGGCGCGTCCTGCTGCTGTCCGCGTACGCGGCCGACAGCCACGAGTACTGGCGCCGCGGCCTGGCGGCGCTGCTGCCGGCATACCGGTTCACCGCGCTGACACTGCCGCCGCGCCATTTCAGCTGGCGCCTGCGCGGCAACGCGCTGTACTGGGCTCGCGCCGAGCGGGCGACCCTGGAGGCCGGCTACGACGCACTCGTGGCGACGTCCGTCGTCGACCTGGCGACGCTGCGCGGGCTGGTGCCGGCGATTACATCGCTGCCGACGCTGCTCTACTTCCACGAGAACCAGTTCGCTTACCCGCCCGGCGCGCGGCAGCAGGGCCGGCTCGAGGCGCAGGTCACCAGCCTGTACAGCGCGCTGGCGGCGGACCGGCTCGCCTTCAACTCCGCCTGGAACCGCGACAGCTTCCTGGCGGGCGCTGCAGCGCTCCTCGGACGCCTCCCGGACCGGGTACCGCCGGGCGTCGTCGATACGCTGGCGGCCCGGAGCGAGGTGTTGCCCGTTCCCCTGGCCGCCGACGTGGATGCCCCGGGAGAGGGTACCCATCCGTTCAGCGGTGCCGGTCCCTACCGGGGTGCCCGCGGTCGTCCGCTGCGCCTGGCCTGGCTCGGCCGCTTCGAGTACGACAAGGGGCCGGACCGGCTCGCGCGGCTCGTCGAGTACCTCGCCGCGGGCACGCGGCCGGTAGAGCTCGCTCTCGTCGGCCGCCGCTTCCGCCGCGAGCCCGGGGCGTTCACCGCGCTGCCGGCGATCCTCGGCGAGCGGCTCGTGCACTGTGGCTACCTGCCGCAGCGATCGGACTACCTGGCCCTGCTCTCGGCCGCGGACATCGTGCTGTCGACGGCGCTGCACGAATTCCAGGGTGTCGCGGTGCTCGAGGCGGTGGCCCGTGGCTGCCTGCCCTGCGTGCCCGATGCGCTGGCCTACCCCGAGCTGTACCCGGCGCGCTTTCGCTACGCCGCCGACGAGGCGGCGGACGCCAGCGCCCGGGCCGCCGCGGCCCGCATCGAGACCCTCGCCGGGGACCTCGCCCGGGGCGCGGCGGCAGCGCCGTCCGTGGCGCCTTGGCAGGGCGCGGCGCTGGCGCCGCGCTACGCGCAGGCCCTGGCGTTCGGCCCGCTGCGCGGCCGATAGCATTGGCGGGCAAAACCGGTATCATGGCGCCTTTTCCAAAGGGGCCAGGGGCATGGGCAAGCAGCGGTATCTCACCGGCATCACCACGACCGGGACGCCGCACCTCGGCAACTACGTCGGCGCCATCCGGCCGGCGATCGAGGCGGTCAACGCCGGCGGCGCCGAGTACTTCTTCTTTCTCGCGGACTACCATGCCCTGATCAAGTGCACCGACCCGGCGCAGGTGCGGCGCTCCTCGCGGGAGATCGCCGCGACCTGGCTGGCCCTCGGTCTCGACACCGACAGCGCCGTGTTCTACCGCCAGTCCGACGTGCCCGAGATCCCCGAACTCACCTGGATTCTCGGCTGCAGTGCCGCCAAGGGCCTGATGAACCGCGCCCACGCCTACAAGGCGGCGGTACAGGCCAACGAGGAGGCGGGGGAGGACCCGGACTACGGGGTCACCATGGGGCTGTTCAACTACCCGGTGCTCATGGCCGCCGACATTCTCATGTTCAATGCGACCCACGTGCCCGTGGGGAGGGACCAGCTCCAGCACCTGGAGATGGCGCGGGACATCGCCCAGCGCTTCAACCACAACTTCGCCGAGCTATTCACGCTCCCGGAGGCCGTCGTGGACGACAGCGTCGCCGTGCTCCAGGGCCTCGACGGCCGAAAGATGAGCAAGAGCTACGGCAATACCATTCCGCTCTTCGAGGGCGAGAAGAAGCTGCGCAAGGCCATCAACAGGATCAAGACCAATCTCCTGGAACCGGGGGAGCCGAAGGATCCGGACAGCTCCACGGTGTTCCAGGTCTGGTCGGCCTTCGCGTCGCCGGCCGAGGTGGAGCGTATGCGTGGCGAGTTCGCCGCGGGTATCGCCTGGGGCGAGGCGAAGAAGCAGCTCTTTGAACTGATCAACGACGAGCTGGCGCCGGCCCGCGAGCGCTACGACGCGCTCATGGCGGATCCGGGCTACATCGAGGCCGTACTGAAGGCGGGCGCCGAGCGCGCCCGCGCCGAAGCGGTGCCGCTGATGCAGCGCGTGCGCGAGGCCGTGGGCATCGCGCCCATGGACGTCGACTAGACGCGCCGACCGGTCGCGCCGGCTGCAAGCGGCGTTTAGAAGCGGTAGCTGACGCCCACCCCGCCGTAAACGTTCCGTCCCGGTGCCGGCTCGAAGAGGCGGTTGAAGTTCTGGTTGACCCGGATGTTGGCGAAGTAGCTCTCGTCGAAGAGATTGTTGATGCCGAGGTAGGGGCTCACGGCCAGCGCGCCCAGCCGGTACTGCCGGCCGAGGCGGAGGTTGCTCACGGTGTAGCCGTCTACCCGCGCCGCCGGGCTGTTGGCATCGTTGGCGTAGAGTTCACCCACCCGCAGCAGATCCCAGGTTGCGTACCAGCCCGCGCTGTGCGTCCAGGCCAGCTCGGCGAAGAGCTGTGATTCCGGCACCCCCGGCAGCGTGTTGCCGTCGAAGGTCTCGCCCCCCGCGCTGTAGCGGTCGTAGTGGAAATCGTTGTAGCTCCAGGCGAGCGTCAGGCGCAACCCCTCGGCGAGGCGCGCCTCCGCGGCGACCTCCAGCCCGTCCCGGGTCGAGGAACCGGCATTGCGGTAGAACACGTCGCCGTTGGCTTCGAAGGGCACCAGCTCGTCCTCCAGGTCGATGCGGAAAACGGCGATCTCGTAGCGCAGCCGGTCGCCGTAGAGACCCTTGACCCCGACCTCGTAATTGGTGCTCGTCTGTGCCTCCAGGGTTTCCAGGAAGCCCGGGCCCGCCGGGTCCTCGAGCTGGTTGAGGCTGGGCGTCTCGAAGGACGTGGACACGTTGGCGTAGAGGTTCGCCCAGGGCAGCGGCGACCAGAGCAGCCCCGCCATGGGCGTGAACTCGTCGAAGGTGATGGCCCCGGAATCGTCGCCGTCCGCCAGGAACTCGTCGCGCAGCTTGAAGTCCAGCGACTCGTAGCGCCCGCTCAGCCGCAGCGCCAGCGTGTCGCCGAGGGCCAGCTCGTCCTGCAGGTAAAAGGCCGCGCTGTCCACGGACTCCCGCTGGCGCTGGGTCAGCGCGCCCCGGTTGCCCGCGCTGTCGGCGTCGAAACGCTCGCGGTCATCCTCCTGGGCCGTGAGCTCGAAACCCGCGATGAAGCGGTTGTCGAGTCCGAACAGGGAGCCCGCCAGCTGGTACTCGGCGCCGCCGCCGAGGTAGCGCCGGTCGAAAGTCGTGTGGTCCACGAAGGGGCAGGGCAGCCGCGCGTCGAACTCGCGATCGAGCAGGTAGCCGCGGAGGCGGAGCGACTGCCCCTCGCCCAGCGCCTTGCGCAGGACGACGCCGGTGCGGTACTGGTCCGCGGTCTCGCGCACGTTGCAGTCGATGCTGTTCTGCCGCGCGCGGTCGCGGGGTCCCTCGGCGAGCTCCGCCGGGGTGAGGGCGCCGGGGTCCTGCGCGGTCTTGTCGAGGGCAGCGAACACCGCGGTCAGCTCCAGGGTCGGGTCGATCTCGTAGCGGACCGTGGAATTGACTGTGGTCGTCTCGGCCCGCGCGTGATCGCGGAAGCCGTCCAGGTCCTGCCGGCGCACGCTGGCGAGGTAGCCGAGCTTGCCGCTGGTGCCGCTGGCCTTCAGCTGCAGCTGCCGCTGGCCGTACTCGCCCACCGTTGCCCGGGTCTCCAGGGTGGGCCGGGCGGCGGGTCTCTCGCTGTAGATGCTGATGGCGCCCCCGGCGGCGGTGCCGAACAGGGCGGCCGACGGGCCGCGCAGCACCTCGACCCGGCCCATGGAGCCCATGTCGAGATCGTCGACCTGGCTCGTCCCGTCCGGCGTGGTCAGGGGAATATCGTCGACGGCGATGCGGATGCCGCTCTGGCCGAACTGTGCCCGGGCGCCGAAGCCGCGGATGGCGATGCGCAGGTCCTGGTTGAGGTTGTAGCGGTTCTGGAAGAACACGCCGGGCACCCGGGTCAGGGCTTCGTCGATGCCGATCTGCTGACGCCCGAGCTGGATATCCTCGAGGGTGACCGCGGTAATGGCGAAAGGCGAGCGCTCCACCGTGCTGTCAAGGCGCGGAGAAACGACGACCACCTCCTCGATGGCCGCGGCTGGCGGTGCCGACAAGGCGGCCAGGACGGGCAGGAGGAGCGGGGCGGCGCGGCGACAGGGCATGGCAGATCCTTGTACGGCAGAGGCGGGGCACTATAACAAAGCGGGGCCGGTGCCACGAAAGCGGCGCGGGGGTCGCGTCTGCTATCATGCGCGCCCTTCCGCCCCTTTCCGCCAGAGGCGCATCATGGACAGCGCAGCGCAGGTACTCGCGGTCAACGACGACCTTCCCGTTCGCACCGGTGCCCCGGTGCACAGCGGCAAGGTGCGGGCGGTCTACTGGCTGACGGAGGCCGATTCGCGGCGCCTGGCGGAGCGCCGCGGCTACCCCGTGGCCCCGGGTGCGCCACTGGGCGTCATGGTGATCTCGGACCGCCTTTCCGCCTTCGACTGCCTCTGGCGGGCCGAGGGCGGCTGGGACGGCGTGCCCGGCAAGGGCGCGGCCCTCAACGCGATCGCCGCGCACTGGTTCCGCCGCTTCGCCGAGGAGGGGCTGGCGCCCGCGCACCTGCTGGAGGCGCCGCACCCGCTGCTCTGGGTCGTGCAGCGCGCCCGGCCGCTGGCGATCGAGGCCATCGCCCGGCAGTACATCACCGGCTCGCTCTGGCGCGCCTATGCGCGGGGGGAGCGGTGCTTCTGCGGCATCGACCTGCCCGGGGGGCTCGCCGAGCACGCCCGCCTGCCCGAGCTGCTGATGACCCCCTCCACGAAGGGCGTGCTGCGCGGCATTCCGGGCGTACCGGCGGCGGACGATGTCAACGTCAGCCGCGAGCAGCTGCTCGCCTACAGCGACAGTTTCGGTTTTGCCCGGCCGGCGGATGTCGACCACTACACGACGCTGCTCGCGGCCGGCTTCCGCCTCATCGAGCGCGAGCTGGCGGCGCTGGACCTGGTCTTCGTGGATACGAAGTTCGAGTTCGGCTACGTCGACCGGGCGGGCGGTGGCGAGCAACTCATCTACCTCGACGAGGTGGGCACCCCCGACTCCTCGCGCATCTGGGACGGCGCCGCCTGGCGCGAGGGCAGGGTGGTGGAGTTTTCCAAGGAGGCTTTCCGCCAGGCGCTGCTGGCCGGTGCGCCGGAGCCGCAGGTGCTGCTGGACAAGGACCGCATGGAGGAACGGCAGGCGCTGGCCCGGGACTGGGTTCTGCCCCGGGCGCTCTTCGAGCAGGTGTCGGTGAGCTACCGCGACCTGGCCGAGCGGCTCACCGGGGAACCTCTACCGGTACCTGCGCGCCCGCGGGAGGAACTCATGGAGGTGCTCGCCGGCGAGCTCGGGCTGGTGGACTGAGCGGTGCTCGGCGACCCGGCCTTCTACGCGGTCAGCATCCCCGGCGTGCTGCTTTACGGCATCGCCAAGGGCGGCTTCGGCGGCGCCGTCGCGATTCTCGCCGTGCCCCTGATGGCGCTGGTCATGCCGCCGGCGCAGGCCGCGGCGATCCTGCTGCCGATTCTCTGCGTCATGGACGCAGTGGTCGTGCGCACCTACTGGGGGCATTTTGATGGGCGGGCCCTGCGCCTGCTCCTGCCCGGGGCCGTGGTCGGCATCGTGCTCGGCTACCTCACCCTGGACGTGATGAACGAGCACTGGCTGCGCCTGCTGGTGGGCTTCGTCGCCGGCAGCTTCGGCGTGCTGACCCTGCTCGGCCTGCAGGCCATGACCGGCCGCGACCACCACCCCGGCACCGCGGGTTTTTTCGGCGGCCTCGCCGGCTTTACCAGCTTTTCCATCCACGCCGGCGGCCCGCCGCTCACCATGTACCTGCTGCCGAAGGGGCTGCCGCCGCTGGTTTTCGCGGGCACGGCGGGACTGTTCTTCGCCGTGGTCAATGCCCTCAAGCTCCTGCCTTACTACCTGCTCGGCCAGTTCTCCGCCGACAACCTGCTGTACTCGCTGGTGCTGGTGCCGCTGGCGCCGGTGGGCGTACGCATCGGCCACTGGCTGGTGCGCCTGTCCCACCCCGCGGTGTACTACCGGATCATCTCCGTGTTCCTCGTGGTGGTCGGCATCAAGCTCTGCGCCGACGGGCTCGCCGGGCTCGGGGTGACCGCGGCCCTGGCTCCCTAGAGTCGCGCCCGGTCGCGGGCTATACTGCGGCCCCCGCAGGACGAGAGGGCAGCGCCGCGGGCGCGGCCCTTGCCAGCAAGGAGTGCCCATGCAGATCGTCAAGCTCACCGACACGGTAGGCGTTTCCGGGCAGATCAGCCCGGCGGACCTGCCGGCCCTGGCCGAGGCCGGTTACCGGGTCATCATCAACAACCGCCCGGACGGTGAGGCCCTGGACCAGCCGAGCTCCGCCGAGTTCGCCGCCGCGGCAGAGGCCGCGGGCCTCGAGTACCACTACTACCCGTTGAACGCCTTCAACTACCCGGGGGATGATCTCGGGGGTATGGCGCAGCTCTTCGACGACGGCGAGCGGCCGGTCTTCGCCTTCTGCCGCAGCGGCACGCGCTCCACCAACCTGTGGATTTCCAGCCGCGAAGCCGGGGCGCAGGAGGCGGCGCGGGAACGCGCCCGCGGTCTCGGCTTCGATGTCTCCATGTCCCAGCGCTGAGCGGGCACCCACGTAACTTCCGGGAGTTTTCATGCGAACGATCCTCCGTACCCTGTGCCTGCCGATGTACCTGGGCCTGGCGGCCGCCGCGGCGCCGGTGCTCGCCGATGAGCTTGCCGAGGCCGTGCAGCGGGATTACGACAGCTACCTCGCGCCGCTCTTCGAGCACTTCCACCGCAATCCGGAGCTCTCCTTCATGGAAACGGAGACCGCCGCGCGCCTCGCCGCCGAGCTGCGCGACGCCGGCTTCGAGGTGACCGAGGGGGTCGGCCGCACCGGCATCGTCGCCATCCTGGAAAACGGCGAGGGTCCGACAGTGATGATGCGCGCCGACATGGACGGCCTGCCGGTTCCGGAAAAGACCGGGCTGCCCTATGCCTCCGAGGCGACGCAGGTGGACCGCAACGGCAACGAGGTGCCGGTGATGCATGCCTGCGGCCACGATGTGCACATCACCGCGCTGGTCGGGACGGCCCGGCAGATGGCGGCGCGCCGGGATGAATGGTCCGGTACGCTCATGCTCATCGGCCAGCCGGCCGAGGAAGTGATCGCCGGCGCACGGGTCATGATGGAGGACGATCTCTGGGCGCGCTTCGGCAAGCCCGACCAGGCCATGGCTTTCCACGTCGCCGCCAGCATCCCCACGGGCAGGCTCTCGGCGCCGCTCGCGCCGTACTCCGGCTCCGACACGGTCGACATCATCGTGCACGGCATCGGCGCCCACGGCGCCAGCCCGCATGCGGGGATCGACCCGGTGCTGGTCGGTTCGCAGATCGTTCTCGGCCTGCAGACCGTGGTCAGCCGCAACCTGGCGCCGCGCGAGCCGGGCGTCATCACCGTCGGCGCCTTCCACGCCGGCACGAAGCACAACATCATTTCCGACCGCGCCCACCTCAAGCTGACGGTGCGCAGCGAGAGCGCCGCGGCGCGCAAGCTGCTCCTCGACGGCATCCGCCGCGTCGCCGAAAATACGGGCCGCGCCGCGGGGCTGCCGGAGGACCTCCTGCCCGAGGTGATCGTCTCCGACGAGAGCACGCCGCCGACGCTGAACGATCCGGAGCTTACCGCCCGCCTCAGCGCACGCTGGGGCGAGCGCTTCGGCGAAGACGTGTTCTACACGGCGAAGCGCGAGGGCATGGGTGCGGAGGATTTCCCCTTCTTCGTGACCGACCCCTACATCCCGAGCACCTATTTCGCCGTCGGCGGCACGCCGCAGGCGGCCTTCGACGCCGCCGCGGCCGGGGGCCCGCCGGTGCCGTCGCACCACTCGCCGCTGTTCAAGGTGGCCCCGGAGCCCGCCATCACCCTGGGCGTCGAGGCGACGGTCACGGGCCTCATGGAACTGCTCGGCAGCTGACCGTGGCCGACGCGGTACCGGTGCGGCCGGCGAGTACCGTCGTGCTCCTGCGCGAGCACGGCGGACGCCTCGAAACGCTGCTGCTGAAACGCAACAAGGCGCTGTTCTTCGCCGGCGGCTTCTGGGTGTTTCCCGGCGGCGCCATCGACGATGCGGACCGGGCGGCGGCCGGGGGTGACCTGGACCGCGCCGCGCGCCTGGCCGCCGCGCGAGAGGCCGCGGAGGAGGCCGGCGTGGTCGCCGACCCGGACGCCATGGTGCCGCTGAGCCACTGGACCACCCCCGCGGTGGAAAAGCGCCGCTTTGCCACCTGGTTCTTCGCCGCAGCGCTGGCGGCAGATGCCGAGGTGACCATCGATCACGGCGAGATCCACGCCGCGCGCTGGCTGGGGCTGGCGGAGGCGCTGGCGGAACACGCGGCCGGGGAGCTCAACCTGATGCCGCCGACCTACGTGACCCTGCTCAAGCTCGTCGCCTACCCGGACCTCGCGACCATGCTCGCCGCCGAGGCGCGCTCGCCGGTCCCCCGGGTGGAGCCGGTGCTCGGCCGCGAAGGCGAGCAGCTGGTTACCCTCTACCCGGGTGACGCGGCCTACGCGGGCGGCGACCCGGCGCTTGCCGGGCCGCGGCACCGCTGCGTCCTCGACGGGCGGCAGTGGGTCTTCCAGTGCCGGGACCTGCCCGCGGGCTGCCAGCCCCTGGTGCCCGCGGAGCCGGGGGCGTGATGCGCGGCGCTGAAGCCCGCCACCCGCTCTGGGATCTCCCGGTGCGGCTCTCGCACTGGGTCATCACCCTGTGCCTCCCCGCCGCCTGGTGGACCGCGGAGGAGGGCCTGCTCGAGCTGCACGCCTGGATCGGCTACACGGTGCTCACCCTGGTGCTCGCGCGCCTCGCCTGGGGCGTCTGCGGCAGCCCGCAGGCGCGCTTCGGTGACTTCCTGCGCGGCCCCCGGGCGATCCTCGCCTACCTGCGCGAGGGCCGCCGGGAGACGCCGGGGCACAACCCCCTCGGCGGCTGGTCCGCCATGGCGCTCTGGGCCCTGCTGCTGGCGCAGGCCGTGAGCGGTCTCTACAACAGCGACGGCATCCTCTTCGACGGGCCCCTCTACGCCGCGGTGGACGGCGACCTCGCCGACAAGCTCGGCGCCTTCCACGAGACCGCCTTCAACGTGCTGCTCGCCTTCGTCGGGCTGCACGTGGCGACCATCGCCGTGTACCAGTGGGGCAGGAAACAGCAGCTGCTGGTTCCGATGATCCGCGGTTCGGCACCCGGGCGCGAGGGCACCGGGCCGGCGGCGCCCCTGGCGCGGTGGCTGTTCCTGCTGGACCTGGTCGCCCTCGCGCTGCTGGCCATCCTCGCCGCCGCGCCGGAGCCCGTCTCCTCCTGGTGGTGACGCACCGGGGCCGGGCTCAGAACAGGGCGTGGTCGCCGAGCTCCTGGCCGCTCAGCCCTTCCGCCAGCACCTGCCGGTAGAACCCCTCCAGCGTGTCCTCGCCGAAGGACGGTGTCGCCTCGGCATCATAGCGGCCGCGTTCGGCGTCCCAGAGCAGCATGGACTCCGTGGCGTAGTAGTGGCCGATGCGCGCGAATTCCGCCTTGTCGAGCAGGGGCGGCACCACCCGGCCCAGGGCGCCCAGCGCACCGCCCACGGCGGTGAACAGGCCCGGTGGGACGCTGCGGAAACGGGCCGGCCGGCCGCTCAGGCGGAACAGGAGGTCACCCATGGCCCGCGGCGTCAGCGCCGGACCGGGGCCGCCGACCGGCAGGATCGCGTTATCCCGCGCCGGCTCGTCGAGGCAGTCGGCGAGGTAGCGGGCGAGGTCGCGCTCGCTGATGGGCTTGCAGGCGGTGAGTTCACCGTTGCCGAAGAGCAGGTAGGGCTTGCCGGCGAGGACCCGGGGCACCTGGCCGGCAAGCGACTTGAAGAAGGCCGTGGGGCGGACGATGGAGTACGCGATGCCGCTGGCAGCGAGCGATTCCTCGAAAGCCAGCTTGGCCTGCTGGAAGGCCAGCTTCGGCCGCTGCACGCAGATCGCGGAGAGCAGCACGAAGCGGGGTACGCCCGCCGCCAGGGCCGCATCGAGCAGCACCCGGTTGGCCTCGAACTCGACGTTCCAGGCATCGCGGATGCCGCCGCCGCGGGTGGCGAGGCAGGAAAACACCGCGTCGAAGGTCTCGCCGGCGAAGCCCGCCTCGCGCAGGCTGCGCGGGTCCGAGACATCGCACACGCGCCATTCGGCGCCGGGGAGGGCGCGGGCGAGGTCGGCCGGGCTGTCCCGGCCGCCGACGCCGCTTTGCGGTCGCACCGGGCAGACCACGCGGTGATCGCGGGCGCACAGCTCGCGGACCAGCGCACGCCCGATGTAGCCGCTGGCGCCGGCGACGAGGACCGAGCCGCCGCGGGGGCGTGCAGTCTCGGCGCCGGGGCTCAGTACAGGTAGTCCTTGGACTTGTACTCGTCGTGGCAGGCCTTGCAGGCGCCGCCGGTGGCTTTCACGGCCTCGGCGATGGCCGCCCGGTCGCCGCCCTCAGCCGCCTCGTCAAGGGCTTCCGCGGCTTCCCGAAGGTCCGCGAGCTTGGCCTCGAAATCGTCCATGTTGTCCCAGATGGCCGGCTTGGCCCGGGTCGTGCCCTTGTCGGAACCGGGCGCGAAGCCGCGCAGGAGGTTGAGCTCCGTGACGTCTTCCAGGTCATCCGCCCAGCCCTGCAGCATCTCGAGATCCCAGGGGATGTCGCCTTTGACCATGTCGGCGATCGGGCCGAAGTTCATGGCGACCAGCGTGAAGTAGGACTGGCGGTAGGACTGCAGCGGCTCGTCGGAATCGAGGTGCGCGCTGACCAGCGGCGCGGCGGCGACGGAAGCCGCCACGGCGGCCGCGGCGAGGGTGCGTTTCAGGGGCATCGGCATGGGTGGATTTCTCCTCTGGCCTTTGGGGTACTGCGCAGGCGATGCGCCGGCGCTCCGCTCTATGCTAGCAGATGCCCCGGGGCGCGCCAGCCGGACCCCGGGGATGACGCGGCGGCCGGGACGCTCGCCAGCCTCCCGGGCGGCGGGTAAACTGCGCCGCGAATCAACGCGGGGAGGGGAGACCATGAGCGAGGGAGCGCGGCCGCTGGAGGGCCTCCGCGTCGTCGAGCTGGGGCAGCTGCTGGCGGGGCCGTTCACGGGGACGATCCTGGCCTATTTCGGCGCCGAGGTGATCAAGGTCGAGCCCCCGGGCGGCGACCCGATCCGCGGCTGGCGCGAGGTGAAAGGCGGCACGTCGCTGTGGTACCGGAGCCTGGGGCGCAACAAGAAGTCGGTGACCCTCGACCTGAAGAGCGAGCGCGGCCGGGCCCTGGCACTGTCGCTCCTCGATGGCGCCGACGTGCTGGTAGAGAACTTCCGCCCCGGTGCGATGGAGCAGTGGGGACTGGGCCCCGACGTGGTCAAGGCGCGCAACCCGAAGCTGATCTACGCGCGCATCTCCGGCTACGGCCAGACCGGCCCCTACGCGAACAAGCCCGGCTACGCCTCGGTGACCGAGGGCTTCGGCGGGTTCCGCTACCTGAACGGCGAGCCCGGCAAGGCGCCGGTGCGGCCGAACATCTCCCTGGGCGACACGCTGTCGGCGATCCATGCCGCCCTCGGCATTGCCCTGGCGATCATCCAGCGCCAGCGCAGCGGCGAGGGGCAGACCATCGACGTGGCGCTGTACGAATCCATTTTCAACCTGCTCGAGGCGGTGGTGCCCGAGTTCGACGGCGCGGGGCTGGTGCGCGAGCCGTCCGGGACGACGCTCACGGGCATCGTGCCCACCAACACCTACCGCTGCGCCGACGGCCGCCACGTGATCATCGGCGGCAACGGCGACTCGATCTTCAAGCGGCTGATGGTTGTCGCGGGACGGCCTGACATGGCCGAGGACCCGGCGCTCGCGAACAACGCGGGGCGCGTGCGGCAGGAGGCGGCCATCGACGCGGTGCTGGCGGAATGGTGCGCGGGGCTCACGTCGGCCGCGGTGATCGCGCAGCTGGAGGCGGCGCGGGTCCCGGTGGGGCCGATCTACAGCGTCGCCGACATGGTGGCGGATCCACACTACCAGGCCCGCGGCCTGTTCGAGACCGTGGAGGTCGACGGGGAACCGCTGAAGATTCCGGCGATCCTGCCGCGGCTGGAAACGACCCCGGGCCGCACGGACTGGCCCGGCGGCGCCGTGGGCAGCCACAACGAGGAGATCCTCGGCGGGCTGCTGGGTCTTTCCGGCGCGGAGCTCGAGGCGCTGCGCGCCGAGGGCGTGATCGCCTGAGGCGCTACCTGCCGAGCATCGTGCGCGCCACCAGCTCGCGCATGATCTCCGAGGAGCCGCCGTAGATGCGCTGGATCCGCGCGTCGGTGTAGAAGCGCGATATCGGGTACTCGCTGGTGTAGCCGTAGCCGCCGAAGAGCTGCAGGCATTCATCGACGGTGCTGCACTGCATCTCGCAGGCCGCGAGCTTGAGCATCGCCGCCTTGTCGGCGGTGAGTTCGCCGCGGGCGTACTCGTCGGCACACTGCTCGTAGAGCGCCCGGTTGAGGGCGATCTCGGTTTTCACGTCGGCGAGCTTGAAGCGGGTGTTCTGGAAGGCACCGATCGCCTGGCCGAAGGCCTTGCGCTCCTGCACGTAGTCCACGGTGAGCGCCAGGGCGCCCTCGGCCGCAGCCACCGCCTGGGCGGCGATGCCGAGCCGCTCCCGGGGCAGCTCCTGCATCATGATGACGAAACCGCGGTTCTCCTCGCCGAGGAGGGCATCCGCGGGCAGGCGCACGTCCTGGAAGAACAGCTGGGCGGTGTCGGAACTGTGCTGGCCGATCTTCTCGATCTTCTTGCTCTTCTCGAAACCGGGCAGGAGCGCATCGACCAGGAACAGGCTGGTGCCCTTGGCGCCCTTGCCCGGGTCGGTGATCGCGGCGACGATCACGAGGTCGGCGTGGATGCCGTTGGTGATGAAGATCTTGGAGCCGTTCAGGATCCACTCGTCGCCGTCGCGGACCGCGTTGGTGCGGATGGCCTGCACGTCGGAGCCGGCACCGGGCTCGGTCATGGCGAGCGCGCCCACGGCGTCGCCGGAGACCATGCGCGGCAGCCACTGCTGCTTCTGTGCCTCGGTGCCGTGGTGGATGATGTAGGGGGCGACGATGTTCGAGTGTATGCCGTAGCCGCTGGCGATGCCGCCGAAGCCCATGGCCGACAGCTCCTCGATCAGGGCGAGGGTCACGTGCGGGGAGGTGCCGGCCCCGCCGTAGGCCTCGTCGACATCCGGGCAGAGCAGCCCGGCCTCACCCAGCGTGCGCCAGAGTTCCCGCGGTACCAGGTGGTCTTCCTCCCACTGTTCGAAATGGGGGCTGATCTCCTGCTCGAAGGCCCGCCGGGCCATGTCGCGGAAGAGGGTCATCTCGTCGCTGCCGATGTCCATGTTCATGGGCGCACTCCTGCCTGGGCGGATGTTGACGGGGCACATATTGTCCGGGAAGGCGCCCGCAAGGGCAACTCGCCGGCAGCGGCTGAAGGTGCCCGGGGGCGGTGCTACACTGGCCGGCGTCCAGCAAGCCAAGGAGCACGGAGACAGCCATGCGCGACTACACCCGCTTCTATATCTACGGCCAGTGGGTCGAACCGGCCGAGCCCCGCCCGCACGACGTGATCAACCCGGCAACGGAGGCCGTCTGTGCGCGCATTTCCCTCGGCGGCGAGGCCGACGTGGACCGCGCCGTGGCCGCGGCCCGGCGCGCCTTCGACAGCTACTCGCAGACCAGCCGGGAAGAGCGGGTGGAACTCCTCGAGGCCTGCGCCGCGGTCTACGAGCGGCGCTTCGCCGATGTCGCCGCCGCCATCAGCGAGGAGATGGGCGCGCCGAAGAAACTCGCCGGCGGCAGCCAGGCCTTCACCGGGCTCGGCCACCTGAAGGAGGCGGCGAAGATCCTGCGCGACTACCCCTTCGAGGAAGACATCGGTCCGCACCGGGTGGTCAAGGAGCCGATCGGCGTCTGCGGCCTGATCACGCCCTGGAACTGGCCGGTGAACCAGATCGCCTGCAAGGTGGCGCCGGCCCTGGCCGTGGGCTGCACGGTGATCCTGAAGCCCAGCGAGGTCGCGCCGCTGTCGGCCTGGATCTTCACCGAGATCCTCGACGAGGCCGGTGTGCCGGCCGGGGTCTACAACATGGTCAACGGCGACGGCCCGGGCGTCGGTACGTTCCTCTCGAAACACCCGGGCGTCGACATGATGTCCTTCACCGGGTCCACGCGCGCCGGCACGCTGGTGGCGCAGAATGCCGCGCCGACGGTGAAGCGGGTCACCCAGGAGCTCGGCGGCAAGTCGCCGAACATCATCCTCGAGGACGCCGACCTGGAGAAGGCCGTGGCCAGCGGCGTCGAGGGCATGTACGAGAACACCGGTCAATCCTGCAACGCGCCCTCGCGCATGCTGGTGCCGCGGTCCCGGCTCGCCGAGGCGGAGGCCATCGCCCTGCGCGTTACCGGGGAAACGGTGGTCGGCGACCCGGCGGACGAGAAGACGCAGGTCGGGCCGGTGGTGTCCGAGGTGCAGTGGCAGAAGATCCAGGACCTGATCGAGCGCGGCATCGCCGAGGGCGCGAAGCTCGTGTGCGGCGGCCCGGGCAAGCCCGAGGGGCTCGAGCGCGGCTACTACGTGCGCCCCACGGTGTTCTCCGAGGTCAGCAACGACATGACCATCGCCCGGGAGGAGATCTTCGGCCCGGTGCTGGCCATGATCCCCTACGACAGCGAGGAGGAGGCGCTGCGCATAGCCAACGACACGCCCTACGGCCTGGCGGCGTACGTCCAGAGCGAGGACATCGAGCACGCGCGCCGGGTGGCGGCGAAGATCCGCGCCGGCAACATCCACATCAACGACCAGTGGGGCGGTTTCGCGGTGCCCTTCGGCGGCTACAAGCAGTCCGGCAACGGCCGCGAGTGGGGCGCGCACGGTTTCACCGACTTCCTCGAGATCAAGGCCATCGAAGGCTACGGGACCTGAGTCGTGGCCGACTACATCCTCGCCATCGACCAGGGCACCACCGGCACCACCGTCGCCCTCATGGACGCGACGGGGCGGTTGCGCGCCAGCGTGAACAACGAGTTCCCGCAGCACTACCCGAAGCCCGGCTGGGTGGACCACCGGGTCGAGGACATCCGCGCATCCGTGGACAAGGGCATCCGCGGGGTGCTGCGCAAGGGTGTGTGCAAGGCCGGCGAGATCGCCGCGATCGGCATCACCAACCAGCGCGAGACCGCGCTGCTCTGGGACCGGGAGACGGGGGAAGCCCTGAACAACGCCGTGGTCTGGCAGTGCCGCCGGACCACCGACTTCTGCGAGACGCTGAAGTCCCGGGGCCTTGAAAAGACCGTGCGGCGCAAGGCCGGCCTGGTGCTGGACCCGTATTTCTCGGCCAGCAAGTTCCGCTGGCTGCTGCGCAACACGCCGGGCATCCGGCGCAAGCTCGACGCCGGCCGGGTGGCGGCGGGGACCGTGGACAGCTACCTGGTCTGGCAGCTCACCGGCGGCGAGCGGCACGTGACCGACGTGTCCAACGCGGCCCGCACCAGCCTGATGAACCTGAAGCGGCTGGCCTGGGACAGCGAGCTGGCGGAGCTGTTCGAGGTGCCGCTTCAGCTGCTGCCGGAGATCGTGCCCACGAGCGGTATCCTCGGGCACACGCGCGGGGTCCGCGGCCTGCCGGACGGCATTCCCATCGCCGGCATGGCCGGGGACCAGCAGGCGGCGCTGTTCGGCCAGGCCTGCTTCGGGGTCGGCGACGCCAAGTGCACCTTCGGCACCGGTTCTTTCATCGTGATGAACACCGGCGACGAGCTGCTTCACTCCCATGCCGGCCTGCTGACCACGGTGGCGTGGCAGCTGGGGGAGGGCGGCAGGCCGGTCTATGCCCTGGAGGGCGGCGCCTTCATCTGCGGCGCCGCGGTGCAGTGGCTGCGCGACGGCCTCAAGCTGATTCGCCGGTCGGCAGACGTGGAGGCCCTGGCGGCGGAAGTCGAGGACCACGGCGGCGTCGAGTTCGTCCCCGCCCTGACCGGCCTCGGCGCCCCGCACTGGGCGCCGGAGGCCCGCGGGCTCATCACCGGGCTCACCCGCGGCAGCACCCGCGGCCACATCGCCCGCGCCACCCTCGATGCGATCGCCCTGCAGAACGCGGATATCCTCGGCGCCATGGAGAAGGACCTCGGCCGGCGCATGCGGCCGCTGCGCGTGGACGGCGGCGCCTCGGCCAACAACCTGCTCATGCAGATCCAGGCCGATGTGCTCGGGCGCAAGCTGATCCGGCCCCAGGTCATCGAGACCACGGTCGCCGGTGCGAGCTACCTCGCCGGCGTGGGCATCGGCCTGTGGCGGGGCACGGCGGATATCCGCCGCATCTGGCAGGCCGGGGAGGAGTTCCGGGTGCGCCTCTCGGCACCGGCGCGGCGCCGCCGCCGCGACTCCTGGGAAACGGCGCTGGAGCGCACCCTGCGCTGATCAGCCGGCAGGCTTGTCCCGCGGCTCCGCCGCGCCCTCGGGCCACTCGAGGATGCCCCGGGCCCGCGCCCGGGACTCCCAGTTCCGCCGTGCCAGCGCCTGCATGTCCGTGACCGCGTCCGACTCGTCGACGATCTCCAGCCCGAGCAGGGTCTCGATCACGTCCTCCATGGTGACGATGCCGGCCATGCCGCCGTAGTCGTCCATGACCAGGGCGATGTGCTCGCGCTTCTCGAGGAAGCTCGTGAACAGCTCCGGCAGCGGGGAGTCTTCCTGCACCACGGGGATGGGCCGCTGCAGCTCGCCCAGCGCCAGCTCCGCCTGGCCCGCGGCCTGCCGCTCCAGCGCCTCCGTGCGCAGGAAATAGCCGCTGATGTCCTCGCTGCGCCCCTCCCGCGACAGCGGAATACGCGAGAAGCGCAGCCCCGGGTTGGCGCCCAGGAAGGCGCCGACGCTGGTGCCCGCGTCCGCCGTGCGCACCACCATGCGCGGCGTCATCACGTCGCGGGCGGTCACGTCCTTGAAGCGCAGCAGGTTGCGGATAATCGCGGTCTCGCCGCGGGCGAACACGCCCTCCTGTGCCCCGAGCTCGGCCAGGGCCAGGAACTCGGAGCGGGTCAGCACCGAGGCCGAGTGACTGCGGTTGAGGCTCCGGGTAACCAGCTGGCAGGCCCAGACCAGCGGGTACAGTGCGGCGATGATGAAGGCGAGGGAGCGCGCCGTGAACGGCGCGAGCCGCTGCCAGAAGCTGGCGCCGAGGGTCTTGGGAATGATCTCCGAGAGGATGAGCACGGCGAGGGTCATGGTCGCCGGCACGGCCAGCGAGGTGATCAGCGGGTTGGCATCGGCCCAGATCAGCGCGGCCTGCTGGCCGACGCCGATGGCGCCGACGGTGTGAGCAATGGTGTTCAGCGTGAGAATGGCCGCCAGGGGCTGGTCGATGTTGCGCTTGAAGCGCTCCAGCCGCGCCCCTGTGCGGCCACCCTGCTCGAGCTGCAGGCGCGCGTAGGCCGGGGTGATGGACAGCAGCACGGCCTCCCAGAGGGAGCAGAGGAACGAGGTGATGATGGCGACCAGGAAGAACGCCACCAGCAGTGACAGCATAGCCCCGACCCCTCAGCCGCCGAGGCCACCCATGAGCACGTACTTGATCTCCGTGTAGTCGTCGATGCCGTATTTGGAGCCCTCGCGGCCCGACCCCGACTCCTTGACCCCGCCGAAGGGCGCCATCTCGTTGGAGATGAGCCCCTCGTTGATGCCGACGATGCCGTAGTGCAGGCCTTCGGCGACGCGCCAGGCGCGGCCGAGGTCCCGCGTGTAGAAGTAGCTGGCGAGACCGAAGGGCGTGTCGTTGGCCAGGCGGATCGCCTCGGCCTCGTCCTCGAAGCGGACTACCGGGGCCACCGGGCCGAAGATCTCGTTGTCGAACACCGGCATGCCCGCGGTGACGCCGGTGAGCACGGTGGGCTGGTAGAAGCAGGGGCCGAGGTCGTGGGGCGCGCCGCCCAGGGCCACGGCGGCGCCCGCGTCGACGCTGCCGCGCACCAGGGCGTCGACATCCTCCACGGCGCGGGTGTTCACCAGCGGGCCGATGGCGACGCCGTCGTCGAGGCCGTTGCCGACGGCGAGGTCGGCGGTGGCCGCCACCAGCTTTTCCACGAAGGCATCGTGGATACCCGCCTGCACGAGGAAGCGGTTCGTGCAGACGCAGGTCTGGCCGCTGTTGCGGTATTTCGAGGCCATGGCGCCGGCCACGGCGGCGTCGAGATCGGCGTCGTCGAAGACGATGAACGGCGCGTTGCCGCCGAGCTCCATCGAGGTGCGCTTGAGGGTCTTCGCGCACTGCTCGACCAGCGTCTTGCCGACCGGGGTGGAGCCGGTGAAGGTGAGCTTGCGCACCGTCGCGTTGGCGGTCAGCTCCCCGCCGATCGCCGAGGAGCTGCCGGCCACCACGTTGATCGCGCCCGCCGGAATGCCGGCGCGCAGGGCGAGTTCCGCCATGGCCAGGGCGGACAGCGGTGTCTCGCTGGCGGGCTTGATGACGACGGTGCAGCCGGCGGCGAGGGCCGGGGCCGCCTTGCGCGCGATCATCGCGTTGGGGAAATTCCAGGGCGTGATCGCCGCCACCACGCCGACGGGCTCGCGCAGGCAGAGAATGCGCTTGTCCGGCGCCGGCCCCGGCAGGATGTCGCCATCGATACGCTTGGCCTGCTCGCCGAACCACTCGATGTAGGACGCGCCGTAGGCGATTTCACCGCGGGACTCGGCCAGTACCTTGCCCTGCTCGGCGGTCATGATGCGCGCCAGATCCTCCTGGTTCGCCATCAGCGCGTCGTACCAGGCCCGGAGCAGTTTCGCGCGCTCTTTCGCGGGCCGCCGGCGCCAGTCGACCATGGCCCGCTCGGCGGCCTCGACGGCGCGGCGCGTCTCGGCCGCACCGACCTTCGCGACCTCGGCGACGGTCTCGCCGGTGGCCGGGTTGCTGACGGGCAGGCGCGCCCCGTCATCCGCATCGATCCAGGCGCCGTCGACGAGCGCGCCGGTCTTCAGCAGGGAGGGGTCGCTAAGGGAAAGGTCCATGGTCTGGCTCCGGGTTCAGTGACTGGTGTTCAGGCGTTAGCGGCAGTGTCGCGCCGCCGGCGCCGGGAACGCAAGCCGTGGCGGCGCAGCAGGCCGCGGAGCTGGTCATAGGACAGCCCCAGGGCCTCGGCGGTGCGCCTCTGGTGATACCCGTGCCGGGCCAGCGCGTCCTCGAGCAGGCGGCGCTCGTAGGCGTCCACGCGGGCGCGCAGCGGGGCGTCCCCGGGCTCCGGCTCCGGGGCGGCGGCGGGCGCTTCGTCCGGCGGCGCGGCCGCGGGCAGGGCGGGGCGCGCTTCGGCAAAGGGGTCCAGTACCACGTCGGCGACCGGCGCCGTCGGGTCTCCCCAGCGGTACACCGAGCGCTCGACGGCATTCTTCAGCTCGCGCACGTTGCCGGGCCAGGGGTGGTCCCGGAGCCGAGCCAGCGCCCCGGCGCTGAAGCCGGGGAACAGGTCCCAGCCGAGTTCGGCGCTCATCTGGATGGCAAAATGCTCGGCCAGTTCCTCGATGTCCTCGCGCCGCTCGCGCAGCGGCGGCAGGTACACCACGTCGAAGCCGAGCCGGTCCAGCAGGTCGTGGCGGAACTCGCCGGCGGCGGCGAGGGCGGGGAGATCCGCGTGGGTGGCGGCGACCACGCGCACGTCCACCTGCAGCGTGCGCTGCCCGCCCAGGCGCTCGAATTCCCCGTACTCGACCAGGCGCAGGAGCTTCTCCTGCAGCCGGGCGGACGTAGTGCCGAGCTCGTCGAGAAACAGGGTGCCGCCGTCGGCCCGCTCGAAGCGACCGCGGTGCGTGGCGGTGGCGCCGGTGAAGGCCCCGGGCTCGTGGCCGAAGAGTTCCGACTCGAGCAGGGACTCGGCCATGGCCGCGCAGTTCACCTTGATGAACGGGGCATCCCAGCGTGCCGAGAGGAAGTGCAGCCGCTCGGCGGCCAGCTCCTTGCCGGTGCCGCGCTCGCCGAGCACGATGACCGGCCGGTTCACCGGCGCCAGCCGGGACAGGTGGTCCAGGGCGGCGGCCAGGGCCTCGGAGTTGCCGATCATGCTGTCGGGGGCGCGCATATTAGTTTTTTAGACCTAATGGAATGGCATTACCAGCCCCAAATAAGGTCTATTACGCCATAAAAAGCAACCGTAATGTAAGTATTTGAATGAGATAGAGCCATTAACTAATTGTTTTAAAACACCAATCGCCAGGTTGGTCCGGGGCTTGTACTACCTACAGCGACGCGGCCGGATACGCCGGCCCGCAGGTGACAGAGGATCCAGGACCTTGCAGGCACGCCCCGATCGACTGCTCATCTACCTCGCGCTGGCGCTTGTCGGTGCCGCCATCGCCAGCATCACCGGCCCCTCGGCGGGCCTGCTGACGCTGCTGCAGGTAGTGATCGTGGTCGAGGCGATCAATCTCCTCGGCGCCCCCGGGGACGGCTGCGACGGTAACGGGTCCCGTTCAGGCACAGGAGAGTGACCATGGGCATTTTTTCCCGCATGACCGATATCATCAACTCCAACATCAACTCGCTGCTGGACCGGGCGGAAGACCCGGAGAAGATGATCCGGCTCATCATCCAGGAGATGGAGGACACCCTCGTCGAGGTGCGCAGCTCTTCCGCGCGGGTCATCGCCGACCGCAAGCAGGCGGCCCGGCGCCTCGAGCAGCTGCGCGGGGAGGCGGACGGCTGGGAGGAGAAGGCCAAGCTGGCCATCCGCAAGGGCCGGGAGGATCTCGCCCGGGCGGCGCTGCAGGAGAAGCGCGAGCTCGAGGAGGAGATCAGCGCCGTGGATGCGGAGCTCGCCGCCACGGACGAGCACGTCGCTCACCTCAACGAGGAGATCGGCCAGCTGCAGCAGAAGCTCTCGGACGCCAAGGCGAAGCAGAAAACGCTGGCCATGCGCAACGCGACCGTGGAGTCGCGCATCAAGGTCAAGCGGCAGGTGCATCGCGAGGCCCTGGACGACGCCTTCACCCGTTTCGAGCACTTCGAGCGGCGCATGGACAACCTGGAGAGCCAGCTCGACGTCATGGACATGGGCCGGGACGTGTCCCCGGGCCTGGCCGCGGAGATCGACGCCCTGCAGGAGGACGAGCGCCTGAACGAGGAGCTGGCGCGGCTGCGCCGCGAGGTCAGCGGCGAGAGCCCGGGCAGCGGCGGCTAGGCCGGCTGGTATACCCTTGAAGACATTCACGACCACAGGATCGATCAATGGACTACTGGGAATTCATGTTCGTCCCCACCGTGCTGTTCATGGTGGTGGTGGCGCCGATCTGGATCGTCATGCACTACCGTAGCGTCAACCGCTCCAGCCGCAGCCTCAACGAGGAGGACCGGCAGCGGATCGAGGACATGCTGGTGACCGTGGACCGGCTGACGGAGCGGATCGGCACCCTGGAATCGATCCTGGACGATGAACAACCCGACTGGCGGCAGCAGGACGGCCGCGGTCGCAGCGAGGAGGCCTCATCATGAGCCGCAGGGACCCACGCAGCTTCGGCGCGCGCAAACGCGCCGGCTGGGGCATGGACCTTTTCCGCAACACCCGCCGCAGTCGCGTGGCCGGTGTCTGCGCGGGCATCGCCGACTACTGGGACGTCGCTCACTGGGTGGTGCGCCTGCTGTTCATCGCCGCGTTCCTGTTCACCGGCACGCTGGCGCTCTGGGCCTACCTGGCCGGCTGGCTGCTGCTGGCGCCGCGGCCGCGCGGCTCCGTGCCGGGCGAGGGCGTGGACGAACCGGGCCCGCAGCGCCCGATGGAGTACGACGAGCGCCGCCACGACTACCGGCCGCAGAACCCGTTCCGCTACAGCGAGAGCGCCAGCGTGCGCCTGGAACGCGCCCAGGAACGGCTCGATGCGGCGCTGCGCCGGGTCGAGGCCATGGAGCGCCACGTGACCTCCCGCCGCTACCAGCTGAACAAGGCCTTTTCCCGGCTCTGAGGCCCCGGCGGGACCGGCAGCCGGCTCCTTTATCACAGCGCGGGCCTCCCTTTCCGGGGCGGCCCGCCTGCGCTATGCTCCCTGCTTATAACGATATTCCGCTTCCCGCAAGAAGCGCCCCGCACACCGTGCAGGAGGTCCAGGCTGAACCAGGCGCTTGCCCAGTCCATGCCGACCGGCGGCCGGCCCCGGCCGCCGGTCGATCAGAACGTCCCGCCGCCGCACCCGCTGCTGGCGCTCACCGAGGCGCACCGCGTGGTGCTCGAGGTGCTGTCCCTGCGCCTGGCCCGCGGGCTGCTCGCCAACGCGCCCGCCGGCGACGGCCACCCGGTGATGATCCTGCCCGGTTTTCTCGGTTCCGACGGCTACAACGCGGCCTTCCGCCGCTATCTCACGCGCCAGGGCTACGCCGTGCACGGCTGGGCGCAGGGTCGCAATCTCGGGCCCCGGGAGGGTGTCCTCGAGGCGCTGGTCGAACGGGTGGAGTTTCTCGCCTCGCGCTACGGCGGCCCGATCTCTCTCGTCGGCCACAGCCTGGGCGGCATTTTTGCCCGGGAGCTGGCGCGGGAGCTGCCGGCGCGGGTGCGCCAGGTGATCTCCCTCGGCAGCCCCTTCGGTGAAGGGCGCTGGACCGGCTCCTACCCGGCGCGGCTGTTCGCGAGCCTGAACCCGCGGGACGACCTGCCGATCCCGGAAACCGTGCTGCCGACGGCGCCGCCGGTGCCCACCACCGCGATCTACTCCAAGGGTGACGGCATCTGCAACTGGCGCACCGCGCGGCAGTCCGCGGAGAAGGCGCACGCGCAGGCGCAGAGCATCCAGGTGCGCGGCAGCCACTGCGGCATGACCCTGAACCCGGCGATCTGGTTTCTCGTCGCCGAGCGTCTCGCCCAGCCGGCCGGCGACTGGCAGCCGTTCCGACCCCGCGAATGGGCCTGGCTGCTCTATCCTGCCTGCCGCTAGTGTCCTGAGTCAGGACACCAGCCCGGGCCTCAGGCGGCTGCGAGCCGCTCGGCGTGAAAGGCGATGTGCTCGCCGATGAAGCTGGCGATGAAGTAGTAGCTGTGGTCGTAGCCCGGCTGCCGGCGCAGGGTCGCCTCGGTGCCGGTGTCGGCGCAGGCCGCCGCTAGGCGCTCGGGCATCAGCTGCTCCGCAAGAAAGCCGTCGGCCTCGCCCTGGTCCACGAGCAGCGGCCGCGCCCGGGCGCCGTCGCGCAGCAGCGCCTCCGCATCCCAGCTGCGCCACTGTGCCGCGTCTTCGCCCAGGTAGTGGCCGAGGGCCTTCTGCCCCCAGGGGCAGCGGGAGGGGGCGCAGATGGGTGCGAAGGCCGAAATACTCGTGTAGCGCTCCGGGTTGCGCAGCCCCGCCACCAGCGCGCCGTGGCCGCCCATGGAGTGTCCCGCGATCGCTGCCGGGCCGTCGCGCAGCGGGAACTCCGCGGCCACCAGCGCGGGCAGCTCGTGCACCACGTAGTCGTACATGTGGTAGTGGTCGCGCCAGGGCGCCTCGGTGGCATTGACATAGAAGCCCGCGCCGAGGCCGAAGTCCCAGGCGCCCTCTGGATCGTCCGGGACGCCTTCCCCGCGGGGGCTGGTGTCCGGCGCGACCACGGCGATGCCGGCCTCGGCGGCGTAGCGCTGGGCGCCGGCCTTGGTGACGAAGTTCTCGTCCGTGCAGGTGAGGCCCGACAGCCAGTAGAGCACTGGTACCGCCCCGGCGTTTGCCTGCGGCGGCAGGTAGACGGAAAAGGTCATGCTGCAGTCGAGGGCGGTGGAGTCGTGGCGCAGGCGCAGCTGCTCTCCGTCGAAACAGCGGCTGGCGGCGAGCGTTTCCAGGGCCATGGGGGTCTCCTTGCGGTCTTGGCGTGGTGTCCGTGGATGTCGCGGCAGTATACGCAGCCCCCGGTTGATTTCGAGGGCTGCCGGCCCGGCTCGCTTCGCGTACCCTTGCAGCGCACTGAGCGGAGGGGACATGGACGAACGCATCGAGGATTTCGGCGGCGAGGGCACACCGGTGCTCTTCGCCCACGCCAACGGCTACCCGCCCGCCAGCTACCGGCAGCTCCTCGGGCGGCTCACGGGCAGCTGCCGCGTGGTCGCCGTGCGCCACCGGCCGCTCTGGGGCGCGCCGGAACCCCCGGCGGGGCGGCTGCGCTGGTCGGCGTTTGCCGAGGACCTGCTCGCCTCGGTCGAGGCGACGGGCCTCGAGCGCCCCTGGCTGCTCGGGCACAGCATGGGCGGGACCATCGGCCTGCTCGCCACCGGCCTCGCGCCGGAGCGGTTCCGCGGCCTGCTGCTCATGGACCCGGTGTTCCTGCCCACGCGCTTCGTGCTGGGGGCCCGCCTGACTCCGCGGCGGCGCCTCGAGCGCATGCCCATGATCCGCCGCGCCCTGGCGCGGCCGCAGCACTTCGCCGACGAGGCGGCGGCGTTCGCCTTCTACCGCGGCAAGCGCGCCTTTCGCGGCCTCGATGACGAGGCCCTGGCCGATTACGTGGCTGCCAGCTGCAAACCGGCGGCGGGCGGCGGTGTCGAGCTGGCTTTTCCCGCGGCCTGGGAGGCGGCGATCTACGCCAGCGCGCCGCTGGTCTGGCCGCGGCTGGCGGGCCTGCGGCTGCCGACGCTCGGCCTGCGCGGCGATCACTCGGACACGCTGACGAAGGCCATGTTCCTGCGCTGGGGGCGGCTGCAGCCGGGTGCGGAGCTGCACAGCTGCCCGGGCGGTCACCTGTTTCCCCTGGAACACCCGGCGCAGGCGGCGCAACGGGTGCTCGATTTCCTCGCCCGCGCGCACCGCTGAGGCTGGCCACGGCGTTTGCGCCGACTATAATGGGCGCACAACCCCCGGACGAGGTCATCATGGGAAAGCTGCTGGTCATTGCCGATCTTGACGACAAGTGCGTCGCCACGCCGCGGGGCCTGGAACTGGCCCACAAGCTTGGCCACAGTGTCGACGTGGTCGCCTTTGCCTACGCCTCCCTGCGCCGGCTCACCGGCGACAAGGCAGAGCAGGAGAAGCTCAAGCGCCAGCTCCTCGACCAGCGCGAGCTGGCTCTGCGCGAGCGCATCGACAGCCATGCCCGGCCCGGGCAGGACGTGTCCCTGCGCGTGGTCTGGATGAAGGATATCCACGACTGGATCAGCAAGCGCTGCGCCGGCGGCAAATACGACCTCGTGGTCAAGACCGGCAACCGCAGCGGTACCTTTACCTACACCTCGACCGACTGGCACCTGCTGCGGGAATGCCCCGCCCCCGTGCTCATTGCCGCCGAGAAGAAGTGGAGCCGTACCAAGCCGGTGCTGGCGACGCTGGATCTCGGTACCCGCTCGCGCACCAAGCAGGATCTCAACGACGCCGTGCTCGCCCGGGCGAAGTCCTACGCCGATGCGCTCGGCGTGGAGCTGCGCATCATCGCCGCGATCGAGATTCCGACGCTGCTGGCGGATCTCGACATCGTCGACCCGGACAGCTACGCGAAGGAGCAGCGCGAAGCGATGCTGCCGCGCATCCGCAAGCTCGCCGAGAAGCACGGCATCCCGGAGCAGGCCTTCCGCACCAAGCGCGGCCCGGTGGCCAAGGTAATCACTTCCGAGGCGGCGCGCTCGCGCGCCCAGCTCGTGGTCATGGGCACGGTCGGCCGCAGCGGCGTCAAGGCGAAGCTCCTCGGCAATACCGCGGAAGCCGTGCTGCAGACTCTCAACACGGACGTGGTCGCGCTGAAGCCCGGCACCTGAGTCCCGCGGCGCGGTGGAAGGGCTGCGCCGTTCCTGTCATATTGACTTGCGAAGCCGGGACTGGCCCGGTGGCAGCAGGACAGGAGCACCATGACCAGCCCCATCCAGCCGCGCCTAGCGGACCTCGACGAGAAACTCTTCATGCCCCGGGAGCTGTCCTGGCTCCGCTTCAACGACCGTGTGCTGCAGGAGGCCGCCGACCCGACGGTGCCCGAGATCCAGCGGCTGCGCTACCTCGGTATCTTCTCCAATAACCTGGACGAGTTCTTCCGCGTGCGCGTGGCCGAGGTGCGCCGGCTCATTTCCGTTTCCCGGGGGTCGACGCGGCAGCAGGCCAAGGACCTGCTCGCGGCGATCCAGGACTCGGTGGTCGCCTCCCAGCGCGACTTCGAGCGCGTCTACAACGAGGTCATGAAGGCGCTGCAGCGCCGGCGTATCTACATGATCAACGAACGCCAGCTGGAGCCCAACCAGGCGGAGTTCGTGCAGAACTACTTCACCACCACGGTGCTGCCGGAGCTGGACCCGATCCTGTTCTACGAGGGCCAGGCGATTCCCGTGCTCAACGACGAATCCCTCTACCTCGCCATCGACCTCGTTGCCGCGGATGCGCACACCTATGCCGTGGTGGAAGTGCCCACGGACCGGCTCAACCGCTTCGTCGAGATTCCCCGGCGCAAGGGCAAGAGCGGGCGCGTGTTCATCGCCCTCGACAACGTGATCCGCGCCTGCCTGCCGCAGATGTTCCGCGGCATTCTCCCGATCGAGGAGGCCTCCGCGTACTGCTTCAAGTTCTCGCGGGATGCGGAGATCGAGCTCGATGCGGGCATCACCGAGAGCCTCATCGAGAAGATGGCCATGAGCCTCAAGCAGCGCCAGCGCGCCGACCCGGTGCGCTTCGTGTACGACGGCGACATGCCCCGGCACCTGCTCGACTTCCTGGTCGCCCGCTTCGACCTCGGCAAGTACGACAGCCTCATTCCCGGGGGGCGTTACCACAATTCCAAGGACTTCATGAGCTTTCCCCGGGTGGGGCCGAAGTACCTCGAGCTGAAGCCGCTGCCCGCGGTGCGCGTGCCCGAGCTCGATGCCGCCAACAGCATCTTCGAGAACATCCGCGAGCAGGACATCCTGCTCTACTACCCGTATCACCCCTTCGACTACGTCATCGACCTGCTCAAGACGGCGGCCCTGGACCCGGCGGTGGAGTCCATCAAGATCTGCCTCTACCGGGTGGCCAGCGAGTCCCGGGTGGTCGACGCGCTGCTCAACGCCGTGGCCAACGGCAAGCGGGTGCGCGCGGTGGTCGAGCTCGCCGCGCGCTTCGACGAGGCGGCCAACATCAACTGGGCCCAGCGCCTGACCGAGGGCGGCATCGAGGTCATCTTCGGCATCCCGGGCCTCAAGGTGCACAGCAAGCTGCTGCTCATCGAGCGCCGGGAGCAGGGCGGGCTGCGCTACTACAGCCACATTGGTACCGGTAACTTCAACGAGAAGACCGCGCGGCTGTACACGGACTTCACGCTGCTCACCTACGACCAGACCATCGGCGAGGACGTCGCCAACGTCTTCGAGTTTCTCAAGTACACCTACAAGCGGCCCGAGTACCGGCTGCTGCTCGTGTCGCCGCACACGACCCGGCCGGCGATCATCGACATGATCGAGGCGGAGATTCGCAACGCCCGCAAGGGTCACCGCGCGGCGATCACGGTGAAGTGCAACAACCTCGTCGACAAGCAGCTGTCGCTGAAGCTCTACGAAGCGAGCGAGGCCGGTGTCGAGGTGCGCCTGATCATCCGCGGCATGTGTTCCCTGCTGCCGGGGGTGCCCGGCCGCTCGGACAACATCGAGGGCATCAGCATCGTCGATCGCTACCTCGAGCATCCGCGGGTCTACGTGTTCTACAACCGCGGCAAGCCGCGCTACTACATCGGCTCGGCGGACCTGATGACGCGCAATCTCGATTACCGGGTGGAAGTGCTGGTGCCCATCTTCGATGCCGACGCACAGCGCGTGCTGCAGGATGTACTGGACATGCAGTGGCACGACAACCAGAAGGCGCGGATCATCGATCCGCTGCAGAAGAACGAGTTCGTCGCCCGGCGCAAGAAAGCGGTGGCCCTGCGCTCGCAGGAGGCGATCCAGCGCTACCTCGCGACGGGCAAACGCCCGCGCTATCCGCGCTCGAACATGCTCCCGGCGCCGCGGCGCGGCTGAGGTAACGCCGTGGCGGGCAGCAGTCTCCTCGTTCTCCTCGACGACATCGCGACGATCCTCGACGACGTCTCGGTCATGTCCAAGGTCGCGGCGAAGAAGACCGCCGGGGTCCTCGGCGACGATCTCGCGGTCAACGCGGAAAAAGTCACCGGCGTGCGGGCACACCGGGAACTGCCCGTGGTCTGGGCGGTTGCCGTGGGGTCCCTGCGCAACAAGGTGATCCTCGTGCCGGCGGCGATGGTCCTCGCGACCGTGGCGCCCTGTGCGATCGCGCCGCTGCTGGTCTGCGGCGGGCTTTTCCTCTGCTACGAGGGCGGCGAGAAGCTCTGGCACGCCGTCGCGGCCTCGCGGGAGAGCAAGGAACAGGCGCACCGGGAACTGGTCGAGCGGCTGGCGGACCCGGCGGCGGACCCGCGGCAGGTGGAGCGCGACAAGATCCGCGGCGCCATACGCACGGATTTCATCCTCTCCGCGGAGATCATCGTCATCACCCTGGGTATTGTCGCCGACGAGGCCCTGGCGACACAGGTCGGCGTCCTCTCGGCCATCGCGCTGATCATGACCGTGGGTGTCTACGGGCTGGTCGCTGCGATCGTCAAGCTGGATGACGCGGGGCTCTACCTGGCCGAGCGCGAGTCCGCACCCCTGCAGCTGCTGGGCCGGGGGCTGCTGGCATTTGCGCCCTGGCTCATGAGGGCCCTGGGCGTCGTCGGCACCGCCGCGATGTTCATGGTCGGCGGCGGCATCCTGCTGCACAGCGCCCATGCGCTGGAGCACGCCGTGGTCGAGGTCGCGGCCCGTTTCGGCCCGGTGGGCGAACTGCTCGGTCCGCTGCTCGCCGGGGCCCTGCTGGGGGTTGTCGCGGGTTTCCTCGTGCTCGCCGTGGTAGCGGCCGGGCGGCGGCTCATCGGCAGGAAATCACATTAACAGTCGGTTGTAACCTGCTGAATTACTTGAGCAGCGAGCCCAGCACACCGCGCAGCAGCCGCTCCCCGAGGCGCCGACCGGTCGCCGAGCCCAGGCTCCGTGCCACGCTTTTCACGAAGGCCTCCCCGGCACTTTCCCGGCCGCGCGACCGGCCCTTCCCGGCCGGGGTCTGCGCCTGTGCCTTGTTCGACCCGGCCTCCTGGCGTGCCTTCTCCATGCGCTCGCGCAGGATCTCGTGGGCCGAGCGCGGGTCGACCGCCTGCGCGTAGCGGCGCTGGTTGGGGTCCCCCGCCACCAGCGCCACGCGTTCCGCGTCGCCGAGCGGGCCCATGCGGGAATAGGGCGGGCGCAGCAGCACACGCTCGACCGGCGTCGGTACCGCCTTCGGCCCCAGGGTGGACACCAGTGCCTCGCCGACACCGAGTTCGCCGATGACCGCCGCGGTATCGAGGGCCGGGTTCGGCCGGAACGACTCGGCCGCCACCCGCACGGCGCGGCGCTCCTTCGGCGTATAGGCGCGCAGCGCGTGCTGGACACGGTTGCCGAGCTGGGCGAGGACCGGGTCCGGGATGTCGGCGGGGCTCTGGGTGACGAACCAGACGCCGACGCCCTTCGAGCGGATCAGCCGCACCACCTGCTCCACCTTTTCCAGCAGCACCGATGGCGCGTCCCTGAACAGCAGGTGCGCCTCGTCGAAGAAGAAGACCAGGACGGGCTTGTCCGGGTCGCCGACCTCCGGCAGCGTCTCGAAGAGTTCGGCGAGCAGCCACAGCAGGAACATCGCGTAGGCGCGCGGGTTGTCGATGAGCGTTTCCGCCGCCAGGATGTTGACCACCCCGCGGCCGTCGCGCGCGCACTGCATGAGATCATCGAGGGCGAGGGCCGGCTCGCCGAAGAAGCGGTCGCCGCCTGCCCGCTCCAGCACCAGCAGGCGGCGGAGGATCGCGTCCACGGAACTGCGCGCGACGCGTACCGTGCCGGCGAGTTCGCCGGCGTGTTCGGCGAGGTAGGCGAGACCGGTGCGCAGGTCCGCGAGATCGACCAGCAGCAGGCCCTCGTCGTCGGCGACCTCGAACAGCAGCGTCAGCACGCCTTCCTGGGTATCGTTGAGCTCCAGCAGGCGCGCCAGGAGCTGCGGGCCCATCTCGGTGACGGTGGTGCGCACGGATACGCCGCGCTCGCCGAACAGGTCCCAGAAGGCGACCGGGTAGGGTCGCGGGTGGAAGCCGTCCATGCCGATGTGCGCCACGCGCTCTTCGACCGCGGTCGAGGAGCTGCCGGCGCTGGCCAGCCCGGAGAGGTCGCCCTTGACGTCCGCGAGGAACACCGGCACGCCGGCGTCCGAGAAGCCCTCGGCGAGACACTGCAGCGTGACGGTTTTCCCGGTACCGGTGGCGCCGGCCACCAGGCCGTGCCGGTTCGCGTAGCGCAGCGCGAGCTTGACCTGGCTGCCGGCCGCGCCGCCGAGCAGCAGGTCGTCGCTCACTGGGCGCTCCCGGCGCGTCGCCTGCCCGCCGCGTTCTTCGGGGTGGCCTTTTTCGGGGTCGTCTTCTTCGCAGCCGCCTTCTTTTTCGCGGCTGTTTTCGCGGCGGTTTTCTTGGCGGCCGCTTTCTTCGCGGCGGCCTTACCGGGCGCGGCTTTCTTCGCCGCTGCCTTGCCCGGGGCAGCTTTCTTCGAGGGCGCCTTCTTCTTCGCTGTCGCTTTCTTCTTCGCGGCGGCACGGGCCTTCGCGGGCGCCTTGTCGCTGGCGGCGAGCTTCGGCCTGATGCCGGCGGCCTGGCGCGCCGGCCGCCGTGTGCCGCGGCCCGGCGCCGGGCGCTTGCGCGCCGGAGCGGTTGCCGTGCCCGCCACCTCCTCGAGTTCGGCTAGCGCGTCCTCGAGGTGGTCGATCATGCGCTGCACCTGCGGCAGGGAGCGGCGGCAGGCAACGATGCCGAAGTCCAGCTTGTCGACGTAGCTGACCATGGTGATGTTCATGGCGAAGCCGTCGAAGACGATGGAGGCGGGATAGATGCCGTCCAGGCGCGCGCCGTTCCAGTACAGCCGCTCCCGCGGGCCCGGCACGTTGGATACCACGGTGCTGAAGGCCGGGTAGCGGGAGGCCAGGCCGAGCACCGAGGTCAGCAGCGCGGGAACCTGGGTCAGCTGCATGAACAGGGCTGCCTCGCGGGAGGACAGGGAGCGCAGCAGGTCTTTCCCGGCGCGCATCGAATCCTGGATCGTGCGCAGCCGCTTCTCCGGGTCGTAGACGTTGGTGGCAAGGTCCGCAGTGATGAAGCCAACGGCGTTGGTGGAGTCGAGGTCCGTCTCCTCGCGTAGGGACACCGGCGCCATCGCCTTCAGCGAGTGCCGGGGCAGTTCATCGCGCGTCAGCAGGTAGCGGCGCAGCGCGCCGGAGCACATGGCCAGCACCACGTCGTTCACCGTCGCGTCCATGGCCTTGCCCACGGCCCGCACCCGCTGGAAGTCGAAGGACTGCGCCACGAAGCGGCGGGCGCCGGAGACGCGGGTGTTCAGCGTGGTCCTGGGAACATTGTGCCAGGGAACGGCGAGGTTGCCGCCGCGGCCGACGAAGGCGGCGCCGAAGCGCCGCATCGCGGTAACCAGGTGCATGGAGGAGTCGTACTGGTGCTTGATGGCATCGACCACGTTGCGCAGCTCCGCCTGCTTCGGCGGTGCGTGCTTCTGCCGCGAGCCGAAGCGCATCTCCTTGTAGATCTCGTAGGCTTCCAGGGAGAAGGGTCCGTAGTCGATGCGCTCGTCGGGGACCTCCGAACACATGCTGCGGGTGAGGTGCATGGCACCGACGCCGTCGATGGCGGCGTGGTGGATCTTGTTGTACACGGCGAACTGGCGGTTCTGCAGCCCCTCGATCAGGTGCAGTTCCCACAGCGGCCGGGTCCGGTCGAGGAGCGTGGTGTGCAGCCGCGAGGCGAGGGCGAAGAGTTCCCGGTAGCGGCCGGGCGCGGGCAGTGCCGAGTGGCGCACGTGGTAGTCGAGGTCGATGTGCTCGTCCTTCTCCCAGTACAGGCCGGTCTTGCCGGTGACCACGTATTCGCCGAAGGGCTTGCGGAACGCCGTGGTGCCGCGCAGCAGTTCGCGCAGGTCGCCGAGGAACTCGTGCTCCGATGCGCCGTCGGGCAGCGTGAACAGGTTGATGCCGCCCACGTGCATGGGCGTCTCGCGCTTCTCCAGGAGGAGGAAGCCGGCACTGGTCAGGTCAATGCGGCGCATGGGGGCTCCTTGCCTCGTTACTGTTATGCTTGGCTGCAGTGTACCGGAATGGCCGTCCTGCGCCACAGCATCGCGCAGTGCCGCGGCCGGTCGCAGCGACGCCGGTCACGACCCCCGTAGCCCCTCTGGAGAAGACGACCATGAAGACCCTGCTCCTCGCGCTAGCGCTCTGCACGGCCGCCGCCGGCGCCGCGGCCAGCGCCGAGACGGTGCCCGGCGAACACGCCCGGCGCACCCTGGAGATCTACCGGCACATCGTCGAGGTGGACACCTCGAAGACGACGGGCAATACGCCCCGGGTGGCGCGCTACCTCGCGGACCGGTTCCTCGAGGCCGGGTTCCCGACGGAGGACGTGCGCGTGGTGCCGAAGGACAGCTTCGCCAGCCTCATCGTCACCTACCGGGGCGACGGCTCCGCCGGGAAGAAGCCGATACTGTTCCTCGGGCACATGGATGTCGTCGAGGCCTACGCCAGCGACTGGGAGCGGCCGCCCTTCGAGCTCACCCGGGACGAGACCAACTTCTACGCCCGCGGCAGCATCGACAACAAGTTCGGCGTGGCGCAGCTGACGAGCACCTTCCTCCGCCTCCGCGAGGAGGGCTTCGTGCCCGACCGCGACCTCATCCTCGCCTTCTCGGGCGACGAGGAGAGCGGCATGGTGACGACGCGCATGATGGCCTACGAGATGCCCGAGCTCGTGGAGGCCGAGTTCGCCCTCAACTCCGATGCCGGCGGCGGCGATCTCTCCGCCGACGGGCGCGCCATCAGCTACAACGTGCAGGCCGCGGAGAAGACCTACGCCACCTGGGAGGTCACGGTGCGCAACCCCGGCGGCCACAGCAGCCGGCCCCGGGACGACAACGCGATCTACGAGCTGGCCAGCGCGGTCAAGGCGATCGAGGCGCACCGCTTCCCGGTGCGCTGGACGGAGATGACCCTTGCCTACTTCCAGAAGGTGGGTGAGAAGCTGGGGGGAGAGCTGGGCGACGCCATGCTGCGCTTCGCCTACGACCCGGCGGACGCGGAAGCGGCCGAGCGGCTGCGCCGGGAGCCGTCCTACGTGGGCACAACGCGCACGACCTGCGTGGTCACGATGCTCGAGGCCGGTCACGCGGAGAACGCGCTGCCGCAGTCGGCCACGGCCACGGTGAACTGCCGCATCTTCCCGGGCATCGCGGTCGCGGACGTCGAGGCGGACCTCAAGGCCGCGGTGGCCAACCCGGCCGCCGAGTTCCGGCTCCTGGACGACCCGACGGAAAGCCCGATCTCGGAGATGCGCGCGGACGTGCTGGCCGCCGTGAGCAAGGCCGTGCACAGCCGCTACCCGGGACTCGACCTGATCACCTACATGGAGTCCGGCGGCACCGACGGCATGCACTTCCGCAACGCCGGCGTCCCCACCTGGGGCGTGAGCGGCATTTTCATGAACCCGGACGAGATGTACGCCCACGGGCTCAACGAGCGCGTCCCGGTCAAGGCGTTCTACGACGCCCTGGACCACTGGTCGATCATTATCCGCGAACTCACCGGGCCCTGAGCATCAGGGGCCGGCGTCTTCCGCCGGTGCTGTCAGCGTGATGGCGCCGCGGATCTCGCCCAGCTGGTAGCCGGTGGCGCGGTCATCCGGGTAGTAGGTCCTGATCGCCTCGGCCACGGCCGGATCGAGGGTCTCGCCGTGGCAAACCAGGCAGACACCGCCCACCGGTTGCGCCTGCAGGTAGCGGTAGCGGCCGTCGACGACCTCGCCGTGGTTCAGCATCGGCCCGGGCACACCTTCGGCGGCCCGGGCGGCGAAGCGTTCCAGCTGTTCCCGTTCCCAGGCATCCGGCTGCGCCCGCTCCGCATTGCGCGGCTTCAGGCTGACCCGGCGCACGGACCAGCCGGTCTCCTCGCTCAGCTGGTCCGCGAGCGCGGGCGCCTGCTCGGCGCAGATCTCGATGGCTGCGACGGGGCCCTGCTCCTGGATCGTGGAGGTCAGCAGCGGCTTCACGGTGCCGACGAAGCGCTTGACCAGCGTCCGCGCCTCGGCCTGGCGCGGATCGGTGTCGTCTGCAAGGGCCGGGGCGGTGACCGCGAGGCAGGCCGCAAGGGCAGTGGCAAGGTGTGCGCGTTTCATGAGAAGCCTCCATCCAGCATATTAGCCAAAGCTAATACAGGGGGCGGCGGCTGGCCTTGATCCAGCGCAAGGGCAGGGCGGATCGGTGCCCTCAGGCCTCGCCGGCGAACACGTAGCTGCGCGGCAGGAAGCAGTCGCTGTTCGCCTCCTCGATGAACGGCGCGTAGGGCCCCTGCGCCGGGTGGCGCAGGAAGTCGCCGACCCCGGGGTAGGGGTAGAGCGCGTCGTAGCGGGCAACCCGTTCCGGGTCGACGCGACGGTAGATGTGCGAGCGGTTCAGCTCGCCCGGCGCGCGCAGGCCGGCGGAAGAGACGATGTCGAGCAGGGCGTGCACCGTTTCGTGCTGGTAGCGCGCCACGCGCTCGCCCTTGTCCTCCACGTCCAGGCCTCGCGTCAGCCGTGGATCCTGCGTGGTCACGCCGGTGGGGCAGCGGTTGGTGTTGCACACCAGCGATTGCACGCAGCCCAGCGCCAGCATCATGCCGCGGGCGCTGTTGCACAGGTCCGCACCCAGGGCCAGTGCCTTGGCCAGGTGAAACGCGGTGATCAGCTTGCCGGAGGCGATGACGCGGATGTCGTCGCGCAGGCCGTAGCCGATGAGGCAGTCGACCACGAACGCCAGGCCGTCGCGGAGCGGCATGCCGACGGAGTTGCTGTACTCGAGGGGAGCCGCCCCGGTGCCGCCCTCGCCGCCATCCACGGTGATGAAGTCCGGCCTGATACCCGTCTCCACCATGGCCTTGCAGATGGCGATGAACTCGCTCTGCCGCCCCACGCAGAGCTTGAAGCCCACAGGCTTGCCGCCCGCGAGGGTGCGCAGTCGGGCGATGAATTCGAGCAGCCCCCGCGGCGAGTCGAAGGCCGTGTGCGCCGAGGGCGACACCACCTCGGTGTGCGGCTCGACACCGCGGATGCGCGCGATCACCTCGTCGTTCTTGCTCGCCGGCAGGATGCCGCCGTGGCCGGGCTTGGCGCCCTGGGACAGCTTTACCTCGATCATGCGCACGGCGTCGAGGGCCGCGGTGTCGGCGAAACGCTCGGGCGAGAAGGAGCCGTCGGGGTTGCGGCAGCCGAAGTAGCCGGTGCCGATCTGCCAGGTAAGGTCGCCGCCATACGCCCGGTGGTAGTCGGAGAGCCCCCCCTCGCCGGTGTTCTGGTAGAAGCCGCCGATGCTGGCTCCCTTGTTGAGGGCGCGCACCGCGTTGGCCGAGAGAGCGCCGAAGCTCATCGCGGAGATGTTGAGAATGGACGCGTCGTAGGGACGGGCGCAGTCGGGCCCGCCGATGCGTACCCGCGGACTGCGATCGAGGTCGCTGAGGTTGAGCGCGGCGATGGAATGGCCGATCCATTCGTAGCCCTCGCGGTCGGTATCGACCCGGGTGCCGAAGGGCACGGTATCGAGGTCCCCCTTGGCGCGCTGGTAGACGATGGAGCGGAACATGCGGTTGATCGGTGCGCCGTCCATGTCGGATTCGAGCAGGTACTGGCGCACGAAGGGGCGCAGGTGCTCGGCCACCCAGCGGGCGCGGGCGAACAGCGGAAAATTGCGGCGCAGGCTGTGCTCGGTCTGGGCGAGGTCGGCAAGGCCCAGCGCAAAGGTCCCGAGCAGGGCGAGGAACAGCAGCCAGGTGAACAGGCTGTCGAGGCCGGCGGCGTAGAGGCCGAGCAGGGCGAGGGCGTGCAGCGCGAAGAACAGGGTGCGGGCCATGGGGCCTCCTCGGCGGGGACGGGTGCGCGCCGTAGTGTACCGGATGGCGCGGCGCCTGCCAGTGGGCTCAGGCGTGTCCCGCGGCCTCGGCCCGGCGGGCGAGGACCCGGGTCCAGCCACGGAACAGGAACAGATGCGCGGGGACCAGCGAGTACCAGTAGAGCAGGCCCCAGACGCCCCGGGGATGCCAGTAGGCGTTGACCGTGATCCGGGTACGGCCGGCGCCCTCGGGCTTGAGATCGAACTCCAGTACCCCGGCGCCGGGCGCTCTCATGCCGAAGTAGAGCGTGAGGTGGCGCGGCGGGTCGATACCGATCACGGTCCAGTAGTCCACCACGTCGCCGAGGCGCAGGTCGTCCGGGTCCCGCCGGCCGCGGCTGAACCCGGCGCCGCCGACCAGCCAGTCCACCAGCTCGCGCAGGGTCCAGAGCCAGTTCATGTAGTAGTAGCGATTGCGTCCGCCGATGCGGATGAGCTGGGCCCAGATCGCCTCCGCCGGCGCCGCGGCGAGAGCGGTGCCGCCGGCGCGCTTGGCGTAGAAGGCGGTGTCGTGGCGATAGCCGCGCAGGGCGAAGGCACCCTCGGTCCAGCGCGCCGCGACCGCGTGGCGCCGCTCTGCGGCGAAGGCCGCCTCGATCGCCTCGCGCACGCCGAGGAGGCGCTGCGGCACCAGGCGGCGCAGCGCGCTGTCGTCGGCGGGAAAGTCGTGCCTGAGCCCGCCGATGAGCGCCCGGGCGATATCCACAGGCACGGCGGTGGTCAGCCCGAGCCAGTAGGAGGAAAGCCCCGGCGTGAGCAGCGGCACGGGGATGATGCGCGGGCGCGCTTTGCCGGCCACGTCGGCGACCAGGCGCATCATGTCGGTGTAGCTGAGGTAGTCGGGGCCGGCGGCGTCGAGGATCGCCCCGGCGGTTTCCTCGTACTGCGGCACCTTGAGCAGGTACTCGAGGAGGTTGTCGAGCGCGATCGGCGGTGACTTCGCGCGCACCCAGCGCGGGGTGATCATGATCGGCAGGTTCAGGGTCAGGTCGCGCATCACCTCGAAGGCCGCCGAGCCCGGCCCGATGATGATGCCGGCGCGCAGCTCGGTGACGGGGACCGGGCCGCGGCGCAGCACCTCGCCCGTTTCCCGACGGGAGGCCAGGTGGGCGCCGCTCGCGTCCTCGGGGAGGAGCCCGCCCAGGTAGACGATACGGCGTACGCCGGCGTCGGCCGCGGCCGCCGCGAAGTTGGCCGCGGCCTCGAGATCGAGGCGGGTAAAGGCGCTGCCGGCGGCCATGGAATGGACGAGGTAGTAGGCGGTGTCGATGCCGGCGAGGGCCGTGCGCAGCGTCTCGGGCTGCAGCGCATCCGCCTGCACCAGCTCCACGCCGTCCCAGCCGCGGGCGGCGAGCACCTCGAAGCTGCGCGCGGCCGCGCGCACGGGGACGCCGGCGCGGGCGAGAAAGGGCACGAGGTTGCTGCCGATATAGCCGCTGGCGCCGAAGACCAGCGCCCGCGCCGGTGCCGCGGCGACTTCCATGGGTTTCCTCCGGGGTGGCGGGAGCGCGTGATGATAGCGTACTTTATCCGCGTCTCCCGCAAGGCCCGCCGGTCCATGGAAGCCTCCGCTTTCTTTCTCCAGCTCGCCCTCATCCTGGTGGCCGCCCGCTTCGCCGCAGAGATCGCCACGCGCTTCGGTGCGCCCGGCGTCATCGGCGAACTGGTGGCCGGCATCGTGCTCGGGCCGAGCCTGCTCGGCTGGATCGAGGCGACGGAGATCATCCGCCTGCTCGCGGAGATCGGCATCATTCTCCTGCTCTTCGAGGTCGGCCTGGAAACGGACATCAACCGCCTGGCGCGCTCCGGCCGGCAGTCCGTGGTCGCCGCGCTCGGCGGTTTTGTCATGCCCTTCGTCCTGGGTTACGCGCTCTGCCGCTTCGTGTTCGGGCTGGACGTGCTGCTGTCGCTGTTCGTCGGCGGCGCGCTCACCGCGACCAGCATCGGTGTCACGGTGCGCATCCTTCGCGACGTCGGCCGCCAGGACAGCCGGGAGGGGCAGGTCGTCCTCGGCGCCGCGGTCATCGACGACGTGCTGGGCGTGCTCCTGCTGGCGCTGCTCTACGAGTTCTCCCGCTCCGGGGACCTGTCGCTCGCCAACGTGTCCCGGCTCGCGCTCTTCGTGGGCCTGTTTTTCGTGCTCGCGCCCGTGGCGGCCAAGGCCATGTCGGCGCTTATCAGCCGCTACGGCCGCGTCACGGACATGCCGGGGCTGGTGGCCACGGTGATCGTATCGCTCGTCCTGCTCTTCGCCTGGATGGCGCACGCGGTGGGCGCGCCGGAGCTGCTCGGTGGCTTCGCGGCCGGGCTCGCCCTGTCCCGGCGCTTCTTTCTACCCTTCGGCGCGGCGCTCGCCCGCGACGGCCACTTCGCCGACGAGGTGGAGCGCGACATGAAGCCGATCGTGCAGCTGTTCACGCCGATCTTCTTCGTGACCGTGGGCCTCTCCCTGGACCTGCGCCAGGTCGACTGGGGCTCGGCCTTCGTCTGGCTGTTCTCCCTGTCGCTCGCGGTCGTGGCCATCGCCGGCAAGATTGCCGGCGGCTACCTGCTTTTCCGGGAGCACTGGCTGATGAAGAGCGCCATCGGCATGGCGATGGTTCCGCGCGGGGAGGTCGGGCTCATCTTCGCCGAGCTCGGCCGCAGCGCCGGTGTCTTCGACGATGCCAGCTACGCCGCGATGGTCCTGGTGATCGCCTACACCACGCTGTTCTCACCGTTCTGGATCAAGCTGTTCTACCGGCTCTACGGCCACCGGGCCGAACTCGCTGACGAGGCAGCGGCGACCCCTGAACCGGCGCCCGGGCGCAAGCCGGCACACGGCGACAGCACCGGGCGCAGTAACGACGGGCAGCGCTGACCAGGCAAAAAAAAGGTTCATCGTAGATTACCGGGGAATGCTGCGCGGATTTTCAGGAAGAAATACGCCTCGTCCCGGTAACCATAGGCCATGCGCTTGATGACCTTGATTCGATTGTTGATTCCTTCCAGAACGCTGGTGTGCAGCGGGTGTCTGCTGTGAGAGAGAATACCCTCCAGATAGGGCCTCAGCCGCTTCGCGAAGCGCACAAGGGCGTCGATCCCACTCTCCATGGCCCGCTGGCACCAGGCTTCCCAGTGTCGCCTCGCATAGCCAGCATGACGGTAGGCCCACAGCTGCTTCAGATCATCCTTGAGCACGTACACCGTCATTAGGTTCTGGTTGGCAGCGAGCAGTTCGTCCAGCCGCGCCTCCTGCTCCGGCCCCTTCAAGTTGCCCCGGTTGCGCAGCAGCAGCCAGCGAGACGACTTCACCACCTGGCGAGCCCTGGGGTCACTGCGCAGCCGATTGGCTTCGTCGACCCGAACGCGATCGATAACCTCGCGGCCGTACTTGGCAACAACATGGAACAGGTCGTAAACCACTTCCGCGTTCGGACACTGCGCACGCACCTCGAGGTCATAGGCCGTGTTCATATCCATCACCCCCGCCTTGATGCGCTGCCGGGACGGCTCGTCAAGCCCTTCAAAGAAGGGACGTATCGCTTCCCGACTGCGACCCGGACCCACCCAAAGAACCTGCCGACGCGCCGGCTCGATAACCACCGTCGCGTAGTTATGCCCCTTACGCAGCGCGAACTCGTCCATGGCCAGGTACTCAATACTCGACCAGTCAGGTTCTCCAAGATCCGCTTGCAGAGCCGCCTTATCGATGGCCTTGACGGTATGCCAGCCCAGCCCATAAAACGCTGCCACCTGCTGCAGCGACATGGCGCTGCACAGCCGACTCACCGCCTCTTCCAGACGGCGTGTCACTCGCCGGTAGCGGCTGAGCCAGTCCAGATGTTCCAGCTGAGGGCCGCTGCAGCGTTCGCACCACAGTCGGCGTCTTGGCACCAGCAGCACAACGTCCCAGTCAAAGAGCGGCAGGTCGCGCACGCGCCGGGTGTGGGTGTCGTGCAGCCGCTTACTGCGCGCCCCGCACCGTTCGCAGTGCATCCACTGACGCGTGGGTTCAAGCTGGATAATCACCTTGCCACGACCACCCCAGCCCTCGCCGGGCCGGTAGTCGAGCTCCGCCACCCGGAAACCCGTCCAGCCACCCAGCTTGCCCACCGTCTTGCGATCAAACATCGCCGTGCTCCATCTCTACCCGGTAGGGAGCACAATACGGTGGACTGGGTCAGAGGCTCAACGTCCCCGAAAACCTACGAAGAACCAAAAAAAA
>MDSZ01173174.1_pt1 | contig 135716 bp, 141 predicted proteins | sample 811201 | NCBI WGS metagenome assembly MDSZ01 (sample SAMN05326647, study PRJNA326480) | marine metagenome | isolation source: seawater | place: Indian Ocean: North | collected 2010
AAGCCACTCTTATACAAATCTTTATTCGTACTCTTGTTGGTACTACTAGGCTTCACTGTTGGACACCATCATGGTTTTGAGCCAGGTACAGTGGCTCTTTCCGGCGGCGCATTACTAATGCTGCTTGATACTATAGGTGTGAAAAAAGATGATGTGCATAAGCGTGTCCATCAGGCGTTCCATGAAGTTGAATGGGATACCATTTTCTTCTTTATTGGTTTGTTCATCATCGTAACAGGGGTTGAGCAAAGTGGTTTCTTGGCCATTATCGCGCATTGGATTGTTGAAGTTACGCAGGGTGACTTGGCTTTAACTGGCATGACCATTATGTGGGTGTCTACTATTGCATCAGCCTTTATTAACAACATCCCATTCGTCGCAACACTAATTCCAGTCATCAACAGTATGGCAGCTGATTTTGGCGGTAAAGATATGCTTGAACCATTATGGTGGTCATTGTCACTAGGCGCATGTCTTGGCGGTAACGGCTCGATCGTTGGTGCCAGTGCGAACGTGATGGTCGCAAGTTATGCGGCGCGTGCAGGGCAGGGGATTTCATTCCTGAAGTTTATGGCTCTTGCATTTCCGCTAATGCTTGTTACAGTAGTCATCGGAACAATATATGCATACTTCTTCTATTATCAATAGGATCTAAGAAATGAGTAAAACAGCCCGTAAACTGAAGTTAAATATCAACGTTTTACGGGCTGTTTTTTTATGCCTACTAATTGTGCCGTTAGGGGCATGCAAAGATACGGTAAATAAGAACGCAATCCTATATCCACTAACAATCGTCAATAAAGACAAAACGCTTAAGCGTGCGGCGTTTCAAGTTGAACGTGCCTTAACACGTAAGGAAATGGAAATAGGGCTTATGCACCGTAAAAAGCTTGCACAAGATAGCGGCATGATTTTTATTTACCCACAGCCTGCGCCTATGCACTTTTGGATGAAGAACACTTACATACCGCTTGATATGATTTTTATTAATGCAGAAAACGAGATTATTCATATCTATAAAAATGCAAAGCCACATGATTTAACACCAATATCTTCAGGCGGTTTTGCACGCGCGGCTTTAGAAATTAATGCAGGTTTATCAGATAAATATAATATTTCTGTTGGTGACCATATAATTTTTAACGATTATCCGTAAAAAAAGGCTTGCACATATGGTGCGAGTTTGATATTTAATCTTTCCATGTTCGGAGCGTAGCGCAGCCTGGTAGCGCATCTGTTTTGGGTACAGAGGGTCGGGAGTTCAAATCTCTCCGCTCCGACCATTTTCCCCAAGCTATCTCAATTGTAATTATTTGTGCAGTTTTACTGTACAGAATCTTTTTTTGATTTTATTCTATCGCAATGATTGGGGAAGAGCAGAAAGCCTTTTATAAAAATTGGAATACACTTGCCGCCGCGGCGCAAGCTGGTGATAAGCGTGCCTATAGTACGCTCATTGAGCAGCTCATCCCGTTTGCGCGCTCGGTCCTCGCTGGCAAGCTTGCTGAATTGGATTGGATTGATGATGTGGTGCAAGATGCCTTGATCTCCGCGCATAAAGCTTTGCCGACTTATCAAGTCGGAAGAAGCTTCAAAGCATGGTTTACCGCCATTCTGTACTACCGTAAAACAGATTATCTGCGCAAAGTATATGCGCGGAAAAATCATCAGACATCGTCCTTTGATGAGCTGATCGAAAAAAATATGGATCCAGATGTAACGATTCCGACGCACATTGCCGAATATGATCATGTAGAAAAGCTTTTGGAGCAAATACCACAGAAACAGCGGGATCTATTTATTCTCGCACGTATCGAAGGTTATACAGCTAAGGAAGTTGCTAATATGAAGAATATGAGCGAGTCAGCAGTGAAAGTGTCCGTGCATCGGACCAGTAAAAAGCTCAAGGAATTACTATCATGACAAATGATAATGATATTGCAGACAAGGAAAATGAAGCGCTAGAACACAACCGTAGCGCACGCCTTGATGTGTTGAGCAAGCATTTAATAGATTCGTTGCAGCCACGCCGACCTTATTATGCTGCAGTTACACGATTTTCAATCTCTATTGCTGTCTGTGCGGTTTATTTGCTGCTGTTAAATTTGTTCATGCCCATGCGTACAAGCATGATTAATGAAGATATGTTTCAAGTGGATATCGTTTTATCATGGGGTATCGGCATAAGCGCACTATATGCTGCGTTGGCGCTGATGGTTCCGTGCGATACTAAAGAAGCTGTGAAGCGTATTATCTTGCCATCCGTATTGGCAGTTGTTTTCTTGGCGTGGACTTTCTTGAGAACTTACAATGACCTTGCGCATGAGCATAACTATATGATGATGTATAGTTTCAAGCATTGCTTCTGGGATGGGTTGATTTTTATTATTGCGCCAATGGTTCTATTCATTGAATTTGCGCGTCGTGGGGCTTCTACAGCGCCAACGCTGCTGCATATCATGATTGTTTTATCTGTATCTGGCTTTGGCTGGGGCTGTTTACGCTTCAGCTGCGCTAATGATGAGCCCGCACATGTGTTCATATTCCACTTCATGCCATTTGTTGCTACAGGCGGTTTAAGTGTGTTTTTCTCACGCTTTCTGTTTAGATCTATTTAGTCAGCATCAAACGCCATTGTTTTTTGTCTTAACCTTTATTAGAATAGGGCTATCTTTTTGTTTACACAATCAGGATTCTATAATGCAAGTACGAATATATAAACCAAGCCGCAATACAATGCAGTCGGGCTTGGCGAAAACAAAAAACTGGTTATTAGAGTTTGCGCAATATACTGACCGTAAGCCCGAAAATCTTATGGGCTGGACGCAATCAGGTGATACAACAAATCAGGTGCGCTTAAAGTTTTCATCATGTGACGAGGCGATATCCTATGCCAAAAAAATGGGCTGGGACTGGAATGTCGATAAAGAGCGCAAGCGTAAAGTCATCCCGCGCAACTATAGTGATAACTTTAAATACGTGCCCTTTGATGAATAAAGGCTTGTTTGATTCGCCACGCGGTGATATTAAATAGCCACCTTAAAAGCGCCCTTAGCTCAACTGGATAGAGCACTCGCCTTCTAAGCGAACGGTTGCAGGTTCGAGTCCTGCAGGGCGCGCCATTCTTCTTACTAAATGTTACTGCCCCACTGTTATGAAGATCATTTCCCCTGACAATTTATCATGCCCGTTAGATAGCGCCTTATTGTCATACGAGAATGACAAGTGTTTGATCTGTGAGAACGGTCATAGCTTTGACGTTGCACGCCAAGGCTACGTAAATCTTTTGCCTGTGCAGGACAAACGCTCCAAAAGCCCTGGGGACACCAAGGACATGGTTAAGGCGCGTCAAGAGTTCCTTAATCTAGGTTATTATAAGGATATTGCCGCATATACAGCGCACATTGTTCGTGAGGCTCTGAACGAGGATCAGAAGAATATGATTTTAGATGCAGGCTGTGGTGAGGGGTATTACCTAGATTATATTCTTCAAGAGCTGCAACAAGACGCCCGTAACGGGCAGTGTGGCTTGATAGGGTATGATATATCTAAATGTGCCGTTATAGAGGCCTGCAAACGCAATAAAGCTGATATTACATGGTTGGTGGCCACTAACCGCCGCCCACCTATTGTAGCAAATTCGCTTACACAAATAATATCAATGTTTGGCTTTCCTGTTTTTGATATGTTTGCGCAGTTACTTAAGGCGGATGGTCAAGTCTTGCTTGTTGAGGCGGGAAACAACCATTTGCTAGAAATAAAACAGCATATTTATAGCGATATAAAGCCCCAGACACATGCAAGTAAAATCGAAGCAGCAGAGAAGGCTGGCTTTGTAATGGGAGAGAAGCGCAACCTGAGCTACACGGCCACATTAAAACATCCTGATGATTTTTATCATTTACTAAAGATGACCCCTTATTTTTATAAAATGTATGAAGAAGATAAAGAAGCGCTTTCTAAATCCTGCAAGAGCATCACTATAGATGTTGACTTCATAATATTCCATAAAGCTTAGGTGGGCGTAATTTCGGAAATTGGCAAGTTACATAAAAAAAGTCCGGAGAAACGAATTCTCCGGACAAACGGCGGTAATAGAGGGTGTGTAATTATTGTTATAGTAAAAATAATCTTAACTTGCAAGCTTTTTTTACATGTTTAAAGAAAAAAAATTACATTTTTTATTCAATTAAATTAATTACTTAATTTTTATTATTGCCAGTATTCGGTATCATTATTATTACTATATATTTTTGATTTTTACTAGTTAATTACTTCCGATTACTAGTGCTACGATCATTTTATTGCGTACATGCAGAAGTTGCAGCATATGTTTTAATTAAGCTGCGGTTTTGTTTTTACAAAGTTATGAGGTTTTTGCTGTGTGGTATTAAGTAAAATAAAGTATTTTCAATAAGTGAAAAAAAGAGGCTTAGCCCAGCCCCTTTTTAATATTTTTTGGAAATGCATTATCGTTTCGTGCAGTTGGAACACGATATTTTCGTTGCTTACGCGGGCTATACATCTTCAGAACTTCGCGATCTTCAGCAGTAATCAATAAATCAGCGTCATTGATTCGTTCTTCAACAATAGCTTCGGCTTGCTTAATAATTTGTCCTGTAACGGTATTGTTTTCAATATCATCAGCATATTTCACCTTGGCTTTTTCAACCTGCTTTCTAAGCTGATAGATGGATACTGGAGACTGGAACGGATTGCTGACCTCTAACTCACCACAGAAATAAGCACGCTGAATAGCGCGGGCGTATTTTTGATCGTCCGCATGTAGGTATTCACGGCCTAGAGGGTCATTATAGAGCTGCAATACATAACGTTCGCGTAATTCATCCATTTCAATGCCATCAAGCGCTTGTGCACGTTGCTTGTTAAGTGAACGTGCAAATTGCTCATTCTCAAACTCTTCTGGCACAGGCTGGAATAAATTAGCTACAGCTTTATCATTTGGTGACAGCCTAAAACTTGCCATGTTAATGAAGCGTTTTTCAATTGTATGATACGGTAAACCATCTGGCAGAAGGCGCGCATTTTCAAGCGCCTTAATTATTTTTTCTGCCAATATAGGGTTACGTTCCATATAACGCTTACGTTCTTTAATTTGTTCCAAAGGAATACGTGTGCCTAAACGTACGGCACGATCAGCTTCCAGAACAATTGGGTTTTTAGAAATGTCGATGATATTAAACGCTTTATGCAAGTGATGGTTTGGATCAGACATAATCTCCGCAATATCACTTGCGCTAATATCATTAAAGTCTTTCGGGTCAAAATCCTCAGCATTAAACATGACGGCCTTGTTGCACAAAGATGGGATATTTGACGTACCAACCATTAAACCTAAATGGCGCTGCGCGTTAAGGGCGCGGTTATCAACGTAACTAACCAATGGGCGCTGATAGACATGGCCGTTGGTTGACCCACGAAGGAAACCTTTAATTTGGCTCTTATCCGTGTTCATAATCATCTGTGTGTACAGCTCTGGATCCATATTGCGCATTGTATCGAGCAAACGGAACTGTAGTTTCACATCATAATCCGCATCATGTGCATCGTCTTCGTTGTATCTCAGGCCATTGGCAAGTGCCAAGCCCTTGACTGTGAAGTCGAGCATATCGCGCTCTTCTGGTTTACAATGCGGGTTGTTTTCGCCTTTTGTATTAACCTTAAAGCGGTCAGGGCGGAAATGGTAGAACGCTCGCGCAATATTACGCGTATCATAGCGGCGCATAGATTGGTTCGTAGGGAAGAAGCTTGCGAAGCCAGCCGCAAAACATTCCATACGAATGCGCGGGTCATCAAATCCTGTATTGTTATAGCCGCCAACAAGGCCTTTAACGCGTGCTTGTTTAAGGTCTTCTGGATTCGGCGCAGCCTTTTTATTGAATATGGCCTTAATAGACTTCTTCAAATATGGATGCACACGACGACTACGTTTCTTCAATTCCGCATCGCTAGGTGGATTGTCAGCATCTTCCTTCCTTTGTGCATTAACGCGTACACGTGGGTCAACAGGTGGCTTTGACTGGTCGATATAAATTTTCTTACTATCGCGGGTCTTGTCATCAACATATTGCATGCGTTCAAACGCGTCATACATCAGCATAGAGAATTGACGCTGCGAATAGCCGTCCTTATATAGGTTTTCGGGCATCGTGCCTGTGGCAATCATCCCATCCAAATCAAACAGAATATGTTTATCTAGTTTACAGCGGATATTCATGTTCTCAATGATTTTGCCGTTCGTGTCACGGCGCACAGCTGCGAATTGGTGGACGCGCGCATAAGGGCCTAAGCCAGTCGTTTCAACGTCATACATAAATTCATTAAGAATACCATTGCTAAGCTTCCAATCGGGAAGGGACATCGTCACACGGTGCTCTTTCGGGATAAGATTAGCTTCGGTAATATTCAGCATAAAGTCCTCAACATCACCAGCGCTTGCGACCAATGTTGATGCTGATTTACGTTTTGCATTAAATTGATTGGTCGGATGCGCCATAAGGTCATGCGCTTCACGAATTAAATCACCAGCCTCACTGCGAAGTGCAGGCTGTGATTTTGATGCATAGAAATCAATATCCTCAACTGAGCCGTAATATTGGTCTTCAGGGCGTTGGTAGCGATAATAAATACGAATTGATGGGTGTTGCGCTTCAATTGAAAGCTTACCCGGCTTAACCTGAACAAAATCTTGTTCAGTTGGGTTAACTGGGCCAATGCCTTCTTTTTCAAGGAAGTCTGTACCTGCCTTACGCTGCACTTGGTCACCGTGCCCAGTTATACCGTATTTAGGTTTGATTTTATCAAGCATCTTCTTCCAAGCAGCTTGACCATCGTGCCCCGATGTATGGCGGTGAATTACATTAAAGCCACGGCGCTCTAAATCTGCATAGCCGTAGTTATAATTACGTTCATTACCCGGTATGGCATATTGCGAGCCAAGTACCCAATAATTTTCATGCTGAATATTTTTAAGCGCGGGTTCTGTGCGGTACACAAAACGATGCATCCAAGATTTAGGTTCAAAATGAGAACCCGTGAATACAAGCCAACCTGGTTTAAGGGATTCATTATTCAAAATGCTATGTGCTTTTTTGCCGCTTGCGGAGTAGTTAACAACATCAACACCCAAAGCTTTTGACACGCCATTAAATGTATTCTCACATAAGCGCACACGGTCAATGACTTCCTGTGAATATTCAAGTTTTTGCAGAAGGTCGATAAACTTGGTGCGTTCATCATCTTCAAAACATTTAATGTTCAATTGCTTGCGCGCGCGGTGTATTGCCTGACCAAAAAGAACCATATCATGGCCAGTACGACCTGCAACAGCAAGCTTACTAAGTAGACGCGGGAAGTTGGAGCCGATTTGCGAAGATACAATATTCTTACCTTCTTGAGACATCACATCACCTAAAATTTCTAGCGCGACGTCATCTTCGGGCTTTGCTTCGTCTTCTTGTGTAATGCGCGTACAGTCAATTAACGCACTTTCAACGGGGCCTAGTTCTTCAAGCTGAGCAAGCAATTCCTCTTCACTCGCTTTACCATGTGTAACAACAGGTGAAAGCTTAGAATCCCCGAAATGCATATGCTTTGTCCCATTCGGGAAGGTGAGGTGATAGGCATATGATTTGGTCGAGTGTGGTGTTTCAATGGCTTTGATTTTGACGCTACCAATATTAAACTCTTCATTTGGCTCAATAATGTGGAACTCAGGATACCATTCTTGCTTAACGCGGTTCGATTTTAGAAGAGATATAAGCTCATCTTTTGACGTTTCAGAAAGGTGAACAGTATCAATCTTGTACCCTGACATAATGGCAAAAGCGAGGCCATTGATGTGGTCAATATGACGTTCGGTAATCAACCAATCTTTAGTTGGAAATTTAGGACGGTGCTTATCGTTCGTACGGTGCGCAAAGAAATCACCTAGATATGAGAAGAACCCATCATAACCTGTCTTCTTGGTGTTTAGCGGCTTAATACCTGCATCAATACCGAAATTAATTTCATCAATGCCGCCATTGCTGTTTTTCTCGCGCACATGGTAATGCCATGTGTTCGCACCAATGCCTTCTTCTTCATGCTTCACGTGAATGTCCGTCGGGTTGCCGCCGACAGCGCGGATAAAGACTTGTGAATTTTCGCCTTTTTCCATTTCAGGCAAGGGCGATAATTCTTCTTGTAAGTGCGTGTAACGAATAATTTCTTGCGGATCAGTAGGCACGCCAGCAAGGGTCGGGACGGTAAAGTCACGCACAAAGTTCAAGCCGCGGACAAGGTCCTTGTGGTCTTTATTATCTAGGCTCGCACCACATATCGTCAGTGACTTAATGGATGTTATGGCCTTATCATCACTAACAGCCGCACGGTTCTTTGGACGCAAGACTAAATTGAAAAGCTCTGATGACTTACCTTCATCAATTGACACGTGGCCCTTTGAAGAGCTTATATTTGCGGATAAATAGGTTTTCTTATCACGCGCTGTGTTGCCGCGGCGAAAGCTAAGTTCTTGTACAACTTGGCTGCTTTTATCTTCAGGGTTACGAAGGACTGAGCGCCGGCGCAGTTCTTTACCGCTTATAAGCGTATCTTCCTGATCAACACCAAGTAAGCTGTCTAAGTAGTCGGTTGGAATATCTAGTGTACGTTGTGGGCGGCCTGCTGCGCGCGTATATGCATTTTTAGCGGCGCCTGTTTTAAAAATGCCGGGCATGGCTGCTGTTTTGAATTTATATTCGGCGGCAGCCTCCATCAAATTTGGCGGAATACGTTCGTTACGCAAATCTTGCGCAAGTTCTGTATACATGGCTTCGATCTGCGCGACGACTTTTGGATCATTTACATTTAAGCTTTTGTTTTGCAGTTTAGCGCTTGCAAGGGCTAATGTACTTTGTTTCTTATCTTGCGGCTTAAAATTAAGTGTAAGGAATGGGGTGCGTGTATTTTTATTATTTGGTTCGTGCAGCCAGTGTTCAATCTTTAATGTTATGCTGCCATCATCTTTATGCTCAACGAATGCGCCAACACCTTGGATGGAACCTGTACTTGGGAAGTACGTAACACTTGTCCGCTTTTCACGCTGTTTATTGTGGAATAGATCTTGGTTTAAACCAAAGAAAGATGGTAAGTCGTCACGCTTGTATAGCGCTGAATATTCAGCATTATTGTTAAAATCTTTTGATGCGTTAGCAGCCATCTGGTCCCCCCATAATAGGCGATTATCGACAAAAAGCTTATGCCCCGACCAAGTCGAAACATATATCTAACACACCCATCTATTTTTTATAATTATGGCAAGATAAAAGCATATTAATTTTGATAAAACAAGGAAAATCCCAAAAAAGATGAAATTTTCTGTTTAAGAATCATTCTTAATTAACATGGAAATAATCCCATGATAGGTGCGCACTTCTTGGTCAGTAAGCTCTGCGCGAGAAATCATGTTCTTAATGTTGCGCATTGTCGCACTTTGGCGGTGTTTGTTGTGAAAGAAACCTTTTTCATCCAATGCATTTTCAAGGCGTAGGAACAGATTATTCATATCTTCAGCTGAGGCGGGCTCAACATCAATATTTTGCGGCCTCAGCGAATCAATATGCTTGGAAAATTCATAACTTACGAGAAGTACCGCCTGCGCCAAATTGAGTGACGTGAAGTCTGGGTTTAGCGGTATCGTAATAATCGCATGCGCACGCGCGACATCATCATTATCAAGCCCCGCGCGTTCGCCGCCAAACAACACAGCGCATTTTTGTCCATTGGCAATACGCGCGGCCATATCATTGGTTGCTTCTTCAGCTGTAAATACAGGTTTAACCATATCCCGTGGGCGCGCCGTAGTGGCGTAAACGTAATGACAATCTGCTATTGCCTCAGCTGTATTGCTATAAACACCAACAGGCGGCATTTTTTCAAGCGCGCCAGATGACATTGCATCTGCGCGTTCATTCGGCCACCCATCACGCGGATTCACAATGTTAAGATCATCAAGGCCACAATTCAGCATGGCACGCGCCGCGCCGCCAATATTCTCACCCATTTGTGGGTTGATTAATATTATCGATGGGTGTGCCATGATGCTCTGTATACGTCTTTATTAATCTGCTTTTTTGGCTTGTAGGCGGTTTAATGTGCGTTCCGCGCCAATCAAAGGCAGCAAGAACGCCATCTCAGGGCCATGCGCCATTCCGGTCAGTGCCTGACGTAATGGCATAAACAATTCCTTACCCTTGCGGCCAGTTTTCGCCTTAATCGCATCCGTCCATGCTTTCCAAGTGTCTTCACTCCATGGCGCTTCTGGAAGTAGGGATGCAGCGGCTTCTATATATTCCGCGTCTTCAATAACGGGTGTTACAGGGCCGTTAATAACATGCCACCACTCATTCGCATCCGCAAGCTTGTTAAGGTTCGGGCGGATTGTATTCCAGAATTCTTCATCCATTTCTGCGATGCCGATACGGTCTTTTACAGCCGCATAACTTGTTTCATGCAAAATCTTTTTGTTTAGACGTAGAAGTTCATTTGGGTCAAATTTAGGCGTACCACGTCCAAATTTAGAGAATGAGAAGCTGTCGATAATCGGCTGAACATCAGTAAATGCTTCAATAGGGTCAGATGTGCCAAGGCGGGACATAAGGCTAACAACCGCCATGGCCTCTAAGCCATCGTCATCTCGAATATCAATAATGCTAAGTGAGCCAAGACGCTTGGACAATTTACCGCCTTCACCATCAGACAGAAGCGGTAAATGCGCAAAGTCAGGAACTTTCGCGCCAAGCGCTTCAAACATTTGAATATGCGTTGCCGTGTTTGACACATGGTCTTCGCCACGCACAATATGTGTGATGCCATAATCAACATCATCAATAACCGAACAAAGGTGATAAAGCGGGCTGCCATCTTCACGGATAACTACAGGGTCAGATAAATCTTCACCTTTAAAGCTTACTTCACCGCGCACATGGTCATTCCAGACAATTGGTGTATGGTTTAATTTAAAACGCCAGTGTGGAGTGCGGCCTTCAGCTTCAAATTTTTGTTTGTCTGTGTCAGTTAATTCAAGTGCGGCGCGGTCATAAATTGGTGGCATGCCGCGGTTGAGCTGTACTTTACGCTTTAACGCAAGTTCATCCGCCGTTTCATAGCATGCGTAAATGCGACCTTCAGATTTAAGTTTTTCGATACATTCATCATAGCGATCTAAACGGTCACGTTGGCGGGCATTTTCATCCCAATCAACACCGAGCCATTTAAGGCTTTCAACGATAGCATCCTCATATTCTTTCTTTGAACGCTCTTGGTCAGTATCATCAATACGCAAAAGAAATTTACCCTGCTGTGAGCGCGCAAATAACCAAGTAATTAAGGCTGTACGGGCATTTCCAACATGCATCATGCCTGTAGGAGAGGGGGCAAAGCGGACTTTTACGTTTTGTTCTGACATTTGTTACTCTTATTTAAGTTAGGTTCACAGTATTTTCATAGCGCGAATTGCGTTATTCTGCAACTGTATTAAAGAATTTATTTGTGATGGGATAACGGCGGTCACGCCCAAAAGCACGCGATGTAATCTTTACGCCTGGACAGGCTTGACGGCGTTTATATTCAGCAATATCCAATAAACGCCAAACTTTTTGAATCAAAGCCTTATCATGACCGCGACGCTCAATTGCCTCAATACTCATATCACGCTCAACAAGGCAGCGCAGAATATCATCCAATGCACCATAATCAGGCAGGCTGTCTTGGTCTGTTTGATCTGGTCGTAGCTCCGCACTTGGTGGGCGTGTGATTATACGCTCCGGTATAACTTCACCTTCAGGGCCTAGGCCTATGGCCGGCTTATGCGCATTTCGCCACTTAGTCAGGGCATAAACTTCTGTTTTATAAAGGTCTTTTAACGGGTTAAACCCGCCGCACATGTCACCATATAGCGTGGCATAGCCCACGGCCATTTCTGATTTATTTCCCGTGGAAATAACCATATAACCATGCATGTTTGATAATGCCATTAACGTTACGCCGCGGCTACGGGACTGAATATTTTCATGTGCAACGCCATGTAAATCAGGAATCATTGTCTTGAAAGCATCAAATGCGGGGGTAATGTTTATATCTTCATACACCACACCAAGGCGCTTGGCGCAATCTGCCGCATCATCAAGGCTCATTTGTGATGTGTATTCGGTTGGCATCATCACGCAGCGCACGTTTAATGCATCTAGGGCATCAACAGCTATCGCAGCAGCCAAAGCGCTATCCACGCCGCCTGAAAGGCCAATAAGGCCGCCTTTAAAGCCGTTTTTAAACACATAATCACGCAAACCGAGGACGCAGGCACTATACATGCTTTCTTCAGTGCTTAGATCATCTTCTATGCGGTACGTTTCTGTTACTAAATAGCCGTTATTATTGTCCTGATACCAAGAAATGGTCTCAAAGTCTTCTTCAAAAGCTTTTAACTTACAAATCACCTGACCACTTGCCTGTATAACAAAAGATGCCCCATCAAAGACAACTTCGTCTTGTCCACCAATTTGGTTTAAATAGACAAGCGGGCAGCCACTTTCTTGGGCACGCTGCAGGGCATGATGGCTACGAATATCGTGCTTATCAACTTCGTAAGGGCTAGCGTTAAGCGATATAATAAGCTGTGCACCTTGGTTTTCGAATGATTTAGTAACATCCGCAAACCACATATCTTCGCAAGTCATGATGCCGATATTTACATCTTTATAGCTAAAGGTTTTGGGTAAATCACCTTCATTAAAGATGCGTTTTTCATCGAATACGCCGTAATTTGGCAAATGCTTCTTACGGCTTTTATGTAGCACTTTGCCGCCAGCAATGAAAAATGCCGTGTTATAGATAAACTTACCGTCTGCCTCAGGTGCAGAAACAATTAATGCGACATCTATATCAGCGCTAGCCTTCACAATACTATCAAGTGCAGTCTCACAGCGTTCCAAAAAGAATGGTTTAAGCACCAAGTCTTCTGGTGGGTAGCCACAAAGCACCAATTCAGGAAAAACAATGATATCCGTTTCTTCAGCATATTGCTTAGCAAGCGTTATAATGCGTGCTGCATTACCGCTTAAATCGCCCACAACGGGGTTGATTTGTGCCAAAGTTGTGCGTAATACCGCGTTCATAACGCCACTTTCTACTTCTTCAAGTCTTTAAGACGATCCGCAATTAAGAAAGCCATTTCAAGCGCTTGTGACGCATTTAGGCGTGGGTCACAATGCGTGTGATAACGGTTTGATAAATCTTCATCTTTAATATCATATAGTCCGCCAGTACATTCTGTCACGTCCTGACCTGTCATTTCTAAATGAACGCCACCAGCATGCGTACCTTCGGTTTGGTGAACATCGAAAAATTCGTTCACTTCGGCCAAGATATTTTCAAAGCGGCGCGTTTTGTAGCCAGAATCTGCTGTTTCAACATTGCCGTGCATTGGGTCACATACCCAAGCGACCTTGCGGCCTTCTTCTTTAACGCGGCGGACTAGCGGGGTAAGTTTTTCTTCAACATTACCTGCGCCCATACGCGCAATTAAAGTTAAGCGACCAGCTTCATCTTCTGGGTTTAATGTATCAATCAAACGAATGAGATCGTCGGCATTCGTGCTCGGCGGAACTTTCAGACCAAGTGGGTTCTTAATGCCACGAACAAATTCAATTTGTGCATTTTCAGCCTGGTTTGTACGCGCACCAATCCAAAGAAAATGTGCCGAACAATCGTAATAATCGCCTGTGATACTATCCGTACGTACCAAAGCTTCTTCATAAGGCAACAATAGGGCTTCATGGCATGTGTAAAACTCAGTTTCGCGGATTACTTCTGGCATTTGTTCACCAGTAATGCCACACGCCTCCATAAAGCGTAGGGCATCCGTAATACGCTCGCTTAATGCTTCATAGCGCTTGGCTTGCGCTGTATTCTGCGCAAAATCAAGTTGCCATTTAGTGATTTTGTGTAGATCCGCATAACCACCTTTGGCAAAGGCGCGAAGCAAGTTTAATGTTGCTGCGGATTGGTTGTAAGCACGTAACATACGTTTAGGCGATGGAACGCGTGCTTCTTCGGTGAATTCAAGGCTGTTAATAATATCACCACGGTAACTTGGTAGTGTTACGCCGCCTTTTGTTTCTGTATCAGATGAACGTGGTTTCGCAAATTGACCGGCCATACGCCCCATTTTAACAACAGGAATTGACCCGCCATAAGTCATGACAATCGCCATTTGCATGAGCACACGGAATGTATCACGGATTTTAACAGCATTAAACTCGGCAAAACTTTCGGCGCAGTCACCACCTTGCAAGACAAAGGCTTGACCATTGGCAACCTTACCCAAATGTTCTTTAAGGCGGCGCGCTTCACCGGCAAAAACAAGCGGCGGCATTTGGCCGATAATCTCTTCAGTCTCACGTAGCTTTCCTTGGTCAGGATAATTTGGAAGCTGCAGCGCTTCTTTTAATCTCCAGCTATTCGGTGCCCAGTTATCCGCCATTGCATTTTGCTCTTTCTTAATTTCTTGTGCCATTACTCTAATCCTTTAACGCCGTTATGATGATACGGGCTCACGCATTGTTACAAATTCTTCACATGATGTTGGGTGTACTGGCATCGTGCGGTCAAATATAGCCTTGGTTGCCCCTGCATTAAGGGCAATTGCCATAGCCTGAATAATTTCAGGCGAATCTAGGCCGAGCATGTGAATGCCAAGTACTTTGTCCGTTGCCTTATCAACTACCAATTTCATCATGGTTTTTTCTTCACGCCCCGGCAATGTGTATTTCATCGCGCGGAAGCTAGTTCTGAATATCTCTACATCAAAACCCTTTGCGCGTGCCTCGGCCTCAGTCATTCCAACTGTACCAATTGGCGGATGCGAAAAGACGGCTGTCGCTACATTTTCATACTGCACAGTTTTTGCGCTGCCTTTTGGCCCGAACAAATCATCAGCAAGAAAGTGACCTTCTTTAATCGCTACAGGCGTTAGCTGATACATGCTCGACACATCACCCACAGCATAAATATGCGGCACATTCGTTTCGTAGTTGCCGTTAACAGGGATATTGCCTTTATCATCGGTGTTTACGCCCGCCTTACCAAGGCCAAGCTTCTCTGTTTTTGGGGTACGTCCAATTGCGGCGATGATTTCACCAGTTTCAAAGGACTTACCGCTTTCAAGGAAGACTTCCTTGCCACCATCATTGGATTCAACGCGCTTGATATTATCTTCAAATACAATATTGATGCCTTGTTTTTCCATTTCATGCGCAAGACCTTGGCGCAAATCATCATCAAAACCACGCAAGAATAGGGGACCGCGATAGATTAAATTCACTGTATGCCCTAAACCATGGAAGATATGCGCCATTTCAACAGCAATATAACCGCCGCCAAGGATGGTTATATCCTGCGGCCATTCATCGCGCATAAACACATCATCAGACACCAAAACATATTCCGCACCTTCAAATGTCGGACGTGTCGGCACGCCGCCAACGGCAATAAGGATTTTATCTGCCGTGATAATATCTTTGCCGATTTTTACGGTGTTGGCATCAAGAAACTCTGCAAAACCTTCATGTAAAGTTACACCTGAATTTTCAAGCAAACGACCATAAATACCATTAAGGCGCGCGATTTCATTATCTTTCTTCGCTTTTAGGACGCTCCAATCAAAAAGGGGCTTTCCGCTATGCCAGCCATAACCACGGGAATCTTCAAAATCCATGTGGTAATCTGACGCATAGGCGTAAAGCTTTTTAGGAACGCAGCCAAGGTTCACACATGTCCCACCAAGCGGATTACCTTCAGCAATACCGACTTTAGCGCCATGTCCGGCAGCAATGCGGGCCGAACGCACACCGCCCGACCCAGCACCAATTACAAAGAAATCATAATGATTATTATTTGGCATTTAATTAACCTATTTTCTCGCGTAAGAATGACAAGATGTTGTCAAGATGGATACGTTCCTGCGCCATTGTATTACGGTCACGTACGGTGACTGTACCATCTTCAGCAGTTTGGTCATCAATAGTGAAACAATATGGTGTACCAATCTCATCCTGACGGGCATAACGCTTACCAATGTTTTGTTTAATATCCAAATCAATCGCGTAATGTTCACGCAGTTCCATATAAAGCTTCGTTGCAATCTCTGGGTGCGCGCCTTTAGCCGTAAGCGGAAGGATCGCAGCTTTCTTAGGCGCTACAGACGGGTGGAAGTCCATAAACACACCACTTGGACGGCTTTCATCAACTGTATATGCATCACAGATAACTGCTAACACACCGCGTGTTAAGCCAGAGGCAGGCTCAATCACGTGTGGGATGTAACGCTCATTTGTGTGTGGGTCAATATATTCCATTTTCTGACCAGAATGCTCTTGGTGCTTACTAAGGTCGTAATCGCAGCGGTGCGCAACGCCTTCAAGCTCACCAAAGCCAGGCCAGCTAAATGGGAATTGGAATTCAATATCCACTGTACCAACGCCTTCTTTTGCGTAGTGTGCAAGTTCATCTGCATCATGTTCGCGGTGAATAAGGCTTGTGTCTTTAAGGCCGATGGATTTCCACCATTTTGTACGTTCATCAATCCAGAATTGACGCCATTCCGCCGCGTCATCAGGGTGGCAGAACCATTCCATTTCCATTTGTTCAAATTCACGTGAACGGAAAATGAAGTTACGTGGTGTAACTTCGTTACGATAAGCCTTACCAATTTGCGCAATGCCAAAAGGCACTTTTACGCGCGCTGTATCAAGCACGTTACGGTAGTTTACAAATATACCGCCACATGTCTCTGGACGAAGGTATGCAACGTTATCTTCACTTGCTGTCGCACCAACATAAGTTTTGAACATCAAGTTAAACTCTTTTGGCTCAGTCAATGTGCCGACTTCTTTAGCGTCTGGGCCAATGATTTTTTCAAAATCTGATACTTCAAGGTCTGTTAAAACGCTAACATCACAGTTTTCAACTGAAATATTTTTTGCGACCTTCTTCATACGCTTTGCTGCGTCTTCATCAGCTTCATCACCTTCAAATACCGCAACCCAAGGCAATGCGCCGCCTCTATCTTTGTAGATTAAAAGGTGGTCAGCACGGTAACGTTTTTTCGTTTCGCGGCAATCAACCATCGGGTCAGAGAAACTGGTTGTGTGGCCAGATGCTTCCCAAAGTTTTGGGTTCTGAATGATTGAGCTGTCTAAGCCCACGATTTGTAATGGTTGACCATCAGGGCCAAGTGGCGGCGTTGTGACCATAGCTTTCCACCACAAATCACGGATATTATTTTTAAGCTCTGCACCCAATGGGCCGTAATCCCAAAAGCCGTTAAAGCCGCCATAAATCTCAGACGCAGGGAAGATAAAGCCGCGACGCTTACATAGCGCAACGATTTCCTTCATATCTTTATTTCCAGCTTGTGCTTCAGTTTCCGTTTTTTGTGCCGCCATAGTCATTTGTATTTCCTGATATTCTCGGTTAAAATTACAAGACTATATTTATAAACTGATGAATTATAAAAATCCATAGCCGATATGCCAGAAATTACGCTCGCCACAAGAAAAAATTACGATTTCCTTACGAATTTGCAAACAAATGACTGGGAAGACATTTTTGCATCCATGGAACGTGGTGAGCGTGATTTATATATCATATCGCAAAGTGGTCAAATTTGTGGCTATGTCACACTTAATTATGCGCCCAAATATGCGCTATATAAACGCCTGGGCATTCCTGAAATACAGGATTTATACATTGCGCCTGAATGCCGCCGCCAAGGATTGGCTGATAAGCTTATAACCCATTGCGAAAACACAGCCAAAAAACGCGGCGCAGACCAAATTGGCATAAGCGTAAGTGTAAGCCCCGAATTTGCTATAGCGCAGCGCATATATATTGCGCGCGGTTATAACGTTGACGGTAATGGGGTAACATATGACCGCATACCTGTAGAACACGGTAAATCATATAAGGTTGATGATGATTTATGTTTGATGCTCATTAAAGATCTATAAATATTGACATAACGCAGCCCCTTATTGTAGTGTGCCCCCATAATAATGAATAGGGATGCCCTGTAAGCATGACATATATAAACAGCAAAACAATAAGTAAGCTGCCGTCCAATATGGCTCTATGCGATAATAGTGATTTTTCATCCCAAATTCATAAAGCGGAGAGCCTTATTAAAACGGCGCCGATCAACTTAGCTGTATGTAACTATTTTGCAGATAAGGCAGCCTATAATAATCTGCGTGAATATTTACAATCTCTAGTGAATGCAAAAAAACTACCATCCATAACGACTAATCCATGCCGTACACGTGATGAGTATAATGAAGAGCTTCAATATTATTTTCAGCGCTTAGCTAAGAAAACACCAATTAAGCTTCGTAATGCCGCGCTTGAAGAGCAATACAAAGAAATGCTCACAACAATGGGCAATGGGTTCCTCGATTTGACACAAAACCATAGCTTAACGCTAGAAATACGCGCTGATACAACGCAGCGTGCGCATTATATCCATATTGATGGCGCAGACATAAACCGTACAGAGCGATATAAGGATACAGCCTTCCATGGCCAAGCTGCCAAAGCAATATGCAACCTTAGTGAATATGGAACCGCATTCTTTGCGAATGATGATGTACATACGATTAAGAACGCAAGCGTGATGGATGATTATAAAAGTAATTCCCTTAAACAGTACCGCTATTTAATGCGGGATTCTGTGCCATCTAATGTAAAAGCTTGGAACGGGGGCGCGCTATCATTATCTATCTTCCCATGTGCAGCATGGCCACATATTCCGCTATGTCATAGCGCTCCAATGCACAGCCATAATAAAAAAGAAAATAGAGCCATTGCGATTTTTTATTTAGAACCGATTATATAATAAAAAAACGCTAACGCGGTTCAATGCGTTAGCGTTAGGCTCTAGGTGAGGGGGATTAACCCGTTCTTACATTAAGCTATAATAATCACTTGGGTTTTCAACGGATGTTTCTAAATTTATTTTTAGCTTTTCCATTGCACGTTTTTCAATTTGGCGTACGCGCTCTTTACTTATACCGAGTTGATCGCCAAGTGTTTCTAAAGTTACCGTTTCATAGCGTAAATAACGGTCACGAATAATTTGTTTTTCACGGTCATTTAACATACGCATTGCGCTGTTTAGCCATTCAGAACGACTTTTACTGTCTTTCATATGCGTAACAACATCTTCAGGCGTAGGCCCGTCATCAGCTAAGAAGTTTTGCCACTCTTCACGTGTTTCATCATTAATCTGGCTATTAAGCGACTGATCACCGCCACTCATACGACCATTCATATGTTCAACATCTCTCACCTCAACACCAAGTTCGTCAGCAATAAAGTTCACGTCTTCAGAAGTAAGTGCATCATTGAAGTTATCTTGACTGTCTATTTGCGCTTTTAAACGGCGAAGATTAAAAAATAGGGACTTCTGTGCGGCAGTTGTACCCGTACGCACAATTGACCAGTTACGCAGCACATAATCTTGAATGGTTGATCGTATCCACCATGTCGCATATGTTGAAAAGCGCACTTCTTTTTCAATGTCAAAACGCTCAACGGCCTGCATCAAACCTATATTACCTTCTTGGATCAAGTCCCCGAGTGGTAGACCATAATTTTTAAACTTATTCGCCATAGACACAACAAGTCTACGGTGGGCATTTACTATTTTGTGCATAGCCTTTTGGTCTCTATCTTCTACCCATGCTTTAGCAAGGGCTTCCTCTTCCTCACGCGAAAGCATCGGCGCTTCCATAGAATCCTTAATATATGCAAGGTTCGCCTTCTGTGTGAACGGATCATCAATATGGCTCATGTCTGGTATCCCTTTTAAAATTTATACATTTTATTATATATACGTACATGGATACGCAGACCCTTCACATTTGGATCATAAAAAAGATAAAATTTTAGGAATTTATTTTATGCTGCTTCTAAATAATGCAGTATATCGCCTTTATGCCCTACAGCCGCGCAGATTAAATCTCCACCGAAGCCATTGCCATTATCTAAAGTCGCAAAATGTTTACGAATATATATACCGCGATGCTTAGGGTCATACCCACGAAGAACAACATCAAAATCCTCATAGGGATCTTTTAGCTTATCAAACACATCACCGCCCCACCAAAAAGCATCTGCCTGATCATTTAAAATCTTGTCAGGAGACAGGCCGGCATTAACAAACAACAGGCGATATTGATGGTCTTGCCCATCATCTTGGTTATATTCCGTATAAGACGCTGTAGCAGCACGCTTCATATTAATAAAAAATTCATCGTACACGACCTTGGAGCGGATGGTACGGCGGGTCTTGTTTATCCACTGCGACATGTAATTTGAACCGTAACGAACAGCATTTATCGCATCATGCGGGTCAATGCCACAAGCCTGCAAAGTAGGGGACAGCCCATTACCAAGCATCCAGACAAGGACTTTTTCAGCATCTGGCGCAAAATGTAGCTGCCATAATTTTTCAAATATTTCTTCCTGTGCGCCGCGCAGGTAAACTAGATCATTCGGGAAAACTCCGCTAAATGACAAAATCAAGCGGCGGAAAGTTAAAATCTCATTTAAGGTTTCTACAGGCGCGTCACCGTGACCAGTGTAATTACCCAAATATATAATTTTATCACCAGCTTCAAAATGCTCTAATAGCTGATCGTGAATATTTACCAAGGCATTAATATTTGCGTGCAGGGCAGGTATTGCCCAAATGCGTCCACGGGCATTTATATTAACGATTGAATCTTTGTTACTGCGGCAATAGCACATATAAGAGATAGTTTTGAGTAAGAAATGAAATACGGACAGAAAGAATCCGCACTTCTAAAACTATATCATAAAATACAGCCTATGTAAGCTGATGGTTATATGCAGGGCTAACTTGCACCACAGGCTGCGAGGTTTTTTGTGTTGGTTCAGCTTCTTCAAGCTTTTCCAAAGCTGTATGAGCGCCATATGTTGCTAATCCCGCCGAAGCAAACGTCATCGAAAGTACAAGAGCTGCAGCTGGGAATACGCCACCAACATCACGCGGCCCGTACACTTTTTGTGCTATTTTATCTGACACTTTATAGCCAACATAGCCACCAACAAGCATTGAAGCCGCAGTTATTGGCCAAGCTAAACACGCGCCAACACCAGCTATTCCTGCTAGTACTCTTAAATCTTCATTATATTTCATGATGCCTCCCAATGTATTTTTTTTATGTATAATTTGATTGCTAAAAAATAGCAATAAAAAAAGCACCGAAACTAGGCGGTGCTTTTAAAAACCATAAAATCATAGACAAAATTGCATTTATGCAGCTTCTTTTTCTTCTTCCTCGATATCATCATCAAGGTCAAATTCATTAACCAACTGCGGAACACCCATGATTTCTTCTAGGCGAAGTGATGCTTGCTCTTCTGTGATACTCTCAAGGGCAGCAACTTCACGTGCAAGACGTTCTAGCGCTGATTGATAAATTTGACGCTCACTGTAAGACTGTTCGCTATCCGCTGTACGGCGCTTAAGGTCACGCAAAACTTCTGCGATAGACACAGGGTCGCCTGAGTTAATCTTTGTTTCATATTCTTGTGCGCGACGTGACCACATTGTACGGCGAATACGTGCACGGCCTTCGAGCGTGTTTAGTGCGTCTTTCATACGCTCATGCGTACTTAGACGACGCAAACCGGCATTGGCAGCCTTAAAGACAGGAACTTTTAAACGCATGCGGTCTTTTTCAAAGGAAATTGCGTATAGCATGATTTCCGCACCGCCAATTGTTTGTGTTTCAATACCCTCAATTTGACCTACACCATGTGCTGGGTATACTACGTAATCACCTTCTTTAAAACTTGCTTGATTATTTGCCATGTTTTTAGTACCTCGTTACTTCTCGCTAGCGCAAAACATCCTTGTTGAGTATTTGTGAAAATACCCACAAAAATAATTTGCTATATTGATATTGCAGTATTGCGAACTTGCTTAAAGCAGTTTATTAAAAAACAGCCTTAAGTGGTTGATAATACGTCGACCGAGAGGTATTATGCAAAAGCTTTTCGGTTAGCAATGATTGTTACCATACCAAAAAAACGGTCAATTTTCAACGAAAAAATTCACACGTAATTTTACAAGAAATAACAATATGTTAAATATGGTGGGCCCCATAAACTAGGCGACCTTAATCACCTTCACCAGGTTCTTCTGAGAAAAATTCAGGATATTTATTCTCAACATTTTTATATTTTTCCGCTTCAGGTAGCGCATCTTTCTTGATTGTCAGAACCGGCCAATTTGCTTCTTCAGAATATTTACGGTTAAGCTCTAAAAACTCTTCGGCCTTTTCATCCATATCAGGGACAATTGCGTCAATAGGGCATTCTGGCTCACATACGCCGCAATCGATACATTCATCAGGATGGATGACGAGCATATTTTCCCCTTCATAGAAGCAATCCACTGGACAAACCTCTACACAGTCAGTGTATTTACAGTTAATACATATATCAGTAACAACAAACGTCATAATATTATCTCTTTATTGACCTATATTCGCGCGTTATAAATAAGATGAAACAAAATTAATTTCAAGTGATGATAACCAAGTTTAGTTAACGAAATGAAAAAAGAGCCAAATAAAGCGCTCGTTAGAGCTGTAATTGAATATAAAAGCTTCCTTGAGCGTATGTCGCTTCGCAACTTGCCATTAATTGACAAACATATATCCCCGGCAGCTAGCTTTAAAGATCCATTCTTCATACAAGGCAGCCTAGATCAACGCAAACAACTGTTAAGGACTCTGTGTAGCTCTGCCGAACGACTGAAAGTTACTGTTTCAGATGTTTTATACAGCAATACAAATGATTATAAGGTCTATATTAAATGGCATATCCGCTTGCATGATGATATGGCTTCACTAGAAGGTATGAGCGAAATTACCTTTGATCATAACAATATCATAATCGCCCAAGACGATTTCTGGGATTCTGCATCCACTATTTGGGCAGCACACCCATTAATGCGCTGGCTTTTCAGCAAAGGTAAGAAAAAGATTTTTGGTTAATTTTCTAAATTAAAAATTAAATGTGGTTTTTTATCATTCGCATTTAATGTTGCTTTAACACCGAAAGGCAGCGCTTTCATACGGTTGCCGTGGCCTATAGGCGCATTAATAACAACTGGGCCATTAATAACATCAATATGCTCACTGATAATGTCCTCTAAGGAAAAGCCGAAAGGACGCCCTGTATCTGTTAAGTTTTTAAACTGTCCAATGATAAGCCCGCCCAATCGGTCAAAGGGCAGGGCACTTTTTAAATGCGCAAGCATACGATCAATACGGCTTAATTCTTCATTGCAGTCTTCAATATACAATATATGTCCGTCAATTTTAGGCAAATAATCTGTGCCTGTTAAACATGGTAACATTGATAGTGTACCGCCAATTAAGTGCCCTGTTGATGTACCTTGCTTTAAAACGACTGCATGTTCTTCAAAATCATAGTCACAGGCGTTACCAGATATTAATTCTATAAAATAAACTAAATCCTCAGGCGTTAAGTTAGGCAGGTTCTGCACCATTGGGCCATATATGCCATACATAGACTTTTTTGTATAAAAACTAGACAGAAGTGCCGTGGAGTCGCTATACCCGCAGTAAAACTTATCTGTTAAGTCATAACCGTCATAATTAATACTATTTAATATGTGGAAGACGCGATTACCACCGCCCGCAGCCATAATCATACCAACGGAATTATCAGACAGCAAACCATGCAAAGCATCAAGTTTTTCTTCATGCGAACCTGCGCTTTGCCCAAGTTCTAAATAGCACTGTTCTGAAACAACAGTTTCAAAGCCGAAATTGTGCAAAAGCTCCACGCCTTCATTAAACCTTACTTGGTCAATGCGTGAAGACGGTGCAAATATACCGATTTTTTTATCGCGAATAGGTCTATAAATGTTACGCCCCATGTTTTTTATTTTCTTTTAATGCAAAAAAGCCCTCACATACTATTATGAGGGCTTTCCTATTAAATCACCAAGAAAAATCTTTATGCTTTCTTTTTCTCTTTCTTATCATCATCACCATCGTCATCATCTTTTTTCTTCTTTTTTGTTTTACTTATGACGTATTTTGGCTTTTCTTTATCTTTTACTGTTGCCTCTTCAACAACAACTTCATTAAGCCCTTCAATATCAGGAAGCTCAAACATTGTATCAAGAAGCATTGTCTCAAGAATAGAGCGCAAGCCACGTGCCCCAGTTTTACGTGCAATAGCCTCTTTAGCAATTGCGGTAAGCGCATCATCAGTAAATGTAAGCTCAGTATCCTCAAGTGAGAATAAGCGTTTATATTGCTTAACCAATGCGTTCTTAGGCTCAGTAAGAATTTGCACCAATGCGTCTTCATCTAAGTCTTCGAGTGTAGCAATAACTGGCAAACGACCAATAAATTCAGGAATCAAACCAAAGCGCAGAAGATCTTCTGGCTCAAGCTCGCCCAGAAGCTCACCAACACGGCGCTCATCAGGACCAAGGACATCAGCACCAAAACCAATTGTTGTGTCACGGCCACGGTCAGAGATAATTTTATCAATACCCGCAAATGCACCGCCACAAATGAATAGAATATTTACTGTGTCAACTTGTAGGAATTCTTGCTGTGGGTGCTTACGGCCACCTTGCGGCGGAACAGAGGCAACTGTACCTTCCATCAATTTCAATAGTGCCTGCTGAACACCTTCACCAGATACGTCACGTGTAATAGATGGGTTATCAGATTTACGAGAAATCTTATCAATCTCATCGATATAGACAATACCGCGCTGTGCGCGCTCTACGTTATAATCAGATGCTTGCAGAAGTTTCAAAACAATGTTTTCAACATCTTCACCAACATAACCAGCTTCGGTCAATGTTGTGGCATCCGCCATTGTAAATGGCACATCAATAATTTTTGCAAGGGTAGACGCCAAAAGGGTCTTACCACAACCTGTTGGACCAACAAGCAAGATGTTTGATTTTGAAAGCTCAATTTCACTGCCTGAGCCAGTTGCACCATGTTCCAAACGCTTATAGTGGTTATGAACCGCAACAGAAAGAACACGCTTCGCACGAGCCTGACCAATAACATAGTCATCAAGTACTGCTTTAATTTCAGATGGAGACGGAACTTTACCATCGCCGCCACCGCTTATTAGCTGTGTTTTATCTTCCTCACGGATGATATCCATACAGAGTTCAACACACTCGTTACAGATAAAAACATTCGGTCCCGCAATTAATTTGCGCACTTCATGTTGGCTCTTTCCACAGAAAGAACAGTAGAGTGTGTTTTTTGAATCAGATTCGGACTTGCTCATTGTCGCATTATTCCTAGAAGTTACTTGATTTCGTTTAGTACATATAAAGTGATATAGGTCGAAAATCGAAAAGATAAAATCGACTTATATGATCAATTTGCCAATGATTTGTCCGAAGCGCAAGGCTTTTACTTGTTTTTTTAAAGATATCCTTGAATAATCTCTGAAATTTTATAAAACAAAGCTGTTGAAGCACATGTGCCTATAAACTGGAGTATTAAAATGACTTTGCCTAACACCGATGAACTAATCGAGAATTTTGGATTCTTTGATGATTGGGAAGAACGTTATGGCTATTTGATTGACCTTGGCGAACAATTGCCGCCAATGGATGACGCCTTAAAAGATGACATTAATTTTGTCAAAGGCTGTACATCTAAAGTCTGGATGGTTGGCCATTTTAATGATGAAGGTAAATTACAGCTCATCGCCGACAGTGATGCAAAAATCGTCCGTGGCCTCATCGCCGTACTCATGTGTGTTTACAGTGGCCAAAGCAAAGCCGAGATAAAAAGCACTGATATTAATGATGTTTTTGGACAGCTTGGACTTGAGGCACATTTATCGCCCAATCGGCGCAATGGTTTTTATGCTATGGTTGAACGTGTTAAAGCGCTCGCTGAAACCTAACGCGCCAATGCTGGACGTTTGAGCTCCATATGCGGATAGACCTCTAACGGCCCGTGGTCTTCATTTTTTATGATAGATTGTAATTCATCCAATGAATAACGTATATCTTGCTGCAGCCCCATCATAGCAATGATACGTGCAGCAGCTTCTGCGACCATTTCAGGCGTGCGATAATCTTGTGCAGGTAATTCATCATAAGAAAAGAAATTGTTATCATAAAATGATGTTGTCAGTTTGTTATACGCGCTAGATAAAAAATTAGGGCCAGTATCAAAGAAATACTGCACTTTCACATCGCGTGCATCACCAATATATTCATTAAAACCACTTTTTAAATTGAAATTCAGCAAGCGACGGCGCTCTACATCTTCAATAGTCTCACCATCTTTAAGCATAACTTCAAACGGAGCAGGGGAACCGCCCTTAAAGTTAAAAGCCTCTAACCAGCAATGCTTGTCAGGTGTATATGCGTATTCATGTAAAAATTCAAAATAGAGCACGCCCATAATTTTACGAATATTACATTCATGCTCATCCATTTCGCCTTCATAATTACAAGAAGGCAAAATGACATTTTCAATTACATTTGCGAATTGCTCATAAGCATGGTTTTTATCAGCCTGAGTACTGATATTATTACGCTCAAAATAACGCTGATTATAAGAAAGTAAACGTCGATTATGGTTCATATCATGCACCCATATATCAAGCGGCGTATTGTAATAGCCATCAGTAAAACTCGTAACAGCACTTACACCTGTCAAACCTATTGGGACCGAACGAATCTTTATTAAATCACGCAGAGAGAGACGTTCAGCAGTCGGCATGACAATCATGTCTTCGCTATGACACACACTATAGGAATAGTGCAAATAACGATCTGCATGGTAAAGCGGGGGAATATCTTTTTTAACGCTGCGCTCTACACTATCCAAAAATGCCAGACTATTTTCAATAGCCGCAAGACTTGGTTGGTAGGGATATGCGCCTTTATATAAAGGCCGATGCGGATAGCCTGCAACCATGTCAGCCGCAGATAAATTAAATTCTAAATTAAGATGTTTTAATCCAAGTAAGGCCGTATCACGTGCATTACGTACAAAATCATTTTGTGTAATAAGCCTTTCGACTTTTGCAGATTGCATGGCTTTGCGTAAATATTCAACGGGCAATGATAATTCAGGCACAGACGTCAACGCGGCATCTAAGCGCAGTGCGCTAGATATACGTTTATATGATTGGATTGGGTTGTCTATATACGCTCTCATGCCGCCAAACTTTGTAATAAAGTTCACGGAAGATAACATTGCATCAATATTATGTCAATTATTTTGTAAAACTCTCGACAGTGGTTGCGATTTGTTCGCCACCATCCATGTTTTTAACTTCATGAGATTGACCATCTTCAAAAGGCGGGAACCAAACAAATGGTATACTTTTCTTTTCAGCATAAGAAAGTTGCTTTTTTATTTTTTGTGGCGCGTGATAAAGTTCAACCTTAAAACCACGTTTACGTAGGGCCTGTGCTGTTTCTTGTGCTAAGCCACGTTTTTCTTCTGATGGGATCGCCATCAAAATATCCGCAGGGGAACGTGGCGCGGCTTTAATATATCCATGCTCTAACAAAACACTAAACAGGCGTGTTAAACCAATAGAAATACCTACGCCAGGCAATTTCTTATTAATATAGCTGCTCGCCAGATCATCATAACGACCGCCAGAACATACCGAGCTTGTAAATTCAGGTATTTCCAACAAATTCGTTTCATAGACAGTGCCTGTATAATAATCAAGACCACGTACAATAGATAAATCGGCAAGCATTGCGTCTTCTGGCATGGATGATAAATAATCAAGCACAAAACAAAGCTCATCTACACCTTGCTGGAATGCTTCATTTTCAACATTAAGCGCGGAAAGTTTGTCTTTCACTTCTGCTGCGCTGCGCGTTTTGATGGTGGACAGTGCCAATACACTAGCAATTTGCGCATCTGTCAGGCCGATTTCATCTTTCAAACCCGCCGTCACGCCATCAACGCCAATTTTATCTAGCTTATCAATAATGCGCGTTGTTGAAATAACATCTTCTATGCCGAGCGACTCAAGCAAACCAATCAATATACGACGGTTAGATATTTTGATTTGTACTTTGCCGATATTTAGCCCCATTAGAGCCTCGTAGATAACAGCAGGCATTTCTGCATCAAAGTGAAGGGGCAGGTTATCAACGGCGATTACATCAATATCACATTGATAAAATTCACGCATACGCCCAACTTGTGGACGCTCACCACGCCAAACTTTTTGGATTTGATAACGCTTAAATGGGAAAACTAAATCATTAAAATGCTGCGCTGTATAGCGGGCGAGGGGGACTGTTTGGTCAAAATGCAATGCAAGGCGCGCATCGCTATTATCATCAGGGTCAGCTTGCAAACGGTTAAGGCAATATATCTCCTTATCGGTTTCGCCCTTGGCCATAAGCACATCAACTTCTTCAACCGCAGGCGTTTCAATATTGCAAAATCCGTACGATTCAAATACGGCGCGTATATGGTCAATCCATTGCTGTTCTACACGGCGAATTTCAGGCAAGTATTCTGGGAAACCACTAATCGGGGAAGGCTTAAAAACTTTACTCATAACGTCACTTTTGCAATTTGTTTGGGATTAATATGACCACATAATTGGTTTTATTAGAACTCCACGAAAAAAGCAAAAGGTAATCACAAAGTTTCTACGATTCTCTTATCGTTTTAATGACATTACTAACTTCACTTTGCAGCTCACTGCTTTTATCTTTAATTGTTCGGGCTGTAAGCATTAGGGCATCTTTGCCCTGATTACTTTCATTTGAAACATTTTGAATATCGCTTATTTTACCCGTAATTTTATCCGTGCTTGATGATACTAAGTTGATACGATTTTCAATTTCATATGTTGCGGAAGACTGTTCTTCAATCGCCTGCGCTACACTCGTCGTTTTGACATTCACATCATTAATTTGACGAATAATATCTTCAACACGGCTGACAGTTTCTTGGGCGTTTGTTTTTACCAAGCCCACACGATTTGTAATTTCATCGGTCATTTTATGCGTTTGATTGGCAAGCGCCTTAACCTCATTTGCAACAACAGCGAATCCCTTACCAGCTTCGCCAGCGCGCGCGGCCTCAATCGTTGCATTCAGCGCGAGCAAATTCGTCTGCTCCGCGACATCCGTAATAGCCTGAATAACACCATCAATCTCACCCACAGCTTGCTGTAAGCTATTAAGCGTATCCATAGACAAATTAGCTGTCTGGGTACAATGTTTAGTCGTTTCAATAGTATCACGGACATTTTCTGATATGGTTCGTATGGACGCCGAAAGTTGGTGTGCCGCACTAACGACCGTTCCAACATGTTCTTTAGCTTCATCCGACTGGCTTGCAACATCTCTAGTCGCATTGGATGTTGATTCAACCAAATGTGCAATTTGTTCAGATACATTTTGCAGACTATCTGCCTCACGCACGAAAACGGCAATAATTTGATCTGCAGTTTCATCTAGCTTAGATGCAATACTATGCGCATGTTCTTGACGTTGTCTTTCTGCTTTATCTTGTGATTGTGCGACACTTAACCTTGCTTCCTCAGCATCTTTTAGCGCAGATTCTGCGCGTGCTTTATCAGCATTAACGGCGCTATACATATTATTAAGCGCCCGAATAATTAAAACAAGCACGCCAGTTTCAATGACCACAATTACCGCATGAAATATTACGCGCCATAAATTAGCATCGTCGGGGAATAGCGCAACAGGCAGAACGAAGTTCAAGGATAAGTGGTGAACGGCAACCGCACCAGCAGCAAATAAAGTAGCACGCACATCTTGAAAGGCCGTTACCATAGCAAGGGTCGCAAAGAAATACATATGTGCGTCAATCTGCCATTCATGTCCTGTTAAAATATAAACAAGCACAGCGGGGGTAAGTACTAAACTCATCGCACTAAGGTCTTTTCCCAAGCATGTTTTATAAAAAACATGGCTTCCTAAATATGCTGTTACAGCCAAAATTGCCTGCATAATAATAGGCAGAAATAATGGTGCGCCCAGAAAATATGCAGCCGCCCCATATATAAATATATGTGCTGCGATAAAGTACGATGTTATTTTTTGATATTTATTTATTAAATTGGCATTACTCATCTTTTTAACGCCCTTTCTTCTGGTAACATAATGTAATAATCGCGGGCGATAATACTAACCACGCGCCATTCTCATATAAACTATGTTTAAAATCATCTGTTGTTGAACTCGAAAAGCTTATGCCATGCCACGCACCTGTTTTTATAAGGCTACCATCAGAGGCAATCACAGCATTAAGTACATCAGTAAAGCTGAAATTTAAGGGATAAAGGGCAATAGCATAGCTTCGCCCACTCTTAACAAGCGAAGAATTATTATCAAGTAGAAATGGTGTAATTGTAATGATTTGTAATACAATTAACGCCAAGATCGAATAGCGTAAATTTCCCTGCATAATACACTTTAATTAATTATCTGAAATCTAACTTTAATATATATTAGTTAATATTAATATAATAGCAGAAATATATTAATTTTTAATAAGCTTAATCTTTTTTATACGAGGAAGCTGTTTGATTTTATACTCACGACTTAACGCATCGGCGCGGCTTTCCACGGCCTCGGAATAAACAAGCTGTACTGGGGCACGATTTCGTGTATATTTCGCGCCAGTGCCGCTATTATGCTGCTCTATACGCCGGTCTAAATCATTTGTAATTCCGGTATAAAGACTATTATCTGCGCATTCGACGATGTAAACAAACCAACTCATGCCATTATAATAGCAAGGCTTATAAACGATAGAAAGAGCGTAAATGAAACAATATGATGTGGTAATTGTCGGGGCAGGGGCCGCCGGCCTAATGTGTGCAATAGAGGCCGGCAAACGTGGGCGCAAAGTCTGGCTGATAGACCATAGCAAGAAGATTGGTGAGAAAATCCGTATTTCTGGCGGTGGGCGATGCAATTTCACCAACATACACGCCGCGCCTAATGCCTATCTGTCACAAAATCCTCATTTCTGCAAATCCGCGCTAAGCCAATATACACAGCAAGACTTTATTGAAATGGTTGAAAAACATCGCATTAAATACCATGAGAAAAAACTCGGGCAGCTATTTTGTGATGTAACAGCGCAAGACATTATTGATATGCTGCTTAAGGAATGCGAAGAGGCGCGCGTCCATATCAGCAAAGACACCGCTGTTGAGGATATCACTAAGGATAGTGAAAAATATGTTCTAACCACCACACAAGGAATGGTTAAAGCCGAAAGTTTGGTTATCGCCACTGGCGGCTTATCCATACCCAAAATTGGCGCGACCAAATGGGGGTATACAATCGCTAAGCAATTCGGACATGACCTTGTAGAAACACGCGCAGGCCTTGTTCCCCTTACATTCACAGATGAAATCTTAGGCTTTTGCAAGGCCCTTACAGGCGTTAGTGTAGATGCCGTGGTTACTTGCGGTAAGACAAGTTTTGCAGAAGGCATGCTGTTCACCCATCGCGGTATTAGCGGGCCATCAATCTTACAAATATCGTCCTATTGGAAAGAGGGGGACAGTATCACCATTAACCTTGCGCCGCATTGTGATGCAAAAGCCTATTTAACAGACAAACAAAAAAGCCAACCTAAACAAGAAATTCACAACAGCGTGGCTGAAATCGTGCCGGCGCGTTTAGCGGAATTAATATGCGAACAACACAATGTAAAAGGGCGCATAGCTGAAATATCACGTAAGAACATCGAAAAACTTGCTACCGCTATAAACAACTGGCAGGTTAAACCAAACGGGTCAGAAGGCTACCGTACCGCGGAAGTCACGCTCGGCGGTGTAAACACGAATGACATATCATCAAAAACAATGGAATCCAAACTGCAAGAAAATCTATTTTTCATTGGTGAAGTTGTTGATGTGACTGGCCATTTAGGGGGCTATAACTTCCAATGGGCGTGGTCATCAGGCTATGTCGCAGGGCAGTATGTGTAAAGGTTAGATTAAACCGGCCTCTTTAAGCTCTTCAAGCATTGCAGGGTCAACATCCTCCGCCTCTACACTGGCGCTTCCGTGATATGCGCCCTTATCAGACGGCGCATCGCTTTCCTTCAAATAGCGCCACCCTTGGAAGGCGCGTTTAGGCATTGCAACGGTTTCAATCATTTCGGCATCCTGCATGATCGCGCACATTGTACCATGTTCCGCCGTTTCCACCATTTCAAAACCAAGAATCTTGTGACGGCAAACAATACGGTTTTTCACTACACGATATATTGACCCGTCATTATCCAATATTTCGTCCGCCGCTTTTGGCTTATAACGTGTCCAGCACGGCACAGCGCGCTGCCCATTATAATCAACGGCTTCAGCCTGTTGTATTTGGTGGAAATGGTCGATGTTATCAATGCCAACGGCAAGTTTTATAATATGTTTACGCATGAAATTTTATATAGCCTCAACGCTTAGAAAACTCAAGGGGCAAGCCAACACTCTTGTGTATGGTCATTCACCATACCGACGGCCTGCATATAAGCATACATTATGGTTGAGCCCACAAATGACATGCCACGCCTTTTTAAATCTTTTGACAAAGCGTCACTTTCTTTTGTGGTTACTGGAACATCTTTAAAAGCCTTCCAATGATTAACGATAGGCTTACCATCTACAAACGCCCACAAATATGCATCAAACGAACCAAACTCTTTTTGTATTTCGATAAAGACTTTAGCATTTTTACGTGCGGCATAAATTTTAAGGCGATTACGAATGATACGCTCATCACTACGTAGCGCCTCTAAATCCGCATCCGTAAGATTTGCAACCTTGTGCACATCAAAATTATGAAAGACTACACGATAACCGTCGCGGCGGCGTAAAATCGTTTCCCAGCTTAATCCAGCCTGCGCACCTTCAAGTATAAGCATTTCAAATAAATGGCGATCATCATGCGCAGGGACGCCCCATTCATTATCGTGATATTCAGCATAAAACGCTTGCCCAGGCTTATTGCCAAAACAACGTTTTTTGCCATCTGCGCCAATAGATGCTGCCATGTTTAAACGTGACCGCTAATAAACAGCCATGCCATATAAGCAGCATAAGCAAGTAAGAACAACGCGCCCATAACACGATTAATATTCTTGAACACAACAATGACTAATAAGGTCAGAACAGATAGTGCCAACGCAAAAGGCACATCAAAAGTCACCAGATCCTTATTAACGGGTATAGGCTGTATTAATGCTGTAATACCTAGGATGCTCAAAATGTTAAACAGGTTGGAGCCTAGAACGTTACCGATAATCACATCTGTATTCTTTTTTACCGCTGCCGCAATTGCCGTGGCAAGCTCGGGCAGGGATGTGCCGAGCGCAACCAACGTCAAGCCAATTACAGCCTCAGATACACCGAACGAACGTGCGACACTTGTTGCGCCGCGTACTAAAAAATCTGCTCCAAAAACTAGCATCACAATACCGCCAATGGTCATCACAATGGATAGTGGTAAACTGAAATTACCTGCGAATTCATCAGTTTCATACTCATGCGTTGTTTCAATGTCTGGTGCAGATTCATGCGCTGCTGCAAGTAACGCCTTGTCTTTACGCTCCGACATATAAGAATAAGTCAAATAAGCAATAAGAGCTGTCACCATAATGCCGCCAGCCAATTGTGTAATTGTGCCCATATAGGCGAGCGCAAGGAAGGCGATACTAGCCAACACAACAGAGAAAGCATCACGTTTAATGGCTTTATCATAGCACAGCACAGGGGTAATAACCGCCGCGGCCCCTAAAATAAGCAGGATATTGGCAATATTACTGCCAATCACATTACCCAAAGCAATATCAGGCTGGTCATTCAATGATGCCTTAACAGAGACTAAAAGCTCTGGCGCAGAAGTACCAAAGCCCACAACGACTACACCGATCAAAATGGCAGATATACCTAATTTCTTAGATATTGTTACGCTACCGCGTACCAGCGCTTCACCACCAAGAAACAATAAAACTAAACCCGCAATTATAAGCGCCGCGTCAATCATTTGAATACAATACTCTCTTCTGACATATTTTGTGAGACTCATGCCCAAAGGCATTACATCATGTTAAAATATATATATCATTAAGAAGTTCAAGCACATTCTTATGCATTGTTATTTATTATACAACATATAGCAGCAATGCACGCCAAATATAAACAGCTGGAACCCAATAATCTATTCCATTTAAGAACGAAATCATCCAGTACGCTGTTTATTTAATTCATCAGCTAAAACATCAAATGCCCTAGCGATCTGGCCAATTTCATCATTCTGGTTCACAGGCAAATCATGCAGGCTATAATCACGCAGATCCGCAGCATGGGACAATTCCTTCGACATTTTAATAAGGCTGCGCGTAAGAAAGTGTGAAATAATAATAGAAAACAACACACTGACAAACACCATTATGACCGACAGAATATAAATACTATATAGCACTTCACTCGTACTGTGCAAAACCTCACGTTTTGGGACTATAAGTACCGCCCGCAAGAAATTATCCGCCATATTGGGCGCTATATTTATTTTTACCGTATATATGATTTTATCAGTAGTTTCGACGAAATATTCATCCCGCTCCTTTGCGGTAGGGTTTTGTAAATGTTGCAATGAACTATCCTGATCCGCACCGCTTAAGACAAGATCAAGCAAGCCCAATTTCGGACTATACTCCATATAATCACCATATTCATTTATTATATATGTGTTTTTCTGCGGTTTAATATCTCTATATTGTGTAATAAGTAAGAGACGATAGTCTACATTTATAACAATAAAGCCAAACTTATCACCCTTACTGTCAAAGACAGGAACCACTGACCGCAAAGTAGGAACTTTTTCAGGGTCCACCACACCATGTTCTTTATTGTACGTGATTTTAGAAAAATAATCTTCGCCATAACCAAGGGCGGCAGCTTGTTCAAAATAAAACTCTTTACCTTTATACTGTAAGTCCGTGTCTTTAACGCGCTCATACCCTGTGTCATTATGATTTACACGCACAATTTCACGCCCATTATCATGATAACCTATAAAACGCATTTGCGTGTAATACGGTTTCTTTTTCATTATAGATATAAAGCTATCTTCTAAGCGCTTCTTCCATAGCGGTAAAGCGTCTTTGCTTTGTTTGTTATTTTTAGCAATATTTACGATCTCTTCTATAGCCGTTGCATTTGCTGCAATATAAGTATCGTTACGAATATGGTCGTATGCCCCTTGAAACTTTAACGCCACAAGTCGTGTGTCACCAGCCAAGACCTTTATGGCCTCTTGCTTCATTTCTTTAGCTGATTTTGAATATACCGTAGATACAATTGCTATAGAAGATAGAAGGACAGACAAGGCTGTAAGCAACACAATTTTCTGACGAAATGTCATAAACATAAACGTTTCCCCCAGTATAAAAGACCCAATATATTTATTATAAGCCCACGTCAGACGCATAGCAAACACAAACTATAGTGCAGGTGCAAATATAACATTGAAGGGAAATGGCGGAGGAGGAGGGATTCGATTAAAATTAGAAGGAATATAAGGCATTGTTATTAAATGCTTTATTTTGCTTGGTCTGCAATATTTTTGCATGATGTGTAGCAAACTGTGTAGCAAAACGCGTAGCATTTTACTAAATCTATCCTCCAATATTCTGTGATATTCTTTCAGCAAGGTCAAGTACGGAATCTTTATTCTTAATTGATTCGTATTCATCATTCACACGCTTTAATAGTGGTATAGCGTAAGCAGCATTGAGTACGGTGATTCCGGCGGATAGCACCTGCATGACCTGTAGTAGTTGATCTGATGTGTAGGGACGCTCACTCATTTGTAGACCGCTCCTTTTTCGCTGCGTCAATCATAGCTTTCCACCATTCAATGTGGTCTTTATCTGCTTGACCATCATCGCCGTCATAACCGTTTATAGTTCCTACACGCTCAAGCATATATGGAGTAGGCTCAACAGGTACAAGCACATATCCTTTAACCTTGTCGATCTCTGCGTCATACGACTTATGTTTAGTGTCCCATTTCTCGCGGTCATTATTCCAAGGCGCGTAGGGGCTGTGTACCAACATTCCCAAACACTCACTAACGCTTAAACCCTTGTCAAAATAAGCGCGCTCAATCCAACGCCAGAAGAAGTCAATCATGTCGTACATTTCGCGCACATCGTCAGGCGCACCGAGATAGTCTTTTTCTGATAGGTGGTCGATTAGCCAATCAAAAGCATATTTGACCAAATTCAAGTCATACGCTTCGCCTTTAAATGGGTAGCTTTCATCATCGCATTTATCCGACCATTCAAGCATTAAAGCTGTTGTATTAAGATTAACGCTTTCCTGCGCTTGGGTTAGGGCTTGCAATGCGTCTGATATTATTTTTGTGTCTGACTTCGCCCTTGCTTTCAATATTGGCATATTGCAACACCTTCCGCCACAAGAGTTGTATAGCTTAAAGCTATTTCCAATGCTTCAATCGCGTCTTTATTTTTCATTTTCTTGATCCTCTAAATATTCGTCATAATCAACTTGATAATCGTTTAGTTCATTTTCGCATTGTTCACATAAGCAACAACCGCTATAGAAATGTGTCGCCGATTTACCACACTCGTCACAAGTTCCGTCCCATATAGGCATCATTCAGCCCCCATCCGCTCAAGCGCGGTTTTGATTGTTTCAACTTCAATATCCCAAGAATACGCGCCATCTAATAGCTGTAATCGGTTTGCCATATCAAGCAAAGCATCCAAAGCTTCCTGCACGTCTGCGCTCGGCGGCTTTGGCTCGGTGCGGGTGTTCCATGCAAGTATTGCATCACGCCAGTTGTCGTGTGTATTTGATACTGCAAAGCAACTCATACACATAACTGTCCCGCTGTTACTATCGCCAAGCTCGTCTGTCATTAAATCTGCTTCACCGCCGCAGAAAGGGCATTTCTTCAATTCTTCACTCATCAATCAATTCCTCCGTTGCAGCACATACACAAAACTTGCTTTTAGCGGCTTCAAGTTCAGCCAATAGCGCGTCATACTTCTTTTGCAAAGCATCGAACGTTTGCTTTTGACTTATTCCGTTTTGTATAAGCGCGTCAATATCAGCGTCATACTTGTCTTTGCGGATGTATTCGGTACTTTCAGTAAATGGGTTATCCACTTGACATTTGACATTCTTGTGACCGCTTTCCCACCACGCTGTTACAGCATAAATAATCTCTGGCATATCACTCATTTTCGGCGCTTGGTAAGGCCTTTTAATCATAGAAATAACGCCAAACTTTTTAAAATAATTATGCAACTCTCTAGCTTTTAAATACTCTGCTGCATCTTTAGGGGCTAAGTTTACATGCATATCTCTTAACGATTTAGCCCATGTCGGGGTTAATGTGATTTCAGATGCTTTTAGCAAGTTTGGGTTTTCTAATACTTCCATAAATTGATCTTTATAGTCATCATCCCAATAAATATATATTTCGCTCATCTTCTGTTCTTCTTTCTGGCCTTGCGTGCGGCCTTATTCTTTTTGCGCTTCTTTTGCTTTTTGCTGCTTGGTGGCGGCTCGTCCTTGCTTTGTCGTGGCAAGTCGCCATGCAAGGCCATCCCTGCCATAAGTGCGCGTGCTATTGCTGCGCCAGATAGTGCGTTATTCATCAATCTCTCTTCCACTTTGTTAGAATAGTTGTATTAATGTTGGTGCCGCTTTTTCTGAATGAACCAACTGGCAGATCTTCCCAGCGTCCATCAACTAAACCATGATCGTAACGTGCCGTAGCAGGCAATACAGCGATAAGGCGGCCACCTGGCTTTACGAATTTATATGCATGCTCTATATGTTTTGCGTAGTGCTTACCGTAAAAAGGCGGGTTCATTATCACGTAATCATAGCTTTCTGTAGGTTGCGTTTCTAAGAAGTTCTTAACAAGAACGCTATGTCCTTTTTCTCGACATATGCCCGCGCGTGTGGGGTCAACCTCTATACCAACAACATTTGCCCCTAGTTCGCTTAAGGCGTCCATGAAACGGCCGCAACCGCATGAAGGCTCAAGTATTTTTTTGCCCTGGATATTTGGTAAATCTCTTATTACGCGCTGAACAACCGGTTCTGGTGTTGGATAATATTGCAGATCCTTTGCCACAGCAGTGCTGCCTTGCTTATCAATGTCTTTATCTTCACAGTCCGGCAATACTTCGCCATAATATTCCGCCAGGGCTTTGTTAATATCATTCAGTGTATCAGGATGAAATATAAGGTGGCCGTTACCGTTTTTGTACCTTACTAATTTTACGCCACGGCTTTCCTTTAATGCATCTTCATCTTTCATTAAATCCATCAATTCCTGGCGTGTAACAAGGGGCTTGCTCTGGTAAGCGGCTAGCGCATTCAAAACATTCTCAAGCCTATCATTTCCCCATGAACCATAAGCGCCAACGGATTTTAGAATAATTCTTTTTGGCAGGCCTTTGACGCCTATTTTTACTTTGCTATGGGACTTATAGGCCGGGTCTAGATCACAAAATACTTCCGCCAGGCTGCGCAATATATTTCCCCAAGGATCTCGCACAAAATCACCATATGTTGCGCGTATATTTTCCATTGTGAATTCTGGTGGATCTTGCATTTCCTGCTCAATAATCCGCTTATCCCTTGCGCTTGCAAGCCTATCCATATGTAGAAGTTTATATAAATGCTGCCAGGCAGACTTTTTAATTGATGATATGATTGAACTCTCATATACATGGCCAGTGTCAATATGCGTATTGCCCCATGTACCACGAATGGTGGCCGCTACCTTTAGGTTCTCGCCAGCTTCTTTAAATGCAGTTAATGCCTGCGTAGCGTTTTCCATTTTGTATTCATATTCGGAAATAATATCAGTTATCTTTCCTGTAATTGCCAATTCGTTCATTGCATTATACCTTCCAGTATATTTTCCCACATATATGCCTGTATTGTGCTTCCGTTTCGTTCCTTGCATTTCTTGCTGCGGCTAGCGCATCGTCACTAAGAACAACTGGTGGCGCAATTGTGGCTCCCATTAATGCTTCTATAGATCTTTTTAAGAATTTTATTTCACTATCTTTAGATGTGCATTTCCCACAATCACTCATGCCGCTTTTCCCAATTCCTGGCCAACGCGCATCCACACTTTAAGCTGGCTCTTGCTAAGTTTTCCTGCTACTGCCGCGGCCTTTGCCTGTGTCGGTGTAATCTCATACACATTGTTTTCGCCAAGACCTGCCGTGAAAGTTTCAAGGCTTACACCAATAACCTCTGCTATTTGCACAAGGCGTGACATGCTTACACGGTTGCGGCCTGTTTCATATTTCTGTATCTGCTGAAAAGTTAGGCCACAGCCATTTGCCAATTTTTCCTGGCTAATGCCTAACATGCTGCGCTGCTCACGAATGCGCTTGCCAATTTCAACGTCTATGTGATGGTATGGGTTTTCTTTCTTCATTGCTTTTGTCCTGTTCTGTTTAATGGTGGGGATGGCAGCTTATTAACCACTGCGCACCATTTGGCGGTTCACTTTAAAGAACGCATCCCCGAACTGTTTACTCGGATTCCCCGTAAAATAGTGGCAGCTCAACGGCTTCCTTGATCTTTTCGCATGAAGCTTCAAAGGCCTGTTCAAGCATTGTTGAAACTTCATACATTTCGTAATACCAAGTTACCTTTCCTTCACGCTTGCGGTAACGAAGCTGACAAACGATACGGATAGGGGCGCCACCTTCAAAGATAGGCACGCGAATAACAAAGCAATCCGGGATAGATAGCGGCGTGCCGCTTGCGTCTGTATGCTCTGTTGTGAATTTTAACTCGCGTTCGCCGGAAGAAGTTTTATGCTTTTGCACCAGGCTTTCTTTTGAGTATATTTCCAACTCTCTTGAAAGCTCTAGTATGTCAATAGGGTCTGCAAATTTAGCGCCCAGCTTCGATACAAAAAGCTTGTCATTTTCTTCTGGTTCAACAAGGGCGTTCACATTCTTCTCTAAGAAGTACGCAAACTCTTCTTGATCAAGCCCTTTATTGTTAAGGCTTAACCACTTTTCAAATTCATGCGTTGTTGGGAACTTGTATTCCGCTTTGTGGCCAAGGTTTTCCGCCTGGCTTACATCGCCGCCTTCTGGGTGATAATCAAAAATAGCCTTAACATGTGCAGCTAAAGATGTTTCCGACACTTGCGCCTTGGCAAAGATAACCGAGTTTTCATTTTTAAAACGGTTCACAATATCAATAAACGATGACACACGCTTAATTGATATAGTCCCCTGTCTGCGGTCTGGCTTTTCTTTAAGCTCGTCAAAGAAACTCTTTGTTGATTTGGCGCTCATACCATCTGGCACAAGCATCACGTTTACTTTTTCGCTTGTGCTACTGTCTACAGCCACCATTTCTGGCTTCGTGTTTTCTCTTACAATTCGTGCAATTTCTCTTGCGTCTTCCATTTTTACATACTCCAATATTGTATTTAGTTTTGTTGATACATTTGCTCGGCCATAGCTTCCTTGGCCTTACGTTGACGCTCTAGCTCGTCTTCAATAGTTATTTGGCGTGGATCCTCACGGGTAAGGTTTCCTTCGGAGTCCGTGAAGTAAATAGCCGCGCGGCCACGTGGTGTTTTTGGAAGCGTTTGCTTTACATCGGCATTCACCTCTACATAGCGGTCTTTTTGATCCATCTTAAAATCAAGCTTGAGAACTAAAGAGCCTTTGTGCGTACCACCATGCTCAAAGCAATGGTCTGCAATTTGCTGTATAACTTCACGCATCTTGTCGGTCAGTTCTTCAGCTAACGCTCCACCATCCACGTGTCCGATGAAGGATTGAAAGTGTTTTAAAAAATTTTCCTTTGGATTCCCCATAACGTCCCCCTTTATGCTGCGGATTTTTCAAGATGGCCAATGATGCGGTTTAGTGACTTCATGGCTAAGTTCTGACGTGAACCTGTTTGCTCAATCATGGCATCAATCATCGTTGCTACTTCATCCGGCGTTGCATTTCCGCCAATGCCGCGCAGTTCACCTTTGCTATAAGACGTAACAAAAAGGCCAGAACCGTGCTGTTTTGCATGCTCAACCAAAGATATGACCTGATCGTACAAAGAGGGATCAAAGTTTTCCTGGTAAGATGTTTCGGCAAACTCTTCTTGCTTGCTTAGCTCTTCGCGTAGCAAGTAGCCTTCAAGCGCCCAGATCTGCTGGAAAGCATCGTCATAGGCAATCTTCTCACCCATGGCCTTGTCAAAGTTCTTAGGGCTTGCGCATGCACTTTTGCCAATAACAACATAGCCGTTAGACATTGTAAGAAGGCATATTGTAGATGTTGTACCTTCTGGCTGTATAAACTGCCGTGAAGCAATTTTGTCTTTGATGGTTTTTTGCGTAACCGTTTTCGCCGGTCGGATTTGTAATTTCTCTGCTAATTCTTTGTTTGATAGCATCTTAATTTCCTTTTCTGGTTTTGGTAGTGAAGGGGGCATAACGCGCCCCTTCACATGTCTTTTTAAAAAATCGAATGGTATATTTGATGCGGTATTACATTTTAACCTCCTGTATGTTTGTGTTTCTATTACCCGCCATTATCCTTAGTGGCTTGCGCACCTCATAAAGCATGCGCAAGCCTTTACGGTTTGGACTTAGCCCGCTGCCGTTATGACTTTATTAATTCTGTGTTTGATTGTTATTCTCGCGTGTAAAAGGCAAGCAGCCGCCGCACGCACCAAGGATATGCGTGGCTGACTAACTGCCTGACCTTTTACGGGGGAGGGATGGCGTGAAGCACTAAGATACTTCACGCCCCGCGCCATATTTGTCTTCAATAACCACAAAGAAGGTAACGTGGCGCGTTTTTCTTTATATCTTGATTCTTGCATTGTTTCCACCTTAGAACGGGATTTCATCGAAGTCGTGCTGGTTGAAGGTAAAGTCTTCTTTTGCTACGTCCTGCTTTTGGAACTGTGATACAGACGCTAATACAACGAATGTTTCGCCTGGGTTTACGCGTGCCAAACGTGTTGCTTCGCGCTCTGCATCAGATTTTGTTTCGTGCTTGTGGTTTGTGCGCCCTGTATCTGGATTCCAAACTAAGAAATATCCTTTTGACATTTTGAATTACCCTTTCCTTTAAAACGGGATTTCATCTTCCAGGTCATCGACCTGTTGCGCTGGCTGCTGTGAAGCGTTGGCGCTGTCTAGCATGGTTAATGTGCCTGTGTAGGGGCGCATAACAACTTCGGTTGCGTACTTCTCAACGCCGTTTTGGTCTGTCCATTTACGGGTTTCCAGCTGGCCTTCCAGGTAAACCTTTGACCCCTTGCGCAAGAAACGCTCACAGATCCCAACTAATGCTTCATTAAAGATAACCACGCGGTGCCATTCCGTGCGCTCTTTACGCTGGCCTGTGCTTCTGTCTTTCCATGTTTCACTGGTGGCAATAGATAGGTTGCAAACCTTCTTGCCGCTTTGCATTGCACGTACATCTGGGTCACTTCCCAGGTTGCCGACTAAAATGACTTTGTTTACTGATCCGGCCATTACATCATCCCTCTAATTTTGGTTACATAGTCTTGAACCTTCTGCGCAACTTCATTCAGTGCCGGCTCCAATGCGCCCAGATATTCCGCATCAGGGTTTACGTCCTTAATTACTGGCGGCAATTCTGGGTGATAGCTCATCACATTCCACCACTTGCGCTGGCACACCAGAATGTTTCCCTGGACTTGCGGTCTGTGTTCTTGCGTTAAATCGTCCAGGCCAAACAGGTAACGAAGATGCTGCTTCATTGATGGGCATTTAATTTCCAGCCCTCCATCCTCACCAACAAGACGGTCTGGGCTTGCGCCTATAGTCCCTTCATCATTGGTTACAAAGCCAACCTTAGTTGTGGTGTGGCCTGTAGTCATTTCGTACAACTCCACCGCATCCGGCTCCAACTCTTGGCCACGGTCTGTGTGGTAATTGCCCTGGAACTCTTCCGCGCTTACGCCCGTAATAATTTCCCCCGCTAGGGAAAGGGCTAACTCTTCAGACTGTGAAGATAGCTGCAGCTTTTTAGGTGTAATGACCTTTGCGAAGTTTGATGCGGTTATCACACCCAAGCGGGCGGAGCACCATTCTTGTGAGTTTTGTTCAAAATTATGAATTTTCATGGCCGCGCTCCTCTTTTGCACGTAATGCTGTTAGGGCTTTAGATAGCTTGCCTTTAGGAATTTCCTGGATCGCATTAACTTTCATATAACCAAGAAATTTGTTTTTATATTCGTTGGCATCCGTTAGCTTATTAATGCGGCTATCAATATCTGCTGCTATTTCAATTGAAATTGGCTCCTGGCCGCTACCGTTTCCATCATCATCTTCCGCAATGCGAACACCCAATGCGCGGCACAGTGATATACGCTGGCCATATGACATTGATGATGCAGACGCGTGAATGCTGGTCTTGTTTACAGACCCCTTAATGCCTTTATCATCCAAAGCAAACTGTACGGTGTTACGCTTAGAATGGCCTTGACGATGCACAATCTCGCAAGTTGTACGGATCATATTTCCATCAAGGAATTCATCCTCATATCTGTCATAAAAACCATACTTGCTTAGTAGCGGATCAACGGTCTTTTTAATTTCCGCCAGATCTGCATAGTTAGAGTTTGTTTGGTTGTTACGCTTGTTTTTAATGATTGGCGGCAACTCCTCGCGCAGCTTGGCCATATCAATATTAAAGGCCGTTTCAGCATCACGGTTGAGCATGCGCTCTTGAAGATCCATGATTTTTTCAAGCTTCGACACGTCCGCATCTGGGTTCGATGCAACACGCTCAATCATTTCAAGAACCTGATCAGGCATAACCGCCGGTACGTTCTCATTTGCCTTTAATGGCAATGTTTCATTTTCTGCTATATCTTTCATCTTTCTTACTCCTTGGTTTTACAAGGCTTGGTTAGGCCTTGGTTAGTGGCGTGAAGATTCATTTCAGCGCCGTAATACTTGCAATTCTTTTTCAATCGCCACTCCGCTTCAAATGCCATGGCATCAACGGCCATGGGTATGATGAATGATAAGCAGGTGATGGCGATTGCAATAAATGTCAGAAACTCTTTCATCGTTGAGCCTGCTCAAGCTGTGCCTGACAAGTTCTGATGCGCTTGCATGCGTCATTGATTGTCTTTGGTGGGTTTGCCACAAAATCGTCAATGATATGCCCGCAAGTGTCTATTGATCCCTGTTTGTATAAATAATCCGCATGAAACGGTGTTTTTACTGGTTGTGTTTGCATTAAATCCCTGCCTGTAAGTGCCATTCAGCTTTAACCTGTTGTTCATATGTGCCGTATGTAGCGGCATCTTGTTTTGCCTGGGCTTCTTCTTCAGCCAACTGTTCAGAATATGTGCGATATTCAGCAGCACGCTTCTGCGCGTACTTAATAAGCTCAAACACAAAGTTGCCAACCGCTAGGCTGAATTCACCTTTTGAGTTAAATTCAAACTTATCTGAATGATCACCAAAGGCTTTTAGCTCCTCGGCAAAGGCATCCATTAAGTCAGCTTCTTTTGCGTATTCTGAAGATGTTGTGTGAGTGTTTGCATCGCAGTCCATATTCTCTAAAAACTCGTGAATATCGCTGATTGCTTTAATATCTGTATGTATTATTGACATTAGCTTGTTCCTTCATTGTGGTTACAAGTCTATATTCACACATAGTGAATTAATTGTCAAACAAAAAGTTCACCATGTGTGAATAAAAGCAATGAAAAAAGTTCACGAACCGTGAATTTAAAAGGAATCGGGCGCATGAAAAAAAATAAAAAAAGGTTAGTCAAATTGTTTTTTTATGGTAGAAACGCAGGTGTCATAATTGAGAGTCATCAACTTTACAGGAGGTTTTGTATGAACAGAAAGATATGGAGCGTTAAAATTGTTTTGAGCGCCGCGTTCTTAATGTTTGCTTTTTGGTTGTCGGCCTTATTAAGCATGATACCTTCAATCCTGTCCGGCGGCACGACCTTAACAGCCAATATTTTTATATTGACTATTTGTGCTGTAGTTTTTTGCGGGGTCGGTCGCCTTTCTATATGGAATAAATTGAATGCGCTCAAGATGACTGGAGTTTGGCGGTCGGCAAAGGGCAGAATAACATTCCCATTTGTTGGGGTAGCATTATTCTCTACTGTTATAGTACTGGCAAGTGTTTTGTCTGGCTTTATTGCAAGTATTGGGAACGGTAATATTGCCCTGTTCTTGGTGGGGCTGCTCATAAACGCTGGAGCAGGCTTTTGTGGAGGAGTCATTCTTCTACTTGCTATAGCCAAGCGAATGGGCTTCACCCCAGAAGGATGAACAATTTAATGCTATCCATTTTCTTTATGCGTAAATTGGATGGATGAAACACCCTCTTTATTAAGCGCAAAGTCTATGAAGTCCAGTACAGATTGCTGACCCTCTGGTGAAAGACTATGGATCTTTGACAGCAAAGCCTTTTCTTCTTCAGATGGTAAAATCACAGGGTCGTAAAACAGATGCTCCAATGGGACGCCTAATGTTTTAGCTGCGTCTTCAAGTGTATCAGCATTCCATCTTTTCTTTCCTGACATTAAATCAGATATGTAGCCGGGGACTTTATCCATACCTTCAGCCAGCCAAGCTTGGCGCTTGTCCAGGGTCTTAAGTATGCTCTTAATTCTATTCGCTATGATTTCATATGTTTCCATGCGCAGGATTATTCCAATTATTCATAAGTCCATCAATCCACTATTAGTGAATAAATAAAATAAATTCACTATTGGCTAATTGACTAATAGTTCACCATATGTGAATATATGTTTTATGAAAGCAGTTGATTGGCGAAAGCAAAAAGGTATTACACTTAAGCAACTATCAGAAAAGATAAAATTTTCTGATGGTTATTTGTGCGACATTGAGAATGGAAAGCGCGAGCCTTCTTATCGTGTTATGGCCGCATACCTTAAAGTTTCTAGCGGCGCAGTGCAGCCCAATGACTTTTTTGAAATTCAATTTAATCAATTACATTCATAAATCCGCATTCCTGCGGTAATTGCATAATAATAATTATAACTTATACACAGAGTTATCCACAAGGTCAAAGTTTTTTAAGGCCTTGAAACATAGACATAGGAGTACGCAAAGTGGGGCGAATAATCTTTTTCCGTGATGGTAGCAACTACATAGCGCGTGTTCTCACAATAAGCCAGATCAATGCTGTTATGAACAAGCAAAGATCCTTGCCAGAATTTTGTGGCTTTTATTGTGAGCATCGTGAGGGCAAAGACAAGCCTTACAAGCAAGTTAAGCTTAAACAATTGCGCCAACTCCTAAGCAAAAACTAAGGGGTAGACCATGAAAGATTTAGAAAATGGCAATTCTTGCCTTAAAGAGCGCAGCATAACACTCGAACACTTTGAAACGCCTAAATGGGCGGTTGATGCTATCTTGAAAAAAGAAGTCCTCAATAGTTTTGTTATTGATCCATGCTGTGGCACGGGTGTTTTATCCGAAGCGGCGGATGACAGAGATTTGTGCGTCTTTCCTATTGATATTCATAACTGGGGATACAGAAAACAGCAATTAACTGCGGATTTTCTTACAATGCCTTACACGGCGATTACACCCGAATATATGGGTGCTGATGGTTTTTCCGTTTTAATGAATCCGCCATTTTCAAAGGCGTGTGAATTTGTAGAAAAATCCATTGAACTTGGTGCGCGAAAAATAATCTGCTTTCAGCGTTTTTCTTGGTGGGAATCATTAAAGCGAAAAGACTTCTGGAAGAAATATCCGCCATCAAGGGTTTATATTTGCGGGAACCGCGCAAGCTGCTGGCGCCATGATCTGGCCGAACAATACAGGTTAAAGGGCGAAGATCTTAATACAAAAAGCGGTACACCAACTGCACACGCATGGTTTGTATGGGATATAGGCACTCCAGCCGGAACGCTTCTAGGCCACATATGGAAGGATGAAGCGTAATGACCCAGGTAACGCATATTCAGTTCCATATAGGTGACTTTCTATCTGGTGTTATGCACATGGATGGCGCTGAAATTGGCGCATACACCATGCTAATTATGGCGCATTACCAGGCGGGTGAAAAAGGCATACCGGACGATGATAAAAAGCTAAAGCGCATCACAAGATGCAGCGGGAAGGTATGGAATCGCATCAAAGATACTGTGCTTGAAAAATTCTACCTGGAAGATGGCTTCTGGCGTCATAAAAGGGTTATGGAAGAGATCGAAAAAATAAGAGCAAAAGCCGGTACAGGACGCCCAAAACAGCCCCAAAAAAAACCATTAAGGGATTCCAAAACGGACTTAGAAAAACCCATTAAGGATTCCCAAGAAAAAAATAAGTCATTGAAAAATAAGGAAACTGAAAAAACAAACCATAAACCAATAACCAATAACCATGTTGTTGTTGAGGAACAACAGAATATTAAATTTTTGGGTTCTCTTTTGCCTGATGATTGGTTGGTGCCGGATGAGTGGGGGGAGTATGCCGAAAAGCGGGGACTGAATGAAGAGCAGATCATCGAATTGGCGGGAAGATTTAAAACGCATTACCTCCTGATGGGGGATTGCAAGGAAGCCTACAAGGAAGATTGGCAAGCAACATGGCGTTTTTGGGTTAGCAACGAAGTGAAAAAAGGAGTGGCGTAAAATGGGATATGCAGACAAACAAAAACAAGCGGAAGAGCAGTTGGGCACAGCCATGGGCGGTGGTGTTGAATACACTCTGAACTGGTACAAAATGCGATATGGCGAAAACCTGCCTGCCTGGGTAGAGGAAACGGCACGCGCAAATCCTTCGGTGGCGGCTGGTGTTTGTTTCTTCTTGCGCCAGGTTAAGCGCGACATTACACCGAAAAAAGCACGCCTAACCTTTGAAAGCTATGACTTGATGTGCGTTACACGCCAAACGGTATTTGAGCGTTTAAGCGCAAACAGCATAAAAAATATCATTGGCGAAGGTAAAGAGCTTGAATTTGCCTATCAACGCAAGCGCCGTGAATTCAAACAGCGTGTTGATCCAGTCATGATTCCTGAAGTCGAAGTCATAGTTTAATCATAGCGGGAAAGGTGGACACATGGATTTAAGTTACGAAGAATTTTCAGCAATATGCGAACAGATAAGCGAAGGCAAGAAATTAAAAGAGATCTTCCCAGACAAAGATGACCGCAAGGCATTCCAAAAGTATATCAGCCGCACGGTCGATGCAGAAAAACAGCTTAAACGCGCAGAACAGTTGGGTGAACATTGGCAGAAGCTTGGAGTGCCGCCTACAAAGCAACGTTTGTTGCAAGAAGGGGGCGTGCGTTATCAATACCCATCAGAAGATAAAACTGGCGCAAAAGAAGTCCGTGTCCGTGCCAACCAGACGTGTCCGCTGGATTATTACCGCAAACACAAGGTTATTAATCGTCAAATGTGGATTGCGGGCGGCAGATATGCTGATCTTTGCTTTAATTCCGGTGTGTTTCCGCGGCAAATTTCTATTTATGAACGTGATCACATCAGATCTACAGCGGGTGATGTGGACGCTTTTATGGCCACAAAAACAGACGCACAAAAAGCATTAGATAATATTTATCCACTGCTTGAACCGCTAGAATGGGACGTGTTGCTTGAAGTGTGCGTGCATTATCAATTCGCAGGCAAAGGCGCAAGACTACGGGCTTTGAAGGATGCGTTGAACAAGCTTGTTGGTTATTATGAATTGCCCTCTGACAAACAATCAAACAAAAGACCGATACAAACCCTGCATCAAAAATCTTGACGGGGTGCCACCCCATATGACATGATTAAGTCACGCTTGAGAAATGCGCCTACTGGAAACGGGGGCGCTTTTTTTATGGCTCCGTTTTGAACGTGAAACCTCCTTCATATGTTGAACTTATGTGCTGCGGGCATTGTGTTGCTACGTGTTGCTAACTTGTGTTTGCCTGCAGCCTTCTTTTTCTAGGATTTCTATGGCTGATACCAAATACAAAGAAGAATACGCTGAACAGGCGCGAAAGCTTTGTTTGCTTGGTGCTACTGACAAAGATTTAGCTGATTTTTTTGAAGTTTGTGAGAAGACAGTCAACAACTGGAAGAAGGATTTTCCAGACTTTTTACAGTCCATAAAAAGGGGCAAGACATTTGCAGACGCGAATGTGGCGGAAAGTCTTTATAACCGGGCTTGTGGCTACACACACCAAGAAGAAAAAGTTTTCGTTAGTGAGGGCAGTATTATCTCTCACGAAGTTACCAAGCATTACCCACCAGAAACAGCAGCCGTAATATTCTGGTTAAAGAATAGAGATCCACAAAAATGGCGCGACAAACAAGAGGTTGATTTGAATGCAGATCTTTCAAAGTCCTTGGCAGATAGATTGTCACGCGCCTGTGAGCGAGTAGAAGGAACTGATGACGACACTGACACCGGAGCAGGAACAGCAGATAATACAGAAGGCTGCTGATTGCCAGTTAAAACCGGTTGATTGGGTTACATTTGCTTTTGATTGGGGCTTTGATTGGCTTAAAGGCAAATTCATAAGAACATGGCAGTTAAAGATACTGCAAGACATACAGGACAGGCTTGCTGATCCTGAAACAAGATATATGCCAATTCAGCTGGCCGTTTCTTCTGGCCACGGTATTGGTAAATCCGCACTTATTTCCATGCTGTGCAACTACGTTATGAGTTGCTTCGTTGACGCCCGTATAGTTGTTACGGCCAACACAGAAACGCAGCTACGAACAAAGACATGGCCTGAAGTTTCTAAATGGTTTAGATCCGCTATCAACGCCCACTGGTTTAAGGTTAATTCCTTATCCATATTCTCAATTAGTAAGGGACACGAGAAATCTTGGCGTGCTGACGCAGTAAGCTGGTCTAAAGACAACACAGAAGCGTTCGCTGGTCTTCACAATGAAGGCAAAGTGATCCTGGTTGTATATGACGAAGCTTCGGCCATCCATGACAATGTCTGGGAAGTTACCGAAGGCGCACTGACCGATGAAAACACGGTTATTATATGGGTAGCTTTTGGGAACCCCACAAAGAACACAGGCCGCTTCCGTGAGTGCTTCAGAAAGTTTAAGAAACGCTGGATCAACTATCAGATTGATAGCCGTACGGTTGAAGGTACCAACAAAAAGAAGCTTGACGAATGGATTGAAGATCACGGTGAAGATTCAGACTTCGCCAAGATCCGTATTAGAGGAATATTCCCGAATATGTCTGCACGTCAATTTATTGCTGAAAGCGATGTTGATAGGGCTTACGGCAAGCACTTACGCAAAGAACAATACGAATTTGCGCCAACAATACTTGCATGTGATCCCGCCTGGACTGGTGAAGATGACCTGGTTATTGGTGTGCGCCAGGGTTTGATGTTCAAGATCCTTGAAGTCATACCAAAGAACGATAATGATTTTTTAATTGCGCAGAAATTAGCCGCCTATGAGGACGAATACAAAGCAGACGCTGTGTTCATTGATCAGGGGTATGGCACCGGCATCTACTCGGCTGGTGAAACCATGGGGCGGGTTTGGCGGCTAGTAGCCTTTGGCGGTAAAGCGACAAGAAAAGGCTATTTCAACAAGCGTGATGAAATGTGGAAAGAAGCTAAGTCCTGGATCAAGGCAGGGGGCGCAATACCCGAAGATCCGGTCTTACGCGATGAATTGCTTTCCGTTGAAACGATACCTACCGCAGACGGAACCATCCGCCTGGAAAGTAAGGAAGACATGAAAAAGAAGAATCTTCCTTCGCCTAACCGCGCTGACGTATTGGCGCTCACCTTTGCCTTCCCGGTCAATGTGAAAACACACCATGAAACGGCAACACACCAAAACGCAATATCTGATTACGAACCAATTTAAGGAGTTAAGCCATGTGTGGTGGATCCAAGCCTAAAACACCTGAAGTGCAGAAAGCCACGCCGCCTGCACCTATTGAACGATATGTAGACGCCAAAGTGGTGGAAAGCCGTTCTAAAACACGAAACCGCGCTATCGCAGCAGCAGGACGCCAGGGGACAATCCTTACTTCTGGCCTGGGATCAGCGACAACCGCACGTAAAACCTTACTAGGTCAATAAATATGCAAGATTACGCAAAGCTTCGTAAGGCTGTAGAAATGCAGTCTAACGAGATGAAGCGCATCCATGATGTGCATATAGACTATTGGAAAGAATGTTCCATGTTCTTTTCACCGGTTCGCGGCCGCTTTTTGCTGTCTGATAAGAACAAAGACTTTAAAAAGTTTCACAATATCATCAACAACACTGGCCTACGTGCGCTGCGTACACTTGTTAGTGGCCTAATGACAGGCGTTACAAACCCTGCAAGACCATGGTTTAGACTATCTACGCCAGATCCTTCACTGCGTGAAAGCTACAATGTGAAGATTTACCTGGAAGAAGTTGAACGCCGCATGCGCTATGTCTTCCAAAAGTCTAATCTCTATAACGTATTGCCGCAGTGCTACAAAGAACTTGGCTTGTTTGGTACCGCAAACTTAAACATTGATGAAGACTTTGAAAAGGTTATTCACTGTACCAACTTCACATGCGGATCTTATTACATTGCACAGAATGACAAGCTTGAGGTTGATACAACTATACGCCGCTTGAACAAGACTCCACGCCAGTTAGTGCGTGAGTTTGGCCTTGATAAAGTTAGCGCACCCGTAAAAAGCCTTTATGAGAAGCACAACACTGAAGGTGACGTGTCAATTACGGTTGCGATTATGCCGAATGAAGACCGTGACTTTGGCCGGGCAATGGATAAAGAGAACATGCCATATATCCAGGTTGTGTATGAAGATGATGCACCGAAGGACAAGGTATTGGCCGTTAGTGGCTATCACGAGTTTCCACAAGCCACACCACGCTGGGAAGCTGTAGGCGAAGATGTTTACTCAATATCCCCATGCATGGAAGCCCTGGGCGATAATAAACAACTTCAGCACGAAGAGAAGTCAAAGGCCAAGTCACTAGACAAGATGAACAACCCGCCTTTGGTTGCCCCTGCAAGCATGAAGAACACACCTGTTAGCGCATTGCCTGGTGGAATTACCTTTGAAGACTCTCAAAGTGAGGGCAAAGGCCTACGCTCATTGTATGAAGTACGCACACCTATTGGTGAGTTAACCAACGACATACAAGAGGTTCAGCGCCGCATTAGTTCTGCATTGTATGAAGATCTGTTCCTTATGCTGGCCAATGACAGACGCAGCGGCATTACCGCGCGTGAAGTTGAAGAGCGTCACGAAGAAAAGTTGCTTATGCTTGGCAATGTTCTTCAGCAGTTAAACAACGAACTTCTTGACCCTATCATTGACCGCACCTTTGCGATTATGGCGCGTAATAACCTTCTACCCACGCCGCCAGAAGAGTTGCAGGGCGTCACATTGAAGATTGAATATATTTCTGTGCTTCACCAGGCACAAAACGCTGTTGCATTGCGTGCTATCGAACGTTCATACGCATTCGTTTCTGGCCTTGTCGGGCTATATCCTGAAGCCCGCCATAAGTTTGATTCATTCCAAGCTATTGATGAATACGGTGAATATGCGGGCGTACCGTCCAAGATAATCAAAACAAACGATGCAGCCAGCCAAGCGCAGAAAGCTGAACAGCAGCAGCAAGCGCAAGCGCAGGCCATGGAAATGATGCAGCAAGGCGCACAGACCGCCAAAGACGCTTCACAGATTGACACTGAAAAACTCCAAGAATTAACGGGGGCTTAAATGGCTTTAAACATAACTGAACTCGAAGGTGCCGCATTTGGCGATACGGTTTCCGCTGAAGGGAAAACTTTAAAATTCCAGGAAATAACAGCTGGCAACGTAAGTAATGCCTTTGGCAAGCGCACACAGCTTGTACGCCTAGAGCCGGAAGAAGATGTGCGCATTGCTATTGGTGAGGATCCAACAGCCGTTTCCACTGATGAAAAGCTACTAGCTGACCGCACATATCATAAGGCCGTAACACCTGGCCACAAAATCAGCGTTATTACTGCCTAATAGATGAAACAGCCATATGACAGTTCTAATTCTGCGCATGTAGATCGTGCGCAGAACGAAGAGGATATTAGCCAAAATCAGCTAATTAACGACCTTAAAGCCGTGATGGACACTAAAGCAGGGCGCAATGTCCTGGCCTGGATATTTGACCTATCCAAGCCCCATGCAATCAGCTTCACCGGCAATTCAACAACCTTCTTCAATGAAGGCAAAAGATCCGTAGGTGTGCCGTTATACGCGGCCATCATGGAAAACCACCCTGAACTTTACCTCAAACTTATAGAAGAAACGAAAGGACGCACCGATGAGTGATGAAACAAACGCCGCCGAGAATAACACCAGCGCGGGTGATGTGGATGGCACGGACGTTAATACCAACGCAGCTGATGATTTTTACCCTGATGATGAGAACGCGGAAGCGAATAACGCTGATGATCAAGACGATCAAGGCAGTGATGACGCTGAAGATGAAAACTCTGATGATCAGAATGAAGAAGACGGTGACGATGCTGAAGATGATGAAGACGCAGAAGGCGAAGAAGATACAACGCCCTATGAAGAGTTCACAACGCCAGAAGGCATTGAGATTGACCAAGATGCCCTGGCAAAAGCTACACCGCTTTTACGCAAGCTAAATGCATCGCAGGAAGATGCACAGGGCTTGGTTGATGTGGTTTCCGACCTCATTAAAGGCCAGATAGAAACAGCCAAGGAAGAAGGCGTCAACCATTGGGATCAGCAGCGCAAAGAATGGCGCGATGAGATTAATGCCGACAAAGATTATGGCGGTGACAAACTTAAAGAAAATCTGCACTTCGCAGATAAGTTCCTGGACAACTTCGGTGACAAAGAAGCTGTCAAAGAAGCCCTGGAACTAACCGGTGTTGGTGATCATCCAGCACTAATCAAGCTTTTCATTAAAGCTGGCAAACACTTCGGTGAAGGCAAGGCAGTCACTACCGGCAACAAAGCTGGCGGTGAAACAAGTGCTGCTGATGACTTCTACGGGGATTTCAAAATCTAACCCTAACCAACCTTAATTTTTTTTGACTATCCAAGGAGATAATTAATGTCCACATTAAACCAATCTTTCTTGTCCCTCGCGGATGTTTATAAACGCGAAGAGGGCGGGAGTCGTAAGGCTGCACGCATTATTGAAATGCTGGCAGAAACAAACGACATTATGCAAGATGCAACGACCATTGAGTGTAATGACGGTTCTTCTCATATTTCCACACAGCGTACAGGCTTACCAGAAGGTCAGTTCCGTTTGATTAACCGTGGTGTAAAAACCGAACGTTCTCAAACAGAACAAGCCAAGGATGCTTGTGGTATGCTTGAAGCATATTCGGAAGTTGATAAACGCTTGGTAATGAAAGCCAAAAGCCCTAAAGAATTCCGTATGTCTGAAGCTCGCTCATTCATTCACGGCATGGGCTTAACCATGGCAGAAACAGTGTTCTATGGTAACTTAAGCACAAGCCCTGAAAAGTTCATGGGTCTTGCGCCGCGCTATAACAGCATTGAGCAAACCGACAAAACTAAGCCAGGCTACAACGTGATTGATGCCGGTGGTGAAGATTCAGACAACACATCTATTTGGATGGTTACGTTTGGTGAAGGCTTAACAAACTTCATTCACCCTGAAAACACCAAAGCGGGCTTCCAACACACAGACCTTGGTGAAGATACGTTAAAGGATGCCAATGGTAATAGCTACCAAGGCTACCGTGACCACTTCACATGGGATCTAGGCCTAGCTGTTGAAGACTGGCGTTATAACGGTCGTATTGCAAACATTGACGTATCTGACTTGCTTACAGCTGGTACAGGCACTGATACAGCCGCAGACCTTGAAATGCTGCTTATTGACCTTGTTGAGCGCCGCCCAAGTGATTCACGTGGCCGCACGGTTCTATACATGAACAAGCAAGTTCACACAGCATTGCGCAAGAAAGCATTACGCGGAAGCAATACACAGCTTCGCATTGATGACTTTGGCGGCAAAAAAATCACAATGTTCGATACAATCCCACTTCGTACTTGTGAAGCTATCCTCAACACAGAAGGCCAGGTTACTTAATCCTGGTCTTTGACCTTTTTTCTTAAATTAATCTGAAAGGATAATCCTATGCATTTTGATGCTGAAAATCTATTCTCGGAAAACCAGGCTATTACAGCTGATGCGGTTTCCACGAATGTAATTGATATGGGTGCAAAGACCAACCTAGCGGGCGGTACACCTATTGAAGTACATGCACAAATCACAGAGGACTTTGCTACTTGTGATGATCTAACTGTTGAAATCGAAGAGTCTGACACAGAAAACTTCGCATCTTCAAAGGTTATTGCGTCTTCAGGTGCGCTACCTCTTGCACAGCTTAAGGCAGGCGAAATCTTGCCACTTGCTTATCTTCCTCGCTCTACTGGCCAGTTCTACCGCCTAAAATATACGGTTGGTGGTGCTGATGCGACCGCCGGTAAGGTTTACGCGGGTATTACTCACGGTCGTCAAACGAATGGAGTGTAACACATGTTAGGTGTAGTTCTACGTGACGGGCATTATAAAGATGTCCTATATAAAGCTTCTACTGAAGAAGTAAATATTCCCCTTACTAAAGGTAAGCCTATTCCTTCATGGTTTAAGCCATCCGAAAAGTATGATGAGAATGATTACCCAGCAAAGAAGAAGAAACTTCCGAAGGACACAGCTGTTGCAGCGGCTGCTGCTCCTGTTGACTTGTCACCAGTAATTGGCCGCATTGAAGCACTTGAAGATGCTGAAGCTGTTGACGTTGCTCCTTTACTTGAGCGCATTGAAGCACTTGAAAAGCGCCTTGAAGCTCTTGAGGTGCCTAAACCTGATACAAATTCTGTTGATGGTGATGCTGATAAAGGTGCTGCCGATGATGCAAAAGACAAAGGCAAGAAGAAGTAAGCTCCTATAAGCAAATTACATTAAACAAAAGCCGTCCTTAATTGGGCGGCTTTTTTCTTAGGAAAATCGCATGACAAACCGCTTGGAAATATACAATCAATCGAATGGCCATCTTGGGAACAGCCAGTTAATATCTGATCCTAATGAAAATTCGCCTTCCGCGAAAAGCTGTGAACAGCATTATGCTGCTGCACGCAAAGCCACGCTACGTTTGCACAACTGGAAATGTGCAGGCACTTACCGTGCGCCATCATTGTCTACGGAAGAAAACTTGTCACACTGGAATTACATGTATGACTATCCGAATGATTGTCTAAAGATCCGCAAAGTTTCACTGAAAGGCCATAAAGAAGGCCTACTTTACGACACAGGCACTGTAAATGGGCAGCGTGTAATATACTGCAATGAGCCAGGTGTTATTGTTCATTATACTTTTGACCAAAAGAATGAAGCACAGTTCGACCCGCTTTTTACAGATACGCTTTCTATTGAACTGGCCATACGCCGCTGTAAAGCCACAACGGGTAAAACCACACTTAAGGACAAGCTAGAAAGCGAACGTGACAAGATCTTAACAGATGCAAGATCTGCTGACCTGGACGAAGAACAGCCTGAAGATGACCGTGAAGCAAGCTGGATAGAGGCGCGTAATTAATGGTTGTTAAGGTAAATCAATCTGCATTTACGGGCGGCATACAAGCCCCCACGCTCGTTGAACGCACAGACATAGCAAAGTATGCCATAAGCTGTAAGGACATACTCAACGCTGTTGTACGCGCCCATGGCGGTGTATTTAATCGTGCAGGCACTAAATTCATTGCTGAAATTAAAGATAGCACTGTGCCGGTTCGCCTGGTTCCATTTCAATTTGATGCTGAACAAAGCTATGTATTAGAGTTCGGCGATGAATATATGCGCATCATCAAAGAAGGTGAAGTTGTCCTGGATCCAGGTGATTCATCAATTGCAGAGATTGTTTCGCCATATACAGCAGATCAAATAGGCGTAGAACGCCTTAAATACACACAATCTGCCGATGTTATGAAGCTATGCAATCCAGCTTATGCACCACATAATCTAAAGCGCCTTGACCATCACGATTGGGAATTTGAAGCAGAAACATTTGTGCCGAATATAGATGCACCATCTGGTGTAACAGTTTCAACAACCAGCACAGGAACTAAATTCACATACAGCTATATTGTTACAGCTGTTGCAGAAAACGGTGAAGAATCCGTTGGTTCAAGCAGTGTTTCTATTACAACAAATTACAAACACGGCCAACTCAATAGCTCAAACCAACCATCTGGCGAAATAACAATTGATTGGAACGCTGTTGCAGGCGCAGATAAATATAATGTTTATCTTGAATACCAGGGCATTTATGGCTGGCTTGCAGAGATAGACGCCAGTGAAACGGAATACAGTTATTGGGAAAATTGGGTACCTAACGTAGCCGATACGCCGCAAGTTCTAAACAATCCTTTTGATGGCGCCGGAAAATACCCTGCCGTTGTATCTATCTATGAACAACGCGTAGTCTTTTGCCGCACCGACAATGCAAAAGAATCCATATTTATGACGCGTGCAGGGCGATACAACAATATGAATGTATCTGAAGTTACGCGTGCAGATGATGCAATTGAGTATGTCTTATCTGGTGGTTCGCAGGTTAATGAAATACGCGGCCTAGCAGAATTAAATGACCTTATCATATTAACCTCCGGCGGGCTTTATAAGGCTAATGGCAAGGATGATGAGCGCGTATCACCTGATACATTCAAGGCCAAACGCCAAAACAAGAACGGCGCTTCACATTTACAGCCTTTTGTTATTGGTGAAAGCCTTGTTTATAACGAACGTAACAAGAAGACATACCGCGAAATTGATTATGATGCAGTTAAGCTTGGTTATTCTGGCCGAGATCTTACACTTCTAGCAGAACACCTATTTGAAGATGCGCATGTTGTTGATCATGCTTGGCAAGAAATCCCTGACAAAGTTTTATGGTGTGTGATGAGTGACGGTACATTGCTTGGTATGACGTACATGAAAGAGCATGAGATTTTCGCCTGGCATCGTCATAACACAGACGGCGAGTTTGAAAGCGTGTGCTGTGTGACTGAAGGTAATTACGATGCGGTATACTTTGTCGTTAAGCGTGAAATTGATGGTCAAACAAAGCGATATATTGAGCGCCTAGAAGAACGCATTGTGCGCAACGTAGAAGATTGTTACTTCGTGGATTGTGGGCTTTCATATGATGGCGAAGAAACAGACACAGTGACAGGTTTGGATCACCTTGAAGGCAAAACTGTAAGCATATTGGCAGATGGCAACGTAATGGATCAGCAAGTGGTTACAGGCGGTCAAATTCAAATTTCTGTGCCTGCATCAAAAATACATGTCGGACTGCCTTATATATCAGACGTTGTGCCACATAATTTTGAACTTAACGGCGAAAAAGGGACAACAAAAGGCGTTGAAAAAAATATACGCAATGTCTTTGCTAACGTTTATAGAACACGCGGCCTATGGATTGGTACAGATGAAGATAATATCTATCCATACAAACAACGAACGTTTGAAGACCTGGGTGATCCTATCGAACTTTATACAGGCATTATGGAACAAGAAATTGATTCAGATTGGGAAAAAAACGGCGATGTTCTAATTCGTCAAATAGACCCGCTACCTTTTGAAATACTTGGCTTAACGCTTGATCTTGATGTTTAAGGCATGAACACAGAAATAATACCGGCCACACAGGAACACGCGCTTTACATCGCAGAAAACATGCGTAAAGCAGACCGTGAAGAAGTTATGGCATCGCATGGCCACACACCTAAACAGGCCGTTATGCGTAGCCTAAATGTAAGTGATAAAAGCTGGGCATGCACATTAGATGGTGAGCCTGTATGCATATGGGGCGTGGCCACAATTGGATCAATACTATCCTTTACCGGCGCACCGTGGCTACTCGGTACCGACAAGGTAAATGACATTAAATTCTATTTTCTGCGTAATTCAGCCAATTACGTGGATGAAATGCATAAAAATTATGACCTGCTGGAAAACTATGTAGATGAAAGAAACACACTTTCAAAGGCATGGCTTAAATGGTTGGGTTTTAAAATAGACAAGGCAGAGCCGCACGGCGTTGCAGGATTGCCTTTTCATCGCTTTTACATGGGAAAATAAGACATGTGTGAACCAGTCACAGCGGCACTAATGGCCGCACAATTCGCAATGGCGGCATATGGCCAATATCAACAAGGGCGTGCGCAGGAAGCACAGCAAAACTATGTTGCTGCTCAAAACCAAGAAAACGCAAAGGCCGCAGAATGGCAAGCACAAGACGCTGAAGCACGCGGCGAACAAGAGCAGTTTAGACAACGCTTACAGCAAAGCCAATTAGAAGGGCAGCAAATAAGCGCATTGGCATCTAATGGCGGCGCTATTGGCATTGGATCTTCAGGTGATCTGCTAAGTGATAGCTATATCATGGGTCAATACGACAACAATACAATTGGTAATAACGCAGATAAAGAAGCGTATGGCTACCGCGTACAAAGCGCAAATTACACGAATGAAGCACAGCTAAACAGAATGGCGGGCAAGAACGCTAAAAAAGCAGGCATTATGAATGCTGGCACAACCTTACTGTCTGGCGCTTCGCAGTTTGGATCCACATTCCAATTTGATAACGGATCACTAGCATACAGGTAATGAAATGGTAACAGTCCCAACACAAAACCAGCCTACGGTTAAGGCGCAGGCCTTACCAAGCGCACGGTACAGTACATCTGCGCCAATTGGTGCCTTTGGTGGGTATCAAGCAGATTCATTAATGAAAGGCGCTGCAGGCCTAGAAAAAGCCCGCAAGAACTTTGAATACGTTGCGCTTAAAGAAGATGAAGCCCGTGTAAAAGACCTGGATAGACAGTTCAATGAACAGCTGCGAAATATCCAATATGGTGACAATGGATATTATAACCAGCGTGGCGTTAATGCAGTAAACAGCTACCAGAACACGAATAAGCAAATAGATGATCTTTATAACAAGATGTCTAACGGCTTAACACCGCGCGTACTGGATATGTTTAAAGATGTAACACAGCGCCGCGTTGAAAGCGCCCGCCGCAGCATGATGGTTCATCGTGAACGTGAAAGCCGCGTATGGCAAAACGCAACTTCAGCTGCACGTATTGAAGACGCCTTAGAGGATGCTATCGTTAATGCAGGCAATGAAGAAGCCTTGCGCCATTCACTTGGCACTATCGAAGCAGAGTTAATAGACCGCGGTGAACGTGAAGGTATTGGCGGTGTTGCCCTTAGAGAACAGCTTGAAAACTACAGAAGCAAAGCACATGCTGGCGTTATTGGGAAGCTTCAAACATATAACGCACCATTGGCACAGCAGCATTATGAACGCTTCAAACAGCAGATAGAGCCAAGCGAACAGATTAAGATTGAAAAAAGCCTGAAGGCACATGCTGACAAACAATACGCTGCGAATAAAGCTGATGAGATAATACAGGATGGCGGCGATATTGGTGACATGTTGACCAAAGCAAAATCCATTAAAGACGCCGACCGCCGTGAAGATATTGTTTCGCTTATCAAAGGACACTGGAAAGACCAGGAACTAATAGAAAGCTCACGTGAAGAAGCAAAGGTTGAAGAAACCTGGCGCATCATTGAGAACAATAGAGAAGCGGGCATTTCTATTAAAGATCAGCTTAATCTTATCCCGGCAGATCTACCGCACGATACAAAAGAAAAAATGCGCAAGTTTATCAACAATGGTGGTGAACAAACTAATTGGGATGAGTACGAATATCTAACAAGCTTGAAGCCGGATGAGTTGGCCAAGGTTAATTTGAATGAATACGAATTAGCAGACACAGAACGAAAGCAGCTTATTAAATTAAAGAACAGTGCAGCTGAAGGCAAAACAACCTTCACTGATATACAGGGCTATGCAAACGCCTTTCTTGATCAACACAACATTAAAAAAGAAAGACGCGGGGCATTTAAGGCACAGCTATTTTTACGCCAGGAAGAGTTTGAGCGCCGTGAAGGGCGTCCAATGACCCTGCAAGAACAAAAGCGTGAAATGCTAACACTGATGCTGCCAACACGATTTGATCCGCAAGGCTTGCTTAACCAAGAAAAAGGCAAACTATTTGAAGTCCTGGACAAAGTGGACACAGCCGAACTTAACAATGGCGCCACATATGAGGTTGCTAATGTACCTGAAAAATACGTGCAGCAGATTGTCGATGCTCTGGCTAAAAAAGGCGTAAGCATAACAGCCGCAAATATTGAAAGAACTTATTTAACAGCAAAACAACAAGGCTTAATACGTGAGTGATTTAAACCCATTTATGCAGGCGGTAGGTACCGTCAATGAAGATCTTAGAAATCCGTTTGAAGCAGCGGCTGCAGATCTTGTGAATGGTGAGAAGGCGCAGCTGTCATCAAGCATGCAGCTTGCCAAGACCGGCAGTGCAGATGATCACGCGCGTGCGCTCAAAGCTTCACAGAAAACTGGCATTCCTGTTGATGTTGTAAAAACAGACTTGAAACAAGTTGAACAGGACATTGAAGAACACGAATTTGATTATGATGCATTGTACCAGGAAACGCCCAAAACAGCGTCATTCCTGATGAACCCAGATAATGCAGGCATAGCACATGATGATGTAGATAGCCTGACTGCATTTGAAAAAGCAGCGCAGACACTAAACACAAAAGAAGCCAATATATTCAATGAAGCTGGCGCAGTTCTCGAGAAGCAAACGGCATATCCGGCTTTATTAGCTGTTATGTACGGCGTTACAGACATTGAAACTGTTGCCGAATATTACGCTGATAGATCACGGGCATTGTCGAACGCACAGCAAAACCAGCCGCTATATATGCAGCGTTTTATGAACCGATTTGAAAATGCTGAAAGCTTCGCTGGCAAAGCTGCTGTTGCCCTAACAAGTCCACGCGCTATTGGACGAACAGCCTTTACACAAAGCCCAAACAGCATATTACCACTAGCAAGCGGCTATGCCTTCGGCAAGGTTGGCGCGGCTGGTGGCGCTACTGTTGGTTCGCTGGTTCCTGGTGCGGGCACCGCAAGTGGTGCCGTTGTCGGCGGTGTTGGCGGGTTTGGTTTCGGTGCATTTGCTGGTGGGTCTTTTGTTGAAATCGCTGCATATGCAGATCAGAAGCTGAATGAATATGGTGTTGATCAGACAGACCCGCAACAACTTATAGAATTCTTTAATAACCCTGAAAACGCTGAAGCAATAAGTGAGTTGCGTGCAGAAGCAGAACGCAAAGGTATAACCACAGCCGCTGTTGATGCTGCATTCTCTTTAGTAGGCGGGCGTTTTCTAAGTGCAGGCAGATCCGGCGCAAAGAAGGCTGGTGATACTGCTGCTGATATAGGCGTTGAATCTGTTGGTGAAGGCACAGCTGAAGCAGCAGGGCAGTACGCGGCAACTGGTGAGGTGGATGCAGGTGATGTGATCTTAGAAACAGCCGCAGGTGTAGGGCAGTCTACAGGCACGGCATTTATCCAGGGCGCAAACCGTCAGGGCAAAGATGCGGTCAAAATTGTTGGCGATGAAATCAAAAGCCTTATAAAACGTAGTGCGCAAGATGTTAATGCGGCTGAACGTGGCAATATGCTAATGGATATGTTTGCTGGCTTAAGTGAACGCGTTAAGCAGTCCAAGCTAAAAGACCGCTCACCAGAGAAACTTAAAGAGCATGTACGCAATAGCTTGGCAGGCACAGACGCAGAAACAGTTTATGTTGATAGCGATAAGTTCACTGAATACTTCCAATCCCGCGGCGATGATCCGGCCTTAATCGCTGAACAGCTTGGTATACTTCAGCAATATGAAGACGCACAGGAATCAGGTGGTGATTTGCTAATGTCACATGAAGAAGCCTTGGTTTCTTTAACACAGCTTGATGCATATGATGACCTATCGGCAGATATGCGCGTATCACCAGCGGATATGACCTATAACGAAGCACAAGCCTTCAATGAAGAATCCCAGCTTATTTTAGAAGATTACATCGTGCATGCGCGTGAACAGGCTGACCGTGCCTTAAGCGAAGCCACATCTGAAGACCGTATTTATGAAGATGTATACAACCAGCTTATAAACACAGGCATGACCCCAGACGTAGCCAGCAAGCAAGCTACACTTCACCAGGCGTTTTACGCATCACAGGCTAAGAGAAATGGTATGGATGCATATAAGCTTTATTCTGGCCGTGAATTCAAAATACAAAGAGAGCTACCAGATAGCTTGAAAATGCCCATAAATGAACTGGACTTCTTTGTTGATCGCTTAAAGAAATACGCGAACGGTAAATTAAAATTAGGCACAGACAATTCACCAACACTGTTGGAGTTCATTAAATCAACTGGCGGCATAAATGACAACGACCAGCTTGCAGGTGATTTAATTGGCCAGGATATAGACCGTGATGCCCAGGGGCAGTTATACCAAAAAACAAAACGTGCAATTAAAGAGAATGACACAGCGAACCAACAAGACTTATTTAATCCAGGCAACAAGAAGCAGGGCGAAGGCCGCTTCCTGGATGACATAGCACTTGATGCCTGGGAAAAAGGTTACTTCCCCGAATTGCAAGAACGCCCCGATACATCAACATTGGTCGAAGCCATTAAAGATGAACTCAAAGGCAACGCACGCAGATCAGACCAATCGTATATTGATGAAGCAAAGCCATATGACGATGCATTACAGCTGGCAAGCGAATTAGGCCTGGACATTGATAAATCAACTAATAAGCAGATCAAAGACGCACTGTTCAATGCTATTGAAACTGAAGCACAGCAGAGTGAACAATCACAGCAGGGCTTAGATACTGATGACCTGATTGACAAAATATCTGATACAGAAGAAGAAGCCCAGGCTTTAAAGGAAAAGGTCAGTAAGGTTGAAAAGGAAGAAGCTGAAACACCAGAATTTAAGGCCGAGAAGAAGCCTGCCCCCATTGAGCAGCAAGAGCGTATTGATGACTTTGGTGAAGTGCTGCATGGCGCACGCAAGCATGAGTTTGAAAAATTTAAAGATGCGTTATCTCAAGATCTTCCAGAAGATCCGTCTGATATTACAATTTCAAAATATTTCCCTATTCCGAACTATGAAGAGCTAAACAAAGCAGCTAATGGGGATATTGATTATGAGCGCATAGCAACACTCAAAGCAATACGTGACAATCTACCATCTAAGCCAAAACGCTATCAGAAGAGTTGGGCTGAAGCGATTGCTTTATACCGAGAGCTTGCAAACAAAATACTTGATGGTGAATTAGGCCTATATGCCGCGCAAGCTGAATTAAATAAACATGATAAGCACTACACGCATTTGAGCAAAAATGTACGCAAGATGATACTTGCGGCTGATCTGTATAAAAAGCTTGGCTACCCTTATTATATGAATGCAAAGGGCTATTCCCTTGAGGATGCAATGTTTTCTGTGTATCAGGGTGTCAAACACGATAAACCGGTTAGAAAGCACATTGTGAAGATGCCTAAACGCTTCCCGGAATACTTTGATACAGAGCAGGAAGCTCTTGACTTTATGCGCCTTAAACTTGAAGTGGAAGCAAAGGGCGGAAATAAAAAGAAGACACGCCTGGACATATACCAGGTAACAAAGTCTGGTGAAATCATCATTGGCAAAAAAGTCGCTTCAAATAAATATATAGACCTAAAAAGTGGCTTTAAATCCTTAAAAGAAGCGCGTTTATATTTATCTGACAATGAAGATGCATTGCTCGTAATTCTTGAAGAAAAGAAAAAAGTACCACCACAGCGCCGCAGCACGAATGACCCGCGTATTGGTGAAGACTACCGTAAAGGTGAAAGCATAACACCGGATAAGTTCGCACAAGAATTCGGCTTCAGAGGTGTTCAATTCGGCAACTACGTTGAGCAGGGACGGCGCCAAAAAGATCTTAACAATGCTTATGATGCATTACTTGACTTGGCGAATATTATTGATGTTCCTGCACGTGCAATATCGCTTAATGGTACTTTAGGCCTGGCGTTTGGCGCACGTGGTAAAGGCGGCATAAACTCGGCTGCTGCGCACTATGAACCAGATAACAAAGTTATTAACCTCACCAAGAAACATGGTGCCGGTTCGCTAGGTCACGAATGGTGGCACGCGCTTGATCACAACATTGGTGAAAGACAAGAGGGTGGAAAGTACCTATCTGACAATCCTATTCTACGTAAATTCTCACGCAAGACGGGCAAAGAGATAACTGACTTTCCAATACGTCCCGAAGTTGTTGATGCCTATAAAGATCTAATGAAGGCGTTGGTGCGGGAAACAGAAATATATAAACGCTCAAAAGAGCTGGATAAGAAAAGAACCAAAGATTACTGGTCAACTGATATTGAAGTTAGCGCACGCGCTTTTGAAAGCTATCTACGACACAAAGCAAAACAGAACAATGAAAGCAACGATTATCTTGCTAATGTGTTTGACAATAAAAAATCACAGGAATCTGACGAATACGCATATCTTACTGATGAAGAAATGGAAAAGGTTGCGCCTTATTTTGACAAGATCTTCCAAACATTTAAAACGCGCGAAACCAGCGAAGGCGTAGAGTTCTATCAATCTGGTAAGAAAAACATTTTCAAACCTAAAAAAGATCAAGCCAATCGCTACAGAGAATCCTTAAAAGCCTTAGAAGATGGTACAGCAAATATTGGGCGGGAAATAGTAATTGGCGATACACCTGAAGTGTATAAGATGCTTGGCGCTAATCCGTACAGCATGCGCATAAATGGATCCAAGATAAAGCGCATGCTTAATAAGCACGAAATATCTTACAAAACGTTAGAACAGCTGCCTGAAGCTTTAGCTGATCCTATTATGGTTTTAGATTCATCCAGCCAGGATAAATCATTCGTTGTATTAACGGAGTTATTGGATGAAGCTGGCAATTCTGTGATGGCCGCAATTCACTTAGACAAGTCCGGCGAAGGCGCTGTATTAATCAATAAGATTGCAAGCGTGTATGGTAAGGATGATGCTGGCCAGTTTATCCGCTGGATAAAGCAAGGTAAAATGCTATATGCAGATAAAAAGAAAGCCTTGCAATGGTCACGATCAAACCGGCTCCAATTGCCGAAAGAAGTGACTGCTACAAGGCATAATAAAATTATACGGAAAGAAAACTTAAAAAACAATAAGATTTTCAACCAAGACGTGCAAGGCGCTGATAATAAAGGGAAATATATTTCTTTTGAAAGTGCGTATAATTCTGAAAAGCGTGGATCAATAAAGTTTAGCGATAACACAGCCACAATCACGCTTACCGAAAAGGCAGATCTTTCAACATTTCTTCACGAAAGTGGTCACATGTTCTTGGAAACATTTATGAACTTGGCCAGCAATGACCGTGCGCCTGATGACATTAAGCGTGACAGGGATATTCTTTTAAAGTGGATGAACGTTAAAAGCATTAATGACATTGGCGTTGAACAGCATGAACAGTTTGCCCGTGGGTTTGAAGCCTATTTATTTGAGGGGAAAGCGCCAAGCATAGGTTTGCAGTCTGCCTTTGATCGCTTTAAGGCTTGGCTCATGCGGATATATAAATCAATTAAAAGCCTTGATGTGAACTTAACTGATGAAGTGCGCGGCGTAATGGATCGTATGCTTGCGACAGATGAAGAAATAAAATACGCACAAGAGAACTTACAATTCGTACCTGATAGCAGCATTGAAGAATTGCTCAATAAAACTGAACAAAAAGAATATAGAAAGCTTGGCGAGAAAGCTACACTTGAAGCCCGCGAAAAAGCGTTAAAAGAATCCATGAAGGATATTGCACGTGAACAAAAAGCTTGGTGGAAGGATGAGAAGGCCGCGGTTAGAAAAGACGTTGAAGACCAGGTAAATCAATCGCCTGTATTCCGCGCCATACACTTCTTACAAAAAGGAAAGTATCTAGACCGCGATACACCTGAAGGCATAAAGCCTGTAAAGCTATCCAAGAAGATATTGATAGACCGCTACGGTGAAGAATCCTTAAAGTCTTTGCCGCGCCCTTATGTGTACTCTAACAAAGGCGGCACAAGTCCTGAAGTTATTGCGGAAATGTTTGATTTTTCTTCAGCTGACGAGCTAATGAATGCGTTGTGGAATTCTGAAAAGCGTGAAGATGTAATCAACCGTATCACGAATGACCGTATGAAAGAGCGTCACGGTGACATGCTCAATGACGGATCATTAGAAGAAGAAGCCTTAAACGCTGTTTACAATGATGAGCGTGCCAAGGTCATTGCAATGGAAATGCGTGCAATAGCGCGTCAACTTGGCGGCGATATGCCAGCGATTGATGCCCTTAAAGAAGCGGCACGTGCGACAATATCACGCATGCCAACGAATGATGCGGCAAAGTTCTCTAGGTACCATCACGCCACACGCAAAGCAGCACGTGAAGCAGGAAAAGCCCTGGGCGCAAAAGATTATGAAACAGCCGTTGAGTGGAAGCGTAAAGAGCTATTAAACCACTTTATATTTATGGAAGCGCGGGATGCATCAAAAGACATTGATAAAATCCTGAAGCATATGTCTAAATATAAAAAACAGACAGTGCGCCAGAAAATTGAAGTTGGTTTTATGGATCAGATTGACGCAATCCTGGACAGGTTTGAATTCAGCAAAAGTGCCACACTAAAAGATGCCAAGCAATCTTTATCCGACTTTATAGCAATGCGCGAAAAAGAAGGTGAGATTGTTAGTGCCACTGACTTTGTGCGTTCTGGCCGTGGTGTTTCATATAAGATTATGCCCATGGAAGAACTGCGCGGCTTATATGATACAATTCGCAACCTGGATAAACTTGGTCGGTTAGAGCGTGATTACAAACTAGAAGGGCAGAAGATTGATGCATATGATGCCGTTGAAGCGATGGTCAACAGCATTGAAGATCTTAATAAAACAAAACTCATAACAAAGACATTCAAGAACCTTGGCGATAAAACCAAAGAATTTGTAACTGGCATTGATAAAGAACTCACGCGCATGGAATTCATTATGAAGGCGCTTGATGGCAATGAATTGCAAGGGGTTGTTCAAAGTATACTTTTCCAACCGTTCGTAGAAGCCCAGGCACAGTCTGAAAAATTTAGCCGTGATGTTCACGACCGCTTAAAAGTTATATTTGAAGCAAACCCGAACGTTAAAAAATGGGAAACAGTATATAAGGATGAAAAGCTTGGTGTTGATTTTAAGATCAAGAATATCATCACAATTGCTTTAAATATGGGCAATGCATCAAACTATCAAAAGCTTTTGGATGGTGGCGTCAAAGGGCAGTCCTGGACTGAAGAAGATATACAGCGAATTGTATCAAAACTCACAAAGGACGATTGGGACACGGTGCAATCTATATGGGATCTGTTTGAAGAACTGCGCCCAGGGCTTGAAAACACATTTAAAGAAATGACAAACCTAAATATGGATGTGGTTGAACCAACGCCAGTGCAAACCCCATATGGTGTTTATAACGGCGGATATATGCCGTTGGTATATGATCGTGAAGTCACATATGAAGGAAGCAGAAACCTTGAGGGCGTATCTATCCTGGATGATAACTTTAATATTCCTTCAGTGAATAAAGGTATGACACAAACAAGATCTGACTTTGTGGCACCTTTAGAATTGAACTTCGATGACATATTGCTAACACACCTGGGTAAAACAATTCACTTCATCACACACGGAAACGTAATACGTAAGGCCAATAGATTGATCATACACCCAATGTTTAAGAAGGCTGTTTTAGAAACAGCTGGTGTTGATACATATAACCAATTCCGCCCCTGGCTTCAGTCCGTTGCTAAGAACAGTGTTTATGATGCGCCGGTTGGTTTTGTTGACAAGTTCTTTAGACACTTAAGAACTGGCGTTACAACGGTATTTTTGGGCTTTTCACACGGCACAATAATGAAGCAAACATTGGGTATAACGACCACGCAAGCCGCTATTTCACGTGGTGAAGCAACGCAGAAGAATTTTTATAAAGCTATACGTTCTTATATATCTGCACCAGGCAAAGCTTCGCAGTTTGTTTTTGAAAACTCTTTAGAAATGCAAGGCCGATTAAATAATGTAAATGCTGACTTAACCAATGTCATTAAAGCTACCGAACGCGGCCACGGGGTAATGAATGACCTTCAGCGTGTTGGCATGATGGGCATTGCATATTCACAGGTATATACAGTGGATATTCCGACATGGTTTACAGGCTATTATGAAGGCATGGATCGCTTTAACGACAAAGACCGTGCAGTTGCCTATGCAGATGCTTTGGTACGTCAAACGCAGGGTTCCGGCGCAGTAAAAGACCTGGCAAAAATTCAGCGCGGGTCTGAAGCGCAGAAAACTGTATCAACCATGTTTGGGACATATATTCTTGGCGTATTGTACCCAAGACTTCGTGAACTTGGTATAGATGCAAGGCAGCACAAAAAATGGGGCAGGGCAGCTATAACAATAATTCCATTATTGATAATGCCTGCAATGCTTGAAGCCTTAATGTCCGGCGAACCACCTGAAGATGATGAAACATATGCAGAATGGGTTGCAACAAAAACATTGCTGTATGGCACATCGGCCGTTCCTTTCTTTGGCTCTACTGTACGTGCAGCAACGTCCGATTATTACGGAAGCGGCTTCCAGCTTTCACCAATAGAAAGCGTTGTGAATATGGGCATTAACGGTATTAAAGATTTAGAAGACGGTGAAATTGATCGTGCCTTCTTTAAAGGTATGGCGGCATCAAGCGGATTGATATTAAAGCTGCCAACCTATCATCCATACAAAACAATTGAAGAAATTTTACTTCTAGCTGAATAAGGAATCTATATATGACTGTATCTAATTCTGTTTTCCGCAATGAACATGCGGGAACTGGCGAAGCTGTTATTTTTGACTATGATTTTAAGATCTTTGAAGAAGGCGACTTGCAAGTTTATCGCTATGATGCCCAGGGCAATGAAAACCTGCTTGTATACAATGTGGATTATACAATAACCAATATAGGTGAATCTGGTGGCGGTAAGGTCAATCATCCAATAGACGGTTCTGCATATAGTACATTAGCAGCCACAGAGAAATTATTTATAGTACCGAACTATAAGTCCACACAAAGCACAGTCCTTAAGAATCAGGGCGGCATGTACCCGCAAGTAATTGAAAACGCGCTAGATAAACTTACAGGCCTTGTTAAAACCTTAGAGGAAAAGATAAGCCGTACAGTATTGATTGACCACCTCAACGGCATTTCCGCGAATGATGTTGTGGATTTCATAAAGAATATGGCCAGTAATTTGGCAGCAACCGTCACATATAAAGATCAGGCTGCAGCCAGCGCATCAGCAGCAAGCGCATCGGCGGACTTGTCAGATCAATATGCGAACGAAGCTGAAGATGTTGAGGTTACAACGGGCAAATACAGTGCATATCACTGGGCGCAAAAAGCTATGGAAGCTGTACTTGGCATAGCTAATGTAGTAGAGGATGAAACCCCACAGCTTGGCGGAAACCTTGATGTTAATGGCCACAAAATAATATCTGCGGATGACGGAAACATTGTATTGGAACCAGATGGCACAGGTGAGGTTGTTTCAAAGTCACACATCAATATGGGGGCAAACAAGACCCTTCGCATGGGTGTTAATGCCATAGGATCAATTGGCGGTGGCGCAAGAGAAATTGACCTTGATTTAGGCCGGACTGTTACAGCAACCATTGACACAAGCGCCACCACTTTTACATTCAGCAATCCCCTTCCAACGGGCAGTGCTGACGCTTTTGATCTAATCCTAACAAATGGCGGCTCTCAAACAATCACTTGGCCTGCTACGGTTGATTGGGTAAGCGGCACCGCACCAACGCTTACAGCTTCGGGGGTTGATCATATTGTATTTACAACCGTTGACGGCGGGACAAATTGGAATGGCTATGTAGCCGGATTGGATCTAAAATAATGTTGCCATATCATAAAAAACTTTTGTTAAGCTCTGCTGGTAATGCACAAAAAATTAAAGCCGCACATTTTGATGGTGGTGATAATATTTACCGTGGCTCAAGCCTTGTTGGTAGTGCCGATAGCTTTAAAGGCACACTTTCATTTTGGATTAGGCCAAACGTAACAGCAGGATCACCGTATTCCAGTATGGCTGTAATTATAGGTAAAGATACCGGTGGTAGTGGGTCTTTAAGATATGATTGCTTTATAAACTCATCCAACAATCTTATCCTGCGTTTGCGAACAGACAATGGGTCGAGTCTACTTATTGTAAATCTAGTGCTGACTATCACAGACTTAGAGTGGAACCATATATTGGTGTCTTATGATGCATCCTCTAACGTAGTTAAAGGTTGTGTAAATGATGTGATACAGGTGCACGGAATAATGTGGGAAAGCAACACAAGTGACACCATTGACCATACTCTGACAGAATGGGGGGTAGGTAAAGGTTTTAACACCTATAACGAGTATGTCGGGGATATGGCAGATTTTTGGATCAACTTTGGGACTTATATTGACCTCACTGTGGTCAGCAATAGGCGGAAATTCATTACAGACGAAGGTTTGCCAGCAGACATGGGGGCTGACGGTTCAACGCCCCTTGGCTCTCAACCACCTATATTCTTCTCAATTCAAGATGGTGAAGATGCTACAGACTTCAGCACCAATAAAGGGAATGGCGGCGCTTGGGTCGAAAATGGAACTCTCACTAATTCTATATAAGGGATAAACACTATGTACGTAAAAATAGAAAACAATCAAATTGTCGAAACCACAACATCTTTAAAAAAGAAATTTCCAAACGTGTCTTTCTCAAAGGAAACGCCTGAAACATTTGAGCAATGGGCAGTCGTTAAAACACCAGGCGATGTTCCTGAAGATAAGGTTGTTTCAGCTGAAATTGAATTAATTGATGGTCTGCCTTTTTATAAACTCGTTGATATACCTTTGGAAGACAAACAATTACATCTTAAAGAGTATGCCAAGGCTTATGAGTACAGCCCATTGACCGTAAATGATTTTACTGAAACCCCTTTAGATGATCACCGCAGATTTTTAAAAGAAGCAGTTGATTATCTGCGTGAAATTAATGCGCCTTCAGACACAACAATCATGTGGCAGGGTAAGGTAGAGGTTACGCTTGGAACTGCGCTTGCGTGGCTTCTGGCGGCTGCACCACGCCGACAAAAACGATTTGCCGCTGAAGGTGTTGATATTACTGCTTGCAGGACATTGCAAGAAGTCGAAGAAGCGTTTGATGCAGCAATTGCGGGGCTTGAAGCATGAAGATAATTTTTGCCCCGCAGCCAAGCATTACGCCAGTTAAAGAAAGCAATGATCTTTATGTATTAGATAAAGATTATCATTTCACCATAGAAATGAAGGGGTATAAACGGCGGCATGTTATTAAAAAAGGCTTTAAATATGATGGTGCAAGCGTCCCTTTATGGGGCGTTTTTCTTATTGGGCTACAGCGTGACGGTATACACCGTGCCGCCGCGCTTATCCATGATTGGATTTATACGAACAAAGGTGAATGCGGAAAGCATTATTACACCAAGAAATTGGCCGACAAGATTTTTTATAAAGTGATGAAATATCACGGCGTGAAGTCTTTGCGGGCAAAGGCTGCTTACTTAGCAGTTAAGTGTGCATTTTGGAAAGATTGGGAAAGATAGCATGGGCGAAAAAACTTATACCTTCACCGAACTAGAACTTGAATGTTTGATTTCTAAAGCCAACACAAAGGCGCTTGAAGAATTCACACAGAAAATCGGGTTTGACGAAAAAACAGCAGAAGACATTAAAGCTATCTCACAATTCGTTGACACATGGCGGCTGGCTAAAAAGGTGGGCTTTACACACATGATCAAGCTAGTGGTCACATTGGTATGTGGTGCAGTGGCGCTTGGCTTTGCGCAATTAATCATAAAACAGTGAGGTTAGACATGGACGTATGCGAAGAAGAACTTGATACGCTTGCCCGCACAATTTACGGCGAAGCGCGTGGTGAAGGCATGGCGGGGATGCAAGCAATTGCGAATGTCATTATGAACCGTGTCGCAATATCAGAGAGATATAAGAACGGCTATTGGTGGGGCAAAGGCGTTATTGGTGTATGCAAAAAGCCCTGGCAATTCTCATGCTGGAACAAAGGCGATGTGAACAAGGCAAAAATTGAAAACATAGACTTTGACGGTGACTTTGTTTTTGCCATTGCGCTTGATATTGCAGAGCAAGCTTTGCTTGGTGAACTTGAAGATATAACCAATGGATCAACAAGCTATCATGCTGACTATGTAACGCCGAAATGGGTTAAGGACGATAAGCCAAAAGCTACTATTGGCCGTCATCTATTTTACCACCTAAAAGGAACGCCGCGGCTATGATGGAAATTCTAACCCCAAAAGATGACCCAAAAGATAAGCTTAGAAACAGGCGGCTATTGGCTTTTTACTTTGTTGTGCTGTTCTTATGTGCCTGGGCGCTGCTTTTAATTTTATACCTGGTCGGATTGCTTGATCTTGAAGGTGCCAAATTATTTCTTGGCTTCTTCGGATCCGCAGGTTTTTTGGCCGTCATTCAATATGCAATAGGGACATTTATAAATGATTGGAATTCTAGGGATATTAAAAAGCTTTAAATACTGGCGTTTTATTGGCGCAGGAATAGGCGCCTTTTTGTCTGTTCTGTTTTGTTTGTATTTCATCCATACCGTTCAGCAAAACGCTGTACTGAAAGGGGAAATAAAGCAGCTTGAAGCCAATATCAAGGCAACTGCTGAAGCCTATAAAATAAAGCATGAATCCGAACTAAAAATAGAGAGAGAAACCGCCCGGTTGCTGGGCAAATTGGAAGGTACAGAAGACCATGAAAACGGTGATGTTGCTCCTGTGTTGCGCCGCGCTATTGACGGCCTGCGACACATTGAAAGGAAATGAAATATTAGACGAAGAAATTATGAAGGTTAGACCATACCCGGAAGAACCTTCGGGCGAATATAAACAGGACGCCGTGGCGGTGTACCTGGTCAAAGCTAAAGCCGCATACCTTAGTTGTGTGGCCACGTTGGAAAGCAGAAAGGCAAAATAATGAAAATTGGTTTAAATCTAAATATGAGCATGAATGCTGGTATTAGAACTGCAATAGCATACAACTTTGCAAACATGTCTGAATTACCTTCAGGTATGACAGTATCACGCTCTGGCGGTGCCTGGTACAATGATGTAGATGGATATATCCAATATGAAAGCGCAAGCAACACTGCTAGACTTGGGCGTATATATGATACAGAAATGGGCTTGCTTGTTGAAAAGACTGAAAGCGCCGAAAACCTTTATTCACGCCCGTCTGTTGGTGCAGTGGGTGATCATCTAAGCGCAGGCTCAAGCATTGCATCAATCGTTACAGATGCCGACAACCCATGTAAAAACTTGTCGAGCGGCACAAGCGTATGGGAGTTAGACAATAGCGGTGGGGGCGCGCCTGTAGATGTTGAGTGGGCTGGCGCAATATCAAGCGGCAAAGCTTCGGCTATGGCATATATTGAAACCGTTAGCGGCGATGCACCCACCTTGTCTATATCTGGCAACGGTACGCAGGAAACAGGCCACACGGTCGCAGGTTATACGCTATATCGCTGTGAGGATAGATCAGTTGGCGGCTCTGAAAATCTGCGCATATCAGTGCCTGCGGGTTCGGTAGTACGCGTAGCGTGTGTGAATCTACAAGCTTATGACTGTTTAACTTCATTCATTGATACAGCCGGTACTGCAGCGACAAGAAACGGTGATGATGTGAACTTTGACGCAGCGCACTATGCGGGGCTTACTGATGTTACAATTTTATATGACTTTACTCTTGTTGATGACAGTGGTGAAACAACCCATCTCTTTGAGGTGCGGGATAGCTCTACCAACGAACGCATCACATTTTGGCAAGGGTCAGGGGTTGGTCAAAACCACGTTAAAAATAGTTCTGGATTTATAGTTAATACAACAACCGCAGCGTATTTTAACAGACAGCGTTCACGTATAGCGCTTTCATATACAGACGGTCAAATCTATAAATCATTGAACGGCTTTACAGAAATTGACGACACAAGCGCGGGTCAAATTGATTTTGATGCTATTGCTGCGCAAGGCGCTAACGCAGGATCATTTCTTTCAATAAACAGGTCAGGTTTCGCACCTGCCAATGGTGTTGTACATAGATACACAGTTTATAATAAAGCTTTTAGCGAGAGCGCTACAAACAGCTTGACTGACCCCAACACAAGCAATGAGCTATGGATCGCCATGTTCGGTGATAGCAACCTGTATCGCTGGGAAGGCTTCTTTGACGGCGCACCGCAGGCCGCATTTATAAGCGCTCTTGAAGGCTCTTATTCTGGTGATATTAATATTGTAAATAAAGGCGATTCATCAAGCGCAGCCAATTACGATACAGCACAGGCGCAAGGCGTTGATTATTGGTCGGGTAACGGGGATAGTGGCGGCGGCACATCTTGGTTGCAAGCCATAGGCACAGATAACGGTTATTCAATTGTAGAAAACACATTTTATCAGAAAAAGAAAGTGGATTATGTGCTTGTCAATATCGCAGCCGCAGACATAGTTGGCATTGCGGATGCTGTGATTAATAAGGCTGAATATAAAGCTTCTATGCAAAACGTCCTTGATATTACGCTTGCGGAGTTAGGCGATCAGGTCAAGTTTGTATTTCAGTTCCCACCTAACGCGACAAACGGCAATTACACGGACGCAGCAATGCAGGACGTGCGGGACGCAATGCGTGAGCTGGTAAGTGAAAATGATTCAGTGATAGGAAGCTATGACCTTTATGATGTTACGCTTGTTGATAGCGTCCACCCTAATGAAGCTGGATTTAACAAAGCCGCCGCAAGGGCAGCGAACATAATCCTTAATGATTTAGGCCTAGCCGCATTAACCGAACCACCGAAGATCACAGGCGGCACATGGGGGCAAAATAAAGTTTATCTTGTCTGTGACAGTAATCTTACAGGTGATGACCCCGCATCCATAAGAATTGAAGATGATGGCGCAGCTGTGTCTATATCCAGTGTTGCTATAGAAGACAATATCATTGAGCTAACCCTTTCAAGCGTTATAGCAGAAGGCAGCACAGTAACCTATTATGTTGGCTACGGGATGATGAACGGCATAGTTGAAGCTGATGTAATCCGCGATACAGCCACAGGCTTGCCGCTTCAAAGCACGGGCGAATTAAGCAATTTAGTTTATGATGAAGAAATACCTGCACCGCCTATAGCTGGGTGGGACGGGTCTGAATTGACCTACAACGCAAGCGGCGATATAGCTGTTACAGGTGAAGACTATCCTTACGGCCTGTCTTACTTCAATAATGATAATTCCCTTGCTGTACTTGCCACGGGGCTACAAACAGTCCAAGTTTGGCAATTAGCGTCTGCTGGCTCCACCGTTGGTGCCACACGGGACTCCGACAAAGATTATAACCTTGGGGTGAATGCTAACGATATACGCTTCAAACCTGATGGCAGTGAAATGTATACAGTGGAGGGCGGCAGGTACCTGCGAGTTTACACTATATCAGGTAATGACCCGTCCACTGCATCAAATGTCGCTGCCCGTGAATTTGATTTTCTTGCAACTAACGTACAGGGGTTTGATATATCACCTGATGGCACGGTTGTTGTCGCATGTACAAGTGCAGCTTCTAATAATATACGGTGGTTTGAAACGCCTGTCGCAGGGGACTTCTCACAGCTTGTTGAGGACACCAACAAAAACATGGATATTGCGGATGCGCTTGCGCTATACGCTGTTAAATTCGGTGATAGTGGTGACGTTCTTTCAGTTATGGATAAAGTCCAAGACAAAGTGCGCTATTTTGACTTAGCAGCGCCTTATGACACAGAGAATATGACAGAAGACGTAAGCAAGGCCAAAGATATATCAGGACAAGAAACTGACGGTAACGGGGTTGATTGGACAATGGACGGCTCGAAAATGGTCGTTGTTGGCTGGTCGAGCGATACTGTTAAGCTCTATGAATAATCTTTATGCATATCAAACGCCAAGGCTTTGACGGTTTCATAATACTCATCCAGTGAAGGCGCACCATATTTGGGGCGTTCATATTTGTGTCCCATCAGGTCGCATTGTAAACGTTCATCCACTTTATGCATTCTTAAAAGATCCTGGAATGTGTGACGTAGACAATAAGCCGTTGTGTGCCTTCCTTCTTTGTTTTGAATAAGGCCGTTTTCTCTCATGTATTTATTCAAAGCCGCGGATAAAGAACTGGACTTACGATAATACTTTTTGAAACCTTCAGGATATTTTTGAAAAGCCCATAGCGCGGAACCAGCAAGCGGTATTTTCCGTTCAGAATGTGGGGTTTTAAGCTTAAGATCTTTCTTTGGGCGTATGTGAACATACGGAACTTCAGCATCAAGGAATATATCTTCCTTATCCAAGCCGCAAACTTCAGAAGGGCGCATGCCCGTACTGGCCATTATAGGTATCAGTGCATATGCTTCATCATTCAATGTTTTAAAGTTGTCCTGGTTAAGCAACACGTCACGCACGTAATCAATGTCGTAAGATATTCTTTTTCTTTCAGCCTGTTTAATTGTTACGTTTTTAAAAAGCGTTTCATTGTCCATATCTATTTGCAGCGTTTCTTTTATCGTTCTAAAGATTATGCGAAGATGGCCAAACTGCTTATTGAATGTATTGTCAATAATCTCACCCTCATCAAGTCGGTCAATCAGGTGTGATCTGAATTCAAGAACATGCTCACGCTTCAATTCACTTACAAGCCTGTCACCAACGATATTGATAAAATTCTGCAAAGCGGCCTTTTTAGGGTTTAGCTTTTTCTTTGCCTGTCTTTCGTCCAGGCCGAAGCGTTGATCTTTTGTGAACTCAACATATTTATCATAGCAATCGGAAAGATGAAGGCGCGGTTCTTCAACGCCACCGAACAGTGCGTCAAACTTACCACCGACCTTTGCAATAGATTCCCTGTTGGGCAAATCTTTAAATTGTTCAGACCTGGCTATCAATGTAAGCATAAGGTCTTCAGTTTCTTTCGCTTCTAATTCTTTAGAGGTGAGATACTTAAACCCATTTAACCTGGCAACCTTAACGGCACGCTGATATTTTTGCTCGTCCAGGCTTCCGCCGTTAATTCTTAGATCATCCCAAAGTGATTCTAGATTGTCGTTTATCTTAATAGCCTTGCTTTCAGCTATCTTCGGATCCTTCGTCCTTAGTGACTTGTAAACCTCATGCTTGCCGAACAGATCCTTAACGTCTGCTGGCACGCGGCGCCTATAATGGTAGTTGCCATTACTCTTTCTAAGCTGCAAATAATCCTGTATCAAGGCCTGTTTTTCTTCTTCGTGTTGCATTGTGTGTAGCATCTTGTGTGTCAAAGTGTGTAGCAAAAATGTTTTTAATTAGCAACTCGTTTTAGCTTAAAACGATAAAAAACAATCGAAAAAGCTTTATTTATATAGGCTTATATTACAGGTGAAAAATAACAATGCAAGGGCAAAATGGCGGAGGAGGAGGGATTCGAACCCCCGATGGGCGTAAACCCATGCCGGTTTTCAAGACCGGTGCATTCAACCGCTCTGCCACTCCTCCGCAGGAGATAATTGTGTCGGTTTGAATAACAACGGATGCTGTTTTACCTATAATGCGTATATGAGTAAAGACATTTTTTTACTTTTTTATTAGTTTTGCTTAATTTTTATTAATCAGTTATATTTTATGATTATTAGTTATCTATTTTTCTGATTTTATATAGTTAGTATATTTTAAGGTGGGGACCAAACATTGCAGATCAACCAAGATAATATAGACAATTACAGTAAGAATCCGGTGAGCGCGCTTACAAAAGGCTATATTCTAGCTCTTTTAATCATCGCCGCCATGACCATTACCATACATGTTATAATGGATCGCATTTTAGTTGAACAAGACTTAGCCGCAAATATTGTGTCTAAAAGTTCAGCCGAAACCACTCAAATCCATAAGCTCGTCAATGTCGTTACTGAGTATTATTACACACGCGACGAGGACCTTGTTAATGATATAGATTCAGAATTGGCCTCTTTAAAAATTATTCATAACGCATTGGTCGAAAGTTCAAAAGCAGACCAGTCCAAATCAGGCGCCAGCCATGTTGTAAAAAGCATTTATTTTGAGCCCCCACATCAATTGCACAGTAAAGTAACTGAATTTATGAAGAATGTTGAGAAGTTCTCGGCAAATATAAAGCATAGTGATGAAATTGATACGGCCTTGTATAGGGCGATCACAAAGCATAGCAAGCAATCCCTAACAGATGTACTAAACACTTCACTTGTACTTTACGACAACGCTTTCCTGACTAAAGTTGAAAAGTTACGCATGGTACAAATTGGTGCAATTTTAGTAATTTGCATTACACTTGTTTTAGAAGCATTCGCAATTTTTATGCCTTTAGTCGCGCGCGTTCGTCGCTATGCGGATCGTCTGCGTGAAATTTCAATGACAGATATGCTTACAGGTATTGGCAACCGCCGATATTTTGTGAAGCGTGCACAGCAGGAAATACGCCGCGCGCAGCGTCTAAATAAAGATTTGTGTTTATGCATGCTGGATATTGATCATTTCAAAGCCATTAATGATCAACATGGTCATGCCGCAGGGGATTACGTCCTTCGTGAATTTGTTGAAATCATTAAATCCGCAATCCGTTTAGAAGATGACCTTGCGCGCATTGGCGGCGAAGAATTTATTTTGCTCCTGCCGGCATCAGACATAGAAAACGCGCTAATCGTTGCTGAACGTGTGCGCCAACGTCTTGAGGAACGTCCTTTCGTTCTACCTGAAACAAACCAATCGCTGAAGATCACAGCAAGTTTTGGCCTCGCCCAAATTGACACGAGCAAAGAAGATGATGTTGAATCGGCCATAGGGCAAGCAGATGAGGCGCTTTATATGTCGAAGGAAGCAGGACGTAATAGGGTATATTATTGTTCATTCCCATATGGAGAGTTTTATGCTGCTGAACAGAAAATAGCTTCGAATGAATCTAACAATGTTCGCGCAATCAACCCCGCATAAGTTATATGTTTTTTGTATCCTCCAAAGTTTTTTGGCTTTTAATTGCGCCCAGCAGTTTGTTGTTATTCTGCTTTGGCTTTGCCGTACTTATGTCGGCGCTGCAGTTCAAGCGCGTTGCGCAGGCTTTCTATTTGCTCGCCACTACCGCATTCTTACTCATCGGCACAACGCCCGCCATTGATTACGCCTTTTATTATTGGGGAAAAGGCAATCAGCCGCCAAAGAACATCAATCTTCAAGATTATGAAGGCGTTATAGTGCTTGGCGGGGCAATAGACCTTCACGAAACCGCGGCACAAAATAGACTTATTCTCAATGGAAATTACGCACGTATAACAGAATTATTGGCACTGCGTGCCAAAGCGCCATATTTAAAAGTAATTTATAGCGGCGGCAGCGGCTACCTAATAAATAAAACAGACCTACGCGAAGCTGATATCTTCAAGGATTACTTTGTAAATGAATTTAAAAGTGATTCATCAGTTATATATACAGAAAACCAAAGTAAAAACACATATGAGAATGCGCTCTACTCCCGTAACTTATATATAAGTAAATTTAGTAAAGAATGGCCAAATGTCGAACCGTGGCTTTTATTAACCTCCGCATACCATATGCCACGCGCTTATGCGGTGTTTCGTACCCAAGGGTGGAATATTACACCATATCCAACGCCACATATGACCAAACCAGTATTCTGGAACAGCTTCACCACAAAATTCTGGGATAACTGGATGAAAACGGATGTACTTGCCCGTGAAATTATTGGTAGTATCGCATACAAGCTAACCGATAAAATATAAGTGATAATTCATGTCCAGATACGCACATATACGCCTAGCAGCCTTAATTATAGGCAGTTTATGTTTCATAAACTTTTCAGCCTCAGCCGATGAGACAGCCTTCAAAAGCTGGGTAAATACAACGCTGGACGAAATGGTCGCCTCTGGCAAAATTTCTCAGCCCCGTGCTGATGTTCTTACTGCGCATGTAAGTTTTGTTCCAAGAGTTATTGAGCTTGATAAAAAGCAGCCTGAAAAGAAAATAAGCTTTGCTACATATAAAGAGCGTATTCTTAGTGCGCAGCGTATTGATAAAGGGCGCAAACTCTATCATAAACATTCTGCGCTCCTCAATGAAATCAGTGTTAAATATGGTGTGCAACCTCAATATATAATTGCCCTATGGGGGATCGAAACCAATTACGGCGGCTTCACTGGCGGTATGGATGTTTTATCTTCTCTAGCAACGCTTGCCTATGAAGGTCGCCGTGCCGCATTCTTCAAAAGTGAGTTCATTAAGGCCGTGAACATATTTCATACTTTAAACAAGGCGCCGTCTGAAATGAAGGGCAGCTGGGCTGGTGCAATGGGACAATGCCAATTTATGCCATCAAGTTATATAGCATATGCCGTTGATTATGATGGCGACGGCTACAAAGACATTTGGAACAGTCTACCAGACACATTTGCATCTATAGCGAACTACCTATCATCAGTAGGTTGGCGCGGTGATTTACGTTGGGGACGTGAAGTAATACTGCCAACTAACTTTGACATGTCTCTTGAAGGGCGGGACACACGCAAGCCTATATCATACTGGGCAAATAAAGGGGTCAACCTGCCCAATGGTCAGGCACTTCCTAAAGCTGACAATATAAAAGCATCTATTGTTGTGCCTGATAAAGATGGGAGTGACGCCTATATAGTCTACGCAAATTACAACACTATTATGCATTGGAATAGGTCAACTTATTTCGCTACATCCGTTGGTTTACTTGCAGATCGTATAGCCATGCGTTAATATATTAGGGTCTGAAACGTTCCGTTTGCGAGTCTCTACCATGAAAAAAATTATCGGCCTAGTATCTTTACTATTATTAACAAGTGCTTGCACAAAGGTAGAGCTTGGTTCGCATATTATTAAGCAGATAGACCCATCCGTATACGCCAAAAACAAAGGCAACTTTAAAGTTGGTAATACTTATAAAGTTAAAGGCAAACGTTATACACCTAAAGAGACATACAGCTTCACCCAGACAGGGATTGCATCGTGGTATGGCCCCAATTTCCATGGTAAATTAACAGCTAATGGCGAAATTTATAATCAGAACGATATAACAGCCGCCCATAAAACATTACAAATGCCATCTATTGTTCGCGTAACGAACTTAGAAAATGGTAAGTCGATTATTGTTCGTGTGAATGACCGCGGGCCATTTGCACATAACCGTATCATAGATTTGTCAAGTCGTTCTGCCGATTTATTAGACATCAAGCGCAAAGGCACGGCAAAAGTCCGTATCGAAGTGTTACCGGATGAAAGTCGCGAAGTGGCACGCATGGCGAAAGCAGGGCAGCCCACACGCGGGATGGAAATTGCTTATAATAAAGGTCAGAAGGCACATAAGGCCGTTCAGACAGCAGGCTTAACACCTGAATATCAACCACGTTTAACGCCAAAGGTAAAGGCTCCGCCAGCTTCAACCTACCAAGCAGCATCTTATACACCGCCACAAACCATTACACCGCATGCATCAGGCATGTATACAACGAAACCTGTTGCGGTTGAAAACCTTGTGAAAACATATGCTGTGCAGCCGAGTAACATCTATGTGCAAACGGCGTCTTTTTCGAACAAAGTCAGTGCAGAGCGTTTTGCCTCAACATTACAGCGTTACGGCAGCACAAAAATACGCGAGGTTGCCATTAATGGCCGAAATTATTACCGCGTAAAACTAGGGCCACTAAATGATGTTGCCCATGCCGATAGCATGCTATCCACATTAATTGCTGATGGCTATAATGATGCCTTGATTGTGGTAGACACTCAGGGTTAAAACATCTAGGTTATATAACCGAAAAAATCATTATAGTCACGCTAGAGGTAATCTTTATGGATTCGCAAAGCTTTTTGCAGAAAACTGTTTTTCTAATCATCCTAACGCTCATCGCACTTTGGACAACTTTCGCTAATGCTTCAGCGATTAATCACACCTCGGCGAAGCATGCTTATATGATTGATTTTGATACAGGCATGGTGCTGTATCAAAAAAATGCTGAAGAAAAAATGCCAACGTCATCAATGAGTAAAGTGATGACAACAGCTATGGTATTTGATGCTCTAAAGCAAGGGCGACTATCTGTAACAGATAAATTCAAAATATCTGAAAAAGCATGGCGCAAGGGCGGGTCAAAAATGTTCGTTAAGGTTGGTGACCTTGTTACAATTGATGACTTGCTTAACGGCATTCTTGTGCAGTCTGGTAATGATGCCACGATTGTTGTCGCAGAGGGCATGGCGGGATCAGAAAAAGCATTCGCCGAAGCTATGACCATGAAAGCGCATGAATTGGGCATGAAAAACTCAAACTTCGTCAACGCAAGTGGCTGGCCAGAAGACGACCATTATTCCACCGCACATGACCTTGCTATAATGGCACAACATGTGATTAAGACATATCCGGAATATATGGGCTATTTCTCACGTACAGAATTCACCTATAGCAACATTACACAGAAAAACCGTAACCCATTACTTTATCGCAATATTGGTGCGGACGGCATGAAAACTGGCCATACTGAGGTTGGTGGATACGGTTTAATTGGTACAGGGAAAACTGATGAAGGACGCCGTGTAATTTTAGTCGTTAACGGCCTAGAAAGCATCAAAGATCGTGCTAATGAAGGCGCGCGCTTGCTTCAGTGGGGACTAAACGGTTTTGACAACATCACATTGGTCAGCGCTGGTGAAACAATTGCCAAGGCAGAGGTTGCCTTAGGCCGCCAAAGCGATGTTAGCTTAACAATTAAAGACGATATTTTTATCACTGTTCCAAAGCTAGCCAAAAGCCGCATCACAATGAATGTCAAATATAATGGGCCACTAACCGCGCCAGTAAGCGCAGGCACGGAAGTTGGCACACTTTATGTTGATATTCCTGAGCTTGGTACAAAAGAATACCCGTTATATACGGCTGCACCAGTAGCTGAACTTGGTTTCTTCGCTCGTGCCATCGCGCATTTAAAGATGATTATAAATGGGGAAACTGTATGACCGCTAAAGGCTTGTTTATAAGCTTTGAAGGCGGTGAAGGTGCAGGTAAAACCACGCAAATCAAACGCCTAAAAGAATGGCTGGAAAACCAAGGACATGATGTTGTATTAACGCGTGAACCTGGTGGCACGCCCGAGGCTGAGAAGATCCGTGATTTACTGGTTAAGCGTGATGGCGGCAATTGGGATGGCTTAACCGAATTACTCTTGTTCTTTGCCGCACGCCGTCATCATGTTGAAACCCTTATTAAACCAGCAATAGCCGAAGGTAAAATTGTCATCTGTGACCGTTTCGCCGATTCAACCGAAGCGTATCAATGTTATGGTCATGGCGTCAGCAAAGATGTCTTCACACAAATAAAAACTATTGTCCTTGGTGAGTTCGCGCCAGACACAACATTCTTGCTCGACGTGCCTGTTGATATTGGCCTGAAACGTTCCAAACGTGTCAACGACAGCATAGAAGTGCTAAGCGACGCTGAAATCGAAGACCGTTTTGAGCGTTTGGACACAACCTTCCATGAAAATCTCCGCGCGGGATTCTTAGAAATTGCTGCGCAGAATGATAACCGCTTTATGGTCATTGATGCCTTAAAACCACTTGATGATATCACAGCCGAAATTCAGCAAACTATCGAAGGGAAACTTACGCATGTTTGATGATTTTGAAATGGATGACGATAATGGCGAAGCTAACGTCGCAGATCTTGCAGCCGATGAAGCAGATATAATTCAACCGCCAAAACTGTCATCAACGCTATATTCTCACGAAGGTATCGAAAAACAGCTTTTAAGCCTCTATAACACTGACCGTCTGCCACATGGATTAATATTTTCTGGTGCGCGTGGTATAGGTAAATGCACCTTTGCTTACCGTTTAGCGCGCTTTCTGCTCAAAAACCGTGACGAGGGCGGGGGACTATTTGGTGACGATGCCCCAAAGCAGGCCAATAGCCTTGAAATATCACGGGAAGATAACGTCTTTGCACAGCTCGCATCTGGCGCGAACCTCGACTTTAAAATTATTGAGCCTGACTTAAAGCCAAACTCACAACAAAAGCGTGATGTTATTGACGTTGCACAAATCCGTAGCTTGTCAAAATTCTTAAAAATGAAAGCATCTCACGAAGGTGGATGGCGCGTCGCGGTTATTGATGATGCAGATTTAATGAACCGTAACGCACAAAACGCGCTGTTAAAGGTTCTTGAAGAACCGCCAAAGAAAACGGTTATCATTCTTGTCTGTCACCGTTTAGGGGCTATGCTGCCGACTATTCGTTCACGTACGCAAGTTTTTAAATTCGCGCCATTAGAAGAATCCATCATTACTGAAATGATCGAAAAGCAAAATAGCGCAATTTCGAGTGATGACCTCGACATCATATTATCTATGGCAAACGGGTCATTAGGCCGCGCACTTAATTTAGCTGAACCACAAGCTTATGAGATTTTGAGCGACTTGAAAGATACACTATCCCCGTGGCCAAAGCTAAACTGGCCTGCAATACATTTGCTTTCTGAACGCTTTGCATCAAATAAAGATGACATCACCGCCTATATATTTAAAGAATATATGTTGTGGCTATTCGCGGAGTGTATTAAAACCAAAGTGAACCGCAGCTTTGTCGGTGAAAATTGGCTAAAGGCAATGACCGCCAATTATGATTTAAAACAATTAATGACTATGCAAGATGAATTGAAACAGCACTTCATTCGCGTTGAACAAGGCAATCTGGATCACGTCCATTTTTACCTTGGCGCATTCTTCTTGCTACCAACAGGACAATAAACTGCAATAGAGGAAATTATGGCAGAAAATAAAGGCGCTTATTACATCACAACCCCAATCTACTATGTGAACGATAAACCACATTTGGGGCATACATACACAACAGTTGCATGCGACGTATTGGCACGTTTTAAGCGCCTAGATGGTTTTGATGTAATGTTTCTAACCGGCACGGATGAACACGGCCTGAAGGTTAAACAGGCCGCGGAGAAAAAAGGTGTTACGCCGCAGGAGCATACTGACTTCTTTGCCAAAAACTTCCGTGACCTTGCTGAAGTTATGAACATTTCTAATGATGATTTCATCCGCACTACAGAAGAACGTCATAAAGCTGCCGCGCAAGGCCTGTGGAATAAACTGGTTGAGAAAGGTCAGATTTATAAAGACAGCTATTCAGGTTGGTACGCTGTGCGTGACGAAGCCTATTACAGCGAAGACGAACTAACCGTCACCGAAGACGGCAAACGCATAGCGCCATCTGGCGCAGAGTGTGAGTGGATGGAGGAAGAAAGCTATTTCTTCAAGCTATCTGAGTGGACAGAGCCACTATTGAAGTTCTATGAAGACCATCCAGACTTCATCATGCCACAAAGCCGTAAAAACGAAGTTATCAGCTTTGTTAAAGGTGGTCTGCGTGATTTATCCATCAGCCGTACAACATTCGACTGGGGCGTAAAAGTCCCGAATGACGAAGGCCATGTTATGTATGTGTGGATTGATGCGCTAACGAACTATATCACTGCGCTTGGCTTCCCAGATGAAAACGCTGATATGTTCCAAAAATTCTGGCCTGCTAATGTCCATATGGTTGGTAAAGACATCATCCGTTTCCATGCTGTATATTGGCCCGCTTTCCTGATGGCAGCGGACATCGCACCGCCTAAACGCGTATTTGCGCATGGTTGGTGGACGATTGAGGGCGAGAAAATGTCTAAATCCCTCGGTAACGTTATTTCTCCTTATGATTTGATTGAAAAATACGGCGTTGATGCATCACGTTATTTCATGCTGCGTGAAGTACCATTTGGTAATGATGGTGATTTTTCTGATGAACAAGCCGTCACACGCATAAACGCTGAACTTGCCAACGGCCTTGGCAATTTGGCGCAGCGTACGCTCTCGATGATCTTTAAAAACTGTGATGGTACTATCCCTGAAGTAACAGACTTCACAGATGCAGATAATGGGCTATTCACTATGATCCGTGATGAACTTATTACGCATATCCGTCGTGAATTAGATGTTCAGAAATTCCATGAAGCCTTACGTTACTTCAAAATGGCTGTTGATGCAGCTAATGCCTATATTGACGAACAAGCACCATGGAAGCTTAAGAAAGAAGATCCTGAGCGTATGAAGGTTGTGCTCTATACGCTTGCCGAATGCATACGTTGTCTTGGCTTGGTTATTCAGCCATTCATTCCTGAAACATCAGAAAAATTGCTAGGCCAGCTAAAGATAGCTGATGATGCACGCAACTTCGATGCACTTCCTGTACCTCTGGCAGGTGGCTTAGCAATTGATAAGCCGGAAGGTATCTTCCCTCGCATCGAAAGAAAAGACGAAGAAAAAGAAGGGCAGGCTGCGTAATGTGGATTGATTCCCATTGTCACCTTAATCATAAAAACCTAGCCAAGGCTGGTACGCTTGACGAAATCGTTCAGAACGCACATGAAGCAGGCGTTGATAAAATGCTAACCATTTGCTGCGAAATTCACCGCGAATATGAACAGCTTAAAGAAATTGCTGAAAAATATGACATTTGGGCAACAGTTGGTACGCACCCCCACGATGCCGCCCATGTTGAAGAAATGGAATATACAGCGGATGACATTGTCCGTTTTGCTAAGCACCCACGCATTGTTGGCATTGGCGAAACTGGCCTAGATTATTATTACGATACTTCCCCGCGTGAGGAACAGCTTGAAAACTTCCGTAAACATATCCGCGCGGCGATAGAGGCGGAACTCCCCCTTATAATTCACACCCGTGACGCCGACGAAGACACCATCCGCTTGTTAAAAGAAGAGGGGCAAGGCGACAAACGTATGCGCGGTGTATTCCACTGCTTCAGCGGCGGGATGGATTTAGCCGAGAAGGGGCTTGATTTAGGGTTTTATATATCTTTTTCTGGTATAGTAACATTTGATAAAGCGAGTGAATTACGTGATGTTGCGCGCGCTACACCAGTTGATAAAATACTTGTTGAAACGGATTCGCCGTATTTAGCGCCAGTACCAATGCGTGGCAAAACAAATGAACCACGCAATGTAATACATACTGGTGAAATGGTCGCCCGTCTAAAACAAATGTCTGTTGCTGATTTCGCGAAACAAACATCTGATAATTTCTATGACCTGTTTTCAAAAGCCAAAGAAGTGGTTTAAAAATTTAGCGGAGTATTTTAACGTGAACGCTGATCCCAAAGGGCAAACAGCTGAATTTATCATTCTCGGTTCTGGCGGTTCAACCGGCGTACCGGCAATTGGTAATATTTGGGGTAAATGTGACCCTAATAATCCCAAAAACCTACGTTCACGTACATCTGCGCTTATCAAATATAATGATATGAATTTCATTATAGATACAGGACCAGACTTTAAACACCAAGCCAACGCACATAACCTAACCAATATTAATGGCGTTATTTACACACATGACCATGGTGACCACACCAACGGTATTGATGAGTTGCGCGTTTATAAAAACCGCCAAGGGCATAACATTCCCGTATACGGCACAGACGAAACGCTAGGTTCAATTGAATCGCGTCACGGGCATATGTTTGAATCACGAAGTGAGTTTTATTCCAAGGTCGTGGATAAGAATATTCTCACTGCCAAGGATATGAAACAAAAATTTGAGATTGCCTCTGGCTTATATATCACGCCATTTGAAATGCAACACGGTCATATCATGTCCACAGGTTACCGTATTGGTGATTTAGCGTATTGCGTTGATATGTCATATATTCCAGATGAATCAATTGAGGCGTTAAAAGGTATCAAAACACTTATTCTCGATTCAGCAGGATACCAATTCCCAGAATCCCGTCAGCATGCAAATTTGGAGTATATCAAAGAGCTCCAAGACCGAATTCAACCAGAACAAACCGTTCTAACAGTTTTATCCGTTATCATGGATTATGAAGACGTCAAAGCTCACGCACCACAAGGCGCTATCCCTGCATATGATGGATTTAAAACCATAATCACATTATAAAATTAACCTTTTCTTCAGTACTTATACCATAACATAATCTTTAGGGTAGAGTTATATATTGAGGGACAGAAGGTGGACTACACAAAGATCACTTCTGATGAAAGAAATCTAGCAGAAGCACAACGCGCGGCCTATATAGAATTGCGTGATATCGCACGCAATCAAAGCGAGAACTATGAATCTGAACTTAACTGGGAAGTTATCAAAGGTAAGGAATATCTGGTTCGTATTTTAAACGGTCATAAGAAGATTCTTGGAACGCGCGCACCACATATCGAAGACTTTTATAATGATTATACAGAGAAAAGAACGTCTTTAATTCAACGCATAACGCATTTAAAAGCTATTATCCATGATTGTAAGTGCAAGATATTAAAGACAACAATTGCCCGCGTTCCACAAAGCGCGGCTCAAGTGTTACGTAAACTTGATAAGGAAGGGGCGTTAGGTACAAAATATACAGTTAGCGGCCTACAATGCATTTACGCCTATGAATCACAGGCAAATATCCGTTTTAAACAAACATTAAAAGACCGTGATATATATAATATCAGCAAAACAGCCGCTCAAGGGCTTGTCCTTATCGCTGATTACGGTGCACAGCACAAACTATTTAAATATCTAAGAGAAATTGACCCTACATATAAAATGTTTGGTGATAAGGGCCGTTTTCGCATGATAAACAAAGATAAATTTTATATTGATCTTATCTGCAATAACAGTAACGAACAATCTGCATGGATGATGAAGGTTCCGCGCATAGAAACCATATCATTTTGTGATAGCGGACTTCCGGTGCCATTTACTTGTTTAGCGCCACATGTTTTTGCTGTATACAAATATTGGCAAGCGCAGAACCATAAAAACAATCACCAACAAACAAAAGCATCCATTGATAGCAAACAGGCATATGCGATAACCGAAATGGTTAGTAAAGAACTTGGACGCTGTATAACAGAGGAAGATTACTCATCTGTACCTGAATGCATTAGTGAGTTTAAAGAACAACTCGCCGCAGAAGCACATAAGAATTTCTCGGGCGCAGCTTCATACCAAATTTGATTATATATCCTTAGATATCTTTTATTTATGTTGAAGGCATCATACAGATGCCCTCTTTATAATATACACCTTATTTTACATAACATAGATTATCAAACATTTATTTGATGCTGGATAAGCCCCATTATGAAGATAAACAAATTTACTGAATGAGCCGCTAGTTCAAATATTGTTGATAGTGCTTTCCTTGACATTTCTTCCTCCAGGCTACCAATTTGCATACAACTTGCTTCACAACGAAGAAAATCATGTCGAGAGAGATATGGTAAACAATGTAATTCAGTACTGTGCATGTTGTATGAACAGATTCCCCGAAACAATATCGCATGCGTTAAAATATTATCGAGCTCACCCATTTTAAGGTGTAAATTCTACTCTGAAATTTAAATTATTATTTTGGACTAAAAATGAGCTGGATATTTTTTAACTTCTCATAGTCAGGGCCTGGACCTGTAACTTCAATTATACAGTCAACGTTAACATTGTAGCCGGCTTCTTCTATAGGCTTTGCGTATGACTTGAACGCTCGCGTTCTTTCTACTTTTTCAGCTGTTTCTGGGCAACTAACTTATCCATCACCTACGCCAACCATTCGAGATGTACAAAACTCTTTATAACTTTTATACAGAGCAGGATTACTATCCTCAGATAATAACTTTATTCAGTGAATGGCGAAGTTATCATCATTTTCTTCTATTTCTTCAACATATTCCAAAAAATGAGTGTAATCTTTTGCTGCTTGCATAAAAGCATCTGCAATAGTTTTTCGGCGAAGCTGCGCTAAACTTACACTTAGTTCCGCATTTTATTCAACCATAAATGTTACAGAGGTTAATTGCGGGCCTTTCCAGCGTAATATCAATTACGTTGTATGCTGACCGAATAAATGCTTGACTGTTATCAGTCACAAATATTTCAAACGCCCCTTCACAGCTTAAGAGATTTTCCAATTCAATATGACGCTGCAAATATTGGTGAAGTTTCTGTGGGATTATATCGTCCTGACTAACAACATTAACATTTGGCAATAATGCCTTAGCCTGATCTTTTAATAAGCAGTAATGCGTACACCCCAAAATAAGGGTGTCGATATCATATGCTTCTAATTTTGATAAATAATTATCCAGCGCCTTGGTAAGAAACTCACCACCTTCATATTCTAATAAAGGAACCAAAAGTGGTGCAGATTGGTGATACAGTTCTATTTGCGGATCAAGCTTACCTAGTTCTTCTTCATAAATACGAGACTCACACATTGCTTCAGTCGCTATAAGACCAATACGCCGCGCATTAATATCTAACGTATGCTCCAATGTAGGGACAATCACCCCCAAAACACGGCGGTCAGGATAATTCTCTGCAAGCCAGCCTTGCTGTAACTTACGTAAAGCGAGCGCACTAGCCGTGTTACAAGCTATAATCACCAATTTACAATCGTGCTGCGTAAATAGATACTCCACAGCCTTTTCCGTAAGTCGGTAAATTGTATCGCGTGAACGTTTACCGTAAGGCACGTGTAGGGTGTCTCCCAAATACACATAGTCATATTTAGGAAGCGCTTTACGTACAGCTTGCGCAATATGAAGGCCACCAAGCCCAGAATCAAAGAAACCAATCTTCATAGATATGTTGATAATACTGCGGACGCCAACTGTAAAGAGCATTTGACATTACAGGCCCTTAATGCCATAGAAATAAACCGTTATTTGTTAAACGCGTTATAAAATATGCATATTAAAAAATCACAACTATTTACAGCCCCTAAATGTTTTGATTCCGAACGCTGGAAAAATATGCGTATAGGCATACTTGGTGGATCATTCAATCCGCCGCATGAAGGGCATGTTTATGTTAGTGAAGTCGCACTAAAACGCCTTAAACTTGACGCTGTTTGGTGGATTATCACCCCACAAAACCCATTCAAGACACATATAAACACCGCTAGTTTTGAAGAGCGCATGGATATGTGTCACACCCTTGTACATGATAGCCGCATAGTAATTTCAGATCTTGAGCAGCGTTATGGCTTATACCGCACCATAGACAGCGTTAAGTTCGTCAAGCAGCATTACCCGCATACAAAATTTGTGTGGTTGACTGGCATGGATCTTGTCGCAGAAATTCCGAAATGGCGCAATTGGACCAAGCTACTTGATGAAATAGCCTTTGCGCACATAATACGGCCGCCGACACCAGCTTTGGTGCGTAACTCCCCTATTCGGCAGCTACGCACCCAAACGCATATTTACAACCCAAGCACGCATAATAGCTCGCATATAGATTTAGCGCCGCGAAAAACCTACTGGATACTAGATGCACGTGGGCACAAGGCTTCATCAACCGAGATTCGTGCAAAGCTTAAGCGATATAAGAAATCATAACACTAAATATCCTATCCACAGCATATTGCATAGCAGCGCAGATTTATTTGCTGAAAATCTTAAAATGGAGTAAAATGGTGATATGAATGTGGCATTAAACACGGTCATGATTATGAAGATTGGAGGTCTATGCGGGGCATAAATCAAAACATCTTTACCACCTATTTCCCGACATCGACATTGCCGGTAAGGTTAATTCGGACTTGCATTTTACAGTGCGCAAGTGCGAATTTTTTATATTATGACCTAAGTTTTAATGCTAAATGTCAATTTTTAAAATAGGAGAACGTGAAACTTGACACATTACACAAGCGATTTTACGCTTACACCTGAAGAAACAAAGCAACTTGTTGTTCAGACCCTAGATTCAGATAAAGCCGAGGATATCGAGGTTATTAATCTGTCATCACAATCATCAATAGCGGATTATATGATTGTAGCAAGCGGACGTTCCACACGTCAGGTTGTTGCATTAGCTGAAAAGCTGAAAATCCGCCTTGGCCTTGAAGGTATTAAAGACATCACAATCGAAGGTGCCGGTCAGGGTGATTGGGTTATTCTAGACGCCGGTGACATAATTGTTCACCTCTTCCGTCCGGAAGTTCGTGAATATTATGGCATTGAGAAAATGTGGAGCTTGACACAGCCTATTGAATTCCATGACGGCTTGAACGCCTGAATAATTCAAAAAGAAGCTGTGTAAACATTACATTTAACAGCCCTGCGTCTGTGGGCTTGTGCGCGTAATAATGCTAAAACTACGCTAAATTAAATTTAAGCGGAGTTTACAAAATGCGTATCGAAGTTATTTCATGTGGTCGTTTGAAAAAAGGCCCAATGAAAGACCTTATTGACGAATATCAAAGCCGCATCCGTTGGTCACTCACTATTCATGAAATTGAATCCCGCTATCGTGAGCCTGATAATCAACAGGCTGATGAAGAACGAAAAATCCTAGACAAACTTGATAGCCACGCTTTTATTGTTGTTCTTGATGAACGTGGTAACGGCCTAAAATCACTCGACTTCGCCAAAACAATCGAAAACTTACAAAACACTGGTGAAAACCATATTCAGTTTATTATTGGTGGCGCAGAAGGCTTAACCGCCCCCGTACGTGACAAAGCAAACCTTCTCCTAAGTTTTGGACAGCAAACATGGCCGCATATGTTAGCACGGGTCCTGTTATTAGAACAAATATACCGTGCGCAACAAATCATCGCCGGCCACCCATATCATCGTGAAGGGTAAAATGCTGCGCAAAAACACCTTATCATTAATCGTACTGGCACTTACAACGCTAACCCACAATGCCCATGCTGATCAGCTGGACAGCGCCGCACAGCAACAACGTTTAGAAAAAATACAAAGTGAGATGAAGTCTGTCTCGCAAGACCAAAAGATTTTAACGATTAAGAAAAGTGCTTTAGAACGCAGCATTACAGATGTAAATGATGAACTCCGCGCACTTTCACAAAAAATACAAGATGCTGAACAAGAACGTAGCGCACTAACCCTACGCATAAACGAACTTAGTCAACAAGAAGAACATTTAAACGAAGACCTCCTGCTCCGCCGTAAGGAAGTTGATAAGCTTATTATGGCGCTTATTCGCTTAAAGAAAGTACCACCCGAAATAATGGTTCTACAGCCCAACAGCATGCTTAGCGCAGCACAAGGCACAATGGTTTTATCAGGCGTTTTACCAGATGTTGAACAAAAGCTACAAAGCTTAGCCGATGATTTAACCAAACTTGATAAGCTTCGTGAGGAGATAGAAAATAAAAAGTCAGAGACGCAGATCCTTTTAAGCGAATTATCACGTGATCAAGCAAAGCTTGAGGATCTCGTCGATAAAAAGAAAACTGATTTATACAATACGAACAAAGACCTACAGCGCCGTCAAGTAACCCTACGCAAGTTAAGCCGTGAGGCAGAGACCGTAGAAGAACTGATGCAAAAAATTACAGCATTAGCCGCGATTCCAAAACCTGTATACGCACCGCGCAGAGGAGCTGAGCCGCCCAAAGTTACAAAAGCGCCTAAAACAGAAAAACGTAGTAAAACTACTAAAAATATAATGCCTACAGTTGCGAACGCTGCGCATCCCCTGCCCCCTGGAATGCCTGTTGTAGGTCACGTGGATGTCAACTATGGTGAAATTGATGACCTAGGGGCAAAAAGCCAAGGTTGGACAATATCCACACAGAAAAACGCGATTGTCACTTCACCTTTTTCAGGAACGGTGAAGTACACTGGCGCATTTAAAAGATACGGTCAGATTTTGCTCATCCAGCATGACGCAGATTACTTTACACTTATTGGTGGCGTTTCAGAAATTTATGTATTACCTGAAACCCAAATTACAAAAGGCACCCCCCTTGCGCGTATGGGACAATCAGGTGACGCACAAGGTTTAACGCATCTATACTACGAAGTTCGGTATAAAGGTAAACCAGTCGACCCTAAGAGGTTGTTATCCTATAAAAACCTGTAGTAAGATGAGTTACATTCACGAGTTAAGAATATAAAATATTAATAGGTCAAGCCAATGTCTAAAAAAGCGTATCAGAGCCCAAAATCACAATCTCTACCATCGCGCATGCTGTTAAATCTAATGGTCTTTACGTTGATGATCGGTTTCATAGCAATGTATCCAACGCATGCACTAGCAGAAGATAGCGATGAACGCATGGCTGGCGCGCCAATGAAAGACGTTAAGTCAGAAGGCGATTCTGTCTATGACAAGCTTGATTTATTCGGCATTGTATTTGAACGCATCCGTGCCCAATATGTTGAAGAAGTTGAAAGCACAGCGCTAATTGAAGATGCAATTAATGGTATGCTTACCGCGCTTGACCCTCACTCTTCTTACCTTGATGAAGATGACTTCGCAGATATGCGCGTTGATACTAAAGGTGAATTTGGCGGTCTAGGTATCGAAGTAACTATGGAAGAAGGCTTGGTCAAAGTTGTTTCACCAATCGATGAAACCCCCGCTTACGATGCGGGCATTCAAGCAGGCGACTTCATAACGCACTTAGATGGTGAATCTATCATCGGTATGACATTAGGCGATGCTGTTGACCGCATGCGCGGTAAAGTCGGCACAGATATTGAGCTTACAATACGCCGTGAGGGCCTATCTGAGCCACTAAAAGTAGTTCTTACGCGCGCTGTAATTAAAGTGCAGTCTGTAAAGTACCGTGCGGAAGATGATGTAGCTTATATCCGTCTACGTAAATTCACACAAAACACTACGAGCGGCACAATAGAAGCGGTTGAAGAATTACAAAAAGAAATTGGACCGAAACTCAAAGGCTATATCCTTGACCTTCGAAACAATCCAGGCGGACTATTAGACCAAGCGATTGGCGTATCCGATATTTTCCTTGATAAAGGCGAAATCGTATCCACTCGTGGCCGTAACGAACATGACACAAAACGTGACAATGCAAGCAAGGGTGACTTAACAGGCGGTCTGCCGATTGTAGTCTTAATAAATGGCGGGTCTGCATCTGCGTCTGAAATTGTATCTGGCGCGCTGCAGGATCATCGCCGCGCCATCATTATGGGTACACAGTCTTTCGGTAAAGGGTCTGTACAAACCGTCATTCCATTGCCTGGTCATGGTGCTATGCGCTTAACAACGGCGCGTTATTTCACGCCATCTGGTCGTTCAATCCAAGCTAAAGGCATTACACCTGACATTGTTGTTGAACCGTCTAAAGTTGAATCTTTGCTGCCTAAAGGCGCATATATTCGTGAATCTGATCTTCATGGCGCATTATCAGCTTCAGAGGGTAAGAAAGCCAACGACAATGATAAGAAAAACAATGATAAAACTGATGATAGCAAAGAAGACAAAGAAGTTATCAAAGATTATCAATTAATGCGTGCGATTGATTTACTGCGTGGCTTGTCACTATATAACAAACCACATTTAGAGCAAATCATCGAAGATGCAAACACAGGTACAGCCGCGCAGGAGTAACCTCCATGCGGCTAACCGCCTGTTTGCTCATTCAAGGACTTTTAGTTTAGCGACAGCCAATTATGCCACCACGTTTAAAGAAAACAGCAAAAGGGCGCAAACAGCCAGAAACACAAAACGAGCTTAAAGAAGTCATCGTGTCTCTTGGTGCATCTATTTCTTTTAAGTTGTTTTCGTTATCGCTTATTGGCGGTGCCGCTGCGTTGTTTTCTATATGCGCAGCGATTATTATGACGGCCCCCGCAACAGACACATCGAATTGGCCTTACGCAGAAGTTAAAATCATAGCCCCTAATGAAGTCACGTTAGAACACAGCGAAGATACTGCAGCACTAGAACATGGAGAGCAAATCACGGAATATGGCGCAGCACATGACACAACGTACAAAATAGATCTATCTCATGATATGTCGCTTTATGATACAATTGATAATGGCGTTATTGTACCTAGGCGTAATGGCGCGCGTACAGTATTCAAGGCTTATTCAACGCCTTTATTTGACGACCTGAAAGACACCCCCTATAAAGGTATTGTCGCACTTGTCATGACCGATTACGGCCTATCACAACAGCGCACAACGCAGGCAGAAACAGTATTTAAAGACATACATATAAATTACGCCTTAAATCCTTATACAGCAAACGCACAAGGCATAATTGATAGCGCACGAACAAACGGGCATGAAATCTGGATGGATGTACCGCTTGAGCCTGATAATTTCCCACTAACTGAATCTGGCCCACTTACTATGCTAATACGCAGTAAGGCCGATGAAAATAGACGCCGCCTTATATGGCTTTTATCCATTGCAAAAGGCTTCCCAGGTCTTATACAGACACAAAAAACTGATTTCGTTAACGCCGATACAGAAATGTTTAACTTGCTAACGGCGCTACACGAACACGGCTTAGGATTCACCACCGCGTTAGAGGACAATAACAGCCTAGTAAAGGCCGCTGCACAGCAAACAAAAGTGCCCTTCGCACATAACAATATATGGCTTGGTCGATCAGGGCGCTTGGATGACCTTGAACAAGATATTCAAAAACTTGAATCCATGACCTTAAAAAATGAAAATGCTGTGGTCGCATTTTTTCCACCCCACCCCAGCTTCATTGAACACATAGGCAAATGGGTAGAAAATGTCCGTAAAGAACATAATGTTATATTTGTTCCCTTAAGTTACACGATTAAAAACACATATTAGATACAATGAACGATACACAAAAAGATATTTCTATTGATGACTTACCATACCGCCCTTGTGTTGGCATTGCGTTATTTAATACCGAAGGGAAAGTCCTTGTCGGTGAACGTATAGATTCGCCTGGTGCGTGGCAAATGCCACAGGGCGGCATTGACCCCGGCGAAGATATTCAAACCGCAGTCTACCGTGAAATGCTAGAAGAAATCGGCACTGATAAGGCTGATATTATAGAAATAGGTGAGAAAAGATTACGCTATGATTTGCCGCCACATTTACTTGGCCGCCTTTGGAAAAACAAATATCGCGGGCAAGAGCAAGTCTGGGTTGCACTTCGTTACACAGGTGAAGATGCTGACATTAACTTAAACGCATATAACCCACCCGAGTTTCAAAAATGGCAATGGGTTAACCTTGATGACATATTAGACCTTATCGTTCCTTTCAAAAAGGATACGTATAAAGAAGTCATCGCCATGTTCAAAAAACATGTAAAGGCTTAATTAAGGTTTCATAATTGGCTTAATGAAGTGATCATTTAACACTTTATAGCTAGACTGTGAATTCGCCGTTACAAGCATTGTTTTGTTGTCAGAAGGTTTATATGTATGGCCATCCCATTGCACGGTCATGCCGCCTGATTCACCAACAATAAATGCACCAGCAAGGTGATCCCACGGTTTGCTGTGGTGACAAATATAAAAATCTGCTTCCCCTTTAGCAATATTCATATAATGCACACCTGAAGAGCGTAGGTTATCAATTGCATCAACGGCTTGCGCCGCTTGAATAAAATGTCCTTTAACACCAGCCCGACTACTATAGATTAGCGGACTATATCCTTGCAGGTCTACTAGGTCTTCATAAAGGGATGTATGACAAGGCTGACCATTTACAAAGGCACCACGGCCTTTAACTGCACTTACAACCTCGTCCGTTTTAGGCTTATAAATCCACCCGCCAATCGTTTCATTATTCTGCACAAGCGCAATAATAATCGCGAAGCCATCTTTGCCTTTAACGAAGTTATACGTGCCATCAATTGGGTCAATTACCCAGATTAAAGAATCCTTTTTAGCTTGCGTAAAAATATCGAGAGAAACAGTCCCCGCAGCTTCGGCTTCTTCTCCAAGGACTAAGCTTCCCGGCAACAGCTGTGTTAACTGATGCGTTAAAAACTTTTCAGATTCAACATCTGCGATGGTTTGGAAGTCTTCCTGATGCGCTTTGGTTTTAATTTGCCCTTGGGAAAGTTTATTGAAATATTGCTGAATGACCTGCGCCCAACATGCACGCTGAATATCCTCAACATCTTTACGGAATTTATCAAAATCCATATCAAACCTTCCCAGTATATAATTTTTATGAAATATCTAATCCCGATATAAGCATATTATGCAGCGTATTCCAAGTTTTTTCAGAATTGGCCGTTAATACGCCACTCCCTTTAGAATTCATGATGGTGTAAGGTGCCTCATCCCATTTGGCAGCATAGGCGCCAGCCTCCTGACAAATTAAAATACCAGGCAAATGATCCCACGGTTTAAGGCGCGTAAATAAAGTAAAGTCCTCACGACCATGCGCTACATCCAAATACATATGCGCAGCGCAAGAAATTGAATCCCGCATATTTAATGTTTCGCTATTTTCTAAAAAGTGCTTCTGCATATCCTTTTTCATGTAACGCAGCGATGTATACCCAGACAAAGCATCATCAGGCTTAGCTGCACTGGCAGATATAGGCGCACCATTTGTATACGCGCCCTGCCCGAGTTCAGCCGATGTCATACGCTCTGCCACAGGGTCATAAATCCACGCCGCACGACACTCTTCATCAACAAGCATAGCAACCATAATTGCAAAAACGGGCGAGCCTCTTACAAAGTTATTCGTGCCATCAATCGGATCAACAATAAAAACGGGATGGTTTTTATGCGCATCTAAATCACTTATGGTATATTCACCGCGTGAAATAGACTCCTCACCAGCAACAAGAGCATCAGGTATCAGTTTTGTGATTTGTTCTTGTAAATAATACTCGGCTTCGATATCCGCTATTGTAACCAGATCCTTTGGACCTGTTTTACTCTGCACTTCATCTTCAGCCAAATTACGCCAACGCGGCAGAACTATTTTCTCAGCACAGGAAATTATAATGTCATTAATACGATCATCCATATAAACAAGATAAGCCTAGCGCTCATTTGGTTCAATACTAAATCTCTGGCGGAAGCGACCAAAATCTGCATCTGACAAATTCACAGTTAAATCAATCCGATGGTTATCATTATTAATTTGATAGGTTAAGACATGACCATGGTTATATAGCCAAGACTGCGCCTCACCTGCCGCAGGGCTAAGCGTGAAGCTATATAATTTATGTTCTTTCGCCAAAATGTCCTGAATTAGCTGCAATAAATCCTGTACACCTTGATCTTCTAACGCAGACAATGCGACACGACGGTTATCAATATTTGTTTCAGGGCGTTCGTCTTCAGCCAATAAGTCAGTTTTGTTGAGTACTTCGATAATTTTTTCATTATCCTCATAAGCCACACCTAAATCACTTAATACTGAAATAACATCTTCACGTTGCTGCGCCGTATCCACGGCAGAGATATCACGAACATGCAATATCACATCCGCATAAAGCACCTGTTCCAATGTCGCGCGGAAAGCGGCAATTAAATGTGTCGGAAGTTCAGAAATAAACCCAACCGTATCTGACAAAATAATACGGCGGTCATTTGGCAATTTTACTTCACGCATTGTCGGGTCGAGCGTTGCGAACAACAAATCCTGTACAAAGACATCTGCGCCTGTAATATTGTTAAAGAGCGTTGATTTTCCTGCATTCGTATACCCAACCAAAGCAACGATAGGATAAGGCACTTTCTCGCGGCTTTCACGCTGTAAGTCACGGTTACGCTTTACATCCACCAACTGTTTTTTAAGGCGATTGATTTTTTCATCAATCATTCGGCGGTCTAGCTCGATTTGCGATTCACCTGGGCCACCCATAAAGCCAGCTCCGCCACGTTGTCGCTCAAGGTGCGTCCAAGACCGTACCAAACGTGAACGTTGATAATTTAGCGCCGCAAGTTCAACTTGAATTTTACCTTCTTTGGTTTGCGCCCGATCACCAAAAATTTCCAAGATCAACGCGCTGCGGTCAATAACCTTACATTTAAGGGCTTTTTCTAGGTTACGCTGCTGAACAGGTGAAAGAGCGTGATTAACAATTATCAGCCCTATTTCGTCTTGCTCAACTAATAAAGCAAGCCTCTCAACGACACCCTTACCAAATAAAACGCCCGCATCAACCTTACGCAGGTTTACAATTTCGCCGCCAAGTACATTCAAATCAATTGCAGCAGAAAGACCTATAGCCTCCTCTAAACGTGCATCAGGGTCACGTAACGAAGATGTGCCTGCGGATTTAAGCGCAGAGCGTCCCTGTGGCAATATTGGCTGTACAATGTAACAATTTTCACCCATTAGGTTACCTATTTATGCGTATAAACAAATATATCCCCTGTACGCCACGCATGCAGAGGATAATCAAAAAAGATAATAGCCAAAGACTTATTCGTCGTCCGAACCTTCTTCACCATCATAAAGAGATAGCGGGCCTGAAGGCATAATCGTAGAGATCGCATGCTTATACACAAGCTGCGCATGAGATTCACGGCGAAGCAACACACTAAAGTTATCAAACCAGGTAATAACACCCTGTAGTTTCACACCGTTTACAAGAAAGACTGTAACACTTTGTTTTTCTTTTCTTAATTTGTTCAAAAACACATCCTGAACATTTTGTGATTTATCAGCCATTAGCTGCAATCCTTTCGGTTTATAATTCATTTTCCCCTATTACTTGCATATCAATAATAAAGTTTTCGCGCTGCATCAAGCTTTTTTTCACATTATTTTGTCAAATAATCAAACAAATCATCGTAGTTATCAAAACATTTCGGAAGCCCATGTGTAAAAACTTGCGAACTTAAGTCTTTAACGCGCCCTAACCCATAGGTTACAAATAATGGCTCAATCCCTGCGTTTTTAGCGGCAATCATATCCGTATGCGTATCCCCGATATAAAAGCTATTTTTCGCATGACCTCCAATTTGTGATAACGCCATATTTATTGAATCTGGATGCGGTTTATCTTTAGCTGCAGTACCTGCACCAATTTGCACCATAAAGTAATCCTGCCAACCTAAATAATCAATTTCAGCATCAAGAAAGCGCTGCGTTTTATTACTTACAACCCCCATAACGAAACGGTCAGTCGCCTGCAGATTCTTAAGAAACACCGCAGCTCCATCAATGCTTACAAAGTCTATTAAATGATTTTTCTCAACGTAACCTAAATATATCTCAAGCGCTTTTTGACGATCATCCGTATCATCAAACAAAGTAGCAAACAGGTCTTTTGCTGTAAGGCGGATATTCTTTTCTGCGTCATCGTCTTGCCACTCAGGCAAACCAAAATGTGAAAACACTCTATTTAAGGCGTTTTTTATAACTGAAAAATTGTGAGCGAGCGTACCGTCCCAATCAAATAAAATACATGGTTTCATATTCAGTAAATTCTTAGATCAAATTAATTCGATAAGAGAAGAACCGCTCAACCTTACTCGTATGCGCCTTATCAGATAAAATAATAACATGGTCACCTTCACGAATAATGGTATCACCATAAGGCACAACGATGTTACCATCATGGATTAGCATTGCAATCAACACACCTTTAGGTAAACGTAATTCTGAAATAGGCACATTAGCAATTTCTGAATTTTCTTGTACAACGGCTTCAAACACTTCCGCAAAGCCATTCTTCAAGGAATGAATATTACGAATGCTGCCTTTACGAATAAACTGCATAATTTTTGATACAGTCGCAGCCTTAGGTGATACCTGCACATCAATATCTAAAGAGCTAATCAAATCCGTATAAATATCATTCCCTATAAGGGTCAGCACACGCTGACAGCCTTGCTTCTTAGCAATCAATGATGACAGGATATTCGCCTCATCATCATTGGTAACGGTTATTAATGCATCGGAATGTTCAATATTGGCCTGCGCAAATATCTGCTCGTTAAGCGCGTCACCTGATAAAACAATAGCTTTGTTATCAAGTTTCTCACTTAAATAAACGGCGCGCGTGGCATCTTGCTCAATGATTTTAATATTTATATTGGGCGTTTCATCAACAATCATTTGCGCGAGGTTAAGGCCAATATTACCGCCCCCGACAATAACAATATTCTTTGCACTATCTTCATTATGCCCAAACACTGAAAGCACGCGCCTTAAATGTTCAGTTTCCGTGAACAAATAAACCTCATCACCAACTAACATTTGGTCATGAACATTCGGATAAATAACTTCCTTACCACGTAAAATAGCGCCAATTTTAACATTCAAGTCAGGGAATAAAGACATAAGCTGCTTTAACTGCGTATTAACAACGGGACAATTTTCTTCACAGCGCACGCCGACCAAATATGTACGACCATCAGCAAGTGGAATAACATTGGATGTGCCAGGCACAGTTAAACGCCCGTGAATAGATCTTGCGACCTCGACCTCAGGTGAGATAATAAAATCAATCGGCATATTTTCACGCGAAAATAATTTATGCCATAACGGATCAAGGAATGCAGGGTTACGCAAACGCGCAATCTTACGTGACACACCAAATAGTGAATGCGCAACCTGACATGCCACCATATTAACTTCATCACAGTGCGTAACAGCAATGATCATGTCCGCTTCTGCCGCACCAGCCAACGCCAAAATATCTGGATTAGAGGCATGCCCAACAATGCCATTTACATCCATCTGATCATTAATTCGGCGGATCAAATTTTCATCATGATCAACAAGCGTAATGTCGTTATCCTGTTCCCGCGAAAGATAGGATGCAATACTATGACCGACGCGGCCGACACCACAAATAATAATACGCATATGCTTATCCAGTTTTCTGATATTTATTATTGGATTCTTGATTCAAGGGTTCATTTTTACCCATTTCATGCGCACTGTCCATACCATGTTTTTCATCCTGCGGGTGTATATCCAATGATTTGATTTTCCTGTGCAACGCAGACCGTTCCATCCCAATCGCCTCAGCCGCCTTTGTAATATTGCCGTTAAAACGCTGAATTTGTGCGGACAAGTAATCTCGCTCAAAACTTGCACGGGCATCCTTTAATGGCATAGCTAATAAATCTTCATGACGCTCAACCGCGACTGATTTAGGCAGCTTTGAGATAATTTCCGGCGGCAAATCATCTGGTTCAATTAGTGTTTTTCCCGTAGAAGCCTTCATAATCATTAGCCATTCAATAACATTGCGCAGTTGACGCATATTTCCTGGCCAATCATAGCTCATCAGCGCAGACATAGCCGAGGCAGAGAATGTAAATTGCTCAATATCAGACTTTTTACAAAGCTCCTTTGAAAAAGCATCGCAAAGCATCGGTATATCTTTTTGACGCGCCTTAAGTGATGGCACATCAACCGATACGACATTTAACCGATACAATAAATCCTGACGAAAGCGCCCATCGTTGATAAGTGCATCTAAATCATAACTAGATGAAGCAATTACGCGAATATCTAACTCTATTGGTGATGTACTGCCAATTTTTTCAAAACGCTGCTCTTGTAAAATACGAACAATTTTACCCTGCGTTTCATAAGGCATATCTCCAACTTCGTCCAAAAACAAAGTCCCGCCGTTACTACGCTCCAAAAGACCAATGCGCTCAGGTTCACCCTGAACACCTTCAAGGCAGCCAAATAATTCTATATCAAAGCGGTCTGGATGCATCGACCCACAATTCACCGCCATAAAAGGCTTGTCCTTACGCGTAGAATGCTCGTGAAGCAAACGCGCAATAAAATCCTTACCGACCCCTGCCTGCCCTGTTAACAACACGCGGCTATTCGTCGCAGATATTTTAGAAACTATACTGCGTAAATGTTCCGCTGCAGATGACTTACCTACAATCTCACGCTCTTCACGTAGCTGGTTAGTGCTACGTAGAAACTTATTCTCACGCTTTAACTGATTAAGCTCTAAGGCACGGCTAACAATCAACAATAGACGCTCTGTCTTAAACGGCTTTTCAATAAAATCAAATGCACCGATATGAAGCGCTTTTACCGCGGTTTCAATATTGCCATGACCGCTCATCATAATAACTGGCAGCGCAACTTCACGATCCAGATCCTGAATATCTTCTAATATGCCGATGCCATCTTTTGCGCTGTTTTCAAGCCAAATATCAAGAAGGACTAAATCTGGCTTAACTGCATCTATCTGTGCAAAGGTTTCTTGGTGTGTCGCGGCATGATAAACGTCATAACCTTCATCTTCCAATATGCCACCAACAAGAGCCCGAATATCGGGTTCATCATCAACGATCAATATTTTGTGGTCACTACTCACGCGGCAAACTCTTCGTTATTGGGCTTATGTTCAGACTTTATAAACTTAATCGGGAAGGATGCAACAACACATGCCCCTTCGTCACTTACAATATGCTCTGCTATGCCATCCTTATCTAATGCTTTATGTAGAAATTCAGGCAGCCCCATATACAAGCTTCCATTATGATCTTCTAATATCTTTTTCACAATAGCGAGCCCTAGACCCGTGCCCTTTTCCTTGTGCGTAACATATGGCTCAGACAGGCGTGAACGGTCAATTTCACTTGGGAAGCCTGGGCCATTATCTTTAAAGATAATAAATATACGCTGTTTGCTCCGGTAACTATATATATGTATTACGCCGTTATTATCAATGCTCTGCACCGCCTCAATAGCATTCTGCAGCAAGTTTGTGAAGACCTGACGGATTTGCTGGCTATCCGCGTGAATATAAACTTCATCATCAATCGCCATATCGCCCAGCAGCGGCACAAATTCAATTTCCACCTGATCATGCGCATGATCTTCAAATAATATAACATCTTTCAAGGCCTGAAGCGGGTTTACATCATTCATCTGCGGTTCAGGCATACGCGCGAAAGATGAAAACTCCTTAACCATGCGCCCTATATCACCAACATGTTTCACAATTGTTGATGTACAAAGATTAAATATTTCACGGTCATCTTCTTTAATTTGACCAGCATATTTACGCTGCAAACGCTCCGCCGAGAGTTGGATTGGTGTAAGCGGGTTTTTAATTTCATGCGCAATACGCCGCGCGACATCAGACCACGCCGCCTTGCGCTGTACAGACTGTAGATCCGTAATATCATCAAGCGTAATAACCGCACCGACCTGCACATCATTTTCTTTTTCAAGTGCAATGCGCACCAACAAAACACGCGGACCAAGCGCACTGTGCACAATCGGCGCCTCAAATTGAAAGACACCATCATCGCCCTTCCCTTCAACATCGGCAATATATTCGCCAATACCTAACAGGAACTTATTAATATCATTCCCGACCAATTCATTTTGATTATGTTCAAGCAAATCAGCTGTGCGTCCATTAACAAGCGTAATTTCATTTTTGTTATTAACCGCAATAACACCGTGGCTCGCTGTAGCCAAAATCGCCTCAGTAAAGCGACGACGTGTATCAAGCTGACGGTTTGCATGCATTAACGCATTACGCTGCTCTTTAATTTCATCCGTCATTGTGTTGAATGACTGCGCCAGATAAGAAAAATCTTTAAACCGCGTTTTTTCATTCAGCTTCACCGTCAAATCACCTGTAGAAACACGCTCCGCCGCATAAATCATATCAGATATTGGCAAAACAATTTGCCGCGCAAAATGTAGACCAACCCAACTCGCTGCAACAACCAATAATAGCGCAACTACAATGTAAATCATACTTACCGTTACACGCAGCCCCGCAAACTGGCCTTCCAAATATGCATACTCTTCTGATGCCTTACGCGTACGTTCGACATGTGACAACACAACAGGATCAACAAAGCGCCCTACCATCAAATAAGCATCAATAAAGTTGTTTAGCTTCACAAGCGCATGCACACGTTCCGAATCCGTGTCAGTAATAACGACAACATCCCCTTCATTGGCCTTATCCAACCCGTTCTTCAGCATACGCATATACGCATCTTGGTCACGTAAGCCATATTCCTCAATTACATTCCCGCCACCGCTAAACAAAATAATCTCAGAAAAGTTACGTATGGTTGATTGTGTTTCAAGGATCTTCTTTACATCTTCGGGGTTAGCTGAAATCAGCGCCGCCTGACGATCAAAATCATTAGCAGCCGCCCAAATATCCGCACGCACGACTTTATAATGTTCATCCAGATATGCCTCAGCTACGGCATTGGCATTACCTACCGCAGATTTTACGCGCTCATTAAACCATGACTGAATACCGTAATGGAAAAACAGTACCGAAAAAACCGCCATCAATAATGCGGGGATTAATGCAAGAAAACCAAAAATCATTACAAGCCGCGTTTGAATACGAACGCCCGCGGCTTTCTTTTGCTTTTCAATGCGCTTGCTGCCCCTTAAAACCGAAAAAACACGACGGATATTCAATAACGCTAGAGCCATCAGCAGCACTAAGTCAACTTTAAGCACATCAAACAAAAAATGTGGATCATTACCGAAAGGTGGAAGCTTCATTAAGGCCGCACAAGTCACTAAGCCGGCAACAATTGACAACACCATGACAACACCACCAACAATGTCTTCTAAAACATTGCGCGGTTTATCTTGTGCCTTACGCTTTTTAAGCGCAGGAAACTTATACAAAAACGCCAAAAAGCTAAAAAGACGATCCTTTTTAGCGCGCGGCTTTGTATTTATCTGTACATCCGTTTCCTGTGTATCCATCAAGTACCTTGCAAAATATGTATTTTATGAATAAATCTATATGCCCGTGAATGCAAGAAAAACAGCCTTCTAAAGTGAGAACTTATGAGCACATCATTTAAAGTCATTATTGTCGCCGCAGGAAAAAGCACCCGTTTTGGGGCAGACACGCCTAAACAATATCTGCTATTAAACGGCAAGCCACTTCTACAGCATAGCATTGATGTTTTTGATGCAATCAAGGACTGCGCACATATTTACGTTGCCGTTGCACCTGAACATGACGAGCATTTCAAGCCAATTATAAATCAATATACAGGTGACAAAATATCCCTAATTGAAGGCGGCGCAGAACGTTACGAAAGCGTCTACAACGCGCTGACATACGTTGATTGCGCCTATGATGATATTATCCTTATTCACGATGCCGCGCGTCCATTCATCACCGCCAAAGCAATAGACGAACTGATTAAAGCCGTACACAAAAACGGCGCGGCTACATTGGCCACGCCAATAGTTGACACACTTAAATACAGCAAAAAAGACGACCGCCCAGACAGGCAAGACTTATACGCTCTACAAACTCCACAGGGCTTTAAGTATGGTATTATCAAAGCCGCACACGAAGAAGCACGCAGTGACCTGCTTGGCTATCAAGGCATCACAGATGACACAAGCCTCGTACAGAAATTGAATCATGATGTGCAAATCGTCCCAAACACACGACTAAATTTCAAAGTAACGGAAAGCGAAGATTTTATGATTGCGAACCTCCTTCTTGGTCAGAATAAGAAAACAAAAATGGCCACAGGTTATGATGTTCATGCCTTTGAAGAATACGAAGTCGTCGGAAACCAAATAAAGCTCGGCGGCATCAATATTCCGCATAAATATGAATTAAAAGGCCATTCTGACGCAGACGTCGTACTCCACGCAATTACCGATGCGATATACGGCCTGTTATCAGACGGTGACATTGGCATGCATTTCCCGCCTTCCAACGCCGCACACAAGAACCAAGATAGCGCCGATTTCATTATCGCCGCTAACAAATCACTAAATGCCAAGAACGGCCAGTTAACGCATGTAGATGTCACTATCATTTGTGAAAAACCCGCCATAGGCCCACACCGCGACAAGATGCGCAAAAACATAGCTAAATTACTTAACATGTCCATTGAGGATGTCAGCGTCAAAGCAACCACAACCGAAGGCCTTGGCTTCACAGGCCGACGCGAAGGCATAGCCGTTCAAGCCGCGACCACAGCAGAATTTAGTGAGGCCGTATGATTGAGAAAATAAAGGTAAAAACCGCGGCAGCAAAAGAAACACGCCAACGCATACTACAAAAAGTTAACACCAAAGCCCCTTACTTCTGGCTGTCCACTTGGTTTGGCAGCGGCCTAATTGTCCCTGCATCAGGTACATGGGGCACTTTATTTTCAATGCCCTTGGTTATTGCCTTATATATATTTGGCGGCGTATATGCCCTACTCATCGGGGCAGCTTTAACATTTGCTATTGGCTGGTGGGCCGCACATCAATTTGAACAGAAGACTAAAGAACATGATTGTTCAATGATCGTTATTGATGAAACCGCAGGTATGCTCATTGCGGCAACAACCATTAGCGGCACCCCTCTTTCATTCCTAGCGGCCTTTTTACTTTTCCGTTTGTTTGATGCAGCTAAGCCTTGGCCAATAAAATGGCTCGACAAGCATGTATCAGGTGCATTTGGCGTTATGATTGATGATATACTCGCAGGCATATTTGCCGCTGCAGTTCTATGGGGGTATTATGCCTATGTCTAAACTTGCCGAAAAAGTTATCAAGAGTGCAATTGATAATGGCTACATTATTTTAAGCGCAGAATCCTGCACTGCAGGGATGATAGGCGCGGCGCTAACTGACATTTCAGGCGCTTCCAAAGCCTATCATGGCGGCTTTATCGTCTATGACAACATGACAAAAAATCAGTTTATAAACGTTTCGCAAGATATTCTGAATAGCCATGGCGCAGTTAGCCCAGAATGCGCCGAAGCCATGGCACAAGGCACCTTAGAACGCTATCCCGCCGCGAATATTTCTATCGCTGTAACGGGAATCGCGGGCCCAAATGGTGGCAACGCTGAAAAACCGGTCGGCCTCGTTTATTTTGGCTGCACAAATAAAAAAACCGGAACAACACTCATCGACAAAAAAATATTCAAAGGCAGCCGTGACGATATAAGAGTGCAAACCGTTGAGCACGCTTTGCAGATACTCTTTAAAAATATGGCCTGACTATAAACTCATTATTAATCTTTTCATAATACCATACAAGAAAATCTATATGGTATTCTATGGCAGTATATAACGAACAAAAATTAAACCTAGAAAAAGCATCTGAGCTTATCACAATTGCTCAAATGCCCGAAAGATATGAGCGCGAGCTACACAAAACAGGCAGCCATGAATACGCGTTAAAGCAGCTATATGATAACGCCCCATCAAAATACGAAAACAATGTAAGCTTAGTCCGCAGTAATAATACGACATGCGTAATTGTCTTTGACGAAGAAAAAAATGAGCTTACATTCGCTTTTGACCCGACATTAGATAAAGGCACAGTGTTCAACAACGCTGATAAATGGGACAACTTCAACAGAGGTAAAACAGACCATACGCTTGGCGGTCAAGTCCATAGCGGCCTATATAGTGACCTAGTTGACTATAACCCCGACCTAGCGTCAGGCAATTTAGCAGAAACAATAAATGCAGTGATATACGACCATGCCTATAGAGGCAACACAGAGTTAAAAGTGAATTTCACAGGCTTTTCAAAAGGTGGTGCACAAGCCGCATTGGCAGTAGCTGAAGTGGCTGCAAGTGAGGTTTTCACATTAAACGATCATATAAAGCTCAACGATGTCATAAGCTTCGCACCGCCCGGCTATGGCACAGAAGAATTCGCCAACAGTTTTAACGACTTAGCTAATGAGCTTGATGCGAATGTCTGGACGATCGAGCTTCATGGGGATGCCGTACCAACAGTTCTAACTCAAGACGGCGCAAACTATTTCACCAAATATGATTACACACAATTTGGCAACCGTGCATATATAACACAAAATGAACAAGAAACATCAGTAGCGATCAATCCAAGTCATGAAGAGCTTTTAAAATTAAGACAGCAAGACCAACCAGAAACACCATCGCATCGATCTGATAGCTATAAAAACGCAATAAATAATGCGCTTTCAAATGATAAAGATCTAGACGCCCCACCCCCAGCGTTAAAAGCAAATAGCTTGGTTTTTGGTCAATAAAAACACCTGAGCGCGTATAAAAAAAATCAAGTTACAACCATAAGACTCTTGACGGACGAATCAAAATGATTCATGATTCAGAGGTATTATCGAGTGTATCCACAAAAGTCGAGTCCCAAAAAATGTTGTCCACAAAAGAATGTCTGAACCAGATACTGCAAGGCGATTCCATAGAGCTAATGAATAAGCTTGAGCCCGAATCTGTAGATGTGATCTTTGCAGATCCGCCATATAACCTACAGCTAAATGGAGATTTGCACCGCCCTGATAACAGCAGAGTTGATGCCGTAGATGATGAATGGGATAAGTTCGAATCCCTAGTTGCCTATGACATGTTTACAAAAGCATGGCTTGAAGCTGCGAAAAGAATATTAAAGCCGAACGGTTCCATCTGGGTCATTGGCTCGTATCATAACGTATTCCGTATGGGTGCGTCTATACAGGACTTAGGATTCTGGATACTCAACGACATCATATGGCGCAAAGCTAACCCAATGCCTAACTTTCGTGGTCGCCGTTTTACAAACGCGCATGAGACTATGATTTGGGCAGCTAAATCACAAGATTCTAAATATCGCTTTAATTACGATGCCATGAAGTCACTAAATGACGAATTGCAAATGCGCTCAGATTGGTATATGCCCATTTGTTCAGGTAATGAACGCTTGAAAAAAGATAGCGGCGAAAAAGTCCACCCAACACAAAAGCCAGAAGCGCTACTATACCGCGTCCTATTAGCCTCAACACAGCCAGGCGATGTTGTCCTCGACCCATTTTTTGGTAGCGGCACAACTGGCGCAGTTGCAAAAAAGCTTGGCCGTAATTTCATTGGCCTAGAACGTGATGAAGCATATATCAAATATGCACAAGAACGTATTGACGCAATTGAAGAAGGCGCGGACGCATCGTCCTTAGAGATTCCTTCAAAGCGCGAAGCACAGCGCATTCCTTTTGGTTGGTTGATTGAGCGCGGCTTACTTAAGCCAGGCACTGTCCTAACAGACAACAAAAAGAACCACATCGCAAAAATTGGCGCTGATGGCAATCTTATTGCTGAAAAAGGCAAGAACAAGTTCCGCGGCTCAATCCACAAAGTTGGCGCAGCATTACAAGACGCGCCATCATGTAATGGCTGGACATATTGGCACTATAAAGAGGACGGCCAATACCACCCCATTGATCAGCTACGTGAAAAAGTACGCGAACAAATTCAGAAAACTTCTTAGTCTTACGGCGCTACAGCACTTCCGCGATTATCTGCCGCAGCATTAAACTGTGCTGATGGGTCAAATTCATGCAATAAGAATGTTTCGTCATCATTAGCAAATATTTGCACATTTTCAATATTGCCATAGAGAAGATGCCCTCCCATATTTGTGCGGCGGATATAATCATATAGAACTATGTCGTAAAACGCATAAGCAACTCGTCCACGCACTTTCGACGCGTAACTTCCTTGCCTTTGTACAAGCTCGATATACTCGCGCGCCTTTTCTACTGGTACAGGAATTTCTTTAAGTGTTAGTGGGAATTTAAGGCTAACATCAACATCATTAAGTATAAAGTTATCAAAATTCTCGAGCCAGCTATGCTTCACTTTACAGCGTGAGCGCACCTCACCTTCATAACGCTTAACTGGCAAAATACGAATTTCATCAAACTGCGTCTCTTCAGACAAGTCAAAAACGGATCGCTCTTCATCAAATCGTTTGAGACCTATGGGGATCCTAATACGTATACGGCCAGGAAAAGATTCATGGTTTTTCTCTAAGAAGCGCTTATACAAACCCTGAATATTTTTCCACTCAAGATCATAGTTCATATAACGGTGAAAAAGCTTACAGTCATTCAAGGCAATAAAACGCAGCACATCATTCTCGTCCTCAATATCATAGCCGCCAAAGCGCCATAAAATGAACTCAAAATTCTGAAATGTAGGCGCCAAAAATTCATCACTTTTATAAGGAATTCTGAACTCCTCACGTTTAAGCTGAATGTCTTTACCATTTCGTTTTTCGGCTAAAGCTGATGGCGTCACCATAGATAAAGATAAAAACAACATTAAACTTAATACTGAAATAACATTTAATAGTCGCATAAACCTGACCTAAATTATCTTTCTTACCTTGTTAAACAAGCTTGGCAACGATAAGTCCCCAAGTTCAGCTATATTCAGCCATTCTTTTTTAATTGTATCAAAAAGGGGAAGGTCAACAAAAGCCCCCGCCCCAATCTTAATCACATATAATTTTAAGTGAAAATGTGTAAATATATGTTCAACAAAATAATTTTTATCTACGTCCACCTCAGGAGATGCCAAAACTAGTTCTTCAAAATTATCACGAATATGAATTGGGAATCCCTGCATATTCGCAAATAATCCCTTCCCAGGACGTCGCTCAATTAGAATACGTCCCTGCCCATCATCAACGATAAAACAAAAACCATATTTTGTCGGACGAACCTTAGGACGCTTACGCGGAAGATCCAATGGATTTACACTATCATTGGCATAGGCGGTACACCCCTCCTGTAATGGGCAAACAGAGCAACTAATTTTCTTTGGTTGGCAAATAGTTGCACCAATATCCATCAGCCCCTGCGCCAATGAAGACGGGTCTTCCGCTGAATTATCCAATAAATATTCTGCAATATAACGTTTAAGCTTTGGCTTTATATCTGGTAAATATCCCTGAATATTATGATAGCGTGCAAAAATACGTTCAATATTGCCGTCCATAACAGCCGCGCGCTGATGAAACGCAATGGAAGCAATTGCCGCCGCCGTATAAGGCCCTATTCCGGGTAACATCAACAAAGCCTTCTCATCATTCGGAAACAAGCCTTGATAATCATTACAAATAACCTGCGCACATTTGTGCAAATTACGCGCACGACTGTAATAGCCAAGCCCCGCCCATGCATCCATTACATCTTGATTATCAGCACTAGCAAGCGCCTGAACATTTGGCCAAAGCGATATAAACTTTTCAAAATATGGTATAACCGCAGTCACGGTTGTTTGCTGCAACATAATTTCGGAAAGCCACACATGATATGCGTTTGCATCAGCGCTAACAGGCGCCCGCCACGGCAAACGCCGCGCGTTTTTTTCATACCATTTCACCACCTGATTATTAAATTTCAGAATTTCTTGTGAATCATCTATACTAGAAGCGTGACTGATTTTCATATTTGTACTAACGTGCATGTCTCATTCAAAAAATTACCCATCTAAGGTGCTTATAATATGTCATTAGGGCCAAAACAACTGTCTTTTGCCGTATCGCAGGTTACAAAATCTGCGTGTAGCAAGAAGTTTATCTCGCTCGGCCGCATCTTAAACCATTGGGACCAAATTGTCGGCGCAGAAATGGCAAAATATGCACAGCCGGTAAAAGTTCAATATCAAAAACCAAAAACACGCCGTGAAAAACCAAAGGCTATATTAGAGATAGCCGTGCCAAGCGCACAAGCTGCATTGATGCATTATCAAGTCGATTTAATCCTTGAACGCATTAACCGTGTTTTCGGCGAACGCTGGATAAACGCCATAAAATTCGTACATATCCCTGCCAATATGGATAAGAAACCATCCTTCCGCAACCAAACACCACGTTTGAGCGCTGCTGATAAAACCAAACTCAATAATGTTTTAGAAAATATTTCTGACCCTGATATGCGCTTACGGCTTGAAAGTTTAGGTCAGGCTATGCTAGTTGATAAGCACAAAAAATAAATTCAGATAAAACTGTAGATTTTATAAGAAAGCTAAATCGATGAAAGTAAATGCGAACACACTGCGTAAAGGCAATGTTTTGGAATATAATGGCCGTCTTTGCGTTGTTGAAAAATATGACATCATGACACCGGGTAAAGGCGCATCTGTTATTCAGGTTGAAATGCGCGACCTTAAAACAGGCAACAAAGACAACGTCCGTTTCCGCACGCAAGAAACCGTTGAGCGTGTCCGCCTAGAACAAGATGATTATCAGTATCTTTACCCAGAAGACGATAAATTTACATTTATGCACTTAGAAACATATGAACAAATTTCTGTACCTGCGGATGTCATAGGCGAACCTGCAAAGTTCCTTCAAGAAGGCATGACATGCGTCATTGAGACATATGAAGGTAACCCACTAGGTGTTTCATTACCAGATAGTGTAAAGGTTGAAGTCATCGAAGCTGACCCTGTCATCAAAGGCCAAACCGTTACAACATCATATAAACCAGCTGTTGTTACTGGCGACGTTAAAGTGATGGTTCCGCCACATATTGAGGTCGGTACATTCATTATCGTAAAAACCGAAGACGGTTCATATTACGAACGTGCAAAAGACTAATAACCACGGCAGCATAACCCTATAAATAATATTAAGGACAAAAATAATGGCGGTACGTTCCCCTAACCTCAACGTGATGATCCGTGCAGTTGAAAAAGCCGGTCGTTCGCTTATTCGTGACTTTGGCGAAGTTGAAAACTTACAGGTATCAGTTAAAGGCCCAGCTGATTTCGTTTCGGCTGCGGACAAACGCTCCGAAGAAATTCTTCATGAAGAACTTTCAAAGGCGCGCCCTGACTTTAGCTTCCTTATGGAAGAAAGTGGCGAGGTCAAAGGTACGGATGAGGAGCACCGCTTTATCATTGATCCTCTGGATGGCACATTTAACTTTTTGCACGGTATTCCACATTGGTGTATTTCCGTTGCGCTTGAAAAAGGCGACGAAATAATCGCCGCTGTTGTATATAACCCTGTAACAGACGAATTATTTACCGCGGAAAAAGGTGGCGGCGCATTCCTGCGTCACCGTCGATTACGCGTTTCAAACCGTCGTAAGCCGAATGAAATGCTGATTGCATGTGGTCATCCAGGCCGCCAGAAAGATCATTTTGATGCCTTTTATGCTGAAATGCGTATGGTTAGCTCTACCTTCCCTGCTATCCGCCGTTTGGGTGCTGCTGCACTTGATATGGCTTATGTCGCCGCAGGCCGTGCAGATGCGTTCTGGGAACGTTTCATAAACCCATGGGACATTGCAGCAGGCTACTTAATTGTCAAAGAAGCTGGTGGATTTACAAAAGACTATATGGACAACAAAGAAAACCCAATTTACTCAGGCAATGTACTTTGCGGCCATGAATTCGCTATGACAGAATTACAAGGCCTCCTAAAGAAAGCACATAGCGCCTAACACACTAAAACAATTATGAACAAAGCACTGCATAGCACCGCCGTTTTGACATGTCAGACCATTCTTATGGTCGCGGTGCTTTGTTTTATATGTTTTACACACACACACACGGCTTCCGCGCAAGACAGCGATATTATGATAGATGGCTACGAACTGCCTGATATGTTTGATGATGATGCCAGCGCACCAATACAAAACCATAGCAGTGGTGTACCAGAAGAAAAAATTATTACACCACCTAAAACCAAAGTTCACAAAGAAACGCAACTACCTGCGCCCGCAGATAATTATGAATCTGCGTTCAAACCTTTACAAACAGTAACGTCAACAAAACAAGAAACAGTATCTATACCCTATCCTCAGCCTAGACCTACACAGTTAGCCGTCAGAGAAACAATCAACGAAAATATAACCAAAGAACTTATTGCACTATCCGTTACTACAATGAGTGCACTCGCTGACATTCCCAAGCCATTCAAGCGTCCACTTACAATAATGCAAAAATCTTCTAAGGCACGGGCAACAAGCTCTCTACCCAAAGACCCAATCATGCCCGCTGTGCCTGCTGGCGATGTCGAGGTTGTTATGCTTGCGCAGCCTGAGATGCATTTTGAAAACACACAAGATCAAAACAATATTACCGATATATCTATTCAAATGGATGTCGAAGATGGCAATGCTACCGACATTATTAATTTTTCCGCCGAGGATAACAGCGAAGAATCCGCGCAAGGTTTAGAAAAAGAGAACATTGACCTACCAGTTATAACGTTCCTATTTAAACAGGGTGATACGGCATTAAACGACGAAGTAAAGAAACGTCTAGATGATGACGTTATTAATGCTTTAAAAACATATCCTGATATGCGTATAGAAATTAAATCATTCGCTGAGCCTATTGATGATTCCCCAAGTTCGGCGCGCCGTACATCCTTAGCGCGTGCTTTAGCTATACGTGATCACATCCTAAATCATAATATTGCTAGCCACCGTATGGATTTACGTGCTTTAGGACAGCAAACCAATAAGCTGCCAATTGACCGTATTGAAATAGTTTTATTACCTTAAATTAGCGAATGCCAATTCTGAATTTATTTAAACGTTCTATGCGCTTATCTTCGGCCGCTTCGATTAATGCTTCAATCTCTTCTGGTGTTTGTTGAGCAACTACTGTGCTTAAACCATTATACGTATTTATATAAATCTTACTTAGATTATTCTTAGATTCCCTCTTTTTCTTTAGTTCATCATTATCATTATAGAGTGCTTCAATATAAGAAATATTAGAAACATCAATCTTGTGAGAACGAGATTAGCTACTCCCCATATTCTCCGTAACCGCAATAAACGCCTTCATTAGTTTCGAAATATCCATCTTCTTATATTTCCCCTTATTTAAATAATCCCAATGCGCATATCTCTAATGCGTTTAAGGCGCTCTTCCTCAGCCTTTTTAATCATGGCTTGAATTTCTTCTACCGTTTCGCGCGCATATACACTTGTGCATGAACCATCATAATATGCATACCAAATATCTGTTAAATAGCTACCATTTTCACGTCTTTTGTTCATAGCTTCAGGGTCCTCAGAGGCGTCCTGATAGCCAGTAATACGGTCTATATTTAGTACAGTTCTTTTCGCATCATCTTTATTTGATGAATGCACTATTACTTCCGCGCGGAACAGTTTAGTTAAATCCATCATAACCCCCTCTCATTAAACATAAAATGCACCATAAACAACACAGGAAATTATGTCAATAAAATTAACCTGTTTGTATAAAACTCGGCTTTTCTCTTTACGCTTGCAGGCAAAAAACTATCTTGTTACAAGAAAATATTCACAAATACAGACACATGACCAGAAAGTAAGGACATTAAAAATGAACCTAAAGAAATTCGCACTTGGTATAGCGTTATTAATATTCACATGCTTTGCCGTTTATACAGTAAACACGGCACATAGCCGCGCAGAAAAAGCGCAAACAGAAAATGCTACAGAAACAACCGCAACGCCTCAAACAGAAGAAGCCACAATAAAAACACCTGATGGCATAGAAATTTTTCCCGTAATAGGCCTTGGCGACCCAAAGGCGCCAGTTTATTTGGTTGAATATGCATCACTTTCTTGCACACATTGCGCAGAGTTTCATCAATCCATCCTGCCGCGCTTAAAAGAAGACTATATCGACCAAGGTAAAGTTTTTATCGAGTTTCGCGATTATCCAACAAGCAAATCAGGCCTAGATGCTACAATGCTTACACGCTGCATGGACGAAAAACGCCAATATAAGTTCATGGATCTTTTGTTCCAAACACAGGACATGTGGGCGTTTACTGAAGACCAAACACCATTATTCCAGAACGCAAAATTAGCTGGCATGAACCAAGAAGCTATTGATAAATGTCTTGCTGATGATGTGCTTAAACAGCAAGTCCTTGATACAATTAAACGTGGTCAACAGCGTTATAGCGTATCATCAACGCCAACGGTCATTGCATACCCAACCAATGAGAAAATGAAAGGTTTGACCAACTATAAAACCATTCAAAAGCAAATTGACCGTGCGCTGAAAGCGGCAGAGAAGTAATCCAACAAAAAACCTATAGTCGTTTCAGTTTGCTTTGGAACAAGCCATCTGGAGCGACGCCTATAAAAATAGCTAAGCGACAGAGGGCGCCGTAATAAAGGGAACTGAAACGACTATATATGATTAGATTTTCTAAACTCAGACTCAACGGCTTTAAGTCCTTTATAGAACGGGGCGAGCTCGACATAACGGTCGGGCTCACCGGCATTGTTGGGCCTAATGGGTGTGGTAAATCTAATCTGGTTGAGGCCTTGCGCTGGTGTATGGGAGAAAGCTCCGCCCGTAAAATGCGTGGTTCAGGCATGGAAGATGTTATATTTAACGGTACAGAGCGCCGCCCTGCCCGTAACTTCGCCGAAGTTACCTTAACGCTTGATAACCAACTCCGTGAGGCGCCGCCCCAATATAATCAGCACGATGAAATAGAAATCATCCGCCGTATAGCGCGCGATAAAGGATCAAACTATAAGATCAATGGTAAGAACGCTCGTGCCCGTGACGTACAGTTATTATTCGCAGATACGATGACGGGCGCAAACTCTCCCTCTATTGTCTCTCAAGGGCGCGTCTCTGAAATCATCAATGCAAAACCACAAGATCGCCGCCATGTTCTTGAAGAATCTGCTGGTGTCGCTGGCCTTTATGCCCGCCGCCATGAAGCTGAGATACGCCTACGCGCTGCAGAAACCAACCTGACGCGGCTTGAAGATATTTCTGAAAGCATGACATCGCGCATAGATTCATTACGCCGCCAAGCCCGTCAGGCCGAGAAGTATAAAGAGCTAAATAGCGAGATCCGCAAGTTAGAGCGCCAAATTGCTTATGTCGAATGGCACCAGTCAAAGAGTCAGCAACAAAATGCTCTACGTATTTATGATGCCGCCGAAAGCATGGTCGCGGAAAAGATGAAGGCCGTAAATGCCCTTACACAGGAAAACAATGAAACAAAGCGTAATTTGCCAAACTTGCGTAGTGAGCATATTAAACTGACATCAACCCTACACAGTCAAAAACTATCACTAAGCCGCCTTGAAGACGAAGAAGGCAAAATCACCGCGCTCCTAATCGATAGCCGTGAACAACTAGACCGCGCCGAGAATGACTTAGCCTATGAAAGCAAGACGCTAGACGAAAACAAAACCCTTCTGCAAAAGACCGAAGAAGAAGAAAAGTCCCTTCACGCCCATTTGGAGAACGAAGAAGACGTCCTTAAACCGTTAGAAGACGAAAAAGCCGCAAAGGCGCAGGACGTAGAGCGCCTAGAAAGCGCACATGAAGAAGCACTATCCACCATGCTGTCCTCAACAGCGAAAATAGAGAGCCTGAAAAACGAACACAGCAATCTTGTCCGCCGTAAAGAACGCCTTGAGGAGAAGAAGACTGCGCTTACGCATTCATTAGAGTCCATTGCCAATGATTTAAAAGCACAGCCCGATGTGAAGGCATTAGAGCAATCCATCACTGATAAGCAGAAGAAAATTGAAATTTTTGATAAGACACAAACAGAAATAGCAGAAAAGATAGATGCACTAACAGCTGAAAAAGACGCTGTAAACCAAGTCTTAAAAACCATTCAACAAGATGTTTCTGCCCTAAAGGCCGAAAAATCAACTTTAGAACGCCTACTTAGCCAAGTCGATGAAATGACTGTTCTGGATGACATCAAGGCGAATAAAGGCTTTGAACTAGCGCTATCCCGTGCATTAGGTGATACACTTTTGGCATCCACCAACCCAGATATGAATAAAATCTGGCGTAAAAATAGCGCTAATCATGAAGCAAAATTTTCTTCAGATATAAAAACCTTAGATAAATTTGTTAAAGCGCCAAATGAACTAAGTATCGCCCTTCGACATATTGGCGTTGTTGATGATTACGAACAAGGCGAAGCACAGCAAAAGCAACTATCCCCCGGTCAAAGCGTTGTAAGCATATCAGGCGACTATTGGCGCTGGGATGGTTATCACACTAAGGCTGAGGCCGCTGACCAAATATCTATGCATCTCCAGCACAAAAACCGCCTTGAAGAAATTGAGACTGATTTATCCGCCAAACAAAAGACACTGGATAAGCAAGAAGCTGCGCATGAAACAATTGCTGCAGATGTACAAGATTTAAAAGAGCAAATACCAAACATTCAAAACCAACGACAGGAAGAAACGCGCGCCCTTAAAACGGCCGAAAATAAATTGGCGCAAACACAATTCACTCTAAACCGCTTAGCTGAGAAAAAAGCAGGTACGGAGCATGACTTAAGCGAACATGTAAATGAAATTGCGCAGCTGTCCAAAGCGCTTGAAGAAAAAACCGCGCTGTTAAGTGAAACCGAAGACCTAGCCGCAAATAAACACCAAGATCAGGTTCAAGAACTAAAAGACCAACTTTCCGAAGCGCGCGCTGCACATCAGGACGCGAGCATCGCTCTTGATAAGCAAATCCAAGAACAAGGCCGCCGTAAAGCGCGTATGCATGCCATCGTAGATGAGCGTAACGCCCTTAAAAACCGCACTATTCGCGCTGCAGAGCAAATCAAAAAACTCGGAAGCTTATGTGAGCAGCTAAAAAAACGCATCGAAGATAATAAAGACCGCCCGCAAAAGCTAAACGATGAGAAAGAAAAACTCCTCGGGGCACTCGGCAATATAGAAGAAGAATGCACCAAAGCATCTGACCGTCTAAGTACAGCCGAAATGAGCGCGAGCGAAGCTGAGAAAAAACTTAAAGCTGCCGAATCAGAACTTGCAAGCGCCCGTGAAGAGCGCGCCGCAGCCCAGGCCAATGTCGCCAACGCCGAAGAACACTTAAAAACCCTACGTGAAAACATCGAATCAAATTACCACTGCCAGCCAAACGGCCTGCTAAACAAAGCAGAATACGCCCTAGACCTTGATGATTCAGGCCAAGATGTTAGCAAAACATATCGTCGCCTTCGTGAAGAAAAAGACAGCGCCATTATTCGACGTGAGAAAATTGGCCCCGTGAACCTACAGGCACAAGAAGAATTAAACGAAATTGATGCGCAGCTTGGTTCAATCATGAAGGAAAAAGAAGATGTCGTCCTTGCAATTGACGAGCTTCGCAAAGCCATCAACACACTAAATGCAGAAGCACGCACACGCTTGATTAAAACCTTTGATGAAGTGAATGAACATTTCAAAGCCCTCTTCACACGCCTATATCGCGGCGGTAAGGCTTATTTGGAACTCGTTGATTCTGATGATGCACTTGATGCAGGCATTGAAATATTTGCGCAGCCACCGGGTAAAACTCTGCAGTCCCTATCACTCATGTCTGGCGGCGAACAAACATTGGCATCAATTGCCCTTATATTTGCGATGTTCTTAACGAACCCATCACCAATATGCGTCCTTGATGAGGTTGACGCGCCACTTGATGATGCAAATGTTGATCGCGTCTGTGATTTGCTAGAAGAAATTGCCGCGCATGGACATACGCGCTTCTTAGTTATTACGCACCACCGCCTAACTATGGCACGCATGGATCGTCTCTATGGCGTAACAATGGCTGAACAGGGCGTATCACAACTCGTATCTGTTGATTTACAACAAGAATTGGATTTTTTAGATGATGTCGCATAATGATAATGAAAACGCGCCTGATGAACATGACGCGCTTGATGGACGAATCCACGCATTGAAAACGAAGCACGGCCTAACGGAAGAACAACAAAAAAAAGCGAAATCAACAAATGACGGCGTGAAAGCAGGCGTTGAATTGCTCACGCCTATTGTTGTTTGCTTCTTCATTGGCATGGGGCTTGATAACTGGCTTGATAAATCCCCGTTATTCCTAATGATTTTCTTTGTTCTTGGTGTTGTAACAGGCTTTTGGAATATTTATAAATTAACAAAATAAAATTTTCTGCATTTCGGTATTGCAAAGCGGATAAAAAAACGCTAAACAGACGCTGCGTAATCTTTATAGGTGCGCATTTGGTTAGAAATGTAACGTTATTAAACATGTTGTAAGAGGTATCAGTGGCTAGCCCTACCCATCAGTTCGAGATCAAACCGTTAGTTGACCTCCAGTTTTCTGGTATCGACCTTTCTTTCACAAATTCATCTTTATGGATGGCTATAGCGGCGTTGCTGTCTGTAGTTTTCTTTGTGTCTGCGACACGTAAGAAAGCTATGGTTCCTTCACGCGTGCAAGCCATGTCCGAATTGAGTTATGCGTTCATCGCAAATATGGTGCGTGAGAATATCGGCACACATGGCCGTCAATATTTCCCACTTATCTTTACAATATTCATGGTGGTATTCCTAGGTAACGCCCTAGGCTTGATCCCTTATTCATTCACATATACATCACATATTGCTGTGACGGCTGCTTTGGCTGTTATGGTCTTCTTGATGGTTATTGTGATTGGCATTTTCAAACACGGCATGCACTTTTTCAGCCTGTTTTTACCGCCTGGTGTACCGCTATGGCTAATGCCATTGGTTATTCCAATTGAAATTCTATCATTTTGCATTCGTCCGGTTACATTATCCGTTCGTTTATTCGCAAACATGATCGCTGGCCACATTCTTCTTAAAGTTATCGCGGGCTTCAGCGTCGGTATGATCAGCATGGGCGCTGCAGGTTATGCGCTAGGCATCTTGCCAATGCTTTTCAATGTCATCCTCATCGGATTTGAGTTTTTAATCGCCTTTTTGCAGGCTTATGTGTTCGCAATTCTTAGCTGTATTTATCTAAAAGATACAGTTGAACTAGAACACTAAGAGCCACAAATAAGTGATTGAATATAATAGGTTTTAAATTTTCACTTCAGTAACTAAACATAAGGAACGTTAAAATGGAACTAGAAGCTGTAAAACTACTTGCTGGTGCAATTGCTCTCCTACCACTTATCGGTGTTGGCATTGGCCTTGGTACAATCTTCGGCTCATACAACGAAGCTGTTGGCCGTAACCCAAGCGCAGCAGAAATTCTTGACAAGAAATTCTTCCTAACATTCGCACTTACAGAAGCGCTTGCGATTTTCGCACTTCTTATCGCTTTCTACCTTGTATTTGCGGCTTAATTCTAAAAATTAAGTTGTTAGGCATTGCTGTTTTGAATTGTGAACAAACGCTATAAAGAGCTAAAGAAATGATGAACATAAAAACTATTCCATCACTATTGATTGCTATGGTATTTGGCCTTGCCACATATCCGGCGCACGCGACCATTCAAAACAGCCTGTCACACGAAAATTACGTCATGGCTGAGCTTGAGACTTCCGAAGGCTCTGCCATGACACATTCTGCAATGCGCAGCGATGTGAAAAGCAAATTTGAAGAACTCAACAAAATGATTGAGCCTGCCGCAGGTGAAACAGCAGAACATGCAGAAAAAATGCATGATACGCACCACGGCGCTGTTGATAGCGCCCATGATACAATGGATGCACATCACGGCGAAGGCGCTCACGGTGCATATGATGCACATCATGGCGATGAGCATGGCTCAGGCGGTCTTCCGCAATTTGATCCAACATGGTTTGCTTCTCAGATCTTCTGGCTTGCTGTAACTTTTGCATTTCTCTATCTGTTCTTCGCTAAAAAAGCGTTGCCAGATATTGCCTCAGCTCTTGATGCGCGTGAAACACGTATCCGCACGGATATTGAAACCGCTGAAAAAATCAATGAACAGGCTGAACAAACAAAAGAAGAATATGAAACAATTCTTTCAGATTCTAAAAGTCAGTCATCTGACATTATCGCGGAAACACAAGACGAGTTAAAAGCGAAAGCAAACGCGTCAATTGATGCATTCCGCGCAAACCAAGAAAAAGTGACAAAAGATTTAGAAGCTAAAATTACCAATGCGAAAAAAGACGCTTTATCAGAAATGCATTCTGTAGCGGCTGACGCAGCGAAGGAAGCAGCTTCTAAAATCATTGATGTGGATGCGGACATTAAAGCCGTTAAATCCGTCGTACAAAAAGTTGATAAAGCCGCATAATCGGCGCTGAATATAAAAGGCAAAAACCATGACAGAATTTTTTAGCGATTCACATAACTGGGTTCTTCTTTCTTTCATCATTTTCGTAGCGATGGCGTTCAAATTTGGCCGCGCATCAGTGACATCTAGCCTAGACAGCTATATTGAGACTGCACGTAATGATGTTGAAGAAGCTGAGCGCCTTCGCGTTGAAGCGCAGGAACTTCTGTCAAAATATCAGCGCCTTAAGCGTGAAACAACATCTGACGCTGAAAACGTGATTAAATCAGCTAAAGAACACGCTGAGAAAATCCGCGAAAAAGCTGAAAAAGAATTGGAAGCTGAACTTGCGCGCCGTGAAGAGCAGCTTAAAGAGCGCCTATCTTTAATGGAAAACCAAGCGATTGAAGAAATGCGCGCTTATGCCGCTGACCTTGCGATTAAGGCAACACGCGAAATTATTGTCGACAACATTGACAACAAAAAAGCCAAAGCACTTAACGATAAAGCAATTGAAGAGATTGCTGATAGCTTTGCCGCGTAAGCAAAACACAATGCAGAACAAGACACAAGAAAGGGGCTTTCAGATGGATCAATCAAAAGCCCCTATTTTGCAGCTACTCGACGTCATGCGCCGCCTACGCGACCCAAATGGCGGCTGCCCATGGGATTTAGAGCAAAATTTCGCTACAATTGCCCCCTACACAATCGAAGAAGCATACGAAGTTGCCGACGCCATTGACCGCGGCGATATGGATGATATTAAAGAAGAGCTTGGAGACTTACTTCTGCAAGTCGTGTTTCACGCACAAATGGCGAATGAAGAAGGCCATTTTGACTTTGACGACGTAGCACAAAGCATTACCGATAAAATGATCTTCCGCCACCCACATGTTTTTGGCGAAGAAAGCGCTGACAACGCTACTCATGTTCTTGAGAAATGGGAACAGCGCAAAGACATGGAAAAACAAAATAAAGCCAAAGCTGACACAGATGGATTTGTTAGCATCCTTGATGATATACCAACAAATCTACCTTCACTGCTTCGCGCCCATAAAATCCAGAAAAAAGCCGTAAAAGAAGGTTTTGAATGGAACGATGTGATGGATGTCTTTGACAAAGTCGAAGAAGAACTAGCAGAGTTAAAAGAAGCCATTCTAAGCGGCGATCAAGACCATATGTTAGAAGAATATGGCGATGTGCTTTTCAGCGTCACCAATATTGGCCGTAAACTTAGCATCGACAGCGAACATGCCCTGCGTAAAACAAACCAAAAATTCATCAAACGATTCCGCGGCATGGAAGAAGACTGCTACGCTGATGGCAAAAAGCTAAAAGACATTACATTCCAAGAACGCGAAGCACTTTGGAACAGGCAGAAGATAAAAGGCTAGGCGGCGCTGCATTAACTCGCGCTTTTTCCGCGTATTCTATGTCGTTCAACATCGTGTCATAGTTTTTAGACTGCATAACAAAATTACCCTTCCCGCAAACCATAGATTTAAAGGCAGCGCCATCCGTAACATTACTATCAAGCCAGCCTGCCTGTAATAAAGACGTTTGTTCTTTTACCGCTTGCGCCTTCTGCCAAAATGCTTCCATGGGCGACGGATTATCAACACTGCTAGCTAGCCATGCGTTATAAAACAGGGTTTGCAGTTCATCATAGCGCTTAAAATTATTAATTATGCTTTCTTGATCAGATGCCAGATAGGGCTCATATTGTGTTAATTCATCAGGATGGTAAATTGTATCAAGCAAGATTGGATTTTCTTTGTTCGCAGTATCCACATACCCAACATTATTAACGAGCGCATCTAAATTTGATCCCAAATTCACCTCAAAATCACGCATCAATAATTCTGAATGCTCAAAGCTACTAGATAAAGTAACACCAGGCATTAATTGCATCGTGAAATCAGGGAACCTAACACAGCCAATATAAGGTAATACACGTTCATGATATATGTGGTCGCACGCATTAAACCCAATATCACTATGTGGTCCGTGCGCCTCATGCCCATAAGGGTAAAAACGCAAAACCATCGCATAGCGATTCAAGAATAAGTTAAAGCCCCCTTCACGCGTCCTTTGTATTTGCACGTTTGTTGGCAAAGGCAAAGACATACGCGCAAAAACGTCTTGCAAGCCTTTTGTATCAACGCTCCCGACGTCATTTGTCAGCTTATTCTTCTCACTATTCTCAATAAATTCAAAAATCATGGGCAGATAATAACATAACTAGATGTGAGTATCAAATAGAATTTGACATAATAAACGGTGTTGAAGTAAGCTTACTGTCATATTTTGTTGCGACGGAGTGCTAATGAAAAATAAAATCACACTAAACAAAATCTTCTGGGCAAGCTTCTTAACAGGGTTTCTACCAGGTTACCTTGGTGTACCAGCATATTATATCGGAGAAACTTTAAGTTACCTGTCGCATGAAACAAAGACACAACTAGACGGCACCGCATTTCGTATAATCAACAAGGATGCACAAAGTCTTTCCTTAGAAGCAGCTAATCGTATAGGCACTATGGATGATTATTCAGCGAATATAAATGAAGTATTAGAGAAGAAAGCCCTCTCAATAATGCTAGACACCTATAAAGGGAAATACGGGCGAACATGGTTGAAAGTAACTGCATATAACCATGGCAATGACGCAGATTATATTGCATCTGCGCGTATAGATTATTACGATCGCCCTGAAAACGGTAATCTTGCTGCTGTATTTACGGCGCTAAGCGATATAATACAAGCCCCTGTCAACAATTTACACATAACCATAAACCCAAGCCACATGACAACAGATGAAAAAGGCATCCCTAAGACGCTAAATATTGAAGAATTAGGCATTCACTGTACGATTAATACAGAACACCCTCGCGTTGCTTATAACGGCGCTTTTGACCGCTATGCTTATAAAGCTGTCAATATGTCCTGTGAACATAATTACGATATGAAATTTACGGATATTTACGCCGCACCAAACTTATCCACATAACGCGCCCCCCTTTCCGCTGAGGTTATAGTTAATAACACTATAATCCGCTAGAATATTCACGAGCAATAATTCTCCCAAGGGAAAGGATAATCAGATTATGAGCGCAGCCCCACAATTAAAGCCCGGTGTTGTTTTTGGTGAAGACTATAAAACACTTGTTAAAGCCTGTAAGGATGGTGGATACGCCCTGCCCGCAGTCAATATCGTTGGCACGAATACAGTTAACGCCGTACTGGAAGCCGCTGCGCGCAATAATTCAGATGTCATTATTCAGCTTTCCAATGGCGGCGCCGAATTCTATGCCGGCAAAGGCCTAGAAGATGGCTTTAAAGCTAAAGTCCTCGGCGCTGTATCCGCCGCGCAGCACGTACATTTATTGGCTGAGCATTACGGCGTATGTGTTGTTCTACACACTGACCATGCAAACAAAAAGCTTGTCCCTTGGGTTGAAGCTCTTATCGAAGAAGGCCGTAAATATAAAGCTAAACATGGCGTGCCACTATTTACATCACATATGATTGACCTGTCGGAAGAAGAACTAGATTACAATATCAGCGAATCTGCCCGTATCCTAAAACTCCTCAATGAACTTGATATGAGCATTGAAATTGAGCTTGGCTGCACAGGCGGCGAAGAAGACGGCGTTGGTAGTGATGATATTGATGATGCACGCCTCTACACACAGCCAGAAGAAGTCCTAAAAGCGTATGACGTTCTAACGCCGCTTGGTCACTTTAGTGTTGCTGCATCATTCGGTAACGTGCATGGCGTGTATAAGCCAGGCAATGTTGATCTGCGCCCTGATATTTTGAAAAACTCACAAGCGCTCGTGCAGGAAACCCATGGTACTGACGCAAACCCAATTGATTTGGTCTTCCATGGCGGATCAGGCTCAGAAAAAGACAAGATCACGCAGGCGATTTCCTACGGCGTATTCAAAATGAATATTGATACAGATACACAGTTTGCGTTCTCTGAAGCTGTTGGAGATTACGTAGAAGCCCACCCAATGGCCTTTAACTACCAAATCGACCCAGAAACAGGCGAACCTTATAAAAAGCTCTACGACCCGCGCAAATGGCTTCGTGAAGCCGAGAAGAACATGATTAAGCGTTTAGATGAAGCTTTTGTAGACCTTGGGTCAAAAGGTAAGTCTATTGCAGCCGCGAATAAAATAGAAAAAGCGGCCTAAAAGATCTCCACAGGGTGCCACAGCACATCATTTATGTGCTGTGCGCCTGTTAGTGCCATTACTAAACGATCTACACCCAAAGCAATCCCACTACACGGCGGTAAGCCTTGTTCAAGTGCCGCAATGAATCCATCATCAACGGGATAACGTTCACCGTATAAGCGTTCTTTCTCATCCATCTCATGGACAAAACGGCGGCGCTGTTCTTCCGCGTCGGTCAGCTCACCAAAACCATTGGCAAGCTCTAAGCCGTTAATATAAATCTCAAACCGTTCAGCATAGTCAGGGTTCTGAGGCTTTAAACGCGCAAGCGCGGCCATACAAGCAGGATAATCATAGAGTACTGTCGGTTGATCATGTCCTAAATGCGGTTCAACATATTCAAGCATGACGCGGTGAAAAACATCATCCCACTCATCATCATCAGCCACATGGAGGCCTTTAGCCCGCACAGCCGCCTTAAAACCACCTAAGTCATGTAGATACATATCTAAATCAATGGCTGCATATTGCGTGAAACATTCACGTACAGAGATTCGTTTCCATCCCTTGGCCTTATCAAGCTTACAATCTTCTACAGCCAAAGCGCAGGCATCAATTAACGCACAAGCCTCATCCATTAAACCTTCATAAGATAAGCCCGCTTGATACCATTCAATCATCGTAAATTCAGGGCTATGCTGTTTTGTATTATCAGTATTTCTAAAGACATGGCAAATTTGATAAATACGCTCACAACCCGCTGAAAGTAATTTTTTCATTCCAAATTCTGGACTAGTGTGTAAATAGAAACCTTGCTTTTCTTCTAAAGAAATATCTTTATAACCTGTTTTAAACGCATGAATATGTGTATCCATACATGGGCTAATTTGCAAAATGGGTGTTTCAACTTCCCAATAATTACGGGCATCAAAGAATTTACGTACAGCCTTTATTATCTGCTGACGCTTTAATAAATAAGGCATTTTTTCGTTAAAAACAGATTTTTTGAAAAACATGCTTGCAATCCTTTGTTAAATTATGTAGAAACACGTTCGGAATTTATATTAGGAGCGAAAAAAATGAAAGCGGATATTCATCCTGATTACCACAAAATCACAATCGTGAAGACAGATGGTACAGAATATGAAACATACTCCACATGGGGTAAAGAAGGCGATGTAATGCGTCTTGACGTTGACGAACTTTCACACCCTGCTTGGAACGGTGGTTCTCAGACAGTTGTTGAAAAAGGTCAGCTATCTAAATTTGAAAACCGTTACGGCAACTTGTTCGGCGGCGACAAATAATACAGAATTTGGTCTATTTGACCGTATAATACAGCCGGGAATCCCCTCCTCTCGGCTGTTTTTTTATGCTCGGCTTTGCTCTAACCATTTAATCGCTTCATGCATACAAGCATCACGTTTTGGTTTAAATTTTTCATCAATCCACCAAAGCTCTATCTCTTTTAATGCCTTGCCCAATAATGGCCCTTGCTCATACCCTTCGGCAAGTAAGTCAGCACCGCGCAGAGGAAACGTTGCTGATGACCAATCGTCCATTTCTGATACAATAAACCTTAATGAATAATCACTAATTTTATCCAGCGCGCTCATATATATTGCGGCCTGCTTAATACATTCATGATCATAGTAATACAGCATATATTCAATGGTCTTATGCGGATAATCATTCAAAATCTCAATAATCTGCGATATATCCGCCTGCATTTTCTTGGGCAGGTTCAAATAACGTGTTTCCTGCAAATTTACAGCAGAAGATATTAAGAATATTCGTCCAATCAAATTTACACATCTCAACTTCTCTTGCAGGGCGCACAGACGATCTAAACGCATATACCCACTTCCCATCCAAGAAAACTCGGTATATCCGCGCAACACTTCTATCGCGCGCTGCGGCTTAGAAGTGCTTAATATCTTAAACACCTCATCGGTAATGCGTTCTATTGAAATTTGTGACAGGCCAGATTGTAACGCCTTAAACACAGACAGAACATCATCATCAAAAGGCAAATTCATACGCGAAGCAAAACGGAAATAACGGAGAATACGCAAATAATCTTCTTTAACGCGATCCTCTGCATTCCCAATAAAACGTATACGCCCAGCCTTTAAATCATCAAGGCCTAAACCTATAGGGTCATATACACAGCCCTTCAAATCCATTAATAGGCTGTTAAACGTAAAATCACGACGTTCTGCGTCTTCCTTCCAACATGTAGTATATGCAACGACCGCGCGTCGGCCATCCGTAGAAACATCCTTCCGCAAAGTCGTAATTTCAATCACCTCTTTATCGGACTTTTTATTTACAGCTGTGACTGTGCCATGCTCTATACCTGTCGGGATAACTGCTATATTCGCCTTTTTAAGTTTCTGGATAACAACATCAGGTAGAAGTGGAGTCGCAATGTCCAAATCTTTACTACTAACGCCGCGCAGAGCATCGCGCACACAGCCGCCAACAAATAAACATTCATTGCCAAGCGCCTTGAAAACTTTACGCACAAATGCGGTTTTATACCCCGCTGGCATATCTAGTTTTTTGACCATGTTAAGTTGTGTGGGCATAACTAAGAACTTTATTCCAAATATAAAACAAGAGTATTTGATTAAACATGCATAAATTAGATACAGTATAGCAACGTAGCCCCCACTGATTCAAAATAATTATTCGGATATGAACATTATGAGCAGCGAAAAATCATTAAGCCAGAAAATCACTGACGCATCTGTAAAGTTACAGAATATAAAGAAACAGATCTCACAGGTCATATTAGGGCAAGACCTCGTTATAGACTTAACCCTGACCTGCATAGCAAGTGGCGGACATGTCATTCTACTAGGCGTACCGGGGCTTGCAAAGACAAAACTTGTCGAAACCATAGGCAAGACAATTTCGCTTGATACAGGCCGCATACAATGTACGCCCGACCTTATGCCCGCTGATATTATTGGTTCAGAGATTCTTGATGAAGACGCAGAAGGCAAACGTCATTTCAAATTCATCAAAGGCCCTGTATTCGCACAATTGCTAATGGCTGATGAAATCAACCGCGCAAGCCCCCGCACTCAGTCTGCACTGTTACAAGCGATGCAAGAACATCAGGTTACAATCGCAGGACAGACATATGACCTGCCTAAGCCGTTCTATGTACTAGCTACACAAAACCCTTTAGAGCAAGAAGGCACATACCCCCTACCAGAAGCGCAGCTCGACCGTTTTATGATGGAAGTGCAAATCGACTATCCAGACCTTGACGCTGAACGCGCTATGGTTTTGGCAACAACAACGAACAGCGCCTCAGACATTAAAGCAATTGCATCGCCAGATGATCTTATTGATATTCAGAAACTGGTACAAGAACTCCCACTACCGGAAAGCGTTTTAGAATCAATTATAAACCTTGTTCGTAATGCACGCCCTGAAACATCATCGTTAGACAATGTTAAAAACTATATTGTCTGGGCACCTGGCCCGCGTGCAACGCAAGCATTGTCATTATCTGTACGCGCACATGCGCTTATTCATGGCCGAGAAATCGCAACCAATGAAGATATACGTGCATTAGCGCACCCAATACTACGTCATCGCATGAGCATTAATGCGCGCGCACTATCAGACGGTATAAGCATTGATGATATTATCACGCAGCTTATTACAGAATTTTGCTGATAAACATTTAGAGGCGTAATTTGATACTCTCAAAGCACATACATTGGAATACACAATCCAAAATCCGCTTTTCGCCGGAATATATACGTTTGCATGCAGAGCAAGCGATCATCCAAACACCTGAGTTCTCAAATATCTTTACGCACCAAAAGTCCAATTTTCTTAACAGCGGCACACATGGGCAGCGTAAGTCTGGCAGCGGCACTGATTTTTGGCAATATCGTGAATATCGTGAAGGTGACCCCGCCCATAATATTGACTGGCGTAAATCAGCACGCAGTGACACACATTACATACGCGACCGCGAATGGGAAATTGCCCAAACCATCACTATATGGCTTGATAACAGCGCATCTATGCAGCATGTCTACAACACAAAGACACTTAGTAAATATCAATTCTCTGCAATTCTTACATATATTCTATCAACCAAATTTATTTACGCAGGGGAACGCCTAAGCTTCCTTACCCCTTCTATAAAAAACTGCACCTCAAAATCCGCTTTGCCTGATCTTGCGCAATCATTAGCGTTAAATAACGCAGAACATGGAAGCGCGCCTCTATCAGGGCAACCTAAAAGTTTCCCCATATTGATATCTGATTTTTGGGATGATACAGCGGCCATAGATAAACAGATAAGCGACCTAACCGCGGGCAATTATAAGGGGCTGATTATACATACGGTTGCTAGCGAAGAAATTAACCTTCCTTATAAAGGCCGCCTAAAAATACAAAGCCTTAGCGATCAAGACGAAGGCTTCACCATAAATGACATTACCAAAGCGAAGATCACATATAAGGAGCGTGTAGAGCAGCATTGCCAGAATGTTGCTGCCCTCGCCGACAAACATGGCTGTACATATATACGTTTAACTACGGATGCGCCCTTAACCACAGCAACACTAGATATTCATGACATGCTGACCCTAAAACATGGGAGCGCCAAATGAATATGTTTTCTGCCCTACAGTTTATAACGCCAATGGCACTTTGGGCTGCGCTTGCCTTACCCATATTGTGGTTTGTTTTTAAGACTATTCCGCCCCATCCACGTTTAGTAAAGCTACCAACTGCCCGCTTTTTAAAAGACATCGAAACCGAAGACAGTCAAAAAGATGATATCCCATGGTGGCTAAAACTATTACGCATCATATTAATGGCCTGCGTTATCTTGGCTGCGGCAGGGCCATACCTTGCACCAAAACAACCTGTAAAGATTGACGGCGATGCTATAGCAATCATTATGGACAACAGCTGGGCCGCTGCGCCGCAAGTGGAAAAACAACGCACAAAGGCAGCGTCGTTAATTAACCTTGCCGAACAAAAAGGCAAGAAAATTGTATTGATAGAAACTATTCCTGAGCACAAGAATATATCACCTATAAAGTTGCTTATTCCGGCTGAGGCGCGCAACCGCGTGAAACATATACAAATCTATCCATGGGAAGCTGACCACGCCGCCCTATTAAATAACTTTAAAGAACAAGAATCCATATTAAGCAAAGCCAAAACTTTCTACTGGCTAGGGCACGGCTATAATGATGGCGATATAAATGCACTCAGCAAATACTTAAAGAATTTCGGCAAAGTTATATATTTTGACCCTGATAGCAAAACTCGCGCACGTGTCATTAAAGGCGCACTGAACAAGGATGGCAAGGATACATATAAATACGCGCAGTTTGACGGTTTTTATTACAATGATCAGCGCGACTATAAATTATTCTTAAAAGATAGTTTCAGTAATGTTTTAGGCTTTATGAACTTCGATGAAATCCGCAACAATACAAATGAAGACCTTGCCCCATTATGGGATGCATTAAGCAATAATGATGATGCAGCGCCATCTTACATGCAGATCGGGCCATACAAACATGCCGCTTCAACATATTTTCTGCCTGCAGAAATCTTAAAACAGAAGGTGGGTATTGTTTCTGGTCAGGATACTGTTGACCGTGAGATATCGCCCCTCATACAGGCCATTTATTACATTTCAAAAGCGGTTGAGGGCAAAGCCCCCTATTCGATAGATCCTGTAGACAAACTGCTTGATTGGGGCGCAAAGCTAATCATTGTGCCAGAGAACTATGTTCTAAACCAAAGCGACATGGATAAATTATCTAAATGGGTGAAACAAGGCGGCACATTATTGCGCTTCCCACCAAGCCAGCAAGATGGCCTGAACGCCGAAGATCAATTACTGCCCGTAGAGTTGTTAAAAGAAGAACGCAGCATCGCAGGACGCCTTGACTGGCAAGAACCGCTAAGCTTAGCAAAAATCCCTGAGGACAGCCCCCTTGCAGGTATTCCCTTTGATAAACAGCTTGAGATAAAGCGGCAAGTCCTTGCCGTGCCTTCAGCGCGCGACAAAGCCTCTATATGGGCGGTGGCCAGTGACGGCACGCCAATTATAAGTGCACGCGATGAAGGGCAAGGCCGCATCATCTTAATCCATACGCAAGCTAAGCCTGGCTGGTCAAACATGCCCCTTACAGGTTTCTTCGTAAATGTCTTGCACCGTATTATTGATATATCTTCTGGCGCACGTATGCAGATCAGTAAATCAAGCGATACAGAATCTATGACACAGATGGGCTTTACACCTTATAAAAAGATCAACGCCCAAGGTGAGTTAATCCCTGCTGATCACACACAGATTGAATTATCCATTCAAGACCTTCGCAACAAGCCATTATCCTATGATTATTGGCCAGGCATATATCACAGCAATAATGCCGAATATATCGTCAACTTAGGCGATAAACTTGGGCCGTTAAACCTTATTAACGCCCGTCAGCTTAATGCAGATATTCAGCCCTATTCATATGACCGCAATATAAATCTGCGCATTTACTTCATTA
>MDSZ01195838.1_pt1 | contig 134286 bp, 148 predicted proteins | sample 811201 | NCBI WGS metagenome assembly MDSZ01 (sample SAMN05326647, study PRJNA326480) | marine metagenome | isolation source: seawater | place: Indian Ocean: North | collected 2010
ATTTTAACTATTACTTTAACTGTTACAGGTCACAATGTACTTCACATGCCACCAATTCTTGGAATGATGTTCGGATTAGGTATGTTGGGAACTTATGGTTACTTTCTAAAAACAAGATATCCTGACAAAAATAAATTTGATATTTTCGTAATTACTGGTAGAGCAGAGTGGGATACTCTTTTGTTTTTCTACGGAATATTAGTGGCAGTTGGTGGCCTTGCGTCTATTGGATATTTACAACTGATCTCTGGTCCTATGTATGAATCACTTGGTCCTACTAATGCTAATATTTTGGTTGGTATTCTTTCAGCTATAATTGATAATATTCCAATTGTTTATGCAGTGTTAACCGCTCATCCTTCAATGGATATGGGGCAATGGTTGCTAATTACCTTAACCGCAGGTACTGGTGGATCTTTATTGTCTATTGGTTCCGCAGCTGGAGTTGCCTTAATGGGTCAAGCTAGAGGCGTGTATACTTTCTTTGCACATTTAAAATGGGCTTGGGCTATTTTACTTGGATATGTAGCTTGTGTTATTGTTCATCTTTGGATGAATCAACATTTATTTGATTTAGTGCCTTTGGAGAGATAGTTGCATACTCTAAGTTAGAAGAATTATTAATCTTATTCTTCTACTAATGCTTTGGGTTTAAGGAGACTTCATTTGTTTTAACTTCATTAAGACATTCTCCCAAATAATTGGGTTTGTATTTCAAACAGAGTTTTGATAATGAAAATTCTAAGTTATTCTTTTTCCATACCAATTTCATAAAGTTCAAAGCTAGCTTCCTCTATTTTTCCAGTAACTGCATCTATGTCGACTTTTATTTCATAACCTGCTTTTGTCTGAATATCAAATTCATATGTAAGTGATCCATCCATACCCACTTCTCTTTCTTCATTAACAATTCTGCCAGGATGAATTCTTAACACATTATCTTTTGCCTGCTCAATATTAATCTTGGCGCCGCTCTTGAAGACAGGATCGTCCTCATCGACCTCCTTTTCAACTTCAATTATATAACCTTCTTCAGCATTACATTCAACATTGTAGATAGAACCGTCATTTGATGATTCAATATCAAACTCATATACAGGGTCATCCCCTTCAATCTTAAATTCTAGTTTTCTTGCGTGACCCGGAATTGTATCGTACGCCTGATCTAAGCACTGCTCTACTTTAACTATGTCATAAAGCTTTATATCATCGAGGTCATGATTGTCATCGGCTTTGGCTAGATCTAAAAGAGTGAAAAATGTGAAGATCCCAAAGAAGTATATCAAAGATATTTTTTTTATTGAGAAACACATATGAAAATAATTAATGAAAACTAAATATTAATTACCAGGTAAATCTTACGCCACCAAAGACAGTTAAGGGTTGGCCTGGGGTTACAAATGTTCCACTTCCACCAGTTCCATCAACTTCGTTTTCAGCTAAAATTCCTCCGGTTTCAAAGTTTGTGTCTAGGAGGTTTCTGCCTTCTAGGAAAAATACTGTGGAGTTGAATGGTGTATCTTCTCTTACTTTGGAAGAAATAGCATACTCTAGTGAGGCATTTAACAAGAAATACGCATCAACCTTCTTGCCCTCTGCATTATTTTCATCTCCTCTGTAAAACTGCTGTGAATTATACTCTGTATCTAGAAACAAATTAAGACCTTCGATCGGAGCATATCCAATCCCTACTCTTCCAATATGCGGAGAAATTCCGGGAATTGCATCTCCAGGCCCAATCTCTAATTGATAAGCCTCTCTGGCTTCACAATTCTCTTGGTCATTCTCAGCAGCAGTATCACCAGCCGCATTCGCACCATACTCATCAGAACCCGAGCAAGGAATCAAGAGTGCTTCTCTATGACCCGCACTTGCAATTTTTTGATGGGTTTCAAATGATGCTCTTATATAAGAATAATTACCATACCAAGACCATTTTTCACCAAGTTTACCATTTAAGGCAACTTCGGTGCCCATTCTTTGTGTATTACCAACATTTCTGAAATAACCTGTACCCACTCTGTTACCACCAATAAATATAATGTCATTATAATTTCTTCCAGCGAAAGCTGTTGCGTTCCAATTAATATTGTGATCCATACCAAACAAATTAAGACCACCTTTTTCTCCTCTTGCACCAAACTCAAAACTTCTATTTTTAACCTGATCTAATGGAGGATCTGCTTGGAATGAGTTAGGAAGTCTACAAGGTGCTTCAGGATCTGCACAACCAAGCTCAGCGACAGACGGATTACGGCTGGATTCCTTATAAGTTGCATAAACTGTTGTATTTCCAACTACAGGAGTGTTTCCAATTTTTCTTGTAATACCAATACCAGGATTAAATTCGTTAAAGAAATGGTGGCCTTCCAACGCTGTGCCATATTGGTCCTCCATCTTAAGTGATGCCCAATTCCATCTACCAGAAAGATTTAACGAGGTAACATCATCCAGATCTAATGTATTACTTCCATACAATGCTAAATTATGAGTTGTAGCTTCAATGTTAGTTATAAAAATGTTTTCACCCTCTGAATCCTGACTTAAAAGAACCCCAGTCCCCTGAACTCCTCTATCTGATTGAAGTATTCCCAACTCAGTGGATGATGCAAAACTATTATGAGAAAATTCATATGCAACGCCAGTTATTAGTGTATTATTCTTTTCAGCAAAATCATAATCAAGTGTGGACTGAAAATTTAGACCCATTTGATTTTGTTTCGTATTGGATCTGTTTATTGATCCTATGCTTTCAATTTCATTTTCATCGTCATCACGAGATAGTCCTAAATGAGTATAATTAATAGCGCTTCCCGAAACATCTAAATATTGTTCATCAGAACCACCTGTAACCTCTAATTCAGAACAAAGAAGACCATCTGCGGTACCCCTATCTGTATTATAACCTAGACCGCAATCACCTGCCTCAAACTCATCGCCATTATAATTTCTTCTTTCCATATGACGATAAAAAATATTTCCCTGAAGAGACAATTTATCATTGACAAAATGATTGCCACCAAAATTTGCGTAATAATTTTTATTATGAGTGGCATCTGGATAAGTATAAACAGCGTCTCTTCCCTCCATATCCATCAAGGTCAGTGGAACAGCTCCGTTGCCCCTCAAATCTGTATAAGCTTGCCCAAAATTTACAAAAAGTTCTGTATCATCATTTGGTCTGTATCTAACATCACCAAAGACGGTATTAAGATATGACTCAGAATGATCTCTATAACCTTCATCATAATTGAAATTAGCACCTAAATAAACACCAACATTACCAAATTGTTCGCCATATTCTAGCACTTCATTCGTTCTTCCATAATTTCCACCAGAGGTGGTCAAATGTGCACCTTCAAAATTAAAACCATTTTTCATTTCCATCGTAACAGCTCCACCAAGAGCATTCTGTCCAAAGATAGGGTCACCGCCAGTAAAAATCTGCATATTATTCACAGCAAAGTCTGGAACGAGATCCCACTGTACAACTTCACCAAATGACTCATTTACTCTCATGCCGTTTTGGTAAACAGCAATAGATTGGGCTGTTCCAAGGAGGGGGCCACCCACATAACCTCTGAAATTAATATCGTTCTGCATTGGAGAACTATTCAGGTTAAACATAGAAATACCTGTTGTTTCTCTGTTAAGTGTTTCTGTAATTGAAAAATTTTTTTTTTTGCCAAGTTGATCTCTGTTAATTGATTGTACTTTACCTGGAACTCTATCAATATTTAATCCTGAGCCTTGAACAGGGGAAACAGATATAATATTTACATCTGGTGCAACATAAGTATCTTGTGCAATTAAGTTTAATGGTAAAAGCGTTAGTAATTGAAGTTGCAAAATATTCTTGATTTTCACTTAATTTCCCCTTATTTATTTACATGATATTCATTTGATTATTAGTGTCAAGATTACGGAAAATTAAAATAAATAAATGTTCCCAATTTTAAAAAAAATTAAAAATAATTCCTTTCAAGAAGCAAGCTATGAAGATAAAGCTGTCTTAATAACCTCCTTAATGATTGAATGTGCAAAGAGTGATGAAAATTTTACTGAAAAAGAAAGTAAGTTAATTAAAAGTATTCTCAAAAAAAAACTAAAACTAAACGAGGAAGAAGTTAATAATTGTTACAGTGAATCAATAAAGATATCAGATAATAGTGTTGAGATTTATTCACTCACAAAAGATATAAGAGAAAATTTTTCTAAGGAAGAAATATTAATAATTTTTGAATATTTATGGGAAATTATTTTATCTGACGAAATTATTGACGATTTTGAGGCTTCAATGATGACAAAGTTAACTGGACTGTTTCATTTAACTGGGAAAGAGAGTGCTCAAGCAAGAAACAGTGCAAAAGAATCAATCAACAAGAAAATCTGATTTTGAGATTTTTATATTTTTTCTGCTATTTTCAAACTTTTTCCTGTTTTTAATAGATTTTGTATGAACCCTTTCCCTCCACAACTTAAAACTTCTTGAGCTCAGATTTTTCCTCATTATTTTTATTACTTCTTTTTCTGTTTTTCCTGACTTTTCAAATATTTCTTCAAATGTAATTCTATCAGCCCAAGCAGCCCAAATTATCCATTCTGGATTACTTTGTTCAGGTTCTCTATTTTTTACTCGCGTTTGTGGTCTCTTTGATTTTTTCAAAATCTAATACAGTTCTGCTTCAATAATATCTAATTGAGCATCAAAATTTTTCCCGAATGCTACAAATCCAATGCTTTTTATTTCAGAAGAATCAAATTTTGATGGTTGATAAAAATTAGACTTTTCAAATTCATCAAATGAAATTTCAATATTTTTCCAATCTTCCGTCACAACGAATTCTCCTGAGTAATATTGCCATGGTAAAAAAAGAAAATTAGTCCTAATATGAATGTAGTATTTGCTTGGGATACCCCTTGCTTTGATCCTTATACCTTTAAAATTTTCATTATCAAGCTTATAGTCAGATCTATACTGAATAAAACCTCCGTTATTTTCAGTACTTACAGTCCCCGAAAGTCTTATAAAACTTTCTTCTTGTGAATTAATTAAATCTAATTTCCCCGAAGATATACCACCCATGACTTGGTCAGAGATAAATTCCCATTCTTTTTGAAAATTTTGTGGGCTTGTCTTTTTTTCAAGTAAATTCATTGCATTTGTATTATTGACAAATATAAAAATAAATATAATTACTAAATTAAAATTCATATTAAAATAATACCATGAGCAAATACAAAAATCTAATTTATGCTTTTAAATATTAGAAAAAATGATTAATAAAAAAATTGAAAATTTAGTTTCTAGCACTCAACAAAAATGGGCAGACCTAATTTTAGAAATAGGAAAAGCATATAATAAAAAACAAAAATTAGAAAATTTAGTTTTTGAATTATTGCATAATGTATACGCATTTAACCATTGTGATGTTTTATTTAAACCAACCTTGGCCAAACATACTCAATTCAGATCAACTAAAGAAGAATTTATTTCCTACTTCTTAGGACAAAATAAAGTATGTGAAGAGGACAATGGTTTTGCTATAAAAAATTGGAAATCAATTAAATTTGAAAACTACAAAATTATTCAGCACGATAACTTTTTGTTATCGATGGGAAATTATTTTTTCGAAGATGAAAAAAAGAATATTCTCAAAGTTGAATACACTTTTGGTTTTATTCAGTTAAATGAAAATGAATTAAGGATTAATTTGCATCATTCATCTTTACCTTATAATGATTAAAATAATCTAGAAACATTCGATTGAAAACTATTATATTTCAATTGAAAATTTGAGGATTCATGAATATCATGAACAAGCTAGATTTATTAAATTCAATACAATTTAAAACATGTTTTTTTGTCAATCTTAATTAAACCTGAAAACTTTTAAAACCTCGCAAAAATGAACAAAAGCCTAATAACAAATCTTGTAACGTTGCTTATAACCATTTACGGTTCATTCTCACCATTTTACTCTGCAGAAATTTTTATGGCTGGTCTCTTCGGATTATCAGGTGGACTCACAAATTGGCTTGCCATTCATATGCTATTTGAAAAAGTACCATTACTTTTTGGATCAGGTGTAATACCATTAAGATTTAAAGAATTTAAAGAAGGAATAAAAAATCTAATAATGCATGAATTTTTTTCATCTAAAAACTTAGAAAATTTCTTTTCAGAAACTGAGCTTTCTCAGAATACTTTATTTGATAACCTCGATTATGAAGAAATATTTAAAAAACTTGTTGAAGCTATCAAAGAATCTTCATTGGGTTCTATGCTTGAAATGGTTGGAGGAGAAAAAGCTTTAGAACCGCTTAAAGAACCATTAAAAAGTAAGATAAGAGAAACAATAAAAGATATCTCAGATAAAAATCTTCAAAATAAATTACCAGATAAACTAGGAGATGAGATTGAGTCTATTATTGATTCTCGATTAAATGAACTCTCACCAGAACAAGTCAAAAATATTGTTAAAGATATTATTCATAAGCACCTTGGATGGTTAGTTGTTTGGGGAGGATTTTTTGGATTTATGATTGGTCTAATTTTAGGTTTTCTAGGGAATGTAGGTTGAAGAAAACAATCTTTAATTTTTCTAATACTTACTCTGACTTACCTGAAAATTTCTATGAAAGAATTAACCCAGTTCCAGTAAGAAACCCAAAATTAATTGAATTTAATTCAGAGCTGTCAGATTTTTTAAACATTGATTCCACAAAAATTAATAGCGAAAACGGAAAATTATTTTTTTCAGGAAATCTTGTTCCTGAAGGAGCTAGACCTATAGCAATTGCATATGCAGGTCATCAATTTGGTAATTTAGTTCCCCAATTAGGAGATGGAAGAGCAGTATTAATTGGAGAGGTTATTGCAAAAAATAAAAAAAGGTTTGATCTTCAATTAAAAGGATCTGGCAAAACAAGATTTTCAAGAAATGGTGACGGAAGATCACCTTTAGGACCAGTTATTAGAGAATATATAATAAGTGAGTCAATACATAACTTAGGAATAAAAAGTACCAGATCACTGGCATTGGTTAGTACTGGCGAAAAAGTATCTAGAGAGACCTCAATGCCGGGTGGAATATTGACAAGGATAGCGTCAAGTCATATTCGCATAGGAACATTTGAATTTTTTTTTTACAAAAGGGATCTTAAATCACTTAAAATTTTAGCTGACTACACTCTGAAAAGACATTTCAATACAAAAAAAGATAAGAATACCTATAAATCTTTATTAAGAAATGTAATTAATTCTCAGGCAAAATTAATTTCAAAATGGATGGGTGTTGGTTTTATTCATGGTGTTATGAATACTGATAACACAACTATCTGCGGAGAAACCATTGATTATGGACCATGCGCATTTATGGATCATTATGATCCAAAAAAAGTTTTTAGTTATATTGATTTTGGAGGGCGATATTCTTTCATGAATCAAGGAAAGATTATGCTTTGGAATTTATCAAAATTTGCTGAGTCAATTATTCCCTTGTTAAGTGATAACATAGAAGATGCAAAGAAAATAGCTATTGAATGCTTAAAGGAATTTCCAGAAATATTTGAAAAGAATTGGTTAAAAGAAATGAGAAGAAAAATTGGACTAACTTCTATACAAAATGAAGATATAAAAATAATAAACGATTTCTTAGAATTAATTAAAAATGAAAATTTAGATTTCACACTTTCATTTAGAAACTTATCAAATCTTATTAATAGCAATTCAAAAAAAAAGGATGAAAATAATTTTAAAGATAAAAATAATTTTAATGAATGGTTTTTGAGGTGGAATAAAAGACTTGAAAAGGAAAAATTAGAGAAATCAAAGATCGCATTGGAAATGAACAAAATAAATCCTTTTTATATTCCTAGAAACCATTTAGTTGAAGATGTTATAAATGCAGCTGTAAATAATAATGACTTTTCAAAACTGAAGGAATTATTAAAAGTTGTAAGAAAACCTTTTACAAAAGGCGATTTTGATAAAAAATATTCTTTACCACCCCTTCCTGAAGAAATAATTTCAAATACTTTTTGCGGAACTTAAAATACTGAAAACCCAAATCTTTTACTTTCATCTAGAATTTGGTGCTCTGCTTCGTGCCAAAGAGGAATGGCCTTATCAAGCGCTTCATGCCCTTTCTCTGTTAACTTCATTATCTTCTTTCTTGAATCTTTAGATTTAACTTGTTCAATCAGCCCTTCTTTTAGCAGGATATTCAGGCCCCTTGTTAAAGTTGTTCTATCCATAAGCAAATCTTCAGAAAGAGAAATAAGAGTTCGATCTTCATTTGTAGCAATTAACGATAAGATTGTAAATTGCGTTATTCTTATACCAGCAGGTTTTAATTTTTTATCATAAAATTGGGTTACTACTCTAGATGCTTTTCTCATTTTAAAGCATTTACAACTTAAAAGTTGTCTGTACTTAAAAGAACGTGTCTCTTCCATAAAATCTCTTTTTCAGTTTGTCTAATGTGAATCCAAATCTTTCTTTACATCTTCATGGTCACCAGTAATTATATGATGTTTACTTTTAATCACAAATTTTTCTAGAATTGGAATAAAAAGAAGAGGAATAATTCCACCAATTACAATCCCAAGAATCATACTTCTAATGTGGGGATCTAGATAACTAGCTATTACGTCAGCAAGTATATGAGACAAAGCTGCCCCAAAAATCCCAGCAATATAACCGTTGGATACTATCTTTAAAAGCCTATTTATACTTAAACCTGTATAGTAACCGATAAGCATTATACTTACGTGAACGAAACCGAATATTAGTCCTCTTAAATTACCACTGGTTTCATAAAATATATTTTCAAGAAAAAACTCCATTATTAATGATATTTTACACTAAAATTTGAAAAAAGCAGTTATTTAGTTTATCAATTCTAACCTTAGTTTTGTAGCAAAAGGAAAGTTATGCTTATTATAATTTTGTCAGGTCTAAGGTTGACTTTTATTAAAAAAAACTTCTAAACTCAAAAATGCATATTTTTTTATTTTTAATCCTTGTGGGACTATCCTTCTCATTAGAGGCTAACGAAAAAATCTTAATATGTGAAATGAATTTCGGGATTTCTGGAGAAAACGATGAAACTGATATTGAATTTAAAAATCTGAGCATTGTAGACCAAGATCAAGTCATCTATTTAGATATAGATAATAAATGGCTTTCTGTTGAAAGTCAGAAAGACTTTAAGGAAAGTGGAGGTAAATATAGCAAGTCCGATTTTTTCTTAACCGATTCAACGATTTTTTCAATGTCCTATCTAGAGAATAATGGAACATTAATAAGAAAAAATATAATCGAATTGAATCGCTACACTGGTTTTGTCAAACATGAGTTCCGAACAAATATAGAAACTATATACAGAACAGGAACTTGCAGAATATCTAAAAATAAAAAATTATTTTAAGAATTATTAGATTTTGAAAAAATTATTTTTTAGAGAATAAGAAAATTTAAACTGGAATTCCTATAATAAAAAGTGCCCATATGAAAAGTTTTTTTATTTTAATTTTCTTACTAATGGCTTTAAATGCCGATGCAAAACCTATTGGATTATCTTGCTACTTCGATACAGGAGTAAGAGAAACTAATTCCACTATAACGGATGATGAATTTGAAAATAAAACATTTGGTATGATGTATGACTCTGAAATTGAATGGTTTTGGAGATTCCCTCCTGAGGCTCTTGCAGGTCAAAAAATTGATGAATGGAAAGAAGAAAAAAACTATTTATTTAGGGATACTAATAATACCATATTTGCTTCGACGAATATCACCATTAAAAACAACGAACTGAATCTAGAAAGTAAGCAAAAAGATAGACCTAATGAGATGTATATAACTCAATATTATGAGCTTGATCCGAAACTCAATATTACCTACGTAAATTACCAAGTTTTTATATATTATTATTACGAGAAAAAAACTAAAATAACAAGGACTGGAAAATGTATAAGATGAGTGATTTCGTAAAAGTTATTATAATTGATATCCTTCTCTTTGGGTTTTTATGGATTTTAAGGTCCTTAGACTTTCAGAATACATAGGTTATAGAAAAATGGCGGAGAGAGAGGGATTCGAACCCTCGGTAGTATTTCTACTACACACGCTTTCCAAGCGTGCGCCTTAAGCCACTCGGCCACCTCTCCAATTAATTTCCTGAGGTTTTTAAAACATTAATAAATGCAGACTGAGGTATTTCAACTTTTCCAAATTGCCGCATTCTTTTTTTTCCTTTCTTCTGTTTATCAAGAAGCTTATTTTTTCTGGTAACATCCCCACCATATAATTTCGCTGTAACATCTTTCCTGTAACTATTGATAGTTTCTCTTGCAATAATTTTACCTCCAATTGCTGCTTGCAATGGAATTTTAAATTGTTGCCTTGGTATAAGTTTACTCAATTTTTCACAATACATTTTACCTCTTGAAACAGATTTTGATCTGTGACATATAAATGCAAGAGCGTCTACAGGATCAGAGTTTACTAGAATTTGAACTCTCACAAGATCACTTACTTGATAATCCTTAAACTCATAGTCAAAACTTGCATAACCACTTGTAATGGATTTCAATCTGTCATAGAAATCAAAGACTACTTCAGCAAGTGGAAGATAATATTCAATCATAGCTCTTTTACCAACATAAGTTAAATTTCTCTGAGTACCCCTTCTTTCATTACATAATTGCATAACTGGACCTAAATATTCATCCGGCAAAAGAATTGTTGCTTTGATAATTGGCTCGGAAATTGACTCTATTTTCATTACATCTGGAAGTTCAGAAGGGTTATGAATTTCTAAAATATTTTTGTCTGTTTGTTTGATCATATAAACAACTGACGGTGATGTGGTTATTAAATTTAAATGAAACTCTCTATTCAGTCTCTCTTGAATTATTTCCAAATGAAGAAGACCTAAAAAACCACATCTAAATCCCATTCCAAGAGCTGCCGAGGTTTCTGGCTCTGAAGAAAAACTTGCATCATTTAATCCCAGTTTCATTAAACTGTCTTTTAATAAATCATAATCATCTGCATCAACAGGATATAAGCCGCAAAAAACAACAGGTCTACTCGGCTTGAAACCTGGCAACGGATTATTTGTTGGCTTTAATGCATCAGTAATGGTGTCACCTACTTTACAATCGCTAACATGTTTAATACCAGCCGTCAAAAAACCAATTTCTCCTGTTTCAATGGTTTCAGTGTATTTAATCTTAGGGGTAAAAAAACCACATTTTTCTACAATATAGGAAGCATTTGTTCCAATCATCTTAAGTTTCATTCCTCTTTTTAATTGACCCGATTGAACTCTTACAAGAATGATAACCCCCAAATATGCATCATACCAACTATCTATCAACATAGCGGTAAGAGTTGGGTCTTTTTGAACATTTGGTGAAGGTAATTTTTTAACAATAGCTTCTAGCAAATCATCAATACCAACACCTGTTTTTGCTGAAACCTTTATAGCTTCTGAAGCATCAATTCCTATGACTTCTTCAATTTGTTTTTTAATTCTGTCTGGTTCAGACGCAGGTAAATCAATCTTATTTAAAACTGGAATTATTTCATGATTATTTTCTATCGCTTGGTAAACGTTCGCCAATGTCTGAGCCTCAACTCCTTGGGAGGAATCAACAACCAAAAGCGATCCTTCACAAGAAGCTAGAGATCTACTCACTTCGTATGAAAAATCAACATGACCTGGTGTGTCCATGAGGTTAAAATTATATACAGTTTTATCCTTTGCCTGATATTCAAGATAAACAGTCTGTGCCTTAATGGTAATGCCACGCTCTCTTTCAATGTCCATCGAGTCAAGCACTTGATTTTTCATTTCTCTTTCAGATAGTCCTCCACATTTTTGTATTATTCTATCTGCTAAAGTGGACTTTCCATGATCAATGTGAGCAATAATAGAAAAATTTCTAATTCTATCTATTAACATTATCTTAATCTTGCATTAAATTTTGTCTTTGCCTGATTAATAATTTTTTCTGACAACTCATTAATTTCATTCTCTGTTAAAGTACCTTGATCTGATTGTAAGATAACTTCTAATGCAATAGCTCTTAAATTTTCATTCTGATAATTATCAAAAACCTTTACATCCAGAATAATTTTTTTGTCAATCTTCTTGATATGATTAACTAGGTCAACTGAAGATAAATTTTTATCTACTTCAAATGAAAAATCTCTTACTGATGATTGGAAAGATGATCTTGAAAATTGACTTTTAGTAACAGGTTTTTCTTTACAAAATTCTAAAATATCCGACAAATATAATTCAAGTAGGCACGTTGCATTCTTTATTTTAAATTTTTTTGCGACTGTTGGGTGTAATTCTCCGAAACTAGCAATCTTTTTTTCACCTAAGAAAACTGATCCATTTTTTCCAGGATGAAAATAATTTGTTTTATCAAAAGAAACTTTCAAATTATCTGCGGGTATTCTTAACAATTTCAGCACACTATTTAAATCAGATTTTAAATCAAATATATCATAATCACGGTTTTCTAAAATCCAATTTTTATCAATAGCTTTTCCCGACCTTATAACTGTCAAATGATCCTTTTGCTCCCCAGGTTTAGATCCATGAAAAACAGGACCAATCTCGAATACTGAAATATTATTAATATTTTGATTATTATTTTTATTAATTAGATTTAACAACCCTCCTACTAAATTAGTTCTTAAGCATGATAATTCTGTACTTATCGGGTTTGTAATTTCAATTATTTTATTTTTAATATCAAGAGATTCTTCCCATTTTCTATTAGCAAAAGACCAAGAAATAGTCTCCATAATATTTCTACTAACTAATAATTCTCTAATCTGTTTTTTCACTTTTTGATGCAAAGATGTTACATTTTTTTCAAACTCTTTATTAAGTTTAAATGCTTTAGAAGGAATTTTCTCATATCCAATTAATCTCCCAACTTCTTCTACAAGATCTTCTTTTATTTTTAAATCTGGTCTCCATGATGGTGGCACAACATTTATTTTATTTTCTAATTTTTTTACGTCACATCCTATCATTGATAATTTTTCTAAGATTATGCCCTCATCAATATCAAACCCTAAAATTTTACTAATAAAGTCTGTTTTGATAATTATTTCAAAGTTAGTCTCTGATCTTCCAGAGTCATTAACTATAGAACCAGCCTTTCCTCCGCAGTTTTCTAAAATCATTTCTGAAGCAAGTTCTATCCCATCAAAAGTTGAATTAGGATCTATACCTCTTTCAAATCTGTATCTTGCATCACTTATTATATTTAATTTTCTTCCTGCATATGCAATTTTTTCTGGATCAAAGTAAGCTGATTCAAGAAGTACATTTTTAGTATTATAGTCACATGCTGTATTCATGCCTCCCATGACCCCAGCTAAACTAATAATTTTCTCATCATCACAAATTACAATCATATTATCATCAAGAACATAATTATTTTCATCAAGTCCGATAAACTGCTCTCCTTTATGTGCATATCTTATTTTGATATTTCCTTTGATTTTATCTAAATCAAATACATGAAGTGGTCTACAATAATCTAAAGTTATATAATTTGTTATATCAACTAAGGCTGAAATCAATTTTAAGTTGGAACCATTAAACCTTTTGATGAAATTTATTGGAGATTTTTTATTTTTCACATCTCTTATCTCCCTTAAAAGAAATTGAGGGCATGAGCTTTCTTTCAAAGTATTTAAAAGTTTTATGTTGCTCTCAAAATTATCTTTTATTTTTTTGATCTTCTTTTTCTTTAATTTTCCAAAACCAGCTGCATTTAAATCTCTAGCAATACCGTAAACACCAGCACAATCAACTCTATTAGGTGTAATTGCTATTTCAATTTCAATATTTTCTTCACTCAGATATTTTGAAAATTTTTCTCCAGCTTTATAATTACTATCTAACTCTATAATCCCGTCTGAATCGTCAGATAGACCTAATTCTGCTTCGGAGCAAAGCATTCCGCATGATTCTACACCTCTAATTTTACTTTTCCCAATTCTAAATTCTTCTTCTGATCCTGCTTTTATAATACATCCTTCACTTGCAAGAACTGTTTTCATTTTTTCTTTTGCATTCTTAGCACCACAAACTATCTTTAAAATTTCATTTCCATTATTAACTTCACAAACCCTCAATTTATCTGCATTGGGATGTGCGGTAATTGAAACTATTTCAGAAACCAAAAATTCTTTCAAATTTTCTTTTGGATTTTTTATGCTTTCGACTTCTAAACCAATACTGGTTAATTTTTCACACAAATCTTCTATTGAAGATTTAAAATCTAAATATTCTCTCAACCAAGCTAATGTAAATTTCATTTTAACGCCAACTCAAATCAGTTTCTTCATAAAAAGAAAAACCATAATGTTCAAGCCATTTCAAATTACCTTCAAAAAAGTCTCTTAAATCTGGCATTCCATATTTTAACATAGTTAGCCTTTCTATACCCATACCGAATGCAAAGCCAGAAAGGTTTTGATCGACTCCTGACATTTTAAAAACTTCTGGATGTACCATACCACAACCCAAAATTTCCATCCATTTTTCGCCTTCACCTAGAATTATTTTTCGTCCCTCAATTTTATAATTTATGTCAACTTCGGCTGAAGGTTCTGTAAACGGAAAATAAGACGGTCTAAATCTTAATCTAAGATTATCTTTTCTAAAGAAGGTTTTACAAAATATCTCTACAAACCATTTTAAATTTGCAAAAGAAATATCATCATCGACTACTAGTCCTTCAACTTGATGAAACATCGGGGTGTGTGTTAGATCTGAATCACACCTGTAGGTTCTCCCTGGAGCAAAAATTTTAAGAGGAATTTTTTTTCTCTTAAGAGATCTTATCTGTACAGGAGAGGTATGTGTTCTTAAAACAAATTTTTCTTTGTTTTCGTTATTCAAATAAAATGTATCATGCATTTGCCGAGCAGGATGATTTTGAGGGATATTTAATGCAGAAAAATTATGAAAATCATCTTCTACATCTGGACCCTCTTCATAAACTAAACCTAAATTTCCTAATATAGTCGTAATTTCAGTTATTGTTTGATTTATTGGATGAACTTTAGCTTGATTGATGTTTTGATCTCTAGATGGTAAAGAGGAATCAACTGAGTCTTTTGCTAGCTTAAAGTTAATTTCTTTTGAAGCTATTATATTTTTTTTAGCTTCAACTGATGAAAAAAAATTATTTTTTAAAGTATTTAGTTTTATTCCTAACTCTTTTTTTTTAGTAACTGGCAATGATGATAAGGCCTTAAGTTCTTTAGTTATAATACCATTTTTACCAAAATATTTTACCCTAACTTCTTCTAATGAATCGCTTGATTCTGCATTTTCAACTTCATTCAAAGCTGATTGAATTAGTTGATCGTAATTCATTACTAACGTTAACTACGCAGCTTTGACTTTTGCCACAATCTGCTTGAAAGATTCTGGTTCTAATGCAGCTAGGTCTGCGAGAACTTTTCTGTTTAAATTTAGATTTACTTTCTTGAGTCCACTAATAAAGGTTGAGTATTTTATGCCATGAAGTCTACAACCAGCATTTATTCTCTGAATCCACAATCTTCTAAATTCTCTTTTTTTAACTTTTCTATCTCTATATGCATATTGACCAGCTTTTTCTACAGCTTGGTTTGCAACTTTAAATGTATTTTTTCTTCTTCCAAAATAACCTTTGGCTCTTTTTAGAATTTTTTTATGTCTTGCTCTAGTAACACCACCTGCTTTAACTCTTGACATTTTACTTACCTTAATTTTGCATTTATATATTTTTTTACAATTCTTGTGTCCTGTTTAGACATCAAGGTTGGACCTCTCGAAGATCTTTTCATAGTCTTTGTTCTTTTAGACAAGTTATGTCTTTTTCCACTTGCAAACATTAATACCTTGCCTGTTCCAGTAACCTTAAATCTTTTTTTAGTTCCACTTTTAGTTTTAATCTTGGGCATAATACGATTATTTATATAGTTTTTTTTGTTCAACGCAAGGCTGTTTTTCATTAACTATCTTGGGGCTATAACCATTATCATATGTTTACCTTCGAGGGTAGGAACTTGTTCTATCTTGGCAACTGGCTCTATTTGACTCTCTAATTTTTTTAGAACATCCATTCCCCTTTGATGGTATGCCATCTCCCTACCCTTGAATCTCAATGTTATTTTTACTTTATCTCCTTCACTCAAAAAACGTTGAATTGATTTCAGCTTCACACCATAGTCGTGATCTTCAATGCCAGGCCTCAATTTAACTTCTTTAACTTCAAATGTTTTTTGTTTCTTCTTTGCTTCAGCTTGTTTTTTCTGCACTTGATACTTGTATTTCCCGTAATCTATTATCTTGCAAACTGGAGGTGACGCATTGGGAGAAACCTCGACTAAATCAAGTCCCTTTTCAAAAGCAAGCTGAATTGCTTCATTTGTATTGAAAACTCCTAACATATCGCCTTTTTCAGATATAACTCTTACTGTTTTGGCTCTTATTCTTTCGTTAACAGCAGGACCCTGCTGTTTTGGGGAATGAAATCTTCCTTTATTCATATTTAGTTGATTGCATACTTAAAATAAAATCCTTTCATTTTGCAATTTAGTTTACAATCTTAAAAATATTCACAATTTACTAAATACTGCAAGAATTTTTTATTTTTTTTATAAACTCATCTTGTTCAAGTACTACCTGATCCTTTGAACCAAGAGTTCTTAATACCACATTTTTGCTTTCAACTTCCTTTTCTCCGATTATTGCAATAAAGTTAATTTTTTGAATAGAAAGCTCTCTTACTTTATAATTTAATTTCTCATTTCTAAAATCAGCGATGCATCTAATTTTATTTTTTCTTAATTCTGAAATAATTCTCTCAGCATATTCATTACAATTTGAATTAATAGTAGCAAGAGCTACCTGTATTGGGCTTAACCATGCAGGCAATCTACCTGCATAGTTTTCAATTAAAATTCCAATGAATCTCTCAAATGAACCTAAAATTGCTCTATGCAACATTACTGGTCTATACTTCTTTCCATCTTCACCAATATAACTAGCATCAAGTCTCTTAGGTAGAACAAAATCAACTTGTAGAGTTCCACATTGCCAATCTCTTCCAATGGCATCTTTTAAAACAAATTCAAGTTTTGGGCCATAAAAAGCTCCTTCTCCTGGGTTAAGTTCATACTTATATCCAGCGCTTTCAACAGCATTAATTAATGATTTTTCTGCCTGATCCCAAACTTCGTCACTTCCTGCTCTATTTATTGGCCGATCAGAAAATTTTATTGTAATTTCTTCGAATCCAAAATCTTTATAAATTTCCATTAGTAAATTACAGAAATTAGATGTCTCAGAAACTATTTGCCCTTCAGTACAAAAAATGTGAGCATCATCCTGGGTGAAAGACCTCAACCGCATTAGCCCATGTAAAGCTCCAGAGGGTTCGTTTCTATGGCAACTACCAAACTCTGCCATACGTAAGGGTAGTTCTTTATAACTTTTAATTCCTTGTTTAAATATTTGCACGTGGCATGGACAATTCATAGGTTTTATAGCAAGTGTTTTATCCTCAGATTCAGAAACAAACATTTGTTCTCTGAATTTTTCCCAATGACCCGAGTCTTCCCACAAAGATCTATCAACTAGTTGAGGAGTATTTACTTCCTTGTATCCATTTGATTCAAGTTTCATTCTTATATAATTCATTATAATTTGATATAAAATCCAACCTTTTGGATGCCAAAAAACTGAACCTGCTGCTTCCTCTTGAAAATGATAAAAGTCTAATTCTTTCCCAACTTTTCTATGATCTCTTTTTTCTGCTTCTTCAAGTTGAAACAAATAATTCTTAAGCTCTTTCTCACTATTCCATGCAGTACCATAGATTCTTTGAAGCATAATATTTTTTGAATCACCTCTCCAGTAAGCACCAGCGAGTTTAGTTAGTTTAAACGATCCTATAAATTTTAAATCTGGTAAGTGGGGGCCTCTGCACAAGTCAAAAAAATCAGATTCGCTTTGTTGGTATATTTGAAAATTTTTATCCTGTTTAGATTCTTCAATAATTTCAACTTTATAATTTTCACTTTGTGATTCAAACATTTCTATTGCTTCTTTTTTGCTCTTAAAAGTTTTCTTTATCTCACTCCCTTTTTTAATAATTTTATTCATCTCGTTTTCAATTTTGGGGAAATCGTCTGAGGAAATTGGTTTTTCAAATAAGACATCATAGTAAAAACCATTTTCAATAGTTGGTCCAATTGCTAATTTTGAGGAGGGATATAATTTTTTTATAGCAGAGGCTAAAACCTGCGCTGTCAAGGTATGCCTCATGATTTCAAGCCCTTCTTTCGAATCTTTTGTAATAATTTTCACTTGAGCATCGTTATCAATCAAATCACATAGATCTCTCTGAACCCCATTAATTGAAACCGCTACTGCTTTTTTAATCAAAGATTTAGATATACTTTCTGCAACAGTAAAGCCGTTAACACCCTCTTGAAAAAACTGAGATCTACCATCTGGAAAAGTAATATTTGGCATTATTTTTCTTAAATTAAATGTTGTTTCATGTCAACAATCATTCTAAGCATAACTTAATTTTAAGTTTTGATAAGATTTTATTGAAGAATGAACTAACATTACCTGTGAAAGTAAAAACTGAAACTTTTTGTCCAATAGGCATACAAAGTTGAGGATTTGAAAATTTTGTAAAAAAAACAAAAGTATTTTGTCCTCCCTTTGATATTAAGTGCATTGGACCGGTATCATTACCTATAGTCAATGAACAAGATTTTGATAATCTAGCTAAATCAAACAAATCAATTTTTTTGCACAGGTTTTCCGATTCTGGAAAATCAATTTTCAATTTTTCACAAACTTTTTCATCATCATTAGAACCAATCAGTAAAATATGATAATTTTTTTTTTGCAGAAATTTAATAAGTTTAAAATAAATCTGATAAGGTATTCTCTTGTTTTTTCTTTTTTTTGAACCGCCAGGCACTACCATTATATATTTTTTTCTTGGAGCAAGATAATTTGAATCAGAAATCCAATCAAAATTATTTTTGGAGAGTAATTTAATATTATTCAATGAGATTTGATCGCCTTGTCTTTTTGAGGTGTGCATTTTATTTCTTTCTTTATTAACATGACAAATTTTTGCATATTTACCAATTCCGTTTGTTATAGCTTTTTCTTTTTTAAAAAGGCTTAAATAAAAAGATGTTCTTCTGGAGGTTTGCAAATCGTAAACAAAATCAAACTCAGAACAGTTTATTTTATCTTTTATTTGAATAAGATCATAAAAATAAAAAAGGCTTCTCCTTATTGTAAAAATATTATCAAACCAATTAGATCTTTCAAAAAAAGTATCAAATGGTTTCTCTGTTAATAATGATACTGATGTTTTGTGATGTTTAATAATTGAAAATATTGCATCTAATGAAAGAACAATATCACCTAATCCACCAAATTTAATTATTAAAATTTTCTTTTGTTGAGAGGAGATCTTCATAGACTAAAATCGTTTTCTTTAACATTTCTCCAAGATTAAACTTTTCTTGAACTCTTCTTCTTGCGTTTGACCCTATACCATCTTTTTTTTCTTGAGGAAGTTGGAGCACTTGAAGGATTTTTTCTGCTAATTTTAATGGATTGGCCGGCTCAACTAGCCATCCTGTAATTTCATTTTCTATTATTTCTCGCGAACCTCCGTGATTAGAAGCGATTATTGGCTTCGTCATTGAGGAAGCTTCTGCACTAACTCTTCCAAAAGCCTCAGGTTCAATGGATGAAGAAATAACAATATCTGCTATTGAGTAAACGGCAGGCATATCAGTTAAATTCCCACAAAAAATTATTTTGTCTTGTAAATTTAATTTTATAATCTTTTTATTTAATAATTTTGAAAATTTATCTTTTCCATCTTCATTTCCTACAAATAAAAAAACAAAGTTTAGAGATGGCTCTTTTTCAATTATAATTTTAGAAGCTTCTAGTACTACCATATGACCTTTCCATGATGTAATTCTTGCTGGAAGAAGAAAAACATGTGATTTTTCAGAAATTGAGTATCTAGAAAGTATGTTTTCCTTTCTTTTTTCGGTTACTGAATCTAATTCAAAATATGATGTATCTACCCCTCTATTAATCTGAACAAGTCTTGACTTACAATCAGGAAAATTAAATCTAATGTGATCATCAATAAATTTTGAAATTGAAATCACTTTATCTCCCTTTGTCATTACAGCGTTATATTTCCTTTTAGGGAAAAAATTATTACCAGAATAAGTACCGTGAAAAGTTGTAACCAAAGGTATTTTTTTACTTTTAATAATTTCGTTAAAACAAAACGCCGGCCACCTACTTCTTATGTGAACAACATCTGGTTTGATTTCTAAAAGTAATTGTTTTATTTTATTTCTTAAAGAAAAAAAGTTGATTAGACCCTTTTTTTTTAAATTTAGATTATAATTTTCCACACCCAGATATTTATATTTCTCTGCCATTTCTCCACCCGAAGACAGAATGCAAGATTCAAAACCTTCATTAGCTAGCTTTCTTGCTACATCAAGTGTGCCTCTTTCAACACCTCCGTTAATCTTATCCAGAGATGGAATAATTTGAAGAACTTTAGCCATTAAATATACTGTTTATAAATACTTTCTAAGCCTAATTTATAATTTTCAAATTTAGGTGTCCAATCTAATATTTTTTTTATTTTTTTATTTGATACTCTTTTGTTATCAGAATAAAAGTCTTTTACCTTCTTGCTAACTTTTGAAGAATTTAAGTCAAGAAATTCTAAATCTTTTATATTTAATAATTTTGCAGCGTATTTTGTCACTTGCTCGGCATTACAAGGATAGTCATCGGTAACATTAAAAATTTCTCCTGGAGTTATTTTACTCATACTACAAACAATTGCCGAAGCAATATCTTCTACATGAATTCTTGAAAAATAATGATTTTTTTTTCTAACTACTAATTTATTATTTTTAATTAATTTATCAAAGGCCGAACGACCTGGTCCGTAAATACCTGGAAGACGGAAAATATGAATCGGAATTTCATGTTCATGAAAACTTTTTAAAAATAGATTCTCAACATCCCGTCTATTTTTTCCTCTTGATGTTTTTGGCTTAATAACTGATTCTTCATTTACCCACTTACCATAATGATTCCCATAAACACTTGTTGAGGACAAATAACAAAACCATTTTAGCCTTTTTAAATATTCTGATTTTAACGATCTGAGAAATCTATAAACAACATCATCACCTTTTACGGGAGGAATGGAGTTAATAATATGAGTAACGCCTTCCATTAAATTTTCCTTTTTTGTAAATTCTTGAAATGTAAATCTTGTTATATTTTTTTTTTTTATCAAAATTTTCAGGCCTAATCTTTTTGCTATGAGTACAAATTATTTGTGCTCTTTTACTTAAAATTGGAAGAATATATCTTGAACAATAACCTGCTCCAAAAAATAATAATTTCATATTAATTTTGACAGATTTGATTTTTAATCCAATCAAATGTTGGATGATTAGTGAGTTCTTTGTGCCAAACCATCTTTGTTTTTCTTTTTTCTAGGTCTAAAGGAAGTTCAATAATCGAAAAATCGTAGTTATTAGCCATCCTCTGGGCTGTTTTAGAGGGTAATGTAAGAATCAAATTTGTATTTTTAATTATTACAGGAGCAAGTGTTATCAATTCAATTCTGACTGAAATCTCTCTTTCAAAATTAAGTTGACTTAACATTCTATCAATTGGATGAAGAGGGGCATTCATCGGAGCAACTCTAAGGTGTTTGGCATTTAAGTATTGGTCTATTGATAATTTTTTTTCAGAGGAAAGTTTATGAGTTTTTTTGCATATGCAAACATACTCTTCTGTGAATAAATCTGAATAACCAAATCTTCCTGGAACTGTTTCAAACCGTCCTACTGCAAAATCAATTTCATTATTATCTAATAATTTTAGAGCTTCATTTCCTTGTTCAGATCGTATACATAATGAAGATTCTGGGGAGTCTTTCTCAATAAAATCTAGTAAATTAGGGAGTATAATTGGTGCAACATCATCAGACATTGATATTCTATAGAGCTTTTTTGTAGTCCTAGGATTAAAATTTATAGATGACAAAGACAATTCTAGATTATTTAGTGCTGTTTGTATTGGAAGTGAAAGATCGTTTGCTCTGGGTGTAGGCCTCATTCCTTTAGGTCCCCTGATAAAAAGTTCATCTTTTACTAAGTATCTTAATCTATTCAAAGCATTACTCATAGCTGGTTGAGTTATACCCATTTTTTTACTTGCTTTTGTAACATTTTTCTCTTCAAACAAAGTCTTAAAGACTAGGAGAAGATTCAAATCAAAATTTCTTATATTCATTCTGTGAATTATTATACTAATTTATTATTAGTATAATAAATCATTTTATTTTTTTTTCTAGTATATAAAATAAATGCTTACAAACGTTAAAGAAATTGCTGATAATTATTCTTTTTTCCCTCCTACAAGGCTTCACAGAGTTTCTTCCCATTAGCTCTCAAGGTCATCTATTCATATTTAATGAATTTTTTGAATTAGATAGTCAAACAAATATTTCGATACATCAAGCAACGATAATTGCTCACTTCGGGTCATTCTTTGCTGTATTAATATTTTACCTAAAAACAGTTAAGAATTTTGTAATTTCATTAAAAATGCTTGATAGACCAGATATTGATAAAAATTCATTTTTAATGGTTAATTTATTTATTTCAACGATTCCAATATTAGTTCTAGGATATTTATTTTCAAAATTTTTCAATTACGAAAGTAACAATCTTTTAATGATAATTGCCGTAACAAGTATTATTTTTGGAATCTTACTTTTCTGTGCTGACAGTTTTTGCTTAAGAATTAAAAACCAAAATTCACTAAATTATTATACATCTTTCATCATAGGTATTTGTCAATGTGTAGCATTAGTACCTGGAGTGAGTAGATCAGGGTCCATATTAACTGTTATGAGATACTTTGGCTTCCAAAGAAAGTTTTGTGTGAAATACTCAAACCTATTAAGCATACCAGTAATATTTGCAGCAACAACTTTAATGTTAACAAGCACTTTTGATAATTTTTCTCTAGCCTTGATCTTTAATTTTTCAGGCTTTTTAATTTTCTTTATTAGTTTCATATCTTCAATTTTTTTCATTTTCCTTTTGGTAACTTGGGTAAAAAAATTTTCCCTCATTTTCTTCGTCTTTTATAGAATAGCTTTCGGAATTTTTATAATTTTTTACTTAATTTAAGTAACTATCAACAATAGATTTTAATGAAGACGGGTTCTTAACAAATTGTTTTAGATTTAAGAATCCTTTTGAAGAAATACTGTCTTTTTGAAGCAAACGAATTTGATCACGTGTTAAAAGTGGATGTGGCAAAAGTTCTAGAAAAAATGCAAGAACATTTGCTATAAAAAATGGAAGTGGAAGATAAATTCTTTTCTTTTTCCTTGAATCCAATAAAACATCAAATATTTGGTCAAATGATTGAACCGAAGGACCTGCAATATCTAAAAATTTCTTCTTTAATATACAAACATTGATTAGGAAAGAAACTAAATCACCAACGTAAACCGGTTGAAATTTCACTTTCTTCTTAAAATTAATGATTGGTATTAAATTTTTAAATATGATTTCAGGAGTGCCTATTAACGGCAAAATTGGGCTAATCTTTGACAATTTAAAAAAAAAATTAGTAAAATTATCGCCTTTTCCGAAAACAACACTTGGTCTAACAATAACACAATTTGGGAATTTCTGTTTTATTTCACTTTCTCCTGTTAACTTAGTAGTTGCATAAGATGAATTAGAGAATTTTTCAATGTTTAAAGCAGAAAGATGAACAAAATTACTCACTCCAACTCTTGAAGCTGATGCAGCAATCTCTCTTGGAATGTCAACATGTGCACGAATGAATGAATTTTTTTTGGATTCATATAAAATTCCGATTAAATTAAATACAATATCTGCGCCTTGTATTAATTTATCAAGATTTTTTTTTTTCAAAACTATCAACCTTTATTACTCTTAATTGTCCAGGCTCATGACCAATAAAAAAATCCAATTTTTTTCTATTACTTCTAGTTATAATGTCAACTTGACAAGCATTCCTGCAAAGACTATTGACGAGGTGTGATCCAATAAACCCTGTTCCACCAAAAACAATTACTTTTTTTCCACTAATTTTTATGTTCATAATTTTTTTTTACTATTTATCTAATAACTCTGCTATTAATATCATAATTAAAATTTATCAAAAAATGAAAACTTTTAAATTTGGCGAATCAAAAATATACCTGCATGAAAATGATCTACCAAAAAATATTGAATGTCCAAAGGTTATTGCAATAGACACAGAAACTACTGGGCTTAGTTTGGTAAGAGATAGATTATGTTTAATTCAATTTGCCTTTTCAAAACAAGAATGTCATTTAGTAAAATTCAATAAAAATATTGATCAATGCCCTGAAATCAAAAAAATACTTAAGAATGAAAAAGTGCAGAAAATATTTCACTATGCTAGATTTGATGTTGCAATGATCAATAAGTTTTTAAAAATAAACTTAAAAAATATCTTTTGTACAAAAATAGCATCAAAGTTGGTTAGGACTTATACAGACAAACATGGTTTAAGGGATTTATGTAAAGAGCTGCTAAATGTAGATTTAAATAAATCTCAACAATCCTCCGATTGGTCATCTAATGACCTATCTGACAGCCAAATAAAATATGCATCTTATGATGTGATATTTTTATTTGAACTAAAATTAATATTAGAAAAAATGTTAGATAGGGAAGGTAGAGGTAATATAGCTCAATCAGCATTTGAATTTCTTCCGACTAGAATAAAACTTGATTTTCTGGATTGGTATGATTTAGATATATTCTCTCATTGAATCTTAAAATTATGGAAATAAAAACCGGAAAAAAAGTTATTGATGTTGAGATTGAGTCTTTAAAGCTTCTGAAAAAAAATATTTCCTCTGAATTCGTTGGTGTGGTAAATCTTCTTTTCAAAAATAAAGGCAAAATCTTTGTCTCCGGAATTGGGAAAAGTGGTCATATTGCATCAAAAATAGCCTCCACTCTTTCTTCAGTGGGAACACCTTCATTTTATATACATCCATCTGAAGCAAACCATGGTGATTTAGGTATGCTTGAAAAAAAAGATTGCATTATATTAATTTCAAATTCTGGAGAAACATCTGAGTTAATAAATCTTATTTTGTATTGTAAAAAATTAAAAATCCCAATAATTTCTATAACTAGTGATCCTTCAAGTACGTTAGCTAAAAAGTCAGATTTGAACCTTTTGATTCCTCAAAATATTGAAGCTTGTCCATTAGAACTTGCCCCCACAAGCTCAACAACATGTACATTAGCCCTCGGTGATGCTATTGCAGTAACACTTCTAAAAAAAAAAGGTTTCACTGAAAAAGATTTTAGAGCTTTGCATCCAGGTGGAAAATTAGGACAAATCCTATTACAGGTAAAAGACGTTATGAAAACAAAGAAAGCTGTTCCGCTTATAAGTGAAACAAAAAAAGTAAGTCATGCTATTTTAGAGATGACATCAAAAGGAGAAGGATGTGTTGGTGTTTTATCCAAGAATGGTGAATTAGCCGGAATAATCACAGATGGAGATCTTAGAAGGCATATGAGTAAAAGATTACTTGACAAAAGTGTGATGGAAGTAATGACTAAAAGACCCATGACACTCTTTCCATCAACTCTTGTTTCAGAAGCTCTAAAGTTGATGAATGAGAAATCTATAACAAATTATTTTATTACGGAAAAAAGAAAGCCGATTGGAATAATACACATGCACGATATTCTGAGAAGGTAATCTGAAAAAATGAATTATTCTATATTTATCAAAAGTTTAAAGTATCTTTTTATTTTGATCTCCGTTGTTATTATTGGTCTAGTTATTCATAATAATACTTCTCTTAAAACAGAGATAGTTTTAAATCAAACTTTATTGGACGATAGAGATTTTAGTTCTGTAACTCAAGTTCTTCAAAAACCGACTTTTGTGGGGGTAGATAAAAAAAAGCAACCGTTTAAAGTGATGGCAGAAAAAGCAACTAGATTTAAAAAATCCCCGGATATTTTTAATTTAGAATATCCAACTGGGGAAATAGAATCGGGTGACGAAAAGTTTTTTTTGAGAGGAGACATAGGGATTTTTAATAAAGAGGTACAAAAACTAAAAGTGAAGGGTAATGTTGTACTTAATGATGAAAATAACATGGAGTTCAATACTTCTGAAATGGACTTTGACTTTCAAGACGAAATACTCTTCGGAAATAAAAAAGTCCAAGGTAAAAAAAATAATTCATTTATTGTTTCAGAGGGATTTAAAATATTCAACAAGGGTGAGAAGATTTTCTTTACAGGAAAAACAAAGTTAATTTTATTAGATAAATAAATGATATACAAAAATATTACACTCATTTTGGTTTTTTTCTTTTTCAATTTTTCAAGTTCCCAGCAACTTTCAAATATAAACAGTGATGAACCAATTGAAATATTTGCAGATGAAGGAATCGAATGGCACAAAAATAAAAATAAATATGTAGCAATCGGAAATGCAAAAGCCATTAGTGGAACTCTTTCTTTAAAATCTGAAAGAATTGAAGCATTTTATGATGAAAAAGAAAATGATGGAATGAATATTAGAGAGGTAAGGGCAAAAAAAAATGTGGTTGTTGAAGATAACAAAATGAGAATTGTTGGTGGTGATTATGCTGAATATATTACAAACAAAGATTACTTTTTAATTAAAGGAAAAAAAATTACTTTAACCTCTGAGTCTAATATTCTTAAATCAAAAGAAAAGTTAGAATTCTGGAGGTCAAAAAATATAGCTATTGCTACAGGTAAAGCTGAAGCCAAAAAAAATTCAGATAAAAAAGAAGATGAATTTACAGTTTTAGCTGAGAAACTTGTTTGGTATCTAAAAGAATCAGAAAAAAAAACAACTGTAAAAAAAATGCTAGGGTTTAGAAATGTTTCAATCAAAACTAATAATGAAGTAGCATTTAGTGATAAAGCAATTTATAATAATGAAACTGAAATATGTAAATTATTTGGAAATGTCAAACTTCAAAGAGGGGAAAGCTTTTTGCTTGGCGAATATGCAGAGGTTGATTTGAAAAGTGGAATAAGTAAGTTGCTTCCATATCCAGGAAAAACACCAAACGAAAATAAGGTTAAAGCACTAATCGATAAAGGAGGAGTAGACGAAAATGAGTCAGATTGATATTCCGTTTATAGCAGTGAATAACGAGGGGTTGGAAGTTAAAAATATAACCAAATCTTATGACAATAAAAGAATACTCGATAATGTTTCAGTAAACCTTAATAGAGGCGAGTCAGTAGCTTTATTAGGTCCAAATGGGGCCGGGAAAACCTCATTATTTTATATTATAATGGGTTTAATAAAGTCAGAAAGTGGAAGTATAAACCTTGATAAAACAGAGATATCAGAGTATCCAATGTACAGAAGATCTAAACTTGGGCTAGGCTATCTTCCACAAGAATCATCAATATTTAGAGGAATGAATGTGGAAGAAAACATCTTATCCATTCTAGAAAAAACTGAAAAATCATCAGAAAACAAAAAAAAAAAACTTGAAGATCTTCTCGCTGAATTTGGTATTGAACATATTCGCTATGCACCTTCATTATCGTTATCTGGAGGCGAAAGACGAAGATTAGAAATTGCTCGTTGTCTTGCATCTGACCCAAATTTTATTCTTTTAGATGAACCTCTGGCAGGGATTGACCCAATTGCAATTCAAGATGTTAAGAATTTAATTCAAAATCTCAAAAAAAAGAGTATTGGAGTTCTTATAACAGATCATAATGTTAAGAGTACCTTAGAGATAGTTGACAGAGCATACATAATTTTTGAAGGAAAAGTATTATTCCAGGGAAAACCAGATGAAATTATAAAAAATAAGAATGTTAGAACTTTTTATTTAGGAAATGATTTTTGACAGATCATAACAAAATATCTGTTTCAGGAAAACAAACAAAAGTAGGAAAATCACTTACAGATTATGTAAAGGATGTAATTTTAGTAACGCAAAAAAAATATTTTGAAAGCTTTATAAATGCTAATGTTTTATTCTCTAAAGACACTTATAATTTTAGATGTGAAATAAGTATTCATATTGATGGTTCAATTTTCATTCACGGAAATGCTACAAGTAATGATGCTTATGGCGCTTTCAATGTTGCTAACGAAAAAATAAAAAAAAGACTCAGGCGTTATCATAGAAAACTTACTGTTCACCGAACAAAAAATAAAAAACCACTAAAATACTTGGAAGCAAGTCAATACATCATCAAAAACCCAGAACTAAAAAACTCAAATAATGACAATTCTGAGCCCGTAATAATAGCTGAATCTGAAGACATAATAAAGACTATATCAGTAAGCGAAGCAATGATGTTAATGAATCTAAATGATCAAAATGCAATTTTTTTCAAAAACGTTCAATCTAGTCGTTTAAATATCCTTTATCGTAGACCTGATGGTAATATTGGATGGGTAGATCCAAAAAAATGAAGCTTATTGAATTTATTAGACCTGATTCTATCTATGTTGACGTTGATGTTGATAGTAAAAAAAATTTATTCAAACAAATTTCATCTATTGTTTATAAAAATGACTTGCAAAAAGGTTCTACAATTATTGAGAAACTTAATGAAAGAGAAAGACTTGGTTCAACTGGAGTTGGAAATGGAGTTGCAATCCCTCACTCTAAAATCAATACAATCAAAAGAACAAAGGTTATCTTTTTAAAGCTAAAGTCAGCTATAGATTTTTCTGCTTCTGATAAAATTAACGTCGACATTGTATTTGTAATACTTGCGCCAAAAGATTGTCAATCTGAGCACTTAATCGTTTTATCTTCAATATCAAGCTTTTTAAAAAGAAAAAACACTATCCAAAAACTTAGAGATTTAAAGAGTCCAGAATCTATTCATAATTTTTTTAAAAAATTCAGTGAAGATTAATATGCTCTAATCCAGATTGCAATATTGCCGCTATAGCAGATTCTTTGCTATCAAAAGCAGCTAACAGAGTCCCATCGGCACAATACACTGAAAATACGTCGGTACTGATGTTTTCTTCCTTATGTATTTCTTTTTTCACGAATGCTAAAGATGCATTGCCGTACTCTAAGAAATCTAAATCTGGAGAACCTGCTTTACTCACTTTTCATTTCCAAAACTAATTAACTTATCCTTAACTTTATTATTTTTATCTTTAATTTCAATCTTTTTTGATTCTTCGTTATTAATTGGTTGTGAAAGGTCAATGAATAACAAACCATTATCCATAGATGCCTCCTTAACTTCGATGCCTTCAGCTAAAATAAAGTTTCTTTGAAATTGTCTTGTAGCTATTCCTCTATGAATAAAAATTCTTTCTGTTTCATTGCTATCATCTCTACCACCTCTAATTTGAAGCTGATTCCCCTCTAAACTAATGTCTAAATCATTCTTATTAAACCCAGCAACAGCTATGGTTATTCTAATGCTGTTAGCAGAAGTTTGCTCAATGTTGTAAGGAGGATAAGAATCGCTAGAAAGTTTAGATATTCTATCTATGGTTCTTTCAAACTGATCAAAACCTAGAAGAAAGGGGCTGTTAAAAACTGACATTCTACTCATTTTATCCTCAAGTCGAGCGATTTAAATGAACCTTAATTTAAGCACTCATTTATTCAAATTATTACATCAATTTATTTACAAAATCAATTCATTCATTTTTTTTTTGTTGGTGGAGCTGGACGGGATCGAACCGACGACCTTCTGAATGCCATCCAGACGCTCTCCCAACTGAGCTACAGCCCCTATCAAGCTTTTAAAACAATAATCTCACTAACAAATTAAGACTCCTGATCTCTTTCAATCTCGACAATTTCTTCAACGTCCTGTTCTGAAGAAACCACTTCTTCAGCACTCTCTTCAACTTCTAATTCATCTATTTTCATATCTTTTTCAGCCGGAGGAGGTTCAGGTTTTACATTTTTTGGCGGTCTCCCTCTTCTTGAGACATTTGTTAGCAAGGAATTTACGTCAGCCCCACAATTTGGACAAACAATGGGATATTTGCCAAAATCAAAAAAAAGTGTGTTACATTTAGTGCATTTCCTTTTTGCACCTTTTTCAAATTTTTCCATAATCAACTTTCATTAGTAAAATAAATAAATTATATATCATAATTAAAGAATGAAAAAATCTTTTACTCTTAAATCTTCTAAAAGTAAACCATTAAATGGAACTATTACCGTTCCATCTGATAAATCAATATCAATTAGGTCATTGATAATATCTTCTTTATGTATTGGAAATACAAAAATTTTTAACCTTTTAGAATCTGATGATGTAATAAATACTCTTAAAGCATTGAAAAAACTTAAAGTTAGAATAGATAAAAAAGATGACTGCCATGAAATCTTCGGGCAGGGCGGATTTTTCGATGAACCTTCAACTAGTTTGAATTTTGGAAACTCTGGTACCGGAGTTAGACTCATGGCTGGACTATTAAGTACGAGCGAAATAAATGTAACTTTAACTGGAGATAAATCTTTATCTTCAAGACCAATGAAAAGAATTATTAAACCCCTTCAAAAAATGAATGTGTCTATAACTGATAAAAACGGACTTTTGCCAATAAAAATAAATAATGAAAAAAAAAAACACGTTCCAATTAGACATACCCTAGAGATAGGTTCAGCCCAAGTTAAAAGTTGTTTGCTTCTAGCTGCATTAAATGTCAAAGGAACAACAAAAATTATTGAGAAGATCCCATCTAGAGACCACACTGAAATAATGTTAAAATATCTTGGCGCAGACTTAACTAAAAAGAAAAATATTATTAGTCTTTCCTCACCTAATTTTTTAAAACCAAAAGATATAAAAATTCCAGGAGATTTCAGTTCAGCTGCATTTGTAATTGTAGCTGTTTTATTATCAAAAAATAGTAAGGTAAAAATAAAAGATGTGGGGTTAAACTTTTTTAGAATTGGACTATTAGATGTGCTAAAAAAAATGAACGCTAACATTAAAATAAGTAACAAAAGAAAATTTGGGGGTGAAGTTGTTGGAGATATTGAAATAAGAAGTTCAAAATTGAAAGCAACAAATATTAATAAAACCATCAGTCCAAGATTAATTGATGAATATCCGATTCTTTTTGTAGCAGCTTCTTATGCATCAGGTATTTCAAATTTTAGTGGACTTGATGAATTAAAAGTCAAAGAAAGTAACAGACTAATTTCAATGGCTAATGCTTTGTCAGAAGGGGGAGTAAAACTAAAGTTAGGAAAAGATTCTATTCAAATAAATGGAGATAATTCGCAGAATGGTGGGAATGTTGTGATTACTGAAAGTGACCACAGAGTTGCTATGTCTATGTTAGTCTTTGGACTTTTCTCTAATAAATCTATAGTTATAGACGAAATGACAATGATCAAAACTTCTTTCCCAGGATTTAAAGAAACATTTGAAAAACTTGGTGCACAAATTGAATATTTTCAGAAACGTTAAACCTGTTATTGCAATTGATGGTACCGCAGGATCAGGAAAAGGCACCTTAGCAAAAAAATTATCCAAAAAACTAGAGTTTAATCATCTAGACACAGGTCTTCTCTATAGAATTTATGCCTATGAAAGCACAAAAAGAATTAATGATAATCAAATAATTATAGATATAAAAAAATGGTTTAAAAAAGGTAGAAATTTAAAAGTTCTTCGAACTGAAAAAATCTCACAAATAGCCTCTAGGATCTCAAAATTAAAATACGTGAGAGATTCTCTAATAACTTTTCAAAGAAGTTTTGCTAATAATCCTCCTGATGGAAAAGGATCAGTTATTGATGGAAGAGATATCGGAACTGTTATAGTGCCACGGGCAGAAATAAAATTCTTTGTTGATGCTCAAATTGAAATTAGGGCATCAAGGCGATTAGAGCAACTAGGTCTGAATTCCTCTTATTATGATTCAACTTTAAAAAATATGATTGAAAGGGATAATGAGGACTCAAAGCGTAAAATCTCACCCTTAAAAAAATCAAAAGATAGTTTTTTTTTAGATACTTCTAATTTGAGTGAAAAAGAAGTTTTTGAAATTGCATTTAATTATATTAAAAGTAAAACTGATTTTATTTAATAATTGCATATGGCACAAAAATTTTGTAATTGTAATGCAGTATTTTAAGAGGAAATTATATTGGTAGAAAATTTTAGTCAATTATTAGAAGAAAGTCTTGTCGACTTTAAGTATAAGGAAGGCCAAATTATAAAAGGCACCGTATTATCTATAGTAAATGACACAGTCGTAGTTGATGTTGGGCTAAAAGCAGAGGGAAGAATTCCAATTAAAGAGTTTCATTCTCCAGGCGAAGAGCACGGAGTTAAAGTAGGAGACAAGTATGACGTATATCTTGAAAAATTGGAAAATAAAGAAGGCGAAGCTTTATTGAGCAGAGAAAGAGCAAGAAAAGAAGAATCTTGGACAAACTTAGAAAAACAGCAAAACCAAAAAGAACAAATCATGGGTGTTATAACCGGAAGAGTCAAAGGAGGCTTTGCTGTTGACATTAACGGTGCAGTTGCCTTTCTTCCAGGAAGTCAAGTTGACCTCAAACCAATCAAAGATATCTCACCATTACTAAACAAGCCTCAACCTATGATAATCTTAAAAATGGACAAATTAAGAGGAAATATAGTTGTATCTAGGAGAGTTCTTCTCGAAGAGTCAAGAAAAGCTGATAGAAGTAAACTTCTTTCAGATATAAATGAAGGCGATAAACTCCAAGGCACAGTTAAAAATATTACCGATTACGGAATTTTTGTTGATCTAGGTGGAATGGACGGTCTTATCCACGTCACAGATTTATCATGGGAGAGAGTAAATCATCCATCAGAAATGTTTAATATTGGTGAAAGCATAGAAGTTGTAGTGACAAAATATGATAAAGAAAATAACAGAATTAGTTTGGGCTTAAAACAACTCACTGAGGATCCATGGAAAAATGTTGAAAATCTATACAAGGTTGGAAATAAAATTAAGTCTAAAATATCAAGCATTGCTGACTATGGAGCCTTTATGGAATTGGAGAAGGGAGTCGAAGGGTTAATTCATACTTCAGAAATGAGTTGGGTAAATAAAAATATTAACCCAAACACCATTTTAAAAGTTGGTGAAGAAGTAGAAGTTGTGATACTCGAAATTGACAACTCAAAAAGAAGAATTAGTTTGGGCTTAAAACAATGTACCGACAACCCATGGAAGGATTTTGCTTCTAAAAATAAAGAGGGTGATATTATTGAAGGTAAAGTTAAAAACATTACTGATTTTGGTATCTTCGTCGGTTTGAATTCTGAATTAGATGGACTTATCCATGCTTCCGATATTTCATGGGATGGTACGGGTGAAGATAAAATTAAAGAATTTAGTATTGATCAGAAGATCAAATTTAAAATATTAGATATAGATGTTGAAAAAGAAAGAGTTTCACTGGGAATTAAGCAATTAACTAAAGATACTGGAAGTTCTGATAAATTAATTAACAAAACAATGACTTGTGTTATTAAGAAAATCAATGAAGATAGAGTTCTTGTGACTATTAACGAAAATACTAAAGGATTCGTAAAAAAATCAAATTTAGCTAAATTAAAAACGGAACAAAATACATCCAGATTTGCAGTTGGTGAAAAAATAGATGCAAAAGTTTTAAAGAAAATAGCAAAAGATGATTCATATGAATTATCTATCAAAGACCTTGAAATTCAAGAAGAGAAAGAAGCTCTCAAAGAATATGGATCTTCTTCCTCAGGAGCAAGTATCGGAGATATAATTGGTGCTGCTTTGGAAGAAGGAAAGAAAAAAACTCCAAAATCAAAAGATGAAAAAAAATGATTTACTAGATCAATTCTATAAAAAAAGAAAATCAATAATGTTGAGAGTCTTTTTTTCTATCGTCTTGATTCTAGCCTTAATTACAGTTTCACTTGAACTTAGCAAAGAAGATGAATTTATAGCAAAAATTTACATAGAAGGAATTATACAAGATAGAAAAGACCTTATAGAGCAAATTGACGCTTTGGCTGATAATCAAAATGTCAAGGGTCTTATCACAATTGTGAATAGCCCAGGTGGAACTTATGTTGCAAGTAAAGAATTATATGATTCAATAAAGATTCTAAGTAAAACTATTCCTACTGTTGTCTATATGAAAGAAATGGCCACCTCAGGTGGTTATCTTGCTTCTCTTAGTTCTGACAGAATATACAGCAATGCAGGTACTATAACTGGATCTGTTGGAGTGATTTTGCAAACAGCTGATATAAGTGTACTTCTAGATAAAATCGGAATAAACCCAGTTATAGTTAAAAGCGGAGAACTAAAAGCTGTCCCTAATCCAGCTGAAAAAGTAGATGATTATAAATTAAGATACCTCGAAGATGTAATCAAGAAAATGCAAATAGAATTCTTAAATATTGTAAGAGAGGATAGAAATGTAACGGAATCAATAATCCAAGTTGTAGCAGATGGAAGAATTTTAACAGGCAGAGAGGCTAAAAAACTTAAACTTATTGATGACATTGGTAATGAAAGAGATGCATTAAATTGGTTAAAAAAAGAAGCAGATGTAAAAGATGACATAAAAATTAAAGACCTCTCATCTCAAAAAAATTTAGAAAATATTTTAGATCTAAGTTTTTTTAAAAAAAAGATTAATTATTTTAACCAAAACTTTTATAATGGATTCTTTGCGATCTGGATGCCTGGGATATGAAAAAATCTGAGATACTTAAAAATTTAGAAGAGAAATTTGATTACCTTCCGAGAAGAGAAGTTGAAAGAACGCTTGAAAAGATTCTTCAATTCTTTTCTCTAAATCTATCCAAAGGATCAAGAATAGAATTGAGAGATTTTGGAACTTTTTCAACACGTTGTCGAGAAGCTAGGATTGGAAGAAACCCTGCTTCAGGTGAAAAAATTGATATTAAGAAAAAATATTTTGTACACTTTATACCTAGCAAAAAACTAAAGAAAGAGTTAAATGCAAAAAAAGATTAAGAAAATATTAGGGTTTGTTTTTTTTTTTTTTTTTTAATTTTTTTTTCAATATTTTCAATTGGAAACAATGGCCTCATTAAATTAAACCTATTTCCTTTTCCACTTATTATTGAATTGCCAACTTATGTTTTGGTGGCTTTTCTCATATTTATTGGCTTCGTTATGGGTTATATTTTTTTTTACCTTAGGAAGTTTTTTTGAAAATGAAATTTAAAGAAAAAATATTCTGTGCAATTGATTTTAGTGATTTAAACGAATCAAAAAAGTTTATAGAAAAAATTATTCATAATATAGGAGGAATTAAAATTGGTCTTGAGTTTTTCCTAAAGAATGGTCCTAGTGGTGTTGAAGAAATCAAAAAGATGGGATTACCCATCTTCTTAGACCTAAAACTTAAAGATATACCTAATACCGTTAAGAAAGCAGCAGAAAATGTTATAAAACTAGATCCTCAATACTTGTCTGTTCACCTTACAGGGGGAATCAAAATGTTAAAAGAACTTGTATCTGCCAAAGCAAATACAAAAATTCTTGGAGTATCAATGCTAACAAGTCTAGATGATTCTGATCTTAAAAGTTTTGGAATAAATATAAACATTCGGACTTATGTAGAAAATTTGGCAAAAATTGGTGTCAAAGCTGGTATCGATGGTCTTGTATCATCTGCTTTAGAACTTCCTAATCTTAAAAAAAAAATAAAAAAAGATATTGTCTACGTTACCCCTGGTATAAGGCTTCCTGAGGATAATACTGATGATCAAAAAAGGATAATTTCACCTGGCACAGCTATAAAAAGTGGCTCATCAATTTTAATAGTTGGAAGGTCTATAACACAATCTAATAATCCAATTAAAGCTCTAAATAAAATTTCAAGAAATATTGAGGAATCCATTGAATCTTAAAATAAAATTATGTGGAATAAAAAATAAAGAATCTGTCATTGCTGCGAAGGATGCTGATTATATCGGTTTGGTTTTCTACCAAAAATCCCCTAGATTTATAAATGCATTTGAGGCTAAAAAATTGAGAAGTTTTATGAAATCTTATCAAAAGCTTGTTGGATTATTTGTAAATGCAGATTTAAATCTATTATATTATCTAAATGATTTCCTATCTCTTGATCTAATTCAACTACATGGGGAAGAAGACATAAATTATATAAAAAAAATAAAAAAATTAGGAAAACCAATCATAAAGGCTATCCCAGTGAAAAATTCCTTGGATATTTTGAAAGCAAAAAAATACGAAAACTATTGTGATATGATTCTTTTTGACACAAAAATTGATTCAGAAATATCCGGAGGTTCTGGAATTTCGTTTGATTGGAATCTATTAAGAGGATATCATTCTTCTAAAAAGTGGATATTAGCTGGAGGACTTAACGTTAAAAATGTCTTTGAAGCTCTAAAAATCACTAAAGCTCCTGTAATTGATATATCATCTGGTATAGAAAAAACCAAAGGGGTTAAATGTGAAAAAATGATTAAGAACTTTTTACAAACCGTAAAGAATTATGAAAGAGAAAAAAATTAACTATCATAAATTTCCTGATCAACATGGAAGATTTGGAAAATTCGGAGGAAGATTTGTTGCTGAAACTCTAATGCCTCTTCTTCTTGATGTTGAAAAACAATACCAAGTGGCAAAAAAATCAAAAGAATTTAAAAAACAACTTGATTATTATTTTACAAATTACGTTGGAAGACCTAGCCCACTTTATTTTGCCGAGAGAATTTCAAAAATGCTTGGCAACGTAAAGTTATACTTTAAAAGAGATGAGCTTAATCATACTGGAGCGCATAAAATAAATAATTGTGTTGGACAAATTTTATTAGCAAAAAAAATGGGTAAAAAAAGAATTGTTGCTGAAACAGGTGCAGGACAACATGGCCTTGCAACAGCAACAGTTTGTGCACTTTTTAATCTAAAATGTATAGTTTACATGGGTGCATTAGATATTGAAAGACAGGCTCCAAATGTCTTTAAGATGAAATTGTTGGGAGCTGAAATTATACCTGTTACGTCCGGTACTTCAACATTAAAAGATGCAATGAATGAAGCACTGAGAGATTGGGTATCAAACGTTAATGATACCTTTTATGTCATTGGCACTGCAGCAGGACCACATCCTTACCCTATGATGGTAAGAGATTTTCAATCAATTATCGGTAAGGAAGCTAAAAAACAAATCCTAAAATTTGAAAAAAAATTGCCTGATTTTTTAGTAGCTTGTATTGGAGGTGGTTCTAATGCATTAGGGCTTTTTTATCCTTTTTTAAATGAACAAAATGTAGAGATTATTGGAGTTGAAGCAGGAGGAAAGGGTATCAAAACAAAAAAACATGCTGCCTCATTGTCTAAAGGAAAACCAGGATTTCTTCATGGAAACTATACCTATCTACTGCAAAATAAAGACGGTCAAATAGAAGATGCTCATTCAATTTCAGCTGGATTAGATTACCCTGGAATTGGTCCAGAACATTCATGGTTAAAAGAAATAGGGAGAGTAAAATATGAAAATGCAACAGACCAAGAAGCCTTAGAGGCATTTAAAATATGTTCTAAGTTGGAAGGTATAATTCCTGCGTTAGAACCATCGCATGCTTTAGCCTATCTTTTTAGAAATTCCAAAAAATTTAAAAAGAATGATATAATAATTATGAACATGTGTGGAAGAGGAGATAAAGATATTTTCTCAATTTCAAAATATCTTGGAGTGAAATTATAAACCAGCATGAAAAATAGAATAGATATTAGATTTAATGAACTTAAAAAAAAAAATCAAAAAGCTCTAGTTACATTCATTACATCAGGAGATCCAAATCAAAATTTATCAAAAAAAATTTTGAATGTCCTTCGATTAAGCAAAATAGATATAATAGAGATTGGCTTTCCATTTTCTGATCCGATGGCAGATGGACCAACAATTCAAAAATCTAGTCAAAGAGCCATTATTTCCGGTTCTAATTTAGAAAGCACTTTCAAACTTGTTGAAGACTTTCGAACTAAAGATAAACATATCCCTATAATCTTAATGGGGTATTTTAATCCAATTTTTCAATATGGATTAGAGAATTTCTTTAGGGAGTGCAGTCGAGTTGGTATTGATGGCTTAATTGTAGTAGACTTACCTCCAGAAGAGAATGAATATATTCAAAAATTTACAAAAAAATTTAATATTCATAACATTAGACTTCTAACTCCAACTACAGACGAAAAAAGATTGAAAAACATTCTTACGCATACTAAAGGTTTCCTATACTATGTTTCAGTCATGGGCATTACGGGTACAAAAAAACCATCTTTAGATAAGGTTAAAAAATCAGTGAAAAAAATTAAAAGACTTTCTAATCTCCCAGTTTGTGTTGGATTTGGAATATCAAATAAAAATCAGGTAAGGAATGTCAATAAATTTGCTGATGGGTGTGTTGTAGGTTCTGCAATTGTAAAGCACATAGAGAATTTTGATGAAGGAAAAACAACAGAATCTAGAATGCTTGAAAACATATCTGATTTTTTAGCAAAATTGAAAAAATAATGGTAAATTAGACATATGAATTGGATAACAAATTTTGTAAGACCCAAACTTCAAGCTATAGTAGGAAAAAAAGAAGTTCCTGATAATTTATGGGAAACATGTCCAAAATGTTCTCAGATGCTTTTAAAAAAAGAACTAATCAATGAGCAATTCGTTTGTAAACATTGCGATTATCATTTTAGAATAACTTCAAAGGAGAGATTAGAACTTTTTTTTGGAAAAAATTATATGATAATGGATACTCCAAAGATTAAACCTGATCCTCTAAGCTTTAAGGATAGTAAAAAATACATTGACAGATTAAAAAGTGCACAAAAAAAAAATCAAACAAATGATTCTGTAATAGTGGCATCTGGAACAATTAATGGTAAAAAAATTGTTTCTGCTGTTTTTGACTTTAATTTTATGGGAGGGTCAATGGGCATGGCTGCAGGAGAAGCTATTGTTACAGCATGTGATTTTGCCAAGAAAAATTTTTTACCTTTAATAATTTTTAGTTCTTCTGGAGGTGCAAGAATGCAAGAAGGAATCTTATCTCTTATGCAAATGCCCAGAACTGTAATTGCAATTAATGCATTCGGAAAATCAAATCTCCCTTTTATTTCTGTTCTTACTGATCCTACAACAGGAGGTGTTTCAGCTTCATTTGCAATGCTTGGTGATATAATCATTGCAGAAAAAAATGCAACTATCGGTTTTGCTGGTAGTAGGGTCATAGAAGATACAATTAAAGAAAAATTACCTCAAAATTTTCAGAAATCTGAATATCTTATAGAAAAAGGGATGATTGATCTTGTTGTCCATAGAAAAGATCTTAAAAAGAAAATCGAGGATATTTTAGATTTCCTCGTAGCTTGATATTAAGAGTGGATAATTCAACAAAAATTCTTAAAAGACTTCAATTATTGCATCCAAAAAAAATAGATTTATCCTTATACAGGCTTAAAAGATTATTAAAAAAACTTAATAACCCCCAACTTAAAATAGCACCAACTATTCATTTAGCTGGAACAAATGGAAAAGGTTCTATAACTTCGTTCCTTAGAACAATCTTTGAAAAGGCAAATCTGAAAGTTCATACATATACATCTCCTCATCTTATAAGATTTAATGAAAGGATTAGAATTAATTCAAAATTAATAAGCAACTCGGATCTTAGTAAATTACTTGAGGAATGTGAAAGAGTAAATAATGGTGAAGAAATTACATTTTTTGAAATTACAACAGCTGCTGCATTTTTAGCCTTTAGTAGGAGCCACTCTGATTTAGTTTTATTGGAAACTGGTCTGGGAGGTAAATTTGATGCTACGAATATTTCCGAGAATAAAATTTGTAGCGTCATAACACCCATTTCCATGGATCACATGAATTTTTTGGGATCTTCTATAAAAAAAATTACATTAGAAAAACTAGGAATCTTTAAGAATAGTAAATATGCCATTGCGGCTAAACAGAAAAAAATTGTTAGAGAAATGATAAGATCAGAAGCTAAAAAGAAAAAAATTAAATTATTTGAAGAAGGTCTTAATTGGCGAATACTCAAAAAAGACTATGAAAAAAAAGAGTTTTTGATGAGTTTCGAAGGTTCAAATTACAATTTGAAATTTCCATCTCTTCAAGGAGAACATCAAATAGAGAATGCATCAACAGCTGTTGCGACTGCTCTTTCTCTAAACAACAGAAAGATTACTGAAAAAATAATTAATAGGGGGCTCTTGGGTACAAATTGGGCAGGAAGAATGCAAAGATTAAATACCGGAAAACTTTCAAAATTCATGGGAAAAAATTTTGAAATTTGGTTAGACGGAGGACACAATACTGAAGCATCGGCCATAATAAATAAGGAAATAGATAAATGGGGGGGAAGGGAAAATTTCCTAATTTTTGGAATGATGATTGGCAAAAATCCTATTAGATTTTTAAAGAATATTGTAAATAAAGTTTCCTCAGTTTTCTTACTTCCAATTCAGAATCATCAATACATTCCACCTTATGAAATAAAAAGAAAAATTAATTCACTACTGAATCCAGATCTTAATGTTTTCTGTACAATTGAAATCAAAGAAGCCTTATCAATAATTAAAAAAAATAATCAATCTGGCAGAATTTTGATATGCGGATCTCTATATCTTGCAGGCGAGGTTTTAAAAGAGGATGGCTACAAGATTAATTAGACCTTTGAGTTTATCCAAGAAATAATATCATCTTTAGGTGATAAACCTATTTTTGCATCAATTAATTCACCTTCACTAAATAAAAGTAAAGTTGGTATACTTCTAACTGAATATTTCATTGCAAGATCCTGATTTTCATCAAGATTAACTTTAACAATTTTAACTTTTTCTCTCATTTCCATTGAAACCTCTTCAAGAATTGGTGATAACATTTTACAGGGTCCACACCACTCCGCCCAAAAATCAACCACAACTGGGCTAGTCTCTTTCAAAACTTCAATTTCAAAGTCTTGTTCATTACAATTTTTAATAATTGACATCTTTTCTCCATTAATCACCAAAAAAACTTTTTGATAGATCACTATCAAACTTTATTGGTTGAGGGTTGCGGTTACTATAATAATCGTTCAAAAAATTTATATATATATTATACTGATCTATTTGTTCTTTTAAATCATTTCCTAAATCATTTTCCTCTATCTCTAACGACAATGAATCGGCTTCTTCCATTGCGGCTGGTATAGTTATGAAATCTTCTTTGTTAAGTGAGCAAAGTCTTTCTGAGATTTTTTGATGTAAAAAGTTAAAAATTTTTTTTGGTAATTCCTCTGGAAAATTCCTAAAAATATGTCTTGCAGCAAAAAATCTAAGCCTTTGATCTTTAAATTTTTCAGCAAAAATCCACTTTTTATCCCACGCCTCATCATGAAATCTATTCATTATAATAGAATCATTATAATTAATTTTATTAGAATAAATAGTTTCTTCTTCCTTTTTTAGTTCTTGGCTTTGATTTTCAGTGAAATCAATAGATTCTCTTTCAAGTATTTTTTCGAGTTTTCTGACAAATTCTATATTCTCTAATTGACCACATTTTAGTCTAATTTCTTCATCAGTGAAATCGCAGTAAGGGCTATGATTAATTGAAAATGATTTATCTAATATTGAAGGTTGCTTGTTGAGCTTTATTTTACGGAAGTAAGACTTATTTTTAAAAACTTCGTGAAGTTCATTTAGTTCCAGTTTAGTTATCTCTGATGAATCATACTTCAAATCAAAACCTATTATTTGATTTTTATAAACCGGATGTTTCAATAAATATTTTACTAAATATATTCTATGACTATTAAACATATAATTATGTAAGGTAAAAACATCATCTTCTATAATTTTTTTCTCTAATTTAGTTGGATATGAGTTATCAATAAAAACTTTAAACATATCAGAATTTTTCCTTAATAAAATTTCTAATAATTTCATGGTTGTTTCTACATCAGCAATTGCCTCATGAGCATTTTTGGAGGCAAATGAGTTTACTTTAGCTAAACTTTCAAGCTTAAAAGTGATTTTTCCATCATCATTTTTTTCAACATTAATTGAATTTTTTCTAAATGCATGAACCATGGTTACAAAATTAAGAACATCTAGCCTAGAGTTACCTTTAGTATTAGTTAGATAAGGAAAGTTAAAGTGCTCCCAAAGAGTTTGCCTAAAAAACTCTTCGTCAAAATTGATTGAATTGAATCCAACAAAAAAAGAATTCTGGAAATTTGACAAAAAATTATGCATTTTTAATGTCATCTCGTAGTAACTCTCAGGTTCTGAAAGTATATCTGAAATCTTCAGTTTATTTACTCTTAATGCATTAATAGACGGCACTATATCAGGGTTGATTCTTGATTTAAGATTAAGTTTTTTTTGGGCTTGAAAGTTTTCGTTATAAATTATAATACCTGCTTGGAGTATCTGGTCAAATCTAGCATTTCTTCCGGATGTTTCAAAATCGTAAACTATATAATTACTCATCCAATTTCCTTATTAAATTTTTTTAAGTCTTCAACTGTTCCTATATGAAACCATGGATTCTTATCAATAAAACCAAATAATTTTTTATGATTTGATGATTCTAAAAATTGATCTCTGATAGAAAATATTTTCTTTTTTTTTTTTAAAATCTTTGGATTAATAATTTGAAGACCTGTAAAAACATATGGCCCACCTTTTTTAATAATTAATTCTGATGTCTTCCTTTTTGAGTCATGAATATCAAAATCACCACTTCCATGATAACCAAAATATTTTTTTTTTTCTTTCAAACAGAGAAGTAAGTCCATCTTTGATGGGTTCCAGAGCTTTTGAATCATTTCAATTGATTTATAATCCTGATCAATCCAGAAGATGTCTCCATTTAGCAGAATAATTGGAGAACTTAAATCAAAACTCCCATTATTTATTGCATTTAATAGTCCTCCACCTGTTTCAAGTCTTTCTTCTTCTACAATAACTTTCACTATTGGAGTATAACTTTTAACTTCATCCATTATTTTTTGAGGATAATAGAAAGCATTTATAACAATATTTTTAAATTCAGCATCCAATAACTTTTCAATATTATTTTTAAGCATGCTTTTTCTTCGAACTTTAATCAAAGGTTTTGGTAATTTATTGGTTAATGGAAGCATTCTTTTACCCAGTCCTGCCGCAAAAATCATTGCCCCTTTAGTCATTTAAAATTTTATCAGTGGTAAAAGCATATTTCTTAATGGTTTAAACTCACTTGCATTTAGATTTAATTTAAGAAGTTTTAAGACTCTTGGCAAATGCTTTAAATAACTTTTTTTATTATCTCTTTTTGCAAGTCTTGAAAAAATACCTAAAACTTTTAGGTGTCTTTGAATTGCAATAACCTTGTATGATAAAAAAAAAATCTTTTTATCAATCTTATTAAAAGTTTTTAAATAAGAATTTATTATAATATCTTCGATTTCCTTATCAACATCAACTCTTGCATCCTGAGTTAATGAAACCAAGTCATAAACACATGGACCTATTAATGCGTCTTGATAGTCTATCCACCCACAACGATAATGCCCTTTCCTGTCAATTAAGTTAAAAAGGTTATCAACATGATAGTCTCTGTGAATAAAAACTTGAGGAAGTAAAAAAACATTATCCAAATAATTGTTAAAAATATTATTAAAATCATTTTTCAACTTGAGTATTTTTTTTTCACTTTGTTCCTCTAAAAACCAATCAAAGAATAAGTCAGTTTCTTTGAAAAAACAATTCTTTGTGTAACTAGGAAGGTTAAAAAAAGGGTTTTTTTTATGAATATACACAAGTGCATCCATGGCAATTTTATAAAGTTTTTTTTTATTGCATAAGGTTAAAACCTCACTAAATTTATTATTATAATTCTCTATTATTAATATGCCCAGATCACTACAATCATTTACTATTTTAGGAACACTAACAAAATCTTTTAATAATTTTGTTAAAGTTAAAAATTTTTCTAAATTTTCGGCTTGATTATCAAGCATCAATACATTTGTTTTTTTCCCTTGCTTTATAATAAAGTACCTTCTAGGTGAAGCATCACCAGCTAAAAAATTTAATTTCTGATATTCGATGTTCTTTTTTTTTAACTTTTTCGATAATTCGTTATAAATAGTTTTCAGATTTTCATTCATTTTCACTAATTTTTCTTACAACAGCACTTCTAACAAAATCATTACTTTCTTTTAAATGAATATCAATTCTTTTTTTAGGTAATAAATCGTTTATGATTTCAGGCCATTCAACAATCACACAATCAAGCAACGCAAGATCATAATCCAAATAAAATATTTCATTTTTGTTTTGCAACCTATACAAATCATAATGCCATATTTTACAATTTTTTAAGTCATATGTATTTACAATCGAGAATGTTGGACTTAAAACCTTTAATCTTTTAGTGGAAAGAGAATTAATTATGTATCTTACTAATGTTGTTTTACCTACTCCTAATTTCCCTCTCAATGAGATAAACATTTTTGGTTTAACATTTTTTGATATTTGTTCTGCTAATTTTTTTGTATCATCTAAGCAATTTAAAATAATTTTAAAATCATCTTTCATTTTTTTTTTATATTCTAATATAAATAACTACATATTATTTATAAAATAGAAAGATAATAATGAAGCGAGTTGAAACAGATGTATTAATTATTGGAGCTGGACCTGTAGGTTTGTTTTCTGTTTTTGAACTTGGTCAATTGGGCATGAGGTCATGTGTCGTAGATTGTTTAGACATGATTGGTGGTCAATGTACTTCTTTATACCCACAAAAACCAATTTACGATATTCCAGCATATCCTGAGATTTCTGCAGAACAGCTGATAGAAAAACTTAATTATCAAATTAAACCGTTCAAACCCGAATTTATTTTAGGAGAGAAAGTAGAAAAATTTGAAAATAAAAATGATAAATTCTTAATCTCAACCTCTGGTAATAATTCTATTATTTCAAAGTGTGTTATTATAGCAGCTGGAAATGGTGCATTTGGCCCCAACAAACCACCGTTAGAAAATATAAAAGATTTTGAAAAAAAATCTATTTTTTATCATGTTAATGATAAAACAATTTTTAAAAAGAAAACAATAGCTATCGCTGGTGGAGGTGATTCAGCAGTAGATTGGGCAATTGAATTATCTTCAATAACAAAAAAAATTTACTTTATCCACAGAAGGCAAAAGTTAAGGGCTGCTCCTGCCAATGTCGATAAGCTTTTTCAACTACAAAAACAAAAAAAAATAGATATGGTTATCCCCTATCAAATTGATTCTATAAATGGTTCCAATGGAAATTTAGAAAATATTGTAGTTAAAGATCTAAATAATTCTAAGAGAGTTCTGAATATTGACTTTTTTCTTCCATTTTTCGGATTATCCACCGACCTTGGGCCAATTAAGGATTGGGAATTACAACTTACAAAAAATTTGTTAACCGTAGATCAGTATAATTGTCAAACGTCTAGAGAAGGAGTCTACGCTATTGGTGATGTATGCACATATCCAGGAAAATTAAAACTTATACTAACTGGGTTTTCTGAGGCAGCCATGGCTGCACATAGTTGTTATAAAAAAGTGTTTCCAGAAAAAGTCTTGCATTTTCAATATTCTACCACTTCTGGAATAAAAAAAATATAGATTCTAGTATCTATATTCTTTACTCTTATATGGACCTTCAACAGGAACATTTATATATTTACCTTGTTCTTTTGATAATTTAGTTAATTTTGCACCTATCTTGTCCAAGTGAATTTTTGCTACTTTTTCATCTAACTTTTTTGGAAGCACATAAACTTTATTTTTGTATTTAGAATAATTACTCCATAGTTCAATTTGAGCTAAAACTTGGTTAGAAAAAGATGCAGACATTACAAAACTTGGATGTCCAGTGGCACAACCCAAATTTACAAGCCTTCCTTCAGCTAATACTATAATTTTTTTACCATCTGGAAATTCAATCTCATCAACTTGTGGTTTAATATTGTCCCATTTATAGTTTTTGAGTGATTCAATCTGGATCTCGGAATCAAAATGGCCGATATTACAAACAATTGATCTGTCGCGCATTTTTCTCATGTGGTCTATCGTTATTACATCTATATTACCTGTAGCTGTAACAAAGATATCAGCCTTATCAGCTGAATCATCCATTGTGGTTACCTCAAAACCATCCATAGCTGCTTGCAATGCACATATAGGATCAACTTCTGTAACTAAAACTCTGCACCCTGCATTTCGCAGACTCTCTGCAGATCCTTTTCCTACGTCTCCATAACCAGCGACCAAAGCTACCTTTCCAGCCATCATCACATCTGTAGCTCTCCTAATTCCATCAACAAGGCTTTCTCTACATCCATACTTATTATCAAATTTTGATTTAGTAACAGAATCATTAACATTTATAGCTGGAACTAAAAGTTCTCCACTCTTTTCCATTTCTAATAATCTAAGCACACCAGTTGTGGTTTCCTCGGACAAGCCTTTAACTTCCTTTAGCATTTCTGAATAATCTTCATGCATTAATTTTGTTAGATCACCTCCATCATCCAAAATTAGGTTTGGTTTCCAATTATCTGGACCAGTAATTGTTTTTTTGATACACCACCAAAATTCCTCCTCAGACTCACCTTTCCAAGCAAAAACTGGTATTTTTTTTTTTGCAATTGCTGCTGCTGCTTGATCTTGAGTAGAATATATGTTGCAGGAACTCCACCTTACAGAGGCTCCAAGGTCAATCAATGTTTCAATAAGAACAGCTGTCTGAATTGTCATATGAAGGCAACCAGCAATCTTAGCACCCGATAAAGGTTTCTTATCTTTGTATTCTGACCTTAACTGCATAAGGCCAGGCATTTCTGTTTCAGCTATCTTAATTTCTTTTCTACCCCAATCGGCTAGACTTAGATCTTTAACTTTAAAATCATCCATTTTTTCTAATCTTTATCCTTAAATTTGTTTTATTGTAGTAGTTAATTAAAAGGTTTTTTATTAGCACATTATCATCTTCTTTCAAAATATTATCTGATATTTTTTTTACTTCATATGTATTTACATTACTTAAGAATTGTTTAACTCTCAAAATTCTGGAAGTGCTCATAGATAAGGTTCTAATTCCCATCCCAATCAACATTGATGTAAAAAGAGTATCTCCAGCCATTTCTCCACAAACACTTATGGGAATTTTATTTTTCTTTGCTGATTTAGCTGACATTTCAATAAGTTTCAATACTGATAAATGACCGGGATCATAAATCTTTGCCACCTCCTCATCACCTCTATCAATTGCTAACGTATACATTGTTAAATCGTTAGTTCCAATAGCAAAGAAATCACAGTTTTTGGCTAAAGATTCTGAAATGAGTGCAGCTGCTGGAGTTTCAATTAAAACTCCAATTTTTGGAGATTTTATCCTAATTTTTTTATTTGTTTTTCTCAACTCAAATTTCACTTCATTTATTATCTTCTTAGTTTCAATTAATTCAGAGACATTGGAAACCATCGGAAGCATAATTCTTATATTTCCATGTGAACTAGCTCTTAATATAGCAGAGATTTGTTTTTTGAAAATTTTGGGAAATGCTAGAGTTAGTCTTATTGCTCTAAGACCTAATGCTGGATTAGGAGATTTTGTTAAAAATTTTTCTATCGATGGGACTTTTTTATCATTTCCTACATCTAATGTCCTGATTGTAAGTGGCTTTCCTTTTAGATACCTCAAAGTCTTCATTATAGAATTAAATTGTTCATCTTCGGAAGGCATTTTTTTTTTATTCATAAAAAGATATTCCGTTCTATATAACCCAATACCATCAATCCCTTTCTTAACTGATAATTTGACTTCTTCAGAATTATCAACATTAGCTTCAATTTTTACTCTTATTCCATCACTTGTTTTTGGGACCGTATTGATAAAAGATATGAGCCTTTGTTCTTCACTTTTCTTTTCTTCAATTTTTTTTTTATAATTTATGATTGTATTTTTAGTAGGGTTTTTTATTAGTAAACCTTCATATCCATCAATTATTACTCTTTCATCATTTTTTAATTTTTTTAGAACATTTCTTATGCCTACTACCGTTGGAATAGACAATGATCTCGCTACTATTGCAAAATGACCTTCAGGACCGCCATAAACACTGGCTAATCCCAAAAATTTTATTTTTGAGTATGCTAACAAATCAGCTGGACTTAATTCAGATGAAACTAGAATTTGATTGTCTTTAATATTATTTTGAACTTTTCTTTTTTTTTGAAGATTATCAATTATTCTATTACATACGTCTCTGACATCGTCAAATCTATCTTTTAAGTAGTCATCTTTCATCTTTTTAAAAATTTTTGACTGTTTATTTAGTTCCTCATTTACTGCATATTCTGCATTGATTAAGTCGTCCTTAATTCTTTTTTTTGCATCTTTCATTAAGGATGATGATCTGGTAATTGAAATATTTGCTTCTAACATAAATTTCATTTCTTTATAAATATCGCTCTTATTAGTTGTAATCTTCTTGATAATTTTTTTTATATCTTGAATTGAAGTCTTCACTGCTTTCTCTAATCTAAGGATTTCTTTTTCTACCATTGATGTTGGTATGTTATATCTTGAGTGAGAAATAATTGATTTTTGTTTTATCAAGCAATTACCTATTGCATATCCAGCGGAAACACCAATACCTTTGAAAATCATTTCCTTATTAATATTTTCTGAAAGAGGTTTTTCTTCTCCAAAATTATTTTTAATAAGGTTAATAAGATTTTGTAGATCTTCTTCTGCATTTTTTCCAGAACACTGAACATTTATCTCTGTCCCTTTTGATGCTGCTAAAGTCATTAAACCCAAAAGGGAAGAACCATTAACAGTTTTATTACCTTTTTTTACATTGAATATTGAGTTGCATTTTGATGTATACTCAACAAATTTCGCTGCTGCTCTTGCATGAAGTCCAAGCTTGTTAGTAATTAAAATTTTACTCTCTACTTTTTTTTGTCCCAATCTTTATTTTCCCCAAAAAAAGCTGAAGCTACATTTATGTACTTTCTTCCTGATTCTTGTGAAATCCTAATCAGTTCTTTGATTTTTTTTTTCTTTCTTATCGACATCATTTTTATCAGCATCGGAAGATTAACTCCTGCCACTACCTCTATTTTTTCATTTTCCATTACAGAAATTGCAAGATTAGATGGAGTCCCCCCAAACATGTCAGTTAAAACTATAACGCCACTGCCTGAGTCAACTTTCTTTACGGAATCTAGAATTTCATGCCTTTTCTTTTCCATATCATCTTTGGGAAAAATAGAAATCGCAATTATTTGATTCTGAGGACCCACAATATGTTCGATTACATCCAACATCTCTTTAGCAATGTTTGCATGACTTACCAAAACAACACCTATCATTTCTTTAAATCCCTATGCTCTACAAAAACTTTTAAATTTTTATCTTTTATTTCAGAGTAAAAATATTCACTAGAAACTACTGATCTATGAATTCCGCCAGTACATCCAAAAGCTATTGTAATATTATCCTTACCTTCTTCCTTAAATCCCTCTAAAGTTTTTTTAAATAGTATGAGAAGATTATCAAAAAAATATTTAAAATACCTCTGTTTTTTAACAAAATTTATTACTTTGTTATTTTTTCCATCAAGTTCTCTTAACTTTTTTTCATAAAATGGGTTCCTTATAAATCTCATATCAAATATCAAATCAGCTTCTCTAGGCAAGCCATATTTGTATCCAAATGATATTATCCTAATTTGTGTTTTAGTATTAGAAAGGCTATTAAAAAAAATTTGCAATTGACTCTTAAGAAGATTTATTGTGAGTTTAGAAGTATCAATATAGTAATCATTAATCTCTAACAATGGTTTTATCCAACTTCTTTCTTTCTGAATAATTTCTGTGATAGGTAGATCTAACTTCATCGGATGAAGTCTTCTACTTTCTTTAAATCTATTTAATAAGTTGGAATTATCACAATCAAAAAATATTAAAGAGAGATTTAAACTCTTTTTTTTTTTTATTATCTCTTTTGCCACTTTCTTAGGATCGAAGTCTCTACTTCTTGCATCAATACCCACAGCTAAATTTCTTTTTACTTTTGAATCTAAAACTTTACTTAATAAATTTGTGGGTAGATTATCAATTGCCTCAAATCCCATATCCTCGAAAATCTTAAGCGCAGATGATCTTCCTGCACCAGAAATTCCTGTAACGATTAAAATTTTATATTTGCTCTCTGATTTCATTTAACTTAACTTTTACTTTTGCAACTGCAGATGGATTCTTACCATCTATCAAAAGAAGTGGGATTTTAATATCTAAAATTTTTAGGAAATCTTTATCTGGTAATCTTTGTAAAACTTGATCTGTTAGCCTTACTACCATTATAAGTTTAACTTTTTCAACGTATGGAACAGTAATTATTCCAACCTCTCTAACTTCAAGCAGACCTTTGGTTTCTTTTGGACATGAAAGATATATCCCATTAATTTTTTTTTTACAAATTGTTATGTCATCAGAAATCAATGTTGCACCACTATCTATTAATCTTAGAGCCAAATCTGATTTTCCTGAGCCAGAATCTCCTATTATTAACACACCACTGTCATCTAAAACAATAGATGTGCTATGAATTTTCTTTGATAGCATTATTCTATAAAGTTTTCTCTCAATTTTTTGTTTAGAACCATGACTTTCACTTTATTTGTACTCCCATCATCCATTTTAAAGTTTATAAAAAAATAAGAGCCTTCAACTAACTCTCTCTTTAGATTCATTAACATAATATGATTCCCACCTGGTTGAAAATAGATCTGTTCTTTTGACGAGATAATTAATTTTTCCACCCTCTTCATACTTACAATATCGTCTTTAAGAATAACTTCATGAATTTCAGCTTTTCCCGCAATATCTGATTCAAGAGAATTTATAGTAAACTTTTTCTTTGTATTGTTAAATATAGAAACGTATACAGCACAAGCCTTCTGACCCGGATATGTCTCAAATGTGTATGCACCATGAAATACAAGATTTTGATTTTCCGAATGGGCTGAACAATAAAAAAAAATAAAAAATAAAAAATAAAAAAATTTAAAATTTCTCATTTAAAAAAAACCTCATAAACATTATACATTTAATATGACAAAAAATAGAGATAAAATAAACATTGCAACGAGACAGTTAATCAGATCATCTACAAGAGGATATTTATCAACATATTTTGAACCATCTTCCTTTAAAACAAAAAAAATAAAATCATCAAAATCTTTTCCATATTCAACATTCACCCTAACTGCATTTGATTATGACCTTTCTCCAATTCTACTCCTTTCAAACCTCTCAGAACACACAACCAATGTAAAAAAAAACTCTATGGTATCCTTGTTAGTATGTGAAGAGCAAAAGATGTACAGTCTCTTTCCTAAGTTTAAAGGAAGTGACTTTGATTATGATGATCCTATGTCCAGACCTAGAGTAACATTAATTGGAAATCTAAAAATTTCAGAAAATGAAAATCATAAGAAAAGATTCTTATCAAGACATCCAGCCTCAATTCTTTATTCAGAATTTAGTGATATGAATATTTTTAAATTAAATATTATAGGTGCTCATTTAGTTGGCGGTTTTGCTAGTGTAAAATGGTTCAATAAGGATGAACTCTTATGTGAAGAATACAGTGATTTTGAAAATTTCGAACATGAAATAATTTCACATATGAACAGTTCCCACCAAGAGTCTTTAAATTTGTACGCAAATAAGTTGATTAAAACTTTCCCAAAATTAAGAGACAAATGGAAATTAATTGGTATTGATCCCGATGGTTTCGACTTAAGAAGGAAAGGCAATTTATCAAGATTTCCTTTTAAAAAAGAAATTAATGATGCCAAAAAACTAAGAGGTATTTTTGTAGGCCTTCATAAAACAGCCTCAAAACTCTAGTGTGCATCGGCCCAACTCTTACCGATGCCAACATCTACTTTGATTGGAACCTCTAAAGATACCAATTTTTCATGAGAAGTTGTCATCAATAAAGGGACTTCTTTCTTTATAAGATCAACCTCTTCATCTGGTGATTCGAATAAAAGTTCGTCATGAACTTGCAAAAGGATTTTTGTTCTTAGATTCCTTTTGATCAGGAATTCATAAACTTTAGGCATTGCCAATTTGATCATGTCTGCAGCCCCGCCCTGAATTGGTGCATTTATCGCAGATCTTTCCGCAAAATTTCTTCTGGTCGCTACTTTATCGTTAATAAATGGAATGAAGATTCTTCTGCCAAATGGTGTTATGACAAATCCCTTTGACCTACATTCATTTATCGTATCTTCCATATAATTTTTGATTCCTGGATATTTTTTAAAATATTGATCCATGTACATCTTAGCCTCTGTGTTGGTAATCTCAAGTTGAAGTGCCAAACCATAAGCTGAAATTCCGTAAATAATTCCAAAATTTATGATTTTAGCCTTTCTTCTTAATTCCTGTGTAACTTGATTTTCAGTCAATTGAAATACTTCCATTGCAGTGACTAAGTGAATATCACTATTATTTTTAAAAGCTAAAATAAGAGGTTTTATATTAGCAACATGTGCCAAAATCCTTAATTCAATTTGTGAGTAATCAATTGATATAATATTTTGTTGTTTGTTAGATATAAAAACTTTTCTAATCTCTCGGCCCTCCTGTGATTTAATTGGAATGTTTTGAAGATTCGGGTCGTTTGAGGACAACCTTCCGGTCAATGTACTTGCCATACCGAATGAAGTGTGAATCCTTTTAGTCTTACTATTTTCCCGAGAAAGCAAACCTTTGCAATAAGTATTTTGTAATTTTGAGAATTGCCTCCAATCAAGCACTAAAGATGCTATTTGATAGCTTTCCGACTTTAATTTTTCAAGCACTTTAACATCTGTCTGATAATTTCCACTTTTACCCTTTTTACCAAAAGGAAGTTTTAGTTTATCAAATAAAATCTCACCTAATTGTTTGGGCGAACCTACGTTAAAGTTTTCATTACAATCTTGAAAAATTTTGCTTTCAATAATGGAAATCTTTTTTGAAAACTCTTTTGAAAGATTTTCCAGTTGAATATTATCAATTTTACATCCAGCTATCTCCATCTCTGCTATGACCTCAATCAAAGGTCGTTCTATATAAAAATAAAAGTTAAATAGATTATTTTTAATAAGATCTATTTTTAATATTTCCCATAGTCTTAATGTTATATCTGCATCTTCAGCTGCATAGTCTTTAGCCATTTCTATTGGAACTTCAGAAAATAAAACTTTTTTTTTATCAATGGTAGTGATATCTGAATACTTTATTGTTTCATAAGATAAAAAATCTAAAGAAAGCTCATCAAGACCATGACCCCTCTGCCCAGTTCTAAGCACATATGACATCAACATAGTGTCATCCATATTTACCATCTTTATTCCTAGTTGCTTTAATATTATATAATCATATTTAATATTTTGACCGATCTTTAGTATTGAACTGTCTTCAAGTATTGGTTTTATTAGTATTTTAAAATCCTCAAGCTCTATTTGATTTCTATTATTCAAGTGATTAATGGGGATATAACATGCTTCACTATTTTCTAAAGACATAGAAAACCCAACAATATTTGCATCAACTGCATTAAGTGATGTTGTTTCACAATCTATGGAAATCACTCCAGAACTTTTTACTTTTTTTATCCAATTTCTTAGATCTTCTGTGGTTTTAATAAGTTTATATAAATTTTTATTTACTGCTTCTCTTTGAGGGACGAAATAATCAAAGTTTTTTTTATTTTGGTCAGAATCAATTTGACTTTTTTTATCCTTAACAAAATTAGTCTCGTCTAAATCACCATTACCAAATTTATTAATTACCAATGATTTTATTCTTTTGAACTCCATTTCTTCTAAAAAAGTAAGAAGTTTCTCAACTTTCAATGGATTAAATTTTAATTCAGAAATTTTTAAAGGAAGGTCTACATCATCTTTTAATGTTACAAGTTTTTTTGAAATTAGTAGAAGGTCTTTATTTTCTTTAATTGAATTTTTTCTTTTTTCTTGTTTAATTTGATCAACATTTTTAATTAAATTCTCAATATTTCCGTATTCATTAATAAGCTGAGCGGCTATTTTTGGACCAATTCCAGGAACACCAGGAATATTATCAGATGAATCACCAGCCAATGCTTGAACCTCAATAACCTTATCTGGACTTACGCCAAACTTTTCCAAAACATGATCTTTTGTGATTTCTTTCTTTTTTAATGGATCTATTATAGAAATACCATTATCTAATAATTGCATTAGATCTTTATCAGAAGAAATTATCGTAATTTTTTTACCCTCTGAATTCGCTTGCCTTGCATATGAAGCAATTAAATCATCAGCCTCAAAACCAGCTGATTCGATCGACTGAAGATTAAAAACCTGAGGGATCTTTTTTATTAGATCAAATTGAGGTTTTAAATCATCAGGTGGGTCTGATCTATTTGCTTTGTAATCTGAATATATTTCATTCCTGAAAGTAACTCTTCCAGCATCAAATATAACAGCAATTGAAACATTACCACCTTTTTCCATTTGGATATCTTCAATCAATTTCAGAAGCATATTTGTAAATCCGAACACTGCATTTACTGGAACTCCATCTGATCTAAACATAGGTGGTAGAGCATAGTAAGCCCTAAAAATGTATCCTGAACCATCAACCAGAACTAATTCATCATCTTTAGGATTCATTTTTTCTTCTTGAACTTTTGGCTACAATATGGACAGGTAACTATATCCCCTGAAGTTAAGTCTAGATAAACAAGTGGATGTGGTTGAGCCAAATTATCACCACTACAACTTACTGTATCATTGTCAATATATTTTAAATCTGTTTGAAAATTCATCATCATATGATTACAGTTCAAAAAATATCATATTTTTGTTTTTATACACATATATATATTGATAATTATGAAAAAAAAAATAATTAAAGTTAAAAATCTTTCAAAAAAATATTCTGGAGAATCCCGATATGCTCTAAATCATATTGATTTATCAATTAACCAAGGGTCGATTTTTGGATTATTAGGTCCAAATGGCGCTGGGAAAAGCACATTCATAAATATATTGGCAGGATTAGTAAATAAAGATGGAGGAGATGTTAAAGTTTGTGGTATAGATCTAGACAATGATCCAAAGACAGTTCGAGGAAATCTTGGAATAGTTCCACAAGAGATTATAATTGACCCATTTTTCACACCAATGGAAATAATGAATATTCAAGCTGGAATGTATGCAGTAGAAAAAAAAAAAGTAAGAAATCTTGAGATTCTTGAGACTCTAGGACTTAGTGACAAAGTTAATGCATATGCAAGAAGTCTATCTGGAGGAATGAAACGCAGACTTATGGTGGCTAAAGCAATGGTTCATAATCCTCCAATTCTTATCTTAGATGAACCTACTGCGGGCGTAGATGTTGAACTTAGGTCTAATTTATGGGAATCAATAAAAAGTTTAAATAAAACGGGCACAACAATAATACTTACCACCCATTACCTTAAAGAAGCTGAATTGCTTTGTGATGAAATCGCAGTTATTAACAAAGGAAATGTTATTGCCAATGATTCAAAAAAAAATTTATTAAATCTGTTAGATGATAAAGAAATAAAAATAGAATTTGTAAAAAAAATAACACGAATACCTAAAAAAATTAAGCCATATTGTATAATGCAAGATGATTATACAATTATTTTAAAGTTTGATAAAAGCAAACTAAATAGTGCAAAATTAATTAAAGAATTTGTAAACAATAAGTCAGAAATAAAAGATATATCAACAAAAGAATCAGATTTAGAGGACATATTTATAAAATTATTAAAAAATTAATATTTTCTTTTTCACTAATATTATTTTCTTGTTCATTTGATCAAAGCAAAGATAATTCTATGATCACACAAAAAAATGATAATCATATCTTTCAATATATGGCATGGAAGCCAAAAAAAGAATCAACTAATATTATCTTGGCAGTACATGGGTACAATGATTACTCAAATGCATTTTATATTCCAGGAAACCATCTGTTAAATAGTGGCACTGAAACAATTTCTTTTGATCTGAGGGGATTTGGAAGAAACCAGGATAGAGGGAAATGGTTTAACTTACAATATCACCTTGATGACATATTTTTTAATTTAAAAAAAATAAAGGATAAACATCCAGAAAAAAATATTTTTCTTTTGGGTGAAAGTATGGGTGGTGCAATAATATTAAGTTTAGCAAATAAGTATCATGACTTACCTATTGATGGTTTAATATTAGTTGCTCCAGCTATTTGGAACTTTTCAGAATCTAATTTTTGGAAGAGTTTAACTTTAAGGGTTTTTTCAACCATATTTCCTAATCTTAAAGTTAGCGGAAAGGGAATTATAAAAGTCAAAGCAAGCAATAATATTGAAATGTTAAAAGAATTATCGCAGGATAGGTTTTTTATACATAAACCAACTTTTGAAAGTCTTCAAGGCATAACAGAATTAATGGATGAGTCTTTTATAGATACCCAGAATTATCTTAAAAAACCTTCCTATAGAACATTAATACTTGTTCCTATTATTGATGAAATAGTTCCAAGAAAGCCAATTATAAGCCTTTTGGAAGATGAGGATGTTAAAAAAAACCTATCAAGAATTATTGACATTGGTATTTATGAAAAAAACTTTCATATGATGCTAAGAGATTTAAATAATTCTAGAGTTATTAATCACATATCAATTTGGATTGAAAATAAAAACATTATTAAAGATCATTCGGAGTTTAAAAATCCTTTAAATAAATTAAAAAATAGCCCCTATCATCACAGACTTGAAAAATGAAAAAAGAAATAATTATTGTAGTTGGATCAAGTTCATGGTGGAAAAATAAAAAATATAGAAAACAAGCATCTGAGGAACTTCGAATTTTAAGAAAAAAATGGAAAATTTTAAAAATCGAAAAACAAAAATTCAAAAATGATTCAATTGACACAAAAAAATATAAAAAATATTATTTGGAGAAAATATGAAAATTTTATTGATTTTTTTTTTATCAAGTATTTTTAATTTATCAGAATCTGATGAAATTATAAAAGATTCTAATGGAAACTATTTTTTAATGAAAGAAAATGGAACATTTAAAAAACTTCCAACTCCAAAACCAGGCAATAAATATGTAATAAAGAAAAAAATAATTAAGACCAAGAAAGATAAGAAAATCTTCAAAAGGCCTGAAAAAAAATCTCGTCAGCGAACTAATCAGGGGTTTAAATAACTATGAAAGATTCTAATAAAAAGATTATATGGAAATTAATCCAGACACATGGAGATTTCTTAAAGGATAAGTTGAAGCCTCATGCAAATCATCCAAGAGGGAGAAACCCTTATGCTCATATATGTTCATTAATAAATCAAACATTCAGGTGCTCTTATAAGGATCTTCCAGACGAAAAAGTAAATGAATTAAAGAAGTTTATTGTAAATATTAAAAATTAGTTTTGAATTGGGAAGATCTCTTTACTTTAAGGGAGGAAATATTATAATTTAGGATCTTCCCGGAATTCAAATTTCTGACATTACTCAGAAGTTAATGTAAATAAGCAATTACCATGCCAAAAGAACAAAAAGCACTTAAGCAAAGATTGTTTTTATATGATCATCCTGAAGGTCTGCTGATTCTGTTTTTCACAGAGATGTGGGAAAGATTTAGTTATTACGGCATGAGGGCTATTCTTGTTTTATATTTAGTTTCTGAGACTCAATCAGAAAATCCCGGCCTAGGCTGGACTAATGCCGAAGCTATAAAATTATATGGATGGTATACAGCATTAGTTTACTTAGCATGTGTTCCTGGCGGTATGATTGCTGACAAATTTATTTCTAGTCAAAAAGCTGTTTTTTGGGGAGGAATATTATTATGCATAGGGCATTTATCATTGGCAATTGAAAACATATATTTTTTTTACTCTGGTTTATTGTTTATTATTTTAGGTGTTGGTTTGCTAAAGCCAAGTATTTCTGCATTGGTAGGGTCTTTATATAAGAAAAATGACATAAAAAGAGATCAAGGATTCACAATTTTTTATATTGGGATTAATATAGGTGCATTTTTTGCTAGCTTGGTAGTTGGCTATGTGGGTGAGGTTTTTGGATGGCATTATGGATTTTCACTCGCTGGAATTGGGATGATCTTAGGGCAAACTGTTTTCTTGCTAGGTCAAAAAAAAATTAGACAAACTAAAAGAAAAAAAAAATCCATCTCATTTGAAAAGCTAAAAGATTTTGAAATTGACAGAATAAAATTAATTATACTCTCAAGTATTATTTTAATTATTTTCTGGGCATCTTTCGAACAAGCCGGAGGACTAATGAATATTTTTGCCTATCAAAAGACTGATAGATTTATCCAATTAATAAATTTTGAAATTCCGGCCAGCTGGTTTCAATCAATTAACCCCCTAATGATCATACTATTTGGGTTCAAAGTTTCTTCTTTATGGTATTTTTTGGAAAAAAAAAAATTAATAAACTCCTCTATTATAAAAATTTCAGTAGGAATTATTATAATGGGATTAGGGTTTATATTTATGTTTTTTGCATCTATTCAATTTGAAAATGAAGGAAGATCATCTATGTATTGGCTTATTTTGGCTTATTTATTTCATACAATTGGAGAGTTGTGTGCATCTCCAGTCATACTGTCTTACATTACTAAATTATCACCAAAAAGAATTGTTTCTTCAATAATGGGTTTTTATTTTGCTGCTATTGGTATCGGCAATAAATTAGCGGGTTCAATAGGACAATATTCAGAAAAATTAGGAGAAAAATATGTTTTTTTAGGTATTACTTTGATTTGTATTTCAGTCGGCTTAATTGTTATAATATTTTATAGAAAGCTTTCAAAATTTTCTCATGGGGTTGATAGTTAACTAAAGCGCCCGTAGCTCAACTGGATAGAGCATTTGATTTCGGCTCAAAAGGTTAAGGGTTCGAATCCTTTCGGGCGCACCATATATCTATAAAAATGTGATTATATGGTATTATTGATTATATAATAATAAATATGCAAACAATATTAAAAAGCAACGATTTGGTTTATATAAGTTGGGTGAAAAATTTACTATCTTCACATTCTATAAATTTCTTTGTCATGGATCAAGAAATGTCTGTTATGGAAGGGAACATAACTGCAATTCCTGTTAGAATTCTGGTAAAATATGCTGATGCCCCTAGAGCAGAAAATATCATTAAAATTGAAAAAGAGAAAATAGAATCCTCAAAATTTAATCCAAGATAATCCGTTTAATTTTAACCACTTTTTCTTTTTTACGTAGTGGGGATCTTTTTCAAAAACTACATCCCAAAATTTTTTCGAGTGATTTGGTTCAACTATGTGAGCAAGTTCATGAATTATAACATAATCAATAATGTCCTTTGGAAGCATGATAAGTTTCCAATTCAAACAAATTTCTCCAAATTTATCACAGCTTCCCCACCTTCCTGAATAAGATTTGATTTTTAGAGATTTATATTCAATACCAATACTTTTTGAAATTATTATAATCCTTTTTTTTAAATAAACTTCAGCTTCTCGTATCAGCCATTCAACAACTAATTTTTTCTTATCTTCTACTTTTTTTGAAATACATTTAAACTTCAAAGTTTTGTTTCTAAACAATACCGGTTCACGCAAGCCTTGCTTAAAAGACAATTTAATGTTTAAACCTTTAAAATTTAGAAAACCTTGCTCAATTGGATCTATTTTTTTGTAATATTGATAATAATCTTCTTGTTTTTTTTTTATCCAATTTTTTTTTTTTTCAATAATTCTTTTAATAAAAAATCTTGGTGTTAGCAAAGGACATAATAACTCAACAACTCCATTTTTAACTCTTATTGTTATAGTTTTAATTCTCCTATGTGTTCTAATAACTTTAACATCATCTATTTGTTCTGTGTTATTGAAATAATTTTTAAATAAAAACATTTATAATAAATCTTTAATCATTTAACATTTTTAAATACCAATTCTCTTTTTAAAAACCGAGCCACCTCTAATCTCTATGATAGATAATGATCCATATCCTATTTTTTCCCAATAATTTTTAACTAACTCATGAAAAGGTTCTCCTGTAAGAATTGAAATCATACCATTGATTGAACCGGCATGACATATTACAAAAATATCTTGCTTCATTTTTAAAAAATCTTTTAAAAAATCATTTAATCTATTTAAAAACTCCTCATTACTTTCTCCATTTGGAATTTTAAAAGATAGAAGATTATTCTCCCAATCATTTTTTTGTTTAGTAGGTATGGAGCTCATTTTTTTCATTTCCCAGTCTCCTAAATTCATTTCTTTAATTCTATCATCTGTTTCATATTCATTTGAAATTTGTTCTGTAAGCTTTACACATCTTTTAAGAGGACTCGAAAGAACTTTGAATTTTTTAAGGTCTATATTAAGAGATGATATTTTTTTTTTTTATATCCTCTACCTCCTTTTTAAAATTACCTGAAACATCTAAATCTGTTTGACCATAAAATGTATCTAATTCAACTTTAAGTGAGGTATGTCTTAAAAAAATTAACTTCATTATATAGTAATTATAAATTTTTTAAAATTCTTGAATGGTCTTTTTTCTGTATATATTTCTTTCACGATAGCTAATAACGGACCTTTGGCGCAATCCTTGATAAAAAACTCAATTTTTTTTTGATCACCACTTACTTCACATTCTACAGTTGAATCTTCACAATTCTTGATCCAACCAGTCAAAGAATAATTTTCTGCAATCTTTTTAGCCCATACCCGATAGCCAACACCTTGCACATTTCCGTAAATCTTACAGAAACAATTTGATAGCTTATTTATCATCTAAATCCTTATATTCAGCCTCAATAACTTCTTCCTTGTTTGGATTATTTCTTTTTTGATAAAAATAATTTTTGGTATTATCCGGAATAAAATCCCATATCAGTACTCTTAGAGAATTAAATAAAAGCATAATTCCAATTAAATCGGTAGCAAAGCCAGGAATAAGTAAAAGTACTCCAGCAATTTTCCTATAAATCCATTCTTGTGGATTGGATATTATGTTTTTTATACTTTCTGAATTAATATCAGCTTTTAATAAAAATAAACCAGCTATACCGGTAATTAAAATATAAAAAATAACTGGAAAAAATCCAAAGAAATCTCCAAATAATACAAATAATAAGATTTCAATAAATGGTAATAGCAAAATAAATTTAAGACGCATAAACTACTTATTAGCATTAATAAAAAAAAATTAAAACTGATTTTAAATGGAATTTTTTGAAAATATTATCCCGAACGCAATTGCATTTTTTTTACCCTTTTTAGTTGGAAGTCTATTTTTTTTTTCGATAGTAATAGCTCCTAATGTATTTAAAAATTTAGACCAAAAAAATGCAAGAAAATTTATTAGGAGTATTTTTCCCAAGCTTTATTTTTGGTCATTTATAATTTCTTTTGCGTTGGCTCTTCTTGTCTACACAAAAAGTTTTCTATTAGGATCCATTTTATTGTGTGTGTCTCTAGCTTTTCTTTTTTCAAGACAGTATTTAACTCCTTGGATAAATGAAGTTAGTGATCAGGTTAATAAAGACGAAAAACAAAAAAAGAAATTTTTAATTCTTCATACTTTTAGTGTTGTAATTTTTATTGTTCAAGTTTTCCTTTTAACTACAATTTACTTTAAGATTTAATTACTTAATAACTTTGTAAGTAAGTCAATGTTAACATAATTATTGCCATAAACTTTGCCTTTGATTTTATCAAAAGGAGCATCTGGCTCTCCAAGGTTTGATACAACTAATTTTGCATCGCTAAAATCCTCATCTTTTGTGAATGTAGATGGTGTTACTAGAATGTTAACGCTAGCATTTTTTGCTGATTCAACTCCTCTTAGAGAATCTTCAATTGCAATACATGATTGAGGAGGCAATCTAAGTTTTTCTAAAATCCATTCATATATTTCTGGGGAGGGTCTCTTGTTTTTTGTGCATTCTCCATGAGCTATCAAATCAAATGTATTTATAGGATCTATATTTAAACCCTCTCTAAATAATGTTAATAGATTTGATTCTGAAGTGGATGATACTATGGCTATTCTAACTTTATTTTCTTTCAACTCTTTAATTAATCTCACTACACCAGGTCTTGGTTTGATTTCTGATTCTAAAATATAATCTTCAAAAATTTCATTTTTAACTTTATGTATAGAGTTGATATACTTGGTTAAGTTTTTATATTCCATCATTTCAGGCCAGGCCCTTTTTATGTAATAATCTATTCTTTCAATTCCGTCACCAATATTTATTAATTCTTTATATATTGCTTCGTCCCAAAACCAATCTAAATTAAATTCCTTAAATGATTCATTAAAGGACTTTCTGTGAATCTCCTCTGTCTCAGCTATCGTTCCGTCAACATCAAATAAAACTGCACTAAGTAACATTTTTTATTTTCCTGATAATATTTGAAGTAGATTTACCTTGAACACATTTTATAAGTTTCACCTGCCCACCCCAGCTTCTGACTTCATTATAACCCACAACTTCTTTTGGTCTATAATCATCACCTTTGAAAATTATTTGAGGTTTTATTTTTTTAATTAGTTTAATAGGTGTTTCTTCATTAAAAATCACAATCCGATCTACAAAGTTAAAATTTTTAAGAACTTCTGCTCTTTCCTCTTGATTAAGAATTGGCCTATCTTTACCCTTGATTTTTTTTATTGAAAAATCACTATTAAGACCAAGAATTAAAAAATCGCATTGTTTCCTGGCTTCTTGTAAATAATGAATATGTCCTTGATGGATCAAATCAAAACAACCATTTGTAAATCCTATTTTTTTATTAATTTTATGTTTTACTTCTGAAAACAAGTCATTCAGGCTACATAATTTTTTCAACTGATTTGATTCTAATAAATCATTTTCATTTACAACTGTGGTGCCAAATTTTCCAACTGCAATACCTGCTGCATCATTGGCTATTTCGGTAGAATTATTAAGTGTTTTACCATTAGCTAAACCTGACGCTATATATGCTATTACTGTATCTCCTGCTCCAGAAACATCATAAACCTCCTTTGCTTTTGAAGGTAAATGAAAATTTTTATTTTCTTTGTTAATAATAGAAATGCCATCTGAACTTCTGGTAACAATTATTGCTTCAAACTGAAAATCAACCAAAAGTTTTTTTGCTAATTTTACAACTAACTTATCATTATTTTCTTCTTTATTCTGTTTTTCATGTTTTGAGGCTATTAATAATTCTCTATAATTAGGAGTAATAAACGAGGCTCCCTTGTAAGGAGTAAAATCAGTTTTTTTTGGATCAACAATTACTTTTTTCTTTTTTTTTTTTTGAAAGATCAATAATCGATTTTAGAAGAGAATCGGTTAACATTCCTTTATTATAATCTGATATAACTACTACATCAAAACCATCAAGTTTCTTCTTAAAAGATTGTAACACCTTTGTTTCTAGTTTTTTATTAATTGGATTATTAATTTCTCTATCTACTCTCAAAATCTGTTGATTATCTGAAACAAATCTTATTTTTTTTGTCGTACATCTGTGTTTATCCACAAGCAAAGTAAACGATAGATTTTTAGAATTACTGAGTAATTTTTTTAAGATTTCACACTCTTCATCTTTCCCAGCAATTGAAATTATATGACAATTACTACCTGATGCACAAATATTTCTAGCTACATTTCCACATCCTCCTAATACTTCATATTTATTACTACCAATTTTTAATACAGGTATTGGTGCCTCTGGAGAGATTCTTCTAACCTCACCATGTAAATAAGAGTCCAGAATAATATCCCCAATACACAATACATTACCTTTTTTTTTCATAAAATCTGACCTTCTTTTATCAAAGATTCAAAATATTTTATTGTCTTGGTTAGCCCTGTTTTTCTGTCAAACTTAGGAGTCCAATCTAACTTTTCTTTTGCTAATGATATATCTGGACATCTCATCTTAGGGTCATCTAATGGTAAATCTTTGTAAATAATTTTTGAATTACTGCCTGTTAAATCAATAATTTCCTCAGCTAACTCAAGAATTGATATCTCACTTGGATTTCCAAGATTAAGAGGACCAGAAAATTTATCATAGTTCATCATTAAAAGTATGCCAGATACCAAATCATCAATATAACAAAAAGACCTTGTTTGCTGGCCTTTACCATAGATTGTGATATTTTTATTCGTTAAAGCTTGAATTATAAAGTTAGATACAACTCTTCCATCATTTGGTTGCATCCTTGGTCCAAAAGTATTAAATATCCGTATAACTTTGACATCCAAATTATGTTGCCTCTGATAATCCCAAAAAATTGTTTCAGCACACCTCTTACCCTCGTCATAACAAGCTCTTGGACCTTCAATGCTCACTGAGCCTTTGTATGATTCTTTTTGAGGATGCACCTCTGGATCTCCATAAATTTCTGAAGTAGAAGCTTGCATTATTCTAGCTCTTGTTCTTTTTGCTAGGCCAAGCATATTTATAGCACCATGTACGCAAGTTTTAACTGTTTGAACGGGGTCATTTTGATAGTGCACAGGTGATGCCGGGCAGGCAAAGTTAAAAATCTGATCAACTTCAATATATAAAGGGAATGTTACATCATGTCTTAACAATTCAAAGTTTTTATGATCCAATATTCTATTTAGATTTTCTCTATTTCCAGTATAAAAATTATCACAACAGATTACATAATTCCCATCTTTCAATAACTCCTCACATAGGAAAGAACCGATAAAACCTGCACCACCTGTTACTAAAATTCGTTTTTTCATCTTAATTCAATCGCAATCTCAACAGTCTCCTTCTCGCCTACAAAAATCGATGCCTCTTCAAATTTTGGTGGCCCAAAAAAAACTTCAGCATTTTTGCTAAATCCAAATTTTTCAATTGGAATAGCAAGAAAAGTATCAAATTCATTATTTGAGTTTTGATCATGATAAATTGCAACAGCATAATTGGATTCTTTTAAATTATTAACAACTATACCAGTTTTATTAACCTCAGAAACATTTTTAAAGCCACCAATCAATTTTCCTTTTTCATCTGGAAAGAATTCTGGACTATTGTAGATAGCATAGTGGATTGTACCTTTGGCATTATCTAGGTTAGAGACTAATATTTTTATTTTTCCTGCATTAATTTCTTTAAAACAAAAACACAACATAAAAATCATTATTGGTATACTTATTTTCATAATTACATTTTTTTATATATTAATAATAACAAAGTTTGTATGATTAATATCATCTAAAATGAGATATTTCAGTTTAAAAATATTATTGTTTCTCACTGTAACTTTCTCGTGCATTAATTACTCTTATTCAGATAATGATAAAAAAGTAACTGCAACACAACTAATCTATTCCTCCGAGAAAAGTATAAAAAACTTAATAGGAAACCCTGAGTTTGAAAATTTAAAGGATTATCTTGATAATTCTAGGGCCATATTAATTTTTCCAGAAGTTTATGAAGGAGGTTTTATTTTTGGAGCCAAAGGTGGAAATGGTATTATGCTGATTAGAAGATCAGAAAAAGAGTTTTCTGGTCCTTTCTTTTTTTCAATAGGTGGTTTAAGTGTTGGGTTACAAATAGGTGCTAAATCTGGACAGGTTATTATGACTGTTATGACTAATAGAGGGTTGAATTCCATATTAAAGGAAAGAATTAAATTGGGCGTAGATGTTGACGCTGCTATAATTAACTCCGGAATTGGATATTCAGCGGAAAGCACATTGAGATTGGCAGATATTTTCTCTTTCTCAGATAATAAAGGGTTATTTGTCGGTGGATCATTGGAGGGAACGTATCTTCAACCTAGAAATGATTTAAATAAAGTCGTTCATGGATACAATCTTTCGTCTGATGATATTCTTTCAAAGAAATCTTTATCTAAAGGAATATCAAATCTAACAAAAATCTTAAATATGCTAGATGATTATAAAAAATCAAAGTAAGAAAAATGCTATTATCCTGTGTGGACATGGTTCAAGAAATCAATCCTATCTAGAAGACTTTTTAGTTCTTAAAAATAAAATTAGTCAAAAACTAAAATCGTTTAATGTCCACCATTGTTTCATTGAGATTAATAAACCATCAATAAGAAGCTGTTTAAATAAGCTAACGAAGAACTACGAAAAGATTTTCTTTTTTCCTTTATTAATATTTGAAGGAAAACATATGGTAAATGACATAAGAAGGGAAATAAAAAAACTTCCATCAATTCATCTTAAAAAAATATTTTTAATTGATAAAATTTCATTATTAAATGAGGTTCTGCCGATTGTTAGAAAAATAATAAAAAAAAAAAATCCCAAGAAATTTGATTTGCTTATTACATCCTGTTCAATTAGTAAAAAAATAAGAGTAAAAAAAGAATTAGAGATTTACACCAAAAAACTATCTAAATTGTTGTCCATCAAAGGAAATATTTTTCACTTTGTGGGTGATGAAGATGATGTTTTAAAAAAAATTAACGCCTCTAAAATTAAAACAGAAAAAAAGTTGTTGCATCCTATTTTTTTTTTTAATGGTTACTTATATAAGAAAAATGTAAGGACAATTTCACAGACAGTTGACACATTTAATCTAAAACCAATATCACATTATAGTGAAATCATAGATTTATTGTCAGAAAAGCTAGTTAATTCGATCCGAATTCTCGATTAGTTTTTTTACAAGTAGGTTCCTTGATAAGGATGAATAATCAAAAATTGTTTTTCCAGAAAAATCAGTGATTTCCTTATCACTACCATGTTTGATTAATAAATTAATAGCATTAATGTTTTCTTTCTCGATGCTATGCATTAATGCAGTCATCCCAAGTCTGTCCTGAAAATTAATATCTATACCTGCCACAATTAGATCTTCAATTAACATGTATTTGTTCATTGAAACATAAAAAATTAATAATGAGCTTTTATTAAGTATTGTTTGTTTTACATCTGCTCCATTATTAATTAAAATCTCGAACATTTTTCGGTCATCATTATCTAATGCATATGCTAAAGCAACAAGATTGTCCGAATCTCTATAATTAATTGCGGCGTCATTATCTATCATCTCTTCAACTTTCTGATAATTTTTCTTCTTAACTGCTGTCATGAATACTCGATCAACTAAGATATCGCTATCGTCTACAGATAAAGATTTTTTATCTATAATAATGATGATAAAAATAATTAAAAAAAAAAATGATGGTTTTTTATAAACATTTTTCATATTCATAGTGTAATGATTTCACAAGCTAAAAAAAGTATCTATTTAATTGGTATAGACTCATCAGATATACTTAATTGCACTTTGCAAGCCTTGAAAAAAATTAACGAGGCTGAATCCCTCATCCTTTCAAAAAAATTCAATAATGATTGTATTAAAATTTTAAGACAAAACAATCAAAAGATTTACTATGAAGAAGAATTATCAAGAAATAATGATTCTATCTTATGGAATAAAATTATTAAACTATTAGATTCAAATGAAGTTATAGCGCATTTAATTGACGGAGACCCTTTATTAGAAAAAAAGGGTGTTAATGAATTAAAATTTTTTAAAGAGAAAAAGATAAATTGCGAAGTCTTCCCTAGCGTGATTGGATTTATCGATTGCTTAAATAAGAACTCTGATTTTCTTACAGATAGAGAGAAGAACTCTTCTGCAACGATAATTAAAAAATTTAACAAAAGAAAGATTTCCCAATTAATCAATAAATCGTATTTCGAAAAGCTTATAATATTTTTAGAGTCAGAAAAAGAGTATGATGAACTAAGAATATTATTAGAAAAAAAACCATCAAAAGATAAGCTTAAAATAAATCTAATTAAAAAAAATTCAAAAAAACTTTATAAACTCAATAGTGGTCAATTCTCTAAAGAATCTTATATAATAATAGAAAACAATGAGTAAATATAAGTTGATATTCAAAAAAAACCTAATGCTAATGTTTACTTTAGCTTTGGTTATAGTTTTGGGAATAATTGTTATAGATAGATTCCAAGAAAAAAAATATAAAAATTATCCTAATATTGGCGGAAGTTTTAAGTTAATTGACATCAATGGCCAAACTTTTAATTCTAAATCAATAAATAAAAAAAAACTTATTTATTTTGGTTATACATTTTGTCCTGATGTTTGTCCCTTTGATTTGTTAAAGTTGTCGACTTTTATTGACAATAATCCAAAACTTCAAGATCAAATTGAATTTATATTTATAACTATTGATCCTGAAAGAGATGATGTGTTGCAAGTAAGGAGTTTTCTAGAAAACTTTAACCCATTGATACAGGGATTAACTGGTTCAAAAAAAGAAATCGACTATGTAATCAAGAATTTTAGAATATTTGTTAAAAAAAATATTGAGTCAGAAAAAAATGAAAATTATTTGATAGATCATAGCTCATTGTTTTTTTTACTCGATGAAAATGATTTTTATATTACGCACTTCAGACCAGATGCATTTAAATCGAGAATACAAGATTATCTTTAAAAAAAGTTATCCAAAATAGATTCAAATACGTTTTTTTTAGGTTTAGCCTTTGTTTTGTCTAGAATCTCCTGTATTTTTTTTCTAGACTCAATAATTGAATTCAAGTTATCTTCACCATAATTAAGAGCACGCGGTCGAATATTTTTATGAGCTTGTTTCATAAACTCACCCCATAAAACCGCTGGAGCAGTGCCGCCTGTAATCTTTTCCATTGGAGAATCATCATCATTACCAAACCAAACTCCCACAACTATACTTGAAGTAAAACCTACAAACCAAGCATCCCTTAAAGATTGGCTTGTCCCTGTTTTTCCAGCTGCTGGTCTGTTAATCTTTGCTTTTTTTCCTGTACCACTTTTGATTGTTTCTTCCATCATTTTCGTCATAGTCCCTACCGTATTAGAATTTAATATTCTTCCTGGTCCTTGAATTTTTCTTGTAAATAAGTTCTTACCATCAGTATTTTCTATAGATCTTATACCATGCACAAATATACCGTTCCCATTATTTGCTAAAACATCGTAGGCTGCTGTTAATTCAAGCAAATTTACCTCTGAAGTTCCAAGAGCAAGTGATGGTGAGTTCAAAATAGGGCTATTAATACCCATTAACTTAGCCATTTTAATAACTTTTTCCCTCCCAATATTCTCTGAAATCTTTACTGCGACTGTGTTAATAGACTTAGAAAAAGCATCTTGAACACTAACTTCTCCAAGATATTTATCTTTGTAATTTTTTGGAGACCATCCATTAATATTAATTTTAGAATCAATTATTAAATCTTCTGGTGAAAAACCATTCTCAAGACCAGCTAAGTATACAAATAATTTAAATGCTGAGCCCGGTTGTCTTTTTGCCTGAGTAACACGATTAAATTGAGAATCTCCGTAATCTCTTCCGCCAATCATTGCTATTACCCCTCCATCAAGGTCCAATCCCACAAGTGCCGACTGATCAGCAGAGGGGTATTTGTTTGTTATTTCGTTCAAAGAATCCTCTGCAATTTTTTGTAATTTAACATCCAAAGTGGTTCTAACTATAAGATCTTCATTAATCTCACCTACATATGCTTTTACCCTTGGTAGCAGCCAGTCAATAAAATATCGTGTGCTTTTTGGTGGGGTTGTAAATTTTGAGTATTTTTGATTATTATACTTTGCTTCTTTTACTCTTGACGAAGTTATCATTTTGTTCTTGATCATATTTTCTAATACTAATGATGCTCTTTTTTGAGATAAATCTTTATTAGCAATTGGATTATATCTTGACGGAGCCTTTAGAAGACTTGCTATGACTGCCGATTCATATAGATTAAGGTCTTCGACTTTCTTATTAAAATATTTCTCGGATGCTGCCTGGACACCATAAGTTCCAGAGCCCAAATATACTCTATTTAAATAAATACTTAGTATTTGTTTCTTACTAAACCTTAATTCGAGCCATAAACTCAATATTAATTCGTGTAATTTTCTGGTAAATGATCTTTCAGGTGTCAAAAATAAATTTTTGGCTAATTGCTGCGTAATGGTGCTTCCTCCTTGTACAATTCTTCCTTCTCTAACATTAATATAAGCAGCTCTTACAATACCCTTAATATCAATTCCAAAATGCTTAAAAAATCTCTTATCTTCAGTGACAATAACAGCATTTATAAGGTTTTCAGGAAGATTTTTATATTTAATAGATTGTCCATAAATATCACCATAAGAAGCGATTATTCTTCCATCTTTATCAAGGAATGTAATACTAGGTTGCCTCGATATCTGAATTGATTCTGTTTCGGGAAGATTTAAAAGTGACCAAGTAACAGCCATGCTTGATAATAAAACAAGCCAGATAAATATAATAAGGAACCATCTTAGAATGCTCAAATTTTCAATCCAAAGTTTAATTTTCTTTTTTTACTAGACATCTAAATTAGAAACTTTTTTAGCATTTGATTGGATGAAGGTTTTTCTTTTATCGACATCTTCACCCATCAATTCTGAAAAAATCTCATCTGCCCTTTGAGCATCATCTACTTTTACTTTCAATATAGATCTGTAGGAGGGGTCTAGGGTCGTATCCCAAAGTTGATCTGGATTCATTTCACCTAATCCTTTGTATCTTTGAACATTTATCCCTCTCTTAGATTGGTCAATTCCAAAACGCATCAAGTCTCGAGGTGTTTTTACTTGAACTTCTTCTTCCTTAAAGCAAAATTCAGATGGACTTAAAAAAAATTCTTGAATTTGTTCACTAAATCTATTTAAATTTTCAAATGATCCAATTTCTAAGTTTCTTTTTGAAATATTAAAACTCTCTTTGACTTTATTCTCTTCTCTTAAAAAAATAAATTCATCTTTAGTGTTATCCACAGTCCATACATTATCACCATGATTTAACCTTTTTAATAAATAATCAAGCGTATCTTTTGTTTTTTTCTCAGTCTGAAAATTAGATTTATTAAAAAAACTAGCAATTGTTGCTTGTTCAAGAAGAAATAAGTGATTTTCATTTTTTTTGCTTAGTTCCTCTAGCAAATCAATGAATTCAATTAAATTTAAGAAAAGGCTTTTCAGATGATTACCCTTTATAAGGTCTCCACTTTTAAGTTTTAAAGTGCAATTTTCAACTATTTCTTGAATAAAATAATTATCCAGCTCTTTTTCATCTTTCAAATATAATTCTGTCTTATTCTTTTTTATTCTAAATAGAGGGGGTTGAGCAATATAAACGAATCCCTGTTTAATAAGTTCAGTCATATGACGGTAGAAAAAAGTCAAAAGAAGAGTTCTTATGTGAGAACCATCTACATCAGCATCTGTCATGATAATTATTTTGTGATAGCGTAGTTCTTCAACATTAAAATTGTCATGATACCCAGCTCCTAATGCTTGAACTAATGTTGCAATTTCTGAAGAATTAAGGATTTTATCTGCTCTAGATTTCTCTGTATTTAATATCTTACCCTTTAGTGGCAATACAGCCTGATTTTTTCTATCTCTTGCTTGCTTTGCTGATCCTCCAGCTGAATCACCCTCTACGATAAATAGCTCGCTATTTTCAGGTGATTTGTCCTGACAATCAGCAAGTTTTCCGGGTAAAGAAGATACTTCTAGAGCAGAGTTCTTTCTCAAAACATCTCTTGCTTTTCTTGCGGCTTCTCTTGCAGCAGCCGCTTCAAAAATTTTTGTGATGACAAGTTTTGAATCTTTAGGATTTTCCTCAAACCAGTTAGAAAGCTTTTCAGAAACAATAGACTCAACGATTGGCCTTACTTCAGATGAAACTAACTTATCTTTGGTCTGGGATGAAAATTTAGGGTCTGGAACTTTAACTGATAAAATACATGTGAGTCCTTCTCTTGCATCATCACCTGTTAAATTAATTTTATCCTTTTTATGAAGACTTAAATTATTTGAAGCTGTATTTATTGTTCGAGTTAATGCAGATCTGAATCCAGCGAGGTGAGTGCCTCCATCTCTTTGCGGAATATTGTTAGTAAAAACCAAACAATTTTCATGATAACTCTTATTCCACTGCAATGCCATCTCAACATGAACATCACTTGCACTCCCTTTGAATGAAATAACTTCACTAATAATATTTTCTTTTGATTTATCTAAATATTTCACGTAACCCTTTAAGCCACCTCTTGAAGACAATTGTGACTCTTTTAATTCATTTGGTCTTTTATCAATTAAACTTATATTTACCCCAGAATTAAGATAGGCTAACTCTCTTAATCTGGATTCAAGTTTACCAAAATCAAAGTCAGTTTTTGAAAATGTATTTTTTGATGGCATAAATGTTATTGAAGTTCCACTCGATGTAGCATCACCTATTTTTTTTAATGGAGAGTCAGGAACACCATCTTTAAATTTCATGAAATAAGTGTTTTTATCTCTTTTAATTGTTAATTCTAACCATTCTGATAAAGCATTTACTACAGAAATACCTACCCCATGCAAGCCCCCTGAAACTTTATATGAATTTTGATCAAACTTACCACCTGCATGAAGTTGCGTCATAATTACTTCAGCAGCTGATATGCCCTCTTCTTTATGAATACTTGTTGGGATTCCTCTTCCGTCATCTACTATGGTGACAGAATCATTAGAATTCAAAGTAACAGTTATCGCATTGCAGTGACCTGCAAGTGCCTCATCAATTGAGTTATCGACAACTTCATAAACCATGTGATGAAGGCCTGAACCGTCATCTGTATCACCAATATACATTCCAGGCCTTTTTCTAACAGCATCGAGTCCCTTAAGTACTTTTATCGATTCAGCATCATATGCTTGATCATTAATTTGATTATTTTCTACTTCCAATATTAAATCCTAATTTGATCTATTTATTATAACTTATTATTGGCAACTTTAAACCTATAATCATCAATATTTATGTTATGAATTATTGAATTAAATTCCTTAATTTCACTTACATTATCACCCTGAACATCAGTTATCCAAGTTTGTAATTTGAGTTCATCTAGTTTCATTATTATATTTTTAATAAACCTGTGGTCTAAATACGAGAATATATCATCAAGCAGAAATAAAACTTTATTTGCCTTTATTTTTTCAAGTATATTTAAATATGAAAAAATTATAGATATTATAATAATTTTTTGTTCGCCTGTAGAAAAATTCTTTGCTTCTTTATCAGTTTTCCTGTCAAAAACGAGTAAATCTGTTTTATCTATACTAAAGTTTGTCCTCCCAGAAACGGCATCCTTAACTCGATTTGATTTTAAAGTTTTAAAAATTAATTCTTCTGCGTATAGTGCTGGTTTCTCCTCAAGAGTTTTGTCAATAATACCATTAAGTTTCAAAGATAATAGTGGTATCTGGTCATCAATTTTTTTAAAGCTACTGTTCAAAGAATTTAAAAAAACCCTTCGAGAATCACAAATCACTATTCCAACCTCTGACATTTTTTTTTCAAGTATATCAAGCCATTCATTATTTTCTTCATGCTGATTTTGTTTTAAAATCTTTAGCCTTTCGTTCTTCAATTTTTTATATTCTAATAATTTTTTTTTATAAAGTTCGTCTATGTTTGAAATCATCAAATCTAAAAAATTTCTTCTTTCTTCTGGACTATCCAAAAATAGATGTGACATTTTTGGTAAAACCCAGAAAATATTAATAAAATCATTTAAATTAAAATTTTTTTTTCTTTGACTATTTAATGAAATAACTTTTTTTAAAATGTTTGATCTCATTTGAATTCCTAGACCAATTTGCTCAGTCTTTTTCTTCACTGAAGCATGAATATTTACTCCAAATAATTCCACTGGGCCAGATAAATCGTAATTAATGAGTTCAGTTAGATTTGCATTTCTAAAGCCGTTAGCAGAATCAAATAAAGAAATTGCCTCTAAAATATTTGTCTTTCCTGAACCATTTTTACCTGAAATTAAAATTATATTTTTTTTTGGTATAATCTGGAGTGATTTATAATTTCTGTAATTACTAAGTTTAAGCTTTGAAATCCTCAAATTTTCATTCATTAGGGAAATATTAGGCTCTCATTTGCATGATCAAAAAAACGGTGTTTTTTATTGAAGCACTCTCTAAAATTGTAGGTGCAGTATTTTTAGAAAAATAGAATTTTACATTACCTTCCTTGATTATATTTAAAACATCCAGAACATATCTCGAATTAAAATTAATGCTAAAGGCGGGGCCTGAATAATCAACTTTAACGTTTTCAGTACCAATAGATTTTTCAGAACCAAAAGAACTAACAACACAAACATTACTGGAAATATCAAATTTCACTGTCCTAAATTTTTCACTTGAAATTGTTGATACCCTATCAATACTTTCACTAAAACTTTTACAATCCACAATCATTATTTGATCATTTGTTGTTGGAATAACACTTTCATAGTCTGGAAAAGAAGAATTTATCAGTTTTGTAATAATTTTTAAATCACCCAAAACAATTTTTAACCTTGTTTTGGAAAAGTTTAAGATTACTTTATTTTCATATTCCTCGAGTATTTTAGAAATTTCAAAAACGGTTTTTTTTGGAATTATTATGCCTTCAAAATCACCTGAGAAATCTTTAGTTAGCGAACTCTTAGATAACCTATGGCCATCAGTCGCGACAGTTGAAATTATATTCTTACTTAAGTGCAAATAGATTCCATTTAGATATTGTCTTGACTCATCTAAACCCATGCAGAACTTACAATTATCAATCAAACTCTTAAGAAAATTTGATTCTATTTCAACTGTTGTCTCCAACTCATTTATATCCATAACAGGAAAGTCATCTACAGGTAAAGTTGGGATGGAAAATTTTGACTCATTGAATGAAACATATACTAAATCAACTTTTTCATCTTTTTTTAAAGTTATATTTGAACTTTCCGGGGCTTTTCTAACTATATCAAAAAAAAGTTGGGATGGGATTGTTACACCTCCTGAGGTCTTTATAGAAGCAGATATTGTTTCACTTAACTCCAATGCTAAATCAGTGGCTGTTATAACTAAGCCTTTATCTTCTCCCTCAGAAACTATTCTTATATTAGAAAGGATTGGAATGGTATTTCTTCTTTCAACTACACTCTGAAAGTGATTAAGACAATCTAGAAGTTTTTTTTGTGGAATAGAAAATTCCATTTTACGACTCAAGCATTCTAATTAAAAGTTGAACATCTTCATCAAAACTATTGTCTACGTTCCTAAGTTCGTCAACTTTTTTTATAGCATGAATCACAGTTGTGTGATCTCTATTTCCAAATCTTCTTCCAATTTCAGGCAGTGACCTAGAGGTCAAATTTTTAGACAAATACATTGCTATTTGTCTAGGTCTTGCAATTGTTCTAGATCGTCTTGCGGAGCTCATGTCAGACATTTTTACATTAAAGTGTTGGGAAACTTTTTTTTGTATTTCTTCAATGTTCACTTTTTTTTGTGATGATTTTAAAAGATCCTTCAATAAATCTTGAACCATATCTAAATTAATTTCTCTTCCAACCAATGATGAAAAAGCAGCTAATCTGTTTAGTGCGCCCTCTAACTCTCTAACATTTGAAGTAATTTTATGAGCAAGAAACTCAAGAATATTTGGTGAGATTCTGGCAGAAAGTTTCTCTTCTTTTGCCTGCAGTATTCCTAATCTAAGTTCGTAAGTAAGAGGATGTATATCAGCTACCAACCCCCAACCTAATCGAGATCTCATTCTTTCCTCGATTCCTTCAAGGTCTTGAGGTGATTTATCAGCTGAGATTATTAATTGTTTATTTTGATCAATTAAAGCATTGAATGTATGAAAAAACTCCTCCTGCGTGGAATCTTTTCCCGAAATAAACTGAACGTCATCAATCATCAAAACATCAACATTTCTTAATTGTTCCTTAAAAGCAACTGTATTTTTGAATCTTAATGCTTTTATAAAGTAATACATAAATTTCTCTGCTGACATGTAAATTACTCTTCTCAAAGGCTTTCGTTTTTTAATTTCATGGGCTATTGCATGCATGAGATGAGTTTTACCAAGCCCAACTCCACCATACAAAAATAATGGATTAAAAGGAACATCATCTGCCTCTGATACTCTTCTAGCTGCTGCAAATGCAAGTTCATTAGGTTTTCCAACTATAAAATTTGAAAAAGTAAAGCGACTGTCTAAATCTGAGCTGATTGAACTGAATATGTCTTCTTGTTTTGACAATTTTGTTTCAACTTTTTCTTCTTTACCAGAATGTGGTTTCTTTGAATCATCATTTTTTTGCTCGGAAACAATTATTTCAATGTCATTTATTTTTAGATTTTGTACCAACCAATAACTTTTAATTATTTCTAAGTACTGTTCAATTATTCTGGTTCTTATGAAATTACTAGGAACAGTCAAAATTACTTTACTGTCGATATAATCTTTTAAAGAAATTGCTTTAATCCAACTTTTAAATTGAGCATCACCTATTTTTTGTCGGATTCTTCCTCTTACAGCTGCCCATTGTGCTTGAATTTCCCCGAAATCTTTTGAATTAACTTCCACCATAAACTATTTTAACCCTGCTTCCATGGAAGATTTGCTTTTTTCCATCCACTAACTTTTCCTCGATGGCCGTCAGAATTATGATTTCCCTCGAACCCTTCAGAAAAATTATAACAGTTCTTATACCCATGGTTAGTTAGAAATTCAGCCGCTGATCTTGACCTGGCGCCAGACCTACAAATCAATATAATATTATCTTCTTTTGATAGGCCTGCATTTGTTACATCTTGAAGAAAATTGTTGTTTTTCTCCATCAAAGGAAAATTTTGCCATTCGATGAAAAAAGCACTTTTATTTAAGCTATTTAGATCTGGGACACCAACGAAATTCCACTCAGCAGAAGTCCTACAATCTACTAGATAGCAGTTTTCCTTTTGCTCCAACAAATCCCAGGCTTTTTTTGGGTCTAAATCACCCGCGTAATCTAATTCAGTCATAATTTCCAATCTTAAAGATTAACTAATAAAAAATGCTGAATCAATAACGGAAAAAAAAAAATATTAACCTAATGCTTTAATCTTTTTAGATAATCTGGAAACTAGCCTAGATGCGGTGTTTTTTTTAAAAACACCTTTGCTAGCTCCCTTTGATAATTCAGATTCAACTTTTAAGAAAAGCTGTTGGACTTCTTTTTTTTTATTTCCATCAACCAGAGTAAAAATTTTTTTTATGCCACTCTTTATTTTGGATTTCCTGAATTTATTGATTTCAGTGCGCTTTAAGGACTGAACTATTCTTTTTTTTGCAGATTTTATATTAGCCATACAGTTCGATTTTATACTTTCCTAACACTAACAGGTCAAGAAGTAATTGATTTATTTTATTGGGTAAATACTAAAAATTACAGAAACCATCCCGCTATTTTCAGAAAAACTCATTTCAAGAATTTCGTTGCCTCTTTTAAAAATGAGATTAGTTGACATTTGCCAGCCTAAATTAGGTAAAATTTGATTATAAAATTCAATTATCTCATTTTTATTATAATAACCTTTAATTTCCGACGAAACATATCTACCATCAATTTTATCAAACAAAACTAAAGAATCTTCTACATATTTCATTTCCTTGAAAATTGGAATGTCCTCTAATCCATTAATAAATCTAGCCGAAACTGTTTCTTTAAAAAATAGTAAATTTAGAATAAAATAAAGAAGAATAAGCTTTTTCATGATTGACACTTAGGGCAGAAAAAAGTTGATCTACCAGATTGAACAATTTTTTTTATTATACTCTCTTTTTTGCAATTTAAACAAGGCAATCCTTCTCTTCCATAAACCATTAACATATTTTTAAAATATCCAATTTTCTCATTTGAAACAATAAAGTTTTTAATAGTTGTTCCACCGACACTAATAGCTTCTTTCAAAATTTTTTTAGATGAAATTAAAATTTTTTTTAACTCCCTATCATTCAAGCTCCTAACTATTCTTATTGGATTAACTTTTGAACTGAAAAGAATTTCAGAGCAATAGATATTGCCTAAACCAGAAACAAAGTTCTGATTCATTAATAGACTTTTGATATTAGTTTCTCTTTTTAGATGTTTTGAAAAATATCTTAAAGAAAAATCTTTGCTTAAGGGGTCTGGTCCTAAATTCTTTAGGTGCTTAGACAAGAAAACTTCTTCTTTTGAATAAATTTTTATAAAACCAAATTTCCTTATATCATTAAAGATAAGTTTCTTACCTCTAAAATTAAAAATTAAGTGATCATGTTTTTTTTCATTATATAAACTTTCAATTCTAAAATAACCTGTCATTCCTAAATGAAGAATCAAAGCTTGGTCATTAGAACATAAAAATATTAAGTACTTACCTCTTCTCAATATATTTGTTATCATTGTATTATATAAAATTTTTGGGATTTTATTTGAAACCCTAAAACGCAAATTGCGGTCTTTTATTTCTACTGATAAGATTTTTTCTTGAACGATGTTTTTTTTCAAAAAAATTCTTACAGTTTCTACTTCAGGAAGTTCTGGCATGAAGCAAAGTTTACAAAAAAAATCAAAATCGTCAAATAAACTTCTTAAACAAGCACTTGTTGAAGATATTTTTTCAAAAATATCTAATGAATATGATTTTATGAACGACCTAATGAGCTTTCGTTTACATAGATTATGGAAAGAAGAATTTGTAAATTTAATGAATTTAAATAAAGACAACATTGTTTTGGATGTCGCATCTGGATCAGGCGATTTAATAAACCTAATTAAAAGGAATTATGAATGCAAATGTGTCGGCTTAGATTCAAGCATAAATATGCTCAAGGTATCAGAAGAAAAAATTAATTATCAAAAAGTTTTTTTTGTAAATGGAAGGGCTGAAAAAATGCCCTTTAAAACAAAAAGTTTTGATGCTGTTACAGTTAGTTTTGGTATTAGAAACTTTTCCGATATCGAGCAATCACTTAGTGAAATAAAAAGGGTCTTAAAAAATAAAGGTAAATTTTATTGCTTAGAATTTAGTGAAATAAATAACTTTTACTTTAGAAAGATTTTTAATTTATACTCACGTATAATTCCATTTTATGGAAAATTATTTCTTAATAATGAGAAAGCATACAGTTATTTAGTTGACAGTATCAAAAGCTTTCCAAATCAAATTCAACTCACAAAAAAATTAATTAGAGCTGGATTTAAAAATATTGAAGTAATTGATATTTTAGATGGTTTAGCATCCATACACATTTCGGAGTTATGACAAAGTTTCTAAAAAGAAAAAAAATTCTCTTAATAATTACAGGAGGAATAGCATGTTATAAAGCTCTTGACTTAATTAGAAGACTACAGGAAAAACAGGTCGAGATAGAATGCATATTAACTGAAAGTGCAAAAGAATTCATAAATCCAATTACATTTGAAAGTCTTCTAGGAAGAAGTGTGCACTCAAATTTATTTTCTTTATCACAAGAAAAAAAAATGAACCACATACGATTAGCTCATGAAGTAGATGCTATAATTGTAATACCTTGTACAGCTAATTTTATTGCTAAAATGGCTAATGGTATAGCTGATGATTTAGCCTCAAATATTTTACTTGCATCAAAAAAAATAAAAATAATTGCACCTGCTATGAACACAAATATGTGGACAAATAATGCTGTAAAAAACAATCTGCAAACTTTAAAAAAAATGAATGTTAAGATTTTTTCTCCAAAAAAAGGAAAATTAGCTTGTGGTACAAAAGGGTCTGGAAAACTTATGGAGATCGAAGAAATTTTAAATAATCTTGATGATATATTTTGCCCAAAAGAGTTGCAAAATCTGACAGCGGTAGTTACTGCTGGTCCATCCATTGAGATGATAGATCCTGTTAGATTTATAGGTAATTTTTCCTCGGGAATTCAAGGATATGAGATAGCTAAGTCAATTAGCTCATATGGCGCGAAGACAACATTAATATCCGGAAATACAAATTTAGATAAACCTAATAATATTAATGTTCATAATGCACAAAATGCTAAGGATTTTTATAATAAAATTATTGATAATTTACCGTGTGATATTTTTGTATCATCAGCAGCAATTTCTGATTGGAAAGTAAAAAAAATTTTTACAGAAAAAATTAAAAAAAATAATAAAGATTTATTAAATCTTACTTTTAGAAAAAATATTGATGTTCTAGAAAAAGTATCTAAACACCAAAATAGGCCTAAACTTATTATTGGGTTTTCAGCTGAAACAGAAAATTTAATTGCAAATTCTAAATTAAAGCTTAAAAAAAAGGGATGCGACTGGATTATTGCTAATGACGTGAGCCAGAATAGGGTCTTTGGCTCAAACTATAATACTGTCAATTTTATTACAAATGATAAAATTGAGACTTGGCCAAAAATGAAAAAGTCTGATGTGGCAAAAAAAATTTCAAAAAAAATTGTGAAATTTTTTAAAAAAAAATAAATTATTATTATGAACGAAATATATTTTAAATCTTTAGAAAATGGAAAAGACCTTTACCAAATCAAGAAAGCAACTGAAGGCAGTGCAGGCTTCGATCTTTTAGCAGCAATTAACTCTGATCTTTCAATTGAACCAGGCAATACAAAACTTATCCCGTGTGGATTCTCTATGCAAATGCCAGAAGGGATAGAAGGACAAGTCCGTCCAAGATCTGGCATAGCCTTGAAAAACAGTGTGACTGTTCTTAATTCTCCTGGCACAATTGATTCTGACTATAGAGGAGAAATTGCTGTAATTTTAATAAATCATGGAATAGAAAATTTTTCCGTAACAAGAGGCATGAGGATTGCTCAACTGGTTTTTGTAAAATTACCAAAAATAATTTTAATTGAGAGTAAAATGCTTGATAAAACTGATAGGGGAGATGGCGGGTTTGGATCAACAGGAGTCTAATTAGGTTTAATTTGTTAAAAATACAAAAAAAAATAATTTATGCTATTGAAGCTGTTATCGACATTGCTTTGAACTCAGGACCTGGACCAGTTCAAAATGAGGCCATTGCTACAAGACAAGGTATACCAAAAAGATACTTAGAACAAACACTGCAAATATTAGTTAAGAAAAAAATCCTTGTGGGTTCAAGAGGTCCCAAAGGAGGTTACAGCTTAGCAAAGGAAAGAAGAAAAATAATGGTGTCAGATATTATAAAATCAGTATCTAAAGAAGAAGAAGTTTCTAAAAGTTTTAATTCTAATCTTTCACAAAAAATTATAATTCCACTAATAAATGACGTTGCTCAGAGTTGTTTAGAAAGGTTCATGCAAATATCAATCGAAGAAATATGTAAAATTGCCAAAAATAAAAATATCCAGAAAAATATCTCTAAGAAGGTGGATTTTGATATCTAAATATTTCTCAAAAATTCATAACTCAATTGATGAAACTATTGGGAATACTCCAATGGTAAGATTGAGTAAAATAAAAAAACATCTTAAACTTGAAGGCAACATCATAGCAAAGCTTGAATCTTTTAATCCATTAGGATCTGTGAAAGATAGAATAGGTTTAGCAATGATTAATTTTGGTGAGAGAAAAAAAATGATTAATCCCAATTCAACAATTATTGAACCAACCTCAGGTAATACTGGTATTGCTCTCGCTTTTATTTGTGCCTCCCGAGGCTATAAATTAATCCTTACAATGCCTGATAGTATGTCAATTGAAAGAAAAAAGATGCTTCAATTCTTTGGTGCGAAATTAGTACTTACTCCCAAAAAACTTGGGATGAAAGGAGCGATGGATAAAGCAAAAGAAATCAAAGAAAAAACTCATAATAGTATAATTTTAAATCAATTTGAAAATGAAGCTAATCCGCTAATCCATTATCAAACCACTGCTGAAGAAATATGGGAAGCATGTAAGGGTGATTTAGATTGTTTTATCTCAGGTGTTGGAACAGGCGGCACAATAACTGGAGTAGGAAAATTTCTAAAAGAAAAAAATAAAGATATCAAGATAATTGCGGTTGAACCTGAAGATTCCGCGGTTATAAGTGGTTCAAATCCTGGTCAACATCAAATACAAGGTATTGGGGCAGGTTTCATTCCTAAAAATCTTAATTTAAAAATAATTGATAAAGTTCTATCTATTAGTAACAACTCAGCATTCTCTTACGCAAGAATGTTAGCAAAATTTGAAGGAATTGCTGGAGGAATTTCATCAGGGGCAGTTTTATCTGCAGCTATTGAAGTAAATGAGAGTATTTCAATGAGAAATAAGAATACAGTTGTAATTTTACCATCTTTTGCTGAACGATATTTATCAACAGCGTTATTTTCGGATATCCCCAATGAATAGCTTCAAAGATGACTTCCTTGAAAGATATTCTCGACAGATAATTATGGACCAGATCGGAGTAGATGGTCAAAAAAAAATTTTTAAATCTTCTATTTCTATAATAGGTTGTGGAGGTCTAGGGACTTCTGCTGCACAATATCTAGCTATGAGTGGAGTTAATTCTTTGGTGCTAATTGATGATGATGAAATTAGTTTAAGTAATCTAAATAGACAAACACTGTTCAATGAAAAAGATATTGGGAGAAAAAAATCAAAAATTCTTGCTAATAAAATATTGAAAATCAACAAAACTTTAAAAGTAAAGAATTTAGAAAAAAGGATAACAGATAAGAATATTAGTTTATTTTTAAAAGACAGTGAAATTATTTTGGATTGTACAGATAATTTCGAATCTAGATTAATTATAAATAAGTTTTGTCATGAAAATAAAAAAATTCTTATCTCAGCTGCATTACAAGGTTTTGAAATTCAAGCTTTTGTTTTTGCCTCGTGGAAGGATAAAGAAAACCCTTGTTATAGATGTGTTTTCCCAGATTTAATTGATGATCAAAACGTAAGTTGCGATGAAATGGGTATAATAGCGTCAGTTGCTGGAATTGGCGGATTATTTCAAGCAAATTTAGCTTTAAACTATATTCTAGGATTGAGGAGAAATTTTAAAGAATTTGTTCTATTTGATTCAGTTTATCTTGAATTAAAAAAAATCTCAGTAAAGAAAAATCCAGTTTGCAAAATATGCAGTTAAATTTAATCATAATATGGTTTGTTTACTAAATCTGGAGGAGCTTTTCCTGAAGAAAAAGCTTTTATATTTTTAATAACCCTATTTCCCATTGAGATTCTACTTTCAATTGTTGCAGAACTTATATGTGGTAATAAAATCACATTATCAGACTCAAGAAGTTTAGTTGTAATTTGGGGTTCATGTTCAAAAACATCGAGACCGGCTCCACCAATTTTTTTTTTATAAAGAAGATTAGCTAAGGCTTGTTCATCTATTATCTCGCCCCTTGATGTATTTATTATTATGCAATTTTTTTTTAATAAACTTAGTCTCTTCTTTGACAGGAGATGAAACGTATCAGGTGTATATGGACAATGAACAGAAACTATATCAGATTGGGAAATCATGATGTCCAAATTTTTGAAAAATTTCGCATCATATTTTCTTTCAATATTTTTTTTTAAACGTTTTCTATTGTGATAAAAAATTTCAACGCCAAGAATTCTTAATCTTTGTGCAACTGCACATCCAATTCTTCCCATTCCTATTATTCCAACTTTTTTTCCTTTAATACGCTCGCCAACTGTTTTACTTGGTCCCCAACCGGTCCAACTGCCTTCAATAAGTTCTTTTTGTGCAACAATTACTTTTCTTGAAATCATCAATATCATTGTTAATACAAGATCAGCAGTGTCTTCGGTTAAAACATCAGGTGTATTTGTAACTAAGACATTTTGTTCTTTTGCTGTAACTAGGTCAAGATTGTCTACACCATTTCCAAAATTAGCAATAAGTTTCAATCTCTTTCCGGATTTAATGATTGATGCATCAATAGTATCGCTTACACATGGTATTAAAATATCTACATTGTTTATCTTTTTTTTTAAATCTTTATAGGATAGTTTCTTGTCAGTTTTATTCAGGATAACATTAAAATTTTGTTTTAAATTTTTTTCTATCTTTTCCGGTAATTTTCTAGTAATGAGAATAATGAGATTTTTCAAATTCATAAATATAAACTATGCTGTACTTTCATTTTTTTTTATTTCCATATTTCCTTCCTTTAGTATATCAGAAACAAATAAAATTCTAACCACAAAGTTTAATGAAGTGAATGTGAGAAATGGTCCAGGTTTAAGCCATTTAAAAATCTATAAAATCCTTAAAAAAGGATATCCTCTAAAAATAATTGATGAATTTGAAAATTGGAAAAAAGTTGAAGATGTTAATGGTATTTTAGGTTGGGTATCAAATACCCAACTTTCAGAAAAGAAGTTTGGGATTATTATTGATGAAGAGGAATTTATTTTTAAGTTTCCTGAATTTCAATCAAAAAAAATTGCAAGAGTAAGAAAAAATTTTGTGATCCAAATTAATAGATGCGTAGAGAGTTGGTGTTTAGTAGAAGAAAATAAAATAGAAGGTTGGGTGCCAAAAAAATCAATATGGGGGTTTTGATAACTTCAGAAAAATAAATAATTCTCATATAGTTAAACAGATACTATGAAGTTATATTTATAATAACTTCGACTGATTTAAATTTTTTACCTTTTGGAAGTTTTGGTAGTTTAGCTATTGTTACTTGATTGGTCTGAATATCGATTAATTTTCCTGAATTTTGACAAAAAAAATGATGGTGTTCTTTAAGATTAGTATCAAAATAGATTTTATCAGTTGATACCTTTATTGATTTTATTATACCATTTTTTTCGAATTGATTAAGTGAGTTATAAATGGTTGCCAGTGAAATTTTTAATTTTTTCTTATTTACTTCATTATAAATATCATCTGCCGTGAAATGACACGCTCCATTTCTAAACAGGAGTCTTATTAAATTCATTCTCTGTTCTGTAAGTTTAAGAGGTGAATTACTTAACATCTTTAATGCTTTATCTATGTATTTATTATTAGCCATAACTCGATATTTAAAACTATAACCCCTTCATAATCCTGTCAACTAATTGATTAACTTTTGGAATAAAGCCACCTTTGTAAAATGGGTCTCGGGCAAATCTGTAAACCGAATGTCCTGCGAACATTAATTCGTTTTCTAAATTTGATATCCCGTGACTTATTTTCTGTAATGTTTTCTGAATACAAAATGACCTTGGGTCAGCTTTTTTTCCAGTTGTTCCTTTTTCATCTTGAGACCAATTGCTAAAAAGACATTGAGACAAACAGCCCATGCAATCAATTTGATCTCTAACAATCTGACTAGCTTTTTTAATAGTAACCCAAATCAATGTATTGTTTGGAGTAGTCATCGGCTTTGAAAAACCTTTTTTAATCCAGTCTAATATTTTATATTTATCTGAATGCTTTACATAAAAAGTCCTATTTCTAGGACCAATCTCAATTTTTTCATTAAACTCATTTGTTTGTTCTTTCAAAAAAGGGGTTTGTCGCTCTGATCTTTCTTCGAGCTCCTTTAAAAAATCATTTCTCACAGCTGATGAATAAAAACCAGTAGGACTAAATCTATGAAGGCTTACTTCACCTTTTTTGATAGTTAATAACCTTTTTTTCCAGGCCTCAGGAATTGGACTTTCTTCAGTAAGCAAAGGTCTTGTTCCAAATTGAAAAGCAATTTTTCCAATCTCAGGGTTATCAAGCCAATCCTCCCACTCTGACAAGTTCCAAACTCCTCCTGCCATAATTATAGGGATTTCCTGTAAATTAAATTGATTCATTAACAAGCGAAGGTCCCTCACTCTCGGGTATGGTGGCTGAGGTTTCAATGGATCTTCACTGTTTGAAAGACCGTTATGTCCACCCGCGAGCCATGGATCTTCGTAAACCACTCCACCAAGAAAATTTGAAGATTTTCTATAAGACCTTTTCCATAATGCATTGAATGCTCTAGCAGAAGAAACTATTGGATAGTAATAAATACCAAATTTTGCAGCGATTTCTGATAATTTATAAGGCATTCCTGCACCACACGTAACTCCATCAATTATATCTCCAGCTTCTTCAAGGGTTCTAGTCAATATTTCTTCCGCAGCTGCCATCTCCCATAGAATATTTATATGAATTGGAGCATTTTTGCCTGCTATATCTCTTGCGATTTTAGCCTGCTCAACAGCTCCAGAAACTGAAAAATCTACTAATTCTCTATGTCGTCCTTTTCTAGTTTTTTCTTTGTATAATTGGGGGATTAAATTTCCATCTTTATCGTAAGAATCTGCATTTACTCCTGAGAAGGTTCCGACCCCTCCAGCCTTTGCCCAAGCTCCTGAGCTTTCACCACTTGATATGGCTATGCCCTTTCCGCCTTCAATTAAGGGCAAAGATTCTTTTCCTGACAATACAATAGAGTCTATTTTTTTCATATTAAACGTCTTTTATACTTAACTTTACCTTACCTCTATCATCAACGCCAATAACTTTTACTTTGACAAGATCACCTTCATTAACTACATCGGTTGTCTTTTCTACTCTCTCATTTTTAAGCTGACTGATATGCACAAGACCGTCTCTGCTCCCCATAAAATTAACAAATGCACCAAAGTCGGTGGTTTTCACAACCTTACCTTCATATATTTTTCCTACTTCTGGTTCAGCAACAATATCATTGATCATTTCGCTAGCAATCTTCCCTTCGCTGGCTTTAGAGGAAAAGATTGTAATTAAACCATTATCATCTATTTCGACTTTAGCACCTGACTTTTCACATATTTCTTTTATAACCTTTCCGCCTGAACCAATTACTTCTCTGATTTTGGACTTATCAATTTTTATTTTTTCAATTTGTGGTGCATTGGACTTAGTATTTGGTCTGGGTTTCTGCAAGACTTTATTCATTTCTTTTAAAATATGAAGTCTTGCTGAATGAGCTTTTGATAATGATTCTTTCATTATATCTTCTGTTATTCCATCTACTTTTATATCCATTTGCAATGAAGTTATACCATTTTCTGTACCAGCGACTTTAAAGTCCATATCTCCTAAATGATCTTCATCTCCAAGTATATCTGTTAAGACAACAAACTTTTTATCTTCTTTTATAAGTCCCATTGCTATTCCAGCTATTGGTTTCTTTAATGGAACTCCTGCATCCATCAAAGCTAAAGATGAACCACAAACTGTAGCCATTGACGAAGAACCATTAGATTCTGTTATTTCTGAAACTACCCTTATAGTGTAAGGGAAGTCTTGGGACTCTTTTTTTAAAATCGGGTTAATTGCTCTCCAGGCTAGCTTTCCGTGACCAACTTCTCTTCTTCCTGTTGAACCTATTCTACCGACCTCGTTAACAGAAAAAGGAGGGAAATTATAATGTAACATAAATTTTTGTTTAATATCTCCATCAAGAGTATCTAACATCTGTTCATCAGAGGTGGTGCCAAGAGTTGTTGTGACAAGGGCTTGAGTTTCACCTCTTGTAAAAAGTGCACTACCATGAACATTATCAAGTAGATCAACTCTTACATCAATATCTCTTACTTCATCTAAGCCTCTACCATCAATTCTTTTTTTTGATTTGACGACTGAAGATCGCACAATATCTTTTTCTATTTTTTTTATTTCTTCCATTATAAAGGAATGATCATCAGCAATGTCTTGAAAATCCTCTAATATTTCTTTTCTTTTTTCATTTAGTGATTCATTTCTTTTCTTTTTTTCTTTTATATTATAAATCGGGCTTAACTTTTTAGTTGATGTTTCAATAAGTTTATTCAAAAAATCAGGTTTTTGTTTTTCAGGAACTTTCCAAGATTCTTTAGCAGATTTCTCTGCTAGCTCGATAATCTTATCTATTACATTTTGGAATTCATTAAATCCAAATTGAACTGCACCCAACATCATTTTTTCATCAAGCTCATTAGCTTCGGACTCTACCATTAGCACTCCATCTCTGGTTCCAGCAACAACTAGATCTAGTTCACTCTCTTTCATTTCCTCATTCGTGGGGTTTAAAATATATTCTCCATCCATAAATCCCACTCTAGAACATGCCAATGGACCCAAAAAAGGAAGACCTGATATTGTTATAGCAGCTGAAGCTCCTATCATTGCACAGATTGCTGGATCATTCTCACCATCATAATTTATCACAGTACAAATTACTTGAGTTTCATTTTTAAAGTCAGAGTGAAATAGCGGCCTGATTGGTCTATCTATTAATCTGGAACTTAGAATTTCATTTTCCGAAGGTCTTCCTTCTCTTTTAAAAAAACCACCGGGGATCTTACCTGAAGAATAAGCCTTCTCAATGTAATGAACAGACAAAGGAAAAAAATCATTATTTTGATTATCTTCTCTTGATGCTGTTACAGTACAAAGTACTACTGTGCCTCCAAGTGTACATGTTACTGCTCCATCTGCTTGACGTGCAACTAAACCTGTTTCTAACTTTAGAGATAGACCTTTCCAGTCTAACTCTACTGATGAAATATTAAACATTTTTTTCTCCTTGAACCTGACTAACGCCTTAGACCCAAAGATTTTATGATGGACTCGTATCTATCGTTGCTTTTACTTTTTAAATAGCTTAAAAGTTTTTTTCTTTTTCCTACAAGCTTCATCAAACCTCTTCTAGTGTTATGATCTTTTTTGTTAGATTTTAGATGTTCAGTCAAATTCTTAATTCTTTTAGAAAAGATTGAGATTTGGCTCTCGCTGCTCCCAATACTTTCTTTGTTATTATTTTTTTTTATTGAAGTTTTTTCCATTTCAGTTTCCTATATATCTCACACAATTAATTTATAACATATGCTATATTTTATGAAATTAACAACTTTTTAGGATGAAAGTTGCTTTTTTCGATTAAACCTAAAGCTACAAAATTATTTTCATGCTTTGCCAGCACTATGTTACCACTATTCAGAATCTTTGAGGTTGTTTTCTCACTCATTTCAATAAAACTTCCGGTTAAAACTTTTTCAACCTGCTTATCATCTAACTGAATTTTATCTACTTTTCTTAGAACCACATCAATTGGATGCACAAGTTTAATTTGGTCATCACTATGCACTAAACTTAACAAATAATCTAGTGAAATAAGTTTTTTATTGTAATCTCCAAATTTTATTCTTCTTAATTCTGTAATCATACCAAAAGTACCCAAAGATTCTGAAAGACTTTCAGCTAAGCTTCTTATATAAGTTCCTGAACTACATTCCACTTCAAATAATGCTTTTTCTTTTGATATTTGTCTCACGAATTTTATTTTCTTTATAAATACTTCTCTATTTTTAGTTTTAAATGGAATTTTTTTTCTTGCTAAGCTATAAGCCCTTAAACCATTTATTTTTACTGATGAAAATTTCGGAGTTTTTTGGAGAATATTTCCAGTGAAATCTAATAGTTTTTTTTCAATGTCCTTTTCTTCTGGAAAAACTTCTTTTTTTCCAATAATTTCTCCTTCAGAATCCCCTGTTTCAGTTTTAAAGCCCCAATTGATTGTGAAAATATAAGTTTTATTCACGTTCTCTATATATCTTATTAATTTGGTTGCAGTTCCCAGAGCAATTGGGAGGGTTCCTGAAGCTAAAGGATCAAGCGTGCCAACAAAACCAGCCTTACAGTTTCTAAAAATTTTACGTATTTTTTGTAATGCCTTGTTTGAAGTCATCCCAATTGGTTTATCTAAAAATAACCATCCATTTAAATTTATCTTACTCATTTATGTTATTTTTTTTTTATTCAAGATTTCAAATTTTAATTTTGGGGTATATCTGAGATCGATTTTGCTTGAAAAAGCTTTCTTAATCTTAATAGAATTTTTTTGTATTAAACCAAGTAACCAGTCCTTTGGATAATCTTGAATACTCTCCAAATAAACTTTGGCAGACCTTCCATCTCCAGACAAATTAACATGAGAAACAAAAAAAAGAATATTTTTTCCATCTGAATCATTAATGTCCAGAGTGAGAAAAATTTCAGCTACTGCCTTTTTAATTAAGGAAGAGATTTTATCTATTCTTGATCTTCTTCTTTCTTCCTTGATTTTTTCTAAACTAAGATTTTTTTTCATCTTTCTCTCTTAAAAAAAATTCTAATCTGTCATTTTGAATAACATCATTGAACTTTGAGAGAACTATGCCACATTCAAGACCACTTAAAACCTCTTTTACTTGGTCCTTCTCCCTTCTGAGGCTTTGAATTTCGCATTCGTTTACTAGAGTTTCATTTCGTATAACTTTTACATATGATTTAGATGTAACTTTCCCTTCCTCTATAATACATCCAGCAACTTTATTAGAATCCGAAAGCTCGAAAACTTGCTTAATCATTGCTTTACCAATTAATGTCTCTTTTATTTTATCATCATCTATGCCATCAATGAACTTTTGAGCTTCATCTATCACTTCATAAATTATTGAAAAATTACTAATCTTAATACCCTCTCTTTTTGATAAAGTTTTGGCTTGTGTGTTAGCCTTAACATTAAATCCAAATATTTTTGCCTGCGATGCTATTGCTAAAGTTACATCCGACTCATTAATTTCACCAACAGCTGTATGGATGATTTTTATCTCAACTTTTTCTGAATTCATTTTACTCAAACTTTGTTCTATTGCTTCTTTTGAACCATGAACATCAGCTTTAACAATAATGGAAATTATTCTTTTTTCTTCCTTGGATGCACTTTCAATCATTTGATCTACAGTAACTCTCTTTATTGAAGCATTTTCTTCAAATCTCTTCATTCTGGATCTGTATTGCGTTACCTCTCTAGCTCTAGATTCATTATCAACAACAACTAACTTGTCACCAGATTCTGGAGTGCCTGATAATCCTAGCAGTTCTACTGGGTAACTAGGAAGAGCAACGTTTATTTTTTCTCCAGAATCATTATACATAGCTCTTACTTTACCCCATTCTTTTCCTACAACAGCAATATTTCCAATCTCCAATTTACCATTCTGTATCAAAATTGAAACTACTGTCCCTTTACCCTTTTCAATCTTTGATTCAATAACAGTTCCCTCGGCACTTCTATTAGGATTTGCTTTTAATTCCAATATCTCAGATTGAAGAAGTATCGAGTCTAATAAACTTTCTATCCCTTCTTTTGTTTTTGCTGAAACATTTACAAAAACATTTTGCCCTCCCATTTTTTCACTTATGATTTCATGTTTCATTAAATCAGATTCAACCTTTTGAGGATTTGCAGTAGGTAAATCAACTTTATTAACTGCAACAACAATCGGACAACCTGAGGCTTTAGCATGATTGATTGCCTCAATTGTTTGCTCATTAACACTATCGTCTGCGGCAACAACTAACACTATCACATCAGTAATGTTAGACCCACGGGCTCTCATTTGGCTAAAGGCTGCGTGGCCAGGGGTATCAATAAATGTAATCATTTGCCCTTTTTTAGCTTCAACAATATAGGAACCTATGTGTTGAGTAATACCACCTGCTTCTGTTGAAGCTACCTTCTTCTCCCTTATCGCATCCAACAATGAAGTTTTACCGTGATCAACATGACCCATTACTGTTACTATCGGGGGTCGTGGTTGCAAGTCTTTTTCAACATCCGATGGACCTCCTAAACCTACTTCAACATCTGACTCACTTACTCTTTTTGGAGTATGTCCAAATTCTATAACCAATAACTCTGCGGTATCCCCATCTATTGTTTGATTTATAGTTGCCATAACACCTAATTTCATGAGAACTTTTATTAAATTGGAAGATTTTTCTGCTAATCTTGAAGCTAATTCGTTCACGGCTATTTTATCTGGGATTATAATTTCTTTTTTCTTCTTCTCTTTTAGGTCTAAATTCTCTCTATTATCTATTTTTGTAACATTTCTTAATTTGGCTTTTTCTCTTGCTCTTTTTATGGCTGCAAGAGATCTAACTTTCTCATTATCATCATCCAGTGCTTGGGAAATAGTTAGTTTGCCCTGTCTTCTATTTTCAAAACTTTTTGGTGACTTTACAAATTTTGGCTGTTTTGGTTTATCGATAGTTTCATTTCTATTCTCTTGATCATTCTTCTGATCATTAAAACTCTTGGTATTCTTTTTTAAACTCTTCTGTTCAGCAACCTCAGTTGTGCTTGTGTTATCTTCCTGTTTGACGGGTTCCTCAGAAACAGGAATTTCACTGGCACTTTCCTTAATATCCGGAATTAAATTTTCATCTGACTTGGGTTGCTCTACTATTTCGTTCTTTGAAAATCCACTCAAAGTTCTTCTTTTTTTTACTTCTACAGATACAGACTTGCTTCTTCCATGAGAAAAACTCTGCTTTATTTGCCCAGCATTAATTGTTTTTTTCAATTGCAATTTTCCTGATAAAGTATTTTTTTTATCTTTATTTTCTTCCATTTCTTTTTTAATTTTTATACCAATGTTTTCTTGAGTCCATAATAATTTCATCAGCCTTTTCAATTTCCATTTCTCTAAAAATTTCCATTAATTCGGAATTAGATAAATCAGCCAGCTGGTCTCTTGTCCTAATATTATTTTCATTTAACTTTATTAACTGATCAGTATTAAAATAAGAGGTATTTAGCAGGTACTCATCCACGCCTGCTTCTTTGAGCTTTGATATATTTTCTATTCTTTCCTTCTCAACACAACTTTTAGCCCTCTGAATTAATTCTTTAGATAGATTCTCGTCAAAACCCTCAATGGAATTTAACTCTTCAAGTGAAACCATTGAAACCTCGTTTATTGATGTAAACCCCTCAGTTACCAAAAGATGCGCAATAACTTCATCTACATCCAGGAAATTTATAAACTTTTGAGATAAATTCTTAAATTCTTCATTTCTTCTATCTGATTCCTGTGATGTTGTCAAAATATCAATGCTCCATCCAGTTAAAGCGCTTGCTAATCTTACATTTTGCCCTTTTCTTCCAATTGCCAAACTTAATTGTTCATCAGGAACTATGACATCGATTTTTTTTAAATCTTCTTCAATTATAACTTTATCAACCTCAGCTGGGCCCAACGCATTTACAACAAATGTGGCAACATCCTCGGACCATAAAACTATATCAATTTTTTCTCCTTGTAATTCGTTTACAACTGCTTGAACACGACTGCCTCTCATTCCAACGCAAGCTCCTACAGGATCGATACTTTTTTCTTTTGTAAAAACAGCTATTTTTGCTCTACTTCCTGGGTCTCTAGCAACTGATTTAACTTCTATAATTCCATCATAAATTTCAGGAACTTCTTGAAAAAATAACTTTACAAGAAAATTATTATGAGCTCTTGATAAAAATATCTGCGGACCCTTTAAGTCATGTTTTACTTCGTTTATGTAAGCCCTAATTCTGTCAGATCTTCTAAAAACCTCTCTGTTTAATAGTTCCTCTCTTCTAAGGATCGCCTCACCTTTTCCTAGGTCAACTATCAAATTACCGTACTCTACTCTTTTTACAATTCCATTTACTATTTCTCCAATTTTGTCTTTAAATTCATTAAATTGCATTATTTTTTCAGCTTCTTTAACTTTCTGAAAGATAACTTGCTTAGCTGTTTGGACCGCAATCCTTCCAAAATCAAGAGGTGGCAATTCTTCTTTAAGAAAATCTCCAACATTTAATGATCTGTTATCCTTAGGTAGGCTTGATTGATTAACTTTATTAACCCTCTCCTCCATTGGAATGGTTTCAAGATCTTTTACTACCTCTTGATATCTGTAGAGACCGATTCTTCCTGTTTTTTTATCAACATGCGCCCTAATATCCAGTTCAAAACCGTACTTTGTTCTTCCGGCCTTAGCAATAGCTGATTCCATAGCTTCAATAACCTCTAATTCATCTATGCCTTTTTCCTTAGCAATATTTTTTGCTACATCCATAATATCTAAGGATTGGCTATCTCTAATTTCGTCTTTTTCCAATTTTTTTACCTTCAAAATTACTTTATTAAAATTAAAACTCTATTTGTAATCTACAAAGTTTTAGGTATTCATACCAATACTTTAATAAAACTTAAATAATTTAATAATTTTTTTTATTTTATTGTTTAAAAATAAAAAAATTTACTTTATTTTTTAATTTCATTGCTTTCAAAAAATATTTTGTTGGACACAAGTTATAATCGCAGAAATCTCTTTGCTTTAAACTATAAAATTCCTGTCTAAAATAATTATCTTTTAAAAAACAATCTCTTATTTGGCGTGAATAATCTTCGTCGTCAGTTGCAATAAAAATTTCAGAATTTTTAGTTGTAATTTTTCTCAAGCTCTTCACAAATTCAAGATTTATCAATCTTCTTTTTTTCTGTCTTTTTTTCGGCCAGGGATCTGGAAATAAAACATAGATTTTTCTGAATGTAAATTCCTTGGCTAATTCATATAATCTTAAATAGTCCAAATTTGTAAATAAAATATTATTTAATTCAAATCTTTCAATATTTCTTTTCAGCTTTAAGCATCCCGATAGAAAAGGATCACAAGCAAGAAAAATTTCTTTTTTAAATTTTTTAGATTGGAAAATTAAATTTTCTCCAGTACCAAATCCTATTTCAAGATTAATAGAAATTGATTTGGATTTAGGAATTTTTTTTAATAGTTTAAAATCTCCTTCATCAAAAAAAAATTTATTATTAGACAAATTTTCCAATTCATAACTATTTGTATTTCTTGATAGTCTTCTACCGTAGAAAGGTAACATTAATATTCGGTAGCTATTTTTTCAGCTAAGTCAGTTTTTTCCCATGAAAAACAACCAGTTTGGGGAATAAAATCTCTGCCAAAGTGACCGTAGGTTGCGGTTTTTTCGTAAATTGGTTTATCAAGTTCAAGATATTTTTTTATCCCATCGGGTGATAAATCAACATTTGAATTTATGATTCCTATAATCTTCTGTGAATCAAGGTTAGATTCTTTATCTGTTTGAAGATATATTGAAATCGGCTTTGCAACTCCAATTGCATATGAAAGTTGAATCAAGCATTTTCTGGCTAATTTACTAGCTACAACATTTTTGGCTAAATATCTTGCAATGTAAGCTGCTGATCTATCTACTTTTGTATAATCTTTTCCTGAGAATGCCCCTCCTCCGTGTGGTGCGGCACCACCATAAGTATCAACAATTATTTTTCTTCCTGTTAGGCCGGTATCACCATCTGGTCCACCCACTACAAACCTACCCGTTGGGTTTATAAGAATTTCCTTTGATTTTGGAAGAATATTTGAGGGAATTGCTCTTTCAATTACTTCAATTACTTTTTTCCTTATTTGTGAATTATCAATTTCTTCGGTATGTTGAGTGGAAACTACAATTGAGGTTACTTTTTTTGGTATGTCACCATCATACTCCATGGAAACTTGACTTTTTGAATCAGGTCCAAAAAAAGAAAGATTTTTTTTCCTAAAATCTGAAAGTTCCATTAGGATTTTATGAGAAAAATATATCGGAGCTGGCATTAATAATTGAGTTTCAGAACATGCATAACCAAACATTATTCCTTGATCACCTGCTCCAATAAAGTTTTCTGAATCTACACCTTGAGAAATATCTTGAGATTGGGAATGTAAATAATTTTCTATTTTTATGTTTTCCCAATGAAATCCTTTTTGTTCGTAACCTATTTCTTTAACTTTTTTTCTAATTTTCTCATTAATAATTTGATTTTCAACTTGATCATGATTTTGATTAATCTTAACTTCACCAGATAGAATTACCCTATTAGTTGTTGCCAATGTTTCACATGCAACTCTAGAATTTCTATCTGCTTTCATATATAAATCAACAACGAGATCTGATATTTGATCGCAAACTTTATCTGGATGACCTTCAGAAACTGATTCACTGGTAAAGATGTAGTTATCTGATTTTTCTAACATAAAATAAGATTAGTATTTCATTATTATAAAATTTTCAAACTTTTTCTTTTTTTTATAATATAATCAATAACAAAGTTTAATAATAATAACGATATTATAAGTAGTGGAAGAATAATTCCTTGATTTTTCATAAAAAAGGTTAAGTTATTTCCCAATGTAATTTCAGACTCCAAGTATCCATCCTTATTAAGATCTAATATTTCCAAAATCTTCCCGTCAGAGTTTGTTATAACTGAAATACCTGAATTAGCTGATCGAACCAAAGGAACACCCTTCTCTACAGATCTAAAAATTGATGCTGTTAAATGTTGTATAGGACCAGTTGTGTTTCCAAACCAAGCATCATTAGTAATATTTATAAAGAGCCTAATTTTTTGGGAATTAAAAGTTTGAAAAATCGCTTCGTAACATATGGAAGGCTCGAAAGTTAATTTTTTTTTTAAATAATTCATTGAAACCCTATTGTCACCTGATCCAGGAGAAAAATCTGTTTTTCCTGGTGTTAATTTCCAAAAATTTAAGATTGATCTAAAAGGTACAAATTCACCAAAAGGTACTAAACGTTTTTTATCATAGTATGAAATATTATTGTTTTTGATTATATACATAGAATTGAAAACCTTGACCTCTTGATCTTCAAAACTTCTTCTAAGACTTCCCGTGATGAGAGTCATTTTCTCATTAATATTTTTTTTTAAATAGTTTAGTAAATCCTTTTGTTCATTCAAATATACCGTTAATGCTGCTTCCGGCCATACCACAACTAACTCTTGATCCTCCGTATTGATTGTTGATAATTTAATTAATTTATCAATATGATCTTGAAAATGAACTTTGTTCCATTTTTCTTTTTGTTGAATATTAGGTTGTACCACTCTTATCAGTATTTTTTCTTTTCCTTCTTCTTCAACAATGTGGTTAGAGAGTTTTGAAATCAAAAATAAAAAAATAGGAAAAAGAGCAAGTGTTAGGAAAAAAAAATAATTTCTTCTGTATATAAGAAGATTAGTCAGAGTAATCCAAAAAATTGTTAAAAAAGAAAGTCCAAAAACACCAATGTAAGAAACAATTTTTATAAATCTTTCATCAAAAACCCAGATATGAGCATTTAAATTGAATGGCAACCCACCAAAAATAAAAGATCTTACATACTCTGTTAAAAATATAAAGGATGAAATTATAAAACATTTTGTGATTAAGAAATCTGAGTTTAATTTATAATTCTCAATAAATTTCGTGATTAAAACACTAGAAATACAATAAAATGAACCTAGTAAAATTGGAAACAAAAAAAGAATAAATGGAGCTAATAACAAGTGTTGTTGATAAACTAAAAAAGGATTAACAATCCAATGCATAGAAGATAAAAAAAAACCAAAACCAAAAAACCAACCAGGCAATAAATTAAAAAAGGCGTGTTTTCTTGAAACTATACCTGTTACAAAAAGATAGTTTCCAAAAAAATACAAAGGAATCAAAAAAGGGAATGAAATAGAAAACCCACTTAACAACCCTGCCAAAAAAAATTTAGCATTAGGGACCTTATTTAACATTCACTAATATTCTTTTAATTTTTCTTGTATCTGCATCATGTATAGTAAATTCTAACCCGCTCCTGTGTGTTATTACTTCCCCTCTGCTCGGGATCTTTCCTAACAAATTAAAAACAAGTCCCCCAACAGTATCTATATCTTCTTTTTCTTCATCTGAAAAAAACACACCAATCTTTTCTTCCAGATCTTTTACTGTGAGTCGTGCAGAAACATCATAAGTTTTTTTTGAGATTTTTTTTATTTCTTCAATTTCCTCAAAATCATGTTCATCTTTTATTTCACCAACAATTTCCTCGACTAAATCCTCAATTGTCACGAGTCCATTCGTCCCTCCAAATTCATCAACAACAATTGACATATGTATTTGCTCTGATCTCATTTTCAATAACAAATCCAATATTTTCATTGAGGGTGAAGAAAATAATATTTTTCTCGTAATAGTTTTTGATAATTTCAAGTTTTTATTATTTCTAACTTTGTTATTAATTTTCTCGAATAAATCTCGGATGTGAATCATACCAATTATCTTATCTAGGTTGTCTTGAAAAACAGGAATTCTAGAATGTTTAGTCTTATTAATGAAGTCGATTAGATTATTTATCTTAATATCATTTGGAACTGCTGCAATGTCTGCTCGTGGGATCATTACATCCTCTATACATTTATCACTTAAGTTTATTACATTTTTAAAAATATTTTTTGTTCCATCATCTATCTCCTCAGAACCATTTGTATTTTCATCAATCAAATCTTCCAAGACATTTTTTATATCGTCTTTATTGTTTGAGTTAAAAAAAGATGAAAATTTTGTAATAATTTTTTTTAGCATGTTTTTTTTTTATTTTTCTTGGAAAATATTGCTAATATATCCTTTTCCTTCCTCTCCATTTTTTTAGCCTCAGACTTGCTTTGATGGTCATAACCTAACAAATGAAGAATACTATGAGTTAGCATGTGAAGTAAATGATCCCAAAATTTTTTTCCCTGTTGTTTTGCTTCAGATGATATCTTTTCTAGTGAAATAACAATATCACCAAGTATAATATAATTTGTTAATTCACTTATCATTCTTTCTTCGTTCTGAGAAAAAGATAAAACGTTCGTTTCTTTATCAATATTCCTGTAGCGAGAATTGATTTTTCTTATTTTGTCGTTATTCGTAAGTAGGATTGACACGTAAAAATTTTTTTCTTTCTTTTCTATAATTTTAAGAATTTCATTTACAGAACTTATAATAAAATCCTTAATGTCATTTTTTTTTAAACCAACTTTACAATCAAAATTTATTTCAATCATTTTTTATATTTTTTTTATATTCTTTACCAACACCTTGGATTCTTTCATACTCTTCATATTTAGAAACAATCTTTGAAACCAAAGGGTTTCTCACCACATCCTTTTCTTTAAACTCAATAAACCCAATATCCTCTATATCTTTAAGGATATTGATCGATTCTCTTAAACCTGACTTGGTTCCAGACGGCAAATCAACTTGAGATAAATCTCCGTTAACAATCATCTTTGAATTTTCTCCCAACCTTGTTAGAAACATTTTCATTTGAACAGCAGTCGTATTTTGTGACTCATCTAGTATGATAAGAGCGTTAGATAGCGTTCGACCCCTCATAAAAGCCAATGGAGCGATCTCAATTAGCCCACTTTCAATTTTTTTCAAAACCTCTGAAAATGATAACATATCATTTAAGGCGTCATATAAAGGTCGTAAATATGGATCTATTTTTTCCTTTAAGTCACCAGGAAGAAAACCAAGTCTTTCACCAGCCTCAACTGCAGGCCTAGATAAAATTATCTTATCAATTTGACCAGATTTAAGCATTGAAACAGCAAACGCAACAGCTAGATATGTTTTGCCAGTTCCAGCGGGACCACAACAAAAAACTAAATTTTTTTTTTTTACCAATTGAAAATAATCAATTTGCTTTTTTGATCTGGGTTTAATAAGTTTTCTTCCGGCTGTGAAACTTAAATCGTCAATTTCTTTAATTTTTGTCGCCGAACTTTTTATTGAATCTTTGTACAAGTTTATCATGCCCAAAACTTCTCCTTCATCCAAAAAATTATTTTTCATTGCATTTTCAAATAAATTCTCTAGTAATCTAGATGTTGATTTCACCGCATTTATTTCGCCACTTATTTTTAAAAAATTTCCTCTTGTCAAAATTGCAACAAACATTTTTTTTTCTATTAGTTTTAAAAATTTGTCATGCTCTCCATATATTATTGGCAAAACCGTATTATCGCTAAATGAAACTGTTTTAGAGAAAATATTTAAATCTTTTTTAATTTTTTTTTTCAATATTTTCCCTAAGTAATTAATTTGCCGTGAAAGGAAAAAGAGGTTAATTTATTGATTTTTACTTTTAATGTTTTTCCAATAATATTATCCTTTGAACAAACATGGACTGGTTGAAGATGTGGCGTTCTCCCAACAAACTGATTATCTTTCTTTCCTACTTTGGAAAATAGTACTTCAACGGTTCTATCTAAAAAGGAAAGATTAAATTCTCTTTGTTGGAAAATAAGCTTTTCTTGAATTTTTTTCAGCCTTACGCTAGCAGTTCTATCGTCTACAATTTTCTTTTTAATAGAAGATGGGGTGCCAGGTCTTATAGAGTACTTAAATGAATATGAACTGGCAAACTTAACTTTATCAATTAAATCTAATGTCTCTTCAAAGTCTTGCTCAGTTTCCCCAGGATAACCAACTATAAAGTCTGAGGAAAATGCCATGTTATGAACTTGTTTCTTAATAATATCTATTAAGTTTAAATAAAATTTTTTATTATGTTTCCTATTCATGTCTTTTAATATCTTATCAGACCCCGATTGAATTGGTAGATGCAAAAAAGGCATCATCTTTTGATTTTCTTTGTGCTCATTTATTAATTCATCATTAATATCAATTGGATGAGAAGTAAGATACCTTATTCTTTCCAATCCTTCTATTTTTGATAAAATTTGGCATAACTTACCTAGAAATATTTCTTTAATTTTTCCAGAAACAAGGATTGAAGATCTAAAGGAACTTACATTTTGACCTAGCAATGTTATTTCCCTAGCTCCATTCTTTACTTGAGTTTTTACTTCTGCGTAAATATCCTCAACTGACCTTGAAAATTCTTTTCCTCTTGTATATGGAACCACACAAAAAGAACAAAATTTATCACAGCCCTCCTGTATTGTAATAAGTTTACTTATATTTTTTTCAGATGAAGGTATAAAAGATCTAAACTTTTCTTCACATAAAAAATCATTATGAATTCTTTTTGCCTTATTTTTCTTTAATATATTTGGAAGTTCATGAAAATTTTGAGGTCCAAATACAAAGTCAACACTTTTATTTCTTTTTAAAATTTCATTTCCTTCTGCTTGCGCCACACAACCAGTTACAATGATATGCATTTTTTTTCCAATTTTTTTTTTATTTTCTTTAAATACAGAAAGTCTCCCCAAATCGGAATAAAGCTTCTCAGAAGCTTTTTCTCTAATATGACAAGTATTAAGAATGGCAATATCAGATTCTTCAAAATTAGAGGAAGGTTGATAACCATTAAACTTTAGAAGTTCATTTAGCTTTTCAGAATCATATTCATTCATCTGACAGCCATATGTTTTAATAAAAAAGGACTGATTCATCAATAAATAATTAAATCATTTTTATGTTATTACAAGAATTTAAATTCATTAAGTTTGATTTTATCATCAATTTCTAATGAACGATAATCATTAATTACCTGATTAGAAATTATCTCATAACAAAAATTACATGCATGCTTCCTGTCTAAGAAATCTGAAAACTTTTTGGAATTATGAAAATGAACATTAACCTCGCTTAACCCTAAACCTAAAAATTTCCATGCGTGTGAAATAAGATCCATGCCACCAAACCATGCTAGGAATGGTCTAAAAAATTTATCCAAGGGAAGTCCATCTAATTTACTATAAGAGATTGAAACAGGTTGAATATCATAATTTCTTAAATTTTTAAAATCTATTAATCCAAATAACGAACTTTTAAAATTAAGAACTTTTGAACCATCACTGGAAGTGCCTTCTGGAAATAGAATAACATTAAATCCTTTTACCATATTTTCTTCAATAACTTTCATTTGACTTTTTACTGACCTTATTTCCGTTCTTTCAACAAATATTGTTTTTCCAATAGAGCAAAGCTTATTTATTATGGGCCAACCTTTTATTTCTGATTTTGCAATAAAAATAGCGTCTACTGATGAACCTAAAACAAGGATGTCTAGATAAGATATATGATTTGAAACAAACAATACCTTTTTTTTCTTTGCAATCCCGCTAATATTAACTTGGATACCAAATATTTTTGTGGCGCCAACAAATAATAACCTATAAAAAATGAAGAAAAATTTATTTGAAAGAAATGAAGTTATTAAGTGCAAAGTTGCTATCCCTATGACCCATGGGATAAAAACTAAAAATCTGAGAAAAGACAAAATCGGAGAATATAACATCACATTAATTTAAGTTGTTGAAAGAAAGTTTGGCATATCTTTTTAAAATTTTCTTGGAATTAAGGATAATAAGGACATCCGTGGTATTAAATTTTGAATCTACAATTGCACCAGAACCTATCCATGAGCCAGCCCTTATGTAAGCTTTTATCAAAGGAGGAAGTTTTCTAAACTCTTCCGCTGAATTCAGTGCCTTTTTTTTTATTATTTTAAAATTTGCTTTAAGGTTTTCAAGAGGTGATGTATCCAAAAATTTAGGGGGTCTATGAAAATGATGTAAATAAGACAATTGATCCCTAAATAATTTATAATCGCAAGATGGAAAACTAGCGCATCCAAATATTAAGTCAACTTGGTTATTCACTATGTATGTTGCCAACCCTCTCCATAACAGTTTAATAATTCTTCCATCCCTATAATTTTTATGAACACAGGACCTTCCAGCCTCAAGTAGCGTAGAATTTTTATTATTGGAATTTAACAAATTTGAAATGTTAAATTCAGATTGACTATAAAATTTTTGTTGTTTTTTTAATTTTGGTTTGAGGAGCAACCTATAAGTACCGACTACAAAATCATCTGAAACTGATTTGTCAACAACAACTAAATGATCACATAGTTCATCAAATTCATCAGAATCTATCTTATTACCATTTGATTGCTCAAAAAAACTTTTTTGTCTAAGTAATTTAACTTTTCTCATAAGTTGATGAGAATTATTTATGATTCTTATAGAAAAATGACTATAATTAATATTAAAGCACCTGGCATATGTAATATTAAACTTTGGAAGAATTTCGTTTTTATTAGGATAATTTTTATTTGACCATTTTTTAAGATAGATTGCGTTTTTTGCCACAAATTTCACCTTATCTAACATCAATTTCAGCCTATCGATCTTTGAGGCATTTGAGATGTCTGATTTATTTTTTTGATCGTTTACTTTTAATAGGAACAGCATAAATCTCTAATCTATAATCTATTAATTGATACCCCATTTCTTTTGCAACTTGTTTTTGCATTGCGTCTACTAATGTATTTCTAAATTCTTTGACTCTCCCACTTCTTACATCAATTAAATGATGATGGTTTTCTCTCACAGTTTCATATCTTGAGCTATAACCTTTAAATTCATGTTTTTCTAATAAGTTATTATCTTCAAATAATTTAATTGTTCTATAAACAGTTGCAATTCCTATTCTTTTGTCAATTTTGGATGCTCTTTTATGAACTGACTCAACATCTGGGTGGTCTTTTGATTCTGATAAAACTTTTACTATCACCTTTCTCTGCTCGGTCATTTTAAGCCCGAGTTTTTGACATTTATCTAACAATGGTTCCATTTATACCCCTAAAATTTTAGTTTTATCAAATACTTATCAAACAATGCTAATGAACACATGAAGTTAAACATACTTTATGATATATATAACATATTAAGTGACGAAATGAAAAAAAAAGTTTTAGACATAACTGGTTTTAAATGCCCTCTTGGATTCTTAAAAACTAAGCAGTTCATAAAAGAAAATAAGGAAAATAAGAAAATTATTCTGGTGAAAGGAAAGAAAGAATTCCAGACGCTTTTTAACAGCTTAAATAGAAACTTTGAACTAACTGTTATTGAAAAGAATAATGATATTTACGAAATTCAATTAAAGTGATTTGAATCTACAATATTAGTTGCATTGTAAATGCATCATAAAATTTTTCCATGATTCTATAATAATTTTTTCTTTTACCACAAAATAAAAAATTATTTTTTCTGTAAAAATTTATAGCATGTAAATTTGTTTCATTAACATCCAAGATTATCTTATTCAACTTCTCTTGCTTGCAAAACTCAACACAACTTTTTATAAATTGTCTTGCCACACCTTTCTTCCTATGAGTTGGTACAACAAAAATTGAATAAATTTCAACATAATTATCAATTTTCTTAAAAAAACAGAAACCGCCTACTTTATTTTCAATCACAAAAACATCTCCTTCAAGTTTCTTGTTCCTTATTGAAATTTTTAATTCATCAGATTTCCAAATATTATTCCCAAAATCTTTTTTATAGTTTTTTTGAAGTTTATAAATCTCTTCTGAATGATATTCCTTAATACTTTTAAACATATTTTTATTCATAATAAGTATGATGATAAAGAATTTCTTGACTTTTTTTACCATACCCTTCAAACACAGCCTCAGCAATTTTTTTTGCACATGGTTCACAAATTATTATTTTTTCAGAATTAAACTCACTAGCAATTAAGTGATTATTTTTTGGATTAGTTGTTATTATCAATTCTTTATTTTTCTGAATTTTCTTTTTAACATTTATAAATTTTTTAACATTATCTATGCTTCCATTAAAATATTCTGTACAAGATCTGTACTTATTATTACCAAATCTAAAATATTGATAAAAAAACAAATTAAAATTTGAAAAAAAAACAACTGAATTTGTCCTTTTGTTTTTTAAATTACTCAGATAAATATCAAAATCATTTATTGTAATTATCTTTGCTTTAGAAACTGTAGATAAACCTTGTGCAATAGCCTTTATTGACCTGGTAGCTGTAAAACTTCCCGGACCAGATGAAAAAAATATCTTCTTTAAATCTTTTGTGTTTTTACCCAATAGTTTTCTTAGTAATAGAAAAATGGAGTCAATTTTATTGGATTGAATTTTTTTTTCCTCAAATAACTTTAATTTCCTTTTTTCGTAAAGTGCAACTGAAATTCTTTGACTTGAACTAAATATTGATAATGATAACATGATGATGATTCTTAAAATGAATGAAAATCTAGTCAAAGTAAACAAAAATAATATTGAAGTGCTAATTGACCTTAGATACTCAACACATAACAACTTTACTAAAGAGAAAGTTTATTTTTCAGATCAATGTTTTATTCATAAAGTTGCTTATGAACATTTACACCAAGCAGTTGAGATCGCTAAGAAACAAGATTTAAAGCTGAAAATTTTTGATGCCTACCGACCGACATATGTTCAACAGAAATTATGGGATTGTTTGCCAGATCCAAATTTTATAGTTCCACCCAAAAAAGGCTCCCCTCACTCTAGGGGTGTTGCAATTGATTTAACACTTGTAAATAAAGAAGGAGAGGAACTTGACATGGGAACAGATTTCGATGAGTTTTCAAGATTGTCTTATCATGGTTGTCTTGATATTTCAAATCAATCATATCGAAACAGATTATTATTATTAGGTATTATGACAGATGCAGGTTGGGATTTTTTTAGAAATGAGTGGTGGCATTATCAGTTATTTAATTCAAAAAAATTTCCGATCATTGATGATGTTTAAAGAAATTATAAAGTATTTAATTTCGATATTAATTCTTTTTTTACCACTTTTTAATAAAGCAAACGAAACTATGGCCACAGTATTTATGTATCATAGATTTAATGAAGCAAAATATCCTGAGACAAATATTTCATCAGAAATATTTGAGCAACAAGTTAGATATTTGGTTGAAGAAAATTTTAATGTTTTACCTCTTAATGAACTTGTAATGTTTCTAAAAGATAAAAAAAAAATTCCTGAGAAATCTGTTTTCATAACTATAGACGATGCATTTAGATCATTCTATGAATATGGTTTTCCAATTCTAAAAAAATTTAAATTGCCATTCACTATTTTTGTTTCCAGTGACTTTGTTTCTGACAAAGGAGAATCCGATTTTATGAGTTGGGACATGCTAAAAGAAATTTCACAAAACGAAGGATTAGTTTTAAATCATACAACAGATCATGAAAGCCTTCTTAAACTAGAGGATGGTGAGATAGAGATGAATTTAAAAAAAAATCAAATGATTATTGACAAAAGATTAGGTCCACAGCCAAAAATTCTCTCTTATCCATATGGTGAAAGTAGTATAAGAATTGAAAATCTAGTCAAACAGCTAGGATACGAGATTGCTTTCTCGCAATATTCTTCACCAATAAGTAGAAATGAAAATATTTTTAGGTTACCAAGATTTGCATTAAATGAAGAGTTTGGAAGTTTAGAGAGATTTAAATTAATACTTAAAGCCAAACCTCTGATGGTCGAAGATGTATCATTTAAAGACTCTGTTTTAAATGCTGATAATTTAAAATTTAGCTTTAAAACTTCAACTGCTCCAAAAGATATAAATTGCTATGTTAATAATTTAGCGAGTTTGAAAAAGGAAAATCAAGGAAATGTAAATCATTTAATTATTAAAAATCTTAAATTGGGAACAAGGTACAGAATAAACTGCACACACATAAGTGAAAAAGGGAATGTTTTTTGGTTTGGGAAGATGTTCAAAAGAATAAATTAGTTTAATAAACCATCTACCTTATCAAATTTCATGAAATTATTCGTTTCAATTAAGTGTTTAACATCTTTCACATATTCTTCATTTCTCTCAGAATAATTTGTGAGATAACCGGCTAATATGTTTCCTAATAAAAATTCTCCATTCATTCTTAATTTTCTTCTTTCTTGTCTGAAAGTTTCATAAGCATTATGAGTGTTGATATTTTTTAAATAAGACCTTACAGAATCTGATAAATTACTAAATTTCTTCACAAAAAATTTCTTATTTTTATCACGATCTTTTGGTTTGATCCCACTCTTTTTGTCATAGGTATATTGACCAAAAATTGCATTGCCTTCATTCAGATATCTTGATGTACCCCATCCACTTTCAATAGCTGCTTGTGATAATGCTAATGATAACGGTACAATATCAACCCTTATCAATAAATTTCCAAGACTAGATTCTGTATAATTATATTTTTCACTTAGCTCAAAAAGCCATGATGGCCAAAACTCTCTTGAAAAACTCTCTCCGTCAGATTGATTCCACCAATCGAGTATCTTTTTTCTATCTTCCAGGATTTTTCTGTTTTCTAAAAATATTATGGGTAATAATGTATTTATAAAAAGTTTCTTTCTTTTATTAATTGAGTTAATATCCAAAAAATCCTTCGGCCAGCTTGAAAATATAATTAAATTTGATGATTCATTATTTAAGAATGAATCTACTGAAAAATTGTATTTATTAAATATATCAATCATTTCCTCAGCTTCACTAATATAATCTACTGTTGATTTTTTTGTAAAATAACCCAAAACAGATTTGTCTTGAACTTTAAAACTTATAGAGTTTGTTCTAAAGTTTTTTATCTTTGAAAAGCTCTCGTAAAAACCAATTGCGATATTTACGAGAATTAAAGACGCTAATAATATTACAAGATTTCTGTAAAGAGCTTTACTATTATTCATTATTGGTTAATTGCCTCAACCGACTCTATTTCTGGGATATAATATTTAAGCATATTCTCGATACCAGATTTTAGAGTTATTGTTGAGCTTGGGCATCCAGAGCAAGCACCTCTTAATTCAAGAAATACTATCTTATTCTGAAATTTTACAAAACTTATGTCTCCCCCATCTTGTGCAACAGCAGGTTTAATTCTTTCATCAAGAAGTTCTTTAATTTTTTCGACAACTTCTAAGTCCTTTTGTGAGTAATTAATACTTTCTTTATTCGAAGCGTCATTTTGGTTGCCTACAGGATCAATTTTTCCACCTGAAGAAAAAAACTCAAGAATAACTGATAGAACTGTGGGTTTTAAAATTTCCCAACTTACTTTTTCAGATTTAGTAACAGTTAGAAAATCTCTTCCTATAAAAACGCCTTCAACGTTCTCATCTTGAAATAATTGTTTAGCTAAATTGTTTGCTGAAGCTTGTTTTTTGTTTTTAAACTCCAAGGTTCCTTTTTTTAAAATTTCTAATCCAGGTAAAAATTTTAACGTTGCGGGATTAGGGGTTGTTTCTGTCTGAATAAACATAATTATAAATTAATTAAATCATGACAAATTGTCAATTTCTTCTTCTGTTAAAGTTGGAGGAATGATTGTTATAGGCACTTTAATTTTAGTGCTTTGTTTTATTGTAAATGCATTTATCAAAGGGTCGCTTCCAGATTTACTAGGCGACGAAGCCAATATAAAATTAGAAATAAACTTATTTGCATTTAAAAAACTAATTATACACTCGATTCTATCACCTTTCATAATAAATTTTTTTGGTTTTTTATCTGAAAAGCTAAGAATATAATTTTCATATTCCTTGATTTTTGATTCAGCCTCTTCTCTTAATTCAATTTCAGCAATATCTTCAACAGCTTTCCAATGACTAAATTCTAAAGTCTCAAATGTATACAGAAGTGCGACCCTTCCGTTTGTTCTAGCTGTCCTTTTTGCTGCATATCTCAACGCATTGAATATTTCTTTTGAGTCATCCAGAACGACTAGGAATGTTAGTTCCTTTTCCATCATAAATATCTTCTAAAAATAAAACCCGCTGTTAGACCTAATCCAATTGCTATTATAGCAGAAAAAAGACCATATATAAATGAGAATTTATGGGCAAATTTAAAAACAAACGAACTGATTCCAGATTTTAAAACATTTATTTTTATTCTTTTACTTTCAAAATTATTTATACTGTCAATGATATTTAGTGAAACAGTATATTCTCCTTCTGGAGAGTTTTTTGGAAGAAAAACTGGTATTTTAAAAAAATTGGGAATTTTTTTGTTTATTGTTTCAAATGAATTATTTTTAATTAAAAACAAACCTAATGACATTTTTTTTTCTATTAAATCTTTTTTTAAATTATCGTCATCCTTGCCAATTAATTTCACATTGTCAAAAAGGTCCTTTTTTACTTCAAAGTCAATTTCATCGTCATTTTTATTAGTATAATAATGAAACAGTCCAGGATAAATAAATTCTCCGGTTTTATTCCAAGACCACATGCCAATTATCTTTTTTTTTTTTTGTAAGATTACCTTTTGATCAGGTCCTTTTATTTTTAAAACTAAAGAATTTTTTGAATTAGTAAAACCAAATATTGTAAAATCAGGATTTTTATTTCTCTTTGAAATCTCTATATTTCTCTCTGACAAATCAAAAATTAAAGCTTCAGAATTCGTCTCTTTAAAAAAAGAAATAAGAAAAATAAAAATGAATACAAAAATAAATCTAACCATTTTGCAAAATAATCCTTGAATTAGATAAAGGTTCACTTACAAGCTCAAGTCCCATTTTTATGCATACAACTAAAACGATAATGGCTAAAAAAATTCTTATTTGTTCGCCTTTAAACTTTGATGTAAATTTAGATCCATATTGAGCACCAATAACTCCACCTATTAATAAAAAAATTGCTAAAATCAAATCTACTGAAAAATTAAAGGTAGCGTGGAGTATTGAAACATTTAAGGTTACAAAAACAATCTGAAAAAGGGATGTGCCGATGGCTAAAACTGTGCCCATTCTAAAAATATAAATCATTGCTGGAACCATAACAAATCCGCCTCCAACCCCCATGAAAGCAGATAAAAAACCTACAAATATGCCTACACTAATTGGTAATAAAATTGAAATGTATATTTTTGACTGTCTAAATTTAATTTTCATTGGAAGAAGGTCCAAAAAATTTCTTTTTTTCTTCCTTGATGTAGTTTCGACTTTTTTTTCTGTTACCAATGAAATAGAACTTTCAACCAACATAAGCATTCCAATAATTGCCAAAAAAAGTATATATAAAAACTTTATGATTAAATCTATATTTCCAGACTCTTTAAAAAAATTAAATAATATGACTCCTAAAGTTGAGCCAAATATTCCACCAATTAAAAGAAAACCTCCAATCTCGTAGTCAATATTTTTTTTTAATCCATGTGCCATTGCCCCAGAAACTGATGACCCTAATATTTGGACAGATTCTGTCCCAACTGCTGTAGCAGGAGGAATGCCCATAAAAATCAGGAGTGGTGTCATCAAAAAACCACCACCAACTCCAAACAACCCTGACATAAAACCTACAAGAAAACCAAAAAATAGAATCAAAAATAGATTAATTTGTATCTCAGCTATTGGAAGATAAAAACTCATACCTAAAAAAACCCAATCATTTCTTTTAGATATCTAATATTTTTCTCTGCAATTTCATTAGCCTTTTGAGATCCAGCTTTTAAAATGGAGTCCAAGTATTCTTGATCTTTTAAAATCCTTTGCATTTCAAGGGAAATTTTTGATATTTTATGATTAACTAGATCACTTAAATCTTCTTTAAAAATTTTAAAATCTCTATTTTTGTACTTGGAAATTATTTTATCAGGAGGTTCATCATTCAAAGCGGAAAAAATATTTATTAAATTATTAATTTCTGGTCTATTATCTAATCCCTCGAGTTTGGATGGAAAAGGTTCAGAGTCAGTTCTTGCCTTTTGAATTTTTTTTATAATATTATCTGAATCGTCAGTTAAATTAATTCTAGATTGATCTGATGGATCAGACTTGCTCATCTTTTTTAAGCCATCCTTTAAACTCATTACCCTTGTCGCATTCCCAGTTATGATTGGTTCAGGTATTGGGAAGAAATTTTGATTATAATATCTATTTAAAGCTTGAGCAATATCTCTGCTCAATTCCAAATGTTGTTTTTGATCTTCTCCAACAGGAACATGCGTTGACTTATAAAGTAGAATGTCTGCCGCCATTAATACTGGATAAGAATATAAACCTAGTGGAGCTTTCTCTTTGTTTTTACCAGCTTTGTCTTTAAATTGTGTCATTCTATTTAACCAACCTATTGGAGTATGACAACTTAATATCCATGCAAGCTCGCTATGACCAGTTACATTTGATTGAACAAAAATTATATTTTTTTTTGGATCAATACCTGATGCGATATATGCAGCTGCAACTTCTCGTGTGTTATCCAGTATCTTATTTCTGTTGTCAGAAATTGTTATTGCATGTAAATCCACAATGCAGAAAATACAATTTGCATTTCGTTGAAGCTTAACCCAATTTTTAATTGCTCCAAGATAATTTCCTAAATGAAGATTTCCAGTGGGTTGCACACCAGAAAAAATTAGTTTGGATTCTTCTTTTGTATTTTCCATTTTTCAAATTCGAGTTCTTTTCGCCCAATAAAATAAAGCAATAAAGCATAAATAATAATTCCAGAAATTATACACATAATGAGATTAAAATTCTTATCAAAAAAAATATAATATGTAAAATTTATATAACTGTACTTATAGATTTCTAATACTGAATATGCCATCAAAACTGATGAAATTACCACTTTTAAAAATACTCTCAAAACCTTCATATCAAAGGAGTAATGTAATTTTTTTTTCAAGATATATACTAAGATTAATGCATTAATCCAGGCAGAAATCGATGTTGAAATAGCTAGTCCAACGTGTAAGAAGTCTCTAATTAAAATTAAATTCAATATTAAATTAATTATCATACATAAAATAGAAATCTTTATTGGAGTCTTGGTATCTTCATTTGCAAAAAAAGGTACAACTAAGATTTTTATCATTATAAAGGCTGGCAGACCAAAACATAAAGCCATAAGTGCTTTCGAAGTTAGTTGAACGTCCTCTGATAAAAAAGCACCTCTGAGAAAAAGGAAAGAAATTATTTCCTCTGAAAAAATTAATATCCCGGTAAAAGACGGAATTGAAAATATGATTCCAAATTTTATTGCACTAGATATACTTTTATTTGCTTTTGATATTTCTTTTTCTTTAACTTGTTTTGATAATATTGGAAGTAATGCTGTGCTTATGGCTATACCAAGTACTCCTAATGGAAGTTGATTTACTCTGTCAGCATAATATAGATATGAAATAGAACCATCTGGTAATGTTGAAGCCAGTATCATATCAATAAGAAGATTAATCTGATACGCTCCATTCCCAACAATTGCAGGTAAAAGGAGTTTAAAAAATTTCGATGTTTCCCTGTTCTTCTTGAATATGTCTTTTGTGGAGAAATTTAAAATTAGATTATGTCTTTTTAAATTTAAAAACAACCAGAATAATTGAATAACTCCAGCAACTGATATCGATAAACTTAGAAAATATGATATTTCGACTTTGTCATTAGCTCTAAAAAATAATAATAATACAAATATCAACGATAGGTTTAAAATAACCGGAGTGATAGCCATAGATGCGAATTTTCCTAATGTATTTAAATATGCACCCATTAGTGAGGTTAGACATATAAAAAGAACAAAAGGGAAAGAAAGTCTTGCAAGTTCAATTGATAGTACAAACTTTTCAGTATTCTGAAGAAAACCTGGGGCTATAAGAGTAATAATTAAAGGCATCAATATTTCAGCAAGAATCACAAAAGCAAAAAGGAATACAATAAGTACTGAAAAAATTTTAGAAAAAAATATATCTGATTTTTTTTTACCAAATTTTGATTTTACACCAGAAACTACCGGTATGAATGCTGAATTAAGTGCTCCCTCACCAAAGAGCCTTCGAAACAAGTTAGGTAGTTTAAATGCCACAAAGAAACAGTCTGAGACCATCCCTGCTCCGATCACTCTTGCTATTAATAAATCTCGAATATAACCAAGAATTCTACTAAGGAATGTTAATGAACCTACAATCGAAATTATCTTAAATAGCATTTTGTAATTTTTTTATAAGTTGACTTTCAATTTCATTAATAATTTTTTTGACCATTTTCTCATCTTTAATCTTTAATCCGTACTGGCTTCTGAGATGAAAGCTGTCTTCTACAAAGTCACCATAAGTTGAAATCTTTGCCATTGATATAAAAATTTTATTCTTAATCAAAATTTTAGAGATATCATACAAAAGTTTGGGTCTGTTATTAGTCTTAACCATCAAAATTGTATAAGTTGCAGACGAATAGTTATCAATATCGACCTTAACTTGCTTTTTAATTATTTGTAATTTAGATTGCCCTTTAAGGTCTTTTTTTAAAGGTTCACCTTCTCCTAGTCTTTTTAACTTTTTCTTTGTTGAATCTATTTTTCTTTTAAGATCATTATTATTAAAATTTTTTCTCTCATCTAATGAAAACTTAAAAGTATCAATAACGGTTCCATCATCAAGAGTAAAAATTCTAGCTTCAAAGACAGAGAGATTTTCAGAAGCAAGAATAGAAATGATATCTAGAAAAAGTTGGGGTCTATCTTTGGTCACTAAAATAAGATCATAAAAACTTGATTCCGAAGATTCTCGAATTGTAAAATCAAATTTCTTAATTGCCTTCAAAAAAAAATTTTCGATCTGGAAAATAATCATTTCTTCAGATTGTAATAACCAATAGTTGGGATACGTTAATTTTGCGATCTTTTGGAATTTTTGTAATGAAATTTTTCTTGAATTTTTAATAATATTAGATTTTATTTTTTCAATTTTTTCATTGAGGCTCAACAGTTTTTTTGGTTGCCTAATTTGTTTTTCAATTTTTTTGTAAAGCTGTTGTAGCAAGGTAGATTTCCAATTATTCCACAATCCCTGGTCGACTGCTGAAATATCAGTAACTGTCAATAAAAATAATGCCCTTAGTCTAGAAATTTTTTTTATTTTTTCAGAAATATTTCTAATTATTGAATGATCTTCAAGATCTTTTTTAAAAGCAAAATTACTTAGTAATGAATGGTTATAAACAAGCCAAGAAGTTTCATCTGCTGTAGTAATGCTTTCACCAAATCGTAAAACTATTTTCTTAGCAATACGAGAACCCTTAATGTTATGATTGCCACCTCTCCCTTTACCAATGTCATGCAGAAGTGTTGCAAAATATAATGCTTTCTTATTAAAACTTTTCTTAAGTTCTTTGTAAAAGAATTGGTAAGATTTTCTTTTTATTTTTTGTTCTTGAAGGTCTTTTAAAATATTAACTGCTTTAAGGGTATGCTGTCCAACAGTTAAAGAATGATATCTATCAAATTGAGGTAAAAAAGTAATTCTAGAAAATTCAGGTATAATTTTGGATATTACTCCTAGATCATACAATAATATAAATCTATCTTGTTTTGATGAAAAAAAAATTTTTTTAACAAACTTTAAATTTTCTGAATTTAATATTTCCGTCTGCTTCATATCATTTATGTACTTTAAAACCAACCTTTGCTCATAAATGCTATTTCTTCCATTAGATAGATTCCTCAAAAAAAAATTTACCAAATTTTCTGGTCTTTTTGTAGAAATTAACAAGGTGTTTTTTTTGCTTGTATTTTGAAATTCCTTCTCAAGAGATCTAGAAAATATCTCTGCAAGGTTTTTTGTATTACTAATTTGCTGAAAATAAACCTTCATCATCTTTTCAACTAGAAAGTTTGTGTTCTGGTTTTTTTGAAATTTCAGATTTTTATAAATTTGCTTAGAAATTGATTGCTGATAATCAAATGAAAGCTTGTCATTTGCTCTTTCGCTCTGATAGTGTAAATGACATCTTAGTGATAGTAAAAATTCATGAGATATTCTTAATTGTCTTCTTTCTTTTTTTGAAAGAAGATTTCTGAATTTTTCTGAGCTTGTTGAATCTGATAGTTTAAAAATCTGTAATCCCCAAAAAATCAAGTTTATATCTCTTAATGAACCCTCACTCTCCTTTAGATTTGGTTCATTTCTGAAGTAGTCGTAACCAATTTCAACTACTCTTTTCTTTCTCTCTAAAATCTTACTTTTTAGTAATTTGATACCATTCTTTTCAATATTGAGTTTAAATTGCTTTCTTACTTGGTGATAAGTAGTTTCTGACCCACAAATTAATCTAGAATCTAACATTGATGTTTGAACAACATGATCATTTTCAAAAAAGTAAATAGAGTCTTTTATATTTCTAACAGCATATCCTATTTTTAAGCCAAGATCCCAAAGCGGGAAAAGAATAAATTCAACTATTTTTTTTGTTTTTTTTAAATCCAAATCCTCATTATATAAGAAAAGAATATCGAGGTCTGAATAAGGGGCTAACGTTTTTCGACCATAACCTCCAACAGCGCATACACTGAAAAAATTTTCTAACGACTTCTCATTTTTTGAAACAAATTTGAAAATCTTAATTATTAAATCATCTATTATTCTTGAACTCTCAAGACAACTTTTTAAAGCATTATTTTCATTTAAGAATTTTTGCTTAAGTTTTTTTCTCTTATTTAAAAATTCTTTTTTTAATTTATCTACAAAAAAATTTTGTTCTTTTATTTTAGTAAGCATTTTAAAAAATTTTTTTCATCGTGTATAAAATATCTAATGCTTCCTTCGGACTAAGATTGTCAAGTTCGATTTTATTAAAAATATTTTCTATTTCTTTAGAATTCTTATTTAAATCATTTTTTTCCTCATCAAATTCTGGCACTCCTATATCTTCAATTTTATCTAGTTTATTTTTATTAAGATCAGTTAAAATTTTTTTTGATCTATCAATTATCGTTGATTTTATTCCTGCCATATTTGCAACGTGAATTCCAAATGATCCTTCTGAGATTCCATCAATAACTTTATATAAAAAAATAATCTCATCTTGCCATTTCTTTATTTTTAATGTTTTAAGCTTCAAAGATTTATTATTTTGGGATAATGAGCATAGTTGTTTGTAATGCGTTGCAAATAATGTAATACACTTTATCTTGTTTAAAATATATTCAAACACTGCTTGCGAAATTGCCAGACCATCTTCTGTTGAAGTTCCTCTTCCCAACTCATCTAAAATTACAAGAGAATTTTTTGTTGCGTCATTAATAATTCTTGAAGTTTCAACCATTTCAGTCATGAAGGTAGACATTCCTTTTGATAGATTATCGGAAGCCCCAATTCTAGTGAATATTTTGTCAAATACACCTAATTTTGCTTCATCAGCAGGTACAAAAGAACCTACTTGATTTAAAATTATCACAATTGCTATTTGTCGCAGAAAAGTACTTTTCCCTGCCATATTAGGGCCTGTCATTAGCCAAGCAAAACTTTCATTATTCATCATACAGTCATTAGCTGTAAACTCTTCTGAATTATTAAGAAGACTGTCTTCAACTACTGGGTGTCTGCAATTCTTTAAATCTATTAAATTCTGCTCAACAAGCTTTGGTTTTGAATAATTTTTTGATAGAGCTATACTCGAAAAGTTTGTTATGACATCGATAAAAGAAATTTTCTTAGAAATAAGTGATAAGTCCGAGCTCAATTCATTAATTTTATTACAAAGCTCAAGATATAGATTTTTTTCTAAAATAATAGAATCTTGTTCTGCATTTTGTATTTCATCTGATGCCTTCTTTAATTCATCTGTTTGATAGCGTGAATTATTAATCGTATTTTGTATTAAATTGAATTTACATCCTTGAAAATTTTGTATTTTATCGGAATTTTTATTTGTTACTTCAATAAAATAACCGTGAATATTATTAAATTTTATTTTTAAATTTGGGATTTTTGTGAGTTCGATATAATTATTCTGCATCTTCAGAATTTCATTCTGTTTGTCACTTCTAATATTTCTTAAATAATCTAAATTCTCATTTATACCTTTTTTAAATACTCCTCCTTCGTTCAAATTAACTGGCGGGGTCTCAACAAAATTTTTTTCAATATAGTCTTTCATTCTCGTTGCATTTTTTGCAGAAAATGGATTAGGTTGAAGTTCATTTCTTTTGGCTTCGTCTAACACAGAAATTTCTAAAAAGATTTTCTCTGAATTTTCAATGAAATTTTTTACTAATATTACATCTCTTGGGTTGTTTGTTTTTGCGCTAATTCTTGACATAGCCCTTTCAACATCTGGTTGTCCAGATAACAAATTTATAACTTTTGTCATAATCATTGAGTTTTCCAGAAATTCCTTTACAAGACTATGTCTCCACTCAATTTCTTTAATATTAATTAGCGGGAACTTTAAAAAGTTTCTCAGCAATCTTCCTCCTGCAGCGGTTTTTGTTTTATCAATTACACTCAGCAAAGAGCCTTTCTTTTCACCATCATTTTGTTCAAATAGCTCTAAACTTTTAACTGAAAAATTATCAATTTGCATAAAATTGTCCTTGTTAACAATTTCAAAGTCATTAATTAATGGAATATTTTTTTTCTGAGTAAGTTCAAGATAGTTTATTACAGCTCCTATAGCACCGAGGTCTATTTCATCTAATTCTCCAAGAGAATCTAAAAAAGATTTCTTAAAGAAAGTCTTTATCTTTGCTTTATTATTTTCTGGAACAAAAAATCCAGGAGGGACTGTCGTAATTTTCTTTTCAAATTGTTTAAACTTTGAGTCAAATAAATTAATTTTCTCAAATCTATCTGAAATAATAATTTCTTCTGGTTCAATTTTATTAATAACTTCATAAACATCACTAAGAGGATTTTTTCCATTTATCTTTTGTAATTTAATTATTCCAGTGGACATATCTACCCAAGAAACCGAAAAATCACCTTTTAAAAAATAAATGCTAAGAAGATGATTATTATTTTTAGATTGCAGTAAGGTGTCATCAAGAATTGTGCCTGGGGTTATGATACGAACAACATCTCTTTTAAAAATCTTTTGATGTTTCTTTAATCTCTTGCTCTCCTCATCATCTTCTAATTGTTCAGCAATTGCTACTTTGTAACCAAGATTAATTAACCGCGATAAATATGTTTGGGCTGAATGAGCTGGAACCCCGCACATGGGGATATCTTCATTACCAAGTTTTCCCCTTTTTGTGAGAGCGATGCCAAGTTCTGATGATGCTATCTTAGCATCTTCAAAAAATAACTCATAAAAATCCCCCATTCTATAAAAAAGCAAGTAATCCGAATGTCTGTTTTTAACTTCCAAATACTGCCTAATCATAGGTGTAGGTTTTGATTCTAATTCTATTTTATTTTTAGAGTTGAAACCTTTTATATCAGGTTGTTTTAATTTCATATTAATTTAAATTAGTATACAAATATTAAATCATTTTCATGTTCATTCATAAAGACATAATTATCGTATTTTTGTTTGTTTTCTTAATACTATTAATTTTATTTGTTATTTTAATAAAAGATCTAAAGATAATCAGTAAATCACTTCAAAATTTTAAAGGTAAGACCATTAACTCGGACAAGGTCTTTTTCTTTAATCTATTTCAACCAATTGTTTTTAACTTAAATTTAATTATAAAAAAACTTAACGAAAAATCGAAATATTCAAGATTGAGAATCTTTTTTTATGACTATTTCTTTAAATTTTTCCCTGACCCACTCTTAATCGTTGATCAGAATAATATTATTATTGAAATGAATGAACAAGCCATTGAATTTTTTGGAGAAGATTCAAAACAAAGAAATATTTTCTCAACTCTAAGAATTCCTGAACTTAGTTCATTAATTGATGAATCCATTAAACAAAAAAAACCTATGGAGAAAGAATTGAATTTAATTTATCCAAGAGAAAAGGTTTTTAAAATTTGGGTTTCAGGTCGACGAGATTTAGGCAAAAATAAATTAAATTTTATTAGATTATTTGATACGACATCTCAACATAATATTCAGGATATTCAGAGAGATTTTATTGCAAACGCTAGCCACGAATTAAAAACACCCATTACTTCTATTATTAATTATTGTGAAACTTTATTGGAAGAGTCATCAACAAAAAAAAACTCAAGGAAAGAAGAGTTTTTAGTTGCTATGTCTAATGAGGCCAATAGAATGTCTTCTTTAGTAAAAGATCTGCTTTCCCTTACCAGAATTGAGAGAATTGAACATTCACCTCCTGAGGAAAAAACGAATTTAGTTGAAATCTTAAAGAATGTTCAAAAAACCTTTAAGGAAAGAAAGTTTTTAAGCAAAACAAAATATAAATTTTTCATACCAAAAAGTAAGGTAGAAATAATTGGTGATAAAATAGAATTACAGCAAGTTTTTCTTAATATTATAGAAAATGCAATAACTCACAGTGAATCTAAAAAACCAATCCAAATAAAATTATTTTCTAAAAGTAATAAAGCTTTGTTCATAGTGCAAGATTTTGGGATTGGAATTTCAAATCAGAATATTCCAATGCTGACAAAAAGATTTTATAGAATTAACAGTTCTCGTCCTCGAGATACTGGTCATACCGGTCTTGGTCTTTCAATTGTAAAACATATTCTTAATAGACATAATGCTGAGCTAAATATTCAATCTGAGCTAAACAAAGGATCTTCATTTTCTATTTCTTTTGACAAGGCCTAAATTATTTAACTTTTTTTCCGTAAATTTATTCACCAAACTGCCTTGTTACAGTCATCAAACTGTAACATTCAAATAATACTTTGTTCCAATAAATTTTTTAGAAAGGCATAAATATGAAAGGATTAAATTATGGTATAGCTGTTGTGGCTTTTGGAACGATGGCATCGTCTGTAATCGCCCAAGATTACGGGACACAGATTGATGCATTGCAGAATGAGCTATTGAAAATGAAGCAAGAAATGAATTCAGAAAAAAATAAAGCTTATTTTGTAAAAGGTAAGGGTCTCAGTATAAAAAGTATAGATGGGAAATATAAATTTGCTATCAAAGGAAGAATTATGTATGACGTAGGTGGGGTGTTAAATTATGAAAATACCGCTGCCGATGGAACAACTACTGAGCTCCAAGAACATGGACTTGGAACTGAATTTCGAAGATTAAGATTCTCAATCAAGGGTGAGGTTGGAGATGGTTGGGGTTTTGCATTCCAACCTGATTTTGCTGATGGAAGTGATGATACTAGCGACAGAACAGTAGGTATAAGAGATGCCTTAATTTATAAAAAAATAAAAGGGTTTGGAAAAATTACAGTTGGTAATCAGAAAGTTGCTGCTGGGTTATATGAAAATACAAGTTCAAATAACTTAATATTTATGGAAAGATCAATGCATAATGAAACTATGAATTTTGGTCATAGAGCTGGTTTTGGTTATGATACATCAGGTGCTTTTGGTGACAGATTTCATTTGAAAGCAACAATTTTTCATGGACATGAAGCTGCAATTGAACAAAACATTTCAGATGGCAACGATGGAAGTAGTGCAATCAACGAATCATTGGGATTTGGCGTCGCTAGTCAATATCAAGTACTTAAAGATAAAAAATATCAAAGTCTTTTTGGTCAAGGTTTATCTGGTCTTTTAGGTTTTCACTATGGATATTTTGACTTAAGTAATATTGATACCGACGATGATGGTACCTCATTCTTTGCTCAGGGTAGATATAACGCAAATAGTTCAAGAGCTAATGGTCTTCACACACTTATGGATAAACCAATTGATTTAGGAGATGAAAATAATCTTAAAAACCATCACTTTTTTGGACCACAGTTTAGTTTAATCGTAGGTCAACTTTTCGCTCAAGGTGAATATCAATTAGGTCAATATGGATATTCCGCACCCAATACTGGGGCTGAAGCGGAAGAAGACTTTGATTTTCATGGAGGCTCAATAAGTGTTGCATATGCTCTTTCTGGTAAATTTAAACACAGTGGAAAAAAAGGAGCTTTAAGTGGGCTGAAATGTAAAAGTCACTGCTTCATGCCAAAGTATCAATATGAGTTTATCGACATGACTGACCATGATACCAATACTTCAGGTACTGGTAGTAGAAATGGTGGTTCTGGTCAAGTGCATACGTTTGGGTTCAACCATTATTTTAATTCAAATGTTAGATTAATGGCTGAATACGCCTACGGTGATTATGCCTCTGATAATTCTAATGGCATGCGTGAGTCAACTATTCAAACATTGCAAGCAAGGCTTCACCTTAAATACTAAATTTAAGACTCATTCTAAAAGTTAGCTGAAATCAATGAGTATGACAATTCATACTCTTTTTTCTATATTGAAAAAACTTAAATGGTAATTTTATTTGTCCAACTCTTTTTGAAAATATTTATGAACAATTGAATCTTGGTTTTCTAATAACCAATCAATTGATGGTTCGTTATTCATCGCCTTTTTAATTGCACTGGTTGTAGCCTTACGATGAATATCAAAAAGAATTTTATGATCTAAATTCTCATCTTTTGATACGGATGGATTTAACCAAACTGCAACTATAATTCCTAGGTCATTTGCCTTTTCTTTTGGGATAATTCCTTCTCTAACTGAATCTAAAACCCCATTTGAAATCGCTCCTTGAACAGTTCCCATTAAGATATTAGTGTATTTATCATCTTTTACTGTAACCTTACTAACCATAATTGTTGCAGGTTTTACCATTACGTCGGTATTCATTAATGCTAAAACTTTTGTATGACCTTTAATTTGATTCCCCAATAAAGTAGCAAAGGCTGTTCCAAACGGTCCGTTTAAATTACCTACTATGACCTCTGGTTCTGCAGCAGTTCCCGGTGGTCCACCAGCTAACAAGGATTCTCCCACTTTCATTACAAAGTCATTCTTTTTCATTAATTTCTCCTAATTATTTTTAATTTACAGTCTAGATTTCACAGGATAATTTATCATATCTAGCAATTTTTGAAAGTTTAACACATATTTTTAAAATTTTATTTACAAAATAAATCAGAAAAAATTAAAAAAAATTTTTAAATTCAATTGTCATATAACTGTAACAATTCTGTAATAAATTCTCATCTTATGTCCGATATTTTTTAATCTTAACCATTAATTAAGAGAGGAATAAATGAAAAAAATAATTATTGCTATCACTTCTATTTTTATTGCCATCAATTCTCAGTCTTTTGCTCGTGACCAAGTTAAAATTGTTGGTTCTTCAACAGTTTATCCATTTGCGACAGTAGTAGCAGAACGGTTTGGAAAAACAAGTGGTTTTAAGACACCAGTTATAGAATCAACAGGTTCAGGTGGTGGGCTTAAACTTTTTTGCAAGGGTTTAGGAACTCAACATCCGGACATTACAAATGCATCTAGAAGAATAAAAATGAAAGAAGTAAAAACCTGCAAAGAAAATGGTGTAACTGATATCACGGAAATAAAGGTTGGTTTTGATGGTATTGCAATTGCCAATTCAAAATCAGGGCCTGTCTTTGATTTGACGCTAAAAGATCTTTATCTTGCCCTAGCCAAAGAAGTTCCAGCTGATGCTGAGGGAAGTACAGTTAAGCCAAATCCTTATAAAATGTGGAATGAGATTAATCCAAAACTTCCAGAAAAACCTATCGTCGTTATTGGTCCTCCACCAACCTCTGGAACAAGGGATGCTTTCAATGAATTAGCGATTGAAAATGGATGTAAGAAGTTTCCTGAACGAAAAGCCTTAAAGAAAAAGGACAAAAAACTTTATAAAGCTCAATGTAGAGGCATCAGAGAGGATGGTCATTATGTTGAAGCTGGAGAAAATGATAATCTTATTATAGAAAAATTAGTTGCTGATCCAAATGCTTTAGGTGTATTTGGATACTCTTTCCTTGATCAAAATAAAGATAAAGTTAAAGCAGCAAAAGTAAACAATGTTTTACCAGAATTTGAGGCAATATCATCTGGAGAATATCCGGTTTCAAGGTCATTATTTTTCTATGTAAAAAATGCTCATGCTTCAGTCATACCTGGAATTAAACAATATGTAAGAGAGTTTACATCAGCAAAGGCGATCGGACCCGATGGATACTTAGTATCGAAAGGACTTATTCCCCTTCCAAAAAGTGAAAGGGCAAAATTCGAGAAAGATGGAAAAACTCTTGCAAAATTTGATGGAAATCTTTTGAAAAATTAAGAAAAATATATGGGGTTTTGGTCTTTCTTTTTTATTATAGTCTTTTTAGGTTTATCAACCCAATGGTATGGAACTAATAAAGCTTTAAAGATAAACTCTAAAATTAAGGAAGGGCCAAAACTACCCTCGCTACCTTCTTATTATGGAACACATGCTTTATTATGGCTAGTACTGCCTGTATCAATTGCTTTGGTAATTTGGGGATTCTCAAAGTCTCATGTAGTTGATTTTATTTTACTTCAAAATTTACCTAAATCTCTTGTTAATGAGTTCGGTGGTAAGCCTGCAATGCTCATAGACATAATAAAAGCCACAGATCCATCAAGGATTTTTCCTGGAACAAATCCTATTATAGTTGAAAATGCTATCTACTATAATGAGATAAATATCTTATCTAACTCAATTGCCTTCTCAGTTATTCTTTTTATTGGGTTACTAGCAAGTATCTTTTCATTGAAAAAGATTTCTTTTTCTTTTAAAGCCCGACAAGCTGTAGAAAAAACTAATATAAATTTACTTATTCTTTGCTCATTAATTGCAATAATAGCTACTATCGGAATAATTCTTTCATTAATTTTTGAGGCAGTCAGATTCTTTGAAAAAATTAATATTTTTGAATTTTTATTTGGACTAGACTGGAGTCCCCAAACTGCAATAAGAGAGGGACAGGTAGCAAGTGAAGGGGCTTTTGGTGCAATTCCAATTTTTTCAGGAACCCTATTAATAACATCAGTTGCAATGTTTGTTGCTATTCCTATTGGGTTGTTGTCCGCTATCTATCTATCGGAATATGCAAATCCTAAGGTAAGATCAACTTTTAAACCAATACTAGAAATCTTAGCAGGTGTGCCCACAGTGGTATACGGTTTTTTTGCTGCAATAACTGTTGGGCCTTTTTTAAAAGGCTTTGTAAATAGTTTTGGATTTGACATTGCTTCTGAAAGTGCAATTGCAGCAGGAGGGGTTATGGGAATTATGATTATTCCCTTTATATCCTCATTATCTGATGATGTAATTAAAGCAGTTCCCCAATCTCTAAGAGACGGCTCATTTGCAATGGGAGCAACAAAATCAGAAACTGTAAAAAAAATTATTCTCCCTGCTGCTCTACCAGGAATAATGGGTGCAGTTTTGCTGGCTATTTCAAGGGCTATAGGAGAAACAATGATTGTTGTGATGGCTGCTGGTATTGCTGCAAACCTAACTCTAAATCCTTTTGAATCTGTTACAACTGTGACTGTTCAAATTGTAACTCTATTAGTAGGTGATCAGGAATTTGATAGTGCAAAGACTTTGGCTGCATTCGCACTTGGAATTACATTATTCTTTGCAACACTGATGTTAAATATAATTGCATTAAGAATTGTTCAAAAATATAGAGAGAAATATGAATAATAACCTAGATAAAGTAAAATCTTCACTAATAAAGAGAAAGAGAAGTGAGAATCTATTTAAGTTTTATGGATTTTCTGGAATTGTCTGTGCGACTTTTTTCCTAGTAGTGATATTATACTCTGTAATAAGCCAAGGTCAAAAAGCATTCTTTACAACATTTATTAAAGTAGATGTTTATTTTGATCCTGAAATTATAGATCCAAACAATGAAAGAAATGACGAAGAAATTAAATTTTCAAACTTTAATAAGATTATAATTTCATCTCTTAAAAAGAAATTTCCTAAGATTAATGGCAAAAAAGATATTAGAGAATTGGCAAGTTTTATATCAAGTTCAGAAGAAGAAAATTTAATGAATTTTATTATTAACAATAAAGAGTTCATTGGAAAAAATAAATCTTTGTGGCTTCTTGCATCTTCGACCATAGATGTAATTATAAAAAATCCTGAGATGGAAAAATTAAGTGAACAAGATAGATTAATATCTAACAAACAACTTTCTTGGTTAAATCAAATAAAATCCAATAACGAAATAAGAAGTGGATTAAATAAAAATTTCTTTACAAAAGCAGATTCAACTGAACCTGAACAAGCTGGGATTTGGGGATCCCTAGTTGGTTCATTTTTCACAATAATAGTTACATTGATTTTATCTTTTCCTATTGCAGTTGCAGCGGGAGTTTTTTTAGAGGAACTTGCTCCCAAGAATAGATTTACAGATTTCCTGGAAGTGAATATTAATAACCTTGCAGCGGTTCCATCAATTATTTTTGGACTTCTTGGGTTAGCTATTTTCTTAAATATTATGCATTTACCAAGATCAGCTCCAATTGTAGGTGGAATGGTTCTAGCCTTAATGACATTGCCCACGATAATAATAGCGACAAGATCTTCACTCAAAAGTGTGCCACCATCGATAAGAGAGGCTGCAATTGGTCTTGGAGCTACAAAATTTCAAAGCGTGGTTGACCATGTTCTACCCTTAGCTATCCCTGGAATAATGACTGGAACAATTATTGGAATGTCAAGGGCACTTGGTGAATCTGCTCCACTTTTAATGATTGGAATGGTAGCTTTTATCGTTGACGTGCCTGGCTCCTTTCTTGATTCTTCAACGGCGCTTCCAGTTCAAGTATATTTATGGAAAAGCACTGCAGCCAGAGGATTTGTTGAGCTCACAGCTGCTGGAGTGATTGTTTTGTTAGTTTTTTTAATTCTTATGAATGGGCTAGCTGTTTTTATAAGACAAAAATTTGAAAAAAAATGGTAGACTATGTTTAATGAGTGAAAAAGTTAAAATATCAACAAAAAAAGTAAACGTCTTCTATGGTAATAAAAAAGCTCTCGATAACATCAGTTTAGAAATACCTGAAAAAAAAGTAACATCTCTTATCGGTCCAAGTGGTTGCGGAAAATCTACTTTTATTAGATGCTTAAATAGAATGAATGACACAATAGATATTTGTAGAATAGAGGGTAAAATAATAATTGATAACGAAGATATATATTCTAAAGAAATAGACCCGGTACTTTTGAGGGCAAAAGTTGGCATGGTTTTTCAAAAGCCAAACCCCTTCCCCAAGTCTATTTTCGAGAATGTAGCTTATGGTCCACGAATACATGGACTAGCTGCTAGTAATGACGAACTTGACGAGTTAGTAACGCGAAGTCTAAAAAAAGCCGGTTTATTCGAAGAAATTAAAGATCGAATTCACGAGCCTGGAACATCATTATCTGGAGGACAACAGCAAAGATTATGTATTGCAAGAACAATAGCAATTAGTCCACAAATTATTTTGATGGATGAACCATGCTCAGCCTTAGACCCAATAGCAACCGCAGTCATTGAGGAACTCATTGATGAATTAGCAAAAAACTATACCATAGTTATTGTAACGCACTCAATGCAGCAAGCTGCTCGTGTCTCTCAACAAACTGCTTTTTTTCATATGGGTAATTTAATCGAGGTAGGACGCACAGATCAAATCTTTTCAACACCGAGTCAGAAAAAAACTCAAGATTATATAACTGGAAAAATAGGATAATTATGAAGGAACATATTGTAACAACTTATGATGAAGATTTAAATTCCCTTAAAAGTAATTTAACAAAAATGGGATTGAATGTTGAAAAGCAGATATTCGAAGCAGTTGATCTAATAAAAATAATAAATATCTCAAAGGCTAAAGAAATCATAAAAAATGATAAAGATATTGACGCTTTAGAAAAAAAAATAAGAGGATTTGCAACAATCACTTTATCGAAAAGACAGCCTCTTGCGGACGATCTTAGACAAATAATAATATCTCTAAAAATATCAAGCATATTAGAGCGTATTGCTGATCATGCTGCAAATGTGGCTGGAAGAATATTATCAGTAAAAAAAACACCAGAAAACTATAGGACTGACTCCATCCATCAACTTGGTACCTTAGTTTTAAAAAACTTTTCTACAGCTTTGAGTGCTTATGATCAGGAGTCTAAGAAAATTGCACAATCCGTTCCTGAAGAAGATATCACTATCAATTCGATTTATGAAACATGCTTCAGAGAACATTTGCATTTAATGATGGAAGATCGAGACATAATTGGTTTTTGCACACAAATGCTATTCATTGCCAAAGAATTAGAGAGAATCGGTGATTTATCAAAAGTAATATCAAAAGAGGTCATTTATAATCTTCAAGGAACATTAAAGTAAAATGGGAAACAAAAAAACTATTCTTGTTGTTGAAGATGACAAATCATTGTTGCCCATAATCACATACAACATTGAGAAAAATGGATATCAAGTTAAGTCAGCAACTAACGGTGAAGATGCATTGTTGTTATTAAAAGAAGAAATTCCATCAATGGCAATTTTTGATTGGATGATCCCTGAACCAAGTGGTTTAGAACTTTGCAGGATTGTTAGAAGAAAACCAGAGACCAGTAATTTACCAATAATCATTTTAACTGCAAGAGAAGAAGAAGAAGATAAAGTTAGAGGTTTGGACTGTGGTGCAGATGATTATATAACTAAACCATTCAGACCAGCAGAACTTATTGCAAGAATCAGAGCACTTATGAGAAGATCCTCCTCAAATCAAAATCAAACCTTAGAATTTGAAGATATAAAAATGATAACATCTGAACACAAAGTTTATAGAGGAAACTTAAGAGTTCACCTTGGTCCAACTGAATACAAACTTTTAAAACATTTGATGGAAAACCCTTCTAGAGTATACAGCAGAGAGCAACTTCTTGATTCGGTTTGGGGTCATGGTATTTACGTTGAATCAAGGACTATTGATACTCATATACGACGGCTAAGGAAAGCTATTAACATCCAAGGGAAAAAAAATTTTATAAGGACTATCAGAGCTGCAGGCTATTCTATTGATAATGAATAGACTTGTGTTAGAATATAGGCGGGGAGATTTGAAAAACGAAGGGAATCTTTGGTGCAAAAATCAAAGTATAAAGATGGTATTTCAGTCATTGTTACCGTTTTTAATAAAGAAGAATATATTTTACAAACGTTAGACTCGGCTGTTAGCCAATTTAAAAAAAGTAAAAATAAGTGCCAAATCATAGTCGTAGATGACTCGTCTCAAGACGATTCTTATCAATTGGCAAAAGATTTCTTGTTCAGTAGAAAAGTAGATTATAAAATTCTAAAAAAAACAAATTCTGGTCCTAGCCTAGCAACCAACGCAGCTCTGAAATTTGTAAAGTATTCCTACATAAAGATCTTAGATGGGGATGATATTTTGTCTCCAGATAGCTTGGATTATATGAAAAATGAAATGGAAAAAAGATATATCGATTTACTTTACGGTGATTGGAAGTGGGAAAGCAACCCTTATACATTTAAATTTAAAAATAATTCTCCAAAATCCACCATCATGGAAGATCCTTTCAATAGGTTTGTCATAAGTGGTTGGGGCGGCGCTAGCAATCTAATGATTAAGTCCGAAGTAATGGATGAGATTGGAGGTTGCGATAAAAAACTATTTGTGCAAGATTTTTCAATACCACTTAGGGTAGCTGGCAATCATCTTAAGTCAAAAAATGCAAATAGATTTTGTATTGGTAGAACAAATAAGTTGGTTTGTATAGGTCCTAAAAATGTAAAAGAAAGGGTTATGTCTGTAAGTGGCCAAACTTTGTATGATCTATCACTAGGGACTTTAAATTTTTTAGACGAATGTAAATTAATTGAAAAAAGAATTTTAAATAAATCATTGAAAAAAATTATTTCTAGATGTTGGTCATGGAGAAAAGCAACAAATAAAATTAGGATTTTTGATAGGGTTTTTTTAACATACTTAAAAAGCAAATTAAATTTTGGTCTTAATAAAGAAAAAGTTAGATACCTTGTTTACAAAACTTGGGCTGATGATAAAGAAATTAGAAGAATAGACTTCCGTGATCTTAGGAAATTAAAGATCCTAATTTATGTCGGATTGGATCTTCTTGGAGACGCACTAATCAAACTTCCATTCTTGATATGTCTCAAAAAAACCTTTCCAAATGCTCATATAACTTGGCTCGCAGGGAAAGGAAAATCAGAGTTTAGCAAAACGCTTAAACCATTATCGGTAGGTCTGATTGATAAAATAATTGATGAAGTTGATTTTGGATCAAAGATCTCCGATCTCTTTCGAGAGCCAATATCAGGTAAATATGATTTTGTAATTGATACACAAAAAAGAGTTTTAACAACCTTGATTGTTAAAAGAATTAAAACTAAAATTTTTGTCTCACCGTGTGCAAATTATATTTTTTCTGATCTTAAACCTAGCAATCATAAAATTAAAAATTTAAGTTTACAGCTTCTTCAATTGACTCAAATATTTAATCATAAAAAGATTAACTATGTAATTAAGAAAAAGTTTATAAAGTCCAATAAGATTGCGATTTGTCCTGGCGCATCTGTCATATGGAAAAGATGGTCTTTTGATAACTTTATTGAAATTGCTAATCATTTAATTAAGAAAAAACTTTTACCAGTATTTATTCTTGGACCACAAGAAAAACATCTTGAAAGGAATTTGATTAGAGAATTTAAGGGGAAAGTTTCTATTTTTGTCAGCGATGACCCTATGAAAACTATAAGTATTTCAAAAAAATGTAAAGCTGGAATCTCGAATGACACAGGTTGTGGTCATCTAATAGCTTCATCAGGAATCCCAACCCTAAGTCTATTTGGTCCGACCGATTATAAGAAATTTTCACCACTTGGAAATGAAAAAAACACTTCTATTGCTTCTCAAAAAATATATAAATCCAAAAATATTAATGCAATATCTTCAGATTTAGTTTTAAACAAATTAAAGGGTTTAATATAGTGAATATTTTAGAATTTATGTTTACTCTTGTATACAAAACATTCATTACATCTTGTAATTTATATTTAAATGAAATCAGTTGAAAAATTAAAATGGTTAGGTACATTTTTTGTTTTATCAGGAATCCTGCTAACTAATCTTAACTATTATCCTATGAATATTTATCTGCACGGGATTGGTGTTATTTTTTGGACTCTCTGTGGATACTTATCAAAAGATAAGGCTATCTTGACAAATTTTGGTTTCCAAATACCAATTTTTGTTTTTGGAATTATAAATTTCTTTTTAACTAAGTAATTTCAACTTTTTTATACTAGCTTTTTAATGATATCTTGGCTAGGTCTGGCTCCGTATTGTTGTATAATTAAAGACGCCATTTTACATCCAAAAGCAGCACACTCAAGGGGGTCAATTCCTTTAAGCATTTTATATAGAAAGCCAGAAGCAAACATATCGCCAGCCCCAGTGGTATCAACTACTGATTGAACGACAGGAGAATTAATTGCATTCACCTTATTAGTTTGAATTACCTCCACACCATTTGCTCCCATTGTTTTGACCATTAACTCAGTACTACTCTCTTTAAGAAATGTTAACTCTTCATTATCTCCAAAAATTTCATTAAATTCATTCTCGTTCCCAATTAAGATATGAACATGTGACTTTATAAAATCAGTAAAGTCTTTTTTAAACATTCTTACTAAATTGAAGTCGGAAAGAGAAAAAATTGTCTTTATATTTTTATTTTTAGATATACTAATTGACTTTTCAATTGCTTTTCTTGCTGAATCTGAACTCCAAAGATATCCCTCAATTAGTAAGAAATCCACGCCATTAAAAAAGTCTTCTTTTATATCTATTTCATTCAGAGTAGTGCTCGCTCCCAGAAAAGTTTGCATTGACCTTTCTCCATCAGGAGTAACAAAAACAATGCAACGGGCAGTGGGTAGTCCTTCAGATGACTGATCACACAAGAAAGCCGTATTAGTTTTTTCCATATCCTGTTTAAACTCCTTACCCAATAGGTCGTTTTTTACTTTTCCACAAAATGAAGAATCTGAACCTAACAATGAAATTCCCACAATGGTGTTTGCCACTGATCCTCCAGAATCTTTTTTTATAGGTTGAATCTCTTTTAAAATATTATCTGAGACTTCTTGATCGACCAGGGTCATCGAACCTTTTTCAAGATTTTTTGATTTTAGAAATTCTTCAGTAACAGGAGCCAAAATATCCAAAACCGCATTTCCCATCCCAATAATTTTTTTTGTCATGTAATCATCCTAATTTTAAGTTTACATCATCGATTATAACTTTTAATTAATACAAATCTATTGCTGTAAATTATATCTTTAAAAAATAAAAAAATAGTTTTATATAATCTTTTATGGAAAAAATATTTTTAAATATCACTCTTCTCCCATATAGAAGCTTATCTAAAAGAGGATTCAGAAATCTTATGTTTATAGTGTGTTTTGTTTTTTTTTCTATAGGAATGTATTTTTGGTATATAGGGGCCTGGCCTGTTTTTGGCTTTCTAGGACTCGATGTCTTACTTCTTTATTATGCATTTAAAATAAACTATAAATCAGGGGAGATTTTTGAAACAATAAAGATTATTAGAGAAAATCTTCTAATCACTAGGAATTTTCCTTCGGGTAAAAAACAAACTTGGAATCTAGAACCATATTGGACTAAAGTGGAAATATTGAATCCAGGTCGGCATCAGCATAATTTGGTAATAAAATCAAGGAATAAAGTTGTGCTATTAGGTTCATTCTTAAATTATGATGACAAAAAGAAGCTCCTTAATCAAATCGAATCAGCATTGAAACTACTAAAAAACATTTAAGGTTATTGTTCTGAAAAATCTTAATATTTCTCTCAAAAGTTTTTTTTCTCTTATTCTACTTTCAGCAATTTGGGGAAGCTCATTTTTATTCATTAAATTAAGTATAGTTTCTATACCCCCAAGTCTGCTTACTTTTTATAGATTGATCATAGCGTTATTATTTCTTCTTTTTTTTTGCAGAAGAGAAATTTTTAAAATTAATATCATTAAAAATAAAATTCTGTTATTTGGTATTGCAATTTTTGGTAATGTAATGCCTTTTAATTTAATAAGTCTTAGCGAAATCTATGTGGAAAGTGTAGTTGCTTCAACATTGATTGGAACTATGCCCTTATTTACATTCCTAATTTCCCTTGTTTTATTAAAAGGCCAAAGATTTAATTTTCTCAGCTTTTTTGGTATCTTAATTGGATTCATAGGAATGGCCGTCTTTATTAACCCTTTTCAAATATCAATTGAATCTTCAGCATTTAAGTTTTCGTTTCTAATAATTTTGTCTGCTATCTTTTATGGCTTTTCAGCAAATTTAGTAAAATTAATAAAAAATGAATCTACACTCGAGATAGCCTTTTTGACTACTTTCTATGCAACCATAATTTCTTTACTTGTTTTATTATCCCATTTTCATATTTCAGGGTATGATTTTTATTTTGTTATTCAGAATATTTCAATGGAAAGTTTTTTCTCCGCTACAATTCTTGGGGTGGTCTGCACAGGTGTAGCAACTTTAATTTTTTTCAATTTAATCAAAATGCAAGATGCTGTGTTCGCAAGTCAAAGTAATTATCTAATACCATGCTTTGGTTCTTTGTGGGCATTTATTTTTCTTGGCGAAAATCTTTCTGAAAATATGCTGTATGGTCTTATTTTTATTGTTTTAGGTGGTTGGATGGTAAATAAATCTAAATAGATTTACTTTTTTAATTTATTGAAGGCATCTGGTTTTTCACCAACATCATATTCTTCGTATTCCATAACTGGCTTAATTGTTTTTTCGTCTTCAATATTATAAACAATTTTAACGGCAGTTTGAAAATTCACTCTTGCTTGTTCCAAATTTCTTTCAGCAAAAGTAACAGAACCTCCAAGCCACGCATTGTCTTCCAAAGCATTAGCTCCTGCAATTAAGAGTTCTGATGCCTCTATTAAAGAATTATGTACTTCCCGTAATTTTCCGGAATTTGGAATTTTTAGACTTCTAAGATCATCTGGTCTGCCAAAAGCTTTCACATGCTCTTTAATTAATTCTTCAGCTTCTTTAAAATGATCCTCATCAGATCTATCATTTCTAAGGTTAAATGCGTCTAGAAGCCTGCCTTGCATGATGATAGCATTTCCAAGGTGTCCTAGCCTTACGTCCATTATAGATTTATATTCAGTCAATTCATTTTCAGATATTTTTTCTTCGCAAGAAATTACAAAAAAGAAAGACATTAACAAAATAAGAAAATTTTTTTTTAAATTCATATTTAACTATCTACCATATCCATAATCGTATACAAGCCTGGTTTTCTTTTATGGAGCCATCTTGCAGCTTCAATCGCTCCCATTGAAAAAATTTTTCTATCAGATGCAATGTGTTTAAGTTCTATCTGTTCACCATCAAGAAAAAAAAATACTGAATGTTCCCCAACCACATTTCCGCCGCGAATTGAAGCAAAACCTATTTCATTTTTTCGTCTGACATTATTGTTATTTTTTTCTCTATAAGAATATTTTTTTATATTAGTATTTCCTTCAGTCACAGAATCAGCAAGTGATAAAGCAGTGCCAGAAGGAATATCTTTTTTTTTATTATGATGAACTTCTAGTATTTCGATATCAGATTTGTGGCCAATATTTTTTGCAGTAAAACTAACAATTTTTTTCAAAAGGTTCACTCCAATACTCATATTAAAAGAGCGTAAAATAGTCTTACCTTTTAGAAGCGAATAAAATTTTTTTTCTTCAGATCTACTGTATCCGGTTGTACCGGTAACCAAGGCGGGTGGATTTTTTACTTTATTCATTTTTTCCAAAAGATTTATTGTTGCCAATGGAATAGTAAAATCAATAATCACGTCACTTTTTTTAATTAGTTCATCAATATTGTCTTCTACTTGCATTTCAAAAATTCTTTTACCAACTGACCTATGTCCCTTTTTTTCACATAGATACGATAACTCAAACGAATTAAAATTTTTCAATTGTTGAATAACATCTTGTCCCATTCGGCCTGCAGGACCAAATACCCCTATATTAATTGAATTCATTTTTTAATTTTAAGTTAAACCATCCCAAAAGTCTTTCACTTTTGAGAAAAACCCAGAACTCTCGGGGCTATTATTTTGATCGAGTTCATCATTGAATTCTTTTAATAATCTTTTTTGATTTTCAGAAAGATTTTTGGGAATTTCAATAATTAAAGAAATTATCATATCACCAAACGAGGTTGATCTCAACGCTGGCATTCCCTTGCCATTTAGTCTGAATTGATCTCCATGTTGAGAACCCGCTGGAACCTTCACCTTGACCTTTCCTCCAGAAACTGTTGGCACTTCTACTGAACCGCCTAGCGAAGCATCAACTATTGAAATTGGCACATTACAGAAAATCTCAGTACCATTCCTTCCAAATATTGGGTGCTCTGACATAGTGACAAATAAGTAGAGATCACCTGGTGATGAACCATTTTGGCCTACTGCCCCTTCACCTGAGAGTCTTATTCTGCTCCCATCTTCTACTCCTGCCGGTATATTAACTTCTAACTTTCTATTCTTTCTCCTTCTGCCTTCTCCGCTACATGAAGTACAGGGGTCTGTTATCATTTGACCAGCCCCACCGCATGAAGAGCATGTTCTTTCAACAGTAAAAAAACCTTGAGACGCTCTAGTTCTTCCTGATCCTCCACAAATTCCACAGTCTTTTAAACCACTACCTTTTTCCGAACCTGACCCTCGACAATCATCACATCTTATAAGTGTATCAAAGGAAATTTCTTTTTTTATACCTGTAAAAGCTTCTCTTAAGTCTATATCAATTTCATATTTAAGGTC